>PJEL010000042.1_pt1 | contig 134720 bp, 112 predicted proteins | sample 1853271 | NCBI WGS metagenome assembly PJEL01 (sample SAMN08108733, study PRJNA415343) | Invertebrate metagenome, whole genome shotgun sequencing project. | host: Globobulimina | place: Sweden: Gullmar Fjord | collected 2015-08 | reverse complement strand
AAAATTTCACGAGTGCCCACACAGATTGCATGGTCAAATTGTTAAAGAACATACTGACTAGGTTGCTGGCTAAGCGCCGTGCTCCGTGTCAGTGAGGTCGCATTATAGAGACTTCGATCGCATTGGCAAGGGGTATATTGAAATAATTATGCGAAATGCTCCTAACCGAATAAAATGCGAACAACTTACTCATATTCGTTTTAAAATCAAACTTATTATCACTAAGAAAGTATAACTTGCTCTTCGATACGCTCCATTAATGCAGGTGGTAATGCCAATGCATCCGCCAACGCATCCAAATAAGCACGTTCTAAGAAATGGTCTACATCAACCACCAGCAATGAGACAAGGTAAACTTCCGACGCTTGCTCAAGCCCATCAACTGCATTTGCAATCACATGAGGGTTTAATGGTTCATCCAGCCAACGTGCAATCAATGCTTCTACACCGTGTGTTATCCCATTTTGTTGCAGCCACTGAGTAATCGCAGTCTTTTCATCAATATCAATATGACCATCAGCTTTGGCTGCAAATATCATGGTTTTCATCAATATTTCTTGATCCGTCTTTAATGGTGCTAATTCAGTCAACATCGGATCCACCGACGCTGTCGTTGTTTCCGTCTGATCTTGAACCCACTTTTTATATGCCTGATACGCCACGGTACCAATGGCAGCGGTGCCACCAATCACAGCAGCTTTCTTGCCATACTTGCCCACCAGCTTTCGGCTTTTCTTATTTCCGACTAATGCACCGACAAGCCCTCCTGTCGCCATTCCTTTTACAAGGTCAGCTTTACTAGAAGAGGAGGAAGAAGAATATTTCCCCATATAACTGCTGGCTTGATTAATGAGTTGGTCAAATAGGCTTTTCATCGATGGCACTCCATAACAAGGGATACCACTAATACTAAAGAAGAGAAAATGAACGGGGAATGAATTTAACGTAAAGCAAGGTAAAGAAAGAAAGAAAATTCTTGATACAACAAAGCCCCAATCGACGTTGAGGCTTCATCGTTTTTATCTGGTGCTCGAGGACGGACTTGAGCCATCACGATCGAAAGCAACGGATTTTGAATCCCTTGAGACACCTTTGCAGTAGTGATAAATACTTGGATCAAATTGGGTATTGTTTACGCTGCCAGAAAAGGCGTTTGAGCTGTGGTGCTGTAAATTGAGGGAAGGCTCGGCAACCTTAGTCATCGGCTGCCAGTTTTCAAGCAAACAGCCACCACGATGCTTCACCGTCGATAACATTGCCACAGCCTAGACGCTATCTTTAACCAATATGATTTATTAGTGATCGCAATAGATAGAGGCAGAAAACGTTTAGGCCACCCTGTTCGCTCAGTGACTGTGATCGTGGCACCACTGGGCACTGTAATAATCAATCGAAATAATGACGACGAGTCTAGCCCTCTTATCAAAGAGCGAAAATTGAGTTTCAATGCCCGCACAAGTTCAAGGCACGCTATCAATAATGTCGGATCACTAAGGTGAAGGGTAATTGTCTGTTCATTGGCAACGAGGTGGATAGTTTTATCATCCACCTCCATGACTAACGCCCCATGAATACTCAGCATATATTACTCTAAGTTTCGACCTCGAATACTGATGCTACCACTGACAGTCCAAGTCGAATGATCCGATTTTTCTCCAGAGCCACTGGGTACACCGATCTCAATCTTGTCAAATTCATACGTTAATTCAGCATGACGTTCAGTAAGCTTGTCATACAAAGCCCCTGCCAACTCGGGCCAATTAGTTGTATTGTTGTTTGCATCTGCCATTGCCTCTCTCCTACTTGTTTAATCCACATTGCCTTGTAATGGACAAAGTAAAATGCCACCTTTTACCTTGCCCTCAAGCTAATAACTTTCGCCAGCTTATACACATCACCCTCACTATAGACTGGCAATTACTGGCATTTATACCCAAATGAACTCAACGTCTCTAATTGAGGGAGATCAGTATAGCAATGGCTACCAGCCACTCACTTCTCGCTAAAATAAACATCTTGCTCTGACATGGGTACACACATTATAGCTGCTGTAACAACTTACTGGCCTCCAGAATACGAGTCACCGCCGCTATCTTGGCTGTTTTCTCTTATATTCAGTAACAAAGCACAACTTTTATTGTCAGGTTATACCAACCGGGATAAATAGTTGTTGGCATTTAATTGAGTACCGTAAAATCGCCATGGAACGGCCTTAAAGGTCTACTAAAGTGTTCTGGATATGTTGGCTTGTAATTTTGCTAGAACCGGAGAGCGTTGGATTTACTTGGGTTGCGTTGAGCACAGATTCGGTATGTGATGAACCAGATATGGACCATGGAGTAAGTTTGAAAGCAGACTAAGAAGCATCTATTGTGTTGAATAAAAACACTGATAACAAGAAAGGAAAACTGAGGTAAGTTTTTGATTAGTCCAGATACAACAAAGCCCCAACCGAAGTTGAGGCTTTATCATTTTATCTGGTGCCCGAGGACGGACTTGAACCGTCACGCTCGAAAGCAACGGATTTTGAATCCGTCGTGTATACCAATTTCACCACTCGGGCAGATGCGGCTCATTATACGTATACAAGATTGATGCGCAAGCCTTTATTCTGTGTAAATCAACAAAATAAGTCCAACTGCCTTTTATTTAGTCATTAGGGGTAAATATGTTCACAAATAAAACAAAGGGAAGTTGTGCATCGAAAAATATGAATAGAACTCTGCTGAAAAAAGGAGTGCAATGATAGTATTCAGGCTCATCGCTTTTAAAGTAGACAATGGCACGTCACTAATTCTTGAATCGCTTTATATCGCACTAACAGGAAGTGGGTTGGTACTAACATGAAAAAGAAACAATCAAAGGGTGTTCAACAGTCAAAACAATATCCTAGTATTTTCCGCCGCTTGGGGGCATGGCTATATGACTGCTTAGCCATCGCTGCTGTACTTATGTTGGCAGGCGGAGTAGTGATGGCGTTGATTGCCGCTTTATTACATTTCGGTATTTTAGATATCACTGGTTACGAAGATGCAAGTGCTTATCTTGGTACTCACCCTGTCGCTAGTCTGGTTTACAGTTTTTATTTAGCTGCCGTTGTCATTAGCTTCTTCGCATACTTTTGGTGTAAGGGTGGACAAACATTAGGAATGCGAGCATGGAAACTACGTCTACAGAATACAGACGGCTCTAATATTCGTTTAACGCAAGCGTTCATTCGCATGGGAACATCTGCATTTGGGTTAGGTAACTTATTATCCCCATTCAGTACAACAAAACAGTCTTTTCAAGATCTGATGGCCGAATGTGAAATGATTGTCACTGACGTTAGATAGCAGTAGTGATTACCATAAAAAAAGGAGCCAAACGGCTCCTTTTTTACATCGTTCAATACGGCGTTTTAACTATAACTTACGTCTAAGTAGATAAATTGTAATCAGTAGAAATACGAGGCTCGGACCTAGAGCACCAATCGCTGGATGCAGTCGATAGACAAGGCTCATGGGGCCAAATACTTCGTTAGAGATGTAGAAAGTAAACCCAAAGATGACTCCAGATAATACCCTTGCCCCCATGGTTACCGAACGCAATGGTCCGAATACAAAAGACAATGCAAGCAACATCATAACGGCAATCGAAATTGGCTGAAGCAACTTTCGCCAAAATGCCAATTCATAACGAGATGCATCTTGTTTCGATTCTTTTAAATAACTGACGTAATCATACACACCAGATAATGCCAGCTCTTCAGGCTTTACCGTCACAATAGCTAACTTGTCAGGAGACAGTGAAGTCTTCCAAGGCAGCATGTCAAATTTCGTATTGGTTTGCTGTATTTTCGAAATATTTGTTACCGTCACATCAGCAAGCAACCAACCTTGTTGCTCGGTAAAAGATGCAGACTTCGCAAAGACCATTTTAGAGAGTGTATCTTTTTCATCAAACTGCCAAATATTCACCGCATTTAAAGTGCTTTGTTCATGCACGCGACCAATATAAATAAAATCATTGCCATCTTTTGCCCACACGCCACTTTGAACCGAAAGCATATTGCCTCCTGAAGTCCAAAGAGCACGTAATTCCCGTGCGGATTTCTGTGCCTGAGGTGCTCCCCACTGCCCTAGTACCATCACGATAAGCATAAGAGGAACGGCTGTTTTTAAAACAGATAAGCCAATATCCAGCTTAGAAAATCCAGCCGCCTGCATGACAACTAATTCAGAGCTCGATGCCAGCATGCCTAAACCAATCAAAGCCCCTAGTAATACCGCCATTGGGAAGAACATTTCAATATCACGTGGAATGCTTAATAAAACATAAATCAATGCTTTCCATAGATCGTAGGTGCCGTCACCTACTTTACGTAGCTGCTCAACATATTTAATGATGGCAGATAGCCCTACCAAAGTTGATAGCGTCAACGCCGTTGTTGCGATAATCGTTCGGCCAATGTACCAATCTAAAATCTTAAACATTAACCGCGTCTCCGTAATTTATCTTTTAACACTCGGATTGGCATGGTATCCCAAGAGTTTAAGGCGATTGCAACAACAAACATCACAATATTGATAGACCACAGCCCAATATACGAAGGCAAACTTCCATCTTCTACTGCTGATTTCGCGGCACTTATCGCTAAGAAATAAACTAAATAGATCAAAACAGCTGGGAAAAGTTTTGCAAAACGCCCCTGTCGAGGGTTAACTGACGATAGAGGAACAACAACCATTGTTAATAAAGGGATACATAAAAACATTGATACGCGCCACTGGAACTCAGCACGAGCAGCCAGTTCGGAGTGTTGCATCAATGCAGGGGTGGGCAAAGCATCCCAATCTCGATTTTTTTCACGGATAGCCCGCTGACCAATCAATGCTTGGTAATCTTCAAAATCAGTAATAGAGTAATCTAATCGAGTCGGAACACCTTCATAACGCGTACCATCTTTTAGATCGAGTACCTGACGACCATCGTCTAACTCACTCACATAACCACGCTCTGCCACCATCACACTAGGCCGCATGGTATCGCGAGCAACAACTTGAGCGACAAAGATCTTTTCGAGCTTACTGCCTTTATCAGTAATATCATTAACAAAGACGACCCCTTTACCATCGGGGGCGGGTTGAAATTGACCTTTAACCAATAAATCAAGCCCCACGTCAGATTCGACTCTTTCCATGACTTGTGTTTCTTGTTCTGAGCTCCATGGCGCTAGCCACAAGGAATTAAATGCCGCAACCGACCCAGTAATCACCGCTAGCAATAATGCAGCCTGAATCAGAAATTTATTTCCGATCCCTGTTGCATTCATTACTGTGATTTCACTTTCAGCATAGAGACGACCAAAAGTCAGCAAAATACCGATGTAAAGGCTAAGAGGCAGCATCAACAAGGCCATTGATGGCATATACAGCCCCATCAAGGTCAAAATCAGATCACCAGGGATCGAACCATCGGTTGCATCTGCTAGAATGCGAATAAACTTCTGACTGATAAAGACCAAAAAAAGCACAAATAAAACGGCTAATTGGCTTTTTAATGTCTCACGAGTCAAATACCTAACAATAATCACGCGTTATATACCCATAGAAAACTTGTTTTTTTAGTGGAATCACTATAGTTTTTCGGTAAATCAGTTATTTTTTGATCTTTCGGCTATTTGTTAGCCTGCACTTTAATCCTATACCGAAAAAGCGGTCCAGCAAGATAAGTGCGGTATTATCTAACATTTAGCATTAATTGTCTTTAATAGGATGTAGGAGTACGCATGGAGTTTAGTGTAAAAAGTGGCAGCCCCGAGAAACAGCGCAGTGCCTGTATCGTCGTAGGCGTCTTTGAACCACGTCGACTTTCTCCAATTGCCGAACAGCTAGATAAAATCAGTGATGGTTATATTAGCTCTTTATTACGCCGTGGTGACCTAGAAGGTAAACCGGGGCAAATGCTACTGCTTCACCATGTACCAAACGTACTCTCAGAGCGAGTATTATTGGTTGGTTGTGGCAAAGAACGTGAACTTGATGAGCGCCAATACAAACAAATTATCAAAAAGACCATCAGCACGTTAAATGAAACTGGTTCAATGGAAGCAGTCTGCTTCTTAACTGAGCTACATGTAAAAGGTCGCGATACATACTGGAAAGTTCGTCAGGCTGTTGAAACCACAAAAGATAGCCTATACACCTTTAATCAGTTTAAGAGTAACAAACCAGAGACTCGCCGACCACTACGTAAATTAGTATTTAATGTACCAACACGTCGTGAACTGTCGCTTGGTGAACGCGCTATTACTCATGGTCTTGCTGTCGCATCAGGTGTTAAAGCGAGTAAAGATCTAGGCAACATGCCACCAAACGTGGCTAACCCTGCGTATTTAGCCTCACAAGCACGTCGTCTTGCTGATGATTTTGACACTGTCACCACCAAAATTATTGGTGAGCAGGAAATGAAAGAGCTTGGAATGACATCTTACCTGGCGGTAGGTCAAGGCTCTAAAAATGAAGCCATGATGTCTGTCATTGAATACAAAGGCAGCGCCGATCCTGACGCGAAGCCAATTGTATTGGTCGGTAAAGGGCTAACCTTTGATTCAGGCGGCATTTCAATTAAGCCATCCGCTCAAATGGATGAAATGAAATACGACATGTGTGGTGCAGCATCAGTATTTGGTGCAATGAAGTCACTGGCGAAGCTAAATCTACCCATTAATGTGGTTGGTGTTATTGCGGGTTGTGAAAACATGCCTGGCGGCAATGCTTATCGACCTGGTGACATTATTACAACGATGTCAGGGCAAACAGTTGAAGTACTGAATACCGATGCTGAAGGTCGCTTAGTACTTTGTGATGCGCTAACGTATGTAGAACGCTTTGATCCAGAGTGTGTGGTAGATGTTGCAACCCTGACTGGCGCATGTGTTGTCGCGCTTGGTCATCACATTAGTGGACTACTGGGTAACCACAACCCGCTTGCACACGAATTGATTAACGCATCTGAACAATCTGGTGACCGCGCATGGCGTTTACCAATGTCTGATGAATACCAAGATCAAATCGCAAGCCCATTTGCCGATATGGCAAACCTTGGCTCACCGGGGGCTGGTACAATTACAGCTGGTTGTTTCTTATCACGCTTTACGAAAAAGTATAACTGGGCTCACCTCGATATCGCGGGTACAGCTTGGGTTGGTGGTAAGGCTAAAGGTTCGACAGGTCGTCCAGTTCCATTACTGGTCCAGTTCTTGTTAAACCGTGCAGGCCTCGAAAACGTCGAATAAGACAACTTAAAAGAGGGGCCTAAAGGTCCCTTTCTTTTTGAGATAAATATTATGACTCATGCTACTTTCTATATAATTGAAGATAAACACCTTGAAGCTGACAGCGACTATCTGCTTCATTTTGCTTGTCATCAGGCAGCATTGAGTTACCAGCAAGGCAACAAAGTTTATCTGCTAGCTAAAAATAAAGCACAAGCAGAACAACTTGATGAGTATTTATGGCAACAAGAGCCTGATAACTTCGTACCTCACAATTTAATTGGAGAAGGACCACGAGGCGGCTCTCCTGTTGAAATAGGCTGGCCCGGTTTACGACATAGTGGACGACGGAGCTTGCTAATAAATTTGGGTCAAGATACACCAAATTTTGCCGTAACCTTCCCACAAGTGATAGACTTCGTCCCTTGCGATGAAAACCTCAAGCAATTGGCACGTGAACGTTACAAGGCTTATCGCCTTGCTGGCATTCAAATACAGACCGCCACTGCCCCTGAGACGCCCTAATTCCCACATCGATCCTTCTAAGAGCGCTATGGAAAAGACATACAACCCACAATCAATTGAACAAGCGCTATATCAGCGCTGGGAAGAGGCTGGTTACTTCAAGCCTCACGGTGATACATCTAAAGATGCCTACAGCATCATGATTCCACCGCCAAACGTCACTGGTAGCCTGCATATGGGCCACGCATTTCAGGATACCATCATGGATACCCTGATCCGTGCTGAGCGAATGAAAGGCAAAAACACCCTTTGGCAAGTCGGTACTGACCACGCAGGTATCGCAACCCAAATGGTTGTGGAGCGTAAAATTGCGGCTGAAGAAGGCAAAACTAAGCATGACTACGGTCGTGATGCATTCATCGATAAAATCTGGGAATGGAAAGCTGAATCGGGTGGCAACATCACTCAACAGCTTCGCCGCCTAGGTGCATCTGTAGACTGGGAGCGTGAGCGCTTCACTATGGATGACGGTTTATCAAATGCGGTTCAAGAAGTATTTGTTCGCCTATTTGAAGACGACCTTATCTACCGTGGTAAGCGTCTTGTTAACTGGGATCCAAAACTGCACACTGCAATTTCGGATCTTGAAGTTGAAAACAAAGACAAAAAAGGCTTTATGTGGCATTTCCGCTACCCACTTGCGGATGGCGTAAAAACAGCAGACGGCAAAGATTACATCGTTGTAGCAACCACACGCCCAGAAACAATGCTTGGTGATACTGGTGTTGCAGTGAACCCTGAAGATCCTCGTTATAAAGATCTTATCGGTCAACATATCGAACTACCAATCGTTGGTCGTTTAATTCCAATCGTTGGCGATGAACACGCTGATATGGAAAAAGGCACAGGTTGTGTGAAAATCACCCCTGCGCACGATTTCAACGATTATGAAGTAGGTAAGCGTCACAGCCTACCAATGATCAACATTCTAACTTTCAACGCAGACATCCGTGATGCGGCTGAAATATTCACCACGAACGGTGAAGCAAGCGACGCTTACAACTCAGAACTTCCAGCTAAATACCAAGGCATGGAACGTTTTGCTGCACGTAAAGCTATCGTGGCAGAGTTTGATGAATTAGGTCTACTTGAAGAAGTTAAAGATCACGATCTAACTGTACCTTACGGCGATCGTGGTGGCGTGGTTATCGAACCAATGCTAACAGACCAGTGGTACGTACGTGCTGCACCACTAGCAGAGACAGCAACAAAAGCTGTTGAAGATGGTGAAATCCAGTTCGTACCAAAACAGTACGAAAACATGTACTTCTCTTGGATGCGTGATATCCAAGATTGGTGTATCTCTCGTCAACTTTGGTGGGGTCACCGCATCCCAGCTTGGTACGACAATGAAGGTAAAGTGTATGTGGGCCGTACTGAAGAAGAAGTACGTGCTAACAACAACCTTGCACCTGTTGTTGTACTGCGCCAAGACGATGATGTACTTGATACATGGTTCTCATCAGCATTGTGGACATTCGGTACGCAAGGTTGGCCTGAGCAAACTCCTGACCTTAAAACGTTCCACCCTTCAGATGTACTTGTAACTGGCTTTGATATTATTTTCTTCTGGGTTGCTCGCATGATCATGATGACCATGCACTTCTGTAAAGATGAAAACGGTAAACCACAAGTACCATTCAAAACTGTTTACGTAACGGGCCTGATCCGTGATGAAAACGGTGACAAGATGTCTAAGTCTAAAGGTAATGTACTTGATCCAATCGATATGATTGACGGTATTGGCCTTGAAGAGTTAGTTGAAAAGCGTTGTGGCAACATGATGCAGCCAAAGCTTGCTGCAAAAATTGAAAAGCAAACGCGTAAAGCATTCGAAGGCGGCATTGAAGCCTACGGTACTGACGCACTGCGCTTTACACTTGCTGCGATGGCATCAACTGGTCGTGATATCAACTGGGATATGAAGCGTCTAGAAGGTTACCGTAACTTCTGTAATAAACTATGGAACGCAAGCCGTTACGTACTGATGAATACAGAAGATCAAGACTGTGGTATGACTGCAGATCTTAACAATACGGCTGAGATGGAATTCTCTCTAGCTGACCAATGGATTCAGTCTCAGTTCGAGCTAGCAGCGAAAGAGTTTAATGCCCACATCGATAACTTCCGTTTAGATATGGCAGCAAACACACTGTACGAATTCATCTGGAACCAATTCTGTGACTGGTACTTAGAATTAACTAAGCCTGTACTATGGAAAGGTTCGGAAGCACAGCAGCGTGCAACACGTTACACGCTAATCACAGTTCTAGAGAAGACACTACGTCTTGCTCACCCTGTACTTCCGTACATTACAGAATCTATCTGGCAAAGTGTGAAACCGCTTGTGGCTGGTGTTGACGGTGAAACTATCATGACTCAGGCGCTGCCTCAGTTTAATGAAGATAACTTCAATGCTGACGTTGTTGCCGATCTTGAGTGGGTGAAAGCCTTTATCTCAAGTATCCGTAACCTACGTGCTGAATACGATATCGCACCAAGCAAAGGCTTGGATGTAATGTTAAAAGTTGCAGACCAAAAAGATGCAGCGCGTATTCAAGCAAACGAGATCGTACTGACTTCTCTTGCCAAGCTAGACAGCATCAAAGTATTGGCTGATGGCGAAGCAACACCAGCGTGTGCTACATCGCTAGTCGGTAAATCTGAGTTGATGATCCCAATGGCGGGTCTTATCGACAAAGATGCAGAACTTGCTCGTCTTGATAAAGAAGTAGCAAAGACACAAGGTGAAATTAAGCGTATCGAAGGTAAGCTTAATAACCAAGGCTTTGTTGCTAAAGCACCTGAAGTCGTTATTACAAAAGAACGTGAGAAACTAGAAGGTTACCAAGAAACTTTAGTGAAGCTAGAAGCTCAAAAAGAAACAATCGCAGCACTGTAAGCCCTCGCTTCACTGCCCATGATTGAATAAGCTCGGCGCGTAAGCGTCGGGCTTTTTTTATGTTTAAATTCCAGCGTATATACTCAATCGCATCGCTGGGAACTACATATCTGCTGGCTAAACAATCTATCCGCTTCTCTACCTCACCCCAAATCAATAGCCAGCGCCTATCAAACAAATATAAACAATCGAATTTTATAATTGATAATGGTTCGCAATAATAGCGGCATCAAGAGAGAGGACATCACCATGAAAAAGACCATCAGTTTTGCCGGACTTCACTTTACAGTCGCTTTTACCGTTGCATACTTATTAACTGGCGATCTACTGATCGGTAGTTTAATTGCGATGATCGAGCCGATGGTCAACACGGTAGCGTTTTACTTCCATGAAAAAGCGTGGCAGACCAATATTTTGAAAAAGTCGTACTATAGCTCACCAGCTAGTAAAACTATCAGTTTTGCTGTGGTGCATTTCACCGTCGCATTTACTGTCGTGTATTTACTGACAGGTGATGCGCTAATTGGCGGCATGATGGCGCTGATCGAACCAGCGATCAATACCGTGGTGTATTATTTCCACGAACGAGTTTGGCAAAGAAAAGAACAACAAGCAGATCATCATCACTTGCTTAATATGATGGTTTGCCAGCACTAAATCATGTGCTTTCAGTGCTGGTTTCAATGGTATTCATAACAATATCCGATAGAACTCATTGACATTGTTGCGGTACGCAAGTAAATATAAATGTACATCGCAACTATATTTACTTGAGAGATCATGCCATGCAACCAGAAGAACTCCGTCAGCTATCTCGCCAGTTGGTACGCCAACTCGGCTTGCTGGATAACCATTGTGGGTTGTTAAAATTAACTCCCGTGCAAGCTCATACATTGATTGAACTTGAATATGCATCATGCACTGTTAGCCAAATGGCAGATAAACTCAAGGTTGATAAATCGAATGCGAGTCGAACCTTAGCTGTTTTACTTAATTTAGGTTTGGTTGAAAGCACCCCGAATCCTGATGATAAACGCAGCCAACTCTCTCAGTTAACGTTATTAGGTCAACAGACACTGACGTCTTTACACACCCAACTCAATCTTCATGTGCAAACGGTACTGGACCAGATGGACAGCGATGAGATCACCAAACTCAAAAACAGCCTTACGCGCTACAACAAAGCGATTCATACCGTTAGCAAACAACACGATTATACCCTTCGTCCATTAACCCCTTTAGATAATGCTTCTGTTGCTGCCATTATTCGAAAGGTGTCAGCAGAATATGGTTTAACCGCAGATAAAGGCTATGGCGTAGCCGATCCAACGCTCGATTCAATGAGTGAGGTTTATCAACCGGATGGCTGTCAATATTGGGTCGTTGAAAAAGATCATCGAATACTTGGCGGTGGAGGCATTGCAGCACTAAGCAATACTGATGGATTATGTGAGTTGCAGAAAATGTACTTCCTAAACGAATTGCGTGGCAAAGGGCTAGCCCGAAGCTTAGCGGTAAAAGCGCTAAAGTTTGCCCGAGAATACGGCTACAAAGGATGCTACCTCGAAACCACCGAGAACCTAACAGAAGCGATTGCCTTGTATGAATCATTGGGGTTTGTTCATATTCCGCATGCGATGGGAGATACCGGCCACGATGCATGTGAAGTTCGCATGCTCAAAACCTTTTAGGTGATATCCGTAATTAAATAAAAAAGCCAGTAGGCAAGCAATAGCTTCCTCTACTGGCTCATTTTTTATTAACTAGCGAGCACTTCGATTAAGGCTGGTAGCTCTGGTGCAAATGGTAAACAGTTAGCCCCGCAACAAGCTCTTCATAGGTCGCTGGGCCAAGATATTTCACTTGTTTCTGATACTCAGGTACTAACGTAAAACTAGAATCATCAAAGCGCCCTTCACCAGCATATTCCAAATGAACAAAGAACGCAGGATGTTCACAATTTAGCATTACGTAAAGCTGGTTATTAATATCAGCAACTTCATAGCGTAATTCAGGAGCAGCCAGTTCACAATGCTTCGGTCTTAAAGGGAAATAGGTATTCTCTATCACCTCTTGTCCACAGGTTAAATGCACATGAAAAAAGCCATCCGCTTCATGCTGCTGTAAATCTTCAGCTAACCATTGCCATGCCACAATATTTTTATCGGGTTCCAGATATTGCGAGATTGGTTCACGATATAAGATTTCACCTTGCCAGCTCTGCCACACCACCTCACCTTTTAATTCAGCACTTTTTCGTGAGTCATTAATCAGATGCAAAACAACCCCGCCGTCATTAGGCACAAACGCCGCCAATTGCGGCGCAAAAAAACGTCGCGCATGGTAATGCAGTTGCTTCCATCGGCCACTGTATTCTAATGATGACCATGAGCTCACAGGCCAACAATCATTCAGTTGCCAATACAAAATACCGCGATTGACTGGCTTTTGGGCTCGCCAATATTCACTTGCTGTTTTAATTGCAAGCGCTTGTTGTACTTGGCTCACATAAAGCATGTTGGCAAAGCCATTAGGGAAACGGAAGTAACGGGTAAACATCTCGGTAATAATTGAATTACCTCGAGCATTTTTTTGATGCGATTCAAAGCTTGGAGAGGTGATATTCCAGTCTTTTTCAGGTGCAAAGGTGCGCACCGTTGGCAGTGACGGCCACGATTGAAAACCAAATTCAGAGCAAAATCTGGGGGTTACACTGCGATATTCTTCGAGATCTTTACCTGAATGCCACACATCCCAAAAATGCATATCACCACGATGATCATCATGCCACGCATCGCCAAAGTCTAACTCCCCATTACACGGGGAGCTCGCCCAAAAACGACGAGAAGGATCTTCACGCGTGACCGTTTCTGATAACGCGCGATTGAGCCGGTCGTAATTCACCACATATTTTTCTCGGTTCTCACGAGATTCGGGATACCAACCGATAGCGCCGATCACTTCATTATCACCACACCATAGAGCCATTGAAGGGTGATCCTTTAAACGCCTCACTTGAAATTCCACTTCAGCTTGTACTTCAGTAATAAAATCAGGTGTTGATGGGTACAGCGCACATGCAAACATCAAATCTTGCCAAACCAGTAAACCTAACTCATCGCACAATTGATAAAAAATGTCTTTTTCATACATACCACCGCCCCATACCCGCAGCATATTCATATTGGCGGCAACCGCATCTTCAAGTAATTGTCGATAACGCTGATCATTCATCCGGCTTGGCAGTGCATCGATAGGAATCCAATTCGCACCTTTAGCGCTGATTGGCACATCGTTAACTTTAAATACCATGCTCTGGCCGATATCGTCATCTTCAGTGCACAATTCAAGCTTGCGCAGCCCTATTTTTTTCTCGATATGGTAGCCATTAACAACAACCTGTAAGTCATACAACCGCTGCTTACCGTAGCCTGCTGGCCACCAGCGCTTAGGGTGATCCACTCTAAATAGCACAGTTGATTGGGTCGATGTTTGATCCAATGCCAAATGATAGGTTTGCCCATCAAATGAAACAGATGCGGATGCTAACCCTGAGTTAGGCATTGATTCATAATGAATCGTAACTTCAAGCTCACAACGCCAATCATCCCAGTGCTGCTCGGTACTCACATGGCTCACACGCACCTGTTGAATAGGCTGCAGTAGAATGTCGCCATAAATACCAATGACAGATAAACAAAGCCCCCAGTCCCACCCAGTATGGCATTGGGTTTTGCGTAGGGTATTCATATGAGGGATCTGATTGTTACCCACCGCCCACGGTATGGGGAAAGGTAAGCGATCTGCACGATTTTTAGCAGCAATATCAGCGCGATGTAATACGATTTCAATTCGATTATTACCCACCAATAAGCAGGGTAAAATATCCACTTTATGGCGCATAAACATATTGTGAAAATCAGCAACACTGTGACCATTCACCCGTATTTCAGCCACGGTATCGAGATTATCTAACACCAAATCCAAAGCCTTGCAGGCTATGTCATCTTCTGTCAGTTCAAAATGGCGTGAGACGATCCAATCACACTCACTGACCCATTGTACTTTAGCTTCATTATCAGCCCAGTACGGTTCAGGAATAATGCCGACATCCAGCAAGGCTGAATGTACGTCACCTGGAAATGAAATAGCGATATCTTGAATCGAGTTACGCTGCACACAAGCCAGTAACCACTGACCATTTAAAGAGATTGTCATTACGTGCTCCAGAAAAACCAACAACAACATAATAAGATGAGAATGAGATTAAAATGAGGGGCAAACGCAAGCTATAAGACATTAATAGATCGAAATAGAGGTGAGAATTGTATCTCTGTGAGCGGAGTAAAAGTTTTACAATATTAACGACGTTAAGCGATGTTCTAATCAAATTACAGACAAAAAAAAGCCGACTTCAGTCGGCTTCTTTTTAACTAACGATAAGTCTTAAGCTTCTGGCTTATCTTCTTCGTCATCTTCATCAGACTCGAAGTAAGTGCCCCAGCCGTCATAATCAATATCATGTTTATCAGCAAGTGCAATTAGCTTTTCAGTTTGCTCGTCAATCAGTTCAGCATTCAGTGCTGACTCCATCACTGCATCAAAGCAAACAACTTTGCCGCCACCATCTTCAGGAGCTAGCTCAAGTTCTTCTGCTTCGAGTACTTCAAAGCCCATTTTAAATGCTTCTACTGCAGCAGCTTCTAGCTCAGCAAATGTATCTGCCGAAAAGTGGTGCTCAATCGTATAAAGTGCTTCAGGCTCGCTACCATCTTCCAGCAATGCTGCAATAATATCGCGGGTTTCTTCCTTTTGCTCTTCAATCAGTTCTGCATAAGACATGGGATAACTCCAATAGAGGAATAAATTTGCAGGCAAATATCGCATGGATTGATAGTAATTACCATCGGTTAGTCATACCGTTCAATAAAATTGATATTTATCAATGTTTCTTCTGATTTCTGCCCTACCTTACGCACACTTTTACTCATACGCAGAGTGAATAAATACCCACCCTATTCACTTTTAAAAAAATAGAAATCTACGACTTATTGAAAAAAAACGCATAGACACGCGCTTAGCTATTACGGCATAAAAAGACATAGACGCCTTATAATCACAGCTTAGCCGTATATACCCATTTCGTATTACGCATAAAACCGATTACCATAAAATATAACTAAAAGCATATTCACCCAGTAATTGTCGCAAAATACCCTAAATCACAAGCATCATCGCCGGTTAAGCCAAAATACAGTGCCAGAAAAATGTGAACAACCCCAAAGTTAACATGTCCCCAGAAGACTAAAATCAGGGCGCAAAACAAAAACAGACTCGATGGCAATCAAGACTATTGAGCTACAAATAAATACAGAGAGATACGATCATGAATACATCAGATGCCGATCCTGAGGCTGAGCAGTTACACTGCATTACTGATCCCATAGGGTAAAACCCCACCCTCGACATCCAGAATACTTTTACTGAGCATATGCTTGGCAAGCCCTTTTACGCCTAATTTCTGATGCGGCGTGCTGGTTTACACCGAATGCTAAAAATAGATGCATGAGGTGCAAGGAGACAATTATGACGACTCAAACCGTAAACAAGGAAGAAAAAGGTGGCTTCTTTGCCAACTTTAAATTCCCTTCAGCCTACACAATATTATTTGGTCTTATCGCCGTAGTCGCACTACTTACTTGGATAGTGCCTGCCGGTCAATATGATCGTGAAATGAATGAAAGCCTTGGAAAAGAAGTGCCGATTACAGGTACTTATCATGCGGTTGAGGGTAACCCACAAGGTATTGTCGATGTATTGTTAGCGCCTATTGATGGCTTCTATGATCACAATAGCTACGAAGCAGCAGCGATTGATGTCTCTTTATTTATTTTGATCATCGGTGGTTTTCTTGGTCTAGTTACTAAGACTGGTGCTATTGATGCAGGTATCGAACGCGTTACAGCCCGATTGGATGGGCGTGAGGAGTTAATGATACCAATTCTTATGGCATTGTTTGCGGCCGGCGGTACCATCTATGGTATGGCAGAAGAATCGTTACCTTTTTACACGTTACTTGTTCCAGTTATGCTAGCTGCACGTTTTGACCCTGTTGTCGCTGCTGCAACCGTTTTACTAGGTGCCGGTATTGGTACACTTGGTTCAACGATTAACCCATTTGCCACTGTTATTGCAGCAAACGCAGCGGGTATTCCATTCACTGATGGTATCGGTCTACGTATCGCAATGTTGGTTGTGGGCTGGTTAATCTGTGTTGCTTACGTTATGCGTTATGCAAAAATGGTTCGTGCAGATAAAACTAAATCAATTGTTTATGATAAGTACGAAGAAAACATTTCGCACTTCCTAGGTAATCGTTCTAGCGAAATGCTTGAGTTCACAACAACACGTAAAATTATCTTAGCGCTTTTTGCTGCCTCTTTCGGCATCATGATTTACGGTGTGTCTGTTGCAGGTTGGTGGATGGCTGAAATTTCAGCAATGTTCCTTGGCGCGACCATCATCATCGGTATAATCGCTCGCATGAGTGAAGAAGAGTTCACTACCAGCTTCATTGATGGTGCACGTGACCTACTAGGTGTTGCACTGATCATCGGTATCGCACGCGGTATCGTGGTTATCATGGACCGCGGTATGATCACAGATACGATTCTAAACTCAGCAGAACATGCGGTAACAGGTCTGTCTTCTGTTGTGTTCATCAACGTGATGTACTGGTTAGAAATCTTACTATCATTCCTTGTTCCATCATCTTCAGGTCTTGCTGTATTAACCATGCCTATCATGTCGCCATTGGCTGACTTCGCAGGTGTTGGACGTGAACTTGTTGTGACTGCATACCAATCAGCATCTGGTGTCGTTAACCTAGTAACACCTACCTCTGCTGTTGTAATGGGTGGCTTGGCTATCGCTCGTGTTCCTTATGTTCGCTGGGTTAAATGGGTCGCTCCTCTACTTGGTATTCTTATTGTTCTTACTATGGTTATGTTAAGTGTTGGCGCAATGCTATAACTCTTAATAGAAAAGATTTATAACCTATAAATCCTAACGTTAAAGCCACCTCAGGGTGGCTTTGTTATTTCTACTCATCTTACCCAATCCATGCGATCACCTTCTTAATGCACTCCGGCTCTTTCCTTATGGCCAAGGCATCGTTTTATACCTAAAAAGTCACCTCACGAGTCACTCCCGAAGGGCGAGTTTTATTGGGCTTTATACGGCGTTGCTAATTTTCAATGTAGAACCACTAACCCTATAAATTAGTGCCTTGCCTAATACCTAATAATTTCTCGCTGAAACGAGTATCTAGAGGTAACTTGGGTATAGACATATCTTACAGCCTGCTTACTTACCCCTCCCCACGTTCACGCACAATAACAGGCGATAAAGAACCAAGTGCTTTTATATTTTAGAATACGTTGTTATATCCAACCCTCTCTGCCTAATAAATTCACCTCAGTGAATTTAATAAAAACTTACGTCAACAAAGTCACCACCGACATTTAAAATTAAAACTCAAACACTAAACCAATAAACAAAGACAAGTGAAACTTGCCATCAGAAAATAACAATTAGAAGTAAATAATGATTATTTTTATGCATCGAAAATCCATGTATTAAAACTACAAAAACGTGTCACAACAAAATAAAAAGAAAAATATTTGTTACTATTATATTAAATGTAACCTTTTATCTATATAAGCAACCACTTTAAGTGCATAAGATCATTTTTCATACAAAACCAAACTAATATCAATATTGAATAAAACATCTAACGAAAAACCAATGTAACTTAAAATCAACAACTTACAACCGTAGGGTTACGCATTAAGTTGATTTAATTACATAAAAACCCACGCCTGAAAACTACATACAAATGCATGATTAATGTTAATAAAGCCGACACCTTAGCTTGGTATATTAATGGATAAAGTGTGACAAACCTCTAAGACTCCTATAAGTGAAAGAGTAGAATCAATTACAGAAACGAAGCGAAGGATTTAATTTAATTAACTTTCGATTTCGCAAAAACAAATAAAGCTGACGATATTAAGTCGGCATAAAAATAGAGAGATACGATCATGAGTAAGTTCTATGTAGGTTCTGAAGTAGGTCAATTACGTCGCGTTCTAGTTCACCGCCCAAGACGTTCACTGAGCCACTTAACACCATCTAACTGCCACGACTTATTATTTGATGACGTGCTAGCAGTAGAGCGTGCAGGTAAAGAACATGATGTGTTTACAAAAACGTTACGTGATCAAGGTGTAGAAGTTTTACTTCTAACTGATCTTCTTGCTGATACATTAGCAGTTGCAGACGCTAAAGAGTGGTTGTTAACTCGTCAAGTATCTGATTACCGTTTAGGTGCTACATTTGCTAATGACGTACGCTGCTACCTAGCTGACTTGCCAAACATCGAACTTGCTAGAATCTTAACTGGTGGTTTGTCTTACGCTGAAATGCCAATGAAATCATCTTCTATGATGCAAGGCATACACGCTCCAACAGACTTCATCATTGAACCACTACCGAACCACCTATTTACTCGTGATACATCTTGCTGGGTATACGGCGGCGTTTCTATCAACCCAATGGCTAAAGCGGCTCGTCAACGTGAAACTAACCACGTTCGTGCAATCTACCGCTGGCACCCAACGTTCGCTGGTGCTGACTTCGTTAAGTACTACGGCGACGAAGAGAAAATGTACGACAACTCTACAATCGAAGGCGGCGACGTACTGGTTATTGGTAAAGGCGCTGTACTTATCGGTATGTCTGAGCGTACAACACCACAAGGTGTTGAGCAGCTAGCATCTGGTCTATTCAAGCACGGACAAGCAAAGCAAGTTATTGCAATGCAGCTTCCTAAGCACCGCTCTTGCATGCACTTAGATACTGTAATGACGCACATGAATGAAGATACTTTCTCTGTTTACCCAGAAGTTGTTCGTAAAGACGTTCAATGCTGGAGCCTAACTGGCGACGAATCTGGCGCGGTTAACGTGAAAGAAGAAGGTTACTTCGTTACTGCTATCGAAAAAGCACTAGGCGTAGACAAGCTAAACCTAATCACAACTGGCGGTGACAACTTCACAGCAGAACGTGAACAATGGAATGATGCAAACAACGTATTAACTGTGAAACCTGGTGTGGTAATTGGTTACGAAGGTAACACTTACACTAACGAAAAATACGACAAAGCAGGTATCACTGTTCTGCCTATCCCAGGTGATGAACTAGGCCGCGGTCGTGGTGGTGCTCGCTGCATGAGCTGCCCAATCGAACGTGACGGTATCTAAGCCATAGTCAAGTAACCTTGAGCAATAAAAAGCTCAAGTGCAAAGCAGTAATGCTAAGCAAAAAATATGGCCGGTAGCAAATACCGGCCAATAAAAATAAAACCAAGAGAGACGATCCCATGACCAAGCAAACTGTTGTTGTTGCACTTGGTGGTAACGCCCTACTACGTCGCGGCGAGCCATTAGAAGCATATATTCAGCGTCAGAACATTGCTACGGCAGCAAAATCCATCGCAGAAATTGCAAAAGAATATAACGTAGTGTTAGTACACGGTAATGGACCACAAGTTGGTTTATTAGCACTACAAGGGCTGGAATACACGAAAGTAAGCCCATACCCACTCGATGTACTAGGTTCAGAAACCCAAGGCATGATTGGTTATATCTTAATGCAAGAGTTGAAGAACATTCTGCCAGAGCAGAACGTATCTTGCCTTGTAACACAGATGAGCGTTGATCCTGAAGATCCAGCGTTTGCAGACCCAACAAAACCAATTGGCCCTGTTTACAATGAAGCAGAAGCTCGCGAATTGGCAGAAAAATACCACTGGACAGTAAAACCAGATGGTGAGTACTTCCGCCGTGTTGTGCCAAGCCCACAACCAACAGGCATTATTGAAGATGACGCTATCACAGCCTTAATTAACCTACAGCACCTAGTGATCTGTACGGGCGGTGGCGGCATCCCAGTGAAAAAAGAAAACGGTAAGTTAGTTGGTGTAGAAGCAGTTATCGACAAAGACATGTCAGCAGCATTCTTAGCTAAACAACTTAATGCCGATGCACTGTTAATTTTAACCGATGCAGACGCAGTGTTCCTTGATTGGGGCAAGCCAACACAAAAAGCATTACGCAGCACAACACCAAGCGAATTAGCGCAATACGCCTTTGATGCGGGCTCTATGGGTCCAAAGATTGATGCTTCATGTGAGTTCATCAATCAAGGCGGAAAATTAGTCGGTATCGGCTCACTGGAAGCAGGTTTACGCATCCTTAAAGGTGAAGCTGGCACAAATATTATTGCAGAATAACGGAATAGTTATTCACAAATGCGCAATAGTACGATAAACAATACATAATACAGACCGACACTTTGCATTGTCACACATTAGACAGCTTGTCGGTCAGTAAAACTGATTCTTAAGAGGAAAACATCATGGCTTTTAATCTTCGCAACCGTAACTTCCTAAAATTACTAGACTTTACTCCACGTGAAATTCAACACATGCTAGAACTAGCAGCTGAGTTGAAAAAAGCGAAGTACAACGGTTACGAGCAGCCTCGCCTAAAGGGTAAGAACATTGCGCTTATCTTTGAAAAAGCGTCAACTCGTACTCGTTGTGCATTTGAAGTTGCTGCATATGACCAAGGCGCTAACGTAACTTACTTGGGCCCATCTGGTTCTCAAATCGGCTACAAAGAGTCAATGAAAGATACTGCACGCGTTCTTGGCCGTATGTACGATGGCATTGAATACCGTGGCTACGGTCAAGAAATCGTTGAAGATCTTGGTGCTTACGCTGGTGTTCCAGTATGGAATGGCCTAACTGACGAGTTCCACCCAACTCAAATTCTTGCTGACTTCCTAACTATGCAAGAGCACGGCCGTGGCAAGCAACTGCATGAAATAACTTTCGCTTACCTAGGCGATGCACGCAACAACATGGGTAACTCTCTAATGGTTGGTGCTGCGAAAATGGGTATGGACATTCGTCTAGTTGCTCCTAAAGCATTCTGGCCTGAAGAAGAGCTAGTTGCTCAATGTCGCGCTATCGCTGAAGAAACTGGCGCTAAAATCACCCTGACTGATGACGTTAAAGAAGGCGTTCAAGGTTGTGATTTCCTATACACTGACGTATGGGTATCAATGGGTGAAGCGAAAGAAGCATGGGCTGAGCGTATCAACCAAATGATGCCTTACCAAGTAAACATGGAAATGCTAAAAGCAACTGGCAACCCACATGTTAAATTCATGCACTGCCTACCTGCATTCCACGGTGAAGACACTGTTGTTGGTAAAGAGCTTGCTCAAGAATACCCAATGCTTAAAGATGGCGTTGAAGTAACTGATGAAGTTGTTGAGTCTAAGCACTCTGTTGTATTCGACGAAGCTGAAAACCGTCTACACACTATCAAAGCAATTATGGTAGCAACATTAGGTCAGTAATCGACTCTCTTGAGTTTTAAAGATTCGACGTAGAAAGCCTTAAAACTCTTATAATTAATGCCGTCCTTCTGGGCGGCATTTGCATTTTATGCCAATAAGCACACGTCAAATCAGCACCATAAATACCCATATATTCAGTAAGTTATTATTCATTTCCCGCCAAGAATAATACGCAGTATTTTTGCATAAAATTCCATTAAATGAATAGTTTACGCAAACGCTTGCGTTACCAAAGAATGGGCGTATAATTCTTCGCAATTTGTCAAAACAGAGAGATAAAATGAACCAACTAGTTAAATACCATTTAACTCAGTACCGCCGAAAATTGGCGTTGGTTTTATTTTCTTTTGTTTCTATTTATTTTAAAAAGAGCCTCCTTTTTTAAGGGGGCTTTTTTTTGTCCGCTTTTTGCGTGAGAGCGGACATATTTCGTAACTGTATCTATATAGGGAAGAGAAGCCATGGCGAACTCGTTGTTTCAAAAGCACATCATCTCCATTCCGGAATTAAACCGAAGTGAACTTGAACTTATTGTTGAGACTGCTGGAAAACTAAAAGCAGAACCAAATCCAGAACTACTTAAAAACAAAGTAGTGGCGAGCTGCTTCTTTGAACCATCAACACGAACGCGTCTGTCTTTTGAAACGGCAGTACAGCGCCTAGGTGGTACAGTTATCGGTTTTGATAACGGTGGTAATACATCACTGGCAAAGAAAGGGGAAACTCTGGCTGACTCAGTTCAGGTTATCTCTTCTTATGTTGATGCCTTTGTTATGCGCCACCCACAAGAAGGGGCTGCGCGTCTTGCTTCTGAATTTTCAAACGGTGTACCTATCGTCAACGGTGGTGACGGTGCAAACCAACACCCAACACAGACCCTACTCGATTTATTTAGCATCTTCGAAACACAAGGTCGCCTAGATAACTTGAATGTAGCTTTCGTCGGCGACCTTAAATACGGGCGAACAGTACACTCTTTGACTCAAGCATTATCAAAGTTCAACAACATTAACTTCTTCTTCGTGGCACCTGAAATTCTAGCAATGCCAGATTACATCTGTGAAGAGCTGGATGAAGCAGGTATCAACTACAGCCTTCATGCATCTATGGAAGAAGTTATTCCTGAACTCGATGTTCTCTACATGACGCGTGTACAAAAAGAGCGTTTTGATGAATCAGAATACGCACACATGAAAGCGGCATACATCCTAACAGCAGACATGCTGGCAGAAGCGCGCGACAATATGAAAATTCTGCACCCATTACCACGTATTGATGAAATCACAGTAGACGTTGATAAAACGAAGCATGCTTATTACTTCCAGCAAGCTGAAAACGGTGTTTACGCACGTGAAGCACTGCTAGCACTTGTACTTAACGAACAACTTTAAGCCGGAGATAACAATAATGACTAAGGAAACTCAACTACAGGTTGAAGCAATCAAAAACGGTTCTGTTATCGACCATATCCCTGCGAACGTGGGTATTAAAGTACTGAAGCTGTTCAAGCTGCATAAAACGAATCAGCGCGTTACGATTGGCTTGAATTTACCATCATCAGCGATGGGTGCTAAAGATCTGATTAAGATTGAAAACGTCTACGTTAGCGAAGAGCAAGCAAACCAATTGGCACTGTATGCACCCCATGCAACAGTAAACCAAATTGAAAATTATGAAGTTGCAAAAAAATTAGCACTCAAGTTACCTAAAAAAATCAATGCGATTTTCGAATGTCCAAATAGTAACTGTATAACGCATAACGAGCCTGTCGATAGTAGCTTTACGGTTATCAACAAGAATGATGATATCAAGCTAAAATGTAAATACTGTGAAAAAGTATTCTCTCGCGAAATCGTCACAGAGCGAAACTAAGGTTAAGCCAATAGGCTTATTCTTAACCAAGACAACATTGGTACTAGAATCTCTTATAACAAGGATTTAAGTGCACATATAAGAATGTTTACTCAGTGATGAGTAAACATTTTTTTTCTCATTTTCAACGCTAAACGTCCCCCGCGTCACCTCTACCTTTAGGTCACAAGATAAAAAAGCATTTGGCTTTCATTTTTATCGAAAGGACCTAAATATGACTTTTTCTACTCGCCCATTATCACGACTTATTAAATGCAGCTTACCTTTCGCAGCCATCATTGCTATAGCGGGATGCATTCAATCTAATGGCAGTGTTAGCCATGCTGATTCAAATGAAGCAAATCATTTAGTCATTATTGGCGTGCCAATGTTACTGGGCGGGTTTGGCTCTTCAGTGCCAGTCAATGAGGAATATCAAATCACGGCACGGCATGTTGCTCAAGTATCTTGGGATTTAGATGTTATTCATCATCCTCGCTGCGATTTATCCCTCGTTCGAGCGTCATCAAGCCGTGTTCCCAAATGGGGGCTGATTTACCCAGACGAAAAAGTGATCCATGAAGGGCATTCATTACTAGGCAATAAAGTGAAAGGGGAAGGGAAATACCTACAAGATGTATTCGATACTAATACAGATTGCTTATATTCCCTCAGTGACGCCCCCGTTATGTCAGGAATGAGTGGGGGTCCCGTTTTTAATGAAAAAGGGGAAATTGTTGGCATTACCGTCGCGATAGTCAACAACCCAGAAGATCTTACCAATCTTCGACCAGCAGAGCGATACAGTCAATTTGTACCTGCGACCCTTATTTTTGATTGGCTAAAACAACTCGGCGTCGATACCCGATACGCCAGCCCTGAATTAGCCAGTATCGAAGTGGCTCCCTTGATTTCTCAGCTAAATCAATACCCAGAATATAATCAGCAAAATATAGAATCAGATCCAACTCTTACACAGAGTCCAACGAATTACACTTTACTTCCTTTTTCAACATTCAACCATTACGCTGCAATCAAACCCATTTTTCAGGCATCTGAGAAACAAGGTATCCAAACCAACAGCACTGTTTCGTTATCTGGTGTACAAACAGAAATTGCAACTGTATCCGAGCCAGAGACGTCACAAAAACAAGACAAAAAACACAATAAAATCAATAACAAAAATCTCATAAATGAAATGGGATATAATGCTTCTTACTGGTAGATTTATTGGTTTATTATTTGGTGACAAGGGTCAAATAACCGCACATCAGTTGCTGATATTATCCTTATGAAAGATTATGCATCATGTGCATAAATAATTTAAAGAAAACAATAACGATACGATCTTTGTCTCTCATATAATAATAAGGAGTTGCCCGTGAATGGATACGATATGCACGGCGCGATAGATTTAACAGCTGCTGACGAAAGCATTACCAGTGCATGTAAACGCTTGTTACAACAGCAAAGCTTCACAACGCAAGATGACATTCGACACCAATTAATCGAGCTAGGTTACGATGATGTCAGCCAGTCAACAGTTTCACGTTTATTGTCTCGCCTAAGCGTCGCAAAAGTACCTAATGCTTATGGTAAGAAAGTTTATTGCCTCACACTTGAGAATGAACCCGTTCAAGTCGGTTCATCAATATCGTCACAAATTGAATTCATAACTCACAATCAATTGGTTGTTGTCGTAAAAACACACCCTGGAGGCGCGCAATTAGTGGCGCGCTTAATCGATATTCAACCTCATGCTGAAATATTAGGCACTGTGGGTGGTAACGATACTGTGATGGTTGCTCCTAGAGATATCATGCGCATTGAAGAGTGTGAAAAGGTTGTCAAAACCCGACTGGGTATACCCGCTTAACTTACGTCACAGAACGTTGATATAGATACATTACATCGTTTTTGCTTTGACCTAAGCGACATTGAGTTGCACACTAAGAACACTTTTAGCCAGTAATTCGATTGCTGGCTTTCATCTTTCGTTGTGAATGACTGAATAAGGATAACCAATGACTCAAGTTCTACATACAGATCAAGCTCCTGCTGCTATCGGCCCTTACGTACAAGGTGTTGACCTTGGTAATATGGTGCTAACTTCTGGTCAAATTCCAGTAAACCCAGTAACAGGTGAAGTGCCAGAAGCCATTGCAGAGCAAGCGCGTCAGTCTCTAGAAAACGTAAAAGCAGTTGTAGCCTCTTCAGGCCTTAACGTTTCTGATATCGTGAAAATGACCGTCTTTGTAAAAGATCTCAATGATTTTGCGACAGTAAATGAAGTTTACGGTCAATTTTTTGATGAGCACAACGCACCATACCCAGCACGTTCATGTGTTGAAGTTGCTCGTTTGCCAAAAGATGTAAAAATTGAAATTGAAGCAATTGCCGTTCGTAAGTAATTCGCTTAAATTTTAATATGTACCATCAATAAAAAAGCTGCCAAAGGCAGCTTTTTTATTTTCTATTTAAATTAAATAAATTGATTATTCAGTGTTTATCTAGGTGATATTACTGGTTAGATAACTCATTAATGGCATATTGTAATACTTGGGGAAACCAAGCCGTAAATAGTTCAGGGGTATCAACTAATCCTAGTTCAAGCTCTGCTTTAGGCCACCAGCGATAAGATGTCACTTCATCAGGGTTAGGGATGATGGCAACGTCAGACCCATTGGCGATCAATACATGATCCAACTCATGCTCGATTAATTGATTATCAAGTTCTGCACGATAAACAAAGCTTGCAATATCATCCAATGATTCTAAGCCGACAATGCCCATCTCTTCGGTTAAACGACGCAAACCTGCTTGCTCTAACGTTTCACCTAGCCTAGGGTGAGAGCAACATGTGTTGGTCCACAAACCGCCACTGTGATACTTACCCAAGGCTCGCTGCTGCATGAGAAACTCTATGCCCTGCGTCGTCTCACGATACAACAAAACAGAAAAAGCCAAATGCAAAGCTCCATCACGGTGAGCTTGCATTTTTTCCTGCAAACCTAGTGCTCGTCCCTGCTGATCGACCAATACAACCTGTTCTTCAATTATCATGAGCTCTATCTTCTACACATAAAAAACAAAAAGGACATGCGAATACTCATCTGCATGTCCTTATTAAATAGTGGCACTTTTTTATTCGAGGTCAATATCTAGCCCCCCGCTACTCTACAAGCCCTGCTAGATGAACCTTTTACTTTCCTGTGCGTGTCGCGACTTCTGCATCAAGCTCTATTAGCTTGTCTTTCATCATGTCGCGGCATGTCTTTAATAGCTCACGCACATCTTCTCTTGCTAGCCCTTCCGTCGATACAGGTGGCATAATTTCAACAATCACAACACCGTTATTCCAACGGTTTAATTTGATCTTATCTGTTGAGCTACACACGATAGGTACAACGGGTACTTCTGCACCAATTGCCGCGTGGAATGCACCAGTCTTAAAGGGTAATAAACCACGACCTCGAGAGCGTGTTCCCTCCGGAAACATCCAGACAGACACTTTTTGTTCTTTAATTTTACTGACTATTTGACCAATTGTACCAGCCGCTTTACTACGGTTAGCACGGTCAATCAAAATGTTACCTGTTAGCCAATAAAATTGACCAAATAGCGGCATCCACACCAAGCTTTTTTTACCGACCGTCACAGTCTTAGGCATGATTGCGCCTGAAACGGTAAACAAATCATAATTATTTTGATGATTAGCAACATACACTTTCGCTCCCGAATCATTGACACCGGCAGCATGGCGAACTTCGAGTTTGACCCCCAATACACGTGTCATCTTGCTAAATAAACGACCTAACGTATACACATGTTTAGGGTTTCGCGGGCTAAACAAACAGTAACCACAACCAAATACAAACATGAAAACGGCAAAAATTGCGATGGCTACAATGCGCAATAAAAATATCATGGAGCTCTCCTCAGCGTACAAGCGTTCGCTAGTATACTCAGGCAAAGAGAAATTACATCAATTATGTGTATTAATTGAACATAAACCTATTTACACGACTTCCTAGCAAACGAAACTGTTAACTGACAGGCAAATAAAAAGAACAAACCCTCCATGATGAAGGGTTTGTATATAGATTAATTTCTCTAATATGGCTTATTCAGAACTATCTGACGCCTGTGCTGTAGAGGTAATTTCCAAACGGGTAACGTTCTGAAGACCACGAGGGAGCATAGTGCCCCGGCGACCACGTTCACCACGGAAGTTATCCAAATCACTTGCTTTTAAGCCCATCTTTCGCTTGCCAGCATGTATCGTGACTTGCTCACCTTGTGGTAATACAATGAGTTGTGACAAGAACTCTTCACGTGACTTAGAACGAGCCGATGGAATATTAATGATCTTATTCCCTTTCCCTTTACCTAGTTGCGGTAAATCTTTAATTGGGAATAACAACATTCGGCCTTCATTGGTAATCACCAAAATCTCATCAGTATCAAGATTCGAGATAGGCTGTGGAGCCATCACTTTTGCTTTTTCTGGTACTGTCAGTAACGCCTTACCGCTCTTATTCTTCGAGACCATATCGGTACTCTTACAAATAAAGCCATAACCCGCATCAGAGCCCATTAGCCACATCTGTTCATCATCGGCCATGAGTACTTGGCGCAGATTAGTGCCAGGGGTTAAATTAAGGCGCCCTGTTACTGGCTCACCTTGGCTACGAGCCGAAGGCAAAGAGTGCGATTCCAACGCATAACTACGACCATCAGAACCAATTAAAATCGCCGGTAGGTTACTCTTACCCCGCGCATGAGCTAAGTAGTTATCGCCTGATTTATAACTCAAGCTGGTTGGGTCAACGTCATAGCCTTTCGCATGACGAATCCAACCTTTCTCAGACAATACGACCGTAATGGCTTCACTTGGGATCAAATCTCGCTCAGTTAACGCTTTTGCTTCTGCTCGCTCAACCAATGGAGAACGACGATCATCGCCATACTTCTCTGCATCTGCCTGAATTTCTTTCTTAATTAGCGTGCTTAAGCGGCGCTCTGACCCTAGAAGTTTCTCAAGATAATCACGCTCTTTAGCGAGTTCATCTTGTTCACCACGGATCTTAATTTCTTCTAATTTCGCTAACTGACGCAGTTTAATTTCTAAAATGGCATCTGCTTGAATTACGCTCAAGTCAAAGCGAGACATTAGCTCCGCTTTTGGATTCTCTTCATTACGGATGATTTCAATAACTTCATCAATATTAAGATAAGCCGCCAGTAAACCTTCCAAAATATGTAAGCGCGCAACCACTTTATCTAAACGATACTGTAAACGACGGCGCACTGTTGAACGGCGGAAAACCAACCACTCAGTGATGATTTCAAGTAAGCCTTTCACCCGAGGGCGGCCATCAAGACCCAACATATTGAGGTTTACACGGAAGCTTTTTTCCAAGTCTGTTGAAGCAAACAAGTGGTTCATTAATTGTTCGCTATCAATGCGGTTTGAACGCGGCACAATAACGATACGCGTTGGATTTTCGTGATCAGACTCATCACGTAAATCTTCAACCATTGGCAATTTTTTGGCTCGCATCTGGTTTGCGATTTGTTCTAATAATTTCGCACCAGATACCTGGTGTGGCAACGCAGTAATGACAATATCGCCATTTTCTTTATGCCATATCGCGCGCATTCGGATACTACCACGACCACTTTTATACACTTTCTTTAGGTCATGAATTGGGGTAATGATTTCTGCTTCAGTCGGATAATCCGGACCTTTCACAAATTCCATCAATTCATCAAGATCAGCTTTCGGGTTATCAAGCAAATGCACGGCTGCATTAGCCACTTCACGCGCATTATGCGGCGGAATATCTGTCGCCATACCAACGGCAATACCCGTTATTCCGTTTAACAGAATATGCGGTAACCGCGCTGGTAACATTTTGGGCTCATTCATTGTGCCATCAAAGTTTGGCACCCAGTCAGCCGTTCCTTGCCCTAATTCGCTCAGTAGCACCTCTGAAAAGCGTGACAAGCGAGATTCGGTATAACGCATTGCCGCGAAGGATTTAGGGTCATCAGGTGCACCCCAGTTGCCTTGACCGTCAACAAGTGGATAACGATATGAGAATGGCTGAGCCATTAATACCATTGCTTCATAACAAGCAGAATCACCGTGCGGGTGGAATTTACCGAGTACGTCACCAACAGTACGCGCTGACTTTTTATATTTAGCCGTCGCATTTAGACCCAGCTCAGACATGGCGTAAATAATACGACGTTGAACCGGTTTCAAGCCATCGCCAATGAATGGTAAGGCACGATCCATGATTACATACATGGAGTAATTTAAATAAGCGTCTTCGGTAAACTTCCTAAGCGGAAGCTGTTCTACGCCATCCATTGAGACATCAGTCATCGTGGGTTAATCCGTTTAATATATTTATTTTTACGGGCTGTTTGAGCACTACAAACGCACTCAAACAACCCATAAACTCAATCTTATGTATGCTGACACACAATAAAAACGTCATTAAAAGCTAGGTCTAATCGAATTAGACTTCTGCCATATCGCCTTTATCTTGCAACCAAAAACGACGATCTTCTGCACGCTTTTTACCTAGCAGCATATCCATCATTTCGTTGGTTTTTGTATCATCATCAATCGTTAACTGTACCAAGCGTCGTGTATTTGGATCCATTGTCGTTTCACGCAATTGCAGTGGGTTCATTTCACCCAGACCTTTAAATCGCTGAACGTTCACTTTGCCACGCTTGGTACTGAGGCGATCCAAAATACCGTTCTTTTCGTCTTCATCCAGTGCGTAATACACTTCTTTCGCCAAGTCGATACGATATAACGGCGGCATTGCAATATACACATGCCCAGCACGTACTAAGGTTTCGAAATGCTTCATGAACAAAGCACACAACAAGGTTGCGATGTGTAACCCATCGGAGTCGGCATCGGCAAGTACACAAATTTTACCGTAACGTAAGCCGCTAAGATCATCGCTGTCTGGGTCAATACCCAAAGCGACAGAAATATCATGCACTTCTTGTGATGCCAGCACTTGATCAGCAGACACTTCCCACGTGTTTAGAATTTTACCGCGTAATGGCATGATCGCCTGGAACATACGATCACGAGCTTGCTTCGCTGAACCGCCCGCCGAATCACCTTCCACTAAAAAAAGCTCGGTGCGATTAAGATCTTGTTGAGAGCAGTCGGCCAATTTTCCTGGAAGAGCTGGTCCTGAAGCGATTTTTTTACGAACCACTTTTTTGCTAGCACGCATACGTCGATGCGCATTAGCAATACACGTTTCTGCTAGTTGCTCTGCAAGTTGTGGTCGCTCATTCAACCAAAGGCTAAAGGCATCTTTTACAACACCAGACACAAAGGCTGCACATTGACGCGATGATAGACGCTCTTTCGTTTGCCCTGCAAATTGAGGATCTTGCATTTTAACCGACAAAACATACGCACAACGGTCCCAAATATCATCGGCCGTTAGTTTCACACCACGTGGTAGTAGATTCCGGAATTCACAGAACTCACGCATGGCATCTAATAGACCTTGGCGTAAACCGTTAACATGTGTGCCGCCTTGCGCGGTCGGAATTAAGTTAACGTAGCTTTCAGTGATTAATTCACCACCTTCTGGCAACCAAAGCAAAGCCCAATCAGCCGCTTCAATTTGGCTGGTAAATACGCCAACGAAAGGTTCTTCAGGTAACAAGGTGTACCCTTTTACACCTTCAAGTAGGTAATCTTTTAAACCATCTTCGTAGCACCAACGAACGGTTTCGTCAGCAATTTTATTGGTAAAAACGATCTCAAGTCCTGAGCATAGCACCGCTTTGGCTTTTAAGACGCTTTTTAGTCGTGTAACAGAAAATTTAGCGCTGTCAAAATATCGAGCATCCGGCCAGAAATGCACACGCGTACCTTTCGCACGGCGCCCACAGGTACCAATAACTTCGAGCTCTGAGACTTTATCGCCATGTTCAAATGCAATTTGATAAATTTGTCCATCACGTTTTACGGATACTTCAACACGTTTAGACAAGGCATTTACAACCGAAATACCTACCCCGTGTAAACCACCAGAAAACTGATAGCTATCATTTGAGAATTTCCCCCCCGCATGCAGCTTACATAAAATAAGCTCAACACCAGAGACACCTTCTACAGGGTGAATGTCTACTGGCATGCCTCGGCCATCATCGATCACTTCGAGTGATTGGTCAGCATGAAGGATCACTTCTACTTTTCGGGCATGACCAGCCAGCGCTTCATCGACGCTGTTATCAATTACTTCTTGACCAAGGTGATTGGGCCTAACCGTGTCGGTATACATACCTGGGCGGCGGCGTACTGGCTCAAGGCCATTTAGAACCTCAATGGATCCGGCGTTATAGCTTTGCTCTGTCATATTACGGAAGGCTACTAGAAATTTGGCAACAATAGTCAGTAACCTCGGCTTGGTTGTCAAGCGGAGGTCAACGGTAAAACTCACAATTGTGAGTCGAGCTATAACCTTAGCTTATTTACGGCTATAGCTTTAAGAATTGAATTACATCGGCAGGAAAGCGTTCAAAATCAACAAAACTGTGGTCGCCATCTGGCTCAACGGTTTGCTTACTTGCGGCATATTTATTTACAGCTTGGCGATAATCTAAGACTTCATCACCCATTTGTTGTAACAACCAAAACTGTTTTGGATCAACAAGTTGTTCAACATCCATGGTTTTCAATTCATCAATATGTTGAGGCTCTAGCCAATACTTTTCACTGGTATAAGGATTTACTTGTTCACCAAGATAATCTTGCAGTAATTCATAAGGCTTTACCGCAGGATTAACCAATACAGCAGGAAGCTGGTGACGGTTATTTAACCATGTTGAAATATATCCACCTAATGAGCTACCCACTAGGCCTATCGTATAATCTTGCTTAAAGTTGCTAACTAAATCATCAATAAATGTGGCAGCTTGTGCCGGATAGCAAGGCATTTGCGGGATCTCAACACGAATATCTGGCCGATGTTGCTTACAGTAGTCTGCCATTACCTGCGCTTTTAATGACAAGGGAGAACTGTTGAATCCATGGATATAAAGCAACAACGGTTTCATTTAATAGCCTGCTGAATTAAACAAGGGGATAAAGCGTCTACCTTGTAAGCGACAAACATCAGTATTTAACTGCCCTTCTCGGGTTAATTCAAGGTAACGCCAACCTGGGTTAGTTTTGTCTAAAGCAAAGTCATTTGAATCAGGTAAAAACTGAATACACGTTGACGGTGTCGCAAGCACACGCACACCATGATATACACAATCAAGTTCTTGATGGATATGCCCACACAAGACTGCACTCACCTTGGGGTACTTATCAATGATTTGCCAAAAGGCTTCATTATTGTGCAGCTGATGCTGATCAAGCCAAGCACTTCCCGCCACTAATGGATGGTGATGCAATAATATTAAAGCATGACGTTCTGGGTATGCCTTCAACGCCGCGTCCAGCATTAACAATTGTGCTTCACTTAACTCACCATGCGGTACGCCCTGAACTTGGCTATCAAGTAGTATGACTTGCCAATAATCCCCAGCAAGCACTTGCTCACACGGTTTAATTTGTGGCGATGGCAAAACAGAATGCATAGCTGGCTGATAATCATGGTTACCCGGCAACCAAAAACAAGGTTGAGACCAGCGAGAAATGCCATCGGCAAAATGCTGATAAGATTCATCAGTATGATCTTGTGAGATATCACCTGTTGCTATAATAGCTTCAAACGGGCGTGCGGAAGCATCTACAGCGTCTATCACTGCATTAAAACTATCTTTAGTCGCCACCCCCAACAAACAACCCGACTCATCAGCAAATAGATGAGTATCAGTTATTTGAAGTAGAACCACACTATTAGGGTTCGTTTGTGGCAAAAAATACGTCTGCAAAACGTCAAAAACCTTGTCTATTCTAATTCAATTAACAAATTGATTGCTTCCTGAGCCCATTCTTGAGGCAATAGGTCAGCCAATCCCCCAAAAAGCGATTAACTTGATGTTTTTCATCTTTTTGATACATACGTAAATTGGGATAATCATACCGTGGCTTAAGTCGTGAAATCTGCTGAGCAGAACACACTTCCGCCACTTTTGCATCGTGATATAACCTTACAGTCAAACGCGGCACTAAGTATTCCACTGCATCTGTTTCATTATGCAACCACAAGCAAATCACTGTGGTATAGCGGGTTGACTCAATAATTTTAAGTCGATATTCATATTCAAAAACTAAATACGCGCATTCATCTCCGACGTCATCATTTTTAGGCAATAATGGAAGAAGCTTCGCATAATTGGTTTCATACAAACGCATCAAACCTGTTAGATCAACAGTATATCGCTTATTCAAACGGAGTCCTTAGACCACTGAAAGTGCCATCGATTTGATTAATATCATTGAGAACTACTTCGCCAGCACAATCCAACATTAGCTCGCGATACTGACTATTTACTTTGTAAACGTAAGTAGTTCAACTGCAACCATTGTAGCGCAATGATCGAGGCTGCATTCTCAATTTTTCCCGACACTACCCACTGGTAAGCTTCTTGTCGTGTTATCACATGAACGCGAATATCTTCACCTTCATCAATAAGGCCATGAATCCCTTGTGCTTGCGTACTATCAACACAACCCACAAATACATCCAATGCTTCAGAACTGCCACCAGAGCTCGATAAATAACGTGTCACTTTTTCTAAATCAATCACCGTTAAGCCAGCTTCTTCTACCGCTTCACGACACGCAACATCGTGAGCTGATTCTCCTGGTTCGATAATACCGGCAACAATTTCTAACTGCCACGGTGTAAATTCAGCCACCATCGCGCCAATACGAAATTGTTCCAATATTACGACTTTGTCTTCAATGGGATCATAAGGCAGCAAGGCCGCAGCGTGACCACGTTCGAATAATTCACGCTCAAGTGGCTTACTCCAACTACCATCAAACAATTTATGTCGTAAGCGATATCTCACCATACTGAAAAAGCCGTTATATACTTTTTCGGACGACAAAATTTCAACATCATCCTTGGTATAAAAAGGTTGGTTTTCACTTAAAGACACTTTTTGATCATCCATGCTCTCCTGAATCCCCTATCTTTTCATTCAAAAGGGTCAGCAGCAATGATCAAATTCAACATTTTTCATAAATTTTGTGAATTTTTTTAAGTAATCATTCCTAGTTGGATAGTTTACAATCACATATGATTAAATAAACAACGATATATTAAGTAAAACTACGTAATGATCAGTTCCTAGTAAGCTTTCTTAAGGTACACTGATTCTTTGCGTATATTTTTATCTTTTATCAGGACCAGGAAAGGCATCCATGAAAAAATTGCTTCCGCTCATTATTAGCGTTGCGCTTGGCAGTTTCAGCCAAACGGCACTGGCTGATGATCTTGCTAACATCTACCAACAAGCAAAACAAAACGATCCTCAGTTATTAAGAGCGGCTTCAGATAAAGATTCTGCTTTTGAGGCAATCAACTCTTCTCGTAGTTCATTACTGCCACAGATTAATTTAACGGCTGGATATAACATCGCGAGATTGGATGGTGATAATCTTGATGGCTTTAATGGTGGTTTGAGCCTTAGCCAGTCTATCTATGATCGCTCAAGCTGGATAAATCTCGATATTGCCGAAAAAGTGGCTCGCCAAAGTGATGCTTCTTACGCCGCATCACAACAAGATTTAATCTACCGTGTCGCACAATCTTATTTCGACGTGCTTAAAGCAATGGATGATCTTGAATTTGTTCGCTCTGAAAAAGCTGCGGTCGGTCGTCAATTAGAACAAACTAAGCAACGTTTTGAAGTTGGTCTATCAGCTATCACTGACGTGCATGATGCTCAAGCTCAATACGATACCGTATTGGCTGATGAAATTCTGAATGAGAATGCACTAACTAATAGCTACGAAGAAATTCGCGAGATTACAGGTCAAGAACACACCAACCTGAATATCTTAGATACGGCACGTTTCTCGGCTAGTGCGCCACAAGCGAACGTTGAAAGCTTGCTACAAGATGCGGCCAATGAAAACTTAACCTTGCTAACATCCCGTATTTCTCAAGATGTTGCACGTGATAATATTTCACTTGCTGAATCTGGTCATTTACCAACATTGTCGTTTGATGCGGGTTACAGTTACGACGATAAACTCTCTTTGACCGATGAAGGTAAGTTAACGGCTGGTATCAATTTAAATTTACCCGTTTATACCGGTGGTAGAACAACGTCTGAAGTGAAACAAGCACAGTTTAATTATGTGTCTGCGAGCGAAGATTTAGAAGGTTCATACCGTGGTGTTGTAAAAGACGTACGGGCTCTTTATAACAACATCAATGCTACGATTGGTGCTATCCGCGCTTACCAACAGTCTGTTATTTCAGCTAAATCAGCATTAGAAGCAACTGAAGCTGGTTTTGATGTAGGTACACGTACTATTGTTGATGTTCTTGATGCGACACGTCGTTTATACGATGCAAACCGTCAACTATCAAGCTCTCGTTACCAGTACATCATCAGTCAAATTCAGCTTAAACAAGCGGTTGGTTCATTGAACGAACAAGACATCATTGATGTTAACAAAGGCTTGATTGCAGCTAAGAAATAATCTTATCGTTCACATTGCTTCTATCGAGTAGTACTTCACAGTAGGTAGTGCAACGATACAGATATAAAAAAAGCGCCATACTCTATGGCGCTTTTTTATGCTTCAATTCTAGCAAGTGAAATCAAAAACCAATACTTATCCAGAGTGAACCAGAATAGTATTAACCTTTGCCGCCACGAATCGCTTCAATGATCTTACTGGTAGAGCAGCCATCTTCAAAATTCAGAACACGCACTTCGCCACCAGCAGCAATAACCTCTTTCCCGCCCGCAATATCTTCAGGTTTATAATCACCACCTTTAACCAGCAGGCTTGGTAATATCTCACTGATTAAACGCTGTGGCGTCTCTTCCGTAAATGGAACCACCCAATCAACAGCACCTAAGCCTGCTAATACAGCCATACGACGATCTTCTGGGTTAACTGGACGCCCAGGGCCTTTTAGGCCTTGCACTGAGCTATCAGAATTCACCGCAACAATTAAACGATCACCTAATTTAGCGGCTTCCGTTAGATAAGCGACATGACCCGCATGCAAGATATCGAAACAGCCATTGGTCATTACAACCTTTTCACCACGTTTTCTTGCTACTGATACCGCTTGCTTAAGATCTGCTTCAACAATCACACCGTAGCCACTATCTTGGCTACCATAAATAGCTTCAGTCAGTTCAATGGTTGATAGTGTCGACGTGCCTAACTTAGCGACCACGACACCTGCCGCGGCATTGGCTAGCTTACAAGCATCCGCTAACGATTTGCCCGCAGCAACAGAAGAAGCTAATACTGAAATTACCGTATCGCCAGCACCTGTTACGTCATAGACTTCTTGAGCAAGTGTCGGCAGATGCAAAGGCGCTTGTCCTTTCTGTAACAAGGTCATGCCATGTTCACTGCGTGTAACCAATAGCGCTTCAAAATCAAACCGCTCGATCAGCTCAAACCCTTTTGCTACTAATTCATCATCGCTCGTCACTTTACCGGCAACAAGTTCGAATTCAGATAGATTAGGGGTTAATAATGTAGCGCCACGGTAGCGTTCAAAATCGGTACCTTTAGGATCGATAAAGACAGGCTTACCCGCTTCACGTGCTAGCTTAATCATGGCACTGACATGCTCCAGTGCACCTTTCGCATAATCAGACAAGATAACCGTTTTTACATGCGTTAGAGATTGCTCTAAACGCGGCAGAATAAGGCCCTTATCCACACCATGGAAACCTTCTTCAAAATCTAACCGGATCATCTGCTGCCCACGGCTCATTACACGTAATTTGGTAATGGTTGGGTAATCAGGCAATGACACAAAATCACACCGTACATCTAGCGAGGTCAGCTTTTCATTTAAGGCTTTCGCTGGCTCATCTATCCCTGTTAACCCAACTAAATGAACATGCCCACCTAAGGCGGCAATATTCATTGCAACGTTTGCAGCACCACCAGGGCGTTCTTCGATCTGCTCAACTTTGACTACTGGTACTGGCGCTTCAGGCGAAATACGCCCAGTGGGTCCATACCAATAACGATCAAGCATGATATCTCCAACAACCAGAACACTTGCTTGATCATAATCAGGAAGAGTCAGTTTCATTTTTATCTCCAGGATAGTGAAAACCGCCAAATACTAACATAAAGTGAAAATGCCTTACATTATGGCGGTTTTGATACACTTAGTTGGCTTTGACCAATAATAAGCGCTATTAATTTATTTTAAGTATTCGTTAAACCAATGATTATTTTAATAACTATATATTACTCATCACTGTTTGGTACTAAGTATTCTTGCCAGATCTGCTGTACAGTTTCACGCTCAGTGACAAACTGTGATTCATCAACATAAGCGGGTAATCCAAGTAAGTTCAAACGGTGAATATCATCACGCATCACGCAATAGGCTTGCTTCAATGCCGATGCTTGAGGCAAGCTCAATACTTCACATTCCGCCATAGTATCAAAAATACGAACATTATCAGACCAACGCGTTAAATAAGGTTCAGTATGTGAATGTTGTAATACCAAATATTGCGCTAAAAACTCAATATCGGTAATACCGCCTTTATCTTGCTTTAAGCCAAACATACCGGTTTTTTTACTGCCTAAATGGTCGCGCATTTTATGACGCATACTCACTACATCGTTCTGCAGTGATTGGGCATCTCGAGGTTGGGTTAGAATACGTTTTCGAACATCAGAAAAAGCATCGAATAATGGCACATCGCCATAGATCATTCTGGCACGCACTAATGCTTGATGTTCCCATGTCCATGCTTCTTTTTGTTGGTATTCATCAAAAGACTCAACAGTACTTACCAATAGACCAGAGGCACCTGACGGACGTAGGCGTACATCAATTTCGTATAACACCCCAGAAGATGTTCGCGTCGAAAACAAATGCACAATACGCTGCGCTAGCCTTAAATAAAACTGACGTCCATCAATCTCTTTTTTACCGTTGGTATAAATATCGGCAGGGCAATCATGTAAGAAAACCACATCTAAATCAGAACCGTAGCCTAACTCCCAACCGCCGACTTTTCCGTAGCCAATAACACCAAAACCTTTGCCATTACGATCAACTAAATGGGTGGGCTCACCATACTTCTCGGCCATTTGTAGCCAAGCTTGGTTCACCACAGCTGTGATAATTGCCTCAGCAAGGTATGTAAGGTGATCACTCACCACCATCAAGGGCAACGCCCCCGCTATATCAGCTGCTGCAATACGTAATAATTGCGCTTGCTTATACTGACGAATAGCCTCCATTTGTTGCTCCATATCTTCTTCAGGGATACGAGCAAGATATTCGCGTAACTCATCACCATATTGATCCAATGGGGTTGGATTATATAAATGTTGAGGATCTAATAGCTCATCAAGCAAAATCGGGTATTGCGTTAACTGCTCTGCCACCATCGGGCTCGCAGCACATAATCGAATTAATTGCCCTAATGCTGCAGGGTGCTCACCAAGCAACTCAAGATATGTGGTACGGGTTGCAACACGCACAATCAATTTAGTCACTCGTGCCAATACGGCTGAAGCATCAGGGCGTGGAACAATGCGAGACAAGACATCGGGCATCAGCTTTGCAAGGACTTCTCGACCTCTAGGCCCTAACGTACGCTTCGATAATTCCGTTTTCATCCCCAATATGGTGCTAACTTGGCTAGCGGGATCTGCCGCATCGAGTTCTGCCATAATACTCAACAGAACATCTTCATTTTTCGCCATTGCCCACATTTCATGGTATTGCTCACTAACAGAGCACCCAGCTTCATCTTCTTCAGTACCGATAATATCGTCAAACACCTGATGGACGGCACTCATGTGCAGATCCGTCGCTTCAAGCAAGGCTTGCCAGTCTACGTAGCCCATCGCAAACGCTAAGCGTATTTGATCTAGCGGCTTATCGGGTAGTGTCTGTGTTTGTTTATCGTCAATCGCTTGTAGTAAGTTTTCTAGCTTTCTTAAAAAGCAGTAACCTTGCTCGAGGTGTTCAATATGTTTTTCTGGCAGTAATGCCAGCTGCTTCATTGCAGCCAAGGTTTCAAGCAAGCCTCGTCCACGTAAGCTTGGTTCTCGTCCGCCGCGAATGAGCTGGAATGACTGGGCAATAAACTCAACTTCACGAATACCACCAGCGCCTAACTTAATATTATTACTAAGGCCACGGCGTCGCACTTCGCTGCTGATCATAGATTTCATGCGACGCAATGCTTGAATGGCACTGAAATCGATATAACGACGGAAAACAAAAGGACGTAACATTTGACGTAACTCTTGGTATTGGGTGAAGCTTTCACGCCCCATTACACGCGCTTTGATCATCGCATAACGTTCCCAATCTCGCCCTTGCTCTTGGTAATAATCTTCTAGTGCCGCGTAGCTCATCACTAAAGGACCACTGTCGCCAAATGGGCGTAATCGCATATCAACACGATAACAAAAACCATCATAGGTTGGCTGATCAAGTGCCTTTATTAAACGCTGACCTAAACGGGTAAAGAATTGAGCATTTGCCATGCTACGGCGACCACCTACCGTTTCACCGTTTTCGGGGTAAGTGAAAATAAGATCAATATCAGAAGAAAAATTGAGCTCTCCACCACCTAACTTCCCCATCCCAAGCACCAACATCGGCTGCGCTTCACCTGCAGAGTTTGTAGGCGTACCCCATTCTTTACAGCATTGATTATAAAGCCATTGATACGCTTCCATAATAAGGGCTTCAGCAAGCTCAGAGAGATGTGTAAGGCTTTGCTCTAATGTGGACTTATTCGTGAAATCGCGCCACGCAATCCACACCATTTCTTGGCGTCGAAAGGCGCGTAATTGACGCATTAACCCGACATCATCAGCTGTGGTCGCTAGCTTTTTTTCAAGCTGTTGACGGTATTGCTCTGCGTGCTCTTTATCATCAAGATGTTCGGATAGCCAAGGTAACAATTGCCCATCGCACACTAGAGATGAAGCAATGAAATCACTTAAACCAATCACTGTTTCAAGTTCATTTTGGCGCTCTGTTGGCCATAGAGCCAAGAGTTCAGGATGGGCTTGTTGAAGTTTATCTAACGCTTTGGTTGCGGCTATAGACAATAATTCAGGTCGCTCTAGGTGTTGAGTCATCGCAGTTCCTTTGATCCTTTTTCCTGATGAGCTTATCGCTCACGCCATTGTTATCACCAAATTGTTATCGCCAATAAGAGAAAGCTCGGGGATATACTAATTACGATACCACAAAGAAACGCCCACCTAGAGGTGGGCGTTTTATAAAAACATTGAAGATGAGTGCTTTCTCACTACTCGATGATTTTTACACTTTAAATGCTTGGATCTTCCCTTCCAAATCATTAGCGTAAGCTTGCATCGTGTCTGATGTTTCTGACAGCTCACTTACAACCGTCACGGAGGCTTCAACCAATTCACGAACATTGGTTAAATTTTGATTCATCTCATCAGCTACTGCCGTTTGCTGTTCAGCAGCCGAGGCTATATGGAAGTTCATATCATTGATTTTTTGCACTTGCTCAACGATTTTATCTAACTCGCCGCCAGCTCGAGTCACTAAATCAACCCCTTCAGCAGCTTCTACAACACTTTGTTCCATCAAATCAACCGCTTGATTAGCGCTGCTCTGTAATTGAGAGATCATCTCTTGAATCTCGACCGTGGCTGTTTGGGTTCGCTGCGCCAAATTACGCACTTCATCTGCCACAACGGCAAAACCGCGTCCGGCATCGCCCGCACGTGCCGCTTCAATAGCAGCATTCAGTGCCAGTAAGTTAGTTTGCTCTGAAATACCTTGAATAGTGACAATCACACTGCCAATTTGATCAACACGTGCTTCCACTTGATTTACCGCACTAGCCGATTGTGTAATATCTTGAGATAACTGATTAATAGTAACAATGGTTTTCGAGACAAACTCTTGCCCCTGTGCCGCTTGCTCAGAGGTGCCTTCAGTGGTATTTGATGCATCACGAGCATGCTCAGCAACCGTTTGTACCGTCGAGGTCATTTCACTCATTGCAGAAGCGAGTTGATCAATTTCAATAAATTCTTCTTTGGCCGATTCTTTCGTTTCCACCATACTGATCGACATAATCTCGGCCAAGCAAGACAGTTCTGCTGAAGTTTCACGTTGATTACCCATCACATCACGCAATTGCACCCGCGTTTGTTCAAGCTCACGCGCCAGATCGCCATATTCATCATTGCAATCCATGTTGATCGGTTGAGATAAATCACGATCGGCCAACTTTTTAATACTATCGGCTAAATACTGTGTCTGGCGTAACATCACGCTTGAGCCACCCAATAGAATGGCCATGAATGCCACAATCATTAAACCCGTTTGCCAAGCCACCTGAGTAAGAAAGCCATTGTAGTAACCATCAGCGACTGACGCAGACTGCGATGCAACAACCAACCAGTTCCACTGAGGTAATTCGATCGCATAGTCAAAACGTGCCTGATCGTTAAGAACAATAGATCCTGCACCAGTGTGCTGTGAAAAATACCGCGCTAAAGAGATACCTTGATCAGTGATATCCGTTAAATTACTGATAGAACGGGCCGTAGGATGACCAATCACCTTTCCAGTATCACGCTCAACTAAATAGAGGTATGCGCCTTCTTGCCAGCTTGCAGCTTGTGTATTAATTATTTGCTCTGCCATTGCCTTGCCGCTTTCGCCTTGGGCAAGGAAACTATTTAATAACGCAGCGTTCGCTTGGGCTAACTCTTCAGAGCGATCTTGTTGAATCTGCACAACTGACTGATGAAAGGTATTTGCATCCCATAATTGTTTGCCAATCAGTAGCAACGTACTGAATACCATTAACAATACGAGCTTAGGCACAAGACGTATATTTGTTAATCCTTTTTCCCATGGCTTGAACACCATCTTGGTCATTTGGTATCTCCCTATTAATCGTGCGCTGGCTTCAACGATCTCAGTTGTTTATAGTGATAGCGATATCATGTTCAACAAACTGATTGCTTTACTCATTGAATCGAAAAAGCCTGAATTATTTCAAAGCTCAAAAAAACTATAGCTATATTAACTATCGGCAGCAGATTGTGAAGATTAAATAATGAAAAAGATCGACGACGTCAAACATGAATTGCATCCAATGAGCCTGATGGCTTTAATATTATCTTTCATGTCGTTAGCGATTGTGACCAGTTTAATATTTATTCCGCAAACAGATGATGTTTACAGGCTATTTCTGGGCATCGATACATTTATCTGTTTAATGTTTTGGTGCCAATTATTGACCGATTTATGCCGTTCTAAGCAGAAAATCAATTACCTTAAAACCCATTGGTTAGACTTCATTGCCAGCATTCCAATCATTGAACCTGTTCGCTATATTCGCGTATTACAAATATTTCGCGTATTACGGCTAATCCGTTCTAGCCAGCAAGTGTTGGCTCATATCCGAAGTAATCGCCGAGAAGCGACCGTCGCCACCATTTTTTTATTAATTACGGTACTTGTAACTGTCGGTTCTGCGCTGATATTGATTTTAGAAGGTAGCGACCCTAACGCTAATATTCACTCTGCTACTGATGCAGTATGGTGGGTATTTGTAACCATTTCGACCGTAGGCTATGGCGACCACTATCCCGTTACTATTTCCGGTAAATTATTGGCTGCTGTAATTATAATCTGTGGGGTGGGGCTGTTTGGTATGGTGGCAGGTTTAGTCAGCTCGGTTATTTCTGACCCACAAAAACAAAAAGAAATTGATGAAAAGAAACATCGAAAAGAATGGCAACAAATGCTCGACACGCAAAAGCGACTTCTTGAGCGATTAGAAACACTTGAATGCCACCTGAGTGAAAAGGCGGAAAAAGAACATTACGGGCATAAAAAATGAATATAAAAAAGCGCACCTACATCAATAGGTACGCTTATTTTATATGTTTTATGGCCAGTACGGGGTTAGTTCAATCCCCATTTGACGCGTCTGATCCATAGCATGGATCAATGATTCTTCTTTACGACTCAGCCATTTTTCAATCTGAGCTTGATCTTCTTCATCACCTTGAAGGACCACAAGAGAACGAACCACATCTAACTGATGGAGATCTTCAATACCTTGTAAAAGGTCTTGCCATGGCATTCTAAAGTACGAGCGTTTACCTTCATCATACAGCTCAGCAAAACACATCCCACTCATCAGATTGCGTAATAACCGAGGTTGTTGATCAAAATAATCAATCCGGTTTAATTCACGAGAAAAAGGGAAAACATCTTGTAGCTCTTCCCATGAACGAGATAATGCACTATCAGAAAACGGCTTAATATTATCCGCTAATTTATTCCGCATTTTATCATCAAGGAATGGCTGCCAACCTCGACTTAAAATCCAGCGGCTTAAATCAAGCAACAAACCACAGTATCGTGCAGATTGTAATAGCTGCAACATATCACTGGCCGTCGGTAGCGCTTCAAAGCGAGCATCCAACTGCTGAAGCAATGGTTTACGGGTATTTAACTTTTTCAGTAAACTCCCTTTTTCTGCCTGAATCGCTACAATATTTGACGCTTCATTTAACCACTGAAGTTCACCTTCAAGCCACTGTAACTCTTGTCGAATTAATGCACTCGCGCGACGAGGAATCACGCCACCAAAAACAACAAAGGCTTGTCGAATCAAACTTAAGGCATTTTTAAGTTCGCTAAGCGCGGCTAGATCATGACACTCAGAAAAAATCTGCTCATGATAATGCCAATGCCCTAAGGCATGTTCTAACGTATTTACGAAAACCGTTTCAACTGAGTCTTGAGGTTCAACATTCACAAAGGTCAACGCTTTAACATCATCGCCCTCATACCCCGCAGCAAGGCGGTAACCTCGTGCCGCTTTACTTAAATTACCCAGACGCATACCGCCTTCGGTACAAAGCTCGCGAGCTAATGTAAACAAAGCATCGGTTTGACCAGAAATCAGTTCTAACTCAACTTCACAGATGGGAGTCGTTTGGCCATTGGCACTGACATGCCCCTGATCAAAAGCCAATTCAATCTGACTACCATCAGGCATTGCAACCAACCATTGTTGACGCTCGAAATCAGTTGAAAATAGTGGCTGAAGTTGTTGTTGAATATCTGCAACATCAACACTTTCTGGCCATGCATCGATCGGATGCAAAGTAAGATCAGGTACCGTGCTATTGGTTTCAGCGTTGTATTCCGGACGCTGATGCAATCCCGCAACAACACGACCCGCCGTTTTTAATGTCTGAACATATACGTCATCATAACGACGTATGCGTAAACCTATATCATGCTGTCGCAAAATTTGTTCAGGCGTGTCGAAGTAGACGTTGCCTAGCATTCGGCTGCTTTGCTGCAGTATTTTCGATTCAGATATTTTGCGCAATAAATGACTCGAAAATTCCGGCGAAACGAAAAGCTTCAGTTCTATCTCAGTTTCCATAGTTATACCTATAAACAGTGGCAAACCAAGGATATTTCCTTATGCGCTTGGGGGCAAGTGAGAAATTTCAACAAAAGCTTGTTCAAAAGTGTTTCCCCTATACTTAGTTATACGTTACCATGCGCGCCTCAATGACCATCGCTCAAGAATTAGCCATTTTAGGCACTCTCTCAGGTTGATCGGCTATGCCAGTAAATACAATAATGGGGCTCTTTGCTAAATCCCCAATGAAACCACTGCAACGTCACGTTACTCGCGTAAATGAATGTTGCGATTTGCTTATACCATTCTTCCAAGCATGTAATGCTGGAGACTGGGACAAAGCATCTCACTTGCGTGAACAGATTTCGCAACTTGAAAAAGATGCGGATGTATTGAAGCGTGAGATCCGTCTAAAGCTTCCTCGTGGCCTTTTCATGCCAGTCGACCGTACTGACATGTTAGGACTTCTTACTCAACAGGATAAACTAGCCAATCTATCAAAAGACATCGCAGGTCGAGTCTTAGGTCGTAAGCTACAAATCCCTGCCGTTATGTATCCTGATTTCGTCGCATACGTTCAACGCTGCCTTGACTCAGCTGACCAAGCTCGTCGAGTGATCAATGAATTGGATGAACTGCTAGAAACAGGCTTCAAAGGCAGAGAAGTAACGCTTGTTGCCGAAATGATTAATCAGCTTGACGTCATCGAAGATGACACTGACACCATGCAGATTATCTTGCGCCAACAGCTTATGTCTATCGAAGACCAATACAACCCGGTAGATGTAATGTTCCTTTATAAAATTCTCGAGTGGGTTGGCGGTATCGCTGATCAGGCACAACGTGTCGGCTCGCGATTAGAAATCATGCTGTCGCGCTCTTAAGCACGAGAATTTAAAATAACAAGGTTTTACAATGGAAATCCTGGCTAACTACGGCACCATTCTTATTTTGGTGGCGGCTATCTTCGGTCTTTTGATGGCGATTGGTATTGGTGCAAATGATGTTGCCAATGCTATGGGTACTTCAGTAGGTTCAAAGGCACTTACCGTTAAACAAGCAATCATCATTGCGATGATTTTTGAATTCGCAGGTGCTTACCTTGCGGGTGGTGAAGTAACAGATACTATCCGTAAGGGTGTTATCGACATGTCGTTTTATACTGATCAACCAGAAGTTTTGGTTTACGGTATGATGTCAGCTCTTCTTGCTGCTGGAACATGGCTATTGCTAGCTTCTTATATGGGCTGGCCGGTATCAACAACACACTCAATCATCGGTGCTATCATCGGTTTTGCGTGTATTTCGGTTGGTACTGAAGCTGTGGATTGGCACTCGGTTCAGGGCATTGTCGGTAGCTGGCTTATTACTCCTTTAATTTCAGGTCTCTTTGCATACCTGATCTTTATCAGTGCTCAGCGCCTCATTTTCGATACTGATAACCCCTTGATAAATGCCAAGCGTTTTGTCCCTGTTTATATGTTTATCACTGCGATGGTCATTGCGTTGGTAACAATTACAAAAGGGCTAAAACACGTTGGATTACATCTATCAAGTGGTGAAGCTTGGGCGGCATCGGCTGCTGTATCTACTCTGATTATGATTTTTGGTTATATCTATATCAGTAAAAAATACAATGACGATGGTAGCTCAGTTGATAGCAATGGCTATGCTGGCGTAGAACGCGTATTCAGCCTATTAATGGTTGTTACAGCGTGTGCGATGGCATTTGCTCATGGTTCCAATGATGTAGCTAATGCGATTGGTCCTCTATCTGCGGTTGTATCAACCGTTCAGAACATGGGACAAATTGCTGAAAAAACAACAATAGCATGGTGGATTCTACCATTAGGTGGTATCGGTATTGTTATTGGTCTAGCAACAATGGGGCACAAAGTAATGGCCACTGTTGGTACTGGTATTACAGAACTAACACCAAGTCGAGGCTTTGCTGCTCAGTTAGCAACAGCATCAACCGTGGTATTAGCATCTGGTACTGGCTTGCCAATCTCTACAACACAAACATTAGTTGGTGGTGTAATTGGTGTTGCTTTCGCCCGTGGTATTGGAGCGTTAAACTTAGGCGTCGTGCGTAACATCGTCGCGTCTTGGGTTATAACGTTACCTGCTGGCGCCCTACTTGCTGTTGTTTTCTTCTACATAATGCAAGCTATTTTTGGTTAATCGTGACTCAGGTTCAAAAGAGGGAGGCTTTGCCTCCCTCTTTTCTTGCACCTAAGGCACAAAGTTTTTAGTATCTGTGCTCTTAAAGAATACGGCTCCTCAAGGATCAAATTGTGAAGCATCTAATTAGCATTTTATTATTAGCTTGCGCTGTTGTTACAGCTCCTGTGCAAGCTGAGCAAGTTCGTTATATTTCGGACAACTTATTCACTTACATGCACAAAGGTCCAAGCACTCAATTCCGTATTATCGGTAGTGTGAATGCGGGTACCAAAGTAGCATTACTGGAAACCAACAAAGAAACGGGCTTTAGCCGCGTTACCGATGACCGTGGACGCTCCGGTTGGGTAAACTCAGACTTCGTTTCTCGTCAAGTTGGCTTACAAGCTCGTGTACCTGCACTTGAAAGTGAATTAACAAAAGTAAAAGCAGCGCTTGCTGAAGCAACAAAATCAAGCGATGAGCAAAATGCAGGATTGAAAAATTCACTGGCGCTACGCAATACTCAAATCAGTGAAATGGAAGAGAAAAGCATTACAATGAATGATCAATTAACGGCATCTCAAGCCGAAATTCGTGAGTTACGTGCGAAAATTGACACTCAGAAAGATGACCTACTCATGAAGTGGTTTACGTATGGCAGTATGGTGGCTGGTTTTGGCTTGCTACTTGGTCTAGTACTTCCACATATCATTCCACGTCGCCGTAAGCGTAATAACGGCTGGGCGTAATAATCAATTACCTTATAAAAATGGCAGCCTATGGGCTGCCATTTTTTTATCTATTAACGCTATACCCAAGCTACCTCAAAACACTTACCACTCAGAAAGCGCTGGCATCGAAACTAAATAACCATCAAATGCCAACACAACTTGTCGTGGATCAATTCGGTAGATTTTCACACCATCAGCGATCTCGTCACCTTCAAACACCTCTCGACCATTCACTTTCACCCAACGGCTTTCTGGCGTTGATGAGTAAATATGCTGCTCAAAGTTCAGGGAAGGTAAGCGCTCCTGAACGGCAACAGGCAATTGACCAAGAGGCACAATGGCTGGTTCAGGGTTAGTTTGCGGCACTACTCGCCTTTCTGTAGGTTCGCTATCGTAATACGGCTTCTCATCTGTTGCTGCAATAGCCGATTTCAACTGTCGGGCAAGTTGTGGTGATAAGCCAGACAAATCAAGGTTATCCAGTTGCAAAAGATCGGTATCAGCAGATGCTGAACGATCACGACTTGCACTTTCATTGGTATAACGTTCAGCCTCCTGTCGAGATACAGGTACGCTTGCTGGTCGAGTATCGGTCTGAATCTCAGCATAGGCAGGCTGAGCTAAATATTGGCTATCACCTAAAGGTAATGGCTCTGTCACTAACTCTGGATAGGCTAAAAACACAAATTGACCGTCTGGGCTGCTTACCCTTGCCGGCTTAGTCTTTACCGATTTAATCGCCGTTACGCTCTGTATCGCACGCTCAGGGGCAATAACGCGCACTTCCTGAGGCTGACTTAGTGGTGCAAGCGATTGTGCCGTAAGCACGGTTTCAGAAGACATTTGTATCTTATAACCGACGATCAATACGGCCGGTAGAATAGCTATCACCAACGGCAGTAACCAACTGGGTACTTTCGGTGTCAGTTTATCTTGTTTTAATGAATGTACCGCTGCATTGCCATGGGGTACCTGATGGGTAACAGGCTGAGATTGTTGTGCTGAGTGTCCTTGCTCTGACTGCTCTATCGCGTTCAACAAATTGGACATTAGCTTCTCTCCGGTTGCAATGTCGGGCCAGGCAGATTCAACGCAGAATCAAGTACCATTAGCGTCAAAGGACCCGCTATACCATCTGCTGCTAAATCTTGCGAGCGCTGAAAACGACGCAATTTCTCTAATACCGATTGACCAAAATAATCAGAATGGGTTTGAGTTTCTCCTAAAAATGAATTGAGTTGCTGACTAAGCCATGCAACACGTGGCCCTTGCTGACCATAACGAATGGTTGTTTTACTACCATGAGGAGGACGCCACAATAAGGTATATTCACCCTGCCAGTGTTGTTCAAACCACTCAGGTTTAACTGCAATCCGTTCGCCACCAAATAATAACTCAATGCGCTTTGCTGTAACGGCATAAACAACGGCATAAAACGTTTGTTGCTGGCTATCTTGTAAAGTCACCATTGCTGGGCGATTAATTAAACCTAATCGATTTAGATCCGTATTACCTTGATGACAAGTCAATTGAATTCGTTGGCTCGTCGTACAATTCGCTTGGTTAAGCGCAGTGTCAAACCCCCACAATTGATAAAGCGATTGCATGGCTTGTCGTTCATGTCGACTTTGCGTTATCGCCGCTTGAAGACGTTCTACCGGTGTCGCCACTTTAACAATTTCAATCTCTTCAACAGATTCAGCAAGAACAGGAACGGGTTCGTTCACTTGAACGGTAGAAACGGGTACTGTTGTGATAGTAGCTGTCGCGGTAGAACCGTCTTCCTGCTGACTGCTCCAATACCAACCACCACCAGCGAGTAAAACAGCTACCAGCGCTGTCGTTCCCCATCGAATAAATCCTGTTGGTATTACGGCAGAGGAATGGCGACTCGCTTGGGTAGCAGGTAATTGCCAACTAAGCACATCATCACATGCCTGAGTCATCATCACCTTGGTAACTTGGTGGCGTGAATGTTGACACGCTCGCAGCATCGCCTTATCACAGACAAGGTTAATCAGTCGTGGAACCCCGCCCGTTGCTTTTGCAAGCTGACGAACAACGGAAGCGTCAAATACAGGGTAGAGACAATTTACCGCGCGTAAACGGTAATTCACATATTCACTGACTTCATCTGGTGTTAATGGGAGTAAGTGATAGCGAGAGGTTATACGTTGAGCCAATTGACGAAGGTTGTCTTGTTGCAACAAATATTGCAATTCAGGCTGCCCGATCAACACTACTTTCAACAACTTACGGCTATCCGTTTCTAGATTAGTCAATAACCGTAGTTGTTCCAGCACATCAGACATTAAATGCTGAGCTTCATCGACTAACAGTAAAGTTTGCTTTCCTTCACTGTGATTCTTCAATAAATGTTGATAGATAGTGTCTGTTAAGACTTTAAAGCTCGCATTGTCCACATAGCTCAACCCGAGCTCATCACAAATAGCAGCTAACAAGTCATGAGCCGACAAAGCAGGGTTAAGAATAACCGCCACTTGTGTTTCTTGGGTTAAACGAGAGATTAATGCACGTAATACCGTTGTTTTCCCTGTTCCCACTTCGCCCGTTAATAGCGCAAAACCGCCACCATCAGACAGCCCTGCCAGCATATGAGTGAGAGCTTCCCTGTGTCGTTCGCTTAAATAAAGAAAGCGAGCACTTGGAACAATCGAAAATGGTGTTTCAGTTATCCCGAAAAAATCCTTGTACATGATTTATACTCTGCACCTAAATAGACTTAGTTCATAATCCGACACAGTTCTCTTTTATAAGTTCGATAACGCCGCTAGAAAGGCGTTAATTCTAATAATGCCTTCTGTAGATGCGTTATATCAATGTGTAGAACGTGTATGGATCGTTAATATTCAAATAGTTATTGCTGTGTTCTAATAAAACCAAAGTACCTTTGATAGATACCATTGTATACCTTCAGGATTCAATGACACTACCAAGAAAGCAAAAGGTCTGAACTTCAAGCAATAATTAGACTTATGATACATCTTTGCTAAATAAACAGCGGGAATATAGGAGCAAATTTTGCAGACATATCTTGTCGGTGGTGCAGTACGTGACGCACTGTTAGGGTTAAAGGTCGTCGATAAAGACTGGATGGTCGTAGGGGCAACACCAGAACAAATGCTTGCTCAAGGTTATGAACAAGTGGGTAGCGACTTTCCGGTATTCTTACACCCAAAAACGAAACAAGAATATGCCCTAGCACGCACCGAGCGTAAATCAGGCAAAGGCTATACTGGCTTTATTTGTTATTCCGCACCTGACGTGACCTTAGAGCAAGATCTCATGCGCCGCGATCTCACCATTAATGCTATTGCACAAGAAAATGATGGTCGTTTAATTGATCCCTATAACGGTCGGCAGGATCTTAATAACAAGATATTACGCCATGTTTCTCCGGCTTTTGTTGAAGATCCATTACGCGTGCTTCGTGTGGCACGTTTCTCTGCTCGCTTTGCGCATTTAGGCTTCACGATCGCGCCTGAAACTATCGCCCTCATGCAAGAAATGGTTGTTGCGGGTGAGCTCGAAGCATTAACCCCTGAGCGCGTATGGAAAGAGTGGGAGAAGTCATTATCGACAGAAAATCCAGAGGTCTTTCTTACCGTATTACGACAATGTGGCGCGTTAAAGGTGGTAATGCCAGAAATCGATGCATTATTTGGTATTCCACAGCCAGCACAGTGGCATCCTGAAATTGATTGCGGTATTCATACTTTGATGGTAGCGAAACAAGCCGCAGAGTTATCATCCAATAAAGTGATTCGTTTTGCCGCTCAAATACATGATCTCGGTAAAGCCCTTTCACCTAAAGACGATCTACCTAGCCACAAAATGCATTGTAAAGACGGGCTAAAACCCATCAAAGCCCTATGCCAGCGTTTACGCATACCCAACGATTACCGTGATACAGCCTTAATGGTATGTGCTCAACACACCAAAATTCATCACGCCAATGAAATGCGAGCTGCTACATTTGTAAATATTTTGGATCAAATTGATAGCTGGCGAAAACCTGAACGCGTTACTCAGCTCGCACTTTGCTGTCGCGCAGATGCCCGAGGCCGTACAGGGCATGAAGATGATGCCTATTTACAAGCTGACATTTTACTCGCCGCATTTGATGCCGCTCAGCAAGTTGACGTAAAACCGATTGTTGCGGCAGGCTTTAAAGGAAAAGACATCAAAGAACAATTAGCGATTCATCGCACTGCAGCAGTGGAATTAGCCATAAAGCCTTTACAATCTAAAGCTTAAGCATTGGAATTGTTTAAATAAAAATAAAGCCCTGTAACTGGGCCTATTTATAATAGATACGGTTACAGGGCTTTTTATATCAGCACTCAAGTGCTAGGTGCGATGTACTATTTACTTACTAAGTACTCTTTATTTACTAAGTAAGAAGGCAACAAGACCGAAACCCAGCACTAAGCGATAAATCACGAAAGGCATCATACCTAAGCGTGTTACCAGCTTTAGAAATGCATGAATACACGCATAAGCACTAATGAATGACACTGCAATCCCGATACTTAATGCGCTGAAATCAATAGGTTCACCGCTTGTCACCAGTTTCAAACCAAGGTAACTGCCCGCTAACACAATAATAGGTATCGACATTAAAAATGAAAAACGCGCAGCTGCTTCACGGGTAAAACCTAAATATAACGCCGCTGTCATTGTCGCCCCCGAGCGAGATGTGCCCGGTATAATAGCCGCAGCCTGTGCTAAACCAATAAATAACGCACGCTTCCAACCCGTTTGATACTCATCAAACTTATGCTCTGAATGCTTATCTACCCACCATAGCAATATGGCAAAAATGATTGTGGTGGTTGCAATTACCCATGCTGAACGCAAATACAGTTCAATAAAGTCTTTCATGAACAAGCCAAAAATACAGGCAGGTATTGTGGCTAATGCAATCATCCATGTCAGTTTAGATTCCGCAGTATGCTTGCCTTTAAAAATCGATGTTATCCAGGCTGAAAGTAATGCCACCACTTCTTTACGGAAATAAAGAATAACAGCGACGAGTGTACCAACGTGTACTGCAACATCAAAAGCAAGCCCTTGATCAGGCCAACCTAGAATTTCCGACGGTAGAATTAAGTGTGCAGAGCTCGAGACAGGAAGGAATTCTGTTAACCCTTGAATAAGCGCTAACATAAAGGCTTCAAAATGACTCATGGAATTCAATATCCTTTTTAAACGATTACAGCTATTTCAACAGGCCACAATGCCTGAGAATGCTCAAATGACTGCCATAGTTGGGCAACAGTACGCTCATCACCAGGGATAACACGATCAGGACAAAGCTCGGTTAATGGCCATAATACAAAAGCAAATTTATAAATATCAGAACGAGGTAAAACGGGCGCAAAATCTCGGCACACATCACCAAATAACAAAATATCTAGATCCAACGTACGGCTCTGATTTTTTTGCGCATTGGGCAATCGTCCATATTGCACTTCCAGTTCTTTCAACGTTTGTTGCAGCATATCAAACGAAAGCGACGTTTCTATTTCAACAACACAATTAAAAAAATTAGGGCCACTAAACCCTACAGGTTCTGCTTCAAATAAACGTGATACTCGACATGCCGAACTGATTTTTTTAAGCTCAGAAATTGCAGCGTGAATATGATATTCACGCTGAATGTTAGATCCTAGGCTGATATAAACGGTGCTCACTTCGAGCCTCTTTCAATCTGAACCCCAACACCTCGAGCATTAACCACAGCACCAGGCTTGGTTACACGTACTTTCAACCAAGGCACCGAAAATTGCTCCATGATCAATGACGCGACTTCTTCAGCCACACGTTCAACCAATAAAAAACTATTGTTCTGTACATGTAACGTCACAGCATTACTCACTGTCGCATAATCAAGAGCATGTTCCACATCATCACTGCTTGCTGCAGGACGATTATCGTGAGCCATTTCCAAATCAATCACGAGTTTTTGCTTAATTTCTTGTTCCCAGTCATACGCCCCTATTGTGGCAATAACCTCAAGATGTTCGATAAATACTAAATCCATTTTCAATCGCTAATTTTGTTAGAGGTCGGATACCTAATTTGAGCAAAAGCGCGTATTATCAGGTCGTAATCGTCAAAAATCATGACATTCATTCATCAGGTCATCATATTGCATGGCAACCTGAAGCGGCATTATACCACACGCATGAATTTCTGGAATTAACCCAGGTGATTATCATCAGATAAGTCGGAATGATACAACAGTGACATTATCGCGACCGAGCTGGAATTTTACATGACGCCATTAGTTCTTCTGATCATCATAGGGGCCTACTTATTAGGCTCTATATCAAGTGCGGTTTTAATCAGCCGACTTTATCGCTTGCCCGATCCCCGAGATTCAGGTTCAGGTAATCCTGGTGCCACCAATGTTTTACGCTTGGGCGGTAAAAGTGCTGCGGGCATGGTACTGGTATGTGATGTACTAAAAGGTATGTTGCCCGTTTGGCTAAGTTACTTCCTCAATATTAATCCCTTTTTATTGGGCATTATTGGCATTGCCGCCTGCCTTGGGCACATATATCCGATCTTTTTCCATTTTAGAGGTGGGAAAGGTGTGGCAACAGCACTGGGTGCACTGGCCCCTATCGGCTGGGATCTGAGTGGAATGTTAATTGGCACTTGGCTACTTACTGTATTTATTACTGGCTATTCATCGCTAGGCTCACTGATTACAGCACTTGCAGCCCCAATGCTGACATGGTTCGTTAAACCTGAATATACCATGGCAGTCTCGATGCTTTCTTGCCTTATCGTATTACGTCACTATGACAATCTTCGTCGATTATTCGAAGGTAAAGAAACAAAAATCTGGCAAAAAATAAGCCGTAAAACCAAACTCAAATAGAATGATTTATACGGCTTACCTGTTATTACGTTGGCGTATTAAAACATCAAATAGTGTTCAATTAACAACCATATAAATACTTATTTGTTTAACGGTTTCAACTGATCGATCGGCCAGCGTGGGTACGCTTTTACACTCAAGTCCATCAATTCTTGATTTTTCAATCGCTGCATTCCAGCATACGCAATCATTGCACCGTTATCTGTACAAAACTCTGTCCGAGGATAAAAGACCTCACCATTCAGTTTTGTCATCAACGAGCCTAACTCTTGGCGTAAGTAAGAATTAGCACTTACCCCGCCAGCGATAACCAAGCGTTTCAAACCCGTTTGTTTCAGTGCGCGTTTACACTTAATTGCCAATGTATCAACCACCGCTTCTTGGAAAGCAAATGCAATATCAGCACGCGTTTGTTCGTCATCGTCGTTGGCTCGAATTGTATTCGCTGCAAACGTTTTTAGGCCCGAGAAACTGAAATCTAAACCAGGTCGATCTGTCATAGGACGAGGGAACTTGAAACGCCCTTTGGTACCCTTTTCAGCCAACTTTGATAGCAACGGACCACCAGGGTAATCTAAACCCATAAGCTTGGCTGTTTTATCAAAAGCCTCACCTGCTGCATCATCAACAGATTCGCCTAAAATTTGATACTCACCAATACCTTGCACTTCAACCATCATGGTATGACCGCCAGAAACCAGCAGTGCCACAAATGGGAAATCAGGAGCGTTATCTTCTAGCATTGGAGCCAATAAATGCCCTTCCATATGGTGTACCGCCACAGCGGGTAAACCCCACGAATATGCAAGGCTACGACCAATGGTTGCACCCACTAATAACGCTCCAACCAAACCAGGACCTGCGGTATAAGCAACACCATCAAGGTCTGCAGGTGTTAATCCCGCTTTTTTCAATGCTTCTTTGATTAACGGAATGGTTTTTTTAACATGATCACGAGAAGCTAATTCGGGTACAACACCACCATAATCAGCATGCAATTTCACCTGACTGTAAAGCTCATGTGACAGCAAACCTTGCTCATCATCGAAAATCGCAACGCCAGTTTCATCACAAGACGTTTCGATGCCCAATATACGCATAACAACCTCTATACTATTAGGGTACCAATCTGATAAATTACGCTGTCTTTTGGAGCAAACAACGCTTCAAACTGGGATTAAGGGGAGTAATTGAAGCTTATGTTACCGCCCTTGACAGAAATTAACCAGTTCATGGTGGTGAATGCTTTACAAACACCCCTAGATCAGATTAGAATTTCGCACCATTTTTAAATTCAGCTGACTATATTGATCGTCAGCGTATAACCGAATCACTCTGAGGTGAGTATTACATGCCAGTAATCAAAGTACGTGAAAACGAACCGTTCGACGTAGCACTACGTCGCTTTAAGCGCTCTTGTGAAAAAGCAGGTATCCTTTCTGAAGTTCGTCGTCGCGAGCACTTCGAAAAGCCAACTACTGTACGTAAGCGTGCTAAAGCAGCGGCAGTTAAGCGTCACCTGAAGAAATTGGCTCGCGAAAACGCGCGTCGCGTTCGTCTGTACTAATTCACAGATAACGAAAGGACCGCGTAATGACTCTGATTGAACGTCTTAAAGACGAACAAAAAGCGGCAATGAAGGCGAGAAATAAACCTCGCCTTGGTGCCATCCGTTTAGTTCTTGCTGCTATTAAACAACGTGAAGTTGATGAAAGAATTACGCTTTCTGATGAAGACGTGCTAGCAGTATTAGTTAAAATGGTTAAGCAACGCCGTGATTCTGTAGCTCAATATGAAGCTGCAAATCGACAAGACCTTGCTGATGTTGAACTTGCTGAAATTGCAGTACTTGATGAATTTATGCCTCAACCATTAAGTGATGACGAAGTTGTCGCTTTATTGGATGAAGCAGTTGCTTCAACTGGTGCTGTCAGCATGCAAGACATGGGTAAGCTCATGGGTGTATTGAAACCGCTTATTCAGGGTCGTGCCGACATGGGGAAAGTTAGTCAATTAGTGAAAGCTAAATTAGGCTAAAACTAACCCAGTTCTACCAGCAAGCCGTGCAATCCATTAGGAACGCACGGCTTGTTTGTATTTTTTCTTCACCATTTTCAATCTAATAAACACCCTATTCCTTCAATTACTTTCAGGTATCTCTCACTGTATGTCAGGAAAAATTCCTCGCTCATTTATCGATGATCTCATCACACGACATGACATCGTTGATGTAGTTGATGCGCGGGTGAAGCTAAAAAAACAAGGTAAAAACTTCGGTGCTTGTTGTCCTTTCCATAATGAGAAAACTCCATCTTTTTCTGTCAGCCAAGAAAAACAGTTCTATCATTGTTTTGGTTGTGGTGTGCACGGTAATGTTCTCGACTTCGTCATGGAATTTGATCGACTTGAATTCGTCGAAGCCATTGAAGAGCTTTCCTCACAGCTAGGTCTTGAAGTTCCGCGAGAAGACGGCGGTAAGCCTTCTGGTCCACGAGCAGCAGAAAAAAGAAGCCTGTATGACCAAATGGGGCTAATTTCACAATTTTATCAATCTCAATTACGTACACCTGATGGAAAAACCGCGATCGATTATTTAAAAAATCGAGGATTATCTGGTGAAGTTGTACAAAAATTTGGGATAGGTTATATCCCCGATCAATGGGATATGGTTCGCAGCCGTTTTGGCCGAGATCCTGAATCGCAAAAAGCACTTGTTACCACTGGAATGCTAATCGAAAACGACAGTGGCAGACGCTACGACCGTTTCCGTGGACGAGTGATGTTTCCGATTCATGATCGCCGTGGGCGTGTCATTGGTTTTGGTGGGCGAGTATTAGGTGATGGTACACCTAAATATCTCAACTCACCGGAAACCCCAATTTTCCATAAAGGTCGTGAATTATACGGCCTCTATGAAGTGTTACAAGCACATCGAGAACCAGAAAAGTTATTGGTTGTCGAAGGGTATATGGATGTTGTCGCACTTGCGCAATTTGGTGTTGATTACGCCGTTGCTTCACTAGGTACAGCAACAACCAGTGATCACCTTCAAACCTTATTTCGTCAAACCAGTACAGTCGTATGTTGTTATGATGGTGACCGAGCAGGCCGTGAAGCTGCTTGGCGAGCAATGGAACAAGCCTTGCCCTTCCTAACCGATGGTCGCCAATTGAAATTCATGTTCTTACCCGATGGAGAAGACCCTGACTCATGCATACGTGCTGAAGGTAAAGATGCCTTTGAAGAACGTACGAATCGGGCGATGCCATTAACAGAGTTTCTCTTTAACACCTTGATGCGACAGGTTGATACAAGCAGCAAAGAAGGTATGGCCAAGTTAAGTATTTTGGCGGTCCCCCTTATTGATAAAGTACCAGGCGGAACACTCCGGCTATACTTACGTGAACTGCTAGGTAAAAAATTAGGCTTACCTGACGAAGCACAACTTCAGCAGCTAATATCTAAACAAGGTATTGAAACTAAAAAAATTGCAGCGCCAGAAATTAAACGCACCCCTATGCGTGAAGCCATCGCCTTACTGATTCAAAAGCCGAACTTCGTCAATAGTCTTGAGTTTGAGATGACGGATTTCGAAGGGATTGATGTCCCGGGGTTAAATTTATTGCTATCAATAGTTGATAAATGTCGTACTAACCCCAATATCACTACTGGTCAGTTACTAGAGCACTGGCGTGGTAATAAACAAGAAGCCATGATGGCCCGTTTGGCCGCTTGGGAACTGCCTCTGTCAGATGACGAGGATCAGACTCTAAATGTATTTTTAGACGCAATGGACCGAATTATTGGTCAATGTGTCAAACAACAAATAGAAAAGTTGCAGGCTAAATCGAACACTGTCGGCTTATCAGTCGAAGAGAAGCAGGAGTTACAGTTACTTATACTGAACCGTCCTGGCTAGTATGTAGTCAACAATTAAGAAATTTGTTATAATTAATGGTTTGCATTTCAGCATACTAAATTCTCACTCAGACCCGAAGTTGGATACCGTCTATGGAGCAAAATCCGCAGTCTCAGCTAAAGTTACTTGTCGCTAAAGGCAAAGAGCAAGGCTATCTGACCTACGCCGAAGTAAATGATCACCTACCGGAAGATATCGTAGACTCCGATCAGGTTGAAGACATTATCCAAATGATCAATGACATGGGCATCAAAGTTGTGGAAACCGCACCTGATGCCGATGAAATCATGATGACAGAAGATAATACAGATGAAGACGCTATTGAAGCGGCGGCTCAGGCATTATCTAGCGTAGAAAGCGAGATCGGTCGTACTACTGATCCCGTACGTATGTACATGCGTGAAATGGGTACAGTAGAACTACTGACTCGTGAAGGCGAAATTGATATCGCAAAACGCATTGAAGATGGTATCAACCAAGTTCAGTGTTCAGTAGCAGAATATCCTTCAGCCATCTCTTACTTACTTGAACAGTTTGATAAAGTTGAAGCCGATGAGCTTCGTCTTACTGACATCATCTCTGGCTTTATTGATCCGAATGAAGAGCAAACTGCTGCACCAACAGCAACTCACATCGGTTCAGAGCTAAGTGAAACAGATCTTGCAGACGAAGACAAAAATCTAGAAACAGACGAAGATGACGAGGAAGAGGAAGACACTGGTATTGATCCAGAACTTGCTCGTGAAAAGTTCCTTGAGCTACGCCACTCGTACGAAAAAATGGCATTAGCCATCAATACGCATGGTCGTCACAATGCAACGACTGAAGTCGCTGTAGGTGAGCTTTCTGAAATTTTTAAGCAATTCCGTTTAATTCCAAAACAGTTTGATAAACTTGTTCGCTCACTACGCGATTCAATGGATAAAGTACGCACGAACGAGCGTCTTATCATGCGTATGTGTGTTGATAACAGCAAAATGCCAAAGAAGACATTCATTAAATTCTTCGCTGGCAATGAGTCATCTCCAGACTGGATTGATGAAGCACTAAACTCTGGCAAGCCATACGCAGAGCGTCTAAAAATCTATGAAGAAGATCTTCGACGTTCATCGCTTAAATTGCGTATTCTTGAAAAAGAAACAGGCTTATCAATTGAACGTATAAAAGACATCAGCCGTCGTATGTCTATCGGTGAAGCTAAAGCACGCCGAGCGAAGAAAGAGATGGTTGAAGCAAACTTACGTTTGGTTATTTCGATTGCGAAAAAGTACACCAACCGTGGTTTACAATTCTTGGATCTAATCCAAGAAGGTAACATCGGTCTGATGAAAGCGGTTGATAAGTTTGAATACCGCCGTGGTTATAAGTTCTCGACTTATGCAACATGGTGGATTCGTCAGGCGATCACTCGCTCGATTGCTGACCAAGCACGTACTATCCGTATCCCAGTGCACATGATTGAGACGATCAACAAATTGAATCGTATTTCTCGTCAAATGCTACAGGAAATGGGTCGTGAGCCTATTCCGGAGGAGTTGGCTGAGCGCATGCAAATGCCTGAAGACAAAATCCGTAAAGTGCTTAAGATTGCGAAAGAGCCAATCTCAATGGAAACACCGATTGGTGATGATGAAGATTCACACCTAGGCGACTTCATTGAAGATAACACGCTACAGCTTCCAATGGATGCAGCAACAGCAACTAACTTGCGTGCGGCAACTAACGATGTTCTAGCCGGTCTTACGCCACGTGAAGCGAAAGTACTTCGTATGCGTTTCGGTATCGATATGAACACTGACCACACTCTTGAAGAAGTGGGCAAGCAGTTCGACGTAACGCGTGAGCGTATTCGTCAAATCGAAGCCAAAGCATTACGTAAGCTTCGCCACCCAAGCCGTTCAGACGTGCTACGTAGCTTCCTTGACGAGTAATCCACTAGTCATTGGTTGTTAATAAAAAGCGAGCTAATAAGCTCGCTTTTTTTATGGCTGTGAATTAGAAACACTTTATTTATAAGCCTTTATAAATAAAGTGTTAACTGCCTAAAAAGCAAACAGAACATCTGCTTTATTCACTAGACAAGCTCGAAAGCATCCCCTATAATCTCTCGCACACTGGCCCCTTAGCTCAGTGGTTAGAGCAGGCGACTCATAATCGCTTGGTCGTCTGTTCAAGTCAGACAGGGGCCACCAAATTCTGAAAAGGCTTATAGAGAAATCTATAAGCCTTTTCTGCTTCTGGCCTTTCCATCTACCCCGCAGAAATCTATCAGCAAGTTTCCACCAATCAACACTTCTACCTGCAATCCAATAGTACATATCACAAGCCATACTCTTTCATGTATCCACACAACTAACCAACGACATACCACTCTCTAGCCCATTCATAACTGGCAAAAAACCAATGAGCGGTTACTAACGAAAACAAAGAAATAGAGCTGTTTATATATAAATTATGTATGGTAGTTTACGTTATGTTCAAATAATCAATGTTATTGTTTGATTAGATGCTTATGATGCGAGAAACTTGTGCTTGCTTCGTTGTATAACTTCACACGCATAAAAAACAGGCTTTCTTTAGGTGGAAATATAAGTATGTCAAACTCCAATATTTTAGTTGAATCTGGAACTAATGAACTAGAAATTGCCGAATTTCAAATCATTAAAGAATTGCCCGATGGCGGAACGAAAGTAAACAGCTATGGCATTAATGTAGCTAAAGTGCGGGAAGTCATTCGTTATCCCGAAATAACGGATTACCCGAAAGGCAACAAGCATATAGTCGGGGTTTTTAAATCAAGAGATAAGGTTACCCCTCTAATCCATTTAGCTAAATGGTTAGGGTTATCCGAAAAACAACCATCGTCCAACCAATTTGTTATCGTCACCGACTTTAATGGCGTGACAAACGGCTTTTTAATTGACTCCATTAGCCGTATTCACCGAGTTTCATGGTCTGATTTAGAAGCGGCTAACGAGATATCTTTAGCAGGAGAAGATAATTGCATTGTGGCGTCAGTTAATTTAGATGACCGATTAGTGTTTATTCTAGACTTTGAACTGATTATTGCAGAGATGAATTCAGATATTAATATGAGTCAATATAACCTCAGTACAGACAACAATGTTGACTTATCACCAGAGAAAAAAAGAAGAAGAGCACAACATACAATCCTAATCGCGGATGACTCTAAGTTTATATTGGAGCAATTAAGTAATGTTGTGTCTGAGTCTGGTTATCTGATTGAAACAGCTACCGATGGTGAGCAGGCGCTTAAATCTTATGAATCGAATAAACAAAATATTAGCGTTATTGTCTCAGATGTAGAGATGCCAAAAGTAGATGGCTTATATTTATGCAAAACTATAACAAGCCAGCCAAATCATCCACCAGTGTTAATTTTCTCGTCGACGATGACAAAAGAAAATAAACTGAAGGCATTCGAAGTTGGTGCTACAGAAACGTTAACCAAGCCTGAAATTCATAGATTGATTCCATTGCTTGATGAGCTATTGTTCCCTAACGGATAAGCCTTACATCGACACTACGCGATTTTTCGATTAAAGCCAATAAAGGTACGTTTATTGGCTTTTGTCTATACCCAAAGTATCGCCAATTAAATCAAAGTTATATTAACCATGCCCATTGCCTGATGCCCTACAAGACCAAGTAAAGTCCAACCTTATAACTTCGTATCATGATGAAACAATAAACCAACAAGCGTGGAATAATGATCCACAATGTGAACTATTGATTCGTTACCGCCGACACAGTCAACGCGTCGTAACAGATAAAACGGCATTTCCTTACATCAGACTACTCATTAAAATGTAACAATGTTTCGCCCCTCTGATACCTTAGCAACAATTTCAATGACAAAAAATCACTGCGCTAACGAAATCAGGCTGGTTGTTTGTAAAAAACATCGAAAAACCACTCAACAATTGACGAATGACAAAACTTTATTCCTGATAACATACATAATTGTCCTACATTGCTTTGAATATCCGCACAAAAAACATGACAGCTATCACAAGGTGATAACGGATAGGAAATCTGCTATACTAGCTGCTTGTTTATGACTTGATTTTATGAATATAAGGTCAAGTAGTGAGAGCAATATAGAGAGAAAATGACAATTTATGATCAACAGAGATGCCTTATGAAAGTGAATAACTTATTTTCATAAGGCAATATTTTTGTAAAAATTTTGTATTATCATCGCAGTCGAAAGCCTGTAACTTACAGTTTTGTGATTAACCTCTCAGTATGAGGTCATTATTCAACATTATTGATACCTCGCTTTCGGGTATAACACTGTGATTAAATTTCCCTTGGGTAAAGATTGTCTGGAGACTGTCCTCAATGAAAAAGACCAAGATCGTATGTACGATTGGACCAAAAACTGAATCTGTAGAAATGCTTACTAAACTAGCTAACGCTGGTATGAACGTAATGCGTTTAAACTTCTCTCACGGTAACTTCGAAGAACACGGTCAACGTATCGAAAACCTACGTGAAGTAATGGCTACATCTGCTCAGTCTCTAGCTATCTTGCTAGATACTAAAGGTCCTGAAATTCGTACTATCAAACTAGAAAATGGCGAAGATTTCGCTCTAGTTGCTGGTCAAGAATTCACATTCACAACTGATATTACAGTTGTTGGTAACCAAGACCGCGTTGCAGTAACTTACCCAGGTTTCGCTAAAGACCTTACTAAAGGTAACATCATCCTTGTTGATGATGGTCTTATCGAAATGGAAGTACTAGAAACAACTGAAACTGAAGTTAAGTGTAAAGTACTTAACAACGGTGATCTTGGTGAAAACAAAGGTGTTAACCTACCTGGTGTTTCTGTAAAGCTTCCTGCTCTTTCTGAAAAAGATAAAGCAGACCTAGTATTCGGTTGTGAGCAAGGCGTTGATTTCGTTGCTGCATCTTTCATTCGTAAAGAAGATGATGTTAAAGAAATCCGTGCTCTACTTGCTGCTAACGGTGGCGAGAAGATTCAAATCATCTCTAAAATCGAAAACCAGGAAGGCGTTGATAACTTTGACTCTATCCTAGAAGCTTCTGACGGTATCATGGTTGCTCGTGGTGACCTTGGTGTTGAAATCCCAGTAGAAGAAGTTATCTTTGCTCAGAAGATGATGATCGAGAAATGTAATCGCGCACGTAAAGTTGTTATCACTGCAACTCAAATGCTTGATTCTATGATTAAGAACCCACGTCCGACTCGCGCAGAAGCGGGTGACGTTGCAAACGCAATCATGGATGGTACTGATGCAGTAATGCTATCTGGTGAATCAGCTAAGGGTAAATACCCAATTGAAGCTGTAACTATCATGGCTCAAATCTGTAACCGTACAGATTCAGCGTTAAAAGCAGAATTAGGTTCTCGCCTAGACAGCTCTCGTCTACGTATTACTGAAGCGGTATGTAAAGGCGCAGTAGACACTTCAGAGAAGCTAAATGCTCCTCTAATTGTTGTTGCTACTGAAGCAGGTAAATCTGCTCGCTCTATCCGTAAGTACTTCCCAACAGCGAAAATTATTGCTGTAACTACAAACCAGAAAACAGCTGCTCAGCTTTGTCTAACGAAAGGTGTTACACCTATCGTTGTTGATGCTATCGACAGCACTGATGCATTCTACAGCCGCGGTAAAGAAATCGCGCTAGAAACTGGTCTTGGCGCTAAAGGCGATATCGTTGTTATGGTATCTGGCGCACTAGTTCCTTCAGGTACAACTAACACAGCTTCTGTACACGTACTTTAAGTCGTATACTGAGTTTTAAAATGGGAGCTTCGGCTCCCATTTTTGTATCTGGCGTCTGATAAAGCATCGAATACGCACACTTTTCTATATCCTCCCTATCCGCATTTACTCACAAATTCATCTTTTCTATATCGCACCCTAACCTCATAAATCGTATACTTCATAATAAGCAGATACTTCTAAGGTATAAATCGTCACTCGTCGGTATTTCAATTTCCACCAGAGCGACTAGCCTAATAAGTAACACTTTCTTGCTGACTAATATTCATCGAAATATCCTATGCAAATGAAAACTCATACTTAGCATTAGGGAATAACAATAAAAATGAGAGGAATTTAGTGTCTAGTCCTACTTTGACTAATAAGATTATGGAAGTTATACGACAAGATATTCTGCTTGGAGAGCTTTCTCCGGGCCAAAAGCTTGTCGTTGCCGACTTAAAAGCACGCTATAACGTCGGAGCCTCACCCATTCGCGAAGCGCTGGTTCAATTATCATGGAAAAAATACGTCAAATTCGCCCCTCAAAAAGGCTGCTGGGTTGCACCTATTTCGGTAGATGAGCTTGAAGATCTGTTTGAGACTAACCTGATTTTATCTCGCGTATTATTAGAACGAGCAATCATCAATGGTGACGAGGCATGGGAACTCAATATTCTCACTACCTATCACAAGTTAAGCAAAATAAACCCTGCGGCATCAGACGTTGATTTTACGGAATGGGAAGATCGGCACAGTGAATTCCACCTCGCTTTACTTGCAGGTAGCCAATCACCAGTAATGCTGGAACTATATCGTGAAGTTTATGAACAAATTGAACGTTACCGTCACGTTTGGGTAAGCCGTAATCGCCACTATGAAGAACGTTATCATGATAATGGTGAACATGACGCGATGATGAAAGCTGTGCTAGGGCGAGATACACAACGGGCACTCGATTTACTTAATAATCACTTTAAGCGAGCTGTCGAAATCATTAAAACATACATCTAATTCTTAGATCGATTGCCATTTAACGGACACCGATAGATAAAGCTCGATCTCCATGATCGAGCTTTTTGCAACCGAACTTCATCACCGTCACATACATTCATCAAATAGGCAGCTACCAGCCAAACATTTCCTTATGATGCGTATTCAGTAGAAGTACTGCGAGTAGAAAATAAATCGCACTCACCTTAAATCCAAGTATTAATAAACACAGGCTTATAAAGCGCACTAGAAATTTGTTTACCATTATCAATCCTCCTCTATAAGCAAGAATCCTTTCGTACTAACCTTTATGCACTCCATACATTAGGCTATAGAAATTCAGTACCAGCACTAAGATCAATACAGCTCCACTATTAGACTTTAGTCTAATAGTCGTATTTTGAGCACTGTTTGCATAACTACCTCAATTCTCTCAACGACAGAGGATTACTCTCTCTCATGACTATTAATGACAAGCAAAAAATAAGCCCGATACAGGGATTACCTGAGTCGGGCTTGTTTAGTACGTCTAATTTAATGTTATGCTTTTAGTGCGCGCTCTCCACGAGCAAGACCAACAACACCACTCCGTGCTACTTCAACAATATCTGTAGCCTCGCTAACCGCAGCAATGAATGCATCTAACTTTTCACTCGTGCCTGCAAGCTGAATCGTGTAAATTTGGCTTGTAACATCAACAATTTGACCACGAAAAATATCTGCAGTACGTTTCACTTCAGCACGGGCAAAACCACTCGCTTTCACCTTAACTAACATTAGCTCTCGCTCTAAATGTTCAGCTTCGGTTACATTGCTCACTTTCAAAATATCAATTAGCTTATGTAATTGCTTCTCAATTTGTTCATAAACAGCATCATCTTCAACATAAGTCGTAATGTTTAAACGTGATAATGTTGAATCATCTGTCGGTGCTACAGTCAGTGTTTCAATGTTATAGCCACGCTGAGAGAACAGACCGACAACTCGAGAAAGTGCGCCGGGTTCATTTTCTAGTAATACCGATATAATTCTGCGCATTATGTTCTCTCCGTTTTGCTTAACCACATTTCGCTCATTGAACCACCACGGATCAACATTGGATATACATGCTCGGTTTCATCAATACTAATATCAACGAACACCAACTTATCTTTCATGGCTAGCGCTTTCTCCAACTCGCTATCCAGTTTCGCTGGATCTGAAATACGCACCCCAACATGTCCGTAAGCTTCTGCGATTGCAGCAAAATCAGGCACTGAATCCATATACGAATGTGAGTGACGACCTTGATAAATCATATCTTGCCACTGCTTAACCATACCAAGAAAGCGGTTATTTAAGTTAATGATTTTAACTGGGATATCGTACTGAAGTGCCGTTGATAACTCTTGAATATTCATTTGGATACTGCCATCACCAGTCACACAAACGACTTCTTCATCAGGTAAGGCAAATTTCACTCCCATAGCAGCAGGAAGACCAAAGCCCATGGTGCCGAGGCCGCCCGAATTAATCCAACGACGTGGTTTATCAAAAGGATAATACAATGCAGCAAACATCTGGTGTTGACCAACATCAGAGGCAACATATGCATCGCCATTTGTTAACTTATAAAGCGATTCAATAACCTGCTGAGGCTTAATACGTTCGTTATTGGTTTCATAACTTAAACACTTACGTGAACGCCATGATTCAAGATCTGCCCACCAACTCGCTATCGCCTCTTGGTCATTACTGCTCTCTTGCTCATCAAGCATTTTAAGCATGCAATCTAGAACCGTTTCAGCAGATCCTACAATCGGAATATCCACCGCGATTGTTTTTGAGATAGAAGACGGATCGATATCGATGTGCATGATCGTGGCATTTGGACAATATTTATCAACATTGTTCGTTGTTCGATCATCAAAACGAACACCAATACCAAAGATCAAATCCGCATTATGCATCGCCATATTGGCTTCGTATGTACCGTGCATGCCTAACATGCCAAGACAGTTTTTATGCGTACCCGGAAATGCGCCTAACCCCATCAGTGTATTAACGACAGGAAGATTCAATGATTCTGCTAATTTTAAGATTTGCTGATCACATTCAGAGATAACAGCACCGCCACCAACATACAGAACAGGCTTCTTCGCAGATAATAGTGCTTTAAGACCACGTTTAATCTGACCTTTGTGCCCTTGCGTTGTTGGGTTATACGAACGCATCGCAATCGACTCTGGGTATTGATAAGGGAAGGTTTCAGCTGGGTTCAGCATATCTTTAGGGATATCGATAACAACCGGGCCAGGACGGCCGCTAGAGGCGATATAAAACGCTTTTTTGATGATCTCAGGAATATCTTCAGCTTTTTTAACTAAGAAGCTGTGCTTCACAACAGGTCGGGAAATACCCACCATGTCACACTCTTGGAAGGCATCATTACCAATCAAGTTACTCATAACCTGACCAGAAAAAACAACCATAGGGATAGAATCCATGTAGGCCGTCGCAATACCCGTGATTGCATTCGTCGCACCAGGGCCTGATGTAACGAGTACTACACCCACATCACCTGTAGCACGAGCATAACCATCGGCCATGTGTACAGCGGCTTGCTCGTGGCGGACGAGTACGTGTTCGATATCACTCTTCTCATGCAGAGCATCGTAAATATCAAGTACTGAGCCACCGGGGTATCCGAAGATATGCTTTACGCCTTGATCGATCATTGAACGAACGATCATGTCTGCGCCAGACAACATTTCCATATTCTGTCTCCAGGTTGATTACATCCTCCCGTATAGCTAATTATTTTCAACACACTCTTTTACTATTTACGTCAACGACATCCTACTAGAAACGTTGTAACGGTAATCGCACTGTAAAGCCTGTTTATGGTGTAAATAATGAACTATACGGGCTGATATAACATAGTTAGGGCTTATTTTTAGCCTAAATTGAAATCATCATTTTTTCATTCTATGCGAACGACCACTATCAATAACAAGTTGTCGTTACCCGCAACAACTGTAACGCTTTTTTAGCAATTAAGTCTATCGGTGAAAGTGACTTCACATCATTGCTCTATAAGTTAGATAATTTCACTGTATTCATTTCAACTCACGCCCTAAAGACAGATCTTATAAACTGTAATAGATTATAAATTTAGTGAATAACGCTTTTATGAAGGCTGTATAGGGGAATAAAAAATTGGAATTAATAGGTAATATGGTGATGTGTCTGCTTATTCAGCAACCATACCTCAGTTCAGATACAACAAAGGAGCCTTGCGGCTCCTTTATGTGAATAAATAATGGCGTTTACTTATGGGCTTTTCGATGGCTCTCTTCGTACATCCGCTCAATTTCTTGATGGTAGCGATCATGAATCACTTTACGACGCAATTTTTGCGTTGGTGTTAGTTCACCTTTATCCATCGAGAAAGCCTTAGGTAGTAAGGTGATTTTTTTCACTTGCTCAAATCGTGCTAAATCTTTTTGTAGCTCAACAACACGTTTTTCAATTAGCTCAACAATTTGGCTATTTTTAACCAATTCAAGACGATCGTGGTATTTGATATTCAGTTCTCGAGCGTGCTCTTCCAAAGTATCAAAACAAGGGACAATCAAGGCCGATACAAATTTTCGGGTATCTGCAATAACAGCGATTTGCTCAATGAAATGATCTTTACCGATGGCACCTTCAATCACTTGCGGTGCAATGTATTTACCACCAGAAGTTTTCATCAACTCTTTAATGCGGTCGGTAATAAATAAGTTACCTTGCTCATCAAAGTGACCCGCATCACCAGTTTTAAGAAAACCATCTTCAGTGAAGTTCTTCGCCGTTTCTTCTGGCATATTATAATAGCCACGCATCACCATAGGGCCACGCACGAGTATTTCGTTATTTTCGCCGATCTTAATTTCAGCACCAGGCATAGCCATGCCAATTGAATCAGGATTAAAACACTGATCATCCCAGCACGATACTGTTGCCGTTGTTTCGGTCATACCATAACCAAGTTTCACGTTAATCCCAATGGCATGGAAAAAGCGCCCAATACTTTCATCCAGTTTAGCGCCACCACATGGCATGAATTTGATGTTCCCACCCAAAATATCGCGTAATTTTGATAACACGAGCTTATTGGCAAGATTATGACTCATGGTGAGTAATTTCGACGGTTGACGGTGTTCTTGATGACATACCGCCATACGTGCCCCCATATTCACCGCCCAAGTAAAGATCAATTTACGGTGAAAGGGTGCACGAGATACTTTGTCATGCACTGTCGAGTAAATTTTTTCATATACGCGTGGAACAGCAGCCATCACATTGGGTTTAACTTCTGCTAATGCTTCTTTCAGCTGATTAGTATCCGTTAAATAATGGTTTATCGCACCGCGATGCAGAACATAAAACGTCCATGCTCGTTCAAATACATGCGATAAAGGCAGAAAACATAAAGACGTATCGCCTTCATCTAACGACAGATTCTGATCATGTCCGACTAACTGAGCGGCAATATTAGCATAATCAAGCATGACACCTTTTGGCGTACCTGTTGTGCCAGAGGTATAAATCAGCGTCAGCAAGTCATCCATCGCGGTGTCATTAAGACGCTGCTGAAGTTCAGCCTCCAGCTCTGGAGTAGCAGTACAAAGGAAATCATTAAAACTGCATACTAGAGAATTATCAGGTAGCACCAAATCATCAGATAAAGTGACAATACGCTCTAATTTGGGACACCCTTCAGCAATACCAATCGCGGCATCAAGTTGCGCTTGTTCACCAACAAATAAGATGCGGACATCGGCATCATTAAGCACATACGCTGCTTGCTGAGGTGTATTCGTCGGATAGATAGGAACAATAACACAGCGGTTATAAAGCGCGGCAAAGTCAGTCACCGTCCAACGGGGCATGTTGTTAGAGAAAATGGCGACTTTATCTTGGACATTCATACCATGAGCCAGCATTGCAATTGCTAGTTGCTGGATCTGCTCACCAAACTCATTCCAAGTTATATCTTGCCATTGTTCCTGTGCCTGATGACGCAAAGCAACCTTATCGCCTAAACGAGCAACTTGGGTACGAATTCGGTTTACTATATGAAAGTCGTGTTCAGCCATAACTACCTATCCATTCTAGCTTACACTTGTAAGCTCACTTGAGTTTTGAAGTCTACAGTTGGTGTAAAAAAAGGCAACCATAAAGGGATATATTTTATTTTTTATGTAGTTTTGATCTCAGTAGTAACCCTTGTCAGTACAGGCTTTATACGAGTTTTTAATAGAAATTAAACAAGTGTAAGAAAGTGCAACAAACTAAGAATATAAGCCGATGTTAAAACACAGCATAAGATTCATTATTCATTTAAGTTTAGCGGGAATATAAGATGAAAAAGAAATGACTACGGACTGTTAAGGATAAAATAAAAAAACCGACTTTCGCCGGCTTTATGTGATTCGGAAGAGAACAATATTAAGCAGTCGTATCGCCACAAATACTTAATAACTGATCACGCATCCAGATATGGCCTTTATCTTTTTGTGAAGACTCATGCCAGCTTAAGTAACCACTTACTGTTGCAGACTCAAAGGGTAGCGGCAACACTTTAAGTTGTAGGTTTTCTGCAACTGATTCAGCTAACCAACGAGGGGCTACAGCCACTAATTCAGACTGACCAACCACATACATAATGTTGCTTAGGCTAGCGCCTTGGTAAGCTTGCTGACAAGAAACCAGCTTATTATAGATATGATCTGCAAACATCTTTACACCTGGCATCGACTTTAATACCGCATGCATTTCTGATGTAAATTCTGCTTCAGAAATACTGTCGCCAATACGCGGGTGGTTGCCTGCAGCAATCACAACAAGTTCATCGCTAAATAATTCTGTACTACAAAAACCAGGTTCATCGAAGCGCACGTAATCAATAACAAAATCGATTTCTTGGTAACGCATTTTCTGTGTTAATTCTGCGTCGAGTTCCGCTTCAAGCTGCATACGAATGCTCGGTGCTTGCTCTGTTACATCACGGAAAATTCGTGGCGCAAAACGCATATCTGATGGGCTACATAGCGCCAGCTTAAAAGTACGCGTTGATGTTTCTGGCGAAAAAATTGACGACGGTAATTCGTTTTTTACCAATTGCAATGCTTGACGAACAGGACCAAATAATTGCTTTGCACGTTGTGTTGGCTGAATACCACGTCCATGACGAATAAAGAGTTCATCGTTAAACATGATTTTAAGACGCGCAACCGCATTACTGACTGCAGGTTGAGACATTCCTAGATTATGAGCTGCTCTAGTAATATTCTGCTCTTGCATAACAGCATCAAAAACAGTCAACAAATTAAGGTCAACACTTCTTAAATTTGATTCCATCGTGTAATTATCAGTAGGGTGAATAGAAGAGCTTCTACGCGTCATGTCTTGCCTCTAAAATAAATATACAGGGGCGCATTAGGAATGCCATTGCCCGAATTTTAAGAGCCAATAACTTACTCTCAAATATGTTCCCCTCAGTAGGGATGCCCACAGTATTATTCAAATAGATTGATGAAACCAATACCCAATCTCATGCAAATGTAACCATCGATGAATAAGAATCTAAATTCAGAATACAAACCAATATAATTCATGATGATAAGTGTGTTCTAAAAAGATCAAAAATAACTATAATTAATATAAATATATGCTTATAAGTGATTTCCTCTCTCTTTTTAACGAATTTAACAACAATTAAAAGCACATTTTTCATCACTGCCACACTCATTAATAAGTGTCAGTTATTAATAATGAGCAATGAGAATTCCAAGTTAGCGGGTAGTTTTCTGTCATGTTTTCACTGACTACATCAGGAAAAATCACTTGCCTCCAGAGGTATTTCCATAATTCATCACAGTGATATTACTCCTCCCATTTACATCAATCCCCCCCTTGCGCATTGATGTAAATGGGGATGAAAACCTTCTCGGCTTAAGCTTGTTTTTATTGAGGCTTAAGCCACTAATGTTTGATGCTTTTTCACTAAGCCAAAATCAGCTAAAATGGCGTAAGCCGCAGGTATCATGAACAGTACCAACAAGGTCGAGGTGAAAATACCAAACACAATGGAAATAACCAAAGGCTGTATCACCTGTGCCTGTAAGCTCGTTTCTAATAGCAGAGGTAATAAACCAGCAGCCGTCGTCAGCGATGTTAAAAAGACCGCTCTGAAACGTTCTCGGCTGGCTTTTACAACTGCATCATGCACAGAATCACCATCATCAACATGATGTCGAATGTATTGCACCAGCAAAATTGAATCGTTTACCACAACCCCTGCTAATGATACGAACCCCATAATACTTGGCATACTTAACGCGTGACCTAACAACCAATGCCCCCACAACACCCCTATCAAAGCTAATGGAATGGCTAGCAACACGATGAAAGGTTCAAGGTAACTTCGGAACTGAAAGCTCAGTATGACAAAGACACCAAAGATCCCCATCGCAAAACCAACCCCCATCGATTGTCCGGTTTCTGCGGTATCTTTTGCCTCGCCTTCAAAATTGAAACGTAAATTTGGGTACTTCAGTTTTAACTGAGGCATTAAATCGTTACGAAACGCTTTTAAAATTTCAGTAGAGCTCACTTTGCTACTTTCTAAATCAGCAAAGACACTCAAGGTTCGTAAACCATTTACCCGCTGAATTCGCACATAATTTCGTTGATATTCTAATGTCGATATAGAAGCTAATGGAATTTGGCTTCCATCACTTAACATTATTGGAAAACTTGACAGGGTTTGTAAGTTCGCGGCTTCCTGTTTGTCAAACCGTACTTCAACCTCAATATTTTCAGGGCCGATTTGGATTTCATCTGCTGTTTGACCAAAATACGCAGCACGCAATTGGCTCGCAATCATTTGCCCGTCAACCCCAAAGCTTTCGGCCCCCGGACGCAGTTTTACCAGCACCTCTTGCTTGCCCATTCGCATGTCATCAAGAATGCCAAACACGCCATCAAATTGACTGAGATATTGCTGAATCTCAATAGAGGCAGCTTTCAATTCAGTGAGATCATCGTTTTGCATCTGAATTTCAACCGCTCGCCCACCGGGGCCCATCACGGGTTGCTTAAACACCAAAGAAACAGGATCGGCAATGGTGCCTATTTCATCTCGCCACGCAGCAACAAACTCATCGATCACCGTATTTCGAGATTCTGCACCACGCAAATCTAGCCGTACGGTGGCAACATGTGGACCGCTCTCATCAGCATCTGGATTAAAATTATATTGCTCGGTAATATGTTCGACAAGCGTATTGCCGCCCTCTTGTTTGTCGCTCCATTCCACATTGAGTTTTTCCGCGGCGATAACAATTGTCTGTACGACCTTCTCAGTTTGAGCCAATGACGAACCGGGTGGCAATATCACCCTAGCTTCTGCTATATCACCATCAAGCTCAGGGAAACCGACAAACTTTAGCGCCCCACCAGCCAATAATGACAGCGAAATAAACAGCATCGCAATCACACTGCCTAAGAATAAATAACGCCAACGCACCACAGCTTCAACCGCAGAAACTAACTGATTATTACGAAAGGAATCAAACTTATTTAAAAACCACACTTTAAAAGCAATATCTGGTTTTTCATGCTCTTTTTGCTTTTGTAACGAATGGCTTAGGTGGCGCGGTAAAATTAAAAAAGCTTCCACAAGACTCAATGTAAGCACCAAAATAAGCACCTGAGGCACCACTTTCAACACTGCCCCCATTTCCCCTTCAAGAAACAATAAGCTACCGAAAATACACACAGTGGTTAAATACGACGATAAAACACCAGGGAAAACTTTTTTCACCCCATTTGTCACCGCATTGGTGATAGATTGCCCCCGCTCAAGGTGCGCCGCGATAGATTCAGCAATCACGATGGCATCATCCATCATGATCCCGATTGCCATCAGTAGAGCGACTAAAGACATGATGTTGATGGATAAACCAAGCCCAGCCATCAGAAATAAGCTACCAAGAAAAGCAACAGGTAAGCCAGCCGCCACCCAGAACGAATATCGGAAAGTGAAGAACAACCACATAGTGGCGAAAACCAGCACAACCCCTTGCCAACCATTACGTACCATCATGGTAAGCCGATCCCACAGCACTGATGACAAGTCGTTGGTCATACTCAGGGTAACCCCGGTGGGTGCTATTTTTCTTTCGTCTTCAACAAATTGCTGTACACGGTCTTTAATGCGCAATGCATCATCGGCTTTGTTTTTGCTGACTTTCAAAATGGCGGATGGCTTACCATCAAATAAGATCTTTTGTTCATCAAGCTCGAAACGATCAGTCAGGGTGGCAATATCCCCCAGACGTAATACCCCACCATCGCTATCAGCACCAATCACTGTATTGGCCAAAGCGGTCGGCGTGATCTTTTGCTCATCAAAGCGGATCAATAAATTTTTATCACCTAACTCAATGTTCCCACTGGGTAACTTGATGTTTTGCCGCGCTAGGCGATCGGCAATATCACCCACACTTAACCCGAGTTGACGAATTGCCGCTTCTTTTAGTTCAATCCGGATCTGATGATCTGAAAAGCCGCCCACCGCAACCAACGACACACCATAATCCAATTTCAGTTTGCGCTTCAGATCTTCGGCATAGGCTTTAAGTTGTGGCCAGCTGGTATCAGCACTGATCGCCACATCCACAACGGGTTCATTCCAATCCAATTCACGTACGATCGGAGATTCGATTTCATTCGGAAAATCATTAATGGCGTTAATCTGTGTTTGTACATCCACTAACATTCGCGATACCACATCACTATTTGTTAATTTCAATACTAAGGAGGCAGATCCTTCAACAGCTTCACAGCGCGTTTCTACGATATTGGATAAGCCATCAACCGCATCTTCCATTCGCATACAAATACTTTCTTCGACTTCTTGGGGCGAAGCGCCAGGATAAATAACAGATGCAATAATATAAGCGGGGGAAAACTCAGGAAATGTCTCACGTTTAATTTGCGGCAGTGCCACTAAACCCAGCAGCAACAGCGCTAGCATTAATAAATTAGCCGCGGTGGGGTGGCGCGAAAAGTAACGAATCATTGGGCTGTATCTCCTGATGCTTCGTTATTTGGGTCGTTCTTTTTACCGTTACGTGTCACGACTTTCACAGCCATACCCGATACCGCTGGTAATAAATCATTGAGTATCAACAACTGCTGATCAACCAGATCGCCCCCAACAGCCACCATGCCATCACGACGGAATAAAACGGTCACCGTTTGAATTTTTAACGCGTTATTATCAACGGTATAAATTTTATCGCCATGAAGCGCACGCTCAGGAATAACCCAATGCAGGTTAGCTTGCCCTTCAATTTTCGCCTCAACAAACATGCCATTGACTAAGGGAGGCGCCGACTCGGGCACTAATGCGCTATAGTCTTGTTCTACTTCAATAATCACCCCCACCGTGGCTTGAGTAACACTCACGGTATCACTAATGCGGGTCACCGTTGCTGGCCACAACTGCTGAAAACTACCGCTGGATAATTGAATACTGGCGGTGAGCGCCAGCTGATCTGCCCGTGGGCGTCCATCGGCATGGGCTGTATATTGGGTTAAGCTTGATGCCAAAACTTGCATATCGTGCAGAGCAACTTGCGCATCCACTTCGACTTTCTCAATGCCGTACGCGACTAACATCGATTGCTGAAGGTTAACCACCTGATTTTGTTCAATATCAACATTTGATATACGTACATCAATAGGTAAAGTGATCACTGTTTTTTCTAATGATCGTTTTGCCTCAGCAACACGTGACTCATTCACATATAGCTGAGCTAACGTAACATTACGTTCATTAGGTAAAATAAATAACTGGTTTTCAATGTCTTGAACTGTTTTTTGATTCGATAACCAAGATTGCTTTTCTAAATCCAGTTCAGATTGTGAGGTAAGCCCTTTACGGCGTAATTCTTCTTTACGAGCCACTTCTTTTTTACTGATCACTAAACGATTTTTTTCAATTTTAAGAGTGGATTTTAAATTCTCTTCCTCTTGCACCAACTTAGCTAATTGCGCTTGGCTAGAACGTAAATCAGCCTCTGCTTGTGCTAATGTCAATTCATAATCAAGGGGATCAATTTTTACAATCACCGTTCCCGCATCCATCACTCGACCTTTTTCTAGGTTAGGGTGGCGATAAATTACTTTTCCGGTGACCTCAGCAATAGCTTGCCATTCAACTTTAGGCTTTATTCGCCCAAAACCACTGACTAAAGGCGCTATTGACTGTTGTTGTAATTGAATAACATCGACAGCGCGCTCTCGACTAGCCGCTGCTTTTACAGAAGGGGATGGGCGCCACTTTATTGCCACCACTAAAACCATGATGCCGAATAAAATGGCGGGTACTAGCAGTAACTTCCTGTTTAATTTCATGCTGAACTGTCCTCTGTTTCAGCTAAGATCCCTTGCGTTAATACTCTTACATTATGGTCTGCTAATTCCATTAAGTACGCTTCATCTAATTTAATACCTTGCAATTCAAGCATGGCGGGAGGCGCTACAAATGGAAAGACCATCATGCTAATAAACGTCATTCTGGCTTTGTCAGGGTTAATACCTTCTCGCAATTGCCCTTTCAACTTCATAGGCTTAAACATCAATTCCGTTGCCGAATCTGCAATATTACTAAACATATTTTCAATCGTTTGCCGCTGCAATGCACCGGGCTCCATCATCATGGCGCGAGAGATCAACTTAGGCAGGTCTGGGTTTGGTGCCATAATGCGGTAATAAGTTCGCATTAATTCACCAATACTTTCTATGTCTCCCTTGTTTAACACCTTTGCAAATTGACTTTGAATAGGCTCAACAGTTTCACGTAGCATGGTTTCAAACAGCCCTGCTTTGTTACCGAAGTAATAACGGATGAGAGCCACATTAACATCAGCACGGGTTGCGATCATACGCGTAGACACTTTACTGTATGGCAGTGCGACAAACAGTATCCTCGCTTGATGAATCAAGCGCTGTCTTGCATCAGATTCTCCCGTCGGACGTCCAGCCTTTCCTGCCATAATTTTTTATCTACCTTTTTGATACTCAAATGCATCAGTCGTTTATGATATCGATATCACACCATAAAAGGACGCCCCTGAATTTATTAATCACTTGATTAATAATTTACTCGATCAGCTGTAATTTCGTTCACTTATTTATTCACTCCAATTTAATCAAATGATTAATTAATGACTGTGACTCCCTTTGCACCCTGAAGATTCCTCACCACTTTCATCACTCAACTGTTACAAGAATGGAAACAATAAAATAAGGTATTCGTATCAAACTCGGATTCCGATTCATTAAAGTAATACCATGTCAAAATAGCCACCTGGTCAAACCTGAATTAAAAACACATTAAAATCATAAGATTAATCATAATCGACAAATAAATAATCAATTAATGGTTGACGACCGTCCTGTCTATTTGGTATTCATTTGTTAATCAATTTTGTGGAAGTCATTTAAAAAATGAAAAATCGTTTTTCTTTACTCTTAAGCCTCCTCCTTATCGTGAATAATTCGCGCGGGTAGCTTATAGGTGAGAAACACCACATAAGAATCTAAAAACCCGCGCAGTCTGCGCGGGTTTTTGCATATTACAGAGCCAGCGCAAGCGGATGCAGACTAAGCCTTACACAGGCAGGCCAATAAAAAGGAAGTAGCAATGAAAGATCAGGTCATTATTTTCGATACCACTCTACGCGACGGTGAACAGGCTCTATCCGCTAGCTTAACGGTAAAAGAGAAACTACAAATTGCCTATGCGCTAGAGCGTTTAGGGGTTGATGTTATCGAAGCCGGCTTCCCTATTTCATCGCCAGGTGATTTTGAGTCGGTACAAACCATTGCCAAGCACATTAAAAACAGCCGCGTATGTGCGCTGTCTCGTGCCGTTGCAAAAGATATTGATGTTGCCGCTGAATCGCTAAAAGTGGCAGAAGCTTTCCGTATCCATACTTTCATTTCTACTTCTACTATCCACGTACAAGACAAACTACGCCGCAGCTATGACGATGTTATCGAAATGGGTATTGCAGCCGTGAAACGTGCGCGTAACTATACCGATGATGTAGAATTTTCTTGTGAAGATGCAGGCCGCACGCCTATAGATAATCTGTGTCGTATGGTTGAAGCGGCAATCAATGCTGGTGCTCGTACCATTAATATTCCTGATACGGTTGGCTACACCCTACCAAATGAATTTGGCGGTATCGTCGCGCAACTATTTGACCGTGTTCCGAATATAGATAAAGCCATTATCTCAGTGCATTGTCATGATGACCTAGGGATGTCTGTTGCCAACTCAATGGCTGCGGTACAAGCTGGTGCCCGCCAGGTAGAAGGGACGATCAATGGCTTGGGTGAGCGTGCAGGTAACTGTTCATTAGAAGAAATTGCGATGATCATTAAGACGCGTTCTGATTTCTTGGGTGTCGAAACCAACATCAAGCACGAAGAAATTCACCGTACCAGCAAAATGGTTAGCCAACTGTGTAACATGCCAATTCAAGCCAACAAGGCAATTGTCGGTGCCAATGCCTTTAGCCACTCATCAGGCATTCACCAAGATGGCATGATTAAAAATAAGAACACCTACGAGATCATGACCCCCGAGTCGATTGGTCTTAAAAATCAAGCCTTGAATCTAACCAGCCGCTCTGGCCGTGCAGCAGTGAAGAACCACATGGATACACTGGGTTATATCGATGGTGATTATAATCTAGATACCTTGTATGCCGATTTCTTGAAGCTTGCCGATCGTAAAGGGCAGGTTTTTGATTACGACTTAGAAGCACTGATGTACTTCGCCAATCTACGTGATGAAGATGACCACTTTAAGTTGAACTACCTAAGCGTTCAATCTGGCAGCATCATGGCGACCACCAGCATTAAATTACAGTGCGGTAACGAAGAGAAATGTGAAGCTGCTGTTGGCAATGGTCCTGTCGACGCGTTATACCAATGTATCTACCGTCTAACTGGTTATGAAATTGCGCTAGATAAATTCGACCTTACCGCCAAAGGTGAAGGCGAAGACGGCTTAGGCCAAGCAGACATTATTGCGAACTATAAAGGTTGCAAGTACCACGGTACCGGTTTAGCCACAGATATCGTTGAAGCCTCAGGCCAAGCACTGCTTCACGTCATCAATAGCATTTACCGCGCAGAACAAATTGCAGAAATTAAACAGAAATCAAAAATGGAGACAGTATAACCATGGCAGGTACATATAAAATTGCCGTTTTACCGGGTGACGGTATTGGTCCAGAAGTCATGCTACAGGCGCATAAAGTATTGGATGCGGTTGAAGAGAAGTTCGGTTTTACCCTAGAACGTTCTGAGCACGATGTCGGCGGTATTGCGATTGATAACCATGGTTGTCCATTACCAGAATCAACAATGAAAGGCTGTGAAGAATCGGATGCGATCCTATTTGGCTCGGTCGGTGGCCCCAAGTGGGAACACCTAGCGCCTAATGATCAACCAGAGCGTGGGGCGCTATTGCCACTGCGTAAGCACTTCCAGCTATTTTGTAACCTACGCCCAGCACAAATCCACAATGGCTTAGAGAGCTTCTCACCACTACGTGCCGATATTTCTGAGCGTGGTTTCGATATCGTAGTGGTTCGCGAACTAACAGGGGGCATTTACTTTGGCCAACCTAAAGGACGTGAAGGCGAAGGCCCGCAAGAGAAAGCATACGATACAGAAATTTACCACCGTTACGAAATCGAACGTATTGCACGTATTGCCTTTGAATCTGCGATGCTGCGTGAAAAGAACGTGTATTCGATTGATAAAGCGAACGTTCTACAGAGCTCGATCTTATGGCGCGAAGTGGTTGAGGAAGTGGCTAAAGACTACCCAGAAGTCACGCTGAACCACATGTACATTGATAACGCGACCATGCAGCTGATCAAAGATCCCTCCCAGTTTGATGTGATGCTATGCTCTAACATCTTTGGTGACATTATCTCTGATGAATGCGCCATGATCACAGGTTCAATGGGCATGCTGCCTTCAGCGAGCCTTAACCAAGACAAATTTGGAATGTATGAACCAGCAGGTGGTTCAGCACCAGACATTGCAGGCAAAAACATTGCTAACCCTGTGGCACAGATCCTGTCTGCAGCGTTAATGCTACGTTACAGCCTTGATGAAGAAAAAGCCGCACGCGCTATAGAACAAGCCGTATCCCAAGCGCTAGAAGCAGGCGAACTAACCGCTGATCTAGCTGGCAAAGGTGCCGCACTAAGCACAAGCGAAATGGGCGATAAAATCGCAGCTTATATTCGTCAAGCTTAAGGCTTATAGCGAAGTACTCGATATCAATTGTACCTGTCGTTAAACACGCTTCTAAAAAGTGAAACGACAGGTATTAATGACAAGGAACATCGAACAATGTCAGTAAAAACCGGAACATCAAAAACACTGTATGAAAAAGTATACGATGCCCACGTCGCGGTAGCTGCAGAAGGTGAAAACCCAATACTGTACATTGACCGCCACTTGGTGCACGAAGTGACATCGCCGCAAGCCTTTGATGGTTTGCGTGAGAAAGGCCGTAAGGTTCGCCAAATAGGTAAGACCTTCGCCACCATGGATCATAACGTTTCAACCCAAACCAAAGATATTAATGCATCGGGTGAAATGGCACGTATCCAAATGGAAACCCTAGCAAAAAACTGTGAAGAGTTTGGCGTCACCCTATATGACCTAAACCATAAGTATCAGGGCATTGTGCATGTAATGGGGCCAGAACTTGGCATCACTTTACCGGGTATGACCATTGTTTGTGGTGATTCACACACTGCAACTCATGGTGCATTTGGCTCATTGGCATTCGGTATTGGTACCTCAGAAGTCGAACATGTACTTGCAACGCAAACACTGAAGCAAGCACGTGCAAAAACCATGAAAATCGAAGTGGTTGGTAAAGTTGCAAAAGGCATTACCGCTAAAGATATCGTACTAGCAATCATTGGCAAAACAACAGCTGCAGGCGGTACAGGTTATGTGGTTGAATTCTGTGGTGAAGCCATTACCGATCTAACGATGGAAGGTCGTATGACCGTCTGTAATATGGCGATCGAGTTAGGTGCTAAAGCTGGCCTTATTGCCCCAGACCAAACAACTTACGACTACATTAAAGATCGTAAATTCTCGCCGACAGATGCAAACTTTGATGCTGCCATCGAGTACTGGAACACGCTGAAAACCGATGATGATGCCCAGTTTGATGCCGTTGTTACGCTAGAAGCTAAAGATATCAAACCACAAGTCACTTGGGGCACAAACCCAGGCCAAGTTATTGCTATTGATGAATTAATTCCTGGCCCAGAGAGCTTCAGCGAACAAGTTGATAAAACATCAGCTGAAAAAGCACTGGCCTACATGGGGTTAGAAGCAGGCAAGAAATTATCTGATTTCGATATCGATAAAGTCTTTATCGGCTCTTGCACCAACTCGCGTATCGAAGACATGCGTGCAGCCGCTGCGATTGCCAAAGGGCGTAAAGTTGCAGCAAATGTTCAGGCATTGGTTGTTCCAGGATCTGAGCAAGTAAAAGCACAAGCTGAAAAAGAAGGGTTAGATAAGATCTTCATTGAAGCAGGTTTTGAGTGGCGCCTACCGGGTTGTTCAATGTGTCTAGCGATGAATAATGACCGCTTAGGACCTAAAGAGCGCTGTGCTTCAACAAGTAACCGTAACTTCGAAGGTCGCCAAGGTCGTGATGGTCGAACTCACCTAGTCAGCCCTGCGATGGCAGCAGCAGCAGCATGCGCTGGTCACTTTGTTGATATCCGCGACTTAGATAGCACAACGGCTTAATCAGGAAGGAACGAACAATGACAGGTTTTAAACAACACACAGGATTAGTGGTTCCACTTGATACCGCCAATATTGATACTGATGCCATCATTCCTAAGCAGTTTCTGCAAAAAGTGACTCGTACAGGCTTTGGTCAGCACCTTTTCAATGACTGGCGTTTCCTTGATGATGCTGGACAACAAGAAAACCCCGACTTCATTATGAATGCACCCCGCTATCAAGGTGCGAGTATTTTGCTGGCTCGTGAAAACTTCGGTTGTGGTTCATCGCGTGAACACGCACCGTGGGCACTGGCTGATTACGGCATTCAGGTGATGATAGCACCAAGCTTTGCAGACATTTTTTACGGCAACTCAATCAATAATCAAATGGTTCCGGTTCGTCTAACCGATCAAGAGGTTGATGAACTGTTCCAATATGTTGAAGCTAACGAAGGTGCCGAGATCACCGTTGATCTTGAAACGATGAAAGTCACGGCAAATGATAAAACTTATTCATTTGAGATCGATGAATTCCGTCGTCACTGCCTATTAAATGGGTTAGATAACATTGGCTTAACGCTACAACATGCAGACAAGATTGCAGAATATGAAGCGAAAATTCCTGCATTTTTGGTTTAACCATTTTGCTCGAAATACACTAAGCTAATTTCTATAATGAAAAATAAATAACAAAAAAGCACTTCTTAATCGAAGTGCTTTTTTTATACTTCACATTTTTATGCAATATAATCTTCTTATACAAGGTCTTATCAATAACTACTCTGCGAAATTGCACTTATTATCTGAACTTAGGAAAGAGAACGACAATGCGCTCACTTATTTCTATCGCCTTATTACTGTTTTCAACCCTAAGTTTTGCAGCCCCCAAAGCTGAATTATGGGCATATTGGCAACCCAGTAATAACGCCAATTCAGCTCAAATCTCTCATGCCCGTTGGCAACAGATATTAGATAAGTACTTGGTCACTGAAGCCAAGCAAACCCTGTTCCGCTACAGTGCTGTTACCACAAACGACAAAGACAACCTTGATCGATACCTGCGCGACCTTGCCAGAATCGATCCTCGCCAATACAGCAAAGATGAACAATTTGGCTATTGGGTGAATTTATACAACGCCCTTACCGTCCAGCTGATCCTTGATAATTATCCGGTAAAATCCATAACCAAACTCGGTGGGTTCTTTAGTTTTGGTCCGTGGGATGACACGTTAATCACCATTGCTGGTCAGCAATTAAGCCTCAATGACATTGAACATCGGATTTTACGTCCGATCTGGCGTGATCCTCGCATTCATTACGCGGTGAACTGTGCCAGCTTTGGCTGCCCAAACTTATTGGATACCGCGTTTAATGGGCAAAATAAAAATACCCTACTCGAACAAGCAGCGACTGATTTCATCAATAACAGCAAAGGCGTGAGTATTACGGGAAACCAAGTACGCCTTTCATCAATATATGATTGGTTCAGCAGTGACTTTGGTAATCAATCTGAGCTACAAACGCATTTAAACCAATATCGAAAAGGACACGATATCCAATTAAATTCGGTAAGTTATGGTTATGATTGGTCACTTAACCAAGCGAAATAACGATATAACCTAGCAAAGTAATCCAGAAAAATCGTACGATTAAACATCCTTCTATCGCACTTTCACGCTCATGTAGACGGTGCGATCTCATCATTCCGATGCAATCTACTAGCAACTGCTTACTTGCACGATTACAATAACAACCGTTCTCATTGGGGAGCCCGTATTTATACAGATGCACGTAGCAACTAGAGTACAGGCTGAGATTGCGCCGCAGAACCCACAGAACCTGAACCAGGTCATGCTGGCGTAGGAATTGAGAAAAGAAGGTCGCTTCACTTTTTTAGTGCGTGTTTTATGGCTTATCGTATTAAGCATAAAATACACCCTAAAAATAATCATACGTAAGAGCATGAAGCTCATACCTTCTCACCCTACGCGCATTTGAAATATTTCCCCTCGCAGGATGCAAGGGCATCAGGAGCGTATCTTGAAAAAATCACTACCACTATTATCTCTAGCGTTAATCGCAATGCCAGCGTTAGCAAATGACAACACACTGACTGTGTATACCTACAGCTCATTTGCATCAGATTGGGGCCCCGGCCCTACGATCAAAAAAGCATTTGAAGCCCAGTGCGACTGTACTGTCGATTTTGTCGCACTGGATGATGGTGTTTCAATATTAAATCGCGTACGTCTGGAAGGTAAAAATACCAAGGCAGATGTATTATTAGGCTTAGATAACAACTTAATGACCGAAGCCAAAAAGACAGGGTTATTGGCAGAACATAACATCGATACCAGTAAGGTGAATCTGCCTAATGGCTGGACAGACAAAACATTTGTACCTTATGACTATGGCTACTTTGCATTTGTCTACGATTCTGAAAAGCTAGCGAATCCACCCAAGAGCTTAGCTGAATTAGTAAAGCGTGATGATATTAGTGTGATCTACCAAGATCCTCGCACCTCGACACCCGGCCAAGGTTTGATGTTATGGATGAAATCAGTATACGGTGATAAAGCCCCAGCAGCATGGCAACAGCTGGCAAAAAATACCGTAACAGTCACCAAAGGTTGGTCTGAAGCATATAATATGTTCCTTAAAGGTGAATCTGACATGGTGCTGTCTTACACCACCTCACCGGCTTACCACATCATTGCAGAAAAAGACGCGAAATATAAAGCGGCTAATTTTAGCGAGGGTCATTATATGCAGGTGGAAGTCGCGGCTAAGCTAAAAGCGACAAACAATCCGAAACTTGCCGATCAATTTATGGCATTCATTTTGAGTGATGATTTTCAATCAGCCATGCCAACGGGTAACTGGATGTACCCCGTTACCAAGCAAGCATTGCCAGATGGTTTCAATCAGTTAACCGTGCCAGCACAAGCACTTGAGTTCAATGCAGATGAAGTTGCAGCACAGCGTCGCTCGTGGATCCGTGAATGGCAGCAAGCATTAACCCAATGATGAATAACCGTTTTAGCACCACACTTCCCGGCGTATTCAGCGCCGGGTTGATTCTTCTGTTGGTGATCAGTGCTATTGCAGCATTGATCAGCCAAGCATCCGAGTTGAACCCTTTTCTTATTTGGCAGGATCCTTATCTTCGACATGTCACTGTATTCAGTTTTACTCAGGCATTTCTCTCTACAGTATTAAGCCTGATCCCTGCCATACCCATTGCTTATGCCTTATCACGTCGCCAATTTGTTGGGCGCAACTTGCTGCTCCGTTTATTTGCGATGACCTTAGTTCTTCCCGTGTTGGTCGCAGTCTTTGGCTTGCTCGCCATTTACGGAAAAAGTGGCTTACTGGCTGAAATTTTTGGTTTAATCGACCAACCACTCCCTTTTAGTATCTATGGCTTAAACGGTATTTTACTTGCGCATGTTTTCTTAAATTTACCGCTAGCAACCCGTTTATTATTACAAAGCCTTGAAGGAATACCGGCCGAACAACATAAGCTTGCCGCCCATTTAGGCCTAACCGGTTGGAATAAATTCCGTTTCATTGCTTGGCCACGTTTACGTCAGCAAATGCCCCATGTAATAGGTTTAGTGTTCATGCTGTGCTTTACCAGCTTCGCCGTTATTATGTCGCTGGGTGGTGGGCCTAAAGCCACCACCATTGAGCTCGCCATTTATCAAGCATTACGCTACGACTTTGATTTAGCAGCTGGCGCTATTCTTGCCATTTGGCAAATGTTGATTTGCTGTAGCTTAGTCTTGTTTACTCAACGCTTTACTAAACCCCTTTCAACGTTGTCAGGCTCAATAGAACAATCGCCACAGAATTACACCGATAGTAAATATGAAAAAATCTGGGACGGCTTCTGGATTAGCTGCGTTTTATTATTGGTGATCCCGCCTCTTTTGGCCGTTATTGGGGCCGGCTTAAACAGCCAACTACTTCAACAATTAAGCCAACCAGCATTGTGGCAAGCTGTGACTAATTCATTAAAAATTGCCATATTGGCGTGTTTTTTCGCAACCTCTGCGGGTATCGCTATTTTATTAGCCAGCCGACATTGGCGGATCCAGCAACAGAAATTTAAAGCTGATGGTATAGAGTTGCTTGGCACTATGATTTTAGTCACACCTAGTCTGGTGTTGAGTACGGGAATATTTCTTTTGCTACGCCAATATACCGATGTCTTTGCGACAGCATTCTGGGTGGTGGTAACCGTGAATGCGTTGATGGCATTACCCTATGTGATTAAGACCCTAAGCCAACCCATGTTGCACGTTGCTCAACAATATAATCCGTTATGCCACAGCCTAGGGATGAGCGGCCTATCACGCCTAAAGTTGGTAGAGTGGCGAGCCTTACGCAAACCCATTGCACAAGCATTAGCCATAGGTTTTGTTTTATCATTAGGCGATTTAGGCGCAATTGCTTTGTTTGGTAGCCAAGATTTCCAAACGTTGCCCTTGTATTTATTTCAGCTACTGGGAAGTTATCAGATGGACGCTGCGGCTGTGGCTGCCTTGCTATTACTACTGCTGAGCTTAGGGTTATTTAGCCTAGTCGAATACGCATTGATAATCCGCCCTAAAGCACAGCACTCTCTTCGCAATCCGTTTAAAAGCAGTAAAGCAGGACGTCGATAAGTGAATACAATCATGATACAGCTCGATCAACTAAACCATTGCTATACCCATCAGGGGAATGGCTCTCACAATGAATCATTATTGATGTCTTTCGATCTTATCGCCAATAAAGGCGATATCATTGCGTTAATCGGCCCAAGTGGCGCAGGTAAGAGTTCATTGCTTGCTATGATTGCAGGTTTTCTTAAACCAGATAGCGGTGAACTGCACCTCAATGGCGATCTCATCACCACACAAGCACCAGCCGAACGTCCGTTATCGATGTTATTTCAAGAACATAATTTATTCCCACACTTAACAGTATTTGAAAATATTGGTCTTGGTATTCATCCTGGATTAAAGCTATCACGCCAAGAGAAAGAGAATATTGTGGTGGCAGCCTCAAGAGTCGGGGTGAATAAGTACCTTGATCGCCTACCAGAACAACTTTCTGGCGGTCAAAAGCAACGTGTCGCATTAGCGCGTTGTTTAATTCGTCAGCGCCCGTTGTTATTACTGGATGAACCTTTTTCGGCGTTAGATCCCGCGTTGAGAAAAGAAATGCTGGAGTTAGTCAAGCATATTGCACAAGAACAAAAAATCACTGTCTTAATGATCACTCATAGCCCAGAAGATGCGCTAAAAATATCCAATAAATGTGCTTTTATTCATAATGGACAAATTCGCGTGTTTGGCCCAACCCAACAAGTGCTGGGTGAGCCAAAAGATGAAGCTTTAACGCAATATTTAGGATTTTAAATAAGAAACGTTGAGAACATTAAAGATTTTCTTCCGCAAATTCAGCAAGGCGACTGCGGACGACCCCGTTAAGGTAGATATTGGCACTACCTTCAAAATTCTTAAATCGTTCAACAATATAGGTAAGACCCGAGGTAACGGGAGAAAGATAACTGGAATCGATCTGCGCTAAGTTCCCCGAGCAGACCAGCTTGGTGCCTTCACCACATCGGGTGATGATGGTTTTAATTTGAGAGGCAGTTAAATTCTGGCATTCATCCAGTAATACAAACGCATTCTGAATAGAGCGACCACGCATGAAGTTTATCGATTTGAACTGAATATTGGCTTTATCAAAAATATATTTCATTGAGCCATCAGTACACACATCATTTTTATGTAATGCTTCCATAGTATCGGTTACCGCCGCTAACCATGGCATCATTTTTTCTTCTTCAGTGCCGGGTAAGAAGCCAATCGACTCGGCTATTTCCGGCGTATTACGTGTAACAATTATCTTGTCATACATACCTTTTTCAATGACCTGCTCAAGCGCGGCCGCCATCGCCAAGATGGTTTTACCACAGCCCGCAGGGCCAGTAAGGATCACTAAATCAATATCGGGATCTAACATCGCATCAAGCGCCATACCTTGATACACATTTTTAGGGTGAAGACCCCATGCTTGACGATGCATCAACCGATCATGACCAATATCTTTAACGGTAACGCTATCATCATCAATACTTTGAATTCGACCAGTGAAATCACCACCATCATCTAATAAGTATTGATTAATAAACGGCGTTTCAAATAGGCTTCTCGGTAACGTATGTACCGTTGAACGTCCTCTATTTTCAGAATGGCACTCTGCAACACCTTCCCAAAAAGGCCCTTCAAAGCGATGAAAACCTTTCGTCAGTAACTTAATATCATCAATTAACTGATCGGAACGATAATCATCCACATAACACACACCCGCACCTTTGGCACGTAAGCGCATGTTTATGTCTTTCGTTACGAGCACAACATCACGAGGGGCATGCTGCTCTTGCAAATATAAAACACCATTAAGAATACGGTTATCGCCCGCTTTATCAGAAAAAGCCTGAACCGTTTGTTTTATTTCATAATCAGCAAATATCGCAACCGTGCCTTTTTTGCCTACTTGGTTAGTGAATGGAATACCGGCCGATATTTGTTCTGGGGTTGCGTCGTGGAAAATATCTTCTAATGCCCGAATGGCAACACGAGCATCACGAGAAACATCTCGCTTACTGTCTTTGATGCGGTCTAACTCTTCCAGCACTGTCATTGGAATGACAACATCGTGTTCTTGAAATGAATAAATAGCGAGAGGTTCGTGAAGTAGAATATTCGTATCTAGTACAAAGATTTTCCGTTCATAATCGTCCATAAGCACCTCCTTGGTAACAGTCTGATAGCAATCAAATTACTATCACTCTTAAAGCGTAAGCCAAAATGACTATTGTTAATAATCTAAATTTTGTAGTTACTATTAAAGACCGGAGATTTTAAATAAATGTGACAATAAAAACTGTAAGGCGGATTGATCACTTTCACCGTGACCTTAATCACATCATGCAGTACCATTACTTCCCTTTTAACCGTGGCGAATTCTGGCTTACACTTAATACCAGTGTAGACCAAAAAAAAATTCGTGCCGGGTTACACATTCTCCGATATATCAAATAATTAGAAGGCTTTTACTACTATGCCATTTACTTTGGGCCAACGTTGGATCAGTGATACTGAAAGTGATTTAGGTTTAGGTACCGTTGTTGCTGAAGATAAGCGAACAGTTTCCATAATGTTCTCCGCCTGTGAAGAGAGCCGCCTGTATGCACGAAGTGATGCTCCAGTTACCCGTGTAATGTTTAATGTTGGTGATGTAGTTGAAAGCCATGACGGCTGGTCACTAGAGGTAAAAATCGTCGAAGAAAATGGCGGTCTTTTTACTTATATTGGAACACGTACGGACACCGATGAAGAGAACGTAAAGTTACGTGAAATCTTCCTAAGTCACCAAATCCGCTTTAACAAACCACAAGATAAATTATTTGCGGGTCAAATCGATCGTATGGATCGTTTTGCCTTACGCTACCGCGCTCTTACCAATCAATATGAACAACATAAGAGCCCATTACGTGGCCTGTGTGGTATGCGTGCAGGTTTAATTCCTCACCAGTTATTCATCGCGCATGAAGTGGGTCGACGTTACGCCCCCCGTGTATTACTCGCAGATGAAGTAGGTTTAGGTAAAACAATTGAAGCCGGTATGATCATCCACCAGCAAGTGCTTGCGGGGCGTGCAGAACGCATTTTGATTGTTGTGCCAGAAACACTTCAACATCAATGGCTTGTAGAGATGATGCGCCGCTTCAACTTACACTTCTCTATTTTTGATGAAGAACGTTGTGTCGAATCACTTGCAGATGCAACTAACCCATTTGAAACGGCTCAATACGTCTTATGTTCGTTAGATTTCTTGCGTAAAAGTCGCCGTCGCTTCGAACAAGCACAAGATGCTGATTGGGATTTATTGGTTGTCGATGAAGCACACCATCTAGAGTGGAGTGAAGATAAGCCAAGCCGCCAGTACCAAGTGGTTGAAGCCTTAGCGGAAGCAACACCCGGCGTCTTACTGCTAACGGCAACACCAGAACAACTCGGTCGTGAAAGTCACTTTGCTCGTCTACGTTTGCTCGATCCAGACCGTTTTTACGATTACGAAACCTTTGTAGAAGAAGAGCGCCAATACGCCCCTGTGGCAGAAGCCGTTACTCGTTTACTTTCTGGTGAGAAAATCGATGATGACGCTAGAAAAACGTTAATCGATTTACTGTCAGAACAGGATATTGAACCAAAGCTTCGTCTTATCGAATCTAGCGATGTTGATGATGAACACGCGCAAACTACGCGTCACGAATTAATTGATAGTTTGATGGATCGTCATGGTACAGGTCGCGTATTGTTCCGAAATACACGTGCTGCAATTAAAGGGTTCCCTGAACGTCATCTCAACATGTACCCGCTAGAACTGCCTTCGCAATATAAAACGGCAATGCGTGTTTCCAGCATGATGTCAGGCTCTATATCGACTGAACAAAAAGCCATTAAACTGCTTTATCCTGAAGATATTTATCAAGAATTCGAAGGTGAGTCAGCAACATGGTGGAACTTTGATCCGCGTGTAAACTGGTTACTGGATATGCTAAAAGCAAACCGTAACGAGAAAGTATTGGTTATTTGTTCTCGCGCACAAACAGCCTTAACCCTAGAGCAAGCATTACGCGAGCGTGAAGGTATTCGTGCAACTGTGTTCCATGAAGGCATGTCGATTATCGAGCGTGATAAAGCCGCGGCTTACTTCGCACAAGAAGATGACGGTGCTCAGGTATTGTTATGTTCAGAGATCGGTTCTGAAGGGCGTAACTTCCAATTCGCAAATCAGTTAGTGATGTTCGATTTACCGAATAACCCTGACTTACTTGAACAACGTATTGGCCGCCTTGATCGTATTGGTCAGCAGCGTGATATTGAAATTCATGTGCCGCATCTTGAAGGTACATCTCAAGCCTTGCTGGCGCATTGGTACAACGAAGGCTTAAACTCTTTTGAAGAAACCTGCCCGACTGGCCGTGCTGTCTATGAAGCCGTTAGTGACGATCTAATAGCGCTATTAGCATGTGAAAAACATGAGCCGGAAGCCCTAGAAAGCTTGATTGAAAAAAGTGCAGCAATGCATCTCGAATTGAAATCAAAATTGGATCAAGGTCGTGACCGTCTGTTAGAGATCCACTCAAACGGCGGTGATGCTGCCAATAAGCTCGTTACGCAAATTTCATCACAAGATGGCGATACCAACCTTGTTGCTTTCTCATTGGGTCTGTTTGATACCATTGGTCTGAATCAAGATGACAAAGGTGAAAATGCCATTGTCGTAACCCCTTCAGAGCACATGATGGTGGCAAGCTATCCAGGCTTACCTTACGACGGTTGTACGATCACCTTTGATCGTGAAACAGCACTGTCGCGTGAAGACTTGCACTTTATTAGCTGGGAGCACCCAATGATTCAAGGCGGCATTGATTTGCTGCTATCTGAAGGCGTTGGTGCAACAGCCGTTTCATTATTGAAAAACAAAGCACTGCCTGCAGGTACACTACTGCTCGAAATGGTTTACGTGGTTGATGCACAAGCACCGAAATCATCAGGTATTGGTCGATTCTTACCGAAAACACCGATCCGAATTTTGCTGGATGCGAAAGGTAGCAACCTATCAAATAAAGTCGCCTTTGAAGGCTTCAACCGCCAGTTAAGCCCGGTAAATCGTCACCTTGCAAGCAAGCTAGTTAACTCGGTACAGAAAGAGATTCACGTTTTAATTGCTCAAGCAGAACAAGAAGTCGCCAAAGAATTAGTGACCGTTCGCGAATCTGCACAGACTGAAATGGAAAACAGCCTACAAGCTGAATTAACCCGTCTTCAAGCACTAAAAGCAGTGAATCCCAATATTCGTGATGATGAATTAGAGCTCATTGAAAGCCAAATTCAAGATCTCACGGGTTACATTGGTAAAGCACAAATACAACTGGATTCATTGCGTCTCATTGTTGTTAGCCATAACTAATGCAACCCTTTTAATCTAGGTTCAAAAGCCGTGTACCAGTCTATTCTGACGCGGCTTTTGTCTTTAATTACCTCTATTTTTCAGAGTAAATAATGAAACCGTTACCGCATTTAGACTACCACCCACCCACTGACCCTTGGTTAGATATTCTTCATCATGATGAAGACATTATCATGCTAAATAAACCGTCTGGCTTGCTATCCAATCCAGGTCGGAATCCAGAACACTACGACAGTGTGTATAGCCGTGTTTTACGTGATTACCCAGAAGCACACATTGTACATCGCCTTGATATGTCGACCTCTGGTTTGATTATGTTAGCGGTAAACAAAGATGCTGAGCGTCATTTACATGCCCAGTTTCGCGAACGTGCGACCAAAAAAGTCTATTATGCCCGCATATGGGGGCACCCAGACCAAGACACAGGTACGGTTGATTTACCCTTGATTTGTGATTGGCCGAATAGACCCAAACAAAAAGTCTGTTACGAAGACGGAAAACCATCTGTAACGCATTATGAAGTGGTTGCTCGTGAAGCACAGACCACATTGGTTCGTTTACACCCTATCACTGGTCGCTCACACCAGCTTCGTGTACATATGCAAGCTTTAGGTCATCCTATAATTGGTGATGAGTTTTATGCCAATGACGAGGCAAATGCGATTGCCGACCGTCTTCATTTACATGCAGCCGAAATAGCTTTTACACACCCTGGAACCAAAGAACCCATTCACTTTTTTGCACCCTGTGAGTTATTTCCTGATGTGCCGATGAAAACCATCGAATTCCTCTCAGCAGATCAAGAAAAATAATATCAAGCCTTGAGAGTTCATCCAGATTTGGTCTTAATATGAATTATTCACCATTCATTACGATCAAATCGGATTTGCTCCCATGAAAAACCATTCATCCATTGAACAACCGTCAGTCTCTGAAACACCCCTCACTCAAGAAATAGTCTTTCTCGATCGCGCGACCATCCCCAAGCATATTCAGTTACCATCGCCTAATTTCCCTCATGAATGGCAAGAATTTGCGACGACAAAAACCGAGCAAGTCATTCAACGCCTGCAACATGCGACTATCGCAATCGCGAATAAAGTCATTCTTGATGCCGATGTATTGAGCCAATTACCTCAACTGAAAATGATCGCGATCTCGGCAACAGGTACAAACAATGTCGATTTAGCGTACTGCCACCAGCACAACATTACGGTGGCAAACATTCGAGGGTACGCAACAGATTCAGTGCCAGAGCATGTGATCGCCATGATGTTCGCCTTAAAAAGAAACCTGATGGGGTATCACCAAGATATCCAAGCCGGTGTTTGGCAACAGAAGAAGCAATTTTGCTTTTTTACCCACCCTATTTCTGATATTTCGGGATCTACGCTAGGAATCATTGGTAATGGTGGCTTAGGACAAGCTGTAGCAAAGCTAGCTAAAGCGTTAGGTATGGATGTGCTGTATGCAGAGCATAAAGACAAAGAAATCTGTAGAGACGGCTACAGGCCTTTTGATGAAGTCATAGCTCATGCAGATGTCGTGACCTTACATTGCCCATTAAGTGAACACACTCAAAACCTGATCGGCAGCAATGAATTCAATCGTATGAAAAGCAATAGTATTTTGATTAACGCAGGTCGTGGTGGATTAGTCGATGAAGGTGCATTAGTGGATGCATTAAAGAATGGTGATATTGCGGGGGCTGGAGTCGATGTATTTGCCCAAGAGCCTGCAGATATGAGCAATCCTTTAATTGCCAACGCAGATTTACCCAATCTTATTCTAACCCCGCATGTCGCTTGGGGTTCAGACTCTGCCATTCAAACACTGGCCAATCAATTAATTGACAACATCAATGCCTACGTCGCAGGCAAACCTCAAAACCTTGTCTAGCTTTTACGCTTAGAGCGTTCGATGGTCGAAAAAAAACGAGAGCCAAGGCTCTCGCTTTTTAGGTTACATTCGATAGTAACCATACGATTGATTCGCTATGCTGTTGATTACAGCGTATTACTTAAAGCCTTTTTCTTTACGGATCATATCGTAAGCCGCTTGAAGCTCTTGCGCTTTTTGATTAGCGAGTTCCATCATTTCTGGTGGTAACCCTTTTGCTGCAAGCTTATCAGGATGATGTTCATTCATTTGTTTACGGTAGGCACGTTTTACTTCTTGCGACGTTGCACTTTCCGTTACACCTAGTATTTCATAAGCGTCCGTTAATTGATCACGGGTTGGCGCTTGGTTAAATCCACCACCATGTTGCTGATTAAATCCACCTTGCTGAAAACGAAATGCCGCTTCTTGCATGTGTAAACGCTGCTCTAACTGACGCTCAGAGAAACCTAAACTACGCGCAATAACATGTAATAACTGGCGTTCATTCTGGTGCAACGAGCCATCAGCAAATGCCGCTTGAATTTGCAACTCTAAGAAGAACTGCAGTAAATCGGCTCGCCCTGCACAATTTTGACGGACCTTTGCTAAAGTTTCCTCTAGAGGGAATGCATCTTCTTTGCCTTCACGAAATGCATTTTGCGCCTGACGACGAGCTTCTCCATGCAAATTCATCCGATCCATAATGGCACTGGCAACACGAATTTCTTCTTCTGTTACGTGTCCTTTGGCTTTTGCCATATGACCCATAACAGCAAAGCCAGCATAAAAGAATTCGGCTTGACGCTCCTCACTGTTCGCTCGGTTGGTGCCAAAACCACCAAATCCGCCGCCACGATAAACATTTCTTCGTGCCTTATCGAACTTATGCCCTAAAAACAGACCTAATAGCAATCCAAATGGACCACCAAGAAGGAAACCAAAAAATGCGCCTAGAATTTTACCCCACACCTGCATTCTATACTCTCTGGTAATTTATTAAATTTATTCAAGGTTTACTCGACACTGTGGCTTGAAAAGATGCCGTCGAGATAAATTTGCATTATGATAGCTGTCATTTATCGGGAATGCTTGTAAAAAGCGCAACCAAATAGCTATGCGCCATAAACTGAGACAGGAATGTTAACCAGATGTCATTAACCTCCCGCAGCTTACTAGCCACCATGATCAGTCTCGCGCTGTATGGTCCGGCTATGGCAAATGAAAATAATAAATTAAGCGAAGATGTCAATGATGAGCTTGCTCTAACCAGTGACAACGTGGATGAGATCGAGTTAGTGCGTGGTGTTTGTATTGCGCCTCAAGATCGCTCGACCGATCCCAACAATGACCCAATAAAAGTCACAGCCGATCACGCTGAAGCTCTCGACAAAACAAAAGTCACCTACACGGGTGATGTCGTTGTACAGCAAGGAAACCGTACCATTGCGGCCGATCAGGCATCTCTTCGCCAGCCTGAAAATATTGTAGTCGCTGAAGGCAACGTCTATTTTCATGACGGTACGCTGGAAGTCGATTCTGAGCGCTTACAAAGCGATCTCGATACCGAAGATTCCGAAATGGATCATGCGGTGTATAACCTAACCTGTGAACCTGGCCGTGGTGAAGCACGAAGAATCACCAAAACGCACGCTCAAGGCACACAGTTTTATCGCATGAAAGATGGTACTTATACCACTTGTCCTACTGACGATAAAAGTTGGCGCTTCTCTGCGACCACATTGGAGCGAGAAGGCGATTCACCTTTTGCCAATCTTTATAATGCCCGCTTTGAAGTACTTGATGTGCCCGTTTTCTATTTACCATACCTTCGTGTACCGGTAGGAAAAGAACGCTTAACCGGGTTCTTATACCCATCGATCAGTTACGGCTCTCGTGATGGTTTCGAGTTTGAGACCCCATTTTATTGGAATATCGCCCCAAACTACGACTTAACCTTAACGCCAAAGTACATGAGTAATCGTGGACTGCAGCTAAATACTGATTTCCGCTATCTAACGGAATTTGGCCAAGGTGCATTAAAAGGCGAATACCTCGCCAGCGATAAAGCCGCAGATGCAGGTAATGATGGCTCTCGATGGGCATTTAACTATTCGCACAATGGTACATACAAAAGCAACTGGTTGTTTGAGGTTGATTACAGTAAAACCAGTGATTTCAGCTATTTTACTGATATTGATTCTAGTATCGGTAACCGTGAAGACAATAACTTGTTACAAACCGCTGAAGTGTCTTACCGCGAGCAATATTGGGATTCAACCCTACGGGTACGAGACTTCCAACCGCTGACCGAAACCGGCCAAGGCTCACAATACCGTTTAATGCCGCAGCTAGAATTTAACTATTATCGCCCTAATCTACCTTACGAATTAGATTTTTCGATGGCGAGCAGCATCAGTAGTTTTGCCAACGATGCTACGAATAAACCAGACGCGACCCGTGTTCATCTTGAACCGACATTAACCCTGCCATTTGCAACACCTTGGTGGTCGTTAACCTCAGAAGCAAAGTTACTTTATACTTATTACAATCAAGATCTTAAAAGCTACTCTCGTGACGGAATAGAAGAAACGGTATCACGTACCATTCCTACGGCGCGCATTCACAGTGGCTTATACCTAGAGCGTGATACATCGATCTGGGGACAGGATTACACCCAAAGCTTAGAGCCTCAAATTCAATACCTTTATGTGCAAGATAAAGACCAAAGTGGAATTTACAACCCAGTCAATGATGATGGTGGTGGTTACGACAGCACCCGTTTACAACAAGATTACTACGGCCTGTTCAGTGATAAAACCTACAGCAGCGTCGATTACGTTGCTCCTGCGAATCAATTCACTGTCGGTGCATCAACGCGCTATTTTGATAATAACTTTAAGGAACGATTTACCCTTTCCTTAGGTCAGATATTCTATATCGACAAACCAACAGTGGATGACGAAGTAGAAAGCTATTCAGCCACCGCCCTTGAAACGGAGTTTAATTATGCCGACTGGCTCTTCTTGAAAGGCTCTATGCAATATGATGCCAGCGATAAAGAAGTACAAATAGCCAACGGAGCGATTGAGTACCGAGAAAATGGAGTGTACATCCAACCCAACTACCGTTATGTATCGAGTAGCTATTTGGATAAATACGTAACCAACCCCAACTCAGTTAATGATAGCGGTGATCAAGACGGCATATCTCAGTTGGGGCTTTCGACCGGGTTCCCATTACACGGTGGGATCAGCGTACGTGCTGATTACTTTCATGATTTGAATGTAAACAAAATGGTCGAAGGTCAGGTTGGCCTCACTTATCGTTCTGCTTGTTGGTTAATCGGTTTAACGTATAACAAGTATGCCTCTAGCTCATTAGGTTCGAGTAATACCGAATACGAAAATAACGTATCACTGACCTTCAGCCTCCTTGGTTTACAGGGTGCGAAACCATTTGGGGCATCAAGTGATACGGGTAATACGATGACGTACGGCAATTCATTCTCTTTAAATAATTAATTCAATTACGAACTGATTCGTAATTACAAAAATAGATGGAACGTAGATGAAAAAGTGGAAATCTTCTTTGCTAGGTATAGCAATCTGGAGCTTAGCGGCAAGCAGCATGGCTGCCCCCAAGGAACTTGATAAAGTCGTGACACTCGTCAATGACAGTGTGATCTTGCAAAGTGATGTCAATGCGATGCTGCAAACGGTGCGCATCAATGCAGCAGAGCAGAATCAACCGCTACCCGATAATGCTTTATTGACTGAACAGGTAATGGAAAAACTGATCATTGAAACACTGCAGCTGCAGCAAGCAGAGCAATTTGGTATTCGTATTGACGATACTCGACTTGATCAAGCCGTAGCTGAAATTGCCAAAGAGCGTAAACTTACTATTCCTCAACTTCAGAAAGAGCTAGAGAAAAGTGGGATATCTTATTCTATCTTTCGCGAGCAAATGCGTCGTGATATGACTGCAAGTGAAGCACGTACTATTCAAGTACGCCGTCGTATCAATATTTTACCGCAAGAAGTTGAAATGCTGGCTGAACAACTCAACAAGCAAACATTGCAAACCGTTCAATTCAATATTAGTCATATCCAATTACGAGTTGAAGAAGGGGCAACAAAAGAGCAGCGTGAAGAAACTCAACAACAAGCACAACAAATTGTTGATGAATTGAAAAATGGCGCCGACTTTGCAAACCTCGCTTACAGCTACTCTAAAGGGCCAAAAGCACTACAAGGTGGTGAGTGGGGCTGGATGCGTCAGGAAGAAATGCCAACAATTTTTGCTGACCAAATTAAATCAAATGGCAAAGGCGCTATTATTGGTCCATTCCGCAGCGGTGTGGGTTATCACATTATTAAAGTAAATGATGTAAAAGGATTAGAAACGGTTTCTGTTACTGAAATTAATGCACGTCATATTCTAATCAAAACGTCGGTTATTTTAAGTGATGATGGGGCAAAACGTCAGTTAGAAAAAGTCCGCCAAGACATCTTAGCGGGTCGACAGACTTTTGCTGATGAAGCTCAAAAATTAAGTTCAGATCCAGGCTCTGCCGCAAATGGTGGCGAACTAGGTTGGCAAACGCCTGACCTATACGTACCTGAGTTTAAAGATAAAATTGAAACACTACCAAAAGGTACAATAAGCGAACCATTCAAAACGGTTCATGGTTGGCACATCGTGGAAGTACTTGATCGCCGTAATGTCGACCGCACCGACGCTGCAATGAAAAACCGCGCTTATCGCATCCTGTTTAGCCGTAAATTTAATGAAGAAGCGCAAGCATGGTTACAAGAATTACGTGCAGGTGCTTACATCGAACAACTAGGAACGAATGATGACCAAGGTTAAACGCATTGTTATTACCCCTGGCGAACCTGCTGGAATTGGTCCAGATTTAATCATCGCATTAGCCCAACATGCTTGGTCACACGAGCTTGTTATTTGTGCTAACGCTCAGCTTATGGTAGAACGTGCAGCCCAATTGGGATTACCGTTAGAAGTGAAGCATTACGATGCCACACTTCCAGCGCAGCCACATCAGGCTGGTACTTTGATTGTAGCTAATCACGAATTAAACGCACCCGTTATTACTGGTGAGTTAAATGAACAAAATGGTCACTACGTACTGCAGACATTAGAGCATGCCGCACAAGGTTGTTTAAGTGGTGAATTTGCAGCACTAGTAACAGGGCCTGTTCATAAAGGTGTGATTAACCGCGCAGGGGTATCTTTTAGTGGTCACACTGAATTTTTCGCTCAACAAGCGAATACTGCGCAAGTTGTTATGATGTTGGCAACCGAAGGATTACGCGTCGCATTAGTGACGACACATATTCCTTTGGCGTACGTATCTCAAGCGGTAACTGAAGATCGTTTACAACAAGTAATCCGAATTTTGCATGCCGATTTAGTCAGTAAGTTTGGGATCGAGAATCCAAAAATTTACGTTTGTGGCTTAAATCCACATGCGGGTGAAGATGGATGTTTAGGGCGGGAAGAAATCGAAGTGATTACTCCGGCTCTCGATAAACTTCGTCAACAAGAAGGCATGAATCTAGTAGGTCCATTACCTGCAGATACAATCTTCAATGAAAAATATTTAGCCGATGCAGATACTGTATTAGCTATGTATCACGATCAAGGGCTACCAGTGCTGAAATATAAAGGCTTTGGTAAAGCGGTCAACATTACGCTAGGTCTGCCCTTCATCAGAACGTCAGTAGATCATGGTACCGCACTGGAACTCGCAGGTACTGGACAGGCGGATATCGGTAGCCTTTGGACAGCGCTATCGCACGCCCTCGAATTGGTAGAAAAACAAGCATGAGCAGCGATCAAGTCCACCTAGGTCACCGCGCCCGTAAGCGCTTTGGCCAGAATTTTTTGAATGACCCATACATCATTGACGGTATTGTTTCGTCGATCAACCCGCTACCAGGTCAAAACCTGGTAGAAATTGGCCCAGGCCTTGGTGCTATTACTGAACCTGTTGGTAGGCTTGTAGATAAGTTCTCAGTTATTGAGCTCGATCGCGACCTTGCTAAGCGTTTACGTCATCATCCAGATTTGGCTGATAAGTTAACGATTTATGAAGGCGATGCAATGCGCTTCGACTTCACACAACTTATTAAACCAAATAATAAATTGCGTATTTTTGGTAATTTACCTTACAACATCTCAACACCGTTGATGTTCCACCTTTTCACTTTCCACGAACATGTGGAAGATATGCACTTTATGTTGCAAAAAGAAGTGGTGAACCGTCTGGCTGCGGGTCCTGGCTGTAAAGCCTATGGACGCTTAACGGTAATGGCGCAGTACTACAGCCGAGTAACACCGGTATTAGAAGTACCGCCAGAATCATTTACACCAGCACCAAAAGTGGATTCTGCCGTTGTTCGTTTAACGCCATATGAAGTATTACCACACCCATGTACTAACCTTAAGTGGCTAGACCGTGTTTGTCGTGAAGGCTTTAATCAGCGTCGTAAAACGATTCGTAACTGCTACAAAGCATTATTAACCGTTGAACAATTAGAAAACTTAGGAGTAAATCCTGGGCTACGTCCAGAAAATATTACTCTTCAGCAGTTTGTTGCGATGGCAAACTGGTTAGATGCGAACCACCAAAACGCATAAAACGACGAGGGAAAGTATCATGCACTCAGCGATACATTTTACAATTCCTCGACTCTACGCTATTTAGCTCAGTTATCTGTATTCACAGATACTGATCTAAATAGCTATGAGATAAATCGTTACCTCCGCCAGAAGAAAGGAAGCATTATTTTGAGCGCGAATTCCCCCCCAACAATAAAATGCAACGTCGTTACTCACTATATTGAGGAACAATCTGAACCTGACAATCAGCGTTATGTTTTCTCATATACCATCACGATTAGAAATCTAGGTAAGGGTACCGCCAAATTATTAAGTCGTTATTGGCTAATAACCGATGCGAATGGCAAGCGACTCGTGATTGAAGGTGAAGGTGTGGTTGGTGACCAACCAGAGATAAAGATGAACGAAGAATATACTTATACCAGCGGTACGATCATTGAAACGCCACTTGGTGTAATGCAAGGTCACTACGTCATGGGTACTGAAGATGGCGAAACCTTTAATGCAGAAGTATCTCCGTTTAGGTTAGCAATACCCAATATTCTCCATTAAGGAATTGTATGGCAACCTACCTTGTCGGTGATATTCAAGGTTGTTTAGACGATCTTCTTTATCTTCTTGAAAAAGCTAAATTTAACCCTAAACATGATGAACTGTGGTTGGCTGGCGATCTTGTTGCGAGAGGGCCAAAGTCGCTAGAAACATTACGTTTTGTGAAAAATTTAGATCGCTCCGCTACCATTGTTTTAGGCAATCATGACCTGCATTTATTAGCGACAGCTAATGGTATTACCAAACCTAAAAAGAAAGATAAAATTCAAGCTATTTTAGACGCGCCAGACTCAGTAGAGTTGCTAGAGTGGCTGCGTAAACAACCCCTTTTTGCTAACCACCCAACATTACCTTTTGCCATGTCACATGCGGGGATTCCTCCTCAATGGAACTTATTACAAACGCAACAGTACGCCCGTGAAGTCGAAGTTTGCTTACAGTCAGATGATTACCTATGGCTGCTAAAAAATATGTATGGCAGTGGTCCCGATTTTTGGTCCAACGAACTCATTGGTATTGAGCGATACCGTTTTACGATTAATGCCCTTACTCGGATGCGTTTTTGCTACCCTGATGGGCGATTAGATATGGCATGTAAGTTATCCCCTAACGATCCTGCCGTGGGCGAACTTGTGCCTTGGTTTGATCTTCCACGTCACCAAGCATTAAATAAAAAAATAATCTTTGGTCATTGGGCTGCATTATGTGGTCATGAAGATGAGAAAGTCATTGGGCTCGATACGGGGTGTGTCTGGGGAAATAGCATGACATTGTTACGTTGGGAAGATAATGCACGCTTTGAAAAAGCGTGCCCAGTTCATGCGGGTTAATTCATGAAATAAACCTATAATCCAATGAGATAGTCAGCTGTCAGTTTCATATAAATAACACTGACAGCTAATCGCTTAAGTAAGCTAAATGTGACGTTCTAAAATCACAAATTGCATATCATGCGCATTCTTTTCATCAGCAGAATAGTGCTCAGTATGACTTTTAATCCAACCTTCTCCCCAATCAGGGAAGCAGGTATCACCATCAACATCAAGATCGATAAACGTTAAATAAAGACGATCAGCGCTTGGTAAGCACGCCTCATAAATACTGCCACCGCCAATGATCATTAGCTCTTCAATATCGCCCGCAACACGCTTTGCCGCTTCGATATCAGCAACAACTGTAATACCTTCGGCATTAAACGCAGGATTACGGCTAATGACAATATTCAAACGACCAGGTAAAGGGCGACCAATTGATTCAAACGTTTTCCGCCCCATCACAATTGGCTTACCCAAGGTAGATTTCTTAAACCATGCAAAATCTGCAGGTAAATGCCATGGCATCGCATTATCTTTACCAATAACTCGATCTTTAGCCATAGCTGCAATCATACTGATCTTCACTTTCTATCTCCTTAAGTAATACCCATATACCCAAGGTAACTTGGGTATAGATAATTTATACCACTGACCGGCGACGATAAAACAATAGCCCTGGCATTGCCAGCCCAATAGCTAAAGCTGCCACAATAAATACGGCCTTCAGAACATTTTCTATCATCAAGCCCCATAATTCGACACTATAACCACTATGATTAATTTCAACCAATGCAATCATCGCTTTAAACGCAAACACGCCGGGTACCATAGGAATCATTGCTGCAACGGTAAAGACTTTAGGGTGGGCAAGAAAACGATGTGACCAATGCACACCAATCATACCGACTAACGTTGCTGCACCTAAGGTTGCCCATTCAATCGGTACACCCCAGTGCAATAATACAAAGCGGCAGCCATGACCTAATGCCCCGCCAATCGCACAATACTTTAAGGCTTTTTGAGGCACATTAAATACCAGCGCAAAACCAACGGCTGGGATCATCGAGAAAAACATATCGTTAAGTAATGCCATAAAAAAATCAAGATTGATCATGACAGCCACCCCCATACACCAAGTACATTCATCGCGGCAACAATCCCCATGCTGGTCGATAATGTTAACAAGCTCGCCATGGTCCAGCGTGCAATACCCATATTCGAATATCCCTTCACCATATCAGAAATGGCATTAATTAAAGGGAAGCCAGGAACGAGCATTAATACAGATGATGCCATGGCCAAAAAGGGGGTTTCACCAATTTGGTATACTTGACCTAAGCCCGATATCAAGGTCGTGACAAAGGCGGTAACACCAAAATTAACAAGCGGATTGAAGTGACAATGGGCAATTTCTTGTCGCACAAACATGCCGACAGAAGAAGCAATAAACGTCAGAATAAATACCGGCCAATCACCACCCGCTAACCGGCTAAACGCAGCACAAGACAAGCCGATCATTACAATAACCAGAAAACGGTTATATCGCAGAGGTTTGATCTTTTCTAAACGATGATGCACGCTGTATATATCTAATAACCCTCGTTCAGCCATAATGCAAACTCGCTGGATATCGGTCACGACTTGCATATTTATCCCACGATCTTGGCAGCGACGTGTCGTGGTAATACAACGTCCGTGATTCAGGGTAGTGATGACCATAGAGCTTGCAGACAGTGACACCTCAACACTCTCAACACCCAAGGCGACACCTAAGCGACAGGTTACATCAGTGACTAGCGTGCTTTCAGCACCGTGCTGGAGCAGCTTTTGTCCTGCAGCCACTGCCAATCGTGATACTTCTCTTTGTTCAGGCTCTGATAGCCGCCTCAATCCCGTTGTCATGCTATTCCCTTAGTTCATTCATTACAGCAGCTATAATGACTCATCAATCATATTCTACTTAAAGTACCATTAAGAATAATTATCAGACAAATCGATTATTGCCTTGTTGATTAGACACAAAAAAACCGCTCATAAGAGCGGCTTTCATTACGATAATCAGTGTAAGCTATTTTGATGGCTAATGATTACGGCTTGTAGATGATCTCTACGTCGTAATCATCTTCATTCCAGTTATCCCAGTCATCATCATCGTCATCATCTTCTTCAGCTTTTTTAATTTGCTCAGCGTGATAATCGTCCCACTTAAATTCAACCTTCTCAACTTTCTCTTCAACTTCGTCAAACTTATTCTGAGGAAGTGATTCGATCGTTGTCATTAGGTCGTAAGTTAGTTCTTTAGTACCGTCACGAGTAAGTGCAGAGATACAGTAGTAATCTCCTTCCCACGCTAACGCTTCTAAGACTTCGCTAATTTTCGCTTGTGTATCTTCTTCTGACAACAAATCAACTTTGTTGAAGATAATCCAACGCGGTTTATTTGCTAACTTATCACTGTATTTGTCCAGCTCGTTAATAATTGTAAATGCATTCTCAATTGGGTCTGAACCATCAGCAGGTAGCAAATCAATCATGTGCAGCAGTACACGACAACGCTCTAGGTGCTTAAGGAAACGAATACCTAGACCTGCGCCATCAGCAGCACCTTCAATCAAACCAGGAATATCAGCAACAACAAAACTACGCTCAGCATCAACACGTACAACACCTAAGCTAGGAATCAAGGTGGTGAATGGGTAATCAGCAACTTTCGGCTTAGCGGCAGATACAGAGCGAATGAAGGTAGATTTACCAGCATTAGGTAAGCCAAGCATTCCTACATCAGCAAGTAACAGTAGCTCAAGACGTAAATGACGAATTTCACCTTTACTGCCCATTGATTTTTGACGAGGAGCACGGTTCACTGATGACTTAAAACGGGTGTTACCAAGACCGTGGAAACCGCCTTTAGCAACCATCACTTTAACGCCGTGATCAGTTAAGTCAGCAATGACTTCACCCGTCTCTTCGTCAATCGCGCGAGTACCAACAGGAACAGTCAAGATCTTATCTTCACCACGATGACCTGTACAGTTACCACCACGACCATTTTCGCCACGTTCAGCAGCATGGAATCGCTCAAAACGGAAATCAATCAGTGTATTAACGTTTTCATCTGCGAGTAGGTAAACGTCACCACCATCACCACCATCACCGCCGTCAGGACCGCCTCGAGGCACATACTTTTCAGTACGGAAACTAACGGTACCGTTACCACCGTCGCCAGCATCAGCTCGAATTACCGCTTCATCTACAAACTTCATCTTTTTCTCCGCACTGTGGCGTTTAACATACGAGTCTGACTTATTACATGCTTTACGCACATTAAAATAATCAGATTGTATTAATCATTGTAATGGACCTTGGCTATTTGTGCTGGCGAATAATTTTATGGCCAATTGCACAAAACATGGCACTGCTCACCACAACCATTGCACCGAGATACCCTAAAGTATTAAGGTCTGCCGCGACAAAAAATTGTGGCCAAATCAAACTAGCAAGGTCTACAAATAATATCGTAAACAAGGGAGCAAGGGTAATAACCGCGCTCACTTGTGAGGCTTGCCAACGTGCCATTGCTTCAGCAAATGCACCGTATCCAACAAGCGTATTAATACAGCAGAACATCAACATGCCCAACTGTCTCGAATCCATTAATAAAAGCTGCTCTGGTTGAGCCATCGGCGTAAGCATTAATGCACAGATCACATAGATCATCAGTAAGATCTGAGGTGAACTGAACTGCTTAAGCAAGCACTTTTGTGCCAGCGCATAAACAACCCAAACTAAAGCGGCAACGACTGCTAATAATACGCCAAGCGTATACCCTGTAAAACTCGTTAATAAATCAACTAGCTTTTCATTAAAAAACAGGAGCAAACCAAATACCAGACATGACACACCAATTTTTTGGTGTACGCCTAACTTTTCTTTAAACAGCCATACACTCGACAATAACAAAATGACGGGAGCCAACTGAATAATGACCTGAACCACTGAAGGGGCTAGGAATTTTAATGCACTGTTATACAGTACAAAGTTACCAGCAAGACCAATGCTGCTCAGCAGTAACAGACCTATGTCTGGAAGCCTAGCAGATTTAACTTGAGGTAATTGCTTTCGCCAAAATAACCAAGCACCTAAACCAATAGAAGCAGTTACAAAGCGATACCAAACGATGGTAAAAGGATCCATCACTTCTACAGCTTGTTTCATGGCGATGGGCAAAGCCCCCCAAAAAACAGCCGTTGTCAGTGCTAAAGCCATACCAGCAGCAGGGTTATGATTAGACATAAACCCTCCATAAATAAAAAGCCCCGCCAGTAGGCAGGGCTTTAATATTCGTTACGAGGCTAAATTAAGCAGCTTCGATAGTTACGAATTTGCGGTTTTTAGGACCTTTAACTTCGAACTTAACTTTACCGTCAGTAAGTGCGAATAGTGTGTGGTCTTTACCCAAACCAACGTTAGTGCCTGCGTGGAACTTAGTACCACGTTGACGAACGATGATGTTACCTGCAAGAACAGATTCACCACCGAAGCGCTTAACACCTAGACGTTTACTTTCTGAATCGCGGCCGTTATTAGTAGAACCGCCAGCTTTTTTGTGTGCCATCTTTAAATTCTCCTAGTTATTAAGCGCTGATGCCAGTGATTTTGACTTCAGTGAACCACTGACGGTGGCCCATTTGCTTACGAGAATGCTTACGACGACGGAACTTAACGACTTTAATCTTATCGCCACGACCGTGCGTTACAACTTCAGCAGTCACTTTACCACCAGTTACGAATGGTGCACCAACTGTTACTTCTTCACCGTTAGCAACTAAAAGAACGCAATCAAACTCAACGTTTGCGCCAGTTTCAGCTTCTAGTTTTTCCAAGCGCAAGGTTTGACCTTCGCTTACTCGGTGTTGCTTACCACCACTTTGGAAAACAGCGTACATGTCTTACTCCGCTTCTCCGCATAGGCCATTTGCCACGTAAATTTTGGGCAATGGGTATGCGCTTAATCTTGTCATCAATAGGGCGCGAATGTTACGTGAAAATGACGCTTCTGGCAACCCATTAAAGAAAGAAAATTGGTGGAAAGGTGTTCAATAATTTAAGCGGTCTCATTATGATTAATCGGGGTTATGAATAAAGATATAATTTAGTGTAAGATTCCATAACTGTTTTGAATAATTCTCCGCCTTAAGCGGCCAACAATTTTGCTGGATGTATAATGGATTTTAAAGCTATCCAAGCGCTCACCGCCAACGATATGGCGGAAGTTGACGCGAAGATACAAGCACAACTGAACTCAGATGTAGCTCTTATTAATCAACTAGGCTTTTACATTGTAAGCGGCGGTGGCAAACGCTTACGTCCGATGCTTGTCGTTCTTGCCGCTCGTGCTTTGGGCTACCAAGGAGACAAACACATAACGGCTGCTGCATTTGTAGAATTTATTCATACTGCGACATTGTTACATGACGACGTTGTTGATGAATCTGACATGCGCCGTGGTAAAGACACAGCCAATGCTGCATTTGGCAATGCCGCTAGTGTTCTTGTCGGGGATTACATTTATACCCGTTCATTTCAGATGATGACGAGCCTAAGATCATTAAAGATCCTTGATGTCATGAGTGAAGCAACAAATGTGATCGCTGAAGGTGAAGTTCAACAGCTAATGAACTGCAATGATCCTAATACGACTGAAGATAACTATATGCAAGTTATCTACTCTAAAACGGCTCGCCTTTTTGAAGCTGCAACTCAGATTTCTGCGATTATCACAGAATCCTCTACTGAAGTTGAAATTGCACTGCAAGACTATGGCCGTTATCTCGGTACTGCTTTTCAGCTCATTGATGATGTGTTGGATTATGTCGCAGATGGCAAGGAAATGGGTAAAAACGTGGGTGATGACCTTTCTGAAGGTAAACCAACCCTTCCACTGCTACATGCTATGCATAATGGTAATGAAGTGCAGTCAGCCATGATTCGTGAAGCGATTGAAAAATCCAACGGTATGGACAAACTAAACGAAATTCTTGCCGCCATGCACGAAACTGGCTCTTTGGAGTACACTCAGCAACGCGCGGAAGAAGAAGCCGACAAAGCAATCGCAGCACTCGCACCGATTGTAGAGTCTGAGCACAAAGAAGCGTTGATCCAACTTGCTCATTTAGCGGTTAAACGTACAAAGTAAAATAGATCTTTCGATAAAAGCCTGCCTCGTGCAGGCTTTTTTATGCCTCAATGATCTTCACTGTGATCTATATGCCCACAGCGGATCGCACCTATACTTGAATGAACGAAGGCCGCTTTAGCATGTAAAGTAACAGGAGGCGTTATGCAAATTAAAGATCTAAAGCAGGGGATGTGGATCGAGTGCCAGCAGGGGGTGGCTGAAATCATTTCAATTGATCAAGCGCATAACTCAGTGATCATTGAAAACAGAGACGATCATACACGCAACACCATTAAATGCGGTGACATTACCGATCAACCGCAACTTCATACTGGTTGCGACAGTTACTATTAACGGAGCTAGTCATTAAATTGATGTACATTGCAAATCTTAACGCATAAAAAAGCGGCATATATAATGCCGCTTTTTGATGAACGTTATATGCCACTACTATTTAGCAGCAAACTCTTCACCTAGTGTAATATCTGAAGTCAGGGTATCTAGCATGTTATTTAGTGCTTCTTGTTCAAAAGTACTTAACTTGCCGTAATCCATCACTTCTTCTACACCTTCTTTACCTAGTAGAACTGGCTGTGCAAAGAAACGTGCATGCTTACTGTCACCTTCAACATAAGCACACTCTACAATACCTTGCTCGCCTTGTAGGGCGCGAACAAGTGAAAGACCAAAGCGATAAGCCGCTTGACCCATAGACAGTGTTGCAGAACCACCACCCGCTTTAGCTTCTACTACTTCAGTACCTGCATTTTGAATGCGTGGCGTTAATGCTTTAATTTCTTCGTCAGAAAACTCAACACCCTCAACTTGAGACAATAAAGGAAGAATAGTCACACCTGAGTGACCACCGATGACTGGCACTTGAATGTCACTTGGGGTTTTGCCTTTTAATTCAGCAACAAATGTTTCTGAACGAATAATATCAAGTGTTGTGATACCAAATAAACGACGCTTGTCGTATACACCTGCTTTTTTCAATACATCAGCAGCAATCGCCACCGTCGTATTTACAGGGTTAGTAATGATACCTACGCATGCTTTAGGGCATACAACAGCAATTTTTTCAGCTAAAGATTTAATGATACCGGCGTTTACATTGAAAAGATCAGAGCGATCCATTCCAGGTTTACGTGCAACACCAGCAGAGATTAATACAACATCAGCACCTTCCAGTGCAGGCGTTGGATCGACACCACCATAACCCTTAATAGAAACAGGAGTTGGGATATGGCTAAGATCAGCCGCAACACCAGGAGTTACTGGAGCAATATCATATAACGCAAGATCAGAACCTGCAGGTAAGCCGTTTTTCAACAGTAAAGCCAATGCCTGGCCAATACCACCTGCAGCACCAATTACAGCAACTTTCATTTTCGTTCTCCTTTACGATAGAAGTATAATTTCAGACCTGCTAAAGACGTTATAGCAAGCAATTGTTAAATACAATCGAACACAATCAGCTTTGCGAAGTCACGCACTCTCATCATAAAGTGGGCTTACTGCGTGCGACAAGGAAAAGAATGAATGGATGGCATTTACACCACAAAATTTATTCATCGCAACAAACAACAATACTGCATAACAGATCAAATAAGTTGTATGAAAAGACATTGACCGAGCCTATAACAGTGATTGAAGCGTCAGTTTCAATGAACACTGTTTGCTACTAACCAATAGGTTATGCAAAAATACGTCACCTCGTCCCTGTACATAAAATTTACTTATGCGAAATTCAGATAAACAAGAACGCTTAATTAAAGCATTCAAAGCTATTCTAAAAGAAGAAAAGTTCAGCTCCCAAGGTGAAATTGTTGATGCCTTGAAAGCTCAGGGGTTCGACAACATCAACCAATCCAAGGTCTCCCGCATGCTGACCAAGTTCGGTGCTGTCCGTACTCGTAATGCAAAAATGGAGATGGTCTATTGTTTACCAATTGAACTAGGTGTGCCGACTACTACAAGTCCTTTAAAGGAACTCGTAATGGAAGTGGGTCATAATAGCGCCCTAGTTGTCATTCATACCGGCCCAGGTGCCGCACAAGTTATCGCTCGCTTACTGGATTCATTAGGTAAAGCAGAAGGTATCCTTGGTGTTGTTGCTGGTGATGATACAATTTTCATTACCCCAACCAACACAACAACAACAGAAGAGCTCTTTAATTCTGTGTGTGACCTTTTCGATTACAGCATCTAATCAAAAATTGGGGGCTTTTAGCCCCCATTAAATGAGATAAAGCTCACAATCAAGAAAACTTATCCCCCTAGCTAAAAACCTCACCAACCAATTGATAAAAAAGACAAATAGCAATAAACAGTCAACTATCCCTCACCTTTTCATCAAACATTTGGTACATCTTTGTTAACACAGTTTTAAATACTTCCATCAATTTTGCTATTATCTGGTTGATTTACTTCCGCAAGGATGCCTTTCCATCGATGGAAAACATTTCCTAAATGGAGATAACTACAATCAATAAGGGACAAGCATGGCATTTAAAAAATTACTACAAATGAGTGCACTAGCAGGCGTTGTAATGACAGCAGGCATGGCGAACGCTCAAGAGTTTGTAACCATTGGTACTGGTTCTGTAACGGGTGTTTATTACCCAACAGGCGGTGCGATTTGTAAACTCGTCAATAAAAGCAGCAAAGAGCACAATGTTCGTTGTTCTGTAGAATCAACAGGTGGTTCTATCTATAACGTCAATACTATGCGTGCTGGCGAATTAGATTTTGGTATTGTTCAATCAGATTGGCAGTACCACGGCTATAACGGTACAAGTAAATTTGAAAAGCAAGGTCCGTACAAGAAATTGCGTGCTGTATTCTCATTACATACAGAACCATTCAACATCATCGCCCGTACTGATGCCGGTATTGATAGCGTTGAAGATTTAAAAGGCAAGCGCGTAAATATTGGTAATCCAGGTTCTGGTGACCGTGCAACAATGGGGGTTGTAATGGACGCCCTAGGTTGGACTAACGCTGACTTTAAACTCACGTCAGAATTAAAAGGTTCTGAGCGTTCACAAGCACTTTGTGACAATAAAATTGACGCCTTTGTCTATGTTGTTGGTCACCCAAACGGTTCAATCAAAGAAGCTACAACATCTTGTGATGCGAAGCTAATACCTGCAACAGGCGCTGCAATTGAAAAAATTGTTGCTGATAACCCGTACTACACAACAACAACAGTACCAGGTGGCATGTATAAAGGCTCAAACGAAGATGTAAACAGCTTCGGTGTTGCAGCGACGATGGTTTCTACAACAGATGTTTCTGATGAAGTCGTTTACGAAGTAGTAAAAGCCGTATTTGAAAACTTCAGCACCTTCAAACGTCTACACCCAGCATTTGCTAACTTGAAGAAAGAAGACATGATCAAAAATGGTCTATCTATCCCTCTTCACCCAGGTGCAATCCGCTACTACAAAGAAGCTGGTCTTCTTCCAAAATAATCAAGATTGACTACATTTAAGAGGCACTCCGTTGCCCCCATGCGCCGCGATTGCGGCGCATGTTATTTAACATGCTCATAAAAAATCATAAAAAACAGGATGCTGCATGACGAAAACAACAGACACGTCACCAGATGTTCAAGACATGGTGGCACAAGCAGATACTGGTGCACGAAACCCCGCTGGTATTGCTGGGCGTATTTTATGGTTAGTTCCACTGTGTTGGTCACTATTCCAATTATGGTACGCATCACCGCTCCCATTTATTTTTAACTTTGGCATCCTTAACGATACCGAAGCGCGTTCAGTACACCTCTCTTTTGCTATTTTTCTTGCGTTTACCGCTTACCCTGCTCTAAAAAACTCGCCACGCAATCATATTCCAGTCGTTGATTGGATCTTGGCGTTAACGGGCAGTTTTGCCGCTGGTTATATCTACATTTTCTATACCAGCCTCGCTGAACGTTCAGGCGCTCCTACTCAAATAGATATTGTGGTTGCGGTAATGGGCATGATCCTATTACTTGAAGCAACTCGTCGTGCACTTGGTCCGCCTCTAATGGTTGTCGCAGCTGTCTTCTTGCTGTACACCTTTGGTGGCCCACATATGCCAGATGTTATTGCACATAAAGGAGCGAGTCTAAATAAGGCAATGTCTCATTTGTGGCTAACTACAGAAGGGGTATTTGGTGTTGCACTTGGCGTATCAACCTCTTTCGTCTTCTTATTTGTATTATTTGGTGCAATGTTAGAGCGAGCCGGAGCTGGGGCTTATTTCATTAAAGTCGCATTCTCTTTATTAGGTCATATGCGTGGCGGGCCAGCTAAAGCCGCCGTTGTTGCATCAGGGTTATCAGGGTTAGTATCTGGATCATCAATCGCGAACGTTGTTACCACTGGTACCTTTACTATTCCATTGATGAAGCGCGTCGGATTCTCCGGCGAAAAAGCCGGGGCCGTTGAGGTCGCAGCGTCAACTAATGGACAGCTTACTCCACCAATCATGGGGGCGGCAGCATTCCTAATGGTTGAGTATGTCGGTATTTCTTATGTCGAAGTTATTAAAGCGGCAATTTTACCTGCATTAATTTCGTATATTGCCTTGCTATATATTGTCCACCTTGAAGCCTGTAAAGCAGGTATGACTGGGCTACCACGTCGTTATAAACCAACCATGGCACAAAGCTTATTATCATTTGTGGTCACGATACTGGGTCTGATAGTGATCAGTGGTGCGGTTTATTACGGTATCGGCTGGACAAAAGATATATTCGGCACAGCTGCAACGCCAATGATTGCTGTTGCGATTTTAATTGCCTATGTTGCTTTGATAAAAGTCTCGGCTAACTATCAAGATCATACGATGGAAAGCCCAGATGAAGAACTAACCGAAGTGCCAGAACCAGGCCCTACGATTAAATCTGGCCTGTATTTCTTATTGCCTATCGTTGTACTGGTTTGGTGCTTAACCGTTGAACGCTTTTCTCCTGGTCTCTCTGCGTTTTGGGCAACCGTCTTTATGATTTTCATTTTACTAACACAGCGCCCATTATTGGCACTGTTTAATAAAGAGAAAACATTAACCGATGCCGCACGCGAAGGTGCTAATGATCTCATCGAAAGTCTTGTTTCTGGTGGCAGAAACATGATCGGTATCGGTGTCGCAACAGCAGCAGCAGGTGTCGTGGTAGGCGTAGTTACACTAACGGGTATCGGCTTGGTAATGACTGACTTTGTCGAGTTCATTTCAGGCGGAAATATCATGCTAATGCTGCTATTTACAGCAATTATTAGCTTAATATTAGGAATGGGGCTGCCAACAACCGCGAACTACATCGTGGTATCAACGCTAATGGCCCCCGTTATTGTAACGCTTGGGGCACAAAGTGGACTCATCATCCCGTTAATTGCAGTACACCTATTCGTATTCTATTTTGGTATTCTTGCCGACGATACGCCACCTGTCGGTCTTGCCGCTTTTGCAGCCGCAGCGATTGCCAAATCTGACCCCATAAGAACAGGTATTCAAGGCTTTACCTACGATATTCGGACTGCAATTTTGCCATTTATGTTTATATTCAATACGCAATTATTGTTGATCGACATTGATTCCTGGTGGCACCTCACCCTTACTATCGTATCAGCCGTTATAGCAATGTTAACCTTCTCTGCCGCGACACAAGGTTGGTGGTTTACCAAAACGAAATGGTGGGAAGTCGCATTACTCCTCTTAATTACCTTCTCATTATTCCGCCCTGGTTATTGGTGGGATATGGTCTACGATGCCAAGCATGAAATGCCAGGTACATTGATCGTCGACGCTGCAGATAAGTTAGCGGTTGGCCAACCTCTTGAATTACAAGTCAGTGGTGAAAACTTAGAAGGTAAGTTTATTACTAAGCATGTACTGTTACCATTTGATGAAGATGCCATTGATCCCAATGATCGCATTGCATCAACAGGGCTGATGCTACGTCAAGACGGTGAAAAAATGATTGTTGATATGATTGAGTTTGGTAGCTCTGCAGAAGCAGCAGGTATCGACTTTGATTGGGAAATCACGAAAGTGAGCCTTCCGGCAGTCAGACCAATGAAAGAATGGGTTTTTGTTCCCACTTTACTTCTCTTAGGTGCTTTAGGATGGAACCAACGCCGACGAGCAAAAGCTGAATTGAAAAAATAACGACTCAGCATAACGGTCTAAGCTCTAAAGGGAGCATCCATTCCTTTAGAGCCATACAATTATAGAGAATAATATGTATAAGCAAATTTTGGTTCCTGTTGATCTAAATGAAAAAGGTTTCGCAGACAAAGCGGTTGAATTAGCGGTTTGGCATGCAAAACAATCTAACGCGACAATTCATTTATTAAATGTATTACCAGGTATTCACATGTCGTTGGTATCGAGCTACTTCCCCAAAGATGCAGCTCGAAAAATGATGCAAGATACTCAAAAACAACTCAAAGCATTTTCAGAGCAATATATTCCAGATGAAGTATTACATCACCTGCATGTTTGTGAAGGAAAAACTTGGACAACAATCCTTGAGTATTCAGAGAAAATTGGTGCCGATCTCATCATCATGCCAAGCCATAAACGATCGAAAATCGATCGAGTCATGTTAGGCTCTGTCGCTTCAAAGATCGTTGAAAATTCACCAATTAATGTCTTGGTATTAAAGCCGCAGGCTCACCTTAAATAAGTGAACGAGACAAATAAAAAAGCCCACAATCGTGGGCTTTTTCTCAATAATAATCGCTATTTTTTTCGCTGATCATACCCCCAGCGAGGAACAAGACCTTGCTCAATCCCTAAATGGTCCAGCATTCTTGCGACCATAAAATCAACAAGATCATTGATGGATTCAGGCTGATGATAAAACCCCGGAGCTGCGGGCATTATAGTCACCCCCATTTTTGATAGCTTCAACATATTCTCAAGATGAAGTGTAGAGAACGGTGTTTCTCGTACTACCATTAATAGCTGCCCACGCTCCTTCATAACTACATCGGCTGCACGTTCTAGCAGATTGTCAGACATACCGTGTGCGACAGATGCTAGCGTTCCAGCAGAGCAAGGACATACAACCATTCTCTTCGGTGCCGCAGAGCCTGATGCAACTGGCGAGAACCAATCATCTTTACCACATACTGATAATTGACTGGCGTCGCACTGTAAATGATCAACTAAAATAGCCTTCGTAGCATCAGGGCCAGCTGGTAGCTTCAAGCCATGCTCGGTAGCCAACACCACCCTTGCAGCAGACGAAATAAGCAAATACACATGATAATCAGCAGCAAGCAAGCACTCTAATAAACGCAAGCCATAAGGAGCACCAGAAGCGCCAGTCCACGCTAAGGTAATGCGTTTATCTTTCATTGTTCAAACCCTTAATCACCATTATTTAGCCGCTAGAGCAGCAAGTAGCTTGTCATGAATGCCACCAAAACCACCATTGCTCATCACTAGAATAGTGTCGCCATCTTTCGCTTCAGTGACAATTTTATCCACCAGCTTATCGAGGTTAGTATCCGTTGTAGCAGGCTGATAACAACCATCGGCAATTTCATTAACTGACCATGGAATAGTATCTGGTTGATAGATAAACACGTAATCAGCAGCATTTAATGCCGGAGCGATATCCCCTTTATGTACCCCTAGTTTCATCGTATTTGAACGCGGTTCTAGTACCGCCAAAATACGTTTTTCGTCGCCTACTTTTGCGCGTAATCCACCTAAGGTCAGCTCAATCGCGGTTGGGTGATGGGCAAAATCATCATAGACCTTAACGCCTTTCACTTCGCCTTTTAATTCTAGACGGCGCTTAGTATTAATAAATGTTGCTAATGCTTCACAGCCCAGATCTGGCGTAACACCAACATGACGCGCCGCTGCGATCGCCATTAATGCATTACTCACATTATGATCACCGACTAAATCCCAACGTACTGTACCGATCATTAAGCCATCAAGGTACACATCAAATACACTGCCATCAGCCATTTGCTTTTTCGCAATCCAATGACCATCGTCTCCGGTAAACTCAAGCTCACTCCAGCACCCCATATCAAGGGTCTGCTGAATACTCTCTACACCTTTGGGTGCCAAAATACGCCCATTACTTGGCACGGTTCTCACTAAGTGATGAAACTGACGTTGAATGGCTTTCAAATCATCAAAAATATCAGCGTGATCGAACTCCAAATTATTCATAACAAGCGTTCGTGGGTGATAATGAACAAACTTAGAACGTTTATCGAAAAAAGCACTATCGTATTCGTCCGCTTCGACAACGAAAAACATACTTTCACCTAAGCGGGCAGAGATACCAAAGTTGCCAAGTACTCCCCCCACAAGGAAGCCCGGTTCATACCCACAATCTTCAAGGATCCATGCTAACATGCTGGCAGTTGTCGTCTTACCATGCGTACCCGCGACAGCTAAAACCCAACGATCATGTAATAGAAACTCTTGTAGCCACTGGGGACCAGAGGTATAGCGCAAATTGCTATTCAGTACATGTTCAACGCACGGGTTACCACGGCTCATTGCATTGCCGATAACCACCAAATCAGGCGCAGGGCTTAATTGCGCAGGATCATACCCCTGAATAATTTCAATCCCCTGAGATTCAAGCAAAGTACTCATTGGAGGATAAACATTGGCATCACTGCCAGTCACTTTATGGCCTAATTGTCTGGCTAGGGTTGCTGCCCCGCCCATAAATGTGCCGCATATACCTAAAATATGAATGTGCATAACGTCTGGCTCACTGGCTAAATTAAGGTCATTTCACGCTTTTGTATTACTTCGTTACCATAAAAAAGATCTTTCTATACAATTTGTCATATACAAACAGGTAACACTTTATAAAACAGGTACGCAAAATTGTCCATTCGAGACATTGTACCTGACATAAATGCCCCAGTGACAACTTGATGCAAGGATTGTACATGCCCAATATGAAAACTCTTGGTGAGTTCATCGTAGAGAAACAAAATGACTTCCCCCATGCTAGCGGTGATCTATCATCACTGTTAGGCTCGATAAAACTTGCAGCAAAGATCGTCAACCGTGAAATCAACAAAGCTGGATTAGTTGATATTACAGGTGCCGTAGGCAGCGAAAATGTTCAGGGTGAAGAACAGCAAAAACTTGACCTGTATGCCAACGATAAATTCAAGGCAGCAATGGAAGCTCGAGACCAAGTATGTGGTGTGGCGAGTGAAGAAGAAGATGAAGCGGTTACGTTCAATAAAGATCTAAATCGCAATGCTAAATATGTCATCTTAATGGATCCACTTGATGGGTCTTCAAACATTGACGTCAATGTCTCTGTCGGTACTATTTTTTCTATTTATCGTCGTGTTTCACCGATTGGCACTACACCCACCCAAGAAGATTTCTTACAGCCAGGTAATCAACAAGTTGCCGCAGGTTATGTGATCTATGGTTCATCAACCATGTTGGTTTACACCACAGGTAATGGCATTCATGGCTTTACCTATGATCCGTCATTAGGTGTATTCTGCTTATCTCATGAAAGTATGCAGATCCCAGAAGATGGTCAAATTTACTCAATAAACGAAGGGAACTACATTCGTTTTCCACAAGGGGTTAAAAAGTACATTAAGTTCTGCCAAGAAGATGTACCTGCAGATAACCGTCCTTACACTTCTCGTTATATTGGCTCTTTAGTCTCAGATTTCCACCGAAATCTGTTAAAGGGTGGTATTTATATGTACCCAAGTACGGCAATGTATCCAAACGGAAAGCTCCGCTTATTATATGAATGCAACCCAATGGCATTTTTAATGGAACAAGCCGGTGGTGTGGCTTCAGATGGCAAAAATCGCATCTTGGACATCATACCAACCGAGCTGCATCAGCGTGTTCCCTTCTTCGTCGGCTCAACCAATATGGTTAAGCAAGTTGAATCATTTATAGAAGAATACCCAGAGCAATACTAATAAAAATAACAGCAGGTTGTGCATTGCAACCTGTTGTACTTCATCACAATACATGTTCAATGAAAGCCTGTTCATCGAATAATATAGAGATAGGTCTGTCTTTTTACTTGTTTCTGTCTAAAGCTAATCGTGAACCACCAATTTTCTTTTTATTTTAGATTCACTGGTTATAATTCTTATATCTACAACATTTTATTAACGTAATATAAGGAAGTTAATCATGAGCCTTAATCAGGTACCTGCAGGAAAGGATATTCCTGAAGACATTTATGTTGTTATTGAAATTCCAGCCAATGCAGATCCAATTAAATACGAAGTCGATAAAGATACTGGTGCCATTTTTGTCGATCGCTTTATGTCATCTCCAATGTTCTACCCATGTAACTATGGCTATGTTAATGACACGCTATCGTTAGACGGTGATCCTGTTGATGTGTTAGTGCCAACACCTTATCCATTAGTGCCAGGCGCTGTTATTCGTTGTCGTCCTGTTGGCGTGCTAAAAATGTCAGATGAATCAGGTGAAGATGCAAAAATAGTGGCAGTTCCACACAGTAAATTAAGCAAAGAGTATGATCATATCCAAGATGTAAATGATCTACCTGAGCTGCTTAAAGCACAAATCAGCCACTTCTTTGAACGTTACAAAGAGCTCGAAGTCGGTAAATGGGTAAAGGTTGACGGATGGGAAGATGCCGCAGCTGCCAAAGAAGAGATAATGACATCTTTTAAACGAGCTCAAGAAAAATAATACTCATATCATTTTCAAGTAAGCGCTTCTATTTAGAGGCGTTTATATTCATCCTTAGCATTACAGAAAGAGCATTCCCCGTGAGAATATATTCCTCTTTTATATCGGCATTATTGTTGTTAACCAGCCTCACGATAACAAGCGTGCATGCAGAAGTCGTTACGGCTAAAGAATTTTGGCAGCATTACAATACAGGTAACCCACTGCTAATTGATGTTCGTTCTAATGACGAATTTATGGCAGGTCACCTCCCTCAATCTATTAATATCCCCTTTGATAAAATAGAATCAATAACGTCTTTCTCTGATGATAAATCTCAAATTATTTTATTATATTGCCGTTCAGGTCGACGAGCCGAGATAGCGGAGCAAACATTGAAAAAGTTAGGTTATAACAATATTTATAATGGTGAGAATTACGAAAAGCTTCTTGTCGCGATGCCAGCATCTATCAGTCAGGATAAAAAATAAGGCACGATAACTAACGCTATCATGCCTTTAAATTACTGATTATTTATCCGTTAATTCTGCACAAGCTTACTGGCGATGCTTTATATACACATTCCAATCACCAGTAATGATCTGTGGGCAACCTTGAATAGATAATTGGTATACATATACCCATGCTTTACCCCATACCGTAGATACGAGGTGTCGATCGTATAAAGTAGGATATTCCTCTAAACGATCCAGTGCTTGTAACGTCAAATCATCAACGTTATACACCTCGCCATATAACGGTAAGGTGTAATCATTATTTTCAATTAAAGCCGGATATAGCCCTAAATCATAAAGGGCATAGCCACTATCCAGTTTACAGGCACCAAGAAAACCCGCTGTTTTCAACCAATGATGGTTACTTTGACCCGCTCTTAACGTGCCATAAACCAGTACGTTACACGACATTATCGTTACCACGCCCTAGTACTATTAATTAAATTCAAACTGATATAGTAAATCGACAGCGCTGTCTAACCCCGATACCGCCTCAACGTATAGATCAGTCATTAAACGATAACGAACGGTAAACTCACCAATAGAATCAAAGATCCCGACACCATATTTCACTTGAAGACCAGGGGCAATATACCCCCCAATAGTGACTTGTGAATCATCACCAGATCCTGCAGTCGAGACACTCAGGTCTTGAACCCCTACCGCTTTGCCTACATCCCCCACCAACTGACCACTTTGCGCTAACCCCATGCCAATCAAAGCGGTGGTCATGGCATTATTATTGTCTCCACCTTCACTATCGATATCTTTACCTTGAAGGATATATGACAGTGCATTTTGTTGAGGCATTGCTGGATCTGAAAAAATATCGACTTTCGGTGCATCTGCAGGACCCGTTACTCGAAGACCAGCAACAACATCATCTTCAATATTATCGGGATCACGAATGGCTTCAATAGATAGATAAGGTTGATCAGCAGGACCATTAAATAGTATTTGCCCTTTACGAATCACTAACTCTTGACCAAAAGAACGATAAGACGACCCTTTAGTGATATTAACTTCACCATAAATCAGTGGGCCTTTTCCTTCTTGTCTAACGCTCAGCTTACCAATAAGGCCCGCTTTAAGTCCAAAAGCAGATAACTTCACATCGTTACCAATCTTCACTAAAACATTGGTTTTAATATCAAATGGAATGCTTTCTTCTTTTTTTACAGGTTTAAGGTTATCGCCAAGAATGATTTCATCATCAGACACTGAAACAGCTGACTGTGGTAATTGCTTAACATTAATACGCCCCCAAGGAATACCTACATTACCAGTGATTTCAGCACGTCGTGGTGATGCTGAAATCATCAAATCTGGCGATACTTTTAATGCGACCATAGGGGGAACACTCACTTGAAGTTCCTTACCATTGACATGTAATTCCGTTTTCCATGCCGCCATATCTTGCCAATCACCCGAACCTCGGATAAGCAACTTACCATCAGGTGTTTGCACATTACCTTGTAAGGTTGCGTTATACCCAGCAAACGACGCTGTTATATCGGCATTGGTAACATCTAAAGGGACTTTTCGCCCAGTCGCCGTTACCTTCGTCACCTTGAATAGACCATTAATTGCCGGGTGCTTAATGGGGCCTGTTACCGTTAAGTTCGTATCAACCTGCCCACCAAATTTATGATAATCCTTAATTACAGGTTCAAGAAAATCAAGCGTAAAACGATCTATCTTAACGTTAGCATTTAGCTGTTGGTCACTTGTGAGCTGCGTAACAGTTGCCTTACCACTTAAATCACCGTTATTTTTTACAGCGACCAACCAATCCGCATTCAGTACATCATTTTTAACTTCAGCATTTAATGAAATGCTATCCCAGCCAACAGTAAAAGGCTCTTCATCACGGGTCATTTGTTGTAAAACAGAGCCAGAAGGAAGCTTAATTTGAGCCTTTACATACGGTAATGATTGGGGTGCCCATGTTGCTTCTAAGTTAGCACCCACTTTACCGATTAACGTTGTATTTTCTGGTATAAATGGTTTTATTAAATCAAAATCAAAATCATTAACTGCAACTTTTGCATGACCAGAAGCTCCTGCCTCTAGGTTTTCAACTAAGCACAATGATGATTTATCTTGTTGCCAACAATGTGTTGCAACATTTGCTAATGCTGTTTTTAAGTTATACCCCAATGCTGTTGGCTTATTCAATGTCCAAGGGCCAACAGGCGTCTCGATTTGGGCTTGATTGAGCAGACCTTGCCAACCAGTACTACGATCAAGCTTACCGGTTAATGCTAAATCAGCACTCACAGGATCGGCATTTAAATCAAGCAACAGCTTATGGTCATCCTCTGTTCCCCGAAATGTAAGATTTAAATCATTGAGCTTAAAAGTATCAAATGTTCCATTTTTGGCGTTTAAACGAATATCCGCTTTTAATTGGGGAGCGGGAGTCACTTCACCTGCCAATTCAAAAGACTCTAAAGCCGCTTGTTCTTGCCAACCTAATGCATTACCACTTAATGCTAAATCAATTTTAGGCTCTGCCATTTTGCCCGATAAATTAACATGACCTTGCACTCGTCCACGAAGCCCGGGTAATGATTGTGCTAAATCTGGCGCATCTATCTGCGCCGACATAGCCCATTCTTTGGTTAGCTTGCCTTTCGCAGTTAAGCCGTTTGGCCCATGTTTTAGATTTAGCCCGTCGGTTTCTAATTGGACGTTCCCCTTACCACTTCTATCATCAGCATCAAGCTGACCATTTAAAGTGAAGGACTGCTCCATAATTACGCCATCAATGGCTAACTCAGGCAGCGTTACAAACCAGCCACCTTGTTTGGTTAAGCCCCCCGATGTACGCAATGTCCCACTTAAATCCCCCTGAGCATCAGGCCATTCAATACCAGGTTGAATATGACTGAAATCTAACTGCCCTTGCCATCTGACGGCATCTTTCCAGCTTGCATTCGCATTGCCCGTAATAGAACCACCTAGCGTATCAACCTTCAGGCTTTTCAATGCCACCTTATTTAAGTCACCGTCACCTTTAAGGTTTACAGCAACTGCAGGCATGGGATCCCCATCGATTTTACTTTTCACATTAAATGTAAAGCCATCCAAACTACCTTCAGCATTCAGTGTGGTATTTGCCACTTCAAATTCCGCTTTAGTATCAATCGGCCATTGAATGTGTTTACTCGACACTTTCAAATCAAACGGCAATTTAGGGTCTAATGGTGATAAATCGCCAGCAACAATCGCGTCAAGTGTGCCTTTTAAGCTGGCATTTAATGTCAGTTTAGCTAATGAACCCGATGCTTTTAGAGTAAGGTTATGCCCTTGTAAGGGCTCTAACGCGATATCGGTTACAGCATCAAGCAATAATGGATAATCGCCTGTTAACGTGACATTTGCGGTTGCATCTAGCTTTGCTTGAGGCACCACTAACGCAAGCTTACTTATATCAACATCACTGCCTTTAGCGGTTGCTACTAATTCCAATAAACTAACCGCTTGTGGGGTATCACCATTGAGTTTGAAGTCTTTTATTGTAAAACGCTCAATATCAAAAGACATAGGTAGTACGACTTCCGGCAATACGATTGGTTGAGAGGGGGAATCTGCAACACTCTCAGCCGATTTGCTACTCGCCACTTCAGACGCAGGTGCTAATGTAAGGTCTATCCCTTGCCAGTCTGTTGGCTTCAAAGTGATATGACTTCCTTCAAGCTCAGCAGCTGTTGAAAATTGCTTCCAAGCAACTTTATTGCCTAGAATATCTAGCTCAATATCATCGAGTCGAACTCGATCAATACGGATCGGTAATGGCATTACTATTTCAGTAATTGGATCTGTTTCTGGTTCAACATCAGTACCTGGCTGAGAAGCAGGCAGCTCAGACATCGTAAAACGTACACCTGTTAGCCCTAAATCTGTCACACAAATTTCAGGCATTAGTAGGCAACTATCATCTAACATCAAATTCACGTTATCAGCCGACAGATCGACGATGTCATCTTTGTATTGAATGCTATGTAACTGGAAACCCTTAAGTAATGCCCCACTGCTACTTTCAACAGATAATGCAGGTAACGCTTTCATTGCCCCCCATACCGCTATTTTTACACCCGCAGGAGTATAAAGAAGGGATGCTATAGCAATGATAAGTAAGAGGATAAGAGCTAGTAATCCTAATGATACGCGCTTCAGCCAGATCATAATTCAGGTCCCAGAGTAAAGTGGAGCTGGAACTTGTCTTTTTCTTTCTCAAGCCCCCAAGCAAAATCAAGACGAATAGGGCCCACAGGGGATGCCCAACGTACACCAACACCTGTACCACGATACCATTCAGGGTTACTGATCCATGCTGAACCATAATCGTAGAATACAGCCCCCCACCAATCCCCATAAACGCGGTATTGATACTCTAGCGTTGAGGTTGCCATGTATTGCCCACCGACTAACAGACCACCATCATTTCGCGGAGCTATAGATTCATAACCATATCCGCGAATACTGTTATCACCACCAGCAAAGAAACGCATAGACGGTGGCACATCTTCAATTTTCTCGGCTATCACGGCACCACCATCAAGGCGTAAAATACCTCGATGATTTTCACCTGCACTGCGAATCCAAGAGCTACGACCACGAAATCTGGCTAAACGCGTATCAGAACCTAAAGCAGGATCGGCATATTCAATTGATATTAACTGCTTATCACCCCACGTTGGCATAGCACCACCTCTGGCGCGGGTCTTGCTGTAAGTAATGCCAGGAATGATCATGCTCAGAATGCCTTTCTCTCCATTTCCTTCCTTATCAACACCTTGCTTATAGTCTTCATATAACCAGCGTAGAGAAGCAACACGCTTCCAATCTGAGTCAAGCCGCCAGTGTCTTTCGAGACCAATGTTATACTCGGTACTTTTCGTATCGTGATTATCAACATAACGAATACCGCCAATAATCTGATAATAATCATTCAGTACATCATCAAGTGGAATTTTATACGCCGCCTCAATTTTAGGCTGTACCTTTGATAGTTCTGTTTTAATACTCAGACTATGCCCGGCACTATTTAGCCAAGGTTTCTTCCAGTTAAGCTTTATACGCGTACCGACATCTGTTGAATAACCGATACCCGTTTCAATTTGATTACGAACTTGAGGAGCTAAATTTACAGCAATAGGCACAGTTCCATCATCTAAATGCTGTACATCTCCACCAACAAAAATCGAAGAAAACCAACCAACGGTGGATAAACGCTGATTAAATTCACCCAACTTAGATGCTAAATACGGTTCATCTTTTTCAAATGGGATCAACGATTGCAATCGATCTTCATCAATTTGGCTACCAGTAAACGTCGTGTCTCCAAAGTTATATCGTCGACCACTAGAAAATTCGATCGTAATAAAAGCCTCATTACGCGAGGGCGCCACTTCCATAACACTCTTAGTTAAAGAGGCATCAAAGTAACCTTTACGCAAAGCTAAACTTGAAAGCGATGATTTGAGGGATTCATATTTGCCGTGATTCAGCGATTCGCCTAATCCTAAGCCGCTACCTTTCACCAATGCAATAAAATCAGGATCACTTTCTGCCATACCTGAAAGCACTATATGGCTTTCCGCAATACGTGTAATAGGTCCCTGATCAACCGTAACGGTAATGGATGACTTCTCATCGTCATCTTTAACCTCATAGCTAAAAATCGGTTGATAGTATCCCAACGCTTTTAATGCTTTTTCAATTTCATCTTCCAATTGCTCTTGAAAACGCAGCGTTGTACTGTAGTCATCTTTAGGGATCGCCGATACATAAGCATCCACATTATCCTGAAGGCTCCCTTTTAATCCCTTAATGGTTAGCGACGTATTTGCGAAAACTGGTGTAGTTAAAACCATTGCAACAACGATCAAACCAAACCGTTTTAAAACATCATTCATTATTATTTAGCTTCATTGGTAAAGTTTCATCTCAATCAGATGCCGAAATTATTGTGACAAAACAAAAGACCACTGCCAATCTCTCATCCCTGAAAAGCATTGAATATTGATTGTTGGTAAACAATCCTCTATTTTCTATCTAAAAGACAGTGTAAAAAGGATATAACAATGTCATCAAACAAACATAATTTAATCGTACCTGAAACAGCTTTAATTGGGCGAGCAACATCCATTACCCCATCGTTGCCACATGCAGTGAATGGTACGATATTAAATGATGAGAAGCCTAATAATTGCAGCGAAATCATCCTCGGCATGGGCTGTTTCTGGGGGGCTGAACGCTTATTTTGGAATCAGCCAGGCGTCTATAGTACAGCTGTTGGTTATAGTGGTGGTTTTACACCTAACCCTACCTATGAAGAAGTTTGCTCGGGTAAAACAGGGCATTCAGAAGTTGTCAGAATTGTTTATGATCCTTTAATTATCTCTTTAGAACAGATTTTAACTTTATTTTGGGAAAGTCATAATCCAACTCAAGGTATGCAACAAGGTAATGATATTGGCACTCAATATCGATCAGTCATTTATACAACAACACCTGATCAGCTCACATATGCTCAGCACAGCAAGCAATGTTATCAACAATCTCTTGAACAACAACAATTAGAAAGTCCTATTACAACGGAAATAGAGTCTACTGGTACATTCTATTTTGCAGAAGATTATCATCAACAATATCTATCAAAGAATCCTAACGGCTATTGTGGGTTAGGCGGTACAGGGGTTTGCTTCATACCTTTATAAGCGCAAGCGAACACATTTACAGCCAGAGACCCACAAACTCTGGCTATGTAGCTCCTTCTAACGCCAAACATTGAATCTCACGATTTACTTCTGAAAGTGTGCTCAATGCTTTCAAATCGTGTTTTGTAGACGGTAATAATCGACCATAATCAAACTCAAAAGCTCCAATACCGACAATGAATAAACGTCCTCGGAAGTAGCTTTTCACATAACGGGCAATTTGATTCGGCCTGTATTGCTTAAATATTCTAAGCATAAATCCCTCACTTAATGATCATAATAGTAGACCTTGGATCATCACTTTTGTTTCAACCAATGTAATTACATATGCAATTTTTTCGCCAGCCCGCATTATTTCAGACTGCAACTCACACGCACTAAACGTATCAATGAGTAAAAAACTTGCAGATACAATAGCTAAACGTTGCTTGTCATGTGTCAGCCCTTCGTTATTTGAATAGAATTCATACCTTTTAGTGATAAAGATCGATTATTCCGCACTGGTTTAACCAGATCACAATAAGTTAACTAAGATAATGGTGCGTCTAACAAAAATGGAATTAAAATAATGAATAAGAAGCCAATGATTGTGCTATTAGCTGCCGCCTTATTACCTGGAATGGTAAGCGCACATAACATTCAATTAGGGCAAAAAACACCTAGCGTCTCGGTAACAGACAAAGGTGAAATTATACTGAACAACGATAACATCGCGTATCAAGAGTGGGATAACTCAACTCTAGTCGGAAAGGTACGTGTGATTCAAGCAATAGCTGGTCGCAGCGCAGCCAAAGAAATGAACGCTGAATTTATTGAAGCAATAAAGGTTGCTCAATTACCTAACGAAAACTATCAAACAACCACAATAATCAACCAAGATGATTCTATGTGGGGCACTGGTGGATTTGTAAAGTCATCAGCTGAAGACAGCAAGCGAGATTTTTCATGGTCATCGATGGTGCTAGATGCTTCGGGTTCTGTGCAGTCCGCTTGGGATCTACAGAAAGAAAGCTCTGCAATTATAGTGTTAGATAAACAAGGTAATGTTTTGTTTATTAAGGAAGGAAAGCTAACATCAACTGAAGTGAAGCAAGCAATAACGTTAGTGAAAGAAAATATATAATTACCCACGACTCCACTTTTATTTAACAAAGCCATGAACAGTACAGAAAGTAATGTTATATTATTACATTACTTTTGTTCGTGGCGATTTCATACGTGATTAAACATCGATACCTTCGCTTTTTGCGTACAACAATAAGTGTATTGATTGTCCTAATCTCAGTGATTGGACCGCTTTCGGCTTTACATAAATTAGAAGCATTAAGCGCCGAACATCAGATTCAAGATTGTAATACCTGTCATCTCGCGCATATTGCGACACCGACAGAAACAAATGATCTAATTGAGAGATATCCCCCTCCTATCTCGCCATTTACCCCCGCGACTCAGCAAGGCTTCTATACGTCAACAGTTCAACAGGCAAGAGCACCACCGTTGAATTCCTAATCAAAAAATAAAAATAACACCTTTAATTTTAAACTTAGGAATCATAATGACTTTTCCATCAAACATTTCAGCCTGTGCAATCGCCGTTAGTGCTTTAATTTCAACTGCAACCTTTGCTGATGACAGCTTTCTTCAACACGATGCTCATATCCATGGTGTAGTAGAGCTCAATATTGCACAAGATGGCAATGACCTTCTTTTAGAGATCACAGCACCCGGGTCCGACATTGTCGGGTTCGAACATGCCCCAAAAAACCAAGAGCAAACTCAAGCATTGCAGCAGGCAACATCAACCCTGAAAAAGGCCACGTCTCTTTTTCAAATTAATTCCGATGCAAATTGCGAATTAACGGATAGCTATGTAAATCAGTCGCTCTCAAAAAATGGGGATGATCATCGCAATCATGATGACCACGACCATAGCAGCCATGACGACCACGACCATAGCAGCCATGACGACCACGACCATAGCAGCCATGACGACCACGACCATAGCAATCATGATGACCACGACCACAGCAATCATGACGACCACGACCATAGCAGCCATGACGACCACGACCATAGCAATCATGATGACCACGACCATAGCAATCATGATGACCACGACCATAGCAATCATGATGACCACGACAGCGATCATGCTAATAAGCATGGTGAATTTACAGCACAATACAGTTTCAGCTGTAAAAACATCGCTCAATTAAAGGAAATAAAACTGTACTGGTTCAATCACTTCCCATCGACAGAAAAAATATTTGTTCAAGCTATTACAGATAAAAGTCAGCAAGCTAATCAATTAACTGAAAATAACGCTACTTTAAAATTTTAGTCATAATAGGGGGTAACATACCCCCTATTCTTGGGAGATATGATGGTAATTATTGAACTTAATAAATTGACGTTTCGCTGGCCAGAGCAACAAACTGACTTACTTAACATCGCTAATTTAAAAATTAATAAAGGTGAAAAAGTCTTCTTAAAAGGCCCCAGTGGTAGCGGTAAATCGAGCCTTCTAAGCTTACTTGCAGGGATCACCCAACCGACGTCAGGCCATGTGAACTTATTAGGACAACCATTCAGTAAATTGAAATCAACGCAACGCGACAAATTTCGGGCACATAACATTGGATATATATTCCAAATGTTCAACCTGCTCCCTTACCTGTCAGTTATCGATAATGTCTTGCTACCTTGTCGATTCTCGAATCAAAGAAAACAAAAAATCCAAGGCCATCTTGAAGCTGAAGCTAAACGGCTTTTACAGCAACTTCACTTACCTGATGATTGCTTATATAGACCTATAACAGAGCTCAGTATTGGCCAACAACAGCGGGTTGCTGCAGCAAGGGCTTTAATTGGCAAACCTGAGCTACTCATCGCAGATGAACCAACTTCAGCATTAGATCATGATAATAGAGAAGCTTTTATTAAATTGCTTATGAATGAATGTAACGATGCAGGTATAACGCTCTTATTTGTAAGTCACGACACCACCCTAGAACCTCTTTTTAGTCGTAGCATCGCTCTAAACGATATTAATCTAGCAACTCAAGCAGGTGTTCAATGAAGGCTATTTTAAGATTAGCATGGCAAAGTCTAGTAAATAGAAGAACCACCGCCTTGTTAACGTTACTGACCGTTGCAATATCAGTCACTCTATTACTAGGTGTCGAGAGAGTCAGAACACAAGCTAAAGCAAGCTTTGCCAATACGATATCCAATACTGATTTAATTGTTGGCTCTCGCTCAGGACAAGTTAACTTACTACTTTATTCAGTCTTTCGCATTGGCAATGCCACCAATAATATAGACTGGCAAAGCTATCAAGAAATAAGTCATCAACGAGCAATAAAATGGGCAATCCCTATATCTTTAGGAGATTCTCACCGCGGATTTCGTGTAATAGGTACCAATGATAGTTACTTCAAGCACTATCAATATGGACAAAAGCAGCACCTAACTTTTAGTAACGGACGACCATTTAACACCTTATTTGAAACTGTAGTAGGTGCTGAAGTTGCCAAAAAATTAAACTATAAGATCAATGATGAAATTGTTATTGCCCATGGTATAAGTGACAAAAAATTTAATCGCCACGATAACTTACCCTTCAAAGTTGTTGGAATATTAAAACCAACAGGCACACCAGTAGATAGAAGTGTGCATGTCTCTCTCGGAGCCATAGAAGCTATTCATGTGGGTTGGGAGTCAGGGGCAAGAATTGGGCAAACACCAGATGCAGCACAACTTGCCGAGTATCAATTCGAACCTAAGCAAATAACCGCCTTCATGCTGGGATTACATTCTAAAATACAGACCTTTGCTTTACAGAGAGCCATTAATACTTATAAAAAAGAACCGCTAAGTGCCATTATGCCTGGTATAGCGCTACATGAGCTATGGGGGATGATGTCGATTGCAGAGCAAGCATTATTAGTTGTATCAGGGTTTGTAGTCATTGCAGGGCTACTTGGTATGCTAACAAGTTTACTGACAAGCCTGAATGAAAGGCGTCGCGAAATGGCTATTCTAAGAGCAATGGGAGCTCGCCCAAGCCACATATTCTTTCTATTAATAAGTGAAGCGACTGTTTTAACATCTGCGGGGATAGTGCTTGGCACAATACTACTTTACGTAGGGTTGTTTACACTTCAGCCGATGATACAACAGCAATTCGGCTTTTTTATTGAGGTAACATTATTAAGTACTTATGAACTAACTTTACTCGCCTTAGTACAAACAGCCGGAATCATCGTGGGAATTATTCCGGCGGTAAGAGCTTATAAGCATTCATTAGCAGATGGTATGACTATCAAAATATAAAGGATTCAAAAATGAAAAGATGGCTCATCGCAATTGTCTTCTGTTTACCAACACTAAGTAACGCCGAAGATGTATTAAAATTAGATTGGATTGATCTTGTACCACAACAAGAGAGAAAGCTGCTAGATCAAAAAAACATGATGCCTTTATTAAATCATGATGGAGAGGCAGTAAAACAATCAATGATCGGCGCAGTAAGAGAAGAACTAAACGGTAGTGAAGTGAAAATACCAGGTTTTGTTATACCTTTAGAAGGAGACGATAAGGTTGTAACTGAATTTTTACTTGTTCCTTATTTCGGGGCTTGTGTACATGTACCGCCGCCGCCGCCTAACCAAATTATCTATGTTAAGTTTGCTAAAGGTGCCCCGATTCAACAATTATGGGATGTTGTCTATGTCGTAGGCCGCTTAAAAACACAACACATTAGCCATGATATGGCTGAGGTCGGCTATCTATTAGAAGGAACTGCATTAGAAGAATACGATGATATGTAGTGTCACATTCTAACCTAGTTATTTCTTACCTTGCTAATCATACGTGCGTAGCAAGGTAAGCCAACATAGAGACATAGCCAAGTATGAGAAAAATATCAGTCATCCGTTTAGTCAATTTATTCATCATCCCCTCTCCCTGAGTACCTAAACATAATTAGGTTAACAAATTTAACCATTAATTAACACCGATATCACACATCTTGATCTAAGCCACAATTAACTGGTAAAACTATACAGGGCAAACTCGAATTGGATTAGCTATGAAAGCAGGAAAGCAAACAGAACTAATAACTTTAGAAACAAAGGCATCAATAGTTAATGAAAAGAAACACCAACTAAAAAGTGCACAAAATAAAGCAGAAGAAATCGCACAGAAACATGCAATAAGTGCCCAAATAAAACAAACACAACATGATATTCAGCAACGAACCTCAAATAGAATTCTACTCGAGCAGAAAAATGAGCAACGAAATCTTGAAAGGGTTGTTAAGGTTACCTATGAGGCGTGTGGGGATGAAACAGCAGGAGATCCCGATCTAGACTGGTTAACTCGGTTCTTTTCGATGGCAAAAAAAATTCACAGCCCATCAATGCAGATATTGTGGGGGAAAATACTAAAACGTGAAATATTATTCCCAGGCTCAGTCTCTTTAAAATCACTCAAAACGTTACAAGATATGACACAGCGTGAGGCTCAAATCTTCCAGCAAGCAACTTCACTAACATGTAATTTTGGAAATGATAAAAGCCAGAAACTGTTAACCGGAATAAAAGAACACAAAGGAAAGCTATCTTTATTAAAAAAAGTCAAAAACCATAGAATTCAATATGGTACTTATCAATTATCATATTCAAATTTACTGATTTTAATCGATCTAAGCTTACTGTTGAAAACCGAACTAGAGTCAGGAGAAATAGCCAAACATATCGACCTGCCTTTTGGCTATAAGAGTAATGATTACAGCCTACAGCCAATCAGAAAAGGGATTACATTCACATACTATCGACTCTCTCCAACAGGAGAGGAACTCGCTAACCTATTTGGAAGTAGCATAAATCAACAATATAAAGATATGCTTTCAAACTTATTAAGCCAACACTTCATAGTGCAAAGCAACAAAGAATAAGCCCCAAAAAGCAAAATACATTAGTTACGTATTACCTAATAATATTCATTCGTCATCTTTAGTGAAATTGGCTTCAGAGAAATCATCAAGATCATAAGGCGTTTGTTGATAAACACAATAATTTAACCAATTGGAAAACAGCAAATGTCCATGGCTACGCCAACTCGCTACTGGTGTATTACTAGCATTATCATCAGGGTAATAATTAACAGGCATATTAGGCTCTATACCTTGCTCACAGTCACGAATGTATTCATGGTGCAACGTATCAACTTCATACTCTGGATGACCAGTAACAAATACGTTCCGCTTATCTTTTGTCGACGCTAAATAAACGCCAGCGACTTCAGAGGTAGCTAAAATATCTAAATCAGTATGTTCTGCAAGATAGCTAGGAGAAAAGTCAGCATAGCGAGAGTGAGGGGCCTTAAATAGATCATCAAAGCCACGCAAAACAGGGTGGTGGCGATCATGAATTTTATGCTCATATACCCCAGATATTTTTTCTTTCCTTGTTCTCTTTGGCAGATCATAGAGTAACTTTAAACCAGCCTGAGCAGCCCAGCATACAAACATCGTCGATGTAACATGCTCTTTTGCCCAATTCATAATTATCTGAATTTCTTCCCAATAAAGAACATCCTCAAATTGAACTAATCCTAAAGGTGCCCCAGTCACAATTAAACCATCAAAGTTACGATCTTTCACCATCTCAAATTGACGATAAAATGTATCTAAATGCTCTGTTGGAGTATTTTTTGTTGGACGATTGTCGATCCGTAATAATTCAACATCAACCTGTAACGGGCTATTTGATAACAAACGTAAAAACTGTGTTTCAGTTTCTATCTTTTTTGGCATCAAATTAAGCAATAATACTTTTAATGGACGAATCCCTTGCGTCGCAGCACGTGCTTCTGACATAACAAAAATATTTTCACTACGCAGAATATCTGTAGCAGGTAAACGATCAGGAATTTTGATTGGCATCTTGGTTGTTCCTTACCTTTAAGATGTTTAGACGTCTAGATATCTAACTAAAGATATATAATATAAAGATAAGGTGCAAGCTTAAGAATGCATAAACTCGTGAATAAGTTTGATTAGAATTGCTCTCATAAAATAAAGAGCATCGGTTCGTGATGAAATAGTAACGCTAGTTATAGTTAATATACAAATACGTATCAGCAGGTTTATCCGCTTTACCCTAATGACTCTTTATAAATAAGAACTTCATCAAAAGTGGAATTATCTATGGATAACAGGAAGAGATGTTCGACAATTGTAAATAAATACAATTATGGCTGATAATTTTTTTTGTTTTATAAACGAAAAAACCCAGCCAAAGGCTGGGTCTTAAATAGGTATTCAGCAATGACCTACTCTCACATGGGGAGACCCCACACTACCATCGGCGCTACAACGTTTCACTTCTGAGTTCGGCATGGGATCAGGTGGTACCATTGTGCTATTGTCGCTGAAAAAATAATGGTGCTAGTACCCAGATTCGAACTGGGGACCTCACCCTTACCAAGGGTGCGCTCTACCAACTGAGCCATACCAGCAAATTATTGGTAAAATCCGTATTTACGGACTTTAAAATTGGACGCCTGGCGATGCCCTACTCTCACATGGGGAGACCCCACACTACCATCGGCGCAACTGCGTTTCACTTCTGAGTTCGGCATGGGATCAGGTGGAGCCACAGCGCTATGGTCGCCAGACA
>PJEL010000041.1_pt1 | contig 134775 bp, 134 predicted proteins | sample 1853271 | NCBI WGS metagenome assembly PJEL01 (sample SAMN08108733, study PRJNA415343) | Invertebrate metagenome, whole genome shotgun sequencing project. | host: Globobulimina | place: Sweden: Gullmar Fjord | collected 2015-08 | reverse complement strand
TTACGACAAGGAGTCATATGACTATGAAATATCAGTTCTTCACCATACCGACTAGTGATAGAAAAAAATTTACTTTCCTTGATATGTCATCAAGTACGTTTCTAGTTGAAAAGGAAAAATTACTTTCTCAGGGATTTGAAGTAGAGGATGATGCAATCTATGCAGAAAATTCTAATGAAGCCGTTGAAAAATTCAAGTCAAATTATGTTTATGTCCTAGAAGAGTACAATATTTCAACAAACCCATTTTATAGTCTATTACTAATTTTCAAATGGCTTAAAAGTAAGATAAGCAGCTAGGGTTATCTCGCAATACTTTTAATTAATACAACAAAAACATCAAGTTGACACGTTTTACTCCGCAGTTTTGGTTCGGAGTTCAGTGCGCTTGGTGAGTTAGCCGTGGTGCAACTTATGTTAGACGTTATGTCACTCTGTAAATATTGATCTGTGCCGTAGGAAAAAGCTGCAAACTTTGTGATTTATTGATTTAAGCAACTTAATGCGTATCATCTGGTGATGATAATTTATCAGTTGGAGCAATCATGGTCAGGAATTACAGTGAAAACTTGTTAAAGGCAGATCCCGTTATACAATTAGCAATATTGGTAGGGTTAGAGGGTGAAATACCATTTATAAGAAAAAATAAGGAAACTATGTTACCCATTATCACGGGTGTTATTCTTTATCGTCAATTAGACCATATAGATAAAAGAAAAGTATTAGTAGCTACCAGAGACCTAGATAATCCGAGACTTTTAGGTAAAATTCAAGGCTTGATTGCACAAATGCTTGCAAAGCCGGCTTGGAATCCATGGTGCATGTCAAATGATGAACTACATAATTTTTTTAAAAAAAATAAAAGCGTATCAAACTTTCTATCAACATGGTTTGTGACTTTAGATGGTAAACTTGAGGTTGGCTTCATAGCTGTTGCATTATATCAAATATCTAAAGGTGGGGTTGGAGCGTTTTTAAGGAATCAAGCTGCGACACATATTGTTGAGAGTGGGTTAAAGAAATTGAAGCTTTCCAGTTCTGCAACAAATGTTGGTGGTAAGGCTTTCTTTGTTACGGTAATTCTTGCGAGTGTTATAAAAGGTTTCAGTGACACTGAGGTTAAAAAAGCGAAAAAAGAACTATTAAATCGAGGTTTATTACGACCCGAGGATCTATAAATGTTTTGGGTAATAGCATTAATAGCATCATTTATTTTTTTGTTTGGTGACTTTTCTTATTACTTTCATCAGAGAAGAAGTGGAAAAAAAATAGTAATCACTAGAACTTTAAGTTTATTACTTAGTTCTTTCCTTCCCATGTTTGCTTTAGTCAATCTGTTAGAGTTGTTGCCAGAATCTGAGATGACATTTACAGTGTTAATTATTCTTACTTCAGGTTTATGCGTTATTTTAACTGCACTATCAGAACGTTATAGGTACAAACAAGAAAAGTGACATAACAAAGCCATCAAATTGACGCCTTTTACTCCGCAGTTTTGGTATGAAGTTTTGTGCGCTTTGTTGGTTCAACGTGGCGCAACTTATGGCAAGCGTTATGTTTTTTACTCAAGTATAGGAGATTGCTTTGAAAATACGTTTGATGGAAGAATCTGATCTAAATGGAGCATCATCTGTTCATAAATCGGCATTTATTCGGCAGCTATTCTCTTTTGAATGGCTAGAATGTAGCTTTAAAGCCTATCCTCGTTTCTTGAGTTATGTAGCTGAAATAAATGATGAAATTGTTGGGTATATAATTTGGGTTCAAAAGAGTGGATTTCGTCCAGAAGTTGTCCTCGAGCTAGAGCAATTAGCAGTGTTACCTGATTTTCATGGTCGAGGCATTGGACGCAATTTAATCGTTAAGACGTTACCATTAGTTAAACAACAATTAGCTTTAAAAAATTTAAAGTTAAAACACATATTGGTCACGACACGAGCAGATAATCATGCTCAAAAATTATATAAGAGTACATTGGGTGCTGAGGTTGAAACCACAATATCTGATCTCTATTCAGCTGATGAAGTATTAATGATCGCACGAAATGTGTGAGAAAATAAAACATAACAAAAACATCAAGTTGACACGTTTTACTCCGCAGTTTTGGTATGGAGTTCAGTGCGCTTGGTGAGTTAGCCGTGGTGCAACTTATGTTAGACGTTATGTTTTTATCTAGAGGATGTCATGAGTGCACTTGATATTATAAGTTTTCACAGTGAGCAGCGCAGGATCCTATTCGGTTCACAAAAGACGATTAGTCCGAAAGGTGCTGAAATTGCTCTTGAGAAAATTAAAAGCAATAAATATTCAAAAAATGAAATTAAATTAGTGGAAGCCGCATTACTAAACAGTGGCTATTCTATTAATCAACAAAGTGGTGAGTTAGATCTTGATATAAAAAGTCAGAAAAAACGAAGTGAACCTATTTTCCATATTATTATATCAACAACGACTGATTTTGTTCCTGACTATGAAATTGAAAACTTAATAGGTGTTGTCACCGGAAGTGTCGCATACTCGAAACATTTTATGAGTGATTTTTTTGCTGGAGTCCAAGCTTCTATAGGTGGAGAGGTTACAGAATATACTGAATTAATAAGTGAAACTCGAATTGAAGCTATGAATCGGATGCAAGTTCAAGCTAAAGAACTAGGAGCTGATGCGGTAATAAACGTCCGATATGGAACAAGTTCAATAGCAGATGGCATCTCTGAAATTATAGTATATGGAACAGCGGTTAAGTTAAAAAACATAATAAAAACATCAAGTTGATACGTATTACTCCGCAGTTTTGGTATGGAGTTGAGTGTGCTTGGTTAGTTAGCCGTGGTGCAACTTATGTTAGACGTTAACTGTTTTTTGTAAGTTGAGTGTTCATTAAGGAAAATCATGAAATCTTTGATCTTAGTCCTATCATTGTTTTTGTTTGGCTGTACTGCAACACAGATTCAATATGCACCGAATTCGGTTGAAAATAAGGCTCTTGCAACTCAGATTATCGAACAAGTAATAATGGAACAACCTTTAAAGTATCGCCCTGAAGGTACATTAATAACTGAAGAATATTTAGCTTTTGGAGAGGGTTTTGTTTCTAAAGGATCAACAGTTTCTAATGCTCTTCTTGTGACTGATAATTCAGCTGTCACAATTGGCTCAACAAAAGTGGAAAGTAAGAATATTGCATCTAGGCTATATTTTAATTCATTAACTGGAATGGATCTTTTTCATAAAAGAGATTGGTATATTGTTCAGTTACGTAATGACGAAAATCGTATAGTTAGACGCTTTTACACTCGAAATCAAAATAAAGCCAAGAGATTTATTGATGCCATGAGCTTGTATATATCAACCTCAAAGGATTTTGGTGGCTTATAAACAACTATAAAAACATCAAGTTGACGCATTTTACTCCGCAGTTTTGGTATGGGGTTTAGTGCGCTTGGTTAGTTAGTCGTGGCGCAACTTATGTTTGGCGTTACAACCTTCATCTTAGCCCAAATCTTTATGGTTTTGTTTTCGGCAAGTGGTTGCTCTTTTAATTACTTCTCAGTCGAAATGCAGTGAGTTTCGTTTGTCGGTTATTGCGGTTTAGGGCTTGGTGTATATAAGGCTTTCTTGCCAAGTTTCTATCGTGAGCAATAAGTTCTTTAGCCGAAATTATTCATGGATGTTGCTTGGTATTGCGCCCGTTGCGGTTCAAATCTTGTGGATCCAAATTCATTGCCAAGTATGCAGGGTAATTCTTCAATCTTCGCGTGCCGCAACAAAAGTTTTCATATGTGCTGTGTTTGGCTTCAGCGTTTACTAAGTCGCTTCAAGTGATAATCCAGCCTGTGATTATTGAGTACCGTTGAGTGAATCGCAAAAGAGAAGAGGCGAGTTGTTGCTGGAAGTTATACGCTGTATTTTAGTTCTAAGTTATTGAGTTATATCGGTTGTAACAAGCACATCAAGTTGACACGTTTTACTCCGCAGTTTTGGTATGGAATTCAGTGCGCTTGGTGAGTTGGTCGTGGTGCAACTTATGTTAGACGTTATATTAGTAAAGGAACTATCGTGATTACATTTAGAGAATTGGCGTCTTTAAAAACCAATATATTTGAAGGTCGTAAGGTTAAGTATGTTAGGCATAAAGATAGTAGGGCGGAGTATAAAGATTTAATTAAAGAGATAGATGAGCTTTTAAAGTATCAAAAAGAACAGTCCAACCCAGTATTTAGTGATTGTAACTATATAATTTCATTTATTGGGCAGGATGGAACAAAAGCTTTGTTTTTAGGTGTTTTTAAAGTTAACGGTGTCAAAGAGCAAAATGGTAAGTATTTTTATGACCTTTCAAAAGTAGATGTACTAGATTGTTTTAAAGATAGAGTTGTTATTGACTGGGGGGATGCAACAAGAAATTGGCATCAATGGTATGATCGTAATGAAAAAAATGTAGTTGAAATATTGCCAGAAGGATTTCTTGGTGAATTTCCCGGTTTGCTTAATTTCGTTCTAGATTTTAGTGATTTAGAAAAGCTGACACAAAATCCTAATGCTAACAATGGGTGGTATCATCGTTTATCATCTGTAAATGCCATTTATATGATATTAGATAATAAAACGGGCAATCAATATATAGGCTCTGCTTGTGGAAAATCAGGCTTGTGGCAACGCTGGTGTGACTATGTAAGAACGAAGCATGGAGGCAATAAAAACCTTATCGAGTTGTGCTATAGCGATGAGAAATATTTTAAAAATTTCACTTTTTCAATTCTTCAAACCTTACCTAGTAATGTGGGTAAAGGTGAAATAGAAAAAATTGAGTCTCTTTATAAACAGAAGTTAGGTACCAAAGTTTTTGGGCTTAATGCAAACTAATATAACAAAAACATCAAGTTGACACGTTTTACGCCACAGTTTTGGTGTGGAGTTCAGTGCGCTTGGTGAGTTAGCCGTGGTGCAACTTATGTTAGACGTTACAAGCTTAAAAGGAACTACAGAGGTTATATGGATATTTGTAATAGGTTTAAAGTTGTATTTTGGGTCAGCCTTTCGTGTATTGGCATGGATCAAGCCACAAAGGTATTAGCCTCTCAAGAACTTTCAAAAGATGTAATGATTAGCTATTTTTCAGACTTACTTCGTGTGGGTTATACGGAAAATCTCGGTGCTTTCTTGGGGCTGGGTAATACGCTTTCTGATGAGTATCGGTTTGGCTTTTTTGTTATAGCTGTAGGCACTTTTCTTTTAGGTCTGTTGGTTTACACAGTTACAAGTTCAAAACAGAATTTAGCTTCATTAATTGCATTATCAATGGTTTTTTCGGGTGGTTTTAGTAACTTTTATGACCGAGTTACAAATAATGGTGCAGTTATAGATTTTTTAAATTTAGGTATAGGTTCACTTCGTACTGGTGTTTTCAATGTTGCAGATGTGGCAATTATGATCGGTATCTTGATGCTGTTACTTTCGAAAAATAACCTTTAAATTCAGTGTGGTAGCTTGTAACAAAAACATCAAGTTGACACGTTTTACTCCGCAGTTTTGGTATGGAGTTTAGTGTGTTTGGTAAGTTAGTCGTGGTGCAACTTATGTTCGGCGCTGGCGGATCCCCACATAATTTACGCACGATAACTGTTCCTCGCCATTAGAATTAGGGTGCATTGCGCCCAACGTATTGCTGATTCGTTGATGTGATATTCCAGCCGTCGGAAGACCTCTTTTCCTAGCCTAACAAATGATAAAACTCGTCGGTCTTTTACTGAGTTTGCCTGAAAATGACGGTGCCAACCGTTATGCTCTGCAATTATCCCAAACCACCAATAGACCATAAAAGCGAGCAGTCCAATGAGTAGTAAAATATCGAACCGTTTAGGATCATGGGTTCAGCTTTGGCGTAAGCCAAAACCGTATTGCGGACTTTTTAAGTCACGGAACGTTTCTTCAATTTGCATACGTTTGGTGTAGAGCCTGACGATACATCGAGATGAAAATATATTTGTTGGGATATTAGTCGCCAGCAACCAAGGTTCTAGTGCTGACTTCTTATGGACGGCTTGAGCGGAAAAATGCTCTCGGCCTTTTGGTCGGTCTTTACGTTTTTTAGGTGTTTGTTTTTTATAGAGATGAAGATGACATTGTAATGGCTTTCGCTTGGCTAGCTGTGTGAATCCGATATATTTAGGTTTGCTATTCGCTTTATTAAACAACTGCTTGATGTGTTGCCATTGGTTTTTTATTAAGACGTTTACGTCTCCTCTGACACGTCCAAGATAACACCAACCCATGTCGTTAACCTGTCTAAACCAAGTATTACGAAAGCCAGCATCAGTCACGATGATGGGGATGACATGCGAAGGTAAAACAGCTTTGAAATTATCGAGAAACTGCTGATGACTGCGCGGAGAATTGTAGTTTTTAAAAGTAAAAGTTTGCTCGAAAAGCGTAATAGAACGTCCTTCGACAGAAATAGAAGCTCTTAGTACCATGAGTCGTTCGTATTCGCGAATATCAGCCCAATCGACTAAGACAATAGGTTGTGGATTGACCGAACAATATTGATGACAGTGCCAACGATAAATATCGAGTCTGTCGTAATGCAGGTGATTGTTACCTAATAAACGGTCAACGCGCTTAATACAATGTTTCGTTTTGGCCTTTGAAGGAAGCGAACGCCCAAGCAAAGTAAGCGTAAGTGCATCATTGCTAAGCAATGCTTGCACAGAGTCCATGAGTGATTTGAGTCTCTTTTTGTGAATGTTAGGGCATTGATTTTCCAGCGACTCGTGTAGTATTTGAATATCACGCATCTTGCTTCCAATCTTTTGTGTTTGTGGTGAATTCATTAGATCAGAAGGTAAGGTGCGTGTCTACTTATTGAACTACAAAGGTATTTTGTGGGGATTCGTAAGTGTTCGGCGTTAAACCTACGAATCAGTTCTACGCAGGGCATTCTTGTATACTTCGCTTCGTTCACGTTTCCCAACAGCAAGAACGGTAACAGTGATGACACCATCGTTTACTTCATAAACTAAGCGGTAACCAGATTGTCGTAGTTTGATTTTATACATATTATCGGCTCCAGACAGTTTGGAAGCCAGTACATGTGGGTTTTCCAATCGCTCAATCAGCTTCTTTTTAAACTGTTCACGAAGTGTAGCACCAAGTTTTTTCCACTCTTTTAGGGCTGATTTCTTGAAGTCTAACTTATAGCTCATTGATATCTATCGTGATGCTTGGCTCATCTTTACGTTCTTTTGCAATTGCAAGCAGCTCAAGATCTTCTAAACGATCCATAAGTAGTTCGTAGGCTTCAGCTGGTACACAATAGAATGCAGGTTCATTTCTATTCAATACAGCAACAGGTTCACCATGAGCACTTGATACGACTTTCATTGGGTTAGCTTTAAGCTCTGTAATGCTAGCAGCAACATCAGCAAGGATACGTGCAGTCATCTTAAAGGTCTCTTAATAGGTCTTCTATTCGGTCATTATAGTTTGTAGTATTGAGTTTTACTATTAGTAAAATGACTGTTTGTACTTATACGAAATGGTAGGTTTAACAAAACATCAAGTTGACACGTTTTACTCCGCAGTTTTGGTATGAAGTTCAGTTTGTGGTTAGCGTTAGGCGTATTGAGGTGAAAATTGTTTATGAAAATAATAAAAGTAGATAGTAGTAATAAGCATGTTTATATGAACTTGGCACAAGCTTATGAAGCTGAGTTTTCAAAAATCATGCAGAAAAAACCTGATGAAAACGGTTTGTTTCCATTAGACACTCAGATCGAAGGTAACGTTTCTGGTTACTTGTTATATATGGATGGGGTTCCAGCTGGGCATACAGCGATAGCCAATGAAACGCCTGCTAACTATGAAGTTTGTGATTTCTATGTAGTACCGTATTTCCGAAAAAACAAAGTTGGTAAAAGCTTCATTACTGATGTTTTCAAAAGTTTAGGTGGAAGTTGGGAAATCAAACAGGTCGCAGGTGCTGAACATGCAGTCAAATTTTGGCGCGATGTTCTTGATGATTACACGGCAGGCAATTACGTTGAAGATAGCTATGAAGATGAAAAATGGGGTGTAGTAACTAGGCAGCGATTTGTTCATACCATAAAAGTTTAGCAAGGCATTCAAAAGGGCTTATTGTTAAGGAGATATATGAGTCAGCAATCCATTGAAACAAAAAGACTAATACTTAGGCGGTTTAATCTAAGTGATGCGACACGAGTGCAAGAGTTAGCTGGTGATAAACGTATTGCAGAAATGACGGCTAACATTCCTCATCCATATAAGAATGGAATGGCTGAAGGTTGGATTCGGACTCATTGTGATTTGTGGGAGCTGAAACAATCGGTAATTTACGCTATTACTTTAAAAGATAGTGGCCAACTTATTGGCGCTATAAGCTTAACTGAAATAACTGCAAACGATGGTAATCTTGGGTATTGGTTGGGTGTTCCATTTTGGGGCAAAGGGTACTGTACTGAAGCAAGTCTGGCTTTGATTGAATTTGCATTCAAACATTTGCACCTCCCGATGCTATATGCTCGGCACTTACCTGAAAATTCCCCTTCGGGTTCAGTAATATTGAAATCAGGTTTTTCGTATAGATATGATGTTGAGGTTACAGCATCAGGAAAAGTGCGCAAAGTAAGGCATTATGAGTTACAACGAAAACATATTTAGCTGATGAGATTTTACTTAGGTAGGTAAGTGGCAATGTTAGTTGTTAAAATTGTTTTGTGTGTTCAAATAGGCAGCAGAAATTGAAAATTTTAATTACAGGTACAGCAGGTAGAGTCGGACGTGCAATTTATATTAACCTAATGAAAAAACATGAAGTTGTTGGGATAGATAGAACACCATGTTCAACCGCTGATTTTGTCGGGGATATTCGTGATACCGCTTTATTGACTACAGCTTTAGAAGGCGTAGAGGTCATTATTCATACTGCGGCGTTGCATGCTCCTCATGTTGGGTTAGTATCCGATAATGAATTTGAAGACATTAATATAAAGGCAACAGAGCAACTTGCATTATTGGGTATAAAAAAGGGCGTTAAGCACTTTGTATTCACGAGCACCACCGCCCTTTATGGTTTTGCATCAACACCAGAAGGCACCGCGGGCTGGGTTAATGAAACCGTTACTCCAAGCCCTAAAACGATTTACCATAAATCAAAGATTCAGGCTGAACAGACACTTGAAAATATCTCAAATTTGTTCAATTTTCCTGTCACAGTTCTTCAAATGTCTCGTTGTTTCCCAGAGTCTGCACACTTAATGGCTGTTTATCGTTTAACTCGTGGTATTGATGCTCGAGATGTTGCTAGTGCTCATGCTTGCGCTGTAGATAAACGTCGATCGGGTTTTAGGCGCTATATCATTTCAGGGCAAACGCCATTTAACAAAATATCTTGTGAACAGCTATATCAAAGTGCTGATGATGCTATACGAGAATATGCACCTCGCTTGGCAAGTGACTTCGCAAACCGAGGATGGCGTTTGCCTCAAACTCTTGATCGTGTTTATGACTCTACACTGGCGCAACAAGAGCTTGGTTGGTTGCCCAAATATGGTTATGAAAGCGTATTAAGCATGTTAGATAATGAAATTGCAGAAGTTCTTCCAGCAACGAGATATCGCTAATTTTTTTTTATGGTCAATCGTTAGCTTGGGTATAGGTGCGTGTTTACTCATTGAATTTTAGAGGTATTTGTATAAGTGCATAAGTTGCAGGCGTTGTATGCTCTTACTGTGATATTAGCCCTATTGGGTCGCTACCTTTTTTAACTAACTCAGTTATCATCACTTCAATTATCTACATGAAAGGGAAATATCATGACTAGTCGTGTGTATGTTTTAGCTCAATTTAAGCCAAAAGCAGGTAAAGAAGCAGAATTGTTTGAAATTCTAAAAGCGCTTGAACCAGATTCTTACCGAGAAGAAGGTTGCATCCAATATATGCTTACTCGCCAGATTGATCACCCAAGTGCATCTCGAAATGAATACCCCATTGTATTTAATGAAATTTGGGAAGATGCCGACTGTTGGGCGGCACATGGACGCAGGAAGCAAATCCAACATTTTTTTGAAACACAGGTGAAAGCTGAAGCTGGCTTGGTTGAAGATGCGATTGTAACGGCTTATTCAGATGAAGGTTATAATTACGACGAACCTATTTTTGAATAATAGAATGACTGGCACAGCCATTGTGCCAGTATTTATTATTTAGGTTAGATGCGTTTTCTTTGTGCATTCGTTGCTTAAGTTAGCTAGTCATTTAGCTAATTAATCCACGAAAATATAAGGTTATATTGTAATGTCAGATTCTCATGAAAAGGTAGCAAAATGCTTGTGCGGTGCAGTAAAAATGACCGTTGCCGCCGTCGATCCTAAATTTACTGTATGTCATTGTGATACCTGTCGTACTTGGGGTGGCGGCCCTTTCTTCGCTGTACAGTGTGGGACAGAAGTAACTATTGAAAGCGATAAAAGTGTGAAGGAATATGATTCTTCACCATGGGCCTCTCGTGGCTTTTGCTCTGAATGCGGAACGCATTTATTTTATCGTTTAAAGAAAACGGGAAGTTATAATATGCCCGTTGGTTTGTTTCCGCAGTTAGAGGGGTTGGTCATGAATATGCAATATTTCAGCGATCAACGGCCTGAATATTATTGTTTTTCTAATCAAACTGCAGAGATGACCGAGGCTGAGATAACGGCTTATTTTGCCTCTCAGGTGTAGGTATATAGAACAATCTTTTTCTACTCAACCGCTTTTTATTGGCGTGTATGCATGGTCGATTTATCGTGGCACGCTGAATAATGGAATCAGGATCACCTATAGAGGTTGCTAAAGTTCTATGTTGTAAGCATAAGTGTTTTTTTATGACGGATTGCACAAAAATAATAAATCTATATTATTGAAAAGACTGTTTTTTTAATATTGCACCTAGATGCTGGTTGCATATGGCGGAGGAAGTTTTGTGCTTAATTTAGATCAAATTGACCACATCCAATTGGATGTAAACAATCGAGCTTTAGTTCATAAAAGATACTTAGAAAATTTCGACTTTACTCGAGCCACTAGCTTAGGGCATTGGATTGAAGGAATTCCATTCGCCGTTGACAATAGTAGTGAACATCTTGGTTTATTTGAATCAAAATCTATATACAGTACACCTGTCTCTTTTAGCGTAACAAGCAATCAATTCAGCAACTGGCAAAAGCATTTATTTGAACACTCCATCGAGTATGTGCTTATGGAACATGACTTATTTTGGTCTATGCACTTTAGTGATCCAGGTGGAACGCCATTTGAAATAAAAAGCTATGATTGTATAGCTTAGATTTGAGTTAAAAACTAAGCTTAATAACGTATTTAATAGCCACCAGTCCATGAATGAAAATCGGCAATATTGTTTATTCAGTACAAAGAAGTCACGCATTGTATTAATTTAGTAATGTTATTAGAGGTGATTATCGAACCTGTGGCGATACTCAATTAAACAGGAGGCGAACAGTTGAAGTTTATATTTCTTGCCGATAAGAAAGAGATGAAGGCAAAGGTAGCACGTTGGTACTTTGATGAGTGGGGGCCACTCGTTAAAGGAGCGACAGTTGAATCCTTTGATAGAAAGCTAGATGACTATCTTAATTCAAACCAAATTCCTCTTATCGTCATGGCTGTTGATGGCGAAAAAGTACTAGGTGTTGCTCAACTTAGATGCCACGAAATGTCGATTTATCCTGATAAAGAACATTGGATTGGTGGTGTTTATGTTGATAGTGAGTTTCGGGGCAATAATGTGGCGTCCTCACTTATTCTTAAAGTACAAGAGGTGGCACTATCACTAGGTGTAAAAAAAATTCATCTGCAGACCGAAAAATTGAATGGAGGTTTATACGCGCATTTAGGCTGGAAAGCATTAGAGCAAGTCAACTATCGAGGGGTTGATGTTCTTGTTATGTCTAAAAGTATAAAGCGTTAATTTAACGTTTACGTGCGGTACTATACCAAAGGAATGAGTATGCATAATTTACTATTTTAAATAGCCCATAAATGACTGTAAGACTGTTTTTTTGCTTTTTCACTGCCTTAAATCATCACTTCCAATTATGTAATTTCTTTTATAAGATCACGCCTCTAATTTACTGAAATAAAAAGTATTCATGCCTACTTACTTTATAAATCATGTTCCTGTCGGTGTTAGGTATATGCTGATGTCAGCATTTGCTTTTGCACTTATGTCTAGCTGCGTTAAATTGGTCAGCACTTATGGCATACCTGTGTTTGAAATTGTAGCTGCTAGGGCTGTTGTTTCACTAATCATTAGCTATGCAGATATTAAAAGGAAACGGATTTCAGTTTGGGGTAATAATAAAAAATTACTGATAGCAAGAGGCGTCGCAGGCTCGCTTGCTTTGATATGCGTTTATTTCGCAGTCGCGACTTTACCTTTAGCTGAAGCGACTATTCTTCAATACCTACATCCTGTGTTTACCGCTTTGCTGGCGTTAGTGTTTCTTAGAGAGCGAATTCAGCTCTCAACTATTATTTGTATTGTCTTTTGTATCGTAGGGCTACTTGTAATGGTTAGTCCGGGGTTAACATTTGATAGTACTGCTGCATTACCTTTGCTAAGTGTAACCGCTGCTTTACTGGGCGCTCTGGGAAGTGCTATTGCCTATGTCATTGTAAAGCGACTCAGTAGCAGTGAAGATAGCTCTGTTATTATCTTTTATTTTCCGTTAATTGCGTTGCCTCTGTCTGTGTTATTTTTGGGTAATGACTTTGTAATGCCAGATACAGAAGCGCTGCTACTATTGCTCTTTGTTGGTATTTCCACTCAAGTAGGGCAAATCGGGCTAACAAAAGCGATGCAAACTGAAGTTGCGAGTAAAGCCACGGCATATTCTTATGTGCAGGTGGTTTTTTCAATCATTCTTGGATGGTTATTCTTTAGTGAGATCCCATCAATATGGACTTGGGCTGGTGGAACTCTGATTATTATTGGTGCTTTCATCAATGTATTTGGAAGCCTCAAGTTTAAAAAATTAAAAACGAGCCAAGCAAGCTAACTATACGCAAGTTACCTTAAGGTGCTCTGAATCCAGCATTTTGAGGTGGCTTGGGTATATTCAACTAACCTTAAGTGAACGAATAACAAACTTAAGTGAAAGTCTCTATGCAAGTAGTGGCAGCGTGAATAATGATCCCCCCAAAGAACCGTTAGGTATTTTCCCTCACTCATGGACTGAATTAAGGGCGGGAAGAGTTCCAGGTAATATTCCCATTTGGGTGGGGATTTTGTCTGAGCTGACCGAATTTGGGATTTTTTTTGTAGCTTATTTTATTGCTAAATACAATTACCCCGAAGCTTTCTCCCTTGGCCCTCAGAGCGTAAGTACTGCCTCAGGCGTTTGCAATACTCTTATATTGCTGTCGAGTAGCTACTTTATGGCAAAAGCCATGATCAATATTCGTTTGGATAATCTACGGAAGTCGGAGCGTTACCTTTGGCTGACTTTTAGTTGTGGCTGTTTGTATTTGATGGTGAAAACGGGCGAATTTTATTGGAATGATTTGCAGGGTTTTAGCACCAATACCAGTGAGTTTTTTACTATCTACTACTACATGACCTTTAATCACTTTCTTCATGTTGGTTGGGCAGCTTGCGCGATATTGTGGGTGATTTTCCGCTTGCGTAAAGGCGCTTATTCAGCAAAGCAGCACTCAGGCTTAGAGGCCTTGGCCATGTATTGGCATATGATTGATCTTATGTGGATCCTTATATTCCCATTGCTGTATGTATTGAGGTGATTGCTGATGAAGTCATTTGGGAAAATTGAATATTATTGGTGGGCACTGATTGGAATTACCCTGTTTAATACATTTTTGGGTGAACATTTTGAGTCCACGGCACTAGTGAGTATTTTGGTGGCACTGACTGTGATGTCTAAAGGGTTGATAGTTATCGACCATTTTATGGAACTGCGCCAAGCCCATAAATACTTGCGTTTAATGATGCGGATCTACATTATTTTGTTCCCATCACTCATTATATTGACTGCCTTTTTTTGACGATGAATGGGCCAAGTCGATTACTTTTATAGCCAACCATTTGATAAGTGCTATATTTATATATACCCAAGCTACCTCAAGATGCAGGATTCAGAGTGATCTCAGCGTGTTTAATTCAAGGAAAATGTGTGTAGGAATGGCTTTCTTTTTCGACTAACGTCGAGTCTTAGGGAACAATATGACCTCTTCAACTACCTCAGCTATTCCCATTAATAGTGATATTTTTTATCAGCCACAAGATAATGAAGTTCAACTGTTTGAGTATGCGTATGCGCATCAGTTGCCATTGCTGATCAAAGGGCCAACAGGGTGCGGTAAGACTCGCTTTGTCGCTCATATGGCCGAGAAACTAGGCAGACCATTGTACACCGTGGCATGTCACGATGACTTAACTGCAGCGGATCTCGTTGGGCGCCACTTGATTGGGCCTAATGGTACGTATTGGCAGGATGGGCCATTAACTAGAGCGGTGAGAGAAGGCGGCATATGTTATCTCGATGAAATTGTTGAAGCGCGTAAAGATACCACGGTGGTCCTTCATCCTCTTGCTGATGATCGACGCCTACTACCGATAGAGCGAACGGGGGAGGAGCTTGCCGCTGCGGAAGGCTTTATGTTGGTGGTGTCTTATAACCCAGGCTATCAAAATATTCTCAAAGGCATGAAGGCAAGCACTCGACAGCGCTTCGTCGCATTGCGACTTAACTATCCCGACCCTTTGCTTGAGAGTCAAATTCTGATGGCTGAAAGCCAAATAGAACAAAGCTTGGCGGTCAAGTTGGTTGAATTGGCCGGTTCACTGCGTCGATTAGACAGTGACTTGGATGAAGTGGTGTCCACTCGCTTGTTAATTTATGCGGCTCGAATGATGTCTAGTGGCATGTCACCGCTTGCTGTGTGTCGGTGTTGTCTTGCTGAGCCCCTATCAGATGATATTAGTACTGTTGAAGCCTTGATGGATGTTGCACGCTTATATTTTGATTGTTGAGGGGGCGCTTTTTAATTTTGCTTGTAGCCCATCTTGTTGCCAGCCCATGCCCGTACTAACATCCATACGGCAATCAGAATAAATACAGTATGGATAGAGATAAAATAGGTAATCACAAATACCCACGTCATCCCAGAGTTGAAGCCTCCCAATAATATCATTAGTGCCGTGACCAGTATTAATGCCGCAGCAGCGGCTAGGTTCAGCTTGATGGCGAAGTTCAGGTGGTAAGCGGAAAACGACTCAGTGGTGCATTTATTAATTTTGGTTAGTAACACGATAAACGAGAACACAGGCAAAAAGGTGAGGTTTAGTAAGGACCACAAGGCAATTGCAGATGCTTGCTCTATTTGTTCTTTATCGTATTTTTTAAAGTTCATCGTTATATACCTGTCTGCTGTAGTCCGTTATCTAGGCAAATAAATGACCATAATAAAACAAAATAATGCGATAAATACAAAGGCCCACAAAAACACCTTAGTCTTATAGCGGCGACTGCTTGGATGAGCCTTAGGTAAAGCCATACCACAATGATGGCAGACCTGAGTTGGAGCTGACCAGCCACCAACATCTTGCTCAATGGTATTTTCAGTCTGACAATACAAACAGGGCACTTTCTCGCTCATTTAGCTCTCCTAATGTGGATAATGTCTAGCAAGAAGACTGGGTGAGTTGATGATACAACTGGGGCAGCTTTGTGGGTAATTGGCTTGGGTCGAAAATAACAGTAAAGCCATTGTTTCCAAAGATATAAGGCAGATACTGGTCAGCCTTTTGATCTATGGTGATGCAAAATGGAATGAGTCCAAGGCGGCGGGCGGCAATGATGGCTTGCCGGGTATCTTCAACTCCATGTCTTCCGTCGTAATTATCGATATCATTTGGTTTGCCATCGGTCAAAATAAGTAATAGTTTTCGATGTTGAGTTTGCTCGACCAAAATGTTGCAGGCTTGGCGAATCGCCGCTCCCATGCGGGTATAAAACCCAGGACGTAGGCTGAGTATGCGACCACGTATATGGTCATCATAAGGTTCGGTAAAATTCTTCAACAGCGTGAACCTGACATGATGGCGTTTTACTGATGAAAAGCCATAAATAGCAAAAGGATCTCCCACTGCCGCTAAGGCCTCACTAAATAGCAACATACTGTCTTTGATGACATCAATTACTCTGTACTCATTATTGATATAGGCATCTGTAGACATGGAAAGATCTGATAATAATAGGGTGCTGATATCACGTTGGCAGTTCTGAAATCGAAGGTAGAGTCCAGTATCGTGCGCCACTGATGTTTTACTATCAATATGGAAATCTAGCCAAGCTGTTAAATCAATTTCATCGCCAGTCGACTGAGCTTTTTGCCAACTTTTGATACTTTGCAACTGCTGGAATTGTTGACGGATTTTCTTGGCTGCAGGGGTTAATGATGCTGGTAAGGCGAGTGGTTTGCTGTCTTTAGGTAACATAGGTTGCAATAAGCAGCGCTTGGGTATTAATTGATTGGACTTATAGTTCCACTCTGGCAACGTGATGCCTTTTCCCAGCGGTAAGTCGTCTTCAATTGCAGAGGGTAAATCTAGATCTAGCTTAAGTTTTGCGGTCTTTTGCCGCGAACCCTTTGCAACCGTAATAATATCAAGATCCTCAGCAACTCTTTGAGCGTCGTCATCATCAGTGTCGTCTTCCGCGCGATTCACCCGAGAAAACTCGTTCCAGGAAAATAAGTTTTCTAAGCGAAATACCATCAAACTATCTTTAGTGTCATCTTCATCAATTCGCTCTGATTTTTTTCTAGCTTGTTGGCTTTTCTGGTGAGTCATTAATGATGAAATTTGTTCCTCATCACCATTAACCTCTGCCGCTTTGAACGGATTGGCTTTGATATTTTCATTGGGGTATAACCAGAGATAAATCGCTTGAGGGGCATAGTTGGCCACCGGAAAATCAATGATACTTTCAGGGTGAATTATCGCCTGAATGACAGCTCGTTCGAGCGGTTGCAAAGACTTGGGGAATGTCTCTACTGGTTGGCGTAGCTTAAGTACCGCAGTTGCGAGTTGTCGATAGCGCGGTCTCAACGCTGGGAATGTAGTTAATATTCTAGTCACGACGGCCTGATTGTCTTTGGCCCAGTGAATGAAATGGTTAGGGCTATGAGCGGCGAGTGCCACTAGCCAGAGGTAAAGTTCTTTATTGAGTTGTGGTGTGTCAAAAATGGCGATAGATTGCGGCAGCCGTAGGCTAGTTTCATCTTGCCAAGCAAGGCTAATCTGTTGCTTGCTACCTGAAATCTTATCGAGTAGTTTTCTGCGAGCGTAATAGTCACGAGGTACTGCTGCTTCGACGCGTTTAGTCGGCGCACCTCCTAGCGCTCGAAAGACCACTCCAGCAGATTTTTTGATCTCATCAAATTCAACTCGGGCATGATCAAATTCTGTGTGGCTCTTTTGCACAATAAACTTATGCCAAATACTACCAACCCATTCTTCCATAAGTGGTTAAATAATCTCCTTTGTACCGTGATTTGATTTAAATCGAAGCTGACGGTAATCGACGCGCCAGCTCCATTTCAATTTCCAGTAAAGCGAATGGATGTTGTTAACTCATCATTTAACTGCCTTCTTGTCGACAAAGAAGTTGGATAGGTAGGTGATCAGGCCGATTAAGAATATGACGCCTGCGGCTTCTCGTGCCCAATAGAAAATAGAGAGTTTATCTTGGGTTGCCATAAAACTAAGTGCCTCACCACTTTCGGGGAGACGCTGTAACCAGACCTGCAAAATTCCGGCACCAGTCAAAAATAGAGTGATAAATACCATGGCAACAGTCATTAACCAGAATCCCCACATTTCAATCACTTGAGCCTTATTACTTGATGCCTCGCCAACACCCCGTAACTTGGGCATAGCGTATGAGATGATAGTGAGAACTATCATTACATAAGCCCCGTAGAAAGCCATATGACCATGTGCTGCTGTAATTTGTGTACCGTGAGTGTAGAAGTTGACGGGTGCTAAGGTATGTAAGAACCCCCAAACACCAGCCCCTAAGAATGCCATTACCGCAGTGCCCAATGCCCACAGTGTGGCTGCTTTATTGGGGTGTTCGCGGCGGCGATTATTGACCATATTGAATGCGTACAGCACCATAGCAAAAAATGGCAAGGGCTCAAGGGCTGAGAATACCGATCCTATCCACTGCCAGTATCCCGGAGTTGCTAACCAAAAAAAGTGGTGTCCTGTACCTAATAATCCAGAGATCAATGCCATCGCAATAATGACGTAGAGCCACTTTTCAATGATCTCTCTATCGACGCCAGTAATTTTGATTAGAATAAAGGCCAAGATGGCGCCCATAATCAATTCCCACACGCCTTCAACCCAAAGGTGGACAACAAACCACCAAAAGAGTTTATCCAGAGCAATATTGTCTGGGTTATAGAATGAGAATAGGAAGAACACCGCAAGACCAATAAGACCAGTGATCAGCACCATATTGATGACGGTTTTTCGGCCTCGCAGTATTGTCATACCAATATTAAATAGAAACCCAAGACAGACAATAACAATACCGATTTTAGTAATGGTAGGTTGTTCTAAAAACTCCCGCCCCATCGTCGGGAAATATTCATTACCAGTTATTTGGGCAAGGGTTGAATAGGGCACCAGTAGGTAACCTAATATGGTTAATGTGCCAGCTGCGGCAAATACCCAAAACAGTAAAATTGCTAACTTAGGGCTGTATAATTCAGTTTCAGACTCTTCCGGCACAAGGAAGTAGGCGGCGCCCATAAAGCCAAATAACAACCAAACAATAAGCAAGTTAGTGTGGACCATACGGGCCACATTGAAGGGGATCGAACCCGCGAGGAAGTCTCCGACAACGTATTGAAGTCCCATTACGAGACCAAAGATAATTTGCCCGGTAAACAAGATCAAAGCAAAAATAAAATAAGGTGTTGCCACCGATTGTGATTGGAATTTTAAAGTACTCATCGCTTACCCCTCAATATTCGGTGGCCAACTGTTAACATCCATTTCAGCTGTGAACTTTAAGAATTCCGCTAAATCATCAACTTGTTGCTCCGTCAAATTAAATTGAGGCATTTGACGACGCCCCGGCACACCCAGTGGTTGAATTTTCATCCAACCTTGCATAAAGCCTTTAAATGCCGTGAGATTACCGCCCCCCCGACGAAAGTAAACATTACCGAGCTCTGGGGCATAATAGGCGCCTTCTCCTACGAGCGTATGGCAACCGATACAATTATTGTCTTCCCATACCGTTTTACCTCTTGCGACTGATTCTGTGAGGTTTTCGCGATGGTCAGATTTGGGCATTTCTCTCGTGGTATGCATGGTGAGTGCAGCAAACAACAGTAGGAAAAAAACACTGCCGCCATAATAAATATTTCGAGCCATGCCTTTCGTAAAAGTGTCTGACATATTGCTACCCTTTATTCTGCTTTACTTTAATTTTTTGATTAAAGACCTGCTTAGTATAGGTTAGGTGAATGCATTTGCCTTATTTCATAGGCTGGCCATTTAGGGCGTTATCGCTGGGAGCAAAGGCAGCCAGATATTGGCTTGCTGTGAGGGTAGTTGATCGTGCCGAGGACGGAAATTTTGAATGGAAGCTGGACGTTTCCTGCGGCTAAGCTTGCTGAATGAGCTTTATCTGGGTCCTAATATAATGAATAGAGCTGGCCTAACAGACCAGCGTCTCTTATTATTGTCGCAGTAGGCTAGTGAATTTGGTCATATTCATATGCACTGGAGTTACTGAATCTCCTTCATGGCAGAAATGACCGAAGGCTCATTGATCAGATTAAATAACAGGCTCTTTGCTGATGTTCTCTGGGCATCGGATAATACCTTCTTTGGGTTCTCTCTGGACTGTGTAAGTATGTTTGTGACGAACTTGCTGTTAGTACCAGATAGTTCATATACAAACCTGAGGGTGTCTAGCAACTCACCCTGAGGAAAACTATAAACAGCCATCTCACAACTAAGTTTATCCATGGAATGTAAGTTGTTCACTACCACCTTACGCTCAGCATTGAATTTTTCTTTGGCTTCATAGGCATTAATCAAAGCCTGCACTCTATCGGCGATAGCGACAGGTACTTCCATTGTTTTTGTTTCATGAGTCATTACTGGTTCTCCTGCTCTAGCTGAGATTTTATCACTGGGTCATTGAATAATGCCGATACAAATTGGTTTTGCTTGGCCAGCACAAAAACTATAAATGTAACGATTTCCTTCGGCATGAGAATGCTCCCCATATCCAATACGGCTAATTTTTATCATTCCTATATTATTAAGTGAAAGCTTTGAAATCACTTAATAATTAATGTGTTGTCTTTTTTTGTGCAGTCGGCAATGAAGATATGTTTATAATATTGAAGCATTGACGATTGACTAAGTCTTTTGCTTCTTCGACCTTAATTGCCACATCATCTGACTCAGATATTATATCCGAATTTCATGGCATAAGGTTAAAATCAAACGAAATATCTGGATAACGTCTAGTAAATTCAACTAATCAAGGAAGGGAAGACATTGTGATAGAAATTGAAAAGCTCTCAGAGAAATATGTTGAACAAGCCTTAGCACTCAAGGTGTCAGATGAACAGTTGATGTTTGTTGGATCTGTTCAAGAAATATTCGAAAGCATTCCAGAATCAGGGCATAAGCATGTCGTGTTGGTGGGCGATGAGGTTGTAGGTTTTTTTGTAATAGATACAGCGTATTCGAAAAATTATGATTTTTGTTCAGAAGGGGCTTTGGGTTTAAGGGCGTTTTTTATTGATAGTCGACATCAAGGTAAAGGTTACGGTAAATCCTCTGTTGCAGCTCTTAAGCCATATCTTCAGCAAGCTTATTCTCAAAACAGCAAAATATATCTTACCGTTAACTGTAAAAACCTTTTGGCTTATCGATGTTACTTAAAATATGGGTTTACTGATATTGACGAGTTGTACCGTGGTGGAGCTGCTGGGCCGCAGTATATAATGCTGATGGTTTAGGCTCGATTTGTTTCAGTATCCTGACTGTATAACTTGGCAGGGGTACTTTTTTGTACGATTGATTATCATTATATAAACTTAACACATGGTGTTAAGTTTTTTTTAATGCCTTGTACAATGTAAGTGAATTTTCTTTTCTTATTGATAAGTTATTATTATTTAGCAAATAGGGTTGGTGTAGATATACTCTCAACTGTCGAGTGTTTATGTGGATAATAATATTGTATTTTTTAATTATGAAAATATTAATTATAAAAGAAGCAGGTGGTGCCTCAAATTTTGATTGTTTTTTGGGAGTGCTTTCAAAAAAGTTATCTCATGCGATATGTAAGAAGTTATATGCGTATAGTGAACTTGATGAGTTGTATTCTTGTAATCGATTGAAAATACTTAACCCCAAAATATGGGGGTATTCTGGTGTGATTTATAAGCTTCGAGTTGATTGTAAAAAAGAATCGGTAAGAATACTTTTTGTAAAAACGGAAAGTAACAACTTATTTATGTTACATGGCTTTATAAAGAAAACAAGAAAAACACCTAATAAAGAAGCTAAGGTCGCTATACATAAATTTAATCAATTAGGAGTGGGTGAAAACCTGAGACCTTTAAACTTAAATAAATATTTTTTAATACATGACGATGTTAAAAATGTAAGTATTTGAAATGTAAATTATACGTGAATATCCAATATTGATTGTTTGGGTTGCTCTAGATATGTTGCACTTAATTACGTAATAGTTTTATTTTAAATGTTAACTCTTGGTGTTTATGTCTTAAATTCTGCATTCTAACGTTTTAATCTATTTGTCTTGGATATTATTCTCAAATTAAAATCTATTTAATGTTGTGATTGATCTGAAGATTAAAGTCCATGTCTTAACACATAAAGGAACAGATATGTCTGCAAAGCAAATTGTAAGAAAGTCAGATCTTTTCAACCTTACAGGTACTGGGCCAAAGCCTGCGATACTACCGGTGTATAAAGACTATTTACCGCCTTGCAATCAAAGCTGTCCTACCGGCAATGATATCCAAGGCTTTCTTGCTTTAGTTCGTGAGCGAGAGTTTAAAAAAGCATGGCAAAAACTGGTAATCAATCAACCTATGCCAGCCATTCATGGCCGTGTTTGTTACCACCCTTGCGAAACAGGTTGTAATCGAGTTAACAGTGACTCTTCAGTATCAATTCAACAAGTTGAACGTATGCTTGGCGATTTGGCATTAAATCAAAATTGGTCATACCCTCAAATCACTGAAGAATCAGGACAAAAAGTACTGATTATTGGTGCTGGTCCTTCAGGCCTAGCTGCTGCTTATCATCTACGTTTGGCGGGACATCAAGTCGAAATTCGTGATGCAAATCCAATTGCTGGTGGCATGATGAATTATGGCATTCCAGCGTATCGCTTACCTCGTGACATCTTACAAGCTGAAATCAAAATGATTACAGATATGGGTGTCAAAATAACGCTAAATTATAAAGTTGAAAATGTGCTCAAAGAGAAGCAAGACGGTGGGTTTGATGCTGTTTTTCTCGCAATAGGTGCACAAATTGGTCGTCATCTTGATATTCCGATGCAAGATTGTGGCTCAATCATGGAAGCTACTGATTTTTTAAACCTTGTTGGTAATGATCAACCACCAAAATTAGGGCGACGTATTGCCGTTCTTGGTGGTGGTAACACTGCAATGGATACTGCACGAGTCGCTAAACGACTTGGTGCAGAAGAAGCCATGATCATTTTCTTCTCTGATCGTAATAATATGACTGCACATGAATTTGAAGCGGCAGAAGCAGAAGCTGAAGGTGTAAAAATTCATTGGCTACGCAATCTTATTTCAGTGAATGGTAATGACTATAAAGTTGAAATCATGACACTAGATGAAAATGGTATTGCTCAGCCGACAGGTGAATACGAAATATTACACGCAGATGCAATGGTACTAGCTATTGGCCAAGATATTGAAAGTCAGCTACTTAGCCATGTTTCAGGTATCACTATTAATTCAGATGGCACTGTTCTCGTTAATGAACACATGATGACAGACTATGAAGGTTTGTTTGCTGGTGGCGATATGGTGCCTTCATCTCGCTCTGTGACTATCTCTACTGGTCATGGTAAGAAAGCAGCTCGCAATATTGATGCTTGGCTTCGTGGTGGTACTTATATCAGTGAAGAGAAACATCAAGTTGTCACTTACGACATGCTTCAACTTTGGTATCAAATCGACTCAGATCGAAGTCTAGTTCACGAAATTGATGTCGCCGAACGTGTAAAAGACTTTACTGAAGTAGTTCAAGGGATAAGCCAAGAACAAGCGGTTTATGAAGCAACACGCTGCTACAGCTGCGGTAATTGTTTTGAATGCGACGGTTGCTATGGTGCCTGTCCAGAAGAGGGCGCGATACTCAAACTTGGTAAAGGTAACCGCTACAAATTTGATTACGACAAATGTACGGGGTGTCAGGCCTGCATGAATCAATGTCCATGTCATGCAATTGATATGCTCCCTGTAACTAATACAAATCAAAAACCAAATAATCAATAAGGGGTACGCTATGTCACATCAATATAAAACAATGGATGGCTGTACAGCTGTTACCCATATTGCTTACCGTACTAATGAAGTAGCGGCAATTTATCCGATCACGCCTTCTTCGCCAATGGCCGAATTAGCGGATCAATTTGCAGCAGAAAAAAAATTAAATCTTTGGGGTGATATTCCTAATATTATTGAGATGCAATCTGAAGGTGGTGCTGCTGGTGCAACCCACGGTTCATTACAAACAGGCGCGCTAACAACAACCTTTACGGCATCACAAGGCTTGTTGTTAATGGTTCCAAATATGTACAAGATTGCGGGTGAATTAACTTCGACTGTATTTCATATTGCTGCACGTTCATTAGCGACGGGAGCATTATCTATCTTTGGTGATCACCAAGATGTTATGGCTTGTAATCAGACGGGTTTTGCAATGCTTGCATCAAGCTCTGTACAGCAAGCTCACGATAATGCGTTGATTGCTCAAGTTGCGACTTTGGAGTCTCGAATTCCTTTTATGCACTTCTTTGATGGTTTTAGAACCTCTCATGAAGTTAATAAAATTGCAGTGATCTCCGACGATGTCATTCGCGAAATGATCAATGATGAATTTGTTATTGCCCACCGTAAACGCGCTTTAGCACCAGAACGGGCATTTATTCGTGGTACTGCACAAAACCCTGATATTTATTTTCAAGGGCGAGAAGCAGTGAATCCATTCTACAAAGCTGTGCCACAGATTGTAGAAAATGCCATGAATAAATTTGCAGACTTAACAGGGCGCCAATATAAGCCTTTTAGTTATTATGGTGATCCTGAAGCAACTTCCGTGATGATTATCATGGGGTCTGGTGCTCAGACAACACGCTTAGTTGTTGATGATTTAAATGCCAAAGGGGCAAAGTTAGGTCTGATTGAAGTACATCTATACCGTCCATTTGCGGCCGATTACTTCATGAAAACCCTGCCTGTAACGTGTCAGCATCTTATTGTTATGGATCGCTGCAAGACACCAGGCGCAGTTGCCGAGCCGCTTTACACTGATGTAATGAGTGTATTAGCTGAACAGTGCTCAATGGGTAACCTAGCATCTATGCCTAAATTAACTGGGGGGCGCTATGGTTTATCTTCAAAGCAATTCACGCCAGCTATGGTGAAAGCGGCATTTGATAATGCTATTAGTGAAAACATTATTCGTCAGTTTACGGTTGGTATTAATGATGATGTTAGTTTCACTAGCTTGACCATCGACAACAATTATACGTTAGAGCCTGTTAATTCAGTTCGAGCCATTATTTATGGTTGGGGTTCAGATGGAACAGTTGGCGCAAGTAAAAGTACCATCAAAATTATTGGTGGTATTGATGGTAAGTTTGTACAAGGTTATTACGATTACGATTCTAAGAAGGCAGGCTCTCGCACCGTCTCTCACCTTCGTTTTGGTGAACACCTTATTGAAGCACCGTGGATGATTGAACGTGCGTCATTTGTTGGCATTAATCAATTTAATTTCTTAACGAAATTTGATTGTCTTGAACACGCCGAGGTTGGTGCAACTGTATTATTGAACTCCCCATATAATGCAGATGATGCTTGGTCTCAGCTACCTTATGCCGTTCAACAACAAATCATTACTAAAAAATTATCGCTTTATGTACTCGATGCGATGAAAGTCGCTGCTGAAACCAACATGGGACGTCGTATTAATACGATAATGCAAACTGGTTTCTTTATGCTGGCTAATGTTTTTCCTCAACAAGAAGCTATTGCTCAAATCAAGCATTCCATTGAAGTTACTTATGCTCGTAAAGGGCAACGTGTTATCGAAATGAACTGGAATGCGGTTGATCATGCGGTTTCAGCGACTCAAAAAGTGATGGTACCAACCACAGTTACATCACAAATTGGAATAAAAGAAACCATTACCAACCAACATCCCGTGTTTCTGCAAAAAGTTACCAAAGAAGTCATGGCGATGCGTGGTGATCTGATCCCTGTATCAGAAATTCCAGCTGATGGTACATTCCCATCAGGGACGACACAATTTGATAAGCACCGCCAAGCGGTTAGCGTACCAAGTTGGGATCCCGAATTATGTATTCAGTGCGGTAATTGTTCGTTTATATGCCCACATGCAACAATTAGAGCCAAACTATATCGCAAAGATGCCCTTGATACGGCACCTGAGAACTTCAAGTATGCAGATGTTGCAGCACGTGGTTTTCCTGATATGGCTTATTCTATTCAAGTGTATGCCGAAGATTGTATGGGTTGTACACTTTGTGTTGATGCCTGTCCTGCTCACTGCGCAACAGACTCAAACCGTAAAGCTTTACAGATGGTGCCTGCTGTTGATGAATGGGAAAAACAAGCGCTAAACGTTGAGTTCTTTGACGATCTACCATTGTTACCAATCAATCAAGTTGATTACTCAACGGTAAAAGGTGTGCAATTTTTACCACCTCATTTCCAGTTTCCGGCGTCTTGTGGCGGATGTGGCGAGACTGCGGTTGTGAAAACTATCAGTCAATTGTTTGGTGAACGCTTAATGATTGCAAATGCCACAGGCTGTTCTTCAATCTATGGCGGTAACATGCCAAGTACACCATGGACACAAGGTGCAAATGGCTGTGGCCCCGCATGGTCAAACTCACTATTTGAAGATAATGCAGAGTTTGGATTAGGTTACCGTATTTCTGTCGATCATCAAGAAAAGGCAGCACGACGTTTACTCAATGAGCTTCAGCATCACATTGGTGCAGAGCTGGTTCAGGCTGCATTGAATGCTGACCAAAGTACGGAAGTTGGCTGTCGCGAGCAGCGGGATCGTGTTACAGAAATTCGTCAACACATTCATGGGCACCCAAAAGCAGCCGAACTTGATTCAGTTATAGATGCTACGGTTAAACGTTCAATTTGGTTAATGGGTGGTGATGGCTGGGCCTATGACATTGGTTATGGTGGCTTGGATCATGCACTTGGTACCTCACGCAATATTAATATTTTGGTGATGGATACAGAAGTGTACTCAAATACCGGTGGGCAAGCGTCAAAAGCAACGCCGTTAGCTGCAACTGCAAAATTTGCTGCTGGTGGTAAACCAACATTCCGTAAAGAATTAGGTTTACAAGCGATTTCATACGGTAATGTTTATGTAGCTCAAATTTGCTTAAATGCTAATCCACAACAAGCACTGCAAGCGCTACGTGAAGCCGAAGCTTATAATGGACCATCATTAATTCTGTCTTACAGCCCATGTATCGCACATGGCTTTGATATGACTCAAGCTCGTCAGCAAGCGAAAAAAGCGGTTCAGTCTGGGCATTGGCCTTTGTATCGTTATAATCCGACATTGAAAGAGCGAGGTGTTAATCCATTCATGCTTGATTCACTTCGTCCATCGATAACCAAAGCGGATTTTATGGATGCAGAAAATCGCTTCAGTAATTTATTTAAAACTAATCCAGAAAATGCTGATGCTATGTTTGCTCAAGCACAACAAGTTGCATTAAGCAAATGGGCCGTATTTGAAGAAATGGCAGAGACGAATCCAAGTTGGTTTATGCCGGAACTCAGTGCATTAAAATAAGATACTTAATCACTGTTTGTTAGAAATTTAAAGGGAAGGCTAAGTGTTTACACGCTTAGCCTTTTTTAGTCGATTAATGCTTAGTTACTTAAAATCACGTTTAGAAAAGCGATCGTTTTAATGCTACTGGTAATGCTATTCCAATGAGAAGAACGTTTTTCATTCCATTTATTCTTTTTGATGTACCCATATTCTATTTTTATACTCACAGGATCTTTTTAATATAGCGTCTTATTTATTGGGGGTTAATAACCCATATTAATAAAGGGCAAAGAGATCTGTGAGTTATGAATATTTATTGGGTAAGTTGGGCTTCCTTAAATGAGATAACCTTATCTCAAGTATGGATATTATGCGTAGTGGTTGATTCATGAACAGCTGGAAAAAACGATAAGGGTTATCGATAAAATAGATGGTGGTAATAAAGCGATTGCTAATTATATTTTATTTCAATGATTTGTGGTTGTTTTTTGATATTTAGTGTTAATGGGAAGTGATATTTGAACAGCACTTTTATTGATTTCGATCAGTATTAATTTATGTATTAAAATACAAAAATGAAAGCATTTCTAAGTCAACGACTCAACGCTTCAGTAATAATGTATTAAGTATGGTGCTATTTTTGAAAGCACCTTCAATTGAAATATTTCAGTTAAGTGGGTCACTAGGTTTGTGTTTGTTTCAGCCAGTTTTTAGGTGTTATATCGAACTGACGTTGAAATGCTCGAGAAAATGCCACACTTCCGCTATAGCCGACCTCCAAACAAACTGATTTTATCGGGTTGCCCATTAGCAGTAACTTTTGTGCGAGCAACAACCTTGATTCCGTTACATAACTCAGTGGCGGTTGCCCTATTACACGATGAAACAGGGCTGCAAATCGGGCACGTGACATACCCACCTGTTTTGCCAGCTCTTCAACTGTCCACGGGTGATCTGGTTGTTGATGAATAACCTCAATCGCTTTCGCTAACTTGGACTCCGACAGCGCAGCCAAAAGCCCAGCTCCACAAACCTTATTTTCTACCAAATGACGAATTACCAGCAATAATAACAAATCTAACAGATTTGAGATGACGGCTGATTGTGCAAAACGAGGCTTAAATGCTTCATCGAAAAGCATCGTAATTACATGCGATAAATTAGTGAGCTGAGAAAGAGGAAGCATAATCGTATTAGGAAGCGCGCGGTAAAGAGGGGAGTCTTTGAACGTTAAACTAGCGCAGACTACATCACAACCCGTTAGAGTCTTGGATTGCATGCGGTGCGCTTTTCCCTTGGGGTAAATGATTAATGTTGGTTCATTAATTACCTGAACTAAATTGGTTTGATTGTATAACGCTAATTCGCCACTGCGAACTAAATGAAGTACTCCCCCTGTTGGGTGGTTTGAACTATCAGAACTTCCACATAAATTACCGGAGAAGAACAAATTTGCTTTTGGTTCTGCATGCGCGATTAACGCTGATAAAGTATCCACGGTGAGACTCTAGGTATGCTTATTTAGATTAATAGTGATAATTCGTATTGTTTTTGATGTCAATATTTATAACGTAAATTCATTAAATCAATAAGGAACACTATATGAGCCGTATTCTTCCAGTTTCTCAGCCACAAGGCGATGTGGCGACAACACTGTCTGCCATTAATACCAAGCTTGGAATGATTCCAAACTTGTATGCAACTGTGGCTCATTCATCAACGGTATTGAATGCCTATCTCACTTTTAGTGAAGCACTGAGCAAAGGCCGTTTAACTGCAAAGCAACGTGAGCTGATTGCACTAGCAATTGGTCAAGCTAATGAATGCCAGTATTGTTTATCAGCTCATACTTTAATTGCGGCAAGTAGTGGTGTTGAAAAGCAACAGATTGCCGATGCAAGGAAAGGCGAGGCAAGCAATGAACTTGATCAAGCATTACTGACACTTGCGATAGCTTTGGTGGAACAACGTGGTGAGCTTACTACCGAGCAACTAACTTCAGCGCGTCAAAGCGGCGTGGATGACGAGTTGACTTTCGAAGTGATCGCCCAAGTGACGGCTAATATATTTACCAATTATTCTAACCATGTAGCGGAAACTGATATCGATTTTCCACTGGTTAACCTGAAAGCTTGATGATGCAAGGAGAAAATATGCAACAGGAAAAAGGTTATCTGGTCGCGCTAAGTGGTGTGGTTTTAACGTTACTATGGATTGGAGTATTTAAGTTTACGCCAACAGAAGCAGAAGCAATTCGCCCTTTGGTTGAAAGCCATCCACTAATGAATTGGATGTTTAGTATTCTGTCTGTACAGGGGGTCTCAAACCTTATTGGTATTACAGAAATCATTGTTGCCATTGGTATGGTGATTGGTGTATGGAAACCCAAATTAGGCTATTGGAGTGGCTTGGCTGCGGTGGTTATATTCATCACGACATTGAGTTTTCTTTTCACTTTATCAGGCGTCTGGAAAATAGTAGATGGTGTGCCTGTTACAGAATTCTTTATTTTTAAGGATGTTGTATTTTTAGGCGTTGCTTGGCTTAGTGTAGAGAGAAGTCGTCGCTTGATGGTGATTTAAATGAAATGGCATTCATTAATATGAATGCCATTTATTTTGTTATTACATTAAGCCTTTTATCTCGGATTTGTGTTTCCGGCTTATCACGAGATGTAACTTAAAGTTAAGTTTACTTCATGTTCTCAACTTGCTTTTGTAATTCATCAATTTGATTTAGTTTTTTCTGAAGGCCGAGAGATTGAGCACTTATACTTGCAGGATTTAACAGCGTACCATTTTGCATTGGGTAACCTGGTAGTGTCGCGAAGAAATCAGCAATCACATCTTGAATTGGAACAAATAACCACATATTGTCAGCCATCCAGCGCATGTACATGGAAGATTCATGCGGTGCTTTTTCAAATGGGTCTGCACGTAGGTGAATAATTTGCGGCCAGTTTGGTGTGAAACGAACGGCATCAACGATACTACCTTCCATAACGGCGAAGTTTAGTTTCCAGTCATTCCAACGAATCGCGTTTAGTTCACCATTGGCGGTAAAGTACATGAGTGAGTCACGCGGGCTTTCTTCTGCTTTACCTTCGAAATAAGGTTTGAAGTTATAACCATCAATGTGAACTTTCCAGTCTTTATTATTAGCGGTGTAGCCTTTGGCAAGTTGCTCTTTCACGTCATCAACACCAGCTGCAGCTAGGAGTGTTGGTAGCCAATCTTGGTGCGCCATCATTTCATTGATTTTAGACCCAGGCTTAATTACGCCAGGCCAGCGAACAAGCTGAGGAACACGCATGCCGCCTTCCCATGTTGTGCCTTTTTCACCATAAAATGGTGTTGCACCACCATCAGGCCACGTCACGGTTTCAGCGCCATTATCGGTAGAGTAGATAACTATAGTGTTATCAGCGACGCCAAGTTCATCAAGCTTATCAAGTAGAATACCCACCTGATCATCGTGTTCAAGCATGCCGTCGGCGTAAATACTTACCCCTGACTTACCTTGATACTTTTCTTGTAATCGAGTCCATACATGCATACGGGTGGTGTTGTGCCATATGAAGAATGGTTTGTCAGCTTTTACCGCTTTTTCCATGAATGCGAGTGACGTTTCCAGAAACTCTTCATCGGCATGCTCCATACGCTTACGGGTCATAGGGCCTGTATCTTCGATCTTGCCATCTGCGTACGATTTAATTACACCACGGGGACCATAGTTTTTACGGAACTCAGGATCTTTCGGGTAGTAATATGTCTCAGGTTCTTCTTCTGCATTAAGGTGATAAAGGTTACCGAAGAACTCATCAAAACCATGATTAGTTGGTAGATGCTTATCTTGGTCACCAAGGTGGTTTTTACCAAACTGTGCTGTCATGTAACCTTGATCTTTAAGCAAGTCAGCAATAGTTGGTGCCCAGTCAGGAATACCATGAGTTGAACCCGGCATACCAATTGTTAGTAGACCTGTTCGGAATGGTTCTTGACCTGTAATAAACGCAGCTCGTCCAGCAGTACATGACTGCTGACCGTAATGGTCGGTAAACAATGCTCCTTCATTTGCAATGCGGTCAATATTCGGGGTTTGATATCCCATCATGCCTTGGTTATAGGCACTAATATTCCAGTAACCTACATCGTCACCAAAAATTGCAAGAATATTGGGTTGATCGGCAGCTACAGCAGTACCTGCTGTGGCTATTAGTCCCACGCTGATTGCTACTTTGTTTAAATGATATGCCATATAGAGTCCATCTAACTAGTGTCGTAAGAAAAGGTTGAGTAAAAAGAACTGAAACGTAAACCCATACTCGGTTTATGGGTACTGACTCTAAAACGTCGCACTGTTAGTGTCGCTTTATAGTGTTTATAACTATTGGTTATGTGGTGAGTTTAACTTGATGATTTAAAAGCGAAAGCTATCAATGCAATGATGGTAGGGATGGCTTGGAGTGTGATGGGGCTCAAACATGTTTTGGTATCTCCGTGGTTATCATAACTAATATAACCAAAGGTAATGGGCAAGTTGTTTAAAATGGCTTCAGATTGTTTTTGGGGCACAGCTTATGAACCACAACCAGCAACAGATATCGACACTTATCAATGAAGTAAACCGTTCCGTTATTGGCCAACAGCATGTTGTTCGTTCGTTAGTAATAGGGCTGCTGACCAATGGTCATGTGCTGCTTGAGGGGTTACCGGGTACAGCTAAAACCCGTTCGGTCAAATCACTGGCAAATACATTAAATGCCAGCTTTGGCCGAATTCAGTTTACTCCTGATCTTTTACCTTCTGATGTAACAGGCACTGAGGTTTATCAAGAGCGACAGGGGACGCATCAACTGCGTTTTCAGCCTGGCCCCATTTTTAACAGTATTATTCTTGCCGATGAGGTAAACCGTGCCCCCGCTAAAGTTCAAGCAGCATTGCTTGAAGCGATGGCCGAAGGCACGGTTACGGTTGGCGATAAAACACATTGCTTACCTGAACTGTTCATGGTTCTCGCGACGCAAAACCCGATTGAACAGGAAGGTACCTACCCATTGCCTGAAGCGCAGATGGATCGATTTATCATGAAGGTTACCGTTGATTTCCCAGAAGATGATGCAGAGCTGGATATTATCCGTTTAGTCCGTCAGGAAGAGCAATTGTTATCGCTAGGTAGTGACAATCAGGAGCATCAATCAACGGTACTTGATCCTGCTTTTATTCTTGAGGCTCGGCGTGAGCTGGCAGAAATGGAAGTATCAGATGTAGTCGAGCGTTATATTGTCGGCTTGGTAATGGCGACCCGCAAGCCTGCCCGTTATGAGGCGTCGGCACTGTCTCGTTGGATTGCCGTTGGTGCGAGCCCTCGTGCTTCTATTGCTCTTGATAAATGTGCGCGGGCCTATGGTTGGATAAATGGGCGTGATTTCGTTCTGCCCGATGATGTACGAGCTGTTGCCTCATCGGTATTGGGTCATAGGCTTACTTTAAGTTATGACGCATTGGCTGATGGGATCAGTCACCAGCAGATAGTTACGGAGTTGCTTGATCATGTTGTGATTGGCTAGGGGGAATAATGGTCAATCTATCTCGCTTTTCTTCATCCTTATCAGACAGCAATTCCGACCCCCGCATCCATTGCAGGTATGATCGATTAATCAAGCTTCAAGCACAAGTTGAGGGTTTCAGTTTATTGCCTCAACTGAAAGCGGGCAGTGTGCTATCGGGTCGCCATGGTTCGGTATTCCGAGGACGAGGTCTCAACTTTGAAGAGCTACGGCATTATCAGCTGGGAGACGATATCAGAAACCTTGATTGGAAAGTTACTATGCGTACGGGCAAGCCTCATGTTCGAAGCTATACCGAAGAAAAAGATCGCCATGTCATCATTTGTGTCGATCAACGTAGCAGTATGTTTTTTTCTTCAGTAGAAATGATGAAATCCGTTGTTGCCGCTGAGATAGCAGCTTTAATTGGTTGGCGAGTCCTGAAAGATAGTGACCGAATTGGCATGGCGGTATGTGGTTGTGAGGGAATTAACTGGGTCAAATCTCGACGATCACAAGCTGATTGGTTGCAGCGTCTGCAAGTTTTAACTCAAGCTAATCAGGCTTTGAATGTAGCAAGCCATGATCAAGTTGCAGTCAGCTTTGCCAACTTACTGGCAATGTTAGCCCGGTTGAAGTTAAAGAATACCACTCTGGTTATTCTCAGCGATTGGGCGGGTGCTACAGAGCAAGATATTAGCTACCTGAAGTATCTGCAGCGGCATAATGATGTGCTAGGTATCTTGATTGCGGATCCCCTTGAAAAGTCATTGCCGTGCCATAGTGCTAGCGATAGCCATTGGGTGGTAGGTGATGGTCAATTTCAACTCAATATCACCAATAGCCAGCAACTGTCACGGGTTAATCAAGGGTTGGAAACACAGTTGTTACTGAAAAAAGAACAGCTACTAAAGCTGATGGCAGTGAAGTCGTTGCCAGTAATTGAACTTGATACCAATGGTCAACATATTGAGCAGTTTAAGCGTGCAATAGCAGGGGGGCGTTAATGCAACATGCACCCCCGAGTACATATATTCTACGCGAATTGATTGATGTTGCAGTGCCAGATTCAGTCTCGTGGTGGCCACAAACGATTGGTTGGAAGATCTTGGCGGTCTTGATATTACTGGCTGTTGGATATTGCCTCGCCAAAAAGATCCAAAGTTGGTGGTATAACCGTTACCGTAGTGAAGCTGTGCTGGCATTACAAGCGTTGCAACCTGAGTCCCCGACGGTTAATCAGGATATTTTGATTATCGTCAAAGCTGTGGTCACCTACTTAGAACCAAGAAATGGTGCAATGTTTGGCGAGCGGTTATTAGATTATATGGACAGCCTTTCTCCTCATTCAGATTATCGTTTTGCCTGTGAATCGGGTCGCCATTGGTTGCACTCGGTAGTAACAAAAAAAGTGACATTCACCCCGGATCAAGCTGCGAACATCATCGATCAGGTAACGCTGTGGATGGAAGAGCATGATGAGCGAGTTCCCCACCATATTCAGGCCGGAGGGATAGACCATGTTTGATCGTTATTTGGTAGATGTGAGCAGTGTTGTTTTCATTCATCCATGGTGTTTTTTACTGTTACCGATTCCATTGATAATTTATCGGCTTATTCCTGCATATCGTACCAAGCAAGCAGCTATCAAAGTGCCTTTCTTTGACACCTTGGTCGATGCGCTTGGGGAAAAACCGACAGAGGGGGCTAGCCAATTGACACCACAGTGGTGGCAGCGTGTGATCTTACTAATTTCCTGGTTATTGGTTGTGGCAGCACTGGCCAAGCCAACAGTGCTGGGGGAACCGCAAGTACGTGAGCGGCTAGGAAGAGACGTAATGGTGGTTTTGGATTTGTCAGGCTCGATGGCTGAACCAGACTTCACTACGCCGAATGGTCAGAAGAACACTCGGTTGGCAGCGGCAAAGCAGGTACTGGCTGATTTTGCAGAAACGCGAAAGGGTGATCGGCTGGGGTTGATTTTGTTTGGCGATGCAGCATTCATTCAAACACCGTTTACATCGGATCTTACTGCTTGGCTGGCATTACTGGAGCAAACAGATGTCGCGATGGCCGGCCAAAGTACCCATCTAGGTGATGCCATAGGGCTAGCAATCAAAGTATTTGACCAAAGTTATTACAGTGATGCGAACAATAGTGAACCGCGTGAAAAAGTGGTGATTGTACTAACAGATGGTAATGATACCGGAAGTTTTGTTGAGCCAATTGATGCTAGTAAGGTTGCTGCAGCCAAAGGGGTACGGATCCACACTATTGCGATGGGAGACCCAACCACGGTAGGTGAGCAGGCGTTGGATATGGATACCATTGAAAAAATTGCTTCAGTTACGGGGGGAAAGGCCTTTGAAGCACTCAACCATGAAGAGTTAGTGGTGGCCTATCAGACAATTGGTGAACTGGAGCCACAGTTATATGAAAGTACGACATATCGAGCCAAACACAGTGTGCACCGTTATCTTATTATGATAGTGGTTGCCTTGTATCTGCTGGCATTCTGCATGGTTTGCCTACGTCGTTGGTTGCAGAATTCAATAGTATCTAAAAGGGAAGCGACATCGCGAAAACAAAGCGAACGGCAAGAAGGAGCCTGTGATGTTTGATTCCCTTTTATGGCAGCAGGCTTGGCAGCAATTTCATTTTATGCGTCCTTATTGGCTACTGGTACTGATCCCACTGTGTTTCGTTGTATATTTGCGATGGAAGCAAGAGGCTGATGAGCAATGGCAACAATTTCTGCCATCACACCTCCGTCAGGTGCTAACCATTGGCGAGACCGGCTGGAGAAAGCATCTGCCACTTAAACTTCTAACAGTGAGCATGGTGTTGGCGATATTGGTTTGTGCGGGGCCTAGTTGGCAGCGCGAAGCTTCTCCGTTTGGTGAAGATAAGTCTTCGCTGTTAGTTGTGCTGGATAACAGTGATTCTATGTTGCTGCAAGATATTGCACCGAGCCGCCTTGAGCGTACTAAGCAAAAAATCCGAGATTTGATGGCGCTAAGGCAAGGCGGACGAACTGGTTTGGTGGTGTACAGCGGTTCAGCTCATATCGCGATGCCTTTAACCCAAGACAGTGATGTATTCACTCCATTTCTTGCTGCGATTGAGCCTGATATTATGCCAGTAGAAGGTAAGTCGGCTGAAACGGTACTACCGTTACTTACTCAACAGCTCGGAACAGAAACCGTAGGGACAGTATTATTGCTGACCGATGGTGTTAATCCGAACACCATTGAACAATTTGAAGCGTATTTTTCGGAGTCGCCACATCAACTGCTTATTCTTGCGGTGGGCAATACGACGGTTAAAACCGACAGCCCGCTTGATTTGACTTCACTGCGTCAGCTGGCCAGTGCCACTGGTGGAAAAGTTCTTGAACTCACTGTAGATGATGGTGATATCACGACCCTAAATCGCCAAATAGAACGTTATATGCAGCTAAACAATGAATCAGCAATGCCTTGGAAAGATATGGGGTATTACCTGTTAATCCCTGTCGCTTTCATGTTGTTGCTATGGTTCCGTAAAGGATGGTTAGTTCAATGGTGTGTTTTGGCTGCCGTATCATTGTCGGTAAGTTATTCGCCTGATACAGAGGCTCAGCCTGTAATGTCAAAGGCTGAAACAGTGGTGCAGGAAGTTACGATTGGTGAGACATTGAATCAGTGGTGGATGAACCTATGGCTAACACCTGATCAGCAAGGGCAATTTTACTTTAACCACGGTGACTATCTACAAGCCGCGATTCATTATACCGATTCGTTTCGTAAAGGGGTTGCTTATTATTACGCCGCCGAATATCAGTTTGGCCGTAGTGCATTTATGCAAGATGGCAGTGAGATAGCCATGCTTAATACAGGTAATGCTTTGGCAAGGCAGCGCGAATATTTGGCTGCAAGAGATTTGTTTCGCCAACTGGCCGAGACGGCTGATTCTTCTTCTGTTCGCCAGCAAGCTAAGCATAATTGGGAAGCAATTCAGTCTATCGTGGATGAAATCAATCGGACCAGTGAAAGCCAGATGGGAACGACAGATGGACCTGAAGACTCTTTTGAGTTGGCAGATGATCAGCCAAGAACTTCTGATGGTGCTGAAGAAAAGGTAGATGCCAGCATGATGGTAAGGGAAACCCTGAATGCTAATGAAATTTTAGGCAGCCCAGAATTGGCGGATAAATGGCTCCGTCGTGTAGAGGCCGATCCAAAATATTTCCTGCGGGCTAAATTCCTTATTCAACTTCATAGTCCAGCTGGTTCCTTACTTAATGACGATAAGTTAGCCGGAAAAGGTCATAAAAAAGAGGCCCTCTTATCGGGAAGCCATATCACGGGAGAACACAATGAATAGTTATACTGCTGTTCAGAATGTGGCTTCAAATTGGCGAATAGCCATTCGGGCTGTTGTTATTATACTTGCAGTGATGATGTCTGGATTGTTCAGCTTATCAGCCTTAGCTTCATCGAACAGTGCCGCGATGGATATTTTTCAGCTTGAAAAGAGAGGACAGGTCGAAGTAAAGGCTTGGTTGGATCGCTCGCAAACAAACAAAACAGAACCGTATGCTATTAATCAGCAAATTATTATGTATATCGAAGTGGCGACACCGCGCTGGTTTACTGGGGGAACCCAGATAAACAATATTGATTTGCCCAATGTGATTGTAAAGCAGCGAAACCAGCTTGCGACCAATTATACTGAACGCAAAAATGGACAAACTTGGTCCCGTCAACGTTGGGAGATTACCTTATACCCGCAGCAGTCGGGGGCTTATGTTATTCCTGCCACTGGCGTTGAGTTACAAGTATCGACTCCAGATGGTTTGAATGTACGAGGAAGATTATATACCCCGCCATTATCCTTTTCAGTCGCATTGCCATCAGGTCGTTTGAATTCAGATGGTGACTGGGCAGCGGCCAGCGAACTTAAAGCGGAGCAGATCTGGGATAGCTCCAACGAGAAACTTGCCGTAGGTGATGTGATTACTCGTACAGTTCAGGTTAAAGGCAAGGATACCTTATCGGTTCTTATTCCATTGCTGATCCCTGAAGATCCGTCTTCTGAGTATCAAGCCTATCCGCAGCCTCACCGTCTAAAAGATACTCAAGAGCGTGGTAATTATAGGTCTAGTCGCCAAGAGCAGGTGATGTATGTTCTACAGGCTGGTGGAGACGTGCATTTTCCGGCTTTAAATATCCAATGGTGGAATACTCAAACGCAACAAGTGGAAACTCTTAAAGTTGCAGGTAAAACCTTTACAGTTCGGCATACATTTCAATCATTGTTGAATACATACTGGCAGCAACTCATGTTTTGGGGCGGGATAGGTTTAGGAGTAGTGCTTTTAATTGGTGTACTGACCCGTTATTACCGAACTCACCCTTTACCTGCTTTGATAGATTATGGAATGGCGGTGAATCGTCGACAATGGACGAAGGCTAAGACTATGGCTTATAACAAGTTTCGCAATGAAACGGGGCTACTAGAATTAGGGGGAAGAAGCACCGCTGCTCAATGGCAGCAACTCAGCATTGAATTTCAGCTTGGTCAGCCATCAAGACGTTTGTTTTGGCAGGTTTGGCGGAGAATGCTATATACGGAGCTATTATTGAATCTGAAAAAGCAATGCTTAAGGCTGCTTCATCCCTTGCAGTTGCTTGTACCTGCGGCATTGCCACAATTAAAATCAGCGAAAGCTAGCAAAAAAAGACATTGAACAGAAAGCAATTGAGCAAGCCTCACAAGAGTGAACAAAACCGTTAGCTGAGGCGAGCGGTTTTTTTTAGACTGAAGGTAATGTTAATTATACCTGTGGCTTGATACGTTTATGTACGTGTTTAGGGCGGGTAGCAGCATATTGGGTGGCAATGAAAAATACTGAGCTGAACCTTATTCCAATTTTTGTCGCAATTTATGAAGAGCAAAGCCTTTCACGGGCTGCTGGTAGGCTGGATATTAGTCAACCCGCCGTGAGCAAGGCGCTAAAACGTCTTCGTGATATTTACGACGAACCATTATTTCATCGCAATACAGCAGGTGTAGAGCCGACGGCTTTTGCCAGTGATATATATCCGGCAATGGCTGCGGCATTGAAGAATTTTAGTTCTACATTATCAGCGTCGCGAGAGTTTGATCCAAAAAGCTCGACAAGGATTTTTTCAATCGCGTGCGTGTCAGTAGCAAGTTATAGCTTGATCCCTAAACTGATTAATAAGATCAGAAAAGAAGCGCCCTCTATTGCCCTTGAAATCCATCCATTGTTTACTGAAGATATGGACGCGGATTTACGTCTTCAGCGTTATGATTTGATCATTGACCTGCCTCCAAGGGGGCGGAGCCTGCTTAAGACAGAAGTTTTATATTCGGAAGCACTGAGCGTGGTTTGCAGCCAGCAACATCCACGGTTAAAAGATACGATATCAATTGAACAATTTTTAAAAGAAGATCATGTAGTAGTGGCACGTTGGCATGCGCGGCGGAGTTTGCTGAACGCTGAGGATATTCCAGAGTTAGATAATCGTAATATTATTGTTCGTGCGCCAGGCGCTGTAGAGATGCTACCGCTTATAGCTGGCTCAGATATGATTGGAATACTGCCAAACTCGACCATAGAGGAGTTTACCAATATTTATAAGGTTAAGTCTTTACCTTTGCCGTTTAGTAGTTACCTTTATGACTTGTGTGCAATTTGGCATCCAAGCCGCTCTTCTGAAGCCAGCCATCGTTGGTTACGCCAATTGCTGCATCAAGCCGCAAAAGAGCGTTGAGCTATTTATGAGTGAATAAAGCCCGGTTATTACTGATATTTCCGGGCTCTTTCTTGCTATTGTGCCGTGATTTTCTATCTATCCTATTTGGTTGCTTTACTTACTTCTGCCAATACGTTGCCCGTCGCACCGCTTGGCTGGGTGATCCCTAGCTGATTTGATAGTGTTGGCGCAATGTCATAAGGCGTAATTTCACGTGATATTTTTTTTGCATCAATGTTATAGCCTGCAAAAATAACAGGTACATGTGTATCGTAACGCCATGGGGAGCCATGGGTTGAGGCAATAGTCAGACCATCCATATCATTGATATAGGTGCGAGGGTCGAATACTAGATAGATATCCCCTGAGCGTTGTGGGTGGTAGTTGTTTTTTACCATTCTCATCACCGCGGTATCGGGTAGACGATTTGCAGCAACATCGTCGCTAGTCACTGCGTAGGCAATACCTTGTATTTTTTCGACTTCGTCAGCGATAGCTTTTTGTACAGCAGCTAAGGAAACACCCTTCGCCTTAATTATTTTATGATTGAGATAGATATACGGCTGAGCGTAAAGACGGATTACATCCTCGTTTAAGCCAAAATCTTCTTGTAAACGTTGTCGTAGCTTATCATTGATAATTGTGTTTTTGTCGAAGTAGCTAGCGGTACTATAGCCGAGTGCATTAACCGTCGGAGCAGCTTCTGGCACACCATGATCAGCAGATAGAACGATAAGGGTATTTTCTAACCCTACCTGCTCATCTACACGGTTGAGCAATTTGGTCAAGGTGCGATCAAGGCGAATTAGGTTATCTTCAGTTTCTAGGCTTGAAGGTCCATACATGTGGATCACATAATCATTGGAAGAGAAGCTTATGGCCAAATAGTCAGTAAACTTATTGTTACCAAGATCTTCTTTCTCGAGCAGCTCACTCGCAAAATCAGCAGATATTTCGTCACCTGCAGGGCTGAGTGTCAGCATTGTGCTGAAGTATTGGTAGCTGGCAGGGCCATAAGGGTGGGGGAAAGTGCGTTTAAACCCTGCTAGGTCGACTTTGTGATCCTGAGGGCCTTCTTTGAGGGTATAGCTGTTTCTGTCTAAAGCTAGCTCCCACTTTTGTTTGCTGTAACGGGCTGGAATCTCTTTTTTATTCCACTGAGTTACCCAATTTGGATATTGTTGGTAGTAATAATTACTGGTAACAAATTCAGACTGTGCTTTGGAAAACCAAAATGCTTTGCCAGAGTGACCAGCGAGAGAAATTGCCCCACGGTCTTTTACGGATACCGAGAAGATTTTTGATTCACCATTGCTGGCGACAGATAGCTCATCACTGAACGTTGTTGATAATATTGGTACAGGTGAACGACCGCCCAGTTTAGCGGCTTTTTGGGTTGGGTCTATTTCGGTTGACTGGTTAACTCCTGCATTAGCAGTTAGCATGGCATAGTCACCATCTTCAACGTTGTAGACAAGACGCTCTTGTTGACGGTCATACCACACATTACCGACCATACCATGCACACTTGGAGGTGCCCCTGTTGCCAATGATACATGACCCACAATAGTTTCAGTATTGCCATGCTGGTAGTGGGCATTGGTGTAATAGACGCCTTGTTCCATTAGGTAGCGGAACCCGTCTTTACCAAAGTTGTGTTGGTAGCGTTCAAGTAGATCGCCACGTAAGCCATCAACTGTAATTTGCAGAACTAATTTTGGCGGTTCTTCAGCTGCTACTGTAGGGAGAGCAAGCAGGCTAGCGAGTATGAATCCGGGTAAATAGGCGTATTTCATTACAGGTTTCCTCAGTGCTATTTCATGATGAGTGCAGATAAGTATTTCATGCAGTTTGTTATATGAGGTGTTATGACTATTTGTCGCGGACTAGACGTAATCCCATATCAGACATAATGATTGTCTGGCTGGCAAAATCCCTTCGGTAACTCTCTGACTCATTATCATCGTAGGAAAAGCTACCCCCTCGAACGGATTTGTGGGCAAGTCCAATGTCGGAATGTTGCTCATTGCGAGGGTTATCTGACGAGCCATATCTGTAATAACCAATATCGTAAGCGTCAATGACAAATTCCCCCACGTTGCCAGTCATATCATATAGGCCAAGTTCATTAGGTTGTTTTTGACCAACTGGGTGAGCTTGGTTTTTCGAATTTCCTGCATACCAGCTGACATCATCAATGTTGTTAGAGCCGCTATACGTGTAGCCTTTACTCTTGTTACCACCCTTGGCTGCAAACTCCCATTCAGCTTCTGTTGGTAGGCGGTAATTTGCACCAGATAACGCATTTAATTTTTTAATAAAGTAGTTAGCCTGTTGCCAGCTAAGATTATTGACGGGCACGTTAGGCGCTTTGAAGTAGCTAAGTGATGATCCCATCACTGATTCAAAAATCGCTTGGGTAACTTCAAATTTCGAGATGTAAAAGCTATCTACTGATACGTTGCGAGCAGGACCTTCAGGCTTTTTAGCCGAGGCTGAATTGGATCCCATTTCAAAGCTTCCACCTTCTACCAGGATCATATTGGCTTCAATCTGAAGCTCGATAGGATGTGCGGGGGAAAATACGTCGTTAGAGATCAGCCAAAGCGCGCTGCCAACCCCTATTGCCGTTAACAGCAAACCCGAGATCTGCATAGTTGAAGAACGTTTGTAAAAGATGGAAAACATGATGAAGCCTCCGCAAAGCTTGTAGGTTATCCGCAAAGAAGGGATAGCCTATTGTAGAGAATATCTCCATATCTAAAGGTTATAAGGGGTATAACAAGCGCTTGGCTATTACCCGTTTTAAAATCGGTCTACTTATTAAGTTCGAAAGTAGGTGCAATATGTTGATTACTCAAGGTCCGCAGTTTAATGGCAAGGTATCCAAGCGATTACATGTGATGGCAAAACCGATTGGAGCAGCATGTAATATTGATTGCACTTACTGTTATTACCTGAGCAAGCAGGATCTGTTGGAGTATAAAAAGGGGTGCTCTCCACGAATGGATGAAGACACGCTGGAAACGTATATCCGTCAATATATTGAGGGACAAAATACCGCAGAAATTATCTTTTCTTGGCAAGGTGGCGAACCAACAATGCTAGGGCTCGACTATTTCAGAAAAATTGTTGAGCTTCAAAAAAAGTATCAGCCTGAAGGCATCATTATTTCCAATGATTTACAGACCAATGGCACGTTACTTAATGATGAATGGTGTGTATTTCTAGCCGCCAATAATTTCCTTGTTGGATTGAGTATTGATGGCCCAGAAATGCTACACAATGCCTATCGTACTAACCGTGCTGGTCGTGGAACATTTAAACAGGTAATGATGGCTGTTGAATTACTGCATAAGCACCAGGTTAAATTTGCCACTTTAACCTGTGTTAATAACTTAACCAGCAAGAACCCACTAGATGTTTACCGTTTCTTGCGTGATGTGGTGAAGTCACCCCAGATGCAATTTATTCCGATAGTTGAACAAAAGACATTTCGAACGACTGCTCCACAGAAGTGGAAGTCTCAAGAGCAGCTGCGCCAAGGGGATAAAAAACTTAACCCTTGGCATAAGAATTCGGTTGTTGAACCTTGGTGTGTATCGGCTGATGCATGGGGTGATTTTCTGATCGCCGTGTTTGATGAGTGGATTAAACAAGATATTGGTAAAGTATTTGTGCAGTATTTTGAAGCCAGTGTCGAGACATGGATGGGGCGAAAAAACCCGCTTTGCACCTTAGGTGAAATATGTGGCAAAGGGTTGGCAATGGAGCCTAATGGCGATGTCTATACCTGTGATCATTATGTCTACCCTGATTACCAAGTCGGTAATATCCATCACAAGAACATCGATGAAATGGCGTATTCCGAATCACAGAAAACATTCGGTTTTGCAAAGTCACGAACATTAACTAGCCAATGTCAGCAGTGTGAGTACCAGTTTGCCTGTTATGGCGAATGTCCTAAAAATCGCTTTATTCGCACCAAAGAAGGCGAACCAGGATTAAATTATTTATGCGCAGGTTGGAAGAAATTTTTCAGCCACGCAGATAAGTCGTTGGCTTATGTGTTGCGTGCATCGGGCTACCCTGTTGCTCATGGTAAATATAGCGATGAGGTGAGACGACAACAAGCTCAACGCTTCCCACAATTTCCAACTTGTTTTTAAGTGAGGGTAAAAATAATGAAATTGACACTAGCAACATTAATTATGCTTGCGTCTTTTACTCTGCCTGTCGTTGGAAATGCTAGCACCACATTGAGTTCGGAACCGCTAGTTCAGCCAAGTATTGACCAACCAGCAACCAGTGAGCGCAGTGCAGCACCTAGCCAACAAAACAGTCAGGTCGAACAGTGGGTATATATCGCACAAGATCATCGACAGGATGATGCTGCACGGGCTGACGCACTCAGAAATCTTGCGCGTTTCCCCAGCCAGAACAGTTTAGTTGCCGTTGTTCGTGCTTTGCAAGACGAGAATATGCTGATTCGTGAGGCAGCGATAGTCGGAGCGGAACCTTATCAGTTTGCTCACCGCTGGCGAATGATTGCGCCATTGCTGAATGATAGTGAATGGCAGGTACGCATGGCTGCCACAACAAATCTCATCCGGGATTTTTCCAATATGTCTAGCGATCAGCAGCAGGTGATGACCCCACCGGTCGCTGAACTAAAAGCGTATTTGTTATCTCGTCAGGCTCCATCATCGCAATTACTGTTAGCTGATGTCTACCGTTGGCACCAAGAATGGGATAAGGCTCAGGTGCTATATGAGCAGCGATTAAAAGTAGAGCAAGGTAACTCACAAATCAGATTGAGTATGGCAGATAATTTACGTGCTCAGGGATTGAATAAACAAGCTTTGGCTGTGTTGAACAATGGATTAGAACAGCAGCCACAAGAGGCTAACTTGTATTATTCCCAAGCATTGACCCTAGTGAGATTGGAGCAAAGAAATGACGCGGCAGCAGCAATGCGAAAAGCAGCTGAATTAGCAAAGACGAACAGCTATTTTTGGTATTTGAATGGCGTGCTTCAAGAGAACGTTGATTTGGCCGAATCGACAAAATCATTTGAGCAAGCTTATTTGATATCAGGTGCACCTGAACAGCTCTATGCGGTATGTGATATCTACGTTCGTTACGCTAATGAAAAAGCAGGAGCCTGTATTGATGAGTTAGCCAAGATCGCACCTTCAGATGTTATTGAAGAACTCGAATCTAAACGCAATTGAATATCTTACGTAATCTAAATTCATTCACCCTAAGACATATTATTGAGGATAAATGCGTTATCTTACTTCGACACTGATTGCTTCTGCTTTATCGTTGCCTGTACAAGCGAGTGGTATTTTTTTACAAGAGGCGACCACGGCAAATGCCGGTACCGCAGGGGCTGGGGATGGTGTTTACACTGGTTCAGCTGCAGCAATGTGGACAAACCCTGCAACTATGAGTGGTATGGGAGAGAGCAAAACAACGATAAACCTACTAGGGTTTGATCTCGCAATGAAATACCACGATGACACGGGTAATGGCGACGGAAAAGTAAGCTCTGTTCTTCCTTCATTTGGGATCTTCCACGCTTACCAGGTTACAGATGATCTCCATGTGGGTCTGTCACTGGGTGCTGTCGGTGGTTCTAGCCTTTCTTATGGTACTGAATGGGCTGGTGCCGCAGCGCTTGATGAAATAACGTTGACGGCTATGCAATTTAACCCGGCAGTTAGCTATCGGGTGAATGAGCAATGGGCTGTGGGTGCTGGCTTACAGCTAAGTTGGGGGGCATTAGAACAATCAACCAAGTTGCTAACCACAGAACAAGATTCTGACTGGGCTTTCGGGGTGAATGTTGGTGCAACCTATAAGCATGATGATCGCTTGAGTATTGGGGCGAGCTATAGGAGTAAACTTGAGCATGAATTTGACACAAGTGTAACGGGACCAACTAGCCGTGGGCTAATTAATAGCTTGCAGACCGACATTATTGTTCCGGCTATTTTTGATGTTAGCGCCCGTTATGCTGCAACGCCTCAGCTCGACTTGTTAACGAGTGTTCAGTGGCACCGCTGGAGCGAGTGGGATACGACAGTACTTGATTTTGGATTGGGGGATGGAGTCGCGATTGATCGTGATTGGGATGATGTCTGGAAAATTGCGGTTGGCGCTGATTACCAGCTAAACAGTCAATGGCGATTGAAAGCAGGCATTTCCTATGAGTCGTCGCCGCAGGATGATTCGACTAAGCAATGGGTAGATGTCCCTGTTGGAGAGCAATACCGCTATTCGGTAGGTGCAGCCACGCATTGGAAAGACATTACAGTCGACATGTTTTATGAATATGCAGACTTGGGTAGCGTAGAAATTGAGCGTGATAGACTTAACCTATCTGGCACTTTTGATGGACGTATTCACTTTGTAGGTATGAGTTTCACTTATTAGCAAATATTACCAGCATCCGTTTTAAACGTTTTAAAAAAATTGCTGCCCTTACTAGCATGATTCAGGCTCTACATCCAATGTAGAGCCTTTTTTGTTAAAGCCCGGCGAACAGGGCTTTAACAATCACTCGTTCAGGCTGGTATTAGTAATGCCAAGGAAAACGGCTGAAGTCTTGATCTCGTTTTTCCAAAAAGGCATCACGGCCTTCTTGTGCTTCTTCGGTGCCATAAGCTAGACGAGTTGCTTCACCTGCAAATAGTTGCTGTCCGACTAAGCCATCGTCAGACATGTTGAAACCGTATTTAAGCATGCGCATCGCGGTTGGTGATTTGCTATTGATCTCTTTAGCCCAAACAAGTGCTTCATTTTCAAGCTCAACGTGCTCAACAACCTTATTGACCATACCCATGTCATAAGCTTCTTGTGCGCTGTAGTTGAAACCACAGAAGAAGATTTCACGGGCACGTTTCTGGCCAATCATCTTGGCAAGGTAAGCCGAACCGTAGCCTGAATCAAATGATGCGACATCAGGATCTGTCTGCTTGAATACAGCGTGTTCTTTTGATGCTAGAGTCAAGTCACACACTACGTGTAAGCTATGGCCACCACCTACTGCCCAGCCTGGTACGACAGCAATGACTACTTTTGGCATGAAGCGAATCATACGCTGAACTTCAAGAATATGTAGTCGACCCATGCGAGCAATATCTGCTTTGCCTGCTTCTTCACCTTCGTATTTGTATCCGTCTTTACCTCGGATACGCTGGTCTCCACCGGAAGAGAACGACCATTGGCCTTTTTTCGACGGGCCATTACCAGTTAGCAGTACACAGCCAACATCAGACGATTGGCGAGCATGGTCAAGGGCAGTGAAAAGTTCATCTACGGTTTTTGGACGAAATGCATTCAAGCAATCAGGGCGGCTGATTGCAATACGAACCGTACCGTGTGCTTTGGCGCGATGATAGGTGACGTCTTCAAAATCAAAGCCAGGGACTTCATCCCATAGTTCAGGATTAAAAATTTCTTTGCTGGTCATGATTACGATTGCCTCATTGGTTAGATGAGACAAGGCTATGGCGTTTGTGCTAAATGTCAATGATTTATGAAGAAATATGACAGTCATTATAAGGATTGTTTGGGACTGGCTTATTATTCAAGCAGATCCATCCTGAACACTCCGTATTAAAATAATAAGGGTTTAGTTCGGCAAGATTATCAATAACTAATTGCTGTGCTTCTGGTTTAGACTCTAGTTTTGTTGGCATTAGAGCAAATATTGCGATCTAATGTTAGTTAGACATATGTAAGCCGTCGGTAGTATCATGATTCAGTCCTTAAGGTTTCAATCGGTACAGAAATGAACTCAACGCTTCTTCTTGATATAACAACCCACGCTTTATTACACATTGAATTTTGTAACCTTGATAAAAAGCTAACCATTACAGAACGAAACATCAAACTAAATCAATTTTTAAAACGCGCGATTAAATCCAATCGTTACAAACGTATTAAAAAGAACATTAAGCAGTGGTTAACGATTGCCAAACTTAACGACGGACTGGAATCGTTACTCTTGTCTGAACAGATGAAACTTATCGAAAATTGTTCGACTGATATGCACCGCTTTGTTGAACTGATCAGCATGATAGAATCTCAGCTAATCACGAAGGTTCAGTTCGCTAATGCACGTGAACTTGATTTACAGGCGCGGTTTGGTCAAGTGCTTGTCTGTGTGATTGAGTCTGATTTAAAAGCTATTTTTGACGAGGAAGGGTTGATGGTCAAAACAACTCAAATATTATTCGTCGGTTCACCAGAATATAAAGATATATTTTCAGAGCAGATTGATAAAAGTGCTCACTTCCAATCAGTACTCGCATACGAAGACGAAACGCATTTACGTATTGAGCTTTGTCGATTTTAATCATCTCTTATTTTCAGAACTGATACTTATTATTGCTTCTTATATATTCAGAAGAACGTCAAGGCGAGCATTTTAGTCTTTATAGACAATGACTGTGTTTTCAAGCATTTCTCTGATGTATAAAACCCACTAATTCTTACTACTCGTAAAAATTAGTGGGATTAGCTTTTTATTCTTATAAAGTTACATTATTTTTCATTATTAATTAATGGGTTACCTTAGATAAGGTTGGTTGCTAATTTACCTTGTGTTTTTTCACGTCTGTTTGCTTTAGCGATGAACAGTAAGCCAATTATTGGAACAATGATTGCCGCGAAAGGGATCATGCCAGCACCTAGTTGGCTATCAAGCACCATGCCGCCAAGGAATCCACCAAACGCATTTGCTAAGTTAAAGGCTGAAATGTTCGCTGTAGCTGCAAGTTCCTGACCTTCACCACCATGATTCATCACTCGAAGTTGCATTGCGGGTACGTTTGCAAACGATGCAATACCAAATACAAATGCGGCGACGACAAACAAAATCTTGTTATCAACGACTAGACCTACAGCAACCAGTGAAATAATCATTGCAACAGCCCAGAACATGGATGCTTTGCCTAGGTTTTTGTCGGAAGAACGACCACCCAGTATATTACCAATGATTAAACCAGCCCCAACAATAACGAGGATCCAAGTAACTGCCTCTTCACCGTAACCCGTGGTGTGCATAGCAATAGGAGCAAGGTAGCCATATAGCGTCATGAAACCTGACCATGATAAAGCGGTAATTGCTAAGCTAATTAATAGCATAGGATTTTTGAATGCCATAAGCTGGGTTTTAATGTTCTTCGCTTCACCGTGACCCGTTGATTTGATAGACGTTAAGATTGAAACCATTGCGACGGCACCGAATGCGGCAACAGTAAAGAATGTGTTGTGCCATCCGAATTGCAAGCTGATCCAAGTACCTGCAGGAACACCCAGTACATTAGCAAGAGTCAGGCCTGCGAACATCTGCCCAACAGCACGACCTGCCATTTTCTCTGATACCAAATTGGTCGCGACAACAGCGCCAATGCCATAAAACGGACCTTGTACAAGACCTGCAATAACGCGGCTAACCAATAGTAAGTTATAGTTGGGTGCCAACGCTGACAGTATATTACCGATAATAAACAGTGCCATTAATCCTGTCAGTACAATCTTCTTATTAAAACGGGCTAAATAAATGGTTAAGATTGGACCGCCGATAACAATGGCTAATGCGTAAGCACTGATTAAGTAACCAGCCTGACCTTCAGTAATCGAGAGTGACGTTGCTATCTGAGGAAGAATACCCGCAATAACAAACTCTGCGGTGCCGATGGCAAATGCTGCGAGTGTTAAAATCCAGACTTGAAATGGCATTTTTTCTTTATTCATGATTGTTTACCTTTACTTATATTGTGATAATTGTTGTTGATGGTTTCTATTATATTTATTCGTGTTAATTTGATAATTGGGTGAAATTCGAAATCATTATTCGGATAACCTGAAGAGTAGGGGGGAGACGTGGACAAGTTTTCTGATATGGCAATGTTCGTGAGCATAGTGAAGCATCAAGGGCTAGCGGCTGCAGGGCGTGATCTTGGCCTTTCTCCTGCTACTATGACGGCAAGGCTTCAGGCACTTGAAGAGCGGTATGGTGTGAAGCTGCTTAACCGAAGCACAAGGCATGTATCACTTACAGACTCTGGTGAGCTCTACCATAAAGCCTGTATTGAGATATTGGATAACGTCAGTGAAGCTGAAAACCTGATCCAGAATGGCGTTAAGGAAGTGAAAGGTTCACTAAAAATCGTCGCACCCAAAGACATTGGTAAACAATATATTCTTCCTATATTGTCTGAGTTCTGTAAACAGTATCCAGATGTTGTGCCTTATTTATATTTGGACGACCACATCTCTAATATTGCTGAATCAGGTATGGATATCGTGATTCGATATGGAGAGCTTGCAGATAGCAGTTTAATATCACGACGATTGTCACCAAGCCGACGAGTGCTATGCGCATCGCCCGAGTACCTATCAAAGCATGGAACGCCATTAAAGCCGCAAGACTTAGTTAACCATGATTGCCTAGCAATGCTTCGTAGCAATGAAGAACTAAAGACATGGCATTTTCAGGAACAAGATAAGAAGAACGCAATTACCGTTGTACCAAAGCGATTTTCAGATGATGGTGAGGTAATTAGATATTGGGCATTAGACGGAGTAGGGATTGCGCTTAAATCTGTTCTAGACGTGCAAGCCGATATTAATAATCTGCGTCTTGTTACGGTGCTTAATGGATACATGAAGAACTTCAACACATCGACATCAGTATCAAGCGCAGATTTGAATGTCGTTTACATTAGTAAGAAGTATCAGCCGAAACGCATTAGATTATTCTTGGACTTTCTTTTTGAAAGATTTAGCAGCATGACCAAAATATGAGGGTAAAGCCGCTCCCTTTGTGTTTCTGGTTTATTGCATTAGTGCTATTAAGAGAGTGACTCTCTTGTGCGGAAAAAGAATTTCATCGGCAGAACTCCCAATTTCTTTGCTGCTCATGATGACGGTTGCCTCATTGGTTAGATGAGGCAAGGCTATGGCGTTTATGCTAAATGTTCATGATTCATGGCGATGGTTTATGGTGAGCGATAACAATTATTGTGGGGGGAAATTGGGAGTAGGCTTATTATTTAAGCTGATTTCACTTGAGCAAGATTGCCTTATCATTAGCTTCGGTGGGAATATAAGGCTTTTAATCGGTTCCTCATTGCCATTCATTCGAGCTAAAAGGATTTCACCAGCAGCTCTACCGATCTCTTTTGCGCATACAGATATGGTCGTTAATGATGGGAAGGTATCTGAAGCCTCAGGAACATCATCAAATCCCACAACGGCAATATCTTTACCTACCGTCAAACCTCGATCTTTAATTGCCCGCATTACACCAAATGCCACAATATCCTGATAGCCAATAATCGCGGTAATTTGAGGGTGCTTTTCAAGCATTTTTCTTGTCTCAAGAGCACCTTCAGACCGGCTAGCCCCACAGGTACTAATATATTTTTCATTGAAGGGGATACCGTGTTCTATTAGTTTTGACATGTATCCACCTAAGCGATGAGAACGCGTTTTGGATCTTTCTTGTCCACCGATAAAGGCAATGTGCTTGTGGCCTAGTTGGATTAAATGCTCGGTAGCGACCTGCAGTCCTAAAAAATTATTGGTGCCAACAAAATCAAATTGTCCTTCCCCTACGGGACGAACAGCAAGCACAACAGGAAAGCCTCGTCCTCTTACTGTTTTGAGGTAATCAACATTAGTATCAGTGGCTGGGCACATCACCATGCCGCCTGCATTTTGGCTAATTAGTGAGTCGATAAACTTATCTTGGCGCTCTACATTTTCTTCGGCGTTGGCTAAAAAAAGTAATGTATTTTGTTGTTCCAAATAATGGCTAAGTCCTGCAATCATCTCGGAATAAAACGGGTTGGTGATATCAGGAATGACTAACCCAACAAGATTGCTCCGCTTATGGCGTAAATTGGCAGCCGCTTGATTATAAACATATCCAAGTTCTTCAATTGCTTGCAGTACTTTACTGCGAGTGGCTTCTGATATTCGTCCTTTACTGGTTAAAACCATCGAAACTGTTGCGGTTGAAACTCCGCAATATTTTGCCACATCAGCAATGGTTGGTTTTGCCATAAATGTCCTTACATTTGGGTTAGCTTTGCGATTAATCGTTTAACCTAATTTGAGCAAAAAAACGGCGAATAACTGTGATCGATATCGATAAATTGGCATGTTTAAAGGTTTAATGAATGATAAATGATGGGTTAACCGCGTTAACCTATTTGATGGGAAGCGTACTTGCTGATTAATATATTACCAACAGATTAACCAAGGGTGATGTATGAAGTATCTATCTGGCAACTCGAATTATGACAAATTTCCGCATGTGGAAATTACAGGGTTTGGCAATCAAGCCTGGCAAGATTGGTCAACGATAGTTGCAGAAGTTGAACAACGAGTGAGTAATAACCAAAAGCATGTTTTGGTTATCGATACGTACCACGGTGTTGATCATAATGAGTTACTGGATCTGCTCATCACACCATTAAACCCGAGCCACGTAGTATTTACAGATGAAGCTAAATATAGCGAAGAACACATCTTTGAAATGCTAGAGCGCAATATAACTAATGATCGTGTGTTTGGGGTGATTGCGCCGCATAAATTGGATGAGTTTTTTGATGCTGAAAAACTCTCCGAGATCAAACATCAAATCGAAAGTGCAACAGATGGCTTAATTGTGGTGTATGGGCATGGGGCAAAATTATTTGCTGAAGGTGATACGTTCATCTACGCCGATCTTGCGCGATGGGAGATTCAGCAGCGTTTCCGTCGTGGTGAGTTGGGTAACTGGGGCGTTGAAAATACCGATGAAGATGTTTTACGCCGCTATAAACGTGCATTTTTCATTGAATGGCGTGTTTTCGACCGTTATAAAACGAAATTACTCCCTCAAGCTGATTTTCTGCTGGATACAAACGTTGCACTAACGCCAAAAATGGTGACGGGTAAAGCATTTATGGCGGGTTTAGAGCAAACAGTACAACAGCCATTTCGTCTAGTGCCATTCTTCGACCCTGGTGTTTGGGGCGGGCAGTGGATGAAGGAAGTCTGTGATTTAGATGAAGCGAAGCCAAATTATGCTTGGTGTTTTGACTGCGTGCCTGAAGAAAATAGTCTTTTGCTTAAATACGATGATGTGATTGTTGAAGTGCCCTCCCAAGATCTCGTATTACTCGAACCTAAGCGATTGCTCGGTGAAGAAGTGCATGCTCGTTTCGGGGCTGAATTTCCGATCCGCTTTGATTTTCTCGATACCATGGAAGGTCAGCACCTTAGCCTTCAAGTACACCCGTTGACCGAATACATCCAACAAGAGTTTGGCATGCATTACACTCAAGATGAAAGCTATTACATGCTTGATGTTGGTGATGATGCGAGTGTGTATTTAGGCACTAAAACGGGGACGAACCCCGACGAGATGATGGCAGATCTTGAAGCGGCACAGCGAGGAGAAAAGACCTTTGACGATGAACGTTTTATTAATCAATTTCCAGCAAAGAAACATGATCACTTTTTGATTCCTGCCGGTACTGTTCACTGTTCGGGTTCTAATTCGATGGTGTTAGAGATTAGCGCGACGCCGTATATCTTTACATTCAAACTCTGGGATTGGGACCGTTTAGGCTTAGACGGTCAGCCTCGTCCGGTGCACCTTGACCACGGTAAAGAAGTTATTCAATGGAATTGCAATACGGAATGGTGTGAAGAGCATCTGGTGAATGCTATTACTCCTATTGCTGAAGGGAAAGGATGGCGAGAAGAGAAGACGGGACTCCATGAGCGAGAATTTATCGAAACTCGCCGTCATTGGTTCAGCCAACCTGTTAGTCACAATACTGAGGGCAACGTCAATGTTCTGAACTTGGTGGAAGGTAAAGAGGCGCTGGTATTGAGCCCCGACAATTTATTTGTTCCATTTGTTGTTCATTATGCAGAAACCTTTGTTATTCCAGCTCAAATAGGGGAATACATTATTCAGCCGCATGGGGCGAGTGAAGGGACTGAAATTGCAACCATTAAAGCATACGTAAGAGGTTAATTATGCTGCATTTTTTAATAGCAACTCATGGGCCACTGGCTAGTGCATTAATTTCAAGCGCAAAAATGGTGTTTGGTGAACTTCAGAATACATCGTGTGTATCGCTTACCGACGAGGGCGGTATAGAGCAATTCAAACAAGACTTTAATACTGAGATTCGAGATATAGCCGGCCAAGTCGAGGGCATTGTGGTGCTCTGTGATTTGGAATGCGGTACACCTTATAACATTGCCTGTACTTACGCATTTGATGGGAGTTTTCCTGTTCCTGTCGAAGTAGTCACGGGCATTAATTTTCCAACATTGCTGATGACGGCTGATTTTGTGGAAGAGTCAGATCCTGCATCCGTTGCACAGACATTACAACAAGAAGCGCTTAACACGATCGTGGTTGCAAAACCGGTGAGTGTTGATCAAGACGACGATTTTTAAGGAGCAAGCATGACTATTTCATTTGTAAGAATCGACGATCGTGTGATTCACGGTCAGTTAATGACTCGCTGGGCGAAAGAATTACCGTGTGATGGCATTGTTGCTATCGATGATGCAGTAGCGGCTGACCCACTACTTTCTCAGGTAATGAAAGGGGCGGTAACCGATGTGAAAGTCTGGTTATTTGATGCAGATACAGCGATTAGTAAGCTGCCGAAAGTGATTGCGAGTGATAAGAAATATTTTGTTATTGCCAAATCACCAGTCACGCTGCAGAGAATCAGCGAAGCCGGTATCGATCTTTCTAATTTAAATGGAAAGATTAATGTAGGCCCAATGAGTGCACGAGAAGGAACAACAACAATAGGAAATAATCAGAGCGTAAACCCAGATGAAGTTTCAGCTTTTGAATACCTATCTCAATTGGGGCATCAAATAGATTTCCGGCTTGTTCCGGATGCTAGCGCCTACAACTGGGATACCGCCCAGAAAAAATTAAATAAATAACAGCGGTCCAAATTTTTTGACGTGATTAGAAGGAACAGATTATGTTTTTTGAAGCAGTTGTTATTGGGATACTGTGTTATCTCGGTGCATTATCAACCCCTTGGTTACTAGGTCTTACTGGTGGCTGGTACACATTAAGTCGACCACTGGTTTCTGGAATGTTGGTTGGCATTGTATTAGGTGATATTCAGACGGGAATAATGGTGGGTGTAGCTGTTCAGGCAGTCTATATTGCTATGGTGACACCGGGTGGTTCGATGCCAGCCGACCTTAACTTTGTCGCGTACCCTGCTGTTGCACTTGGTATTATGTCGGGACAGGGTGTCGAAGTAGCCGTTGCGATTGCGGCAACAATTGGTATTGCAGGAACCATTATTTTTAACTTTATGATGGTACTGAACTCTTATTGGAATCACCGTGCCGATTTGTCGGTCGATGGTGGTGATGATAAGGGGGTATACATGAATACCGCTATTTATCCTCAGATCACCAACTTTTTGATGCGCTTCATTCCTACCTTTATCGCTGTTTATTTTGGCAATCAATATATCGAAGGCTTCATGGCAAGCTTGCCTGACTTGGTTATCAATACCATGACTGTACTGGGTGGTATCTTGCCTGCCGTTGGTATCGCCATCTTGCTAAAACAAATAATCAAAGAAACGTCGATGCTGATTTATTTCCTTGTTGGTTTTGTCTGCATTGTCTTTTTGAACCTCAATATGGTTGGTCTTGTGATGATCGGTGCACTGTTTGCGCTACTGCATTACAACTACAAGCCAGATCCACAGCCTACGGCTGTAACACCAAATCAAGTAATGGACGACGATGAGGATGAATTCTAATGACTACAAAACATGATCAACTCAGCACTGATATTAACGCCAAGATCGCCTTAGATAAGAAAGACCTCATTAAATGTTGGCGTTCATGGATGATGTACAACCTTTCATCAATGAGTTTCGAACGTTTAGAGTCATTCGGTTTTTGCCTTGGAATAATGCCAGCACTAAAGAAGCTTTATCCCAACAAAAATAAACGCCAAGAAGCAATGAAACGCCATTCTTCTTTCTATAATACTGAACCACAGCTCGGCGCCATCATCAGTGGTTTGGCGGTGGGTTTAGAAGAAAAGAAAGCCAATGGTGAGCCTATTGATGGCGAAACCATTAATACGTTAAAAGTTGGCTTGATGGGGCCGATTGCCGGTATTGGTGATTCAATGGTACCTGGCATGCTTGTGCCTATTCTACTCAGTATCGGTATGGCCTTAGCTGCTGGTGGCAGTATGCTTGGTCCATTGTTTTATATCGTTGCATTTAATGCCATTGTCATTGTCGGTTCTTATACCTTATTTATGAAGGGATATAAGATGGGGACGGGGTCAGTCGAAGTGCTGGTAAGTCATAAATCGACAAAAATTCGAGAAGCTCTCTCGCTTCTGGGGGTTTTTGTTATGGGGGGCGTGGCGGCAAGCTATGTCAATCTTGGTACGGGGCTTGAGTTTGTGACCAGCGATGGTGTGAATATCAATGTTCAGGCGATGCTTGACGGTATTTTCCCTAAACTGATGCCATTAGTGATCGTGCTTGGAACTTGGTATGCAATGGCAAAGAAAAACCTAAGCCCAGTAAAAGCCATGCTGTCTTTGGTTGTCATCTCTGCCCTTGGTGTCGCGGTAGGCCTCTTTTAAGGTAAGCAAATAATGAGAGGGCTTTGGCTCTCTCTATTCTTTTACTTTCTAAACTTAGAGATATCACTATGAATACCATTTTGCAGCAAGCGAAACGCTGTCAGGTATGGCTTTCTGAATACGCACTTCCACGATGGCATCACTACTTTGATAAAAAGACCGGTATTTTCCCCGAAGGCATTTATCAAGATGGCCGCGTTTACCAAGAGAACGTTATCCGCTTTCGTGTTCAGCCCCGTCAATTATATGTTTATGCTCATGCTACAGAACTTGGTCTTATTGATGCTAGGCAAGAGATAGAGCAAGCAATTAATCTTGGCTTCCCTCAATTTCAAACTGAGAAAGAGACATTTGTATTCTCACTTGATGATGAACTGAACATTAAAAATGATGAAACCAACGCTTATGAACATGCTTTTGCGTTATTGGGTTATGCATGGCATTACCGATTGACGAGAGAACAAGCCAGCCTAGATAAAATGGAAGCCATCTATCAATGGTTTCAGTGTGAATTGGCAGATGCAGAAAATGGTGGATTTTACTCATCTACACACTGTTCTTCTTTACGCTGCCAGAACCCACATATGCACTTATTCGAAGCTTTAATAGTGTGCTATGAACATACCAATAATGCTCAATGGTTGGAACGCGCGAATAGTATTTTCACTCTATTCTCTGAACGTTTTATGCAGAAGGAGTATTTATGTGAGTTTTTTGATAGTCAGCTCGCCCCGAAACACCCGCTAAGTAATCTCGTCGATCCTGGGCACCATTATGAATGGATTTGGCTGCTACATCATTATCAAAAGCTGACAAAAATCGATGTGTCAGTTTACATCGAGAGATTGAATCATTTTTCTTCTATGTATGGGCATAACGATAACGGTTTGGTTCGAGATGAAGTAAAAAATAACGGGGTGGTATTTCGCTCAACATCTAGATTATGGTGCCAAACCGAATATCTTAAAGCTCAGATAGCACTATGGGATCGCCATCCATCTCCTAAACGGGAACAACGTGTTTGCCAAGCTGTTGATGTGATTTTTAGTGCTTACTTGAATCCGGCTCAGAACGGTCTTTGGTTTGATCAACTGGATTGCGAAGGGCAGCCATTACAAAAAAACTCACCAGCGAGTACTTTTTATCACCTATTTCTAGCATTTTCAGAACTGCTTAGAGTTGCAAAGTAAGGACACTATATGAACGTATTAACACCTCCCAATATTAACTATGTGACGGGTAAGATAAATGCTGGGAATCTTGTTGAGAAAGTAACGTTGTTATCATCACTTGATGGTATTTTTGCCGATAAAGCTGCCTATGCTTCGCTGCCTGAGGATCGTGTTATATACAGTGTTGAAATGCTGCCAGCAGAATCTGCAGAAGGAGAGCTTAACTTTGGTGTATCACACATTGAAGCGGGTAGCGTTGGTGACGAATTTTTTATGACCCGAGGCCACTTCCACGAACGTATCGAGCAAGCTGAATACTATTTTGGAAGTGCTGGTGAAGGCCTACTTATCTTGCAAGCTCAAACAGGTACAGTGAGCATTGAAAAAGTCTTTCCGGGGAGTATCCATCATATTGGCGGGTTCATCGCTCACCGGTTAGTGAATACGGGAAACTCGCGATTGTCGGCACTTGCTGTTTGGCCATCAATAGCAGGTCATAACTATAGTGAACTTAAAGATAACGGTTTTAATGTTCGAGTATTAAAAGGAGGCGGTGGGTATAGAATTACAGAGTGCTTTTAATATCTAGGTTGATTAAGAAAGCGTATTTAATTTTTTATATTAAGTAGTTAGTGTTTTTACCGTTATCTTGTTGTTTCTCTTCCTACTGTATGAAACTGTTGATAGGTCTCATTTATTACTAACCATTGTTTAGTATATGATTTTTCAACAACCCCTTAATTTTACTTATTATTTAACGTATTTAATAAAAGCGAAATCTTAGCTTTCTGTAACGGTTTTTGCGATTAAATATTCTGTGATGGCATTCTCATTTATCCTTATTGAGTGAGAGTACGTTTGCATAACGATATTTAATGAATAAAGCATAATGAAAACAAAGTTACTTACCCTCGCACTTTCCTCTTTAATGGCATGCGCCTTTGTGTCGACGTCTGTACAGGCAGATCCAAAAACACCCGGAACAGAAACTGGGTATAGCTCGATCGATGTGATGCAAAAAGGCGAATCAGTACCGCTTAATTGGGTCTCGGTAAAAGAAATTAAAGCCAGCCTTGCGGACAAACCACCGATGGCTGTGGGTTTTGATATTGATGATACGGTTCTGTTCAGCTCTCCAGGCTTTAATCGCGGCCAGCAAGTATTTTCGCCTAATGGTTACAGCTACCTTCAGTCACCGCAATTCTGGGATAAGATGAACTGTGCATGGGAAGCGTTCAGCTTACCTAAAACGATCGGTCAGAAGTTAATATCTATGCACCAAGAGCGTGGTGATGACATTTATTTTATCACTGGGCGTACAGGGTCTGATTGCGAAATGACAACACAATACCTGAAGGACACTTTTGGCATCACTAATATGCACAAAGTGATTTTTGCTGGCTCCAGTAAAACGGCTTACACCAAGACCCCATTTATTAAGGAACATAACATCAAATTGTATTACGGTGATTCTGATGGTGACATCATTTCTGCTCGTGATGCGGGGGCGGAAGGCATTCGTATTATGCGTGCTGCGAACTCTAGCTATAAAGCGATTCCTAAGAATGGAATTTATGGTGAAAAAGTCGTGAAGGACTCTCAATACTAATTATTGTCTCGTCTTTCTTGCGTGTTGAGTTGTATGAAACCTAGTCGATAGCGATAAAGATTGCCCATAGTTGTATTATTGATAAAGCAACTATGGGCAGTATTTTCTGATCGAATCTTACTGCGTAAAACAACCCGTCCGAGTGTAATCGAAGACGCTCTTTTTGGGGCCTTATTTTGAGCTCACTTACCCATGATTGATTCCCCCACATCATTGCTTGGGTTGATTCTTCACTTGAGCCGTCTCAGTTTAAATTCAGCACGGCATAACCTTTTTGTTTGTTAGTTATTTCATCTAACTCAGTCGCTTCACCTCCAGATTTGGCTAATATTCTATAAAATAAGGCGTATTCTGACTTGTTTTAATCGAAACAGGATGTTTGCAGTGATAGATGCATGATAAATAAGTTTTATTTTTGATTCAGTACGATTAAATAATGGTAATGAATTCTTTTGACAGTTTTACGTAGTTGTTGGGATGCAAAATAAATATGAGGTTAGAATGTACGAAGAGTATCTCCATATCTAGAAAAAGAGGGCAAGTATAATACTTGAAATAGTACGATACTTGATTGGAGTAACCTTTTTATCATGTATTTTAACTCATGGGCATATATAAATTAATAACAGGCCTGCGGTTTTATGGTAAATATGTTATTATTTATGCTACAGGGGTTGATTTAAAACAAGTTTCGTAATCTAAATCTACCTATCTTTACTCTTAGGTAAAAATATATTGTTGTGAATTTTTTACATCTCAATAATTAATGATACTGATTGTATATATAAATACCTAATCAATAAAAATAAATGTAAAGTTGGAGTGCTTATGGAAAAAAAAAGGTTAGATTTGAATTTGCTTAGAGTTTTGAGTGTTTTATTAAAAACACAAAAAGCAAGTGAAGCTGCTCGTATTTTAGGCGTAAGTCAACCCGCAGTTAGTCGAGCATTAAATAAATTGAGAGAGTATTTTAATGATGACTTATTTATTCGAACAAGATATGGATTAATGCCTACGGAAAAAGCTAATGAAATCAATAAATATTTACCAAAACTTCTTGATGAAATAGAACAGTCAATTCAGGAAGAACTTCCTTTTGATCCAAATAATTCAACATTTACCATAGCTATTGATGGGTTTTCTGGAAATATATTAGCACAAGAAATATTACAAGAAGTATTAGATTCTGCAGTAAATGCAAATATCTACTTTTTGAGTTGGACAAATGATACTACAAATAAAATAATAAATGGGTCTATAGATGTCGGAATTAGTTTTTACCCCATAGATTCATCAAAGGAATTAAGACAAAAAAAATTACTTGATGATGAATTTGTTTTAGTAGTGAGAAAAGACCATCCTGTTATACAAGAATCGATAGATCTAATTTCACTAACTAACTGGCCTCTATCTACTATGCTGGTGAGTAATTGGAATGAATATAACTCTATAGCAAATAATATTATTAAATCAGGTGTAGCACTCGATATAAGGATTCGCAGTGCAACTCTTAATCCTATTTTATACTCTTTATTACATCATGATTATATGTTCCCTTGCCCTAAAAGGTTAGCGATTTCATTAGGTAAATCATATCGAATAATAAGAATAGAAGATAATAATTTTTTGAAGTCGGCTCCACTTGGTGTTTTTTATGCTGATAAAAACAGAGAGTCTAAGAAGATTAAATTTATCCTAAATATTATTTCTAGAATAATTTAATGATTCAACATTAACAGTTGGGTTTAGGTTTTTACTTTATTTTAATAAATGATTAGCAGGGTTGTTATATTTTTAATACAAAATAAAATAAATCATAACGATCCCAGATAATAATTATTCACCATTGAATCTGAGTGAAAGTGTATGACTATGATAAGTGTGATATGGATAAATAAAGCTTAACCGTTTTTATTGTGTTGATGAGCACTTTACGGTGGGCTCAAGATGATAACCTATAACTATATCCTTGTTAAAAGATAATCCCTAAATGGTTTATATTAATCCTTGTGTTGTGAGTTGTTTCCTATGATCAAACAAAAAGGTAAGATACGATCCCACCTTTTCATTTGATTATTACTCGACGTAAATTAAATTAACGTTCACTCTCACTATGAAATAAATAGCGATTATACTCAGTTCCATTTTCAGTCACTGCATTATACTTAACTGAACGAGAATTCTTCAATGATAATGGAATGAATACACGACCATTTTCATTCGTTATATACGTTCCTCTCGATTGAGGGATGTTTTTAACTGTTACCTCTGAATTTGCAGCTGGCATACCATGTTCAGATGTTGTTACCCAAGCACCATTTGTTGTGTTAACTATTTTCATATCAGCTAAGCTCATAGTAGAAAAAGCAAGACATACGATGGAAACCGTTATATTAAATAATTTCATAACTAACCTTATTATAGATTGCTAGGTGATGAGTACCTATCACATTTGTTTGAATTTTGATTCCCCTATAAATAGCGATTGATCCGTGGTTTAATTTATCATTATTAGTATTAATATTAATACAGATTTAGTGCATTAGAAATATATATAAAGCTATAATTTTCAGAGTCAGTTTTTTAGTTTGGATTATTTTTACCTTATTTCAGTCGCTGGATAACTACGGTCACTGCCTTAATTAAAAAGTGGTGTTTGAGTTCGAGTGTCAATCAAGCTTGGTAAATGTCATCAAATTTTGTAAACTCTGCTTTGATTGTAGTTGTAAAGTATATTGTCATATCCATAGTTACTGTGATTGGGAGGATATATCTCAAATAGTGTCAAATTATCAGAGCGTTTAATACGACTAGATTGATAAGAATTGATTACTAGTAGAAATGAGTAAATATAATACTGAATTTATTTTCATCAAATGAGGTGCCTAATTCAAATGAACTTGCTAGTGTTAACTGCATATCATCTTTTAAAGTGTATTTAACATTAACATCTGTCGTCACACGTGTTCTATTATCATCACCGTATGCATTTTCTAAGTATGAGTTAGAACCACTCAATGCATAATATACAAAAGGGTTTATTTCTAAAGCGAGTTGTTCACTTATCAAAAATGACGAGTGAAATCCCGTATACCCAAATGTACCTGGAATAGTGTAACCAATATCTCCTGCGTCGACGGGATTGTTCTCAACGCTTACTCCTAGACCAATTTCTGGATAAAATTTCACATTCTTGCTTTGAATAAACTCTTTAAAAATTCCATAAGAGATCTTTGATGACTCTTCTGCTCGTATATCAGCTTCGAAATCATACGAAACCTCAAGGTTTGTACCATATCCATTTTTCTTATTGTAATTTTTATAGGACAGATTGAACTTATTAGCGATATTATCACCATTTATAATACCTTCTCCTTCTATTACAAGTGATTTTTTCTCAATACTATTGTCTCCAATTATATAACCAAAACTAGCATCCATACCTTTATTTCCATATTTAGCTGAAACAAAGTCGTCCATTTCCAACGGGTCAGTTAAGTGTTCATTTGAAACGTTATCACTTGCAATAGCAGAAAATGATAACATTGTAATAAAATTCATCGATATTAACTTAGTTACTTTCACTTTTAATTTCCTTCAAATAAAATCATGACAATAATAAACAGCAAAACCATTGATTGACAGGAATGTTGATATTTCCATTTTGGAATGTTTAGCTACAGGGTGTTTGTATCAAAGTGGTTGTATTGAACCTGCAGATGGGAATAGGTGGTAATTAAAATGTTTCCTTTATGAAATCCTTAAGTGTGGATAAAATATCATGTGTTATAGGGGCGTCATCCTCACTAATTGAATGCACTGAACATATTTCAACGTTATATTTACCCTTGTTAAATAAAGGTATATATTTACATTCAATTTTTGGGACGACGGATAGCGGTAATACTGTATTATGGTCATTATTTTTCAACATATCAATTAATAATGTATAGTTATCCATATAACTTAATCTAATTGAGTCATTATCATTTTTTAAAGTAACATCTAATTTTTCCAATTTGTAGTCATTCTCCCCGTGAAATTTACAGATGCTAAAGTTTCTTTTTAATATTTCTTTTCTTGTGAGTTCTACTTCAGAAAAATAGCAAATAACCAACTCATCATTAAATAAATGGTTCTGATTAAATATTTTTGACCTTGTCTCATCATAAAAATGAATGCCTAAGTCTATTTTATGAGAAGTAATATCATTTAGTGTGTTTTCTGACCATTGATGAAATGATATTTTACTTTCTGGGAGTTTTTCATTTAACGCTCTATATAGTTCAGAGCCATAGAGCTCAAGTATTCCACTATGAAAAGCAATAGATATAGAGGGTATAAGAATGCTTTCATCAACATTCGACAGCACACTATCAATCATATTAGTAGCATTTTTTAAATTAGGTAGTATTAATCTTAATTTATAAGTAGGAACAAGCCCCTGATTACTCCTTATAAATAAATAATCGTTTAACTGTTCGCGTAACTTAGATAGATATTTACTCACTGCACTTTCAGTTTTATCTAGTTCTAAAGCTACATTTTTTATATTTCGATGTTTCTCTAATAGGATTAAAGTGCGGATTAAATTTAAATCAATATTTTTACTATTCATTACTTCAGTCTCTATTTTATTCGTATAATATAAGAATCAGATAAATAATGTTAAGATAGTTGTTGAAAGCTACTCGCTCATGCTCTGTGGGTGGTTCCTGAAGATTATCTTGGTAGTATCTGATACTCTTCTTCTTATTTTGGTACAATGCACCTAAACCTAAAGGGCGAGATTGATATTTAGTCATTGTTTTCGTGCTATCTATATTGTTGATAAGTTAATATATTATTTATATTGCGTAACTCTATTTGTAATGAGGTTTTAAATTTAAAGAGGATTAAATTCATGTAATAGTAAACTTTCGTTAATAAATCTATTTATAATTACCATTGATCACTTTAAGACCGTTCTTGGTTATTAATGTTGATAGAGGTTTATCTATATGACGGTAAAACCTCATCCAACCATCACAAAGTATATTATGGTTTTTGTTTCCATATATATCTTCACTAATTCTATTTTTTGGACACTCACCATAACATGCGAATAAATAATCACACTCTTTACATTGCTTTGTTAAAGTGTTTGATTTGGATTTCCCAAATTCCTCTTGTACTTTAGAAAAAGCCATATCACCTAAATAATTATCCGCAATGTTTCCTAGTCTATATTCAGGGTAAACATAGTGGTCACAACTATATATATCTCCGTTAGGTTCCATAGCTAAGCCTTTTCCGCATAGAGGTGCATGTGTACAAAGTGGAGATATCATCCCTAACCATTGTTGATACATGGATTCAAAATATATAACATTTACTTTACCGATATCTTTGTTATACCACTCATCAAATATTGTACAGAGAAATTCCCCCCATTGTTTTGCCGAAATTGACCAAGGTGTCAAATTAGCTGCTTTCGATTTTTCTTTTACTTGAGATGCAGATTCATTTTTGAAAGTATCATGCTCAATAATAGGTATAAATTGAATTTGTGGTGATTGTATAACATCTCGTAAAAAATAATAAATTTCTAATGGGTAATTTGCAGAAAAGTCATTCACACATGTTAACGTTGCAAACGAAACCCCATACATTCTTAAATTGTAAGCGGCTTCAAATACTTTATTGAAACTCCCTTTTTTTGATTTTGTGTAACGATAATGATCGTGTATATATATAGGGCCATCAATACTTAACCCAACAAAAAAATTATTATCCTTAAGAAAGGAACACCATTGGGCGTTAAGAAGTAAGCCATTAGTTTGAAGGTCATTGTGTATTGTTACTCCTTTTGGGCAGTACTTATTTTGAAGGTTAACTATTTTTTTAAAATAATCCAATCCTAAAAGTGTTGGTTCCCCCCCTTGCCAAGTGAATATTATTTCCTTTGAGTTATGTGCTGAAATATATTGCTTGATAAAGGTTTCCAATAAAATATCGGTTAATTTTTTTTCACCATTATATTTTAAGAGGTCTTGTTTGCTTAAATAATAACAATATTTACAATCTAAATTACAGGCAGCCCCGATTGGTTTAGCCATTACATGTAATCTTCTAATTTCATCGTTCTTTTTATTCATAATGATTTCAACTTATTTATTCTGAAAATGACATCCATGTCTATAGGTTTTCTTACTCCTCGATAACACCTACACGCTCAGCATAAGCGTTCCATTCTGTCATAAGAAACTCTAATTTTTTAGGGTACTTTCTTGATATATCGGTAGTTTCACCTGGGTCTTCAGCGACATTAAATAATTTCCAAACAGCATCCCCAAAAGGTTTCGGTTGCATTGCCGCTTTAAAGTCACCCGATCTAGCCCATTTACCTTTTAAGCCCATCTCACCATAAAAGACATCACTCTTGGCATGGATACTTTCTTCTTTACCTTCAAGTAATGGTTTCATTGATTTTCCTTGCATTTCTAATATTTTATTTTCGCCATGAGTTGTCGGTTTTTTTATATTGGCATAATCTAAGATAGTTGGCATAATATCTGTAACATAAAGGAAACTATTATTTGGAGTGTTGGATTCTTTAATTCCAGTGCCAGAAATAAGTAGAGGAACCCTAATTCCACCTTCGCCAACTGTCATTTTGAACCTGTCTAACGGACCATTGCTGGCAGATGCCCATCCAGTGCCATAAGCATAATGAGACATTGGATGCCCAATGTTTTTTGCACTATTATCAAATTGAGCCATAAAAGAGCTACCCTTGTTTCCAGGGTAATCATCTGAATACCATGGGTTTGCACCGTTATCACTCATAAATATAAAAATTGTATTATCGTATTCATTAATATCAGATAGAAAATCCTTTAATCTTCCTACGTTATAATCCATGTTTGAGACCATTCCGGCATAAGTTTCCATAGCTTTTGTTTCTATTTTTTTTTGTTCTTTTGGTAGTTTATTCCAAGGGGTAACCATAGGAAGCATTTTTGTATTAGGAGCCTTATCATTAATTAGTCCAAGCTTTTTAGTACTATCAATACGTGCTTTTTTTAACGATTCATAACCTTCGTTGTAATATCCTTTATACTCACTTAGCCATGGTTCAGGCGCATGTAATGGATCATGTGGAGCAGTAAATGCGAGATAAGCAAAAAATGGCTTTTTATTTTCACGACCTTCACGTATATATTTGATCAACTCATCAGTATATGCAGTTGTGGAATAGAAATTTTTTGGCAATGTTTTTAATTCATTATTATCTCGAACATACGTCGCTTTTTCTTCAACGTCAGCTAACAGACCGTACATATCAGACCAATGACTAGCACCACCATTCAGCATACTAAAAGATCGTTCAAAGCCTCGAGCATATGGCCAATTTTCTTGATGATGACCAAGATGCCATTTCCCAGCCATATAAGTATTGTAACCATTATCTTTAAGTACTTCTGGAAGAGTAATTACTTGGCTATTTAGATGTCCTTCATAGCCCGGTTTTCCTCTTTGAGCATCGGTTAATAACTCACTCATATTGCCAATTCCAGCTTGATGGTTATCGACACTGGTCAGCAACATTGCTCGTGTTGGAGAGCAACTGACAGAAGCGTAGAAACTTGTAAATTGAATCCCTTCATTCGCTATTTGATCAATATTCGGCGTTTTTATTTCGCTACCGTAAGAACTTAGATCGGTCCAACCTAAATCATCAGCGACTATTAATACAATATTCGGCGGTTGATTTAATTGGGATGCGTTTTCATTAGGTTGAGTATTTGCATAAAGAGGTTTATTAATTGCTGTTAAACTCAAAATTGCAAATAGAACTTTATTAAGTTTCATTTTTTTACCTCATTTTTCGATTGACTCTTGAATTATAATCGCTAATGTTTTGATGTGAACTTATACCAGAGTTACCAATAACGAATATCTAACAGATATTGAAAGGAAAACCATCGAAAGATGCTGGTAGCTAGAGTTGAAAAATCAAGATTTTGTTTTGATTTATTGTGTATGAGTAGGTGATGCATTGCATTGTATGAAGGCGTTGATGAAACTGGCTGTCAATATATTACCTCTTGAAATATATCAGATAAATAACTCAGATGTTTTATAGTCCGAGCACAGTTTGAGCGGGAGTGGCAATTATCAACGACGGTTTTAACATTCGTGTATTAAAAGGAAACGGTGGGTTCAAAATTACTGAGTGCTTTTAAGGTATTACTTAGAATAATTAAGCTAAATACCCTGTTTTACAATCATGATGCTTTACCTTTGTGGCCTGAAACACCTTCGATCACTCGTAGTACGTGATGATATTCAATGTCTTGCAAGCTATGGTTACTCACTTCTTCATTATTAATGATTTGTTCCGGTTGTATCGCGGATTTTAATTCGTCAAATAAATCAATAGTAAGAATATCACCAGAGCAAAGCGCTATGGCTTTGGTTAATGTATTTGGGCAATTGCTTCAGATGCTGCGGCAGGTAAAGCAATTGCGACAACATGTATAGCCTGTCATGGCGCAAACGGTATTTCACCTGCGGATTCATACCCAAATTTAGCGGATCAAAAAGAGGTATATCTCGTTAAGCAACTAAAAGCATTTAAAGGTGGGGATCGCAAAGACCCAACAATGAATACCATGGTTGGCAGCTTTGTAATGAAGCTGCTTTTCTCTTTAAATCCCCCTAGATAATTTTCACGCGCGCAATAACCTGCATTGCTTATTAATTCAACTCTTCCTGCCATTAATTCTACGGTAATCACATAATTTGTACTTATTTTCTACAGCCTCTTTGGTTGTGAATTCAATCACAGAAAATGGAGCTGGTATAACAGCATACTAGGCACACCAAAACTTAGTCCTCTGTAATTGGAAATATGATGAATTTTTCAGGCTTATACGCAGCAACACTGACTCCTTTTAATCTCGATGAAACGATTAACCATGATGACTTGGCATCGTTAGTGAAGTTCAACTGTGAGAGTGGCTTAGACGGTTTATACGTGGGCGGTTCTACAGCAGAAGCTTTTCTTTGTTCTACTGAAGAGCGGATTCAGACCCTTGAGCTAACAGCAGAAGCTGCGACTGCAGATATGACGTTAATCGCGCATGTAGGTGATATATCGACGAGGAAAAGTGAAATTTTGGCACGCGCAGCAGGGGCGATGCCTTATCAAGCGATTTCAGCGGTCACGCCGTTTTACTACCCGGTGGCATTCAATGAGCTGAAGAAGCATTACAGTGATGTGATTCAAGCTGCGGGTAAACCCATGATTGTTTATAACTTCCCAGCTTTCGCGGGTATGAACCTATCGGGTGATCAAATTAATGAATTGTTGAATATTGATGGTGTTGTCGCTCTTAAGCAAACGTCTGCCAACTTATACCAAATGGAACAAGTTACTCGTCAAAACCCTGAGAAAACAGTATTTAACGGGTTTGATGAAATATTGGCTTCTGGCCTTGTTGCAGGTGCAAATGGTGGTATTGGTTCTACTTATAATATTCAAGCACAGCGAATGATTGATATCCAAGCCGCAATTTTCACGAATAATGCGCAGCAAGCAACAGCCTTGCAACGTGAAGCGAATGTACTGATTGATGCCTTAGTCGGTGCAGGTGTGATTCCTGGCTTGAAATATGTTTTGAAGCAAAAAGGTATTATTCAAAACGAGCATTGCCGCCGTCCATTGAATGTTGTGACTGATGAGCACAAAGCCACCTTGAATGCACTGATTGAGGCGGGTGTATGCTAATTGGCCTAGACATAGGCGGAACAAAGATTGAAGGGGTCTGCCTTGACCCTTCAACGTACACCCTGATCAATAAGGTCAGGGTAGCGACGCCAAAAGATAACTATGCTGCTTTTCTTGATGCGGTTGTATCAACCATTGAAGCGTTATCAAGCGATCAAGCACCTATATCGGTGGGCATAGGTTGTTGTGGTTCGTTGAGTAAAGATACACAGCGTATGCAGGGCTCCAACTTGTTATATCTCAATGGTGAAGACTTCATTGGAGACTTGAAAGAATACATCGCCTTACCGATTGCGATTGCTAATGATGCAGATTGTTTAGCTATTTCTGAGTTTAAATCCGGTGCGGCAAAACATGCTGAAAATTCTTGTATTGCCGTCATTATCGGTACGGGTTGTGGTTCTGGCATTATCATTAATGGTGACGTTGTAACTGGCCTAAATAACTTGGGTGGCGAGATGGGGCACAACCCATTGCCCGGCTATACGCAAGAGCAAGATGGTGAAGCGATTACTTGCTATTGCGGGTCAAAAAATTGTATCGAGTCGTTTTGTTCTGGTACGGGCTTTGAGCGTACCTATGCTGCCAAGCATGTGTCGTTAAAAGCTAAAACTATTTTTGAACAAGCCGAACAAGGTGATGCAGACGCCTTGCAGCATATTGATACCTATACCGATCAACTAGCGCGTTCACTGGGTAGCATTGTAAATGTCATTGACCCAGAGGTTATTGTGCTGGGAGGTGGTATGTCTAACCAAGGCTGTATTTATCCTTTGGTACAAGACAAATTGAGCCGTTACACCTTCAGTAAAGCGGTGACCACCCAAGTGGTGAAAGCGGAACACGGTGATTCTAGTGGTGTGCGCGGTGCAGCAATACTCCCTCAGCTAAAAGGATTGGTCTAATGGCGAAGATCGTCAATGTTCGTCCAGTATTATTGAGTGCGACTTATGGGTTTGAAGGTTGTGCAGAAAATGTTTTGCACTTGCCTAACGGCCTGCGCGGGTGTTCGATGGTCGAAATCACTTTAGATAATGGCGTAAAAGGGCTGGGGGAAGGGTATTTAGGTGTTTTCGCTCCGGATGTATTTAGCAGCATTGCACGTTTGGTCGGCACTGCTATTACGGGGGACGATATTAGTAACGGTTACGGTGCTGTGTTAGCAAAAGCCAAAACTGTTACAGCATATTGGTCGTTACAAGGTGCGGCGCAGCATGTAATTTCTGCAATTGAAATTGCATTGGTGGATGCCTTATCCCGTGTCCGTGAGATTCCTGCAGTAGAACTGTTTGGTGGCAAAAAAGTAGAGTCAATTGCCATGTATGGCTCAGGAGGTGATTCGTTACATCCGCAATATATGGCGCAAGAGCTAGAACAGCTTGCACAGCGTGGTATTCGAACGCTCAAAATCCGCGCACGTCATCATCAAGCGGCTAAGACTATTTGGACCATTGAAGCTGGTCGTCAATATGGCATTCGTGTTGCTGTTGATATGACACAGAACCTTACAATTGAAGGGCAGACCGCCGCGCAGGTCAAAGCTTTTTGTGACCACATTAAACGTGAAACCGGTGAAGAGTTGGTGTTTGTTGAAGAGTGCTTAGGTCTCGACAAACTGACTCAATTGCCTTTGTTAGCTTTACAAGAGGGCATAGCGGTTGCTGGTGGCGAAATTGTGACCACTAAAGAAGAGTTGTTCGACCGTATTGATGCCAATTATTACAACGTGGTGCAACCCGATGCTTCTGTTTTAGGTGGGATTGGCGACACGATTGCTGTTTGTGAATACGCCCAGCAACGTAGCGTGAATCCTGTTGTGCACTCTTGGGGTGGGCCGGTTGCAATGATGGCGAATTATGTAGCGGCGTTTGCCACAGGATGCTCATTGATTGAATATCCGATGCCTCATTTTGAGCTGCGCAATGTTATGTGCAATCTTGAGTCTCGTATTCACGATGGCCACTTCCATTTAGGTGATGATATTGGCTTAGGTGTCACGTTAACCGACGACATTGAGGGGCAATTTCCTCATGCCAACGATGCGCTGTACCACTGTTTTCCAATGGAAGACGGCTTACAACAATTAGAAGACAGTCATCGCCATTGGGTGAAAGCGTAATTTAATCACTCAGTATAAACCTCGTTATTGAATGAGCCGATTAATCGAAGGGTCTTATGAACATTTATATTCATCCTGTATTGAACGAACGTGAAGTGAACTATTTAACACAGCAACTCCCGGCAGGCGTGTCCTGTCACTTTAATGATGGCAGCAATGTGTTTGAGGGGGCTAAAGATGCTGTTATTGCCATCGGTAATATTCCAACAGATTGGATCAATGACATGCCATGCCTGACGACCATCTTATTGGATTCTGTCGGGACTGATAATTTTAATGGTTATGACTGGCCAGAAAACCGCAGTATCACAGTGTGCAACTTACAGGGCTTCTTTTCTGCTCCTGTTGCAGAAGAAATTGTTGCGAATGTCTTGAGTATTTATCGTCAACTCCCTGCATTGCAGACAGCTAAAACGTCAAGCGAGTGGGAAAAAGATGCTATCCGTTTTACTAAACGCCTTGTCGGTGAAGCTGACATCTTGATCTTGGGGTATGGCAGTATTGGTCAGCAAGCAGCTGCCTTGTTCGAAGCGTTTGGGGCGACTATACAATGCTTTGATACGACAGACATGAAAGCAAATGGAAAGAACGGCTTGATTGAAGCGGTGGCGCACTGCGACATTTTAATATCAACCATTCCAGCCACGGATACCACATATAATCTGTTGGACTGTGAAGTGTTCGACAAGATGCGTGCTGGTTCAATGGTAGTTAACGTGGGGCGGGGTCTAGTCGTGAATGAAGATGACTTGGTAGAAAAAGCATTGGCAGACAGCACATTTACAGCTTGTTTAGATGTGACGAAGCAAGAACCTTTGCCAACTCATTCATCGTTATGGACAACACCGAATATACATCTAACCCAACATACTGGTGGTGGATGCGGCAATGAAAATACAAAGAAAATCGACGTGTATGTAAGACAAATTCACCGTTTGTTCAACGGCGAACCGTTACAAAACTGCGTGTCTTTCGAAAGAATTACTATGCAGTAAGAACAGCTCTACCTCTAAAACAATAATGAGAAACACTCTACACAAAAATAAGGACATAACATGAAAAAGCTCTTTACTCTAAGCATGGTTGCTACTGCATTATTTGCTGCCAATGTGTCTGCTGAAACCCAACTGAAAGTGGGCTTCAATGAGGCTTACAATAGCCCTATTTACCACGGTATGGTGACAGCAGCCGATGAACTGAAAAAGATTTCAGGCGGAGAGATGACGTTACGCCTTTATGAAGGTGGGCAACTTGGTAATGTTCATGAAATGCTAGAGCAAGTGTCATTGGGCGAGTTAGATATGTCGATGCAAGTCTTCGGTGGCTATGCACAATACCTACCTCGTTTAGGTGCATTAGAAACGGCGTACCTTGTACGTGATTATAAACATCTATCTGCAATATTCGATAGCCCGTGGGGCATGGAAGCACGTAAAGAGCTTGAAACAGAGTTTGATCTTAAGCCTATTGATAGCTGGTTCTTTGGTGTGCGAGAAACGACCTCTAACCGTCCGATTAATTCCATTAATGACATGAAAGGCATGAAGCTGCGTACGCCGAACGCGAAAGCCTTGATCGATTATGCAAAAGGTGTCGGAGCAATCCCATCGCCAATTGCTTATGCAGAAGTGTACTTAGCGCTACAAACAAATGCCGTTGATGGTCAAGAGAACCCAATTTCATCTATTGAAGCGATGAAATTCTATGAAGTACAGCCTTACCTCGCAATGACTAACCACGTGGTGCAGGACCAGACAATCTCTATCTCGGGTGCACGTTGGAATAGCCTGTCTAAACAAGAGCAAGATTGGTTAATGAAAGCGCTTGCGGTTGGAGGGGAGGAAGCAGAAAAATTAATTGTAGAAGGTACAGAAAAAGACTTGGCGGCGTTTAAAGAAGCTGGTGTAACAGTCACTTACCCAGATTTAGCCCCATTCCGTGTAGCGATGAAGCCGTACTATGCGAAATTAGATAAGCAGTTTGGCGATAACTTCACGCAAACGCTGATTGATACACAATAACGCTGCTTGATACAGCTGCTCAATAATACTGAGTAGGGTGGTAGCCTCATGATGCTGCCGCCCGTTTAATGGTGATGGAAAATGAAAAATATTATAAGAAAAATGGAACTGATAGAGAAATACATTTCAGTTTCACTGTTTATTGCAATGTTACTGGTACTGACGGTTCAGATCGTGAGCCGCTATTTTTTTTCAATTGCAATTCCCTGGACTGAAGAGTTATCTCGTTGGCTATATATCTACATTATTTTTGTAGGAGCCAGTGAAGCGGTATCCCGTCGAGATCATATCGCAATTGACATTGTTCCAAATCGTTTGAGTGAATCAGCTAATTACGTGTTAGATATTATGATTCACTTGGTTTTTGCGGCTACCTCTGTCGTTATTATTTACCGTGGCTATTTATTTGCTCAACGTATGGATCGTTTAGGCTCTATCACAATGGATGTGCAAATGTCCGTCTTGTATATGGCTGTTCCACTGGGCTTCACCTTAATTCTGATTAAGTCCTTGTTGAATGTCGGTACCTCTTTCGCGGCATTACAGGATATGCGCGTGAACAAAAAGCAACTTTCCCCATTAATGAAAACTGCGGATAAATAGGGATTTATTATGTTAGGTATTTTTTCTGGCTGGGGAGCACTGTTAGCTGTCGGTATGCCCGTTGCTTTCACGCTGTATGTTGTCTCCATTGCTTATTTACTTTTGAATACGGGGATAGCACTGTCTCCACAAAAAATCATTTCTGGCTTGAACTCATTTCCATTGTTGGCTGTGCCTTTTTTCATCTTCAGTGGCTTATTAATGAATTCGGCAGGTATTACCGACAAGATGTTCAATTTTGCCCGTAACTTAACAGGTCACTTCACGGGATCGTTAGGGCACGTAAATATCTTGGCAAGTTTGTTGTTCTCGGGTATGTCAGGATCTGCCCACGCAGACGCAGGTGGTCTAGGGCAGCTTGAAATCAAAGCAATGCGTGATGAAGGTTATGACGATGGTTTTTCGGGAGCGATCACTGCCGCATCGAGCGTGATAGGTCCATTGATGCCACCGAGTATTCCAATGGTGATTTATGGGGTGATGTCTGGCGCGTCAGTCGGTGCTTTGTTCCTTGCGGGGATTGTACCTGCACTATTATGCAGTGTCTCTTTGATGGTGATGGTCTATATCATTGCAAAAAAGAAGAACTATAAGGTTTACCCGCGTGCGTCGATGAGGATGATTTGCTCTTCGTTTAAAGAAGCATCTTTGGCTTTACTGACACCAGTTATCATCATTGGCGGTATTTTCTCGGGCATTGTAACGCCAACAGAAGCCGCTGTTGTAGCATCACTGTATGCCATGTTTCTCGGCTTCTTTGTCTACAAAGAACTGACGTTAAATACCTTGGTGCGTTTGATTCATGAAACAGTGAACACATCGGCTGTGATTGGATTCTTGATTGGTGGTGTGAGCTTATTTGGCTATCTGATTATTAAAGAAGATATCCCGATGAAAGCTGCTGAGCTGTTTTTACAAGTAACAGATTCACCAATTGTTTTCTTGTTAATGGTTTCTGTGATGCTGTTTATTCTGGGGGCTTTCATTGAAACTTTAGCATTACTATTGATTCTGGTTCCGATTCTACTGCCAATTACTGTGCAGTTGGGGATAGATCCTGTGCATTTCGGTGTGGTTGTGGTCTTGAATATGATGCTCGGGATTTTGACACCACCGATGGGGGTATCACTCTTTGTGGTATCTAAGGTCGGTAACATTCCTTATGAAACCTTGGCGCGTTCAGTCATTGTGTTCTTAATCCCTCTGATTGTTGTCTTGCTACTGATTATCTTCTTCCCGCAGCTTGTGTTGTTTTTGCCTAACATGTTGCTTTAAAACGATATAATAGAATTACCTGTATTTGACTTATAAGGCGGAATCCCAAGTTCACCGTGTGTTTGTAACTGACGATACACGGTGACGACTTGATAGAAATTTTCGATTCCAATATTCATTTAAAAATAATCCAAATGACAGTGAGGATGGCAGTTAACCTGCTAATACATCATGATTTTAACAACGATTCCTACCATTACCGCCAACACCAGGCCTTCAGCGCTTGAGCGTATTATTCTCGATGTGATGTCACGTGATCCTATGCAGTTTGCTACAGGTATCAATGCGATCGACGGCGAGAATGTTTTCGTTAATCGAATCAGTGGTACGACAAAGCAAGTGGATGACGCATTGTCCGAAATTCATAGCCGCTATATTGATGTCCATATTGTGTTAGTAGGGTATGAACAGTATGCCGCACCTCTCGCTACCGTAGATGTGGATAATGTGCCTCATTTTAATGTTGAGAACGATGCTGCACTACAAGCGGATATTGCCAATGAGCAAGTATTCACCTTGATGGAGCATCAATGCGTCACTTTCTTCCCTGGCGAATGGCATAGACCGATGCTTTGCGTTGAAACCCCCAGCTCCATTGAAAAAATCGTGATCAAAGTTAAGGCGGATTGGCTATGAAGCTGAAGGAAAGCACAGTAACTATTAAAGGTAATTGGGCAACGTTATTGCTGCCAATAGAAAATGAAGCCATCAATTATATGTTGCTGGCAGAGCAGATCGATTATTTCATTGCAGCTGGCGTGGATGGTATTTATTCCAATGGGACTGCTGGAGAGTTTTATACCCAAACTGAAGAAGAGTTCGAGCGTATCAGTGAGTTGCTTGCGACGAAATGCAGTGCTGTTGGTATGCCGTTTCAAATTGGTGCATCTCATTGTCATCCACAAGATGCGGTGAGGCGTGCGCAATTTGCAGCAACTTTGCAGCCAACTGCTATTCAAGTGATCTTACCTAATTGGTTTCCGTGTAATACTCAAACTGCATTGATCTTCCTCCGAAAAGTGGAAAGTGTGTGTCAAGGTGTCCCCATTATTTTATATAATCCTCCTCATGCTAAAGTGTGTTTAACCGCGGAACAACTTCGTATTATGTTTGATGAGATTGATACCGTAGTTGGTTTTAAGCTGCCAAGAATTACTGATGAAATCGTTGCTACAGGATTACCGAAAAAGGCATCTATTTTTGTTGCTGGTCATTTTCTTGCGACCGATGCGTATGTTGGAGCAAAAGGTGCGTACTCAAATGTGTGTTGCTTAGGCCCGAAAGCAACACAAACATGGACTCAGCAGTGTTTGATGTTAGATCCACAAGCGCTTGAAACCGAACAACGTATACAGCAATTCATGAACGAAGAAATTGCGCCGTTTATACTTGAAGAAGGGTACTGTAATGCAGCTGTCGATAAGTTTATGGCTACGATGGGAACATGGAGCGGCATTACACCAACTATGCGATTTCCATTCGAGAGTGTACCAGTGGAATGTTTGAAAAAAGCGCGGCAAGCACAAAAAGCATTGATTCCTGGTTTTGACCGGTAAAGTTTTAAGATATTATGCACTTAACACAGCAATGTGCTAATAAGGATTGGTTATGTCAACGCTTGACAATTTAACGCTGAAACCCCTAAAGAAGGTTAAACTTTCGGATTTCGTCACTGATGAAATCGAAAAATTAATCTTAGATAACACGTTTAAAGAGGGTGATGTTTTGCCTTCAGAAAGAGAGCTTATGACTGCGTTTGGCGTGGGGCGTCCGTCTGTTCGTGAAGCTTTGCAAAAGCTGTCTCAAAAAGGCTTAGTTGAAATCAATAGTGGCGAAAAGACACGTGTTACTCGTCCTTGTACTCAAACGATCGTTAGTGGCCTATCAGGTATTGCTATTGGTCTATTGTCGCAAGATAAAGAGAAGATGCAGTTCGAACATCTCAGGCAATTGTTTGAAATCTCTGTGGTACGTGAAGCTGCTCGAGTCAGAACTGAAGAAGATGTTGAAAAGCTTTCTGCTGCGTTAGAAAACAACTTGGCACAAGTCGATAATTATGATCGTTTTATCGAAACGGATATCGCATTCCACCGTACGATTACTGAAATTTTGGGTAATCCAATGGTGACAACGATTTATGAATCCTTAGTGCAGTGGTTGATTCGCTCGCGTAACCCAGAAACGTTTGCCAAGTTGCATCAAATCAGTTGCGAGCATCATGTGGAAATTTTCAAAGCCATTCAGCAGGGTGACCCTGACCTTGCTGAACGTGAAATGCGTCATCACCTCGATAATGTGATGAATAACGCGTAATAGCACTCAAAAAAACACCAATACTGTTTTGACGCATATTGGTGTTTTCCTTTACTCCTAAAGGCTTTGTTACAACGTTATAGCAATATTACCTTCAAATACCTTGCGACTTCTTCTTAACTATCTACTTATACCATCTTTGATGGAACCCTCATCAGTGTATTTCCTTATCATTTGGATTGATTTTTTTGCTCTGCTTTATTGGTTTTATCAATGCCCGCTTTGCTATGCATACGTCTTCTTAATGTCTTGATTTGGATCAATAATGCAAATAATAATGATTTTCATTGCTGCATTTACATTTAGAAACATGTAGAATGCGAACTATTCTCGTTTGATGGATATAAAAAACGATTTAGGCATCAAGCTTGCTCAATGAGATGAAAAAATAAAAAGGATAAAACGTGAAGAAATCAATTCTTAGTATCGCTATTACTGCTGCAGTGTTTTCGTCAGCAGTGAGTGCTACAGCTCAAGTGAAAGTATTAGATAAAACCCATGAACCAGCAGGTAACTTTTTAGCCTATACCGAGTTTGAGCTTTCGGGTGAGCCGTTAGCTGAATCTCTTGGTTTAGATTTGGATGTACTTGATCCAAATGTCGCTGATGATCCAACACCTTTTGATTTTGCTGCTGGTATCGAGAGTTATGAATACTCAGAAGAGGCGATGTACGCACTGAATTATCAGTCAACAATGGGGCCGCACCTAGTGAATGGGCCTGTTAACCGTGCTCGCGGCGGCAAGATGTCAGATCTGGGTAAGCGTGTTATCGAGATGGCAGCAGCTGTAGGTTTCCCTGCTAGTGAAATTCCTCAGAACATGTACCCGATTTCTATTCCATATGTATCTGGTAGCCCTGAGTTTGCTCAAAAGCCTGATGTAACCACGGTAAATGGTGACGAAGTTGAAATAACTACTGCCAAAGGTAACAGCAAAACAGTACAGACAGTGGTACCTGCTTATTTCCGTGATTATAAATCGTTAGCTTGGAATGAAGCGTCATTCGATAAGTCATTCAGCCCTGCAGCAACTGGCGGCATTCTTTTAAAAGAAGTGATGTGGGCGCAAGATTTCTTAGGTGGCATGCACGTAACAACGACTGATGAAGAAGTTGAAGCTGAATCTGCAAAAATGGATTTAGACGGCAAGCATAGCTTGGGTGTTTCTGCTGCCGATGGCTTTAACGGCATGATGCTGACAGAAATTTCTATCGATAAGCTATTGATTATGCAGCAACAGCTTGGATTCGATGGCAAAAAACTGGGTGTAGCATTCGGTCCTGATTATGATCCAGCTAAGGGACCAATTTGGTTTGCACATAAAGTGGCTGTTACAGAGGGGTCTGACAATGGCGTGAACTCTATTGCAAGCTTGAGTGTTACTGATGGCTCATCAACGCTGCGTGATACGTGGTCGGCATTGTGGCCTGTTTCTGAGTTCTTCGCTTTCAGTGATCAACGTACAGCAAATAGTGCGCAAAATCCTGCATTCTTAGCTGTGTTCGATGGTGCTCCTTTTGCTGCATCACCAGCGGTAAACACTGATTCGAATGATAAGAATGATGTAGTTGCGGATGATGCATTCTCGTTGGCAAACAACATTTCCAACTTACTCTTCAAGAACATTGCAGCATTGCATTACAACAAAGAGAAAGGCACCTTAGTTACAGAATACAAAGACGGTAAGCAAGGTAATAAGGTAGATACTTACGACGCTGCATACTCGCTTGTTGCTCTGTCTATTTACCAACGCGCGAAAGATGCTTTACCGGTTGGTTACGCTTCAGCTGATTCAGGTAATGTCGATCTGAAAACAGATGCAGGCAAGCAAGCTCTTGCGATGATTAAAGGTCAGGCTGATTTCATTATTAATCAATTAGTTGATAAAGATGGTCTTGTGTTCGATGGCTTGACGTTAGGTAAAGCCAATACACACAGCAAAGATAAATCACTTGATGCACAATTTGCTGCAATTCGTGGTCTTGTAGCCGCTTACCTTGCAACCGATGATGTGAAGTACAAGCAAGCAGCTCGTTCTATTTACCTTGCCGTTGATAAGAACATGTTTGATAAGGGTATCAATACATGGGCAACTGTGCCGGGTAAAGCGACAATTCATACGCCTTATACCGAAGCTGCAATTTCAGGTGGTTTACGTGAAGCGATTCTTCACCTAAAAAATGAAGAAGGTGAAAATGAGCCAGCACTAGAACTAACAGCACTAACGGATCGCTATGTTAGCTGGTTCCGCACTGTTATTAATGGCGGAATGCAAATGGCTGAGTGGATGGGCGATTCTGGTGAAAACCAAGTGAAAGGTAGCCAATCAACTGATACCGATGAAGATGGTGTACCACAAATTATTGCCGCTGGCGGTAAGTTTGGTACAGCAATGACAATGGCTAACAAGGCTAGCGTTGAGTAATCAATAAAGCGTGTTAGTTACCCATTTAGGCAGCGATCATAAATCGCTGCCTTTGTCGTTTTTGTTCATTATCGCGCAATGCTCTGTATTGCAGTGAATGGGTTGTTGTTATGTCGATATCTGTAATGTCAGATCATAAACCTACTATGAGCCGCCTTAGTCAGTGGTGGCAACATTTGGCTTATCACCATAAATGGGCTGAATCGTTACTTTATTTGATGTTTTTTAGTGGATTACTGCTGTGGGATACGATCAACACCAGTTGGCAAGTCGAACGTTGGACATTGTTATTTCACATGCTTGTTGGCGTTACTCTATTTTCGATTGTGGTAGGGGCTTTTTGGGCTGCCCACCGTCGACTAATACAATCCAGCAAAAAGCCATTCCTGCGTCAAACAGGTACTGCGATTGAGTGGTTGCTTATTGCTTGCAGCCTTAGTGGTTTTTACTTGTTTTTCTATGGTACGCCGGGGAATACCTTGGGCGTGATTATTCAAAATGTACACTTTTACTCATCTTGGCTGTTAGCACCATTAGTGTTTCGACATGCGATGCGTTGGAGTGTCATGAACATTAAAAAATACTTAATACGATGAGAGCCGAAAAGGCCGAATTAAATCACATGTATTTATAGTGAGGAATTCATGTTACCCAGTTTTTTAATTACCCTTCGCGAAGGGTTAGAGGCATTTCTATTAGTAGGTATCGCTTTGTCGTACCTAGCAAAATTAAATGCACGACATTATAACAAGTACATTTATTTAGGGGCATTTGTTGGGCTACTGCTTTCTTTAGCTGTTGCTGTAGTGTTCCAAGTTGTTGTTGATCAGTTTAGTAACGAGCTATACCGTAACTATTTGATGGCTGGCATTTTGATTTTTGCCACCATCGTTTTGACGTATATGGCGATTTGGATGCAGCGCCAAGCAAAAAACCAAGTTGCTCAAATGCAAAAAGAGCTAACAGATATGGTCAGTACCGGTAATTTATGGGGATTGATCTTATTATCAACGTTAGCAGTATTGCGTGAAGGCTTTGAAACTATTCTATTTTTCTCTGCATTAATGTATTCAAGCATGGGAGAATTCAGCACTCAAGATGCACTTATCGGGGCTATTGCTGGGCTAGTGTGCGCATTGTTATTGGTATGGGTAATGCTAAAAGGTACCCGTAATGTACCGTTACGCTCGTTTTTCCGCTGGACAAGCTTATTCATCATTATCATTGCGGCAGGTCTATTGTCATCGGCGATCAACATGCTGCAAGCCGCTCATATACTTCCTATTCTTCACGCCCAGCTTTTTGATATTTCACACATCTTAGATGACCGTGGTGTATTTGGTACTTTCTTACGAGCACTATTTGGCTATAACTCATCACCAGGGTTACTACAGCTAGTAGTGTGGGGCGGTTACATGTCCACTTTCACCTTTTTCTGGCACCGAGGTTACAAACAAGCATGAGTCATTTAGAAAAAAAGCATATTGCCGTACTCGGTGCAGGACCAGCAGGTTTAATGGCTGCGTGGGAATTAGTGGAAGCAGGGTATCAAGTTACCATTCTTGATCGTGATGATCATGTTGGTGGAATGTGTGCGACTCAGACATTTAAGGGTGAGCATGGTGACTATCGCTTTGATTTCGGCGGACACCGCTTCATAACAAAGAATCCTAAATTGCTATCGTTTGTTGATGAACTAATGGGTGACGATTTACTTTTTGCACAACGTAAAAGTGTGATTCGTTACCGTGGACGCATTTACCAGTACCCGCTTGCCTTACTTGATTTAATTAAAAATGCACCGTTACCTTTGTTGGTTGGCGGTGCTATTGATCTGGGCAAACAATTATTCAAACCGAAGCCACAAGACCAATCAACCGTTAGCTTTGCACAATGGATAGAAAGTCGCTTTGGTACTACGTTGTATAAAAACTTTTTTGAAGGCTATACCGCAAAGCTATGGGGGATCGATCCGGCGACATTATCAGGTGATTGGGCATCTCAACGAATCAGTCTAATGGATTTAAAAGACGTTGCTCGCCGTTTATTACCGGGGCGTCGTTCGTCGGTACGTACATATGCTCGTCAGTATCGTTACCCAAAACTGGGATTTGGACAACTATATACACGCTTAGCAGAAGAGTTAGAAAAAAAAGGGGTTGAGATTGTTCTGAATAGCGATGTTTGTGGCGTAAAAGTGAATGTAGATAACCAGATAGAAGCCATTGAATATCAACATGAAGATACGGTGAAAACGCTGGCGTGTGATCAGGTTATATCGACATTGCCATTGTCGCTGATGTGTAAGTTAACAGGCTTCGACAGCGAGTTGACGTTCAGATCATTGCGCTTTCTTAATATGCCGATGGAGGTTGAAAATGTTTCTGATAATACATGGCAGTATTTGTCTGACCCAGAAATCTTGGGCACGCGACTACAAGAACCTAAACGTCGTTCATCTTTCATGTCTCCTGAAGGGCGTACTTCCGTCATGATCGAGATCCCATGTGATAAAGGTGATGACGTGTGGAATATGCAGGGTGACCAGCTGCAGCAACGAGTATTGAAGGATCTTGAAACCTTGGGTGTCGACCCTAAGCATGCAACGAAGGAATATTTCACTTCTTATACCGAGCATGCCTATCCATTAATGGACATGACTTATCAAGCTAAACGCGAAAAGGCCATTACTCATTTGTCGCAGTTTGACAACCTGATCATGACTGGTCGTCAGGGAACGTTCCGCTATATCTTCACCGATACAGCAATGGAAATGGGCATGATGGCAGCAGAATCGATTATTGATGGTGTTGATCGACGACGAGAAATTTTCGATTTTCGTAATGAAAAAACCGTGATTGAAGTGCAAAGCGTGGCTTAAAGCCATGCCTTGGTACAAGGAGAAATAGATGAAACTAATCATATCTGCACGTGTATTACGCTTATGCTTCGTTGTTTGTGTTGGGCTGATGACCAGCACAGTAAGTCAGGCGTATTCCTACGCGGCTGCAGGGAAAGAACCTGTTATTGATGGGCGAGAAACCATCATGCAGGCACTGGCTAATAATGATTTCGCGACGGTTAAATCGACTGTTGATGGTTTGAACGACGAATTTACTTATTTACTGAATGAACACCAAGTAGATTTAATGACCCCCATGACACAAGCTTTGGCTGAAAAAGATGCAGCTAAGGTGGAGTTGGTGATGGATCACGCCGTATTTGAAGAGATCGTTCGTCGATTAGATGGAGCAGAAAATAACTTGGCTGATTATCAGGTAGCGAAAGTGCTAGTGGTGAAAAGTAAGTTGTTTCTTGATTTGCTGTTACCCAAGCTTGATGACACCCAACGACAGCAAGCTATGTCGGCAATTCAAGGAGTATTGAGCGCGATTGGTAACCCTGGAGTATTCGGGGTTGGTCAAGCACCCGCTGATCCGGCGGTATTTAAACAGCAACGTGATTTGTTGATAAATGCAATTAACCCATTGAATGAGTGATTGATGTACCACTCATTATTAGCCACTAACAAGCTGAATACAACGCCATATAATCTTCGTTATTTGATTATTATGGCGTTGGCATATGTGCTGTGGTGGGGGTGGATTCGCAGCTTTCCGATGGCGTTAACCAGTGATGATGCGCTGAATTTCTCACGGGGTGTTGTGCGTTTTTCGGTGTTGGAGTTTCGTCCTCATTTTCCTGGTTATCCGGCGTTTATCGGTTTTGCTCGAATAGCCGCGATTTGGGTTGATGCAACGATTGCTCCTATCTGGGTTTCATTATTGTCAGCGATGATGATCCCCGTACTGGTTGCTCGTTTAGTGTTAGTGCTTTGTGGTTCATGGGCGGCTGCAACTTTGGGGTGTTTGCTGGCATTGGGGCAGCCGCTGCTTGCGTCGATAGCACTCAGTGGGCTGTCTGATTCAGCAGCAATCATGTTGTTTCTTATGGCTGTAATTGCAGCAATGCAACAGAAAAATGGGTGGGTTGGTTTGTGGCTAGGTTTAATGCTGGCGACACGTCCGTCTTATATGCCGTTAGCCGTCACGATGTTATTCGTACCATGCTTGGGTGATCGTACGAGTTCTACAATACGTGCATATTTACAAGCTGGTGTTGTTATCGCTTTTATTGGCGTAAGTTGTTTGCTTTTTATTTGGGCGCACGATGGCGCTGCTTATTTCGAAGAAGGACGACGTTTTACGTTAGGGCATTTTTCTATTTGGGGTAATACCGCAGAAGGGAATACAAACAGCCTTCATCAATGGTACGTATCTTTAAATACGGGCTTTGGTTGGGTTGGTGTCGGGTGTGCTGCTTTATCGTTGTTTTACGCGATGTATAGCGGATTCTTATCAAAGTTTGGCTTGAAGGCTAGCCTGTCAGCATTGCAAGGAATAAAGCAAAAACTAGCGTTAATTGCAGCTATTGCTGGCATGTATTGGCTTTGGGTAACTGTGGGGCAAAACCCTGATAACTTAAGACACTGGGCACCTGTTCTATTTGTGTTTTTAGTTGTCTTTTCGGTTCAATTAGCCTTATTAGCGCATAGCGATAAGGCTAATAAAATGTTGATAAATCCAGCGTATATTTGTGCTGTTGGTGCTGTTTTGTATTGTTTATCGCTAGGTTATCCAACATATTCATCGGTACAGCGGCAAGCACCGATTCAACAAGCGATAGTTTGGATTAAAGCGTACCCGCAAGTAAATGTTGTGGGCACCAACTACAGTGTAAACCTATTGCGTGATCAGCTGGCGAGCTATTCAATCTACGACATGTATTACCCCAGCAGTAAATGGGCATTACGAGCAGCGGCGAAACAGGCACCTAAGAGTGCTTGGCGATTATCAGGAACACGATTAGACCAGCAGACGTTGGTTACGCAGTTCCTCCCAAGATTTATTGGTGAAAGACGTCTTTTTTTATATCAAATTAGTCAGTGACTCAGCTTACTGGCTTGAAGAAATGTGAGTGGATAGGCGAATGATGTTAAGTAGTAAATATAAGCCTGCAAAGCAACTTTTTCTGTTGATGTTAGTGCTGTTGAGTCAATCGGTATTGGGCTCTGAGAAAAGCAGCTCAATGTTGTTTAGTCAGGAAAAAACACTAATTATTAGCGCTAATTTTGATGCCGGCAGTGTCAGCATTCTTGATCGAAAAACGGGTGCGCTGGTCAATGAATCAACCATTGGTCGAGACATTCGACGCATTGCGCTGACCAATGATGGCAAATTGTTATTGGCGACTGATTATTTAAATGATCAGGTTGTTCTTCTTGATGCTAAAACATTACAAACTAAACAAGTAACAGCTGTATCTTCCCGTCCTTTTGGGGTGGTATTTGATGCGTTGAACCAGCAATTTTATGTAACCAGTTTTGAACGCGATAAATTGTTAGTCATTAATCGACAGGGAGAGATCACGCAAACGCTTGAGACAGCATCAACACCTCGTGGCCTTGCTCTGACGGATGATGGTCGCCTGCTGGTGACGCATTCGCTGTCTGGTCAGGTTTCTATTTATGATGTAACCAAGAAACAGCCTAAATTGACTAAAACGATTCAATTAGTGGATAGTGAGGCCGACTCGGTTAAAACAAACCCTCAGGGCAAACCTCGTTTACTTGATAACATTGTAATTTCTCCTGACGGTACTCAGGCTTGGTTGCCTCATGTCTTGTGGTCGTTCGGGCATGACTTTCAGTTTCAGTCGACAGTCTTTCCAACGATTTCTCTTTTAGACCTGACGGTTGGCGATGAACATGAAATCATTGATGAGCGTAAGCAGTTATTTAAGCAAATTAATATAATAGAAAGTGGCAACCGAGTACGTATTGTCTCTAACCCACATGATGGCGCCTTTACCGATGATGGTAAAAAGGTCATTTTCACCCTTGCTGGCTCAGAAGACCTGATGGTGTTTGATTTATCGCGCCAAGGTAAGAAGAACAAAAAACGTCACCGTCGTAAGAAGTTTCAAGGTGGGGTTAAAGCAATTCAAATATACCGTAATGTGCCGGGTAATAACCCAAGAGGCCTATTGATTAATGGACGAGAGCTTTATGTACAAAACGCGATGTCATTAGATATTGCTAAGTTTGATACTGGGGCTGCGGGCCCATTTGCCAAGGTTAAATTAACGCAAGCCAATTTTGCTGATTTGGTAAAGGCAGATCCACTACCGAAGCAACTGCGTGAAGGTAAAACATTATTCAACAGTGCCAATATGGCTGATTCACCAAACTTCCCAATGGCGGGAGATTTTTGGATGAGCTGTAATTCTTGTCATTTGGATGGCTTTAATTTTACTAATCGTCAGTTAATGGAAGATGGTAAAAAAGATCGGTTTAGCAACGCGGTGACGGGTCACGTCGATGTCAGAAAGATGATTGCAGGTGATGTCATTGGTGCATATATCGACATTATTCAAAAGACACAGGGCGGAATGGGCGGTGATCCAAGAGAGGATGCTTTACCTCTTATCAGCGTAGAAAGCCCGCCACTTGAAGCGGCGAAAATGATGTCTGCATTGAATGAGTATGTTCGGGCTCCTGAAAACTTACCTTATCTTTCAACATGGCTTCGACTTGATGATAAAAAACGTTATACACACCCTGACGAATGGGTGAACTCGGCAGAGTGTGCTGATTGTCATACTACCATTTATGACCAGTGGGCAGATTCTAACCATGGTATGAACATGGATCATCCGTACTATCGGTTCCAAGAAGATGTTGCTGCACAAAGCGAAGGGGAAGAGTTCCGGGTACTTTGCCGAGGTTGCCATGCACCGCAAATGGTGATTAACAACGATACGAAAGCGTTGTCAGGTTTTGGCGATATGTACAGTAAAGGTGGACAAGATTTAAAAGAAGCATTCGCACATGGAAAATCTGTGAGTGAACGTGGAACAGGGTGTGTTTTCTGTCATCGGGTAACCAAAGCTGAAAATGCTGGTGGTAATACAGATATGACCGTTAACATTAAAGATCGCGAGAGTTATGTCTTTGAAGATGCAAAAAATAGCATGCTGAAATGGTTGTCTGAAAAACAGATTAATGCACTTCCAGCGAAGCATAAAGCATCGTATTCAAATCCTGATTTGTACCAGAGTTCGTTATACTGCGCGACATGCCATAATGAATTTACAACAGGTCAGGGGGCAAATGTTAACGACAACTTTGGTGAGTGGCTGGCATCACCTTTTAATGCACCCGATGATCCGAAGAAAAATAAAACCTGTATCGATTGCCACATGACCCAAGATGTAACTGATTTCGATAATCGCGTTGGTGGTCAATCAACAAATGATGGACCAGTAAAATCGAACTTACGTTCACATCACCTAGTAGGAGGGAACTATTACTTCACTGGGATGCGTAATCCAGAACACAAGAAAATGAGTATCGACATACTTAAAACGGCATTGACCCTTTCAGTAGACAAAGATGGTAATCAACTTGTCGCTAATGTCACCAATGTTAACTCAGGGCATGACATGCCGGGTGGGGCAAGGCGACAGGTTTGGCTGGAAGTTATCGCGACTGATGTAAATGGTGAAATTGTATATACCAGTGGTGTAATGAAAGATGGTTATATACCGAAAGATGCGCGTAAATTCATTAAAGTTGGTGTCGATAAAGACGGCAAGCCTGTCGGTTTACGTTTTTGGCGCTATGTGAAAATTGGTAAAGATACGAGAATTAAGTCGGGTGAAACGCGTAGCGAGCGCTTTGAATTACCGCAAGACATTCAATATCCCATCACAGTGTCAACGCGTGTTCTTTATCAAGTCTTTGCAAAGGGGCTTACAGAGAAGGTGCGTAATGCATATCCAGGTGAAAATATTCCAGATCCAGAAGTGATCGAGTTGGAAAAAGTTGTGAAAACGTATAATCAAAACTGATCAGTTAGGGATGATATGATCAGTTGAACGAACGTTGTTAATGTTAAAAGCCGAGTATATTCAATATACTCGGCTTTTTTATCACGTATGAACAAGTTATAGTCGATTGTATGACTCGACCAAGTCGAACAGCGCACGACCACGAGTGGACTTTCATCTCCAGCAAGCTTTTGTCCCATAGTGTTTCAATGTAATACCATTCTGGGTAAGTAAATGATCAGATAATTGCGCAGGAAAAATTGTTAATAACAAGGCAGAAATTGTAGTAACTAGTGGTTCTAATTATAAAATTTCTAACGAAGTTATAAGCAATTTCAACCAGCAAGGATGAACAGATACTTGCCTTGATTGGTATAATCATTCAGTAGCAGGAGAAGGAAGCCAGTTTGGTATACTATTTTTTATAGACAAGTACCTATCAATTTCAGGTATCACCAGAAATAATTAGCAGATAGAAGCAGAATTGGTTATTCAACGTTAAAAAAGGAAGTTTAATAAATGTCTGTGTTCCAACGTATTAATATAACCATATTTTTCGTCGCTATTCTCACTGGGTGCGCATCACTTCCCAAAGAGATTAATCATCCTAATGAGCCTGTAGTCATGCCATTAACGAGTACATTGTCCGAATTGAGTGACATTTATCAGCTTCAACAGCCTACACAAGAAACGAGTGCGGTTCTGCTGCAAGATACAGGCTGGGACGCATTGGCTCAGCGGTTGGCATTAATCGAAACCGCCGAACACAGCATTGATATTCAATATTACATATGGAATTCAGATGCTTCGGGTCACTACCTAGCAAACCGTTTAATAGCGGCAGCAGATCGTGGGGTTAAAGTCCGTGTAATGCTGGATGATATCAACCTTAATGAACGAGAAGATCTGCTAGTAGCCCTTGATTCTCATCCTCAAATAGAGATCCGTGTATTCAATCCGATCCCAACTCGTCGTGGCGTCACAAAGTGGCTAAATTTCTTAGGTGATTTTTCTCGTCTAAACCGCCGCATGCACAATAAATCATTTACCGTTGATGGTGCTTTTTCCATTGTTGGTGGGCGTAATATCGGTGATGAATATTTTGATCTTTCTGATGAAATCAATTTTCGTGACCGCGATGTATTGGTTATGGGCTCGGTGGTCACCGATATTCAAGCTAGTTTTGGAGAATACTGGGACAGCCGTTGGTCTTACCCTGTCGATTTACTGGGAGGTGAAGTCGCACCATATAAGCCAGTGTTAGATGCGATTGCCGCGCCTAGTTACAAGAATTATCCCGCCTTGCCAGAAGGAAGTAAGACAGCAAATCGATTCTTAAAAGATTTAATGGATAAAATGATCTGGGTTCAAACTCGTTTTGTTTCTGACCGACCAGTACCTGTCGATGAAGATAACACCAGTGAACCGAAGGCGACTGCCAGAGTATTGGCTGAATTAGCTCGTGAATCTGAGCAAGAAATATTATTGGAATCTGCATATCTCATATTTGATGATCGTCAATTAGAAGAGGTGCAGGAATTGACCAGAAACGAAGTGCAGATAAAAGCATTGACCAATTCAATGGCTTCGAATGACCTAGTTACTAACCACTCAGGCTACGCAGGTCGACGTCAGGATATGCTTGAGCACGGCATACAGTTGTTTGAGCTGAAACCAGAGACGAGTTTATGTGAAGAATCTACTCGAGACTTATCCAAATGCGCCCCGACCTTAGCTTATGGTCTTCATGCTAAGTCTGCTGTTTTTGACAGACGCGTGGCTAGCATAGGCTCTTTTAACTTCAACTTACGTTCAACCTACCTTAATACCGAGTCTATTCTAGTTATTGAAAATCAAAGTGTGGCTGAAAGTCTTGCTGATGATATAGATCAGGCGATGAACGAGGATAATAGCTGGCGTTTGAAGTTACAAGAAGGCGAAGTCCGTTGGTATTCCGGTCAAAAAAGTTGGGAAAGCGAACCAGAGACAGGTCGATGGGAGCGATTTCAATCACGCTTCTTACAGTTATTGCCAATAGAGAAGTACTTGTGAAATAAGCTATATAGCTAACTCGCTAAGGTACTATCAACCTAACAATCTCCGCATCATGGTAATCTGTACTATTAATGCTAGGTACACAATTAAGCGGATTTTCCATACATGAAATAATTCATTCGTTGCTAATTGAGTAAAAGCTGTGACACATTTTTGCCCCTAAGTAACTTAGAACTAAACGTTATTCACTCTATTTATCTGGTTTTTCGATATCGACACGAATATAAAAAGCAAAAGTTACCCGATCTCAAAAATTGATAGAGTTTGTATCTATTGCACCGTAATAATTTTATATTATCATTTTTATAAGTAATGATAATTTCAGGAAATTAAAAGATAATCATATACTCACCCCATCAAACGAACAATGAATCAATTATCTGAATCTGGGGCAAATTATGAAAATGAATCATGTCGGTATTATGGTGGGTGACATGGATAAAGCTGTTGAGTTTTATACCAATGCTCTTGGCCTTAAAGTAGTAATGGGCAATACCAAAGTTGAAGAAGAGCGCAAAACAGCAATCGGTAGAATGTGTGTAGCCGTTTTTGGCGAAGGTTTTAAAGGCTTTAACATTGCACATCTAGTCACTACTGATGGTATTGGTGTTGAGCTATTTGAAATGAAAGAGCGCCAAGAGCGTCACGACGTTGATTTCTCTCGAATCGGTATTTTCCACTTCTGCCTTCAAACTGATGACTTCCATGGTGTTATTGAACGCACCGAAAAATTTGGCGGTAAAGTACGCATGGATATTATGCGTTATCACCCAGAAGATGATAGCAATCAAGCCCAAATGGTGTATCTAGAAGACCCGTTCGGTAACCTATTTGAGCTTTACTCGCATACTTATGAAGAGACTTATGCGTCTGAGTATGAGTAATTAATAACGCAAAGAACAATGATGAGGGTTGGCCATAGTGCCAGCCCTTTTTTGGGTTAGAGTAAAAAATAAATCATATTCTGTTAATATAATTTTGAGATAGTAGTGCAATATTACAGACAACGAATTGTTCTCATTTTACTCTTTCTTTATCCAATAATGCTCGTTTACGTTCCAATCCCCAACGATACACACCTAAAACCAAGCGCGTATTGTGGCATGCGTAGTTGATAATTTCACCAGTGCCTCCTGCTCGATATACTTTGGGCGCCTACCTATCTTACGAGTAGTTTCTCCGCACACTCGACTAATAGAACCAAACCCTGAGGAAGATATTGCGTCAGTTTGGTGTTATATTTGCTAGGTTAAGTTGCTCACAAATCATAGCTTATGCCACAGTGAAGACACCTTAAATCAATGTAGTCAATACTTGAGGATTATTATGTAATGTTCGATGAACTGGGCAACGATCCGCTATTTCCATTAGTCTTGCTTTATCTGAATCTTTCATAGGCCCAAATAACTGAACTTTACGAATCAATGACTCTATTTTCGGATCTTGTTCTGAGACATTGGCTGCATCGGCTAAATAATTACGTTCGTGAGATAAGAATACTTCCACATGCTCTAGAGGGATCTTTTTGTGGTCAGCATACATGCGAATTGTCATCGCTGTACAGGCTCCTAAAGCAGCAAGTAAATGCTCGTAGGGATCTGGTCCTGAATTTTTTCCACCTACTTGTGTTGGTTCATCTGCATACCAGTGATGGTGGTCACTGAATACTTCCTGCTGAAACTTATGATCAAGCTCTGCTACTAAAATATGACCTTTTGCTATTTTTGGATTAGATATTTCGGGCGTTGGAATATATCGACTTGCCCATCCAGAAATCGTTTGTGCGACATACTCACTATCTATTGATTTTGATAAAAGATGATCTGCAGTGTCTAGGCTAACAAAGCTTTTAGGATGCTTAGCCGCTTTGTAGATTTTCTCAGCATCAGAAATATCAACAGTTAAATCGATAGGTGAGTGCATTACAAGTAAAGCTTTATTAAGGTGCTGTATATGTTCTGTCGTTTGATTACGTAAATCGTCTATAAATTGTTTTTTAATCGTAAACTCACGCGCACCTAAGCTCACTCTCGCTTGTCCGCTTTTTTCTATGGTATCAAGGTGAGCATCAAAGTTGTGTATTACATGGCTTGCTTCATAAGGAGCTGCAATTGTCACTATCGCTTTCACCTCTGGAAGTTGTGCCGCCATCGCTAAAACGGCAGCGCCACCGAGGCTATGTCCAATTAATAATTGAGGCGCTTGGTAATGCAATTCAAGAAACTTTGCAGCTGCCTGTAAATCTTCTGTATTGGATGAAAAATTCGTATTGGCAAAGTCGCCATCGCTATTGCCCAAGCCAGTGAAGTCAAATCGAAAAACAGCAAAGCCATGTTGTACAAGAAATCGACTAATTCGTGAAGCGGCTGCAACATCTTTACCACAAGTAAAGCAATGGGCAAACAGTACATAGGCGCGTATTGTTTGATCTGGTGTTTCTAGCAAACCAGCTAGGTTTTGCCCTTGGCTAGGAAATTCAACTTTAGTTCTCATCGATTCTATCCTCTGTTTGTAATAAAACCTCAATAACTGCCTGCTACTAGCTGCATTCGATCATCGTGAGTTTTATGTAAATGGGCCATTATAAAATTGTGGTTGGCGCTCATACATAAACGTAGCAAAATCATAAAACTTTTGAGTATCACCACCTGCTAATGCGAATAGTCCTAATCCCATATCCCAAGCTTGTCGGTGATTACTGAGGGTAATCAAATGAACCCTTAGGCTGACGGATTTACCCTGGTAATATTCTGATACTAGAAGCAAAGTTGGCCAGATAGTGCGCGAATGTGGGCATTGAATATCAATAAATGCATCAATAGTAATTTGGGCTGCTGCATCACCGAGAAGAAAACCGCTTGGACGGTGTGGTATAGGTATAGCCATATGAAGTGCTGTCTGTTCTTACTGTAGATTAATTACTTTCGATGAATGATTATAGTGGTATTGAATGACTATTTTTATTCTAAGCATAAAGCGATTTTTTTATCATTAACCTGATGTTTGAAACGTGTTAATAACAGTCTCAATTTTGGATGAATATACGTTTTACAAAAGGGTTTATTAGGTGAATTATATAAGTAATTCTGTATTCATCCTTATTCGCTTTAAACGAATAAAATGGCAGTACTTGCGTGATAATTGGTTTATCAAAATCACTTTGTAAGGAGTCTAAAACTTTGCAGGCTTCTTGGTTTTGAGCATCGTTATAGGTATATATTGCCGACCGGTATTTTTTGCGCATTGAGTGATTAGCTGTGGATGCATGAGTATGTAAATGAATTTCGATCAATGTCTGCAAACTAATCAAAGATTGATCAAAATATACTTCAATAGCTTCAGATAATTCAGCATTATTGTCGCTTGAAGCGATCCACCCTTGATTCACCACTTTGATACCGATAAGCGACTCGAAAACGCCTTCGGTACACCAATGGCAACCACCACCTAAACCAATCTTGCTGAAGTTTTCATTATGCATAGTGTTCTCTCTAGTCACTATTGAAGTTACTTTTATTAGCTCATTTTACTGAAGGTAATACCCAGTCACGCCGAGGAAAGTGGCAAGTATAACCATTAGGTATTCTTTGCAGATAATCTTGATGTTCTGCTTCTGCTTCCCAAAAATCGCCTGCAGGTGCCAATTCAGTAACCACAGTCCCAGGCCATAAACCTGATGCATTAACATCGGAGATCGTTTGCATTGCTACAGCATTTTGTTCGGCTGAACAATAATAAATCGCTGAACGATATGATGAGCCTTGGTCATTTCCTTGTCGGTTTTTTGTTGTTGGATCATGGATCTGAAAGAACAATTCAAGAATATTGCGGAAACTAACAACATCAGTATTGAATGATATTTCTATTCCTTCTGCATGATTGCCATGATTACGATAAGTTGCGTTAATAACGTCACCACCGGTATAACCAACTCGGGTTGACGTGACCCCGGGAAGTTTGCGTATAAGATCTTGCATGCCCCAGAAGTATCCGCCAGCCAAAATAGCACGTTCAATTTTCATATTTATATCTTCTCCACTTGATTAACATATTCGCCATAACCATTAGTGACCATATCATCACGGTGGATAAAACGAAGAGAAGCTGAATTAATACAATAACGTAAACCACCTTCACTTTTTGGACCATCGTTAAATACATGTCCTAAATGACTATCCCCATAACTTGAGCGAACTTCAGTTCGAATCATGCCGTGACCGTTATCATTAACTTCTTTGATATTTTTCGACTCAATCGGTTTGGTAAAACTTGGCCAACCACAGCCAGATTCAAATTTATCAGAAGAAGCAAATAGTGGCTCACCTGAAACAATGTCGACATAAATACCCGGCAGAGTATTATTAAGATGCTCTCCACTACCTGATCGCTCTGTGCCACTTTCTTGAGTTACACGATATTGTTCTTTGGTTAGTGCTGAAATTGCATCGGCGGATTTTTGATATATTGTCATAACTTTTACTCCCCGGCGTTTTGTCATATTTTAGAGTGACATGATGATATAATCTCTCCCCGATAAAACGGACACATTTATTTTAAGATTGCTATTACTTCATATTCGATTGGATAATATCAGCTATATTTCAACGGCAGTAACTCGTTAAGTAGTTTAGTGCCAGAGGCTAAAAATTACGGAACGAATAGCATTCTGCGCAACCTTTAAACATTCAAGTGCCTTGGCAATATTATGTATTGAAATACTTTATTGAGAATTCAGTGTTGGATAAGCTTCAGTGTATATCCAGTCTTTATCTTTAACTGGTACATGGCAACCTAGACAATCCGTTTTATAGTCAGTTGCAACGTTCTTGGCTTTATTATCGGGCTTGTAAAGCGCCCAACCCCAGCCGTCACCCCATAGAGGGTTATTGGCAAATCGCCCTTTAACGTCTTTGACCATGACGAACCATTGCTTAATGTCATTCGTGGCATACTTGACACCTTCCCCCGTAGTATAGTTACCCGATTTAGATGCCCTAAGCTCTTTAACTAGCACTGCACCGTCAGGAAATTTCCCCGTTTTACGAAAAACCTCTACAGACTTTTTCTCAGTATATACATCATGAAAACCACTGGCACCACCAGAAGGGACAAACCATGACCCTAAATGAACCATATTGGTTCGAAAGTCTAAGGGGAAACTAATATTGCCTTTGGCGTCAACATAAGGTGAAAATGTATCATCTGCCATTACCGAAAATGAACCAACACCAAGAATGACAGCACAAGCTATACTTGCCCCTATTTTCTTTAATCTAATGTTTAGCATTATTAATTACCTTTTGGCTCAACATAGTTATTATTCAAGTCAGATTCATGACCACCCGTAGCACTTTTACCCTTTGCTTTACCTGCGCTAAGAATTGGATAATATTGCGTGAAAACAAAATCATCTGCTGCAGCGCTTGCATGGCATGCGTTACAAGACGCAGAGGGAAATGCTTTTGCTGTTTTGGATAACGTTTTATGGTCCTTACTGGAAAAACTAAAGTATGCCCAATTACCAGGTTCATCTTTAAAGTGTTTCTTGCTTTTTATTGTTGCTTCAAGACCGATGAAATCCCCCATGAAGTAGCCATTACCGCTAACAGCCGATTTTGAACCCACAGAAACAAGTTCTTTAATCAGGATAGTACCATCACGAAATTTACCTGTGTCTTTCCAATGCTTCCAGCTTTTAGGGTCAATATAGACATTATGCATCTCAGGAAATGCCGCCTTGCCATTATTCATATCATTAGGTGTAACGGGTGTACCAACGTAGATCCACTCTCGATACCCAGTAGGACGTTCAAGCTCACCATTTTTCATTAAAAATGCTTCATCTGCATGAGTGAACCCTGAAAAAATGACTTGCACAAACAGGAACGATATTGCTATTAATACTTTATTAATTTTCATAACATACTCTGTTTTATTTATTGAAATTTAACTATAGATGAGTAAATTTGATTTGCTGTATTTACAATACTCAAAAATGTCACTGACCTACTCAAAGTTTCTATATCAACATTTTAATGCTGCTTTATTTTATTAATTTTAACTATAGTAATGATGTCTATTAAAGCTTAAGGAATGTAATGCTCAAAAATGTCGCTCATCAACTCAAATGTCCAACATCAGAATTTAATGTACTTGATGATGTCATTGATACTCTTCGCTTTCGTGGCAGTATATTCTTTCATTCAAGCCTTGCTGCACCGTGGGGGATGTCGTTATCATCAATCGTAATGCCAAGATTTCATATTGCATTGGAAGGAGGCTTTTATGTTGGAGCAGAAGGCAGAAATATTAATGTAGAGCCAATGGATATCGTCATGATTCCAGGGGGAGATATGCATTGGATAGCTGATCAAGAGGATCGTGAATTAGTGCCTAGTGAGCAAGCAGGAGACGCTTGTGCTTTAGGTATGCCACTTTTTCAACAAGGTGAAATCACCAATAGGATTATGTGTGGAATAGTTGAATATGATAAGGCGATTCAGCATCCTATTCTCAGTGCCTTGCCTTCCATAATTCAACTTTCTAATATCGAATCAAATGATAATATTTGGATGACTGTAAAGTTAATCGACGCGGAAATAAACAGAACAAATAGTTATAAAAACAGCATAATAGATCGTTTAACCGAAATCTTATTTATTCAGCTACTCAATAATTTTATCAAGAAAAATGAGCACCTAACAGGCTTCTTATCAGCACTTAAAGAACCGCGTTTAAATAAAATATTACAGCTCATTCATCAGAATCCTGAAAGACAATGGACTCTAGATATTATTAGTGATGTCGTCGGTATGTCTCGCGCAACACTACAGCGTAAATTTAAAGCTGGTATCGGTGTTTCTCCTATGGTTTATATTGGCAGTTGGCGTATGACAAAAGCTTATCAGTTATTAAAATATTCAAATCTATCTCTTGAAGGAATTGCTGATGCTATTGGGTTTTCAGACGCTCGCACACTTTCGCATGCATTCAAAGACTATTATGGTGATACACCTAGTCAATTCCGTAAGAAATTAGACAAACCAATATAATTACTACTAAATTAATGATACAGGTGGTCGAGTCGCACCTCCATTTATCCAAATTAAATCATATATAGACTCTTCGTATAAATAAAGCAACCAACTTAAATATCTATCAAGATAGTGAGTGGCAACACCCATCATGAATCGTTTCATAAATATTTCCCATCTCATAATGCAGTTATTTAGCCGTTGAATACTATAAACGCCCTCTGTTTTTTGCTTTCTTATCGGGGTCTGCAATTAACCTCTTATACTCGATAGTAAACGTTAGTTATTTAACAACGTAGACATAACTTAAATTACCTCCGTACAAAGAATTGAATTCGGTGATAGAACGGGTGCTAGTGCGTTTGTTATCACTTGCTTAGTGTCCATGTTCATAACGGTGATCGGCTAACAGTGTGATCTCAGTTAACAAGTCTTTGTCCCTTTATGGGGTAGCCCGTATAAAATGGCAGCTGTGAATCTTTGCATAGATATACGCATATTGACGTCGCTTTACATCACGAGAGTTAAAGTAAGGTTGTCGTCTAATATGAGCATGAAATCATGAAATCATGAAATCATGAAAACAGCTCGCAATATTATTTGGGCAATGATTGCCACAATGTCAGCCTTTTGGTTTGCTATGGAACCGCAATTGTTCACTTCAAACAATGTATTTGAATGGCGCTCCGCCATGATTCAATACTCAGGTATTTTGTCTCTGATGTTAATGTCCATCACCATGATATTAGCAATGCGTCTACCCGTGGTTGAGAACTGGTTCAACGGTATGGATAAAGCTTATCGCGTGCACAAATGGATTGGTATCGGTGGGGTCGCGCTAGGTGTCGCACACTGGTTGTGGTACCAAATCCCCAAATGGATGGTTATGTCAGGCGTATTGGCAAGACCTGCCCACCATAACGGTTCTGGGCCTGCAGGAAACTTATCTGGTTGGGAGATGTGGGTCAATGGGTTATATGAGCGAGTGAAAATTGATGATGCGGTAACGGTGGAAGGGCCATATGGCCGCCTTGAATTTGACCTTAGCAAACCACAAATTTGGATTGCCGGTGGTGTTGGTATCGCTTCGTTTTTTGCTGTATTAGAAGCACTCAAAGGAGATGCAAACCATCTACGAGTGGATTTGTTTTATTGTAGTCGTGGTGTTGATGACAATTTGGTTGATGAGTTGTGGTCTCTTGCACATCAAGCAGGAGTGAGATTGAGCGTGATAGATACCATGCACTCACCTCGATTAAATACAGAGCGAATCGCGAGCCAATGCGGTGATTTAAATGATTATGAGTTCTACTTTTGCGGGCCAGAAGTGTTCTCAAAAACGCTGAAAAAAGAGCTAGGTATATACCAGTTTAATATTGAGCAGAGTTATCACGAAGAGTTATTTGTAATGCGCTAAAAGAAATAGCTCGCTCTGCGCCCGGCCACAAATCATTCACGGTAATCCAAACTTCAATGTATATTGAAATAGTATTTTGCTAGAAAACGCGCATAATCTTGCTATACAACACTCTAAGAAGAAATTACCTATGACTGATTTTCAATATTACTTTCATCAACTTCCTTGTTTTAACTGTAAAAAAACTACAGTAAGCACTGATCTTGGTTGGTTAACGGCTGCGATGAAAGATAATGTCCTAGCGCAAGTGGCTGCGATTATCGCGCAAGGCAACGTTGAGCCAGATCTTTCGGTAAACGTGACTTGTACTAAAGACGAAGCGCGTGATTACTTATTGCTGAATTTCTACGGTTACTCAGAAGAAGAACTAGCGAATCAAGTTGAAGCGAAAGATGAGCAAGAAGTAGCAGATGAAATAGCAGAGCTACTGGCAGAAGGTAACGATGCTGCAGTCTTTGAACACGAAATCGCACTACAAAGTTGTACTGATTGCGACATTGATGAAGAGTCAAACCAAGCGTAATCATTAAACTTAAACTTAAACATGTTCATCATACATAACATGATGTTCTATTTATTTAAGGCGTTAGCAGAGTAGAGTTTGCCAATGCCTTTTTCATTTTTAGTTAAGCACAAAATTTATAATCATCCTTGCTGGTCTTTTATTGATGAATAAGGATAATAGCGGCCTCTGTTTATTGTCTTAATGTTGCTTGTAATGCGTCTTGATAAATTCATTTGTAAAAGTACCGATCTAACCCGAACTGAAGCGACTCAGTTGATCAATGCGGGAAATATCATTGTTAACAATGAAGTCGTTAGCAATGAGGCGACTCAAGTTCATGAAAATAATGATGTTCAGTTAGATGGACAAAAACTAATAGCACGTGCTTCACGTTATATTTTGATGCATAAGCCCTTGAATACTATCTGTTCGAATATTGATGAAGTATACCCATCATTGTTTAACTACATCGACGTGGAAAAAGCAGATGATCTGCATATAGCAGGGCGTTTAGATGCAGACACCACAGGTTTAGTATTGATAACCGATGATGGTCGTTGGTCTTTTAATATTATTACGCCAAATAAACAATGCGAAAAAACGTACCGTGTTGGGTTGAGAAATCCAATTGCAGAAGATGCCGCCGAGAAGTTTGCACAGGGTGTGCAGTTACAAGGTGAGAGGCAACTTACATACCCTGCGAAGCTCGATGTTGTTACCTCTAACGAAGTGCTACTTACGATAACAGAGGGCAAGTTCCATCAAGTAAAGCGTATGTTTTCTGCCATTGGTAATCGTGTTGTGACTTTACATAGAGAACAGATTGGCAATATCAAATTGGATGTTGAGGTCGGGAAGTGGCGTTTTCTAACACCGGAAGAAATTGCCTATTTTAAGTAAGATGGAATGGGTATAAACGCAAAGCGATTAAATTTGTACAAACGGCGGACAATTAAAAGCGGGCAAGCCAAAGCTTCGTAAGGCATCGATATAGCAATCGCGCTTTACTTTTCCTTCTGGAGATTCTGATGTTGATAGTTCGTCGTCAACCGCAATGTGATTAAAATAAATGGTTTGCGTTGCTGTATTATCTTGTAAACGACTCTGCCACTGTAAAACATCGAATAAAATATGAGAACGGTGAACATGAATAGAAGCACTCACCAGTGTTGCTGTTTGAATGTTGTATTTATTCAATAACGCTAAACTTAACCTGGCATTATCAATGGTGTTTGTCGCTTTATTTTCTTCGATAATTCTATCTTTACTCATTCCTTGTTCAACTAACCATGCTTTCATTGCAGAAGACTCTGTTCGTCCTGCCTTAGCTAACCCTCCTGTAACGATAATAAGCGCTTTCGGATATTTATTCGCCAGAGATAGCGTTAGTGTTAATCGCTTTAATAATGGTGCGGCGATTGATCCGTTGTCATTCAATAAATAACCCAAGGCGATAATGGCATGGTTAGACGGTGTCGTTTTATCTATCGCTTTTTTTGATGCTGCACATCGAGATAAACAATCCATTGGCTCGCTAAGAATGGTGTCTAATATAGCGAGCAATGTTTTCACTTGTAGCATGTGATGTGAATCTAATGTCTCGAGTTGATGAAGGTAAGAGGTCATTTTCCGATGATCATTTTGATGGTGTAGCCAAAGAATAAGGTAGGTTAAAGCTGTGATTTTATTTTGATGGTTTTGAGCCGTTAGCAAAACATGTTGGTAAGACTTTAGGGCAGAATATATATCGCCACTAAACGTGTGCATGTTGGCTAAGGTGAAATGATGTCCAAAGCTAGAAGGTGACTGCGTGAGTGCTTCTTGTAGGTAAAAAACGACGGCTTCTAAGTTTGACACAAGCCGCCCATTTAAAGGGTACTGCAAGCGGTTTTTGCTATTAAACGCATCCAAAGCATACCGAGACAGTAAGTTAAGAGGAAGCTTCTCTGTTACATCCATTCTGACCTTCCTTGTATTTTTCTTTTTTAATCAAGCAGCTGCTACTGATAATGACTAGTGTGATGAGCTTGATGATGAATTGCAAGAAATCCACATCGCTACTCCTAAATTGCCTCAAGATAGTACAAAACCCTAAACAGGATATCAGGCGTGCTGCTTTGTCAGAATGAGCTATTTTTATAAGTAATCAGTATGAAATCATCTTTTACATTTTTAACATGTGCAATGCATAAAGGAGCGAACAATGAATAATCAGTTTAAACAACATGGTGCGTTTAGCTGGTCTGAATTGATGGTTGATGAGCCAGAAAAAGCACTCGCATTTTACAAAGATGTGATTGGTTGGGATGTCGAGGAGATGTCGATGTCTACTGGTACCTATTATGTGCTTAAAGCTGATGGGCAACCTGTTGGTGGGGTAATGGCTAAGCCTAAAGAAGCCAGCCACGTACCTAATCATTGGGGAGTGTATGTAACGGTGGATGATGTTGATGCCACATTGTCGCAAGTTGAATTAGCGGGTGGTAAAGCCGTTTTTGCACCCATGGATGTACCCGGTGTGGGGCGTTTATGTGCATTTATGGATAACTGCGGCTCAGTGTTGTCGATTATTAGCTACGAAGAAAAAGAATCATAGTCTGCACGAATGGTTTATTAGGTTTTTATAGACGAGTAAAATTTTGCCTGTTATATTCAATAAAACGCTGAATCATTTAATTTCACTGAAAAATCAATCATAAAGCAGTAGAGCTATTTGGCGAGGCATATACAATAGACCCCTGACACCTCTTTTACCACCTTCGGTTTTTGTCAAGGAGATACGTAAATGCCATATGATTCATTAATTACTATCGGTGTACTGATTGTTGTTGCAATCGCGTTCATTGCCTCTGGTGTAAAGATGGTGCCCCAAGGTAGCCATTGGACAGTAGAGCGCTTTGGGCGCTACACGAAAACACTTCAACCTGGTTTGAACTTAATTGTGCCATTTATTGATGGTATTGGTAATAAAATCAGTGTGATGGAAAGAGTACTCGATATTCCCGCGCAAGAAGTTATTTCTCGTGATAATGCGAGTGTGACTATCGATGCCGTGTGTTTTATTCAAGTCATTGATGCTGCGAAAGCTGCGTATGAAGTCAGTGATTTAGAACATGCGATTCGTAATTTAACGCTTACCAATATGCGTACAGTATTAGGCTCGATGGAGCTTGATGAAATGCTATCTCAGCGAGATACCATCAATACCCGATTGCTGACCATTGTTGATCATGCGACGAATTCTTGGGGTGTAAAGGTTACACGTATTGAAATTCGCGATGTGCAGCCACCCGCAGATCTTATTGCTGCGATGAATGCGCAGATGAAAGCAGAGCGTAATAAGCGTGCAGATATTCTTGAAGCCGAAGGTGTTCGTCAAGCCGAGATCCTTAAAGCTGAAGGCCACAAGCAATCAGAAATATTACGTGCAGAAGGTGATAAGCAAGCGGTTATTCTTCAAGCAGAAGCACGTGAGCGTGAAGCCGAAGCCGAAGCAAAAGCAACAAGCGTTGTATCAGAAGCAATAGCGAAAGGTGACGTTAAAGCTATTAATTACTTTATTGCACAGGGTTATACCGATGCATTGAAAGCGATTGGTCAATCGGAAAATGGCAAAGTAATAATGCTGCCGCTTGAGGCAACAGGCTTAATGGGCTCTGTTGCGGGTATTGCAGAATTATTAAGTCAATCTAAATCAGATAATACGAAGGGTAACAACGCATGATAGCCCTACTTGAACAGATGAACTTCTGGCATTGGGTCGCATTTGGTTTAGCCTTGTTGCTACTTGAATTACTCGGAACTGCTGGGTACTTGCTTTGGTTGGGTGTCTCTGCTGTTCTTGTTGGATTGCTCTTGTCGTTTCTACCATTGAGTTGGTCATTGCAATGGCTAACGTTTGCGGTTTTCTCGTTATTTACAACGTGGTTATGGTGGCGTTATCAAAGCAAGAAAGACCGAGTTGAAGATGAAGGGCGCACGCTCAATCAACGCTCAGAACAATTAATCGGGCAAGTCTCTGTGTTAGACGAGCCCTTAGAAGCAGGTACTGGGCGAATGAGGTTAGGCGATACTACATGGCTTGTACGGACAGATGTTGCTTTAGAAGCTGGTGTACTCGTAGAGGTTATTGATGTTGATGGCATCATGTTAATTATTCAGCCTAAAGCTCAAAAATAATGGCTTAATACAGCTTTTATAATATTGTTCTTTATTAAATGCGACGCTCTATATAGAGCGTCGTTTTTTTATGCTCGTAATATTTACACGTTATCAATGAATTTATGCGCTTGCCTTATGAACGTATCACGGCCAAAATCCACTCGATTAAGTATTAACGCATAAAATGTATAAAAAAAGTAACCTTAAAAGCGAATGTTAGTTGAGACCTCGCGTTAAGTTTTGCACAATAATGAATAGAACGCATTTGCAGTAGAGGAAGAGAATATGATTTCAAAATGGGCACAGCGTTTTTTTCAAATGGCAGAGTTAGTTGGCTCTTGGAGTAAAGATCCTTCTACGCAGGTAGGTGCAGTTATTACAGAGCATAATCGTATTGTTTCTGTTGGGTTCAACGGCTACCCACACGGTATTTCAGACAGTGCAAATACCGACGATCGTGATATGAAGCTACTGAAAACACTTCACGCGGAAGAGAATGCAATTTTATTTGCGAAAAGGGATCTGTCAGGGTGTGAAATTTGGGTAACACACTTTCCTTGCCCAAATTGTGCTGCAAAAATTATCCAGACGGGTATATCAATGGTGCATTGCCCTGAGCAGAGTGAAGACTTTTTATCGCGTTGGGGTGATAAAATTAAAATCAGCCAAGGTATGTTTACGCAGGCAGGGGTTGATGTTGATTGGTTACCACTAGCCGACTTAGATAAAGAGTAAAATGTAATATCTTGAGGTAACTTGGGTATAACAGCCTTGATAGCATGTCTTGTTATAATGAAAGCTTGTTAGAACAAAAGCTTGTTTGAATAAAAAATATGGTATCGAGGCTTTCTATTTTCATTCAATCTACTTATACCCAGCTACAGTAATGCTTATATACACCATTATTGTTTCTTTATCAGATCGATAAACCACTGGTAACGTTTAGGGAGTTGTCGAAACTTTTTCTTAATCAAAAAGTGTTCTTCATTCACAACCGTATCGCTTGGTAAAATGGCAATACTATCTTGCAATTCAAATTGTTCGATTGTTGTTCTAGGCAGTACGGTGTAGCCCAACCCCATAGATACTGGCAGTAAAATCTGATTGAGTTGGTTGATGTAACTGCTTTTTCTGATCTGCTTTATCGATTGATAATCATCTTTATAATTCGCACGTAATACTTGTTCGGCATATTGTTCACCATTGGGGTGATTAATAAATCCTAACTGATTAAGCTCTACGAAGGTCATTTTTTGATTTTTATATTGATGAGGTACAACTAAACAAAGGGCGTCATGTCCGAGTGATTCTTGTTCGAGTTCTGTTGAAATAACATGTTGCGTGATAATGCCTATATCAATATTGTTATTCAAAACTTCATTGATAATACGTTGGTCTGGTGCAGCCTCAATAGAGATATGAAGATCGGGGTGCTTGCTTTGCCTTGATAAAAATTTAGGGTAGAGAAACATTGCCATAGACCCTGAACACCCAAAACGACATTCACCTGAATAGGGATTGTCAGTTTTTAATGAGATCAATAAGTCAGCTTCCTCGGTTGCGCGTAGCCTACCAAAATTATAAAGCGCTTCACCTGCCTGAGTTAGCTCAAACTTCTTGCCAATACGCTGTAATAGCAGGGTGCCCACTTGCTCTTCTAGTTTCTTTATATGCTGGCTAACACCAGGCTGAGTCATAAAGAGTTTTTCTGACGTTTGAGTGAAATGCCCTACATCGACCAGCGTAATAAATGTATTCAGCCATTGGTTATTCAGCATAATATTTCCGAATGTTAAATTAAAATCATAAGGAAAGGTTATCACATTTGTGATTTTTGATTATTTATATCTTGTCTAATGGTTATGATCTATTTGATTAAACAAATCGTTAATACAAGATTTGGGCAGTAAAGGGTAACAGTTGAAAATATACCTGAAGGTGTTTTGAACTGTTTGTTTTTATTTTAGGCGATCGCGATTAATCATTAGTGATAATTTACATGGTATAAGAAAACGGTCTATTTTGTTCACTGGTTAAAATATTGATGTGTCTATCATTTTGTACATTACCGTTGGTTAATTTGTATACCTACAATCTGTGACCGTCTACCAATAAGCATAAAATTACTTATATTAATTACCAGTAAGTGTCTGAAATCACAGTTTGTATAGACAGTTTTATCTTACTTTCCGCTCATAAAAATAAAACACTCTTATCTTCCCCAAGACCAATAAGAATGAATTATTCAAGGAAAGAAACGTGAATTTTAAATTGTCTACGATAGCAAAATTAACACTACCTCTTTTATCGGCTGTTACCCTCGTTGGTTGTAATAGCTCATCTTCAGATAACGCGATTGATGAATCGGGGAAATTCACACCGATTAATAAAGATCAGGCGGCTATCTATTTTAAATTAGACCCTGCGCAAGCGAAGGCGGCGGGAAGTTATGATGGGTATACATTACATATCTGGAATGATGATACTTGTGGTAGCTATGCAAATGCCGATTCAGAATGGGATACTGGCGTTCCTTTTTCTGGGGTTGACGAGACTTATGGCGCATATTGGGTTATCGATTTAAAAGAAGATGCGACTCAGTGTGTCAACTTTATTCCGCGAGATGCTAATCGAGATAAGCCGTTAGGTGAATTTAACGGTAAGTTAGATTTAGAACAGGTGCATAAAGAAGGTAACTATGTATTTACGCAAGAAGGGATTTCAGCAGTATTCCCTGAATATATTCCACCGTTACCTGAAAAAACCGCTCGCGTATTCCTGAATATGGAAGATGATACGGCGGCATCGAATGTGAAGTTGCATGTGTGGAATGATGATACATGTGCTGCCTATGCAGGAAGTGATACGTCTTGGGATGCAGGTTTACCTATAACTGGAAATAGTGAAACATACGGTGATTATTGGGATATTGCGCTGAAAGATGATGCGAGCAATTGCGTTAACTTTATTCCTCATGATGGTGATGAAAAGTCGTTATTAGAAAACACGCAGCTCGATCTTGAACAAGCCGCTAAGATTGGCAATGTTGCATTTACCTTTGAAGGATCATCAACGGTTTATTATCAACCGATGGCTAAATTGCCTTCAGCGACGCTAAGTGGAGCATCTGCACATTGGTTAACGGCTGATATTCTAGCCCTTGAATCCGGTGCTGACCGTGTTGAATTACTGTATGCATCAAAAGCGGGCATTGAGTACAACAACCAAACGCAGACCTTTTCAGGAGTAGAGAAAACAGTTACATCTAGCAAAACAACGAATGGTTCATGGTCAGAGAAATTCCCACATCTAGAAGCACTAGAAAGCTGGCAGCTCGATTTTGAATCAGCGAAAGCAGATCCTAAAGCATTATTAAAAGGTCAGTTAATTGCTGTTTCTTATGATGCGACTGGTAAAGTGCTTGTTGCTACCCAAGTTCAGCCTTCTGGCGCACTTGATATGATCTATACCGGTAATGCGGGTACGGGGGATGACTTAAATTACGGTGCCATTATTGCTGGCGGTGATGTGCAATTTACGCTTTGGGCGCCAACGGCACAGTCTGTCAGTGTTGTGAAATATTCAGCGGATAAAAAATCAACTGATGAACTACCGATGACATTTGATGCAGAAAGCGGGGCATGGAAGTTAACAACTAACAAACTGCAAGCTGAAGATTATTACCGTTATCGTGTAAAAGTTTACCACCCACTAACGAAAGTGATGATGGATTATGAGGTTACCGACCCATATTCTTTAAGCCTTTCAATGAACTCTGAATTTAGCCAAGTAATTGATCTTGATAGTGAAGAGCTTAAACCTACAGGTTGGGATGAGCTTCAACGTCCAATGAAGCAAGATAATCCATCAAAGTTTGTTATTTATGAATCGCACGTGCGCGATTTCTCTGCTCAAGATACATCAACACCAGAAGCAGTTCGCGGGAAGTTTGAGGCATTCACTCAAGACGACACTGTGCCTGTTCGTCACCTTAAGTCGTTACAAGAGAACGGTGTTACTCACCTGCAATTATTACCAATCTTTGATATAGCGACTATCAATGAAGATCCAAATCAAGTTGCTAACATTAATGAACCCTTCAGTAAGTTATGCGATGTGAACTCAGATGTGAAAACGTCATCGTTTAAGAATGATTGCTCTTCTGGCTTAACTATTGCTGAAGTACTTGAGCGTGAGCAGGGTAACGACACGGCAGCTAATCCATCGGTTCAAGAACTTAACCGTTTAGTATCTGCTACTGATAGCTTTAATTGGGGTTATGACCCATTGCATTACACTGTGCCAGAAGGTTCTTACTCGACGAATCCTGATGGCACTACACGTATTTTAGAAATGCGTGAAATGGTGAAGTCGATTAAAACAGACATTGGCATGAACGTTGTTATGGATGTGGTATACAACCACACGAATTCGGCAGGTCCTGAATCTAAAACATCAGTGCTAGATAAGATTGTACCTTGGTACTACAACCGTTTAGACCCTGAAACAGGCAATGTCAAAAACTCGACGTGTTGTTCAAACACCGCACCTGAACGCGCGATGATGGGTAAGTTGATAAAAGACTCGCTGGTGGTGTGGTCTCGTGATTACAAGATTGATTCATTCCGTTTTGACTTGATGGGGCATCACCCATTAGCACAAATCCAAGAGTCATTAGCAGCCGTTAAAAATGTTGATCCGAATACTTACTTTTATGGTGAAGGTTGGAACTTTGGTGAAGTCGAAAACGATCGTCTTTTTGTACAAGCAACACAACCTAACCTTGGCGGTACGGGCATAGGTAGCTTCTCTGACCGTTTACGCGATGCCGTCCGTGGTGGTGGTCCATTTGATGAAAAAGAGGGATTACGTGAAAACCAAGGTTTCGGTAACGGCGCCTTTGTTCAAAAAAATGACATTACTACAACGGATAAAGAAAAAGCATTACATCTAGCTGATCTGACGCGTTTGGGTATGGCTGGAAACCTTGAAAGTTTCGTAATGGTTGATTCAACTGGAAGTAAAGTGCGCGGCGATCAGGTGGATTACAACGGTCAACCTGCGGGTTATGCGGTGGATCCATCAGAAGTACAAAACTACGTATCTAAGCACGATAACCAAACCTTATGGGATAACAATCAATACAAGATCCCGTATGACGTAACATCTGCGACACGTGTAAGAATGCAAACCGTGTCTTTATCAACGGCTATGTTAGGTCAAGGTGTACCTTTCTTGCATATGGGATCAGAGCTTTTACGCTCTAAATCCATGCAGCGTGATTCTTACGATTCAGGTGATTGGTACAACAAAGTTGATTTCACGCTAGAGGACAATAACTGGAATAAAGGTCTGCCACGTGCAGATAAAGATAGCAGCAACTACGACATCATCACCAAAGTGATCGAAGGCAGTGGCGAAAAAGCTAAGCCAACATCACAGGATATGAAAGACATGGTGAGCTTCTATCAAGAGCTAGCCAATATTCGCCAATCTTATCCTCTGATCACGTTAGGTACGGGTGATGAAGTTAATGCACGTGTTGATTTCCATAACACAGGTACAGCACAAGAAGCGGGTCTGATTGTGATGAGTATCGATAACGGCACCACTTCTGGTACAGATTTGGATCCAACGTTAGATGCGATGGTAATTGTGATTAACGCAACACCAACCGTGAAGACGTTTGATATCAAGCAAACTGGTTTTACTGTTAGTGAGAAGCATACTACAGCATTAGCAACGGGTGCATCAGTGACGGAAACCAAGTTGACAGTACCAGCATGGACGCCAGTTGTATTTGTGCAAAAACGTAGTGGTGAACGTGGTGCAGGTTTACCTGTTTTAACTAAATAATTACGTGACAACGATCTTACGAGTTACATAATTAAGTGCCGTTATCTTTCTTAGTAACGCGGTAGATCTCTACTAAAAACTATCCCTCAGTGAGTATTAATACATTCACTGAGGGATTTTTTATTTACGCCAGAAATGAAGACACTAGATAATCAGACTAGTGTTTATCAGGCCAATACCAAGAGGGGACATCAAGTAAACCCTGATCGGGAATGATGGTTTCCCCGAGTTGTTTATCTAAGTTGATGGCATTACAAGAAGGGTGTTCTTCTAAGGCCGCAATTAGGCGGCTGGCATGTGAAACCACCCAGACTTGAGTTTGTGCAGAAGCATGTAAAATCAAACGTGCCAATGCTGGTAATAAATCAGGATGCAAGCTGGTTTCAGGTTCATTTAGAACCATCAAACTAGGTGGGCGTGGTGTAAGCAATGCAGCTACCCAAAGTAAATAACGTAAAGTACCATCAGACAGTTCTGCGCCGGATAAAGGGCGGAGTAATCCTTCTTGATGAAATTCAATGGAGAACCGGCTGTCTTCGTGACAGACAATGCGAAGACGAGCTCCGGGAAAAGCATCATCAATGGTTTTATATAAAGTGACGTTGTCACCAATTTCAATGATCGTTTGTAGCGCAGCTGCCAAATCATGCCCATCGTGATGTAATACGGGAGTACGTGTTCCTAGTTGTGGCTTGCGGGCTGGTGCGTCTTTATCTGTACGGAAATGATCATAAAACCGCCAGCTGCGAATGAGCTCGCGCATGTGAAAGACTTCGGGGGCACCATTAGGATCTGATATGTGATCGAACATGCTGTTGAAGTGCTGAATGTGTTGAGAAGCTACTTGCCAACTTCGTCCGTTGCGTACTTTTATCATCGAGCCTTTACGGTCAACCAATGCACTGGCTGGACGATAAAACGGACCACTCCATATACATTCGCGTTTTATTTCAGGATCGAGTGAAAAGTATGAGTTGGATGGCTCAGGCAAACCAAGTGCGATTGAATATCCAAAATCTTCGGTGGCAAACCCTAAACGTAAGCGCCGTACTTCAGTGCGTACACTTCCTTCTATAGGCACATCGCCACGACGCATTGCTGCGGTAATGTTTTCGGGACCAGCCCAAAAGGTAGAATCTAATCCGCCTTCAGAAGCTAATGTATTTATTACGCCACCATTAGCAGTATCAGCTAATAATTTCAAAGCTTTATATAAATTTGATTTCCCGCTGCCATTGGCACCAGTAATAACGTTTAGCGGGCCTAAAGGTAATGTTAATTGTAAAACAGAGCGATAGTTATTGATGGAAAGCGATGTGATCATAAAGCCTGCTGTAATTATCGGAACATGATGACATTGAGGTAACTTGCGTTAAATCATACATGAAGCAGTTGCAAAATATTACTTCTGTTCAAGTTAGATTCATACTCAACAGAGTAATCTAACATAATGGTAAGAGGTCTAATGTGATTTGCTAAGTTGCATTTACTGAGGTAAGTTCACAGCAAGTGATGGTTTAGCCCAAATTGAATTATGAAAGAGGCACGATTATGAGAAATATTATTGCTGGTTTTATCGCTATTGTCATTGGTCTATTTACGGTGTCGTTCGCAGCAATAATGGCATTATTTATCGGAGTGGCGGCATTTGTAGCCAAGCCATTTATTCAACGAAAAATGGCATATGCTAACTCTGCTGCCGAGCAAGGATCTTTCGATGAATCGCCTTTAAACAAAGCGCAATCGTCACATAATGTGATCGATGGTGAGTGTGAAGATATAACCGTAAAAAGTAAATTGTAACGATGTTACGTCGTTACAAACGCCAGCGTAAAGATTAATCTCTTCGCTGGCGTTTTTGTATTTATAGTGGCATTAAATGAGTTAAAAATACCCTTCAAACTTCTTCTTCTAAGCATCATGGGTAAAAGGTGATACTGCTTTATATCTCTTGCGCATATTTGATAATGACTAATAAGAAAGGCAGATGATGGTGATACTATTGAGAACAAGTATGAAATTAAATCACATATTAGCTAGGGCAATATGAACAACACACGTACGTATTTTCATTTTTACGATTCACCGTTAGGTAAAATTCGCCTGTTAGCGACAGATGAAGGCTTAATTTCTTTGACGATACCAAGCCAACGAATGGATGATCTTGTTGATACCAGCTGGGTCGATGATGCTGGTGTTTTTCTAACGTGTTGCCAACAGCTTGATGCTTATTTTTCAGGTGATTTAACAGAGTTTACAGTGCGTTTAGCTGCTACGGGTACGATTTTCCAAAAACAAGTGTGGGATGCTTTATGTCGTGTTCCTTATGGTGAAACATGCAGTTATAAAGCAATCGCTGATAGCATAGGGAACCCTAAAGCAGTACGAGCTGTTGGTGCGGCAAATGGTAAAAACCCCATAGCGATAATTGTGCCTTGTCACCGTGTTATTGGTGCTAATGGTAAATTAACCGGTTACGCTGGTGGGGTAGAGCACAAGGCCTTCTTGTTGAAATTAGAAGGCATTATCAATTGTGATGAATGAGCAGAAGAAAGCTACTTAGTACGTTTTTTCTCGCATGCTAAAAAATCATCCAGGTGGGTAGTGTTAGCATTAAATCGATAGTGTTGTTTCGATGCTTCTAATTCAAAGTGTCCTTTGTCTTGTTTGATTAGCTTTTTTAAGTCATCAAAGGCTTGTCGATCGCTGGTGCCTGCTAGCAACATAAGCCGTCCATAAGTAAAATGTTCTTTTTGTTTACGCCAATTCACGCTGAACACTTCGGTGGGTTTTCCTGCGCGGTTATAGTTGATATTTTCAAATCCCAATGGACGGCTGATGTCTGCTTTCATTGCGACATATCGGTGCTGATAAATATTATCAGTAACAAGAGATACCCTTAACCCTTCTTTATATTTACCGTCTTGGCCTTTCTCTAGGTGAAAGAAGTTCAGTTGGCAACCAGTATCCGTTAGCTTGGTTGAGCTGGTGGGTAACACTTCCGCACTCAGTAATCCTGGTGCTATAAAAACAGTAATGCCGATTAAACTTTTAAGCTGAGAGAGTAAATCCATACGTATTATTCCGCCTCTAATGCTGATGATATCGAAAATGCTGCATCAATGATTTTGGCATTTTCACTCTAAGCATAGACATAATTATCATAGATATACTTAACGTATGCTTATTAACGTTACTCACGAAATAGAATTATTCTGCATTGTAAATTTTAGCTTTTACCATTTTCCTATATTGGCTTGCGGTAATGCTAAATTGTTGTTGAAAACGCGTAGAGAAGTGATACGCGTCTTTATATCCCACTTGCTCTGCGACATCTTGTACCGACATACCAAAATCACGTAATAAATGTTGCGCGGCTTCCATTCGGATTTTTTGAAGGTATTGATGCGGAGATTGGCCCACTTGGTCCTTAAATTTTCGATTGAAGGTTCTTAAAGGAAGCTTACACTCTTGTGCAACACGTTGGGCTGTAATTGGTTGTGCTAGGTGTCGTTTCATCCAGTCTTGCGCAAGCGCAATTGATTCATCAAATTGCATCTGCCCGCCAATTTGATAGAAGGGTTGCTGGCTGGTTTTCGATATTTCATGCCCATAATGCGTTTCGATAGTATCAGCTATTTTCTGACCATAATTTTCTGCAATTAAGTATAGAATCATCTCTGATTGGGAGTTGATACTGCCAGTACAAAAAAGTCCATTTGCAGCAGTAATCGAAGCTTGGCGGTTAAGTGTTACTCGTGGGTAGCGAGATGCAAATTTTTCATAAAAATACCAATGTGTCGTTGCCACTTGATTATCTAATAGCCCTGTTTCTGCTAACCAACACACACCTGTGCCAGTCGCGACTAACTGTGCGCCATGTTGATATTGTTTTATTAGCCAAGGAATTATCGTGGGAGACTGGCTTATGGAAGAAAAAGGATTACCCCACATCGGAGGTAAAACCACGATGTCAAAATTGTCTTCATCTTCAAAGGTAATATCTGGCTGTAATCGAATACCTGCAGCTAACTTGGGTGGGTTCAAAGAAGGTGCAACCAATTTAATTTCAAAAGGGTATTTACGCTGTGTTTTTCTATCTCGTAAGCTGGCAGCACTGCTTAACATTTCAGCGGCTAAAGAAACACCAGTTATTAACGCACGGTTATAGAGAACAAATCCGACCTTCATTTTTTCCTCCAAGCATTTGTTATTTGGTGTTAATTTCACCGTTTTTAAACGTAACTGACACTGCAATGTCACCCTGGTGCTAATGGCAGTGATTTTGGCATAAATGCAGGGTGATTAACCAGCCCAAGTTGATATTATCTTGTTTAAAACAATGTTTGATATAGGTTCGAAATGACAAAGTTACCTCTTATCGTTGGCTTAGGCGGTATAAATGCTGCCGGTCGTACTTCTGGTTTTCATAGTTATAAGCGTATGGTTTCTGATGTTTTAACCGATGATGAGATGAAAACAACGTGGCAAGATTTAGCCCGTCGTATGGGGTTAATTACTGATGAAGAGCCTATCAATGAAGAAATCATTGAAGCGATTAAAGCAGGCACATTGGTACGTCGTGTTGAAACATTCGATCCAGATAACGTCTTATACCAATATAAAGCGACTCTGAATGCTGAAACGCATACAGAATTGAATGATCAAATCACATTTACGCTGCGTAAATCAAAGCTGCCGAATGTGATTCCAGATAACTGGACTGTTGACTTACAAGGCAGCAAGGCGAAGGTAATTGTTAGTGGTAGCCTTGATGCGTTATTAGAAGATCGTGTCACATTCCCTGTATCAAGTGGTGGTAATATTCCTACTGGGTTTGATCCCGGTAAAATGTATAACTCTCGTTTTCATCCTCGTGGTTTAAAGCTCACTGTTTACGGTGCGTCTGATGCGCTAAATTCGTTAGGTATAGATTGGTCTGAAGTGCTAACACACATTAAACCAGACGAAGTGTCTGTGTATGCTGGTTCTGGTTTAGCACAAATCGATGACCAATCAATTGCCGGTATGTTAGCTGCGCCATTAACGGGTGGGCGTGTTAGTACTAAAATGATGGCGTTATCATTTGCAGAAATGCCTGCCGATTTCATTAATGGCTATGTGATTAACAGCATTGGTACAACGGGTACAAATATGGGGGCGTGTGCCACCTTCCTCTATAACCTACGCCAAGGCATGCATGATATTCAGCAAGGTAAATCGAAGATTGCTATCGTCGGCAATGCTGAAGCGCCAGTCTTGACTGAAATAATGGAAGGTTTCCGCGTAATGGGCGCGTTGGCTGAAGACGAACAGCTTAAAGTACTCGATAACAGCGATGTGGTTGATAATCGCCGTGCGTGTCGTCCATTCTCATCTAACGCTGGTTTCACGATGGCTGAATCGGCACAGTTTGCAGTATTGATGGATGACGAATTGGCGCTGAAATTAGGCGTTAATATCTATGGTTCAGTGGCTGATGTATTCATTAATGCTGATGCAAATAAGAAATCTATTTCTGCACCAGGTGTAGGTAACTATGTCACGGTTGCTAAAGCGACAGCATTGGCAAAAGCGATTTTAGGCGAAGACGGTGTTAAGCAAACATTTGTTCAAGCACATGGTACAGGTACACCTCAAAACCGTGTAACTGAAAGTCATATTTTGAACGAAGTTGCTAAAACATTCGATATTGATAATTGGGCTGTTACGGCAATTAAATCGTATGTTGGGCACTCAATGAGTGTTGCTGCCGGCGATCAGTTAATGGCGTCACTCGGCGTGTGGCAATACGGTTGGGTTCCGGGTATTACAACCATTGATCATATTGCAGACGACGTACACCAATCAAATTTGAATATATTGACTGAGCATGCTTTTGCTGGTCAGCGCGGTGAAGATTATAAAGCCGTTATTTTGAATGCAAAAGGTTTTGGTGGTAATAACGCAACAGGGCTTGTTTTATCACCCAACCAAACTTTATCGATGCTGCAGTCGAAATATGGTGCAGATGTTATTACCGCTTATCATGAGAAGAACGTAGTGATTCAAGCGAATAGTCTAGAGAACGATCAACAAACATGTTTGGGTAATGAAAAAATTCGTTATAAGTTCGGTGAGAACGTGATGGATGAAACGTCAGTTTCGATGACGCAAAATGAAATACGTTTATCTGAATTTGAGCAGGCGATACCGTTAGCAATGACGAACCCGTATTCAAATTACAGCTAAAGTGAACGTTATATAAACTTAATCAACAGCGGTTAGGTACGTAAAAAGATTAAAACGCGAGTCTTGTTATTAGCTAATGCTTTCTGAATGGCTTTAACAGCCTCGCGTTTTTATGAGACAGTTTTGTGGGAGTGATTTCGTCCCAACCAATGATGTAGCACCTCTAACATTTTTATTTTGTTAATAGGCTTAGTGAGAAAATCATCCATCCCAACAGATAGGCATTGAACTTGGTCTTGTTGGCTAACATTGGCTGTCATCGCAATGATCGGTATGTCACTTTTATTGTTTTGAAGGTCTCGTATACAAGTACAAGCTTCAAAACCGTTCATTTCAGGCATTTGCAAATCCATTAAAATAAGATCGTAGGTTGTGCTCTCTAGTGCAGCTACCGCTTCTTTGCCATTATTCGCAATAACAACATCGAAGCCGTTCTTAGCCAGTATTGCTTTCGCGATCATTTGATTCGATGGACTATCTTCGACAAGTAAAATAGTCGCCGCGTGGTGTTTGGTATTATTCAACGAATGCTCATCACTTGCTTTAAGGGGGGCTGGTGTAGGTTCAAGCTGAAGTGTAAAGCTAAATGTTGAACCTTGGTCTAGTTCGCTGGTAATTTTAAGCTCTCCTCCAATTAAATGGATTAAAGCCTGGCTAATGGCTAGCCCCATTCCAGCTCCGCCATAGCGTCGGGAAAATGAAGCATCACTCTGAACAAAAGGGGACAGTATCGATTGAATTTTATTGTTGTCGATACCAATACCAGTATCGGTAACAGAAAAAGTAATTGCTTGTTTTCCTTTGTAAATATTTGATTTTAGATTAATGGAAATAGATCCGCTATCTGTGAATTTAATCGCGTTACCTAGTAAGTTTGTGAGTATTTGGGATGACTTCCCCTCATCACCTAATACATAATTATTTATAGATAGGGTTGAGTTGAGCTGTAATGTAATGCCCTTTTGTTGTGCTTGGTCGGCAAATATTGCGATAATTGACTGTGCCATTTGGAATGGTGAAAAGCTGGTGTTATTTAAGATTGCTTTGCCTGAATCTAATTTTGAATAATCTAAAATATCATTTAGTTGGCTTAATAATATTTTGGCAGCATTATTCGCACTAACTGTGAATTTTTGACCATGATGGGTTAGCGGCTCTTCTTCTAAAATCTCCAGTGCGCCTAAAATGACACTCAGAGGAGTGCGAATTTCGTGGCTCATTGTGGCAATGAATTCAACTTTAGATTTATTAGCTGCTTCTGCTTCTAGTTTTGCTTTTTGAAGCTGCTTTTCACGTTCTATTTGTTGCTTTAATACATCTTCAAGAGTGTCTACAGATGCGTTTAAGCGATCAAGCTCTGATTGCTCAGTGAGTGGTTCCTTTGGTGTTTTTTGAAGACATTTTAGTGATAATAATTTGTTATTAATTTTTGTTAGTGGCGATAGCAATAAATACTGGCAAATGAAATAACTCAGTACACCAAGAAGTAATAGTGAAATTGCAGAGAAAAACCGCATTTGTTCAACATGATGATCAATATCATTAATGAAATTATTTTTACTTATTGCAATCGACATTGAACCAAATATTTCGCCTTCTACAGAAATCGTTTTATATATTTGAGAACTTTCTGTACTGTTCTGTAAGGGCTGGACTCCCCACGTAGCAAGTACCTTGTCTTGATCATTTTTAATGGCAACATAGCTTAAGTCAGGTATATCTGAAGCAACGTATTCGAGAATGGTGTCAAGATGAGGAATATCTTCCGTTAAGACATCCTCAATGGTTGCAGCTGTTAAAACAGTAAAATATTGTTGTAGTTGACGTTCAACTTTTTCTTCAAGGTAATTCTTTTCATAAAAACGAACAATTTCGCCAGAGATAAGACAAAGGATAAGGGTAATGAATGAAATCATTACCGCATATTTTAGCCACAAAGGTAGTCTACGAAGATTAGAAATCATAAGCATACCTATTCATTAAAGAATTGAGTATTAGCCATTGCCATACGGGTTTTTTGGTAATCGCTATCTGTCGCTAAAAGAAATCCATCTTTTTTTATTGCTTTTAAAGCATTAGGATCGGTGATGCTTAATAACGTCTCTTGCAGGGATGTCGTGATCTTTTCATCGAGACTTGCACTGGCAATCCAGGGTTTTGTTACATTTTCAAAGTAAGCAATTGCTTTTAATGGAGCGCCTTTATTAACCAATTTCTTGAATGTGTTTTCTTTTAAGGCCCCAGCATCAAATTGTTCTGTTGCGACGGCTGTTCCAACTTTATCATGACGACCAAGGTAGCTGTAATGATCTAATTGCTTTGAGGTAATAGAGTGTTGAGCGAGGTAAGCTTGAGAGAGATAGCGACCAATGGTTGAATTCTGGTCACCAAAAGCGAAGCTCTTACCTTTTAAGTCACTGACTGATTCAATTATACTGTCATTGTGTACGCAAATTACGCCATTAAATGTTTTACTACCATGATTGCTTTCCATTGCTAACAGTGTAATTTTAGGGGCTGCTTCTTTTGCTAAAATGTACGATGCGGGGCCAAATCGAGCAAAATCAATTTTTCCATCGATAAGGTCATCTAACCCTTCTTGGTAATTTTTTGAAATTTGCATCCTAATTTGCACTGGCTCTCCTAATTTTCTTGTCATTTTCGCTTCAATGACATTAAGTATTGGACGAAACTGCTTAACCATTGCCGTGGCTTTGTCAGATGTGTAGATACCAAACACCAGTTCAACATCGGCTAAAGCGGGTTGTTGTGCACATAATGTAAGTAATAATCCTAAGAAATATTTTTTCATGATGCATCTCCGCTACATTGTTAGTATAAAATAAGCAATATCTAGGCCATTGTGTCTGATATATTAGGCTTTAAGTGTTAAATCGCGGGTTCTTAATTTAAGCTGTTTTTTTTATGTGATGGTGTGACCAAATTACCGCTGCTTATAGCAATAAGTAATACTGTTTTGTTTATGCATATTGTGGTACTTGTGAATAGTTAACTGACTTTGGATAATCGAAAATTTATGTCGAATATTTTACTGCTCGCAAACTTAAATTGTGATCGTGTTTTGCAGCTCGATAAACCGTTAGTAATGGGTGGACGGCACCATTATCAAGACAGTGGAAGGCGTTTAGGTGGCGGGGGGGCAAACACCGGACTAGGTTTAGTGTGGGCTGGGCACCATGTTGCGCTGGTAAGCCAAGTAGGTAGAGATGAAACAGCAGATTGGTTATTGGCTGAAGCGAGTTTACAAGGTTTAGATTGTCACCTGTTACAGCGTAACGATGTCGCAACTCCTGAATTATTATTAATTATGACCCCTGACGGTGAAAGAACCATTATTCGACCTCAGAGGCCTATTTTTGAGTTAGGAGTGCCACCAGTTTTTGCAAAATGGGATGCATTATACATTAACTCATCAGCCATCGGCGCAGAACGTTGGGCTGAGGTTGCATTAAACGAAACATTGGTTATTGCACAATTAGCGAAAGATGAACGGGCCAGACCGTCTCATATTTTGATTTCGTCAAAGTCAGATATGGCAGGCAGAACATTATTACCTGTTTGGGAATATGGACAAAAAATCGCGGGAAATCAGTTACGTTATTTTATTATTACTGATGGTGATAATGGCGCAATGGCTTATACCGCACGCGAGCAATTTCATATCCCCGCAGTGAAAGCAGATGTTGTTGATACAACGGGTGCGGGGGATGCCTTTGCCTCCGGTGTAATAAACGGATTACTGCATAATGCTTTTATCACTCAAGCCATGACGGAGGGTGCAAAGTGGGCATCTTTTGCTGTGTCGACGCAGAGTTCGATACCGGGGAAAGCGTTAAAAAATTATTTGGAATAGACTCTTAATAAAACATAAAAAAGGCGCTGATAACTTTTCGATGATGAGAAAGTTACAACAGCGCCTTTTGTCATTGGTTGAATGACGAATTACTTTTTAAGTGTCGTGATTTTTGCTTTGCTTTTGATTGCTTGGCGAAGACGTACACGACGCTCTGATGAACTTTGCTGCTCACTAGGGTTGTTTGTACGACTTTTACGATCTTTAAATGCGGCTTTGGTGTTCATTTTCTGAACGAAAGCATCACGATTTGTTGGTTCATAGCCAAGAAGCTGTACACGGTGAATACGTTGGCCAATAAGTTGTTCAACTTGAACCAGTGTCAATTCTTCTTCTTTACTAACGAAAGAGATCGCATGACCCTTCAGACCTGCACGACCAGTACGACCAATACGGTGAACATAATCCTCTGCTAGGAATGGCATGTCGAAATTGACAACGTGTGGCAGGGCTTGGATATCAAGACCACGAGCCGCAACTTCAGTTGCAACCATTACACGTGCTTTACCTTCTTTGAATTCATCAAGTGCACGACGACGAGCACTTTGTGCTTTATCACCGTGACAAAGAACCGCTTTGATGCCGTCTTTTTTAAGTTCTTTTACAAGTTCGTTAGCCGTTTCTTTGTAGTTAACGAAGACAAGTACTTGCTTCCAGTTTTTCTTACCAATGAGTTCAGACAGTAACTCACGCTTACGCTCTTGATCAACAGGGTAAACAACGTGAGCAACAGTATCAGCCGTTGTATTCTCGCGATCGACCATGATGCGCTTAGGTTTACGAAGAATATCGCTTGCCAGTGCATTCATTTGTTTAGAAGACGTTGCAGAGAACATCATGATTTGAGGGTTGCTATTCACTTCACCCATTACTTTACGCATGTCAGTAATAAAGCCCATATCTAGCATACGGTCGGCTTCATCGAAAACAAGGAATTCAATGTTAGTCAGTGATACATTTTTTAGATCAACATGCTCAATCAGGCGGCCTGGTGTAGCAACAAGAATATCAACACCTTTCTCTAGCGTTCTTTCTTGAGATGACATCTTAGTGCCGCCGTAAATTGCAGCAGTCTTAAGATCGGTGTATTTCGTGTATTCTGCAATGTTCTGAGCAATTTGAGCGGCTAATTCACGTGTTGGTGCAAGAATCAGTGCGCGAACATTAAAGCGACCACGTGATTTTGGCTTATCAAGGATTTGTTGAATAATCGGCAAAGAGAATGCTGCCGTTTTACCCGTACCTGTTTGCGCATTGGCAAGAATATCCGACCCACGACGTGCGTGAGGGATTGCTTGTTGTTGAATCGGAGTTAATTTCTCGTAACCACACTCAGTAAGTGCGCGTACGATTTCTGGAGAAAAATTTTGTGATGCAAATGACATTCTTTGTTCCTAAACAGTCGGCTGATGCCGATTACATTCATAAGCCTTAACGCTTATGAATGTAACCCATTAGCCAAAAAAAATTGGTCGCATATTATAGATTATTAATTGTAGCCTGTGGGGACTAATTTCCTATCATCGCTGATTATTTAACCTAAATGGCGTCTTTAAAGTATTTAAAGTGTAAAATTCTTGCCAAATATTATTGTTTTTCAAAGATAAAAACAGTTTTGTTTACTTCTTGCTCTGTGACCGCTAATGAAAGCCTGTATTGTGCGATTAAGAATTACTCTCGTTGATAATTCAATTGAGTATCAGATTGTATTAAAAAGGGGCTGAATCTTGGAATTTGGGTTTGATGGGATTTGTTGATGTGGCTTAACTCTCAATCTAAATAATAAAGCCGATACCCGCCAAATAGGTAAGTTTGGTGGGCATCGGCTTTTTGTTTTATTTCGTGCTTTTACCTTGTTTGGATATTCCTAGTAAACCAACGCCGAAAGCGGCTAACAGGCCAATAAAGGCGATGATCATATGGTGATGGTGAATCCAGTACATATTTGCTCCTTAGTAACCTGTTTTTTCAAGTTCTTTCGCTTTGTGGATCATAGGGGTAATGGTTGAGCCTTGAACAATAATCGAGAATACAACCACGGCATAAGTCATTAATACTATTATTTCTTTAACATCTATTTCAGGGCTGTACCCTGTTGCAATGCCTGATGGAATTGCCATCGCCATCGCTAATGCTAAGCCACCACGTAAGCCACCCCAAGTAAGAATTTTGACGGATTCTGGGTTATACGTGCGGTGTCGATTAAAGCCTAGATAAGCTATTTTTACACTGAGGTAGCGACTGCACAGCACTAGTGGAATCGCGATAGCGACTGCAACAATATCGATATAATGAAAACTGAATGTCAGCATAATTAAACCGATTAACAGGAACAGAATGGCGTTTAGAGTTTCGTCTGCCAGTTCCCATAGGTGATTGAGTTGGTGTGATTCATCTTCAGCAATACTGTTACGTGTCCAGTTTCCAATCATGATGCCAGAAACAACCATAGCAAGCGGTGCAGACACCCCTAAGTGTTGACCGACAACATAACCACTTGTTGGAATTAGCATGGTGAGGATCAAGCGCATCATTCCGTCGTGTGAATGCTTGATTAAGTAATGAAAAACTAAACCCAGTACTAAGCCGAAAGCGATACCGCCTAATGCTTCATGAGTGAAAAGTGCAATTGTGCTAGATACCGTGGGGGCACTTTCCCCAAAAGCGACTTCAAACAAGGTCACAAAAATGACTAAGCCAATACCATCATTAAATAGTGATTCGCCTTCGATTTGAGTTGAAATGCGTTGTGGTGCATTCATCTTTTTGACAATGGCTAATACAGCGATTGGGTCGGTAGGTGAAATAAGTGCACCAAATAAACAACAATGAATAAAGGCCATGTTGATGCCGACTAACGAGAAGAGTAGCCATAACACCGTACCAATGAAAAATGTTGAAAAAAGGGTACTGGCAAGTGCAAGAATGGTAATTTCGAATTTTTGATCTTTAAGGTGCGATAACTTTATATTTAATGCACCGCCAAAAAGTAGAAATCCAAGAACACCTTTTAACAAGAAGTCATCAAATTGAATGTTTTGAATTATGTTAATCAGCTCGTGTTCTTCATTGAGCGGAATGTAATTCATATTACTTAAAAACAGTAACGCAAGTGAGATGATGACAGACCAGCCTGTAATAGCGATGGTAGTTTGAAACTTCCCCACACGGTGGTTGAACATCGAGATGAAGACGGCAACTGCAGCGATAATGCAGATGGTGTCGTAAACTGACATGTATTATGTGCTCCTAATATTCTTAGGCTTTTCGTGAATTATTATTTACCTCAATTGTGGTGAAATATAAGAGCATTGAGGCGTGGGTGCATATAATAGGCAATTTTGAATAATTCCCATCATTATGATTTTGTAAAGTAATGATGCGGAAATGGGTGTTGATGACGTGCTAGAAGTAATGTAGAAGCACGCCATTTACCCTAAAGTGGTAGGTGTTTTATATTTAGCTAAAATACGTTGGGTTTATCTGTGATGATGTTATTAACACCCCATGCTGTAAACTTATCGACTTTCTTTGGATCGTTTAACGTCCAAATCATTAATTTTAACCCTGTTTCTTTGATCGATTTAGCTAATTTTTCATTAAGTATGCGGTGATCAATATGAAGGCTATAAAGATCGAGCGGTTTAATCGTATCTAGCATATTGGATGGTTTGCGTGCTGTAATAAAACCGCGACGCACTTCAGGATACAAGGTTTGGCAGTGCACTAACGCATTTTGCGAGAAACTGGAAAATAGCAGCTTTTCGATCGGAAAATTCAGGTGCTTAACCGTTTCCACTACCTTTTCAACCAAGGGCTTTACTTCATGTTCGTTATGAATTTTTATTTCAAGATTCATATTTAAATTATGTTCTTGGCAAGCTAAAAGGGCTTCTTCCAGTGTTGGTATCGTTTCACCTTTGAATTCATTTGAAAACCAGCTTCCTGCATCTAACACTCTTAGTTCAGCAAGCGTTAAGTCACCCACGCGACCTTTACCATTGGTGCAACGTTTCACTGTTTTATCGTGAATGATGACAGGGATTTTATCCGCACTAAGCTGCGTATCTATTTCGATCCACTTAATACCAGATTCGACTGCCTTTTGAATGCCTGCAAGCGTATTTTCTGGTGCGAGTGCTGCCGCGCCACGGTGACCTGTAATCATAATGCTATCCAGTAAATGTTCATTTAATATTTATACCCAAGTTACATCAAGATAGCTTGGTATAATAACAATTAAGTCTACTCGCTGTTAACAGCTGCTAATTGTGCTATTAAAGGTGTTAATGATTTTAACTTATTCAGAAAGCTTGGTGATGTTTTTATGAATTTGCTTTAAATATTAGAGGTGTATGAAATGAATTCGGTACAAAACGAATTAACTCCTGACTGGAGTAATGTGGAATGGGTATTAACCGACGTTGATGACACACTAACATGGCAAGGTAAATTACCGCCAGAAACCTTGATTGCGTTGGCTGAATTACAGCAAGCCGGTATAAAAGTGGTAGCTGTTACGGGTGCTTGTGCTGGGTGGTGTGATCATATTGCTCAGCTATGGCCTGTTGATGCTATTTTGGGCGAAAATGGCGCTTTCATTATGGAAAAGCAGGATGGTTATTTAACCCTCCGTGCCGATCGTACAATGAATGAAATAGAGCAACAGCAAACGAAATTGAAGCAGCAAGTTCTCGCGATTTTAGCCGACTATCCAGATCTTAATTTAACACTCGATCAGTCATACCGTTTATGCGAAGTCGCGATTGATATAGGGCAGAATCGACCGCGTGTTGATGATACGATTATTGAAGAAGTGGTTGCTAAAATTCATGCGTTAGGCGCACATGCAACAGCCAGCTCGATTCATATTAATGCGTGGTATGGCGAGCATTCGAAAAAAGCGACTTCGTTACAATATTTAGCAGAGAAGGGATTATCAAAATACGAGATACTAAACCTGTCTTGTTATGTGGGTGATTCAATGAATGATCAACTTATGTTTGAGGCATTGCCTAAAACAGTAGGGGTTGCCAATATACAACATTATTGGGATAAGCTGATCCATCACCCTTCTATAGTCATGAGTCAACCCGGTGGTTTTGGTTTTGCCGAGTTTGCCAAGCAGTTACTTGATATGAAGCGTCGCTAACCAATAATCTCGCAAATTGTACGAACTATAAACGGATAGCAAAATACGCTATCCGTTTTTATTGAACTTCGTTATTTAAGTGATCGTTAGCGCTGTATTTCGATGCCAATAGGCTTTGTATATGAAGGCAGATTCCATTATTATTCCCTTCTTGTTAGCGAGCTAGATGTTGAATTGTCAGTCTAGCTTTTATTGCCTATTGGTCTCATTGCAATGGCAGCTACGCTTATCTTTGAAACAAGGAACCTTGAATGAAACTCTCTGTGCTTGAACAACCCCTTTATGACCACCTTTACCGTGACATTCATGAGTTTCGCAGTACTTTCGATTTAGATATTGAATCGCCAGAAACAATGAGCGACAAAAGTGATACCTTGCACACCTCATTAGCTGTTGAAGAGCTAACTGAATTAGCAGAAGCTGATTCATTGGTTGAGCAAGCAGATGCGATTGTTGATTCAATCTATGTGCTAATGGGGCGTTTAGTTCACCTTGGCGAAAAGAAAGTAGAAGACAATATTGGCATTAGCTACCTTATTGATTTGCTTCTTCAAGTAGCAGAACGTTTAGGTGTTGATTTTGTCGCATGTTGGGATGAAGTACATTCAAGCAATATGAGCAAAGTGTGCCGTAACGAATCTGAATTTACAGATACTCAAAAGCATTATGCAACGCAAGGTGTAGAGATTACAGGTAGCCAAAAAGGCGCTTACATTATTGCTAAATGCGCAAAAGACATTGATTTAAATGGTAAAATTATTCGTCAGGGTAAAGTATTAAAATCTGTTTACTATCGCCCAGCCGATCTTGTTAAGTTAGTTGTTCGTTAATTCAACAATTAAATAACGCTGCTATTTCCTTCTACTTACTCATATTGATGATAAGTAGAAGGCGTTTCTCTTTTATTTCCTCTTTAGCTATCTCTTCAAACCCCGTAAACTACCCAGCTAATTCTTCCCCAGTAATAAAACCATGCATTCACAAACGATACCATCAGCGCCAATCTCTCAGCCTGAACTCGCCCGTCAGCTATTTAAAATGACATGGCCAATGCTATTTGGCGTACTTTCATTGATGAGTTTTCAGCTTGTTGATAGTGCGTTTATAGGTCAACTCGGTGTACTACCTCTTGCTGCCCAAGGTTTCACCTTACCGATGCAAATGGTGATTATTGGTCTGCAAGTTGGCTTAGGCATTGCAACAACCTCATTGATTTCTAGAGTGTTAGGGGCCAATGAACCAGAACGAGCCAAACAACTTGGTGGGTTAGTTGTGATAACGGGCGGCATTGGTGTATTTGCCATCTGCTGGCTTATTTGGTTACTTCGTGGCCCAGTATTAAACCTGCTTGATGCCCCTTTGAATGTTTACCCTGTTATTGATGCTTATTGGCCAGTATGGCTAGGCAGCTCCTGGACTGGGGCGATGCTTTATTTTGCTTACAGCCTGTGCCGTGCTAATGGTAATACCATGCTACCTGGCATAATGATGGTGGTAACCAGTATTTTGAATATGCTGCTGGATCCTCTGTTTATATTCACCTTTGACATGGGTTTAGTCGGGGCTGCATGGGCTACGATTGTCGCATTTGGTATTGGAATGCTAGCCGTTTTCCCCTTAGTCATTAAACGCCATTGGATGAGCTTTCAATTTGAAGGGCTCGATATTCCCGCATCAATAAAAGAGCTGGGTAATATAATGGCACCTGCAATGTTAAGTCAGCTATTACCACCACTGTCTTCGATGTTTGCAACGAAATTAGTCGCCAGCTTTGGCGCGGCAACGGTTGCTGCATGGGCATTAGGTTCGCGATTAGAATTCTTTTCTATTGTTGTGGTGTTAGCTCTCACTATGTCGATGCCCCCAATGGTCGGTCGAATGCTCGGTGAAAAAGACATTCATCGAATTAAAGCGTTGGTTAACATTAGTATTAAGTTTCTATTGGGCTGGCAGTTGGCCGTTGCAGCGGTATTGTTTATTGCTTCACCTTATTTAGCTGAACTGCTTACAAGTGAGGAATCAGTGAGAAGTGTGTTGCTCATACATCTGACTTGGGTGCCTATCAGCTTAGGCTCATTGGGTATTTGTATGTTGATGGTATCGATTTGTAATGCACTTGCATTGCCAATGCGTGCTTTATTGATATCAGGTTTACGCCTATTTGTTTGTTTCTTACCCTTACTGTGGCTTGGAACGCAATTGTTGGGGCTTAATGGCTTATTCATCGGTGCTATGGTGGGCAACTTTGCTGCTGGCATTATGGCATGGGTTCTTTACCAACAAGGTATTAATGTCGCTATACGTAAGTACTGTACAGAATAATGTTTGAAGATTATTAATTAGAGAGCCGATGAGTTTTTTACTGTTGAGCTGCTAGTATGTGCTTAAAATAAATAACAAAATGACAAGAAAAAGGATTAGCTAATGAATACGTTCACTATTGACACCCAAACCATGCATTATGTGGATATAGGTGAAGGTCCTGTTCTGGTTTTAGGTCATAGTTATTTGTGGGATAACGAAATGTGGGCACCTCAGTTAGAGGTATTGAGCCTGCATTATCGTTGCATTGTTCCAGATCTATGGAGCCATGGTCGCTCAGATGCAGCACCACAAAAAACACAAAACTTACAAGATTATGCCCGCGATGTATTAAGTTTACTTGATCACCTTCAGATTGATTCATTTTCAATTATAGGCTTGTCTGTTGGCGGTATGTGGGGGGCAGAATTAGCGCTTATTGCACCAGAGCGTACCAAGTCATTAGTATTAATGGATACTTTTATTGGTTTTGAGCCAGAAGTGATGCACGCGAAATATTTCGCTATGTTAGATACTATTGCTCAGGTTCAACATGTTCCAGAACCAATGATCGATGTAATTACGCCAATGTTTTTTGCACGTAATGCTGAACAAGCAAATCCAGCGCTGGTGGCAAAATTCCGAGAGCACTTATCATCAATCAAAGGTCAACAGGCTGTTGATGTAACCAATATTGGTCGTATGGTGTTTGGCCGTCGTGATACGTTTGATGATGTTGAGCAATTAACCTTACCAACGCTTGTTGTGGTTGGTGTACAAGATATGCCACGTCCTCCACTAGAAGCTCAGCTTATGCATGATGCGATTGATGGCAGCCAGTTCTTTGTTGTACAAGATGCGGGGCATATTTGTAACTTAGAACAGCCAGCTGTTGTTACTGAGAAGCTATTAAGCTTTATGAATGATGTGCATGCCTAGTTTTCTGTAAACGTCTAAAGCACATATAAGAGATAAGCAAGCGCAGCGACTAGTTATCGCTGCGTTTTTCATTCTGGTTATGCTGGTTGGGTGTAATTAGGCTTATTTCGAATCAGAAAGCGGGATAAAGAAGGCAAAGACCCACGCTGGACCAATTAATAAAAATTGTAAATCTTCGAAAAACGACGGCTTTTTCCCTTCAATTTTGTGCCCAATAAACTGTAAAACCCACAAGATGATAAATAAACCAATGCTTAGGTTTAATATATTAACACCAAGCTGAAAAAGCACTTCTATACCAATCACGCAGACAAGAGTAAACACAGACATGATGGTGAATACTCTTCGTGATAATCCATAATAGAAAAATAGAACGGGCATCAATATTAGCCATAACCACTCAATGTCTACGCCAGAAAATCGGAATGATGGTAAACACCAGACTAGGCCTACAATTGAAAAATAAATGCCTGGTACCGCAACTTTATGAATGCGCTGGTTCGTTTTGTTCTGGTGACTTGCGCCATATTCAGTGAACCATTGTTCAAGTGTTTTCATTCATTCCCTATTTAGCAAGCTATTCGCATATAACGAGATTATATACCCAAGTTATCGAAAGGTGGATGTTTCTGGTTAGTGGTCTTTAATTAGAGGAAGGCTTTTTCTGGGAGAGCGACAATGATACGGGCATTATTTATCACCTTACTGCTTTTACTACCTTTTACCACGCAAGCGACAACAAGCAGTGCTCAGGCTAATAATGATTCAAGGCAAAACACCAGTACCAAGATGCACGGCAATACTGAAAGTCGTCAATTAGAAGATGCCCAGAAAAAAGGTGCAGTAACTAAAAACTTAAAAGCAGTTAATGTTAATTCGGCATCTGCGAAAGATCTGGCAGCTTCACTACCTGGTATTGGAGATGCGAAAGCGAAAGCAATTGTTGATTATCGTAAAAAGAATGGGAAGTTTAAATCAGCCAGTGATTTAGCTAAAGTACCGGGGTTAGGTGATAAAAGTGTGGGAAATATGAAGAAATACCTGAAGTATTAATGTTTAGTTATCTGTTTAGAATGAAAAACGCATCAGATTATAAGTAACCTGATGCGTTTCATTCAATTAGCTAAGCGGAGCCGTGTTGGGTGCATGCGATATTACGCGGCTACCTTTAATTTGCTTTATACGTGTCGTTATAAAACTTGTACACGGTCTACTTCGATTTCAGGGGTATTCCCACCTTCGTATTCACCAAACAAGCGCACTCTTGTTGTTGCATCAATTGCTTGTGGTAAATGAATATCATCATCTAGTTCAACTTGAATTTCTTTAGTACCATCACTAAAAATGAATGTATCTGCGTTGATTTGCTTAATCAACTTACCTTCAACAACTGCATTTCGTTCTGTAAACATGCTTGTGCTGTCGAGTAGTTCGGCAACTGTTACCGTATCAATCGGGCCTGAGTAAGAAATAACAGCGCCTTTCTGTTCATTATGATCGCCTGCAAAAGCGAGTGTTGGAACTAAGATCATTGCAGATGCGATTGCGATAACAGTATTTTTTACAGAAATTAATTTAGTCATGAGTTCGTCTCCTTGTTTTGATGTTGCTATTAAACAACACTTCAACTGAACCATTCGTGAGGCGGCTATTCAGATTTCGTTCATAAAGCATTTATTTAGACATTATTTGCTAATGGGTAGGTGAAAAATAATAAATGCACCATGTTAAAACCAAAGTGAATAGCAACGGCGTAACTTAACTTTCCTGACCAGTAATAGGTCAAACCATAAAGAAGGCCAGCTAAACTCGCGACAACAATGAATAGTGGGCCACCTGCGAAATGTGCAGAACCAAATAAAAGGCTTGCGATGCCAATACCAACAAGGGGATTAAAACGTTGAGTCAGTAATCGCTGAATGTAGCCACGAAAGAGTGCCTCTTCTGCAACACAAGTGAATAGCAGGTTGTTTAATGCAAATATCCACCACCAACTAGGCATTGATAATTCAGGTTTTACCAGATTTAACACAAGCGGAACCACGGGCAATAAAATGAAGCTAATGGCTAATATCGAGATGTGTTTAGGCGATAATATGTTCCGCTCTCCCAGCATAGTGGGAACTAACAGTAATAAACCAAAGAAGACCATCGGCTTATCTAAGTTCAAATAAAGCGTAAATGGAATACTTTCGGGGCCTGTAATAACCTTATCAAGTACTAATAGGTTATTGAACCCAGGTATAAGATGTAATACCAAAGCTAGGCACCACATAACAACCAAGCAGTGGCATGCTACTTTCCATTTGCCCTTAGCTTCTCTTGCGAGTGCAGCGACCGCTAACCCAGCGGTAATGGCTAATATACCCACGAAATTCACGTTATTGAAATATAAGGCACTGGCAAAAGTGATAACAAGAAGATGTAGCCAGTATCGAGGCTGAATAAATGCAGTAATAACGGTAGTAGCAAGTAGTAACCATGTTATTACTTCAGGCAATAAGTCGTTGGGAAAAGTCATAGTTAATCAATGTGTTAGTGTGAGAATATAAATAATAACAATTTTATTTCTGATGTGAAGAGTTTGGTGCTGATAAAACGTTGAATTGTTTGAATCAAAATCTCCGCTTTAGAAAAATAGGGGCGTTTAATAACGAGGCTCGTTGCTAACAGAGCATACATTTTTGAGCTAAACAGATAATATATTAATGCGTTTAGCAATGAGACAATATACCAGTGAGTAATCAAGATAATTTTCAAGGAATAGAGTTGATATTAGGTGGTGCTAGGTCAGGGAAGAGTAGCCTTGCTGAGGCGCTCGCGGAATCATCAGGCCTTGCTGTTACCTATGTTGCAACAGCAACTGCGGGTGACGATGAAATGATCGCTCGAATTCAACAGCATAAAGAGCAGCGCCCCCATCAATGGCCAGTAATAGAAGAGCCATTATGTTTAGCTGAGGTTATTCGTACCCACAGTAAAAAGGGTACATGTTTATTAATCGATTGTTTAACACTCTGGCTAACGAATTGTCTATTTGGCACAGTTGAACAACCTGAGCATAGCGATCACCATAAGACCGTCGGATGGTCTGATCGAAAGGCAGATTTTTTAAAGGCACTGATTGAAGCAGAAGGGCGTGTTATTCTGGTGAGTAATGAAGTAGGACAAGGCATAGTGCCACTTGGTGAAGTATCAAGGCGCTTTGTTGATGAGAGTGGCTGGTTGCATCAGGCCATCGCAAAACAAGCTGAACGCGTTGTATTTGTAACTGCAGGCTTACCTCAAGTTTTGAAAGGCCCTGCGTTAAGGAGATGAAGAAGATGACAACACAGCAAACACGGATTGATATATTACGTCATGGGTTGCCAGAAGGGGATGGTTGTTTAAGAGGGCATACTGACTTTCCAATTACTCCTACAGGTTTAACTCAAATGGCGACAGCGATTGCTGATCTTGAAAGTGTTGATGTAGTCATTACCTCTTCATTACAGCGATGCAGTGATTTTGCCCAACTGACGGCCAATAAGCACTCCGTTCCTCTTCATCAGCTTGATAGCTGGAAAGAAATGGATTTTGGTAACTGGGACGGGCAATTACAAAAAACGTTATGGCAAGAACACAATGAAGTCTTAACTCGCTATTGGCAAAACCCTTGGTTAGAAACCCCACATGGTGGTGAAGCACTAGTGGATTTCGACAAACGGATTCATCAAGCTTGGTTAGATTTAGTTGAACAGCACAAAGGTAAAAAAATACTGCTGGTATCGCATTCAGGTGTAATGCGACAGCTGATGCGCATTTTATTAGAAATGCCAGAGAATGCGAGTTATCTACACCGTATTCAACTACCTTATGCTGCACGTTACCGTGTCACTATTTTCCACGATGAGCAAGGGATAGATTGGCCTCAGATCCAATGGCCAACGCAACAACAATTTTAGATTTTCAGTATTGCAGTAGCAATTTATTACTCGTATTAACGAGCGCTTTCATTATATATGCTGAAAATAAAACCCAAATATTAAACGAATACAAAATGAGAAACAGATGCAACTAACCACACAAGCATTAATGGTTCAGGGAACAACATCAGACGCAGGTAAAAGCGTACTTACAGCGGGTTTATGCCGAGTGCTTGCGCGAAAAGGGATTCAAGTTGCGCCATTCAAATCTCAAAATATGGCAGCTGTATCTATTGCATTGCATTGAACACCATTTAGTTATAATGATTGCTCGATTATATTTTGTATAACAGTTGGTTATGAGATAATTTTTGATTTTATAATGACAGTAAGTACCAATTTGTAATACCCTAAAACAACGAGATTTAAACAAGAAAGTGTACCAAGTGTGTACCAAATCTTGATGTGACTTTAGGGGTGACAATGAATATCACAGATGCTTTTTTGAGGAATGCTGTAGGTAAACCATATAGCGGTGCACCACAAATTGCGTATGGGAAAGGGCTATCTATTCGCATTAGTCCTAAAGGTAAAATTACTTGGGTTCTTAGATATAACTTCAATGGCGCCCCTGTTCGGGTGAAGCTGGGGGAGTATCCAGCCATGAAGATCAAAGAAGCTCAAGACCAACGTGATGAATACAAGGCTTTAGTTTCTAAAGGCATCGACCCGAGAAGCGATCACATCAAACTTGGTGTTAACTCACCCAAAACCATATCAGCACTTATTGAGTATTACGTCGAACACTCACTGATGGAAACCAATAAACAATGGCAAAGTATAAATAGTTTGCTGCAACGCTCTGTTGTTCCTCATATTGGCGATTACAAGGCTGGTGACATTGAGCTTTCTGATTATGTGCGTATGTTTCAGATCGAGAGAGAAAGAGCAGGGGCAAAGCATGCCACTCGTTTACTGTACCGACTAAAGAGTGTTTTGAATTACGGTATTCGGCATGGTTTTCTCAAGCAAAATCACTTAAACCATTTAAAGGGACGTGATGTTGGGGAAATAAGTAAACCAGTGAAGCGTAAACTTACCGAAGTTGAAATTGGTGCCATGTGGGTTTGTATTGATACGCTTCCGTATCATGAGACAATGAAGAACTTATTAAAACTCACTATGATTTTTGGTTCTCGAATTAGTGAGCTAAGACTGTCTGAAAAGTCACATTTCAATTTTGATAAAATGGTTTGGACGGTTCCAGTTATTAATAACAAGATGGGGAGTAAGCTAGAAGCTGAAATAACTCGTCCTATCCCTAAAATGGCAGAGTCGATCATTAGGCAGCAAATAGATATTGCGCCTGATTTTAAGTATATGTTCCCTCGCTATTATATTGTTGCTGATAAGCCTATTGATCAAAAAACGCCATATAGACCATCATTGGTATTGGGTGAAATGATGTTAGGTTTAGGTTACACAGAAACTCGTAATCATGACATGCGTAGAACAGCGAGAAATGCATGGGAACAACTAAGGTTTCCGCCCTACGTAAGTGAAACAATGTTAGGTCATAAAGTCCACAAAGGTGTTATGGCGCATTATGTGGATTATGACTATTTAGAAGAACAGCGTGAATGCTATGAGATATGGTGTGAATATATCCAAAAGAAAGTAAGTGATTTTTTAAGTAATCAAAGACACATTTCACAGCTAGCATCAGCATCATAATTTACCAATAAATAGTGAAGTGGATTATTTGGTATTTAACCTGTTAGTTCAAGCCTCAGGGTTTGACCAAACCTGACAGGTTACATGCACTTGCACAAACAAGTTTATGTCCACCTTCGATTCAGCAAGGTCTTTGCTGAATCATCTTTGCCCCTAAGTCAGTTAGCCTAGAATACTGACTAAACGTCGAGTCCAGTTTGCAATGACACAAACTAATAGTTGAGAAGAAGGCAAGGCGTGCCTTTACTATTTGCTCTTTTGATTATTCATTTTTACCTGCATTGGGCTGATCTTGTAAATGCTTAATAAACATCGAGATTTTTTTTGTTACATGTTTTCTAGAAGCATAAAAAGCGTACAAAACTAAATCTTCAGGTTCATACTCTAACTCTACAACTTCTAGGTAACCTGCATTTATCTCATCAAAACAGGACTCGATTGGCAGTATGGCAAATCCAAGACCTGCTAAAGCACCTGATTTGGCAAGACACCCGCTATTGACCTTAAATGAAGACTGCACCTTTTGAATAATCAGCTCGCCATTTGAATTTTTGAAAATCCACGGTGTACCATTCAAAGAGGTTAAGCTACTGATGCACGGGACGTGGCTTAAGTCAGTAATTTGATAGGGGCAAACACAAGTTTGAATGAGCTTAGGCGATGCCACTACAGCACTTGGCCAGCGTCGAATCTCTCTTGCTACCCAATTGCTGTCAGGTAGTTTTCCACGATGAAAACTTAAGATTAAGTCAAACCCATCGAGTAAATCTTCTTTTGGACTCAAACTCGTATCGCAACATAGCGATATTGAGGGATGCTGGATACAAAAAGAAACCACAGCTTGAGCTAATGGTGGACTATCTGGCATAAGGATTTTGAGCTGACCCATTACTTTATTAGAGTGTCTGGTTACGTCTTCAAGCGCATCATTAAGTTTTCCTAATAGCGGTTGTGTTGACAAATAGAGCTGCTCGCCCGCATCTGTAGGAGCCATTCGACGCGTAGTCCTTTCAAATAATCTTGTATTCAGCTTATCTTCTAGTAAAGCAATATGACGACTGACATTTGATGTTGGTAAATTTAGAAATTCAGCAGCTCTCTTAAAACTATTGTTCTCATAGACACAGTGAAAGCTTATTAGCCATTGTTGCTCTATCTGCTCAATCATCTTTATCCCATTATATTGGATTATTAAACCCATTTTAAACACTTTATTACTAGAATCAGCTTTATACAATACTCATCTTATCCAAAGAACTATTCAGGAAAATACTCTTACTTCAGATATTAACTATCTTGGATTATTAGGTTTTCCTTCTCAATTAAGTTGAAAGAGAAAATAGAAAAGGTTTTCCATGAGTTGGCTAGAAAAGCTATTTGAAACAAAGAACATAATTAGTACACGTAAAAAGTCGATTCCAGAGGGCCTGTGGACTAAATGCACCTCTTGTGATCAGATTATTTACAGTCGAACACTGGAGGAAAATCTAGAAGTTTGTCCGAAGTGTAACCACCACATGAGAATGACGGCACGTCGTAGATTGGAGAGTTTTCTAGATAAAGACAGTCATGTTGAGATTGGAAGTGAACTTGAACCAAGAGATATTCTAGGATTTAGGGATTTGAAACGTTACAAGGAACGAATTTCTATGGCTCAGAAAAACACTGGTGAAAAGGACGCTTTAGTGGCTATGAAAGGAGAGCTATCAGGATTACCTATTGTAGCTTGTGCTTTTGAGTTTTCATTTATGGCTGGCTCTATGGGGGTTGTCGTAGGTGCACGTTTCGTTCAAGCTGTTGAAGCTGCTATTGATGCAAATTGTGGGTTAGTTTGTTTTTCTGCCTGCGGCGGTGCTCGCATGCAAGAGTCTTTAATGTCGCTAATGCAAATGTCAAAAACTAGTGCAGCTTTAAATAGCTTATCAAATGAAGGTCTACCTTATATTTCGGTATTAACAGACCAAACATTTGGTGGAGTATCTGCAAGTTTAGCAATGCTGGGAGATATTAACGTCGGTGAACCTAAGGCGACTATTGGGTTTGCTGGACGTCGTGTTATTGAACAAACGGTACGCGAAAAACTACCTGAAGATTTTCAGCGAAGTGAGTTCCTTTTGGAACACGGCGCTATAGACATGATTGTGGACAGGCGTGAGATGCGTAAACGAGTTGGGGGGCTAATGGCTAAGTTGACGAATACAA
>PJEL010000040.1_pt1 | contig 135543 bp, 117 predicted proteins | sample 1853271 | NCBI WGS metagenome assembly PJEL01 (sample SAMN08108733, study PRJNA415343) | Invertebrate metagenome, whole genome shotgun sequencing project. | host: Globobulimina | place: Sweden: Gullmar Fjord | collected 2015-08 | reverse complement strand
TGTATATTCTACGATATATGGGGCACCCCATTGCCCTGCAAAGTTGTGTTGGATGGTCATTCTCCGACTTGGCTTGCAAGTCAACTGACCCTCTCATGCTCATGTCGTTTCATCACCATATCATGGGACTTTTTTTCATGCATTCATTTTTGAAAAAAATCAAATGCAATCTTCTTCTATTTCTCTCTCAGATTCATCATCTGGTATATCCTTTGGTCGTTGTTCGATGCATGACACGTAGACCTACCATATCAACTGGGTACTGGGTCTCTACAGAGGCCTCATGGGCAATGGCACAATTGTCCGACACAATGAAATCACCAGGTTGCCATTCATGGGCATACCACAGGGAGTCTTTTCTGGCCATGATGGCACGTTCAAGTTCATCTAGCAAGTCGATGGTTTCTTTTCTTGTCGTATACCGTTCCTCAGGCGTACCTTGGTCATATACAAATCCAGCAATCATTCCAAGGTGGAAGCACATGGTGACCTCTCCGCTGACAGGGTGATGATACACCAGCTTCTTCGCTGTACCCATGCTCCTTCTATCTGAAAGCATACTGAGTCGATCCAATCTCTCCCTATACTCTTCTGGAAGGCTATACAAGAATTCCTTCAAAGGCATAAAGACAGTCGCCCCCTTTTGGGGGCATTCTATGATGTGGTATATGCTGTATGCAAATGGGGTGGGCTGAAAAGATCCATCAACATGCCACCCAGTGCGCCCCACTCCTGTACATCCATGTGCAGGATCATTACTCACACGGAATACGTCTGGGTGTGGGGAGCATGGATGTTTGTAGAATGTGCTTTCTAGTTCCCCAAACCATGTTGAAATCTCAACCTGTTTGTCTCCAGACAGGACACCTTGGTTCCGAAAGACCACCAGTCTGTACTTGTTCACCAACTCTATGATCTTCTCCTTGTCTTGTACAGACACATTGTCATGATGAAGATCAAACCCATGAACATTGATTCCAAAGTCAGGGATCTTGGGAACAAGTGGTGACGTCCGTATTGCTTGCATAGTTCTTCTCCCACTGGCCAATATTCGAATTGCCATCAAAGACCAGTACTGCTCTGCTAGTAGTAGAACAAGAGTGAGTCAAATGACAGTGCTATACCTTGTATTACTTTTCTATGAATGAATATCTAAAGATACGTCAGATGTCATGTATTACATGCATATACAAAGAAAATGAAACCAACCTGTATCACCCATGAAAAACCTCATTGGATGGGACTCTACCATGCGTTTTAATCTGGGTACCCATCAGCTGGTTGGTGTCACGTTGATATGAATCAATTGACTTGAAAATACATCCCCATGTAAAAAATATATAAAAACAATGCCTTTGGTCATACTATGTGGTAGACCAAGCTCTGGCAAGAGTACAGTTGCACATCTCATTCAAGAGCAATGCAGCAGTTCTGGTGTTGAATGTGAGATTGTCACCGAGACGACTATTCAATTGGATAAAAATGAATGTTATAAAAATGCATATAATGAAAAGATGGCTCTTGGGGCTCTTCGGTCTGAAATTGAAAGGCGGTTGCACACGACAAGGGTGTTGGTATTTGACTCGTTGAATCTAATCAAGGGATATAGATATGAGATATGGTGCCTGGCACGTGGGGCTGGTACACGGTGCTGTCTTATTAATGTCGAAACTCCAGTTGATGCTTGTAGAGAATGGAATTCCGGGCGTGCTGCTGAGGAGGCATATCATGATGATGTGTTTGAAGATCTGGCAAGTAGAATGGAACGGCCGGATTCTCGAAGACGGTGGGAAGCACCATTGTACAATGTAAACCCTTCAAGTGATAAAGAGATAGTGATTCGTGTATGTGAGGAAGTAGCGCACTATTCTAATGCGAAAGCATCATTTTCTAGAAAGACGACAGTGGAGGATTATGACATGATTGCACCACCCAAAGTATTTGATTTACAGCCCACCATGGCGACGAATAAAACTGAGCTGTCACAGACTAATATGCTGCATGATATTGACAAGGAGTTGCAAACTGTGCTGAAAGACATTATACAGGCGCAGACAGATGCTGGGGGCTCTGCTCCTGGGATTATTAGATTTGGTGAGGACATGCCCATTCTGAATGCAACAAGACCTGTGACTGTGGCTGAACTTCGACGATATAAAAGGATGTTTCTGAAAATGGTGACAAACAACACATTTCAGAGGAACTTTGAGTCGGCATCACAGCTGAGGCCCCTGTTTATTCAGTATGTTTCCGACCAGGTCCATGCATAATGAGGCTCTGGTATGTACGTACATAGTTGATAGGTACATAGATAGAATGGGAAAATTCCTTTGTATACATCCAAGAGGTGAAAATACGTCATGGTAAACATGTCAAGGTACAGAGGAGGTATCATGCATCTACACGAGGCCGTTTCATAGAGTGATGCTGTCTCTTGGATACCCATGAAGTGTTGGATTTATTTGCTCTGTATCTATCATGTGATACAGCACTATATACGGCCAGATTAAAGAGAGATAGCTCTTCATTCGTCAGTTTCGCCTGAATATCAGATGCATCTGCATGATTATCCAGGGTAGGAGCTTTGGTAAGCAAGTCCCTATACCTTGCTGCAAATGTCTGTGCTACAAAATCTGGAAAACTCTCATCTCCATGCCCACACGCAACCATTGCGGCATGGACCTTATGCGCTACAGTGTAAAAATGATTACATCTCATCCTGAGATTTTCACATCCAGCACCAGCACGGATTTTCCTCCGCATATGATCTTTGAAGTAAATGGGCAAGTTCACCTGTAACAGCTGTCTCTTTGCCATCACCTGTACCATCCACAATGGTAACTCTACACGTGTACCGGGTGTCAAGTCATCTATATCAGCCCCAGGATCCAGAACCCTTCCCACTCCTGTACATCCATGCCGCAGCACACAGGGAATTATATTTTCCTCACTCATGATGCTATCAATATCATAATAATCAAACCCCTCTGGGACAGAAAGATGATCTAGAGCACTCATATTTTTTCTACAATACCTTGGAGATCTTCTTCCTGTATTCTACCGTCCAAAATCCCTTGTTCAACACACAAGAATGCTTCGAGGACTGTCTTTGGACGATGATTCACTAACTGCAACACCTCTTCCTTCGTTAGCTGATACTTCTCTTTCAACTCCTGCACCAAAGACTCTACACGATCTCTCTGAAATTCTCCAACTGGCGCCAAGCTCGACACCACCTTGTCTAAACTTTCCTTGACTCGTGTATCCTGTACCGTTGTTGACTCTTGCAACACAACCTCAACGACTTCCCCGTTCGATAATAGAATATCCTGCCTGCGTATAATACACACGTATGATAATAAAATACTTTATTTTATGCATGAGAAACACCTTGAGAGAACATACGTTGAAGTCATGACACAAGTTTACATGACACACAAAAGAGCCATGGCCAGGTCGTGTTCGATGGTATCCGTGTGTAATTGTAGAATATTGACAGACTATATATTTTTACGTATTTTCATCTGTTTGTAGAGTTGGAATGGGTCTCTAGACATGACCTTGTGATGCAGGGAAATTTCCAATACTTTTTTAATTTTCCACTTGGAACGCGTGACACAAGGTCTCATCACCTCATATGGATGGCTACTATCCGAAATATAATTATTTATATTATATGCTTACATAGGCATCTTTGAAGAGAGAGAGAGAGACAGTGGGTGAGATTCTCCGATCACTGGATCCCTTGTGTTCCTCTGTACAAGGCACGTCCGTTGGTATATCTACTGTGGATGGATATATATAAAACTCATAGATAGTTGGTGAATGAATCTCTGATAGTCTCGCCAGGGGTACGATGTTTCGTAGTCTGGAGGGTATTCTTCCCTCTAGGAATAAAAAGCAACCAGTTGGTTCCACCACAGCAGTGGTGGAGCAAGGGAAGGACGGGGGCACAGTGAATGAACCAAAGGATGCAACAGAGAAAAAAAAAATAGTTCCTGTTGATGTGCCTCGTGTTGCTGCTCGTGTAGACAGGATGGTTGTGTTGAATCAGCGATCTAGTAAAGATAAAGTAGAGGGGCTTGTGTTCCACCCAATAGATTCCAAGGTGGCCATGTTTGATAGAGGAGGTAAGGTAGTGGTGTGGGATTACGAGGCTGATGAAATTCTATACACGAATCAGTTTGGAGGGTCGGATGAAGGGGCAATGCAAGAGTTGCTGCTGAGGAAAAAGGCAGAGGCGCACTCTGAGATCATTAATAGTGATGTTATGGATACTGATGTGTCTTGGAAGGCGAAGAACGATGTGCAGTATCAGATGCTGGGAATTTCTTCAGGAAAAGTGAATGATGTTGCCTTTTTAGACAGACATACATGCTTGTGGCAGCAAGGGAATCAAGAATCTCTTGGAGGCAATTGTTTTGAATCCTGTGCTGGGATATTTGAGCTCCTACAGGATGAGTCGATAGAGTTGCTCAAACATTGTTGGTTGGTTGTTTCAAGCGAAAATAAGGTATCATTACACGATTTGTCGTCGTCTAGAAGTATGATTTTCCCCCGGTCTAGTTTCGAATCACAAAAGCCTACAAAAGTTGCTGTGCTTGTCTACAACTCGATGAATTTGATTAAAAGGCAGGCTGATGCAAGTCCTGCGCACCAAAGGCACACTGTATCGCCAGTTATTGCTGTAGGTACTCAATCTGGCTCTATTTACTTGTTGCAACTCCACTCTGGAGAAGTCGTTGCGAAATGCTCTGGAGCCCACACAAAAGCTGTGACCTGTCTCAAGGTCATTGGTCCTTCACACCCAGGTGGGCCAGACAGGCTGGTATCAGGGTCTGCTGATGGTACCATCGCAGTTTGGGATCCTTCAAGATCCCCAAAGTCGTTTGACAAAGCATCTTCCGCTTCTTTACAGCCAATCACATGCATTAAGGCTCATGAAGGAGATGTTTTTGACTTGGATGTCTTTGGACTCCAAGGTATTGACAAGAATGGGAACTTGGTCCTGAGACCATATTTATCTTCTGTCGGTGCTGATAGACAGATGTACACCTGGAATACAAATTCTTGGACGCGCGAGTATATGCCCTTGCAGGTGTTGCCAAAGGATTCTTTGGTATCAATAGGTTCGACCATGAGGGCTGGACTTGGTTTGGGATCGACCATGCCCCTTGTTGGTGTCTCTGACAAATCATGTGCCATCTTTGGATTGGATCCTAAGGAATCTAAATCGCAAGTGCTTATTGACATGGAATTTTTGATAGATAAGGGGGATAAGAAGAGACCTAAAATCTATTCCATGGCTGTGAACCCAAGCACCCCCAGCATTGTTGGGCTTGCCACGAATACTGGAGTGGTCATCCTACAGGATTCTACGAGTACTGTGATTCCCTCTTCTATATCGCTACTCTCTCAATCTCTTTTTGTAGATTTCTTCCTTGCACTCGAGGAAAAGAAAGAAATGCCAAAGACAGAAGAGCAGCAACAAGAGGAAGAGGAGGAGAAGGAGCCAATAAAAATTCCTCAAGGATTCACATCGATTAATGCAGTTGATAACAAACTTTTATGTTCTTTATATACCATGGAACCTGATAAAGGTGTGGATGCGAAGAGTAAGACCATGCGCTTGGAGAATGTTGGGTCGTTGGAGCTTGCCTCACTTGACTTTCCCATTCAGGAGGACACAAGGATTGAGGTCAGTCCCTCTGGCAAATTTATCTCAATTGTATGGCCAAAGATCTGCAAGTATTCTGTATATGGATATACGAAATATAAACATGGCATGAGAATATGCAATCTTATTGATAGTGGAGATGGTAACGAGCTGGTTTGGTCAACCACCGCACCTATATATGCAGTTTTATTATCTACACAGGAAGAACAACTTTTGCCGCCACCCCTGCCAAAGGCTGAATCTGAAGTGACTGCAATCCCTGGATTTAATATGACATATGTTGATGAATCAATTGCAGATAAAGCCGAGGACGAGAAGGACCCTGTGCCCGATGAGACAATGGAGGACAAAGAGCCACCTGCATACGAAGATGTCTTGGAATCCAAATCGTCTGGTTATGTACGGGTGCATGCAATAGAAGACTCGGATGATCCTCATCATATTGGGCATAGTGATATATCTCTTGGGGCTGCCAAGCCTGTCAAAATTCACGGTGGCTCTCTTTTGGGGATTTCCGCATCTGACCCTTCGTCTTTGAAAGCATCCATGAGATTTTTCAGCTGGGTCGATTTCTCTCCCGTAGGTTCTAATATTCCGAGTCCAAATTGGATCTCTTGGGATCCCGAGTCTACGATGTGTGCCCTAGGATATGACACCGCAATTCAGCTATGTGCTGTGTATCCACAGTTTCACTGCTTTGCTACACTTGCTATTCACGGTGCAGAGTCTGCTTTCTGGCAGATACGGCAACTCTATATTTCCACACCGACTTCGATAAATGTTGTATACACAGACTCAAGAGAAGCCTATGTGGAGGAGATTTGCCTTGCCGACTTTAGTGGGCAATCCAAGGAGACTACTACCATGAAGCAAGGGTATGCTTTTGGACAGCGACGACTGAGACCCTCTGGGCCCGTACGACTTGCTGGTATTAAACATAGTTACATCGTCGTTCACGACTCTTTAGAAAGACCATTTCTGATATCACTGAGAAACTATGGTCTTAGAGCGCGCAGCCTGGCAGCAAAAGGCGATATTGATACTGCAGTAGCATTGACTGCCAAACATGTGAGACCCGTATTGCACGATGGTACTGCGCAATGCATCTTAGCAATGGGGTCAGAAGTAGATTATGAGAAAGTACTGACACTACCAGGCCTTAGTCCTGAAATGAAAATTTCAATATCCATCCGGAATGGAGACTGGAATAGAGCAGCAAGGGCATTCCAGGCACATTCTCTTGGAGTAAATGACACTGTTTACTCTACATTAATTAAAGAGGACGCGATGATCTTGTCCCCATCTGCGATCCTAAATGCCCCTGACACCATAGGAGAACGAAACATGGCCACGGTATCAAATATCCTGGAGGAATCTGCAGCCGCTGAGAACCATCTGCGAGTGTCGGACGAGCAAGCAGAAAAGGAGTCTGATAGAAGCTCAGATACACAAAGTTCTGACGACACTGATGCAGAGGAAGAATACATAGATCCTATTGACTGGAACTCGTGGAAAGAAATGAAATCTGTTGAGGATGCTCGAGCAAGAATAGATGATGGCATTTCAAAGGGTGGTGCAGTCATATCAGATGAGGCAGAAATGCTCAGGATACTTGATTCTGTGGACATGGGATTGGAATTATCATCTGCTGCATTAGAGCCACACAAAGAATCTGCGAGGCAAATTCTAGGGACGTTACTGGCGTACGCTATGATGCTGCCAAAGGATAGGTTGCAAAAACTTGTGGACCAGATGGCAATGATGAATATGACAGAAAGCCTTAGAAACTTGTGGTCCGTAACCCATTCTGCCAAGTCCAATGGCCAGAGCATATCTGTTGCTACACTACTTGCTGCCTCGGTTGGAGAGATCCAGGACACCAGCATGGTTGAATCCCTGATGGACGTTGGATTGTACCCCCTGGCCTTTTTGTATGCCTCTGTATGGGGCCAAGGAAACCCCGACAAAATAGAGGAATTGTGGAAGGAGCATATTCATTAATTTCTTAGTCAGTATTTTACATACAAGAATAAAGGCGAGAAAGCAGTGCTCATGTGGACCCACAGCATGAAGATTTCTTCTGAGCATCTGGGACAGCATCTGTAACCTTGATAGAAGTTCCACTCGTTGGCGCGGCAACTCCTTCATCAGATGTCAATGCTTTCTTGGATAAGATGTGATAAATTTCTGTAAGAATTATCTGGAACGCCTCTTCTACATTCGTAGCTTCCAAGGCAGATGTCTCAATAAAGGACAATCCCTCTTTTTCACAGAAAGCCTTGGCATCCTCAGTCTGCACAGACCTCAGGTGGCGGAGATCGCTCTTATTTCCGACCAACATGATCACGATATTACTGTCAGCATGATCCCTCAGCTCTTTGAGCCAGCGCTCTACATTCTCAAAAGTGACCTGCTTGGTGATATCATACACAAGTAGAGCCCCCACTGCGCCTCTATAGTACGCACTGGTGATCGCTCTGTAACGCTCCTGCCCGGCTGTATCCCAGATCTGAGCCTTGACAGTTTTGCCATCGACTTGAATGCTTCGTGTTGCGAATTCCACCCCAATTGTAGACTTACTTTCAAGAGAAAATTCGTTTCTGGTAAATCGACTCAGCAAGTTGGACTTTCCGACTCCAGAATCACCGATCAATACCACTTTGAACAAGTAATCATAACTATACAACAAATAATTTGCACCGTCAGAGATTCATCGATGCGTCAGGACAGTGTTGGACGAGTTGTTGGATCATCGCCATCAACAAACGCGGTTCAAGTTTTAATATTTCGCTTATAACTAATCATATATTGAAAATAACGTACTCGTCATCAGGTTTTGGAACCATGGTTGTTTGTAACAAATAAGACACGCCACGAGCTAAGAGATCGCCACGCTGTAACCGAGTCTATCAATTCTACACACACGGACGGTGATAGTCTTACTATGACGTATATAAATAAATTCGTTTACTTTTATTATCCTTCATTCGGTTGACTACAGTCCAACTCACTCAATGTGAGGACAGAATCTTCATTGGCATTACCTACCCCTGTTGTTCAAGGCACCCAAGCTTGGGTGGCATATCAACCTGACAATCCACTGACAGATGGACTGGAGAGAGCCTCATCGTTATTTTTGTGTTCACTTAGGATGCTTTCAGTGTCCAGAATGGATCTGAGATGATCACTAGCTTGCTGCAACGACGTTGCATCCTTGCTTTCCAAGGATAGTGCCACTGTACAGTTATCACTCTGATCTGTTAGTGGATAACTGGCGATCGAAACCTTATGAGAAAATGTGCTTTGAATCTCTTCCATTTTCTCTGCAATTAGAGCTTCATCAGAACACTGAAGACGGAAGAGGACCGAAGAAAATGGTATTTCCTCAGTCTTTACTCTTTCTACACTCTCTCCTGTTGGGAGCAGAGCCAGGTCATCCCGGACGGCCGGCCATTTCTGCTCCACGATAGATGGAACACCAGGAAGAATATATATATTGCGGCAACGAATAAGAGGATATGGGGAGGGCCTTCCGTCCTTTAATTTGTACTCAATCAGGGCTGTCTCTGGGCCATCGGGTACTTCTGCCATCTTGAGATGATACTTTGTCACATTCTCACCAAAATGTGCCTTCACTTTCTCTTCTAAGGAGATATTCTTTACAATATTTCGTCCTATCGCCTTGGCAACAGCTTTCATCGTCACATCGTCCAGTGTGGGTCCCAAACCTCCACAGGTCAAAACTGCATCACATTTGACTGAGAGGTCTAAGATGGCATCTGATATGCCGTCGATTGTGTCTCCCACAAAGTACACGTGCGTAACAAGCCACCCTATAGATCTCAATGATTTGCAAAGAAATTTCATGTTGGCATCATCAACTTTGGCCGCCAATATTTCATCTCCAATCACTACTATACCAGCAGTCGGCATGTTATTTACATAAGAGTGTACCCGAGATATTGACACAGAAGTTGACCCTTTCTCGATTCTACCTGAACGCTCTAGCTTAGGGTCCTGGAGCATATGCGCTGGGGAGAAATTGCCATCCGGTCTAGCAAGGGCCATGTTTGGAAAGGTTGTTTCAACAGATCCAAGACTGGTGTACCCCTGGTCATACAGTGGGCAGTATGGCAGTTCACACAATGTCAGAAACTCCCAGACATCATGATAAGACCAATCCATGATTGGATTAATTCTCATGAATGTTGGCCAGCCTACACTAGAGGGAGAGAAGATTTGCTGATCTACGGCATTGGGATCGCCTTTCCTAGTTCCAAGGAAGATACCCTGCACAGTTGTCTCGTCCAAGAGAGTTTTCAGCCCGGAAAAGAAGTCGCATGTATATACTTTCAATCCCAGCGAGTACATTGAATCTGTATCCTTTGTAAACTGAACAACATCTGGGAAATCATCTGCTTTGTCAAAGAAAAATGTCACAATACCTTCCAATCCATCACGTTGCTTTGCAGCTTCTTTTCGCAAACACAGGGCGGCTCGAATCAGATGCAACAGCACAGTGGAATCTTTTCCCCCGTTCAGACTCAGCGCCAGACCTGGCGTCCTGCACGATCAGTGAACATGACAGTAAACAACCTGCTCTGTGGAGAGTTCCTGCATGCAGCTTGAAACGAATATATTCGTACCCATACAAATCTATCGCCCGGTTGATAACATCCACAGATTGAGTGATTCTTTTGTGCAATGAAGAGCCTTCAAGGGCCTGAATACGCGTCGCAATTTCCATAATGGTATTTGAAAAAGTTTCTGGTCTTCTTCCCAAGGACTTTGCTCCAGAGCCCCATTCACATGCACTGGCAGTAATCCACCGTAATCCCCAAGATATGATGAGAAATTTTGTATATATTTGTCTGAGGGTTGGATGCCATTGGATATTCGAGCATGAATCAATGCATTGATCCAGAATTCTGTTCGAACATTTAAATGTATCTAAAATTTTAGATGGAATGTTAAAATGTTAAATTTTAAATTTCATGGAATCTTAAAATGGTATCTAGATGCTGTTTAAAATGGTTAGCGGCTTGAAACAGCTGTCAAGACTATAATTTTTTCATATTTCGTTCTATTTTCGTAACACAGGTATACGAAGGAACGATGGCTGGGACATCCGTTCTTTTCATAGTCCTCCTTGGGTCTTTGATTGGGACCTTCGTTCGAGGGTCATCGCAGCTGCCCAGGGGGGCATCTCCTGCTGATTCAGCCCTGTACACTGCTGATGGATCTGGACATTTTACTTGTAGAGATGGTTCAAAGAAGATCCCATTCTCTCGCGTGAACGATGATTATTGTGACTGTGAGGATGGGAGTGATGAGCCTGGAACAAGTGCTTGTTTACAAGGCATGTTTCACTGCGCGAATAGAGGTGATGAACCAAAAACTCTTCGCTCCATGTATGTTGATGATGGAGTATGTGATTGCTGTGATGGGACAGATGAGCCTCGAGGGACTTGCAAAGATGTTTGTTTTGAAAATGGAAAGGAGACTCTGAAGCGTGTCGAAACTGAACTAGCAGATGCCAAAAATGGGCTGTCAAAGCGGTCTAATTTAGAAAAGTCAGTAACGTTGCATCATGATGATATGACTGAAGACGATGCTACAAGCGAGATGAATCCTCTGCTTGCAGCACGTGGATACTATCTTGCTGAAGGCTTGTCAAAATATGTGTATGTTATGTTTCCAAGCCTGACATGTATGGCAATGTTTTGTGCAGGACGGCGGCAAATACTCGCAGGTCCTGGGAGAAGCGTATTGCAGAGTTGGAGAAAATGGAAAGTGTCAAGGCTCAACAGAAAGCTGCAGCAGAGGTTGCCAAAACACAGGCAGAGTCAAAGCTTGAACGTTTGAGGACGGCATTGTCCAAGGTTCAGTCAGAGAAACCAATGGAACCAGATAACACTGCGCATGTTGAGGATAATAATTCTCAAGAAGGACCAGCAGATGAAGAGAAGAGCAACCGCTTGGTAGAGGAAGATGAGGAAATTCCTGAAAATGAAGAGGAAGAGGAATTTTCTGATGCAGAGGAAGAGCAGGAAATTCCCAATGATGAGGAGGAAGAGACGGAAGAAACTGAGGAAGAGAGGGCCAAGAGAGTTGCATCGCAGTGGATACCTGGGCAGGGTGGGGGTGATAATGAGATATATGACGATCAGGAAGAGGAGGTTTACGAGCCGGGAGACCTGGGTTCTAATGCTGATGCTACAACCGTTGAACCACAGTTGGAGCCCCAGAATCAGGCTGAATCTGTGCAAGAGCAAAGTAATTCTGATTTTGGAATGATTTTTGCGCTCAAGATGTGGCTCAATGACAAACTTAGTTGGATGACAGGAACGGTCGATATGGATCAGAAACTCTCATTAGCGAAATCCAAGGTTGATGCAGCGCAAAAAATATTCGATAAAGCGAGTGATGACTTTCATCTCAAACAGTCAGACTTGACAAAACTACAGAATGAAAAGTCTGATTTAGAGAAGAAGATTGCGACAGAGTATGGTCCATCTGATGTTTTCCTCTCACTAGCCGAGTCGTGTGTAGAGGCCAATATCGACAAATACGTTTATAAAATCTGTCCTTTTGGAGATGCAATCCAGGGGGAGAACGGCAGGAATACCAGGCTAGGAACATGGAATGGTTTTGAAGAAAATGGAACAGTCATGAGCTTTACAAACGGTGACGTTTGCTGGCAAGGACCTTCTCGGTCTATCAAAGTATCTATTGTATGTGGGTCAAAAGACACTTTTGAATCTGTTTCTGAGCCTTCTAGGTGTACATATACTGGAATCGTTAGAACACCAGCACACTGCACAGAGGAAATCATAAAATCTATGGAGAGGGAAGTTGCCAGGAGGAAGCATCTGCTCAATCCTGAATCCCCCAAGGAAGAGTTGTAGTCGTTACCAAAAACAGCTCTTGTGTGGAAAGTATTATTTATACTAAAAGAATGTGTATGTAACATTCATTAAATCGAATCTTCTGCAGGCCCATCCTGGCAGAGTGCAGAGACTGGCTTTGTCACAGCTGATGAAATATAAATGGCTCCATATTCACACTGCCAGGGACTTTTGCCTTCCTGATTCACACCAAAATTCGCCTTGACTTTGGCAACTTTTGAAGAGTCGAGTGTCTGAGTAAATAAGGAAACCGTAGGGTAGTATGTGCCCTCAAGTATGTCATCAAAGGCTCTACCCTGATATTTGCCATTCACAAAAATCTCTACGAATGATCCTGCCAGACTCTTCCTTTTGGGCAATCCGGTAGATTCTGGATACATTCTAATATGTGTCCGCCCTTTGTATCGAACAATATCTGATAAAGCTGGCTCGAAGGACCTCCCTTCTTCTGTCAGGTGTAAAAGGCACGCAACGACATCCCCAGATTTTACAACCACTGGATGACCATCACCGCTAGTCAAAGTTTGATGTTTCCTATCGTGCACCGATTTTCCACTGCATAAACAAAATCCATATCCATCCTCGTTTGCCCCAACTGGCTCGTTCAGATTACTATTCTTTGTTGACCACCCCAATCGAATCCCAATACCCTCTCCCACATCAGACAAGACGGTTATCTCATACATCCAGGTCCCCCTATATGCACCATGAGTTGCCCTTACACTCCTATATCCAGCAAAACTTTCAACCACATCTCCATCCACAACCATATTCCGAGATAAGTCATGAGTATTCCACCGTACAGGACCTTCCACAGGAGCATACAAACGCACATCCCCATCTATGTACGGACTCAGATACACATCTCCACGCTTTTCTGACCCGCCAACAACATCATTCAGGCTACCATAGCGATCTAAGATTCCGCTACTTCCATTATTTCCAATGTCAACATCAGACTCAACCACTTTCGTTTCGTTGCGCTTGGCCCGCTCCATATTACTTCGTAATAATGCTAAAGTTCTGTTGTTTGCCTCCTGTTACATGCGTAAAATGAAGTTCCTATTCAAATATTCACCGAGTTGTTCGTTCAACAACGACATGTGTCAGTTTTGAATTTGAATCACGTGACCAACCTACGGTTGGTTGTAATCATTTCATGAAATTATGACATTAAGAGTATTGAATATGTCACAATCATTAAATAATAAATAGAAACACATTATGAAGGATTGGAGTTATAATCCAGATCTTTCCTTGAATGGAATAAATGGAACAAGACCAGAATATTTGACCCTCTTTGGGATATCTTTATCAGACTCAAGGTCCACCACCACTGGAACAATCGTTACCCCAGCCTCCACGGCTTCAGATACAAGTGCAGCATACTCTGGATCTTTTTCAAAACATGGAGAGAAGGATGCGCAATCTCCTCGCTGTATCAGGAAGATCAAAGCAGCATCTGCTGTCTTGCCCTTTACCACATCAGTCAATTCTTTGACATGCCGTTGTGCTCGTTCGCTCTTGGTATCCGGGAATACTGCGACTCTGCCGTGTTGTTCATCCTCAACCATCATAGTGACACTCTTTACTTCCACAAGGCATGTTCTCCCTGAGACATCATCTATCAGTTCAAAATCAATTCTTGATGAAGATTCATTCTTCTTTTTCTTATTACCTTTTTCATCCCCACCACTGTGTAGTTTCTTCATAGCAATGGATACTTCTCTGTTGTATCTTGTGTAGGGTATGGGAAGAATGTCCTTGAGTACCTGAGCATCCAGCAGTTGTGCCACCATTGCATTTGCCTTGGCACTATGCACCCCTACCCACGTACCATCCCCGTCCATCATCCATTCTAAAGTATGCTTGTATTTTCTCTTTGGATTTGACGATTCCGACACCAGTGCACGAGAGGGAAGATGGTCTAATAACCCAGTCATTGGTCCAGTATTTGGAACATGGATAACTACAGTCTCATCATTCCCAAATGACACGTCTCCGAGGAATCGTTTGTATCTTCTATGCAACTTGCATGGATGAAGTGCGTATCCCTTCTCCTCAGCTGAGATGAGAGTCAACCCATCACTAGCACCAGGACTGTCTCTACCACCCTGGACACAGGAAGACTGCAGTCGGGGTTGCTTTGAAGGACGCATTTGAAAGATTCGTGGAACTCTAATGCTATTCATACGTTATATTTGATATTTTACAATGAAATCAGTACCCCTGTTCATGTCACCACACACAAATAAGAATTCGATTTTCGAAATGAACTCAAAAGACTCAGTAAGATTGAGACTTTTGAGTATATTGAGATGATCTCAGATGACACTGAAGTCGATGACATATGTGAGAGCATCTCACGGAGAGAGTACCATTATATTTATAGTGATACTGTCAGCTGATAATCTAATCAACAATCAGTCGATCAATCGGTCAACGTGCTGTCAGTTGAATGCGATCACGATTGCTCTCTTCTCTTGTATCATCAACATCTTCGCTTCTATTTCGTTCGGAACAGCAACCAATTTCTTTCCTAGCATCCATCGTGTACCAAGACTCTTTGCATATCAATACATCAACGAAAAGAAGTATGGGGATATTCTCTAGCAAGCAACAAGACAAGGCAAAATATGATATTGTGTTCGTCCTGGGTGGGCCAGGATCTGGCAAAGGTACTCAAAGTGGAAAACTTGTAGAAGAATTTGGTGTGGTACACTTGTCTGCTGGGGATTTGCTCCGGGCTCACATGAAGAGTGGGTCGAAGGATGGTACAATGGTGGCTGAGATGATTAAGAATGGGCAGATTGTTCCTTCCCACGTGACTGTGTCTTTACTGGAAGGTGCTATGGATAAATTCTGGAAGGAGAAAGGGAAAAAGGCATTCCTAATTGATGGTTTTCCGAGGAATGAGGAAAATAGATCTTCCTTTGAAAAGCAAACTGGCATGACACCAAAGTTTGTGTTGTTTTTTGATTGTTCTGAGGAGGTCATGCAACAAAGGTTGTTGAGTCGGCAAGAAGGTAGAACTGATGATAATATAGAGACAATCAAAAAGAGGTTTAGAGTGTTTAAAGAGTCTAGTGTCCCTGTGGTGGACTACTATGCTCAGCAAGGCAAGGTAGCAACAATCAATGCAGAAAAGTCTCCAGAAGATGTATATAAAGATGTTAGAGAGGCATATAAAAAATATATGTTACCTGAGAACGGTACCTCCACGAGCAAGGTGCAGTAATTTTTCAAATATGATGGACCCCTGTTCTCGTATGCCATCATGTAAATATTCATTGGTAACGTACTGCCTGACGTTTGGTACTTTTTCCAGGGTTTCCTGAGATGACTCAAAGGATACAAACATATCCTCAAAATAGCATGCTGCCGCAATGGGTACCCTGTTCGAAGCCAATACGTTTGGATCATACAAACTGCTCCAGTCCTTGCAACTGGCAAGAGCCTGTGCTGTCTCCCGAACTTTCCGCAGCTCTGCAAAATCATCAAACATCCAAGGAAATACCATTTCTCCTGTGAAGTATATTTTTTTATCTTTTGTCAATGCAGTGATTGGGTTGAATATTTCACTGTACTGGGCATTCTCGCGCATTCTAAAAGCTGCCCACATGGATGGAGCATCTCCTTGGCAGTAGATGCTCTCGTGCATTAAGGCGTACAATGGATTCGAATCCCATGGCATCACTGTGTCGAATTCCTTCAGAAACGAATATGATAGATTTCCATCGACGTCGAATGCATTTTCCAACATGTAGTTTAATTTCTCGAAACCTGTGGAAAATCCCAAACAGTTGATACCCAAAAGCTGGAATGACTGTGGTGTCAAATGATTGTTGTTTGGAGTCACTACCCTCCCTTCCGGCTGAGCACAGATGTATCTTACAACTTTCTGTGCCATTTGTACAGCTGCTGGGAAGCGACTATAGAACCTCTCGTTTTGTCGCAATACCTGCTGGAAGGTCCTCCCATATACCATATCTGCAGACATGTTCATATCAATTCCTGGGGGAACTCCTCCTGTGAGAAAGACCTCCTGGAGGCTCTTCGGAAACAGAGAAAGGTATGTCATACAGCAAAATCCTCCATAACTTTGCCCCAATAAACTCCATTTTGAGATGTGTAAGCATTTACGAATAGATTCACAATCCTTCACAATACTATCCGCCCTAAAGCATTTCAAAAACTCTACCTGCATCGAGGTGTTTCCCCTGCGTGAGAGAACGTCACAGCTGATCCCATGAGATCTACCGGTACCCCTCTGATCCAATAATACTACCTGGTAGTGTTTCAGAGCAGCTTTGAGCCAACCAAAACTTGTCATAGGCCTCGGTGACTCAAAGCCAGGACCACCTTGCAAGTAGATCAAATATGGCTGATTTTTAGACATCCCACCTTCTCGAACAATTCTAAAAAATATATCGATATTCCCCTCGAGTTTGCCAGAGTAATCGAGGGGAACTTGAACGGTATGGCTCTCCAATTTCAGCCCACCACCAATCGTGAACATGGAAGACGAAGGCTCGTGCTCGTCAACGACCTCCACATTAGTTTGAGATACGTTACTAAGAAGGCGACTGCGCTTCATGAAACTTGAAGAACGAAGTAGAGGAAAGGGTTTGGTATAAAAAGGTGTCACCCTGGTTCTGATACGTCCGAATGCTTTGATTTTGGAACCCGGTACTATAGCAAACATGGCATGATTTTAATAATTTATTGTATATGTAATGTCACGTATCGCATGCAGTCACATCACTCAAATCGTGGGATCGCCATGCTTTGTATCTTGCCGTGTACTGATCTTGTGGGTATAGGCCACATCAAGATCTGCTAGAACTTCACCTATTACTGTATAGAGTACGCCTCTTGCCTTTGAACACCTTTCGAAATCTGTCCCAGGATGTGAGAATTCATACACGACTTTGATGCCCAGCTTGAGGGGTGCTTCTGATACTTCATAATTGCATCGCAGGGTTTGTCCAAATTCGCCACCATGTTCTTTCACAGCATCCTTCAGCTTCTGTTGCAACGTTGAGAGTAATGTCGGTTTACTTCTCACTGTATCCATGTCCACATAGACAACAATAACTTCGAAGAAATTTCCTGATGTTGACAAGTTTGTGAATGGCGTCTTTATCAATACCTGATTTGGCAGCCATAAGGTCCTGTTTGTCACAGTTCTACACTGTGTAAAATTCAAAGTTATCTCTTGCACGACCATCTGTTCATCATTAACAAGTATCAAATCACCTATTGCATACGGATGGGTGCCAAATAAAAAGACGACATTATCGAAAATGTCTGCAACTGTTTTGGAAAAGATGAATGAAAACCCAATAATCACGCCTGACAATGAAACCCATATGTTTGATACGTCAGCCTGGAAAATGAGAAGATAGAAAAAAATAAAGAGAACATGAACAAGTATCCCTATTAGTGTTTCAAGAGTTTTGTTGATGTTTCTGCTATCTTTGAGTGTGTTGGCAAGGTTCCTTCTCTCAAGGAATATTGACTCTACACCTTTGATACAGTCCTTCAGGGTAACCACCCCACGACCCTGAACATCCAACATGGCAAATGCCAAGTCTACGTCATGGTCTGGTATTCTTCCCTCTAAATCTTGTTTCAAAATACCCTCACTGCTGAGTGAACCCTTTAAATTCCAGTACAGAAAGGAACCCACCCTCTTTGCCTCCATTTCATTCTCAACCTTGGCAATATTGGTTTGATTCAACTCATCTTTGAACGACACGGCTATTGCATGATTTCTAATATATGACTCGAGCAAGTTGAGTCGCTGAATAATTTCTCTTCGTTTTCTGGAGATTTCTTGCTTTTGCTTCTTTTTGGAGTCGTACATTTTGGTGGGACTCTTTGGAGGGATTTTTGCTCCTGTAGATTGCTGGCTTTCCATATCATCAAACCTCGGAGAATATGCATGTGTATAGTATACATGCCCTGTATTTGGGCTCTCCATTGACTGGTGCCCACTACTGCACTCGTGTTGGTCCATCAACTTTGAGACTGCATTTGTTGAGGAATAGAGCAACCCACTCTTCTTAAATGGTCTTTTGCCAAATGGAGCTCTATTACCTCCATCCAACAATGCCCGTAGAATCTTTTCTTTCGTTAGCGCGGCCTCTAGTTTGTACTGCTGCTTACCTGTATGCAAGTTCAGTGCAAGTGCTTTTGCTGCAAGTCGCTTGAGCAAATTTGCTGTAAAGAACAATGTAATGCAGCCCAGAACCTTGAGTATGTAATCATATGCCTCGTTTATTTTTTCCAATTGTGATTCAGTTTCTACCGTCATGAGCAGAGCCCACACAATTGTTAATGCTAGAAATCTCATGACCCATTTCAAGGGCTGCTTTGTTGCATATGCAAAGTAGAGGGCATTTGGCACTGTAAACATGCAATGCTCCACAAATTTGATGAATATCCAGCAAAAGATATCTCCAAAAATCCACGTAAATGGAAGCAATGCTATTAAAAACGATAGCCTCCATGACTGAAACGTCCATGTCAGGTTTGGAGGCTGATATATCAGGGTACACACACCCAAAACAAATGCTGTCAACTGAAGTATTCCAATGATGACCCAGGTCCAAAATCTTGGTGACACAAGGATAGATCGGATTTTCCCTTTACATCGCTCTCTTCTCGTCAGGAGAGCACCATCAACACTCTCTTGCTCCTCACTGTCATCACTCCCTTTTGATAACAGCAACTCACTCCAGATGGAAGAGACTTCCTTCTCCAACAACGCCACGTCGTCGTCGTGTTCATCGTGTGTAGGAACAATAACGTCTTCTCGTTGCAGCCACTGTTTTGGGTCCTTCCGAAAGTCTTGATGGTGATGCCCTGCACGTGGAGATTGTGGGCTCACTGGACTTTGCAAGGTTGGACTCACTGGTTCCCCTTCTGGGTCAGAAGATCGTCCATCCCCCCGAGTCCGTATCGGACGAAGAGATATACTATTCAAGGCATTATCATTCGATTCCGTATCACCTTCGGTTCGCCCCAGGTGAAACCCTACAGACGACTTGCATCGTCTCGTGTTTGATCTCAGACTTCCCTCGTCAATTGACCCTTCCCTCGAATTACCAGGGGATGTAAACTCCTCGACTACATTACTATGATCTTCTAAATCCACCATAGATTTCATTCTATATCCACCCAGAGAAGGAGACTGCAAGAGGTCTTTTACTCTCTAGTAGGAGAGTACGTAACGTGGCCACGTCATGAATCGGTACTCGTACTAGTAGTATATCTTGGTTAACCAAGAATCAGGGTATAATACAATTATTACATATTATGTACGTAATAATAAACCTGTTAGTAGTATAGTGAACCATGTCCAAGAGACAACCACATGACATGATACGTACGTGTAGATGCATCATGTGGTCAACGTTGACTCTGTTTGCAACAGGACAATCTGTTGACATTCATGTTGACACCATGGTCGAGGTATACATACTACTGTAGTATATATAGTTAGATAGAGAGAGAAAGAGAGAAAGAGAAGAGCAAATGCATGCATCATGATCCATTGATCAAATTTGAATCTTTACTAAAGAGTATTACGTAGTATTAATCTTTGCTAGCTCGAAGTATACAGCCCTACGTGCAGACCTACGTAGGTCTCAACCTACCCATATGGGTATAGCATATGCATATGCATGCATGCTGTTACAACACAGCGTTACCACATATCCGTTCTTGTATATATGTAATAATAGTATACGTAATTCAGTTGGCATGACAACTGGAACAGTACCAATGCCCACGTTTGAAAAGTTTAACGATTCCAATGCACTTGCAGACATTAGTAGAAAACTCAGGACAGGTGAACACTATGTACATACACGTGAACATGATGTAACAAGAGAAAATAGACAACAAGATCGTGTACCTGTTCGCCTGGTTGGCGAACCCAGTGCTACTACATCTGAGTCAGAAGAAGAGGGAGGAAGAGGAGGAGAGGGAGGAGAGGGAGGAGAGGGAGGAGAAGAAGTAGAAGAAGTAGAAGTAGAAGAAGTAGAAGAAGTAGAAGTAGAAGAAGTAGAAGAACAAAAACAAAAACAAAAACAAGTAGAAGAACAAAAACAACAAAAGCAACAAAAACAACAAAAGCAACAAAAACAACAAAAGCAACAAAAAAGCCAAGGAGGATACCCATCGTATGAAGAATTCATTGATGATGATGTCATGGCCATGCTTCAGGCACGCGCAGACAAGGAAAGAAATGATATGAGCGCGTGCGTGTACGCCATTGAATATATACTATCCCGTTCATAACTATTCTATGTACAATCTTTACACATATAAAGCACAGTAGTACTACCACCATCCATGATGAGTCAATCTACAAGAGCCCTGGCCACGCCAAGAGCAGCAAATCCTCCAGCACAAGCAAGCACAAAGACTCTGTACAAGGGACGTGCTGCCACAGGCCCAACACCTCTCTGGCTACAGGATGTATACACAAGGTGACCACTCACCCCTAGGCACACCGTTGTCCCAATCATACGACAACTCTGGCACGACTGATCAGTCGTCGTCACCTCGTGAGGTGTTTCGTCGACAACCGTCATGGCCTTATTTCTTCTTTCCTTTGAGCAGAGCTTCTCTGGCTTTTTTCATAGCAGCTTCTTCTGCTTTTTTCTTTTTTAAAAATTCTATATCTTCGTCGTCGTAGTTCTTTTCCTTTCCTTTTGGCTTCTTCAAAGGCTTGGCCTTGCCACCTTCTTTTCCAGGCATGCTCTCGCGAGTGCTACAATGATGATGATGATGATGATGATACTCTGAGTACTACTACTACAACAACAACTATTGATGTATAGTATATAATTAGTAGTAGTAGTAGTATTAAAGATACGTAGAAATACACTGTACTACTACGACATGATCATGGTCTCATATGAGACTGACTGGATCCGGATCTACTGCCTATCTACTAGTAGATACATGCATGCATGCATGCATGCATGTAGACTTACTATTTAATGATAATAGTAGTTAAAGTAATCTATCCATGATATACATGTAATACTATACTTACTATACCAGACATAGACATAGATACATACTGTACTAGTATAGGGTATAGTATAATAATATGAAAGACACAACAGCAAGTACGTCCATGCATAGTATGCATTGTGTCTTTCTGGAAGATGCCAGTCTGGAAGAAATAGAAACATACTACGATGTCACATCTATACAAGTGAAGAATGATCTGGATCATCCTATTCAGCCTTACAAGGGTGTCTATGCTTGTACAAGGTTTGAAATAGGGGATCAAGTCTTCAGAGAATGTCCTCTTGTGGCCATGCAACACTCTGACAGTGCTCGGACGATGATGAACTGTCAGGAATGCTTGGGATTCGTTGGTACATCGATTGATGATCAATTGATACATTATATGAAACAAATGGAAATACAAGAGCAAGCTGGTGGAAGGTTGAATAAAGAGGTGGAGAGAGATGGTGTTGTCTTGTGCCCCGAGTGTGAGCAGGTGTGGTACTGTAGTGAAGCATGCAGAGATGCTTCATGGAAGAGGCATCATTCTCTCATGTGCCCTGGACTCTCTCATGACGGGAAAGAATGGTGGGATTCCTTTTATGAGCATGCATCTAGTACGAATGAGATTTTCATCCTGGCTGGAAAGGCCATGAGTATAGTTCTTCTTGATGCCTACAGTAAGCTTGAACATATGTCACCTATGGAGAGCCTTCTAGATGCCTGGAGACCTTTCAAGATGGGGTACAAGAAGAAATGGTGGGATAGTGTGGCACTACCTGGTGATGTGGACCCACAGGAGGAGGAACAATTCCGTGCAGACTTGAAAGAACTAGCAAACGATTCTTTTACATTATATAGTCACGCAGTGGAACTTGGCCATCCAAACGTGTATTCGACATGTATAGAATTCATCCATCTCGATATTTGGGGTTCACTTATTGGCATGTTTGAACTGAATAACTTGTCTATTCTTGGTGCAGGACCATGCAATATGTTTCAATGTGATGATGAACATATTAAAGCCATCCTTCAGGATGATGACGCTGTCGAAGAATTCATGGATGCAATAGTAGAGGGGACTGGCTTTTACCGTGTGCATTCTTGCATGAATCATAGCTGTGAGCCAAACTGTAGAGTCATGTTGCCAGAAACACGTGCTGAGTATAATACAGCCATAATCCAAGCAATTCGACCTATTGATCCAGGAACTGAGCTGACTGTCAGTTATATTGAAGAAGATGAGCCATATGACGTTCGGCAAGAGCAATTGCGGGACTATGGATTTGAATGCATGTGCTCCAAATGCACATCATGTAAAAAAGTATAGTACTAGGGAAGTAATGGTAGATCACCGCTCAACTCTTCAAGAACTCGTATTGTATCAAGAGAAATTTCCTCTAGCCTGTTGTACACATGTTCATGTGTTACTTCTCCATCTCGTCTTGATATCATTTCTCCCTGGAGAGCTGCAATGCAATCTATAAATGTACCAGGACGGCGGATAGTCTTTGCATTGTCTTCTGGTTGAATGCTTGACTGAATGAGATATTTTCTTGTAGAAGAATCTGATACTTTGATTAATTCCTTGAGGAATGATGAATCATCTTCTGGAACCCCACCAAGGACAGTAAACCGATTCTCTACAGACTGCTGAATTTCATCCGGGGGCAAAATCGATGACATTTCGTATCTGATAATACATAACTTGCATAGGAATACTAGATCTATGTCTGTATCCTCCTGACTCTCGATTGTTTGGATCAGACTATCACAGCTCTTGTATACATCCAGCAATGACCCATCATCTGTATCACCAATCGACGATTCGTATACTCGTAGCCTATGTTCTCTCTCTGTATCTAAAATTGTTTGCAATTTCTGAAGAGACATGGGCAGTGTACGTTCAAGTGTTTCCAAAATGAAGCCTTTTATGAGCATCAACACCCTGATTGTATCATCCGTATTTTCCTGACAATCTGGGTCATCTTCAATGGTTTTGATGAAAGAATCAATCATGGGAAGCACAGAGGGAGGCATTTCATTAATTTTGGGGGATACAACCCGTTCAAGCATAGATTTTACCTCATCATCCATGGCACCTTCCCCAGTCACATAGTTCGTGGCACTTCCTATAAACAATTCTCGGAGCATGTCCTTGGTCATAGTATCCACCAATGTAGCAGCCTTGATCAGTTCGTTTTCATCTACACGTGCAGACCCTTGATCACCTTGCATAGAATAAGGTGATTGTACCAAAGGTGCCCTGCCCTGTCTCAAGTGAAAAGGTATGCACCGGGCAACTCGGCAAAGAGGTGTCCATCCTTCAAGACATCTCCTGGATAGTTGACACTTGACATGAAGTACCATCATTCTTTACGTATACATTTGGAAACCGTTCGAAAGATCAACAAGGAGAGAAGACGTGCATGTACATGTCAAGTGGCTACACCATGAATGCTTTGATTTACTTTGAGATTGGTTTAAACCATTAATTACTATTACATGTACCCAAATATGCTTTGAGTTGGGACTTTAATCTCCAGAGTTTTACAACACGAGAGACGACGTCGTACGAATCGTCGTACTACAAGACGGAACGAAGTCGCTCGTGAATATGTACCACATCATTTCGACGTCTTGGACACATGTAAAAAATCATTAGTATTCTTTGGAACCTGCCCATGTAAAGTATGTCAATCACAAAGGTTGACAACAGGGTTCCAGCTTTCTGGAGTCAGGCTACACCCACTTTCTCTCTTTCTTTCCAAGAGGTGATTCTTGAAACACATTAAAGTACAGTATATAGGATTAATATTTTACCTGATAGTGACATGGGAGTCTCCAAGGACCAGGAGCGAGTGAGTCCAAGACGCGGTGAAGGAGCAAAGGAATCTACCCCAAATTCAAAAATAGATCGTAAGGGTCCGCCTTCCACTCCATTCAAGCAAAGAACACGATCTAATTCTGGAGAATCGGTACGTGGAAATACGTTTGGATCGGCTGTGCGGAGCCTGACTCCGTTATTCAATGGGTTTTCTGCTGCCCAACAGAGGGCAAGCCAACTCGGTGGGAGGTATGGAACATTATCTAGGAGAAGTGTAAACATGAAGAAGAAGCAGAGTGATGGTCGTAAAAGGCGTGTTAGTGCCGAGAATTCTAGTGGTAAGAAACGGCTTGAAGTGCAGGGTGGGGTCCGTAAACCAGCTAGAAGGGTTGATGATGTAAGTCAACTGAGCATGCACACGGCCCCATTAGAAGCTGAAAAGCGAGTATTAAAGTTTAGTGCCATCATTGAGACTGATCTTCAAGGAACCAAGGCAGATGAGAAATGACAAAAGAAACTGACTGGACTGACATGACTTTCCTTTCTACTTTTACATGTGTTGTAATATTAAAATGGTGGAATATCTCCCTGAATCATATCCAGCTTATTCAATTCAGTTTTCACCCAGGCAGGCGTTGTCTTGCTGTCAATCCACAGTGCTGGGGCATCCCTGCCCCCTTCGATTCGTTTAAAATCTGGTGACTTTGGATTGATACTACCATTTTGTTTCTTTCCCCTATTATCATACCAACCAGATGTATTTTCGAAAAAGTTCATCCATAATTCTTCGCTTGTCATTGGGGTAGTATCAAACTCTGTCTGCTGATAATTTGAATTTGTAGGCTGTGTATTCATCTCTTTAAGGCCAACTTGTGGTCCAGTAGTCTCGCCCCCATAACCACCCATTGACATGTTTCTCTTTACTTTCTGAATCTTCTGTGCAACGATGCGAAGGCTCTTCCTTGTATTACCTTCTCTATCTGTCCAGTCCTGGACTTTGAGCCTTCCTTGTAACGCTACTCGTTCTCCCTTGATTATATACAGACTCGCAATATCAGCGAGCTCATCCCAAGCTTCTACATCGAACCATTGAGTATCTCCATCCTTTCTGTCAGTAAATGCTACCGGAAAGTTTGTCACTTTGTTTCCACTCTCCAAATATTTTATCTCTGGCTGCCTACCAACATTCCCGATGATGTTGATCGTATTTGCAGCCACTGGATTAAAATCTATTTCAGCTATGCCATCGCTTTGAGAGCTATAGGAAGCCATCCTTGTACCGAGACCTAAGGGTCCTGTTGTCATTCTTGCTGACGTTGGAAAATTCCTCGCGAGGAGTTTCGAAGAGTGCCACGTACCATTGGAACGTGATGGTATTTGGCACAATATTTTTGCTGATGTCAAAGTATGGTCCTTGCCGTGCGGTGAACTCGTTCGCAGATGAGTTTTACAACTCTTTGGAAATCCAAGAATTTGGGACCGTGCTCTAAATGCACGGGAGAGGTTTGAAACTTTCATGTTTACGAATATTAGATACTTTCACATTCACATTCATTCTCTGCTGTTTCAAATGCTTCAAATCCATCTTGTATTAACAGCGTGGCTTGTTCCACCCCAGATTGATACGCTCCATGAATTGTTCCTGGGTCTTTTGATGCGACCCATTCACCAGCTAAAACAATTCTTCCCCCAATTGGCTGCCTCAAAGTAGCTCGATCAGATGAAGTGCTGCATGAGGAGAGCTTGCTATATGCACCAAGAGTATATGGGTTTCTTCCCCAATGGCTGATGAGGCTTTGTCTGACGTGCACATGTGTGTCAAAATGCTTATTTATTCCACTAACGACTACCTCAATCACTTCTGATTCACTTAGTGACTCTAAAAAAGAGGCAACTTCATCAGTGGCTTGGATAACGAGTATTCCATCACCTGTGAATGAGTGCAAATTTAAAATATCGATTGTGGCTCTTCTGGAGGAGATGTTCAGGTCTATGGTGTAGTATGGATCTGGGATGGACAGATTACTGAGTATGTGGATTATCGATACCTTGACCACTTCAAGGTTTTTAATTGCAACCTTCAAAGGAGATGGCAAACTAGGTTCCAGAAACATTGATGTAGATTGTTGCAATACTCCCAATGGTATTGTGGACAAGATGTAAGACGCATCAAAAACATCACCTCCAATGGTGGCCACAGAACTTTTGACTTCATTTGACGATATTTTCGAAACAGTTTGATTCTTTAATATGGTTGCATTGCATTGGTTGCTCTCCAGTAACGATGCCATGTAGTGAATGGATCTCTCTAGAGAACCAAGGCAAACGTCATCATGTTTGTATTTCATTTGTGGACACAGGCCTGCCTGGTCAGAAAGATCAAACTCCCTGCAGACAGCATTATATGATATCTCTCTCAACAATCTCATCTCTTTTCCTCTTCTGAGTTCTTTTGCCCTTTTTACCCCTGCTAAGTTGCAAAGGGTAGACAATGGATTCTTTTCACCACCCAACAAGAACTGGGCACCTAGTTCAATAGATGAGCCCTCGAAATGGGTACTGAATATCCTCCCCCCTAGCTTATTCTACAAAAATAGATTCAATGTAATAGTATATCCCAATAAGGTATCCACCACAAGCATGAAGACTATTCGTACGTTTGCCTCAAGCACAAGAACCTTCTTTTCTTGCTCGCATAATGTCATTGCAGCAGACAAGCCAGCCATGCCAGCACCGACAATAATAACATCATACTTGTAAGATTGGGGCAATACATCTCCGGTCAGAGAATCATTTGAAGGAGGAAAAAGACTCCCGTACGCTAAAGGCTCGCCTTCCCAGAATTCAAGAACATTTGACTCTTGAATATCTCCCTCAGATGATGACAAAATACCAAAGCAAATCAATAGCCCGACGATAATCGTTGATACACTAGACAAAAAGACACAGATTACAATTGCTATATCTCTTGATTTGTTATTCATTGCTGTTGACTTTGAGTTTTCTTTGATTTCTTCTTTGGCTGGAATTGTTTCCCTTTCTGACCTTGACCTCTCTTTGACCCAGAGCTTCCCTTTGGTTCCCCCTTTCGTTTCACCCCTTTCGTTTCATGACGCTTCTCCATTCGATCAGAACCTTGATATCTAGAAAAAATCACAGGATCAAGTCGAATAATTCTTTGGAGCATTGACTCGCCAGGTTTAATTGCTGCTAAAAGCTTTGTGTATGCATAATCAAAAGCCATTCGAACTTTGCCAGCATTATAGCTATTTTTTCCTAGATCATTTTCGTCATCATTTGGATCTTGTACTGCAGGTAATTCTGGTCTTTCTGGGTAATGAAAGGATTTGGATCGCTTCTTAAAATACTGACCACCACTACTACAGCTCAGACCCACCACTTCAAGCTTCAATGCACGCCCATGGAGCCTAAAAAAGTCCAGCAGAAGTTCTCCCAGGTTCGTGTTCAAATCCCCTTGATGACCATTAAATCTTGACCAATGCATTTGAAGAAAATTCGCCACCATCACCAAAAGGGCATATGAACCTATGCCTCCACTGTAAACCTCATTTAGGTCTCTCTGTTGTAGAAACACCTTTAAAACCATTGTTAATGCAGACATTGCGGGAATCTTCTCACTAAGTGTCCTTACGTTTTCTGCGGCTTCAGGACCGTTATAGGCATCAAAAGAGATATCAAACTGATATCCAGACTGCTTCTCCTCAAACTTGATAATTGGCACTCTTGCTTTCAGGATGGTCTGAATGTCTATTGCAATGCCCTTTTGAGATAATGCCTTCCCTAAAACTTTCAATCCTTGTCTAATATCGACACATTTGCTATCTAAAATCACTGCGTCAATGTCTGAAGTTGGTAAGTAAAGGCCTGTTGCAAAAGACCCGAACAACTCCAGGCGAGACTCTGGCCACAAGGCCTTGACAATCTCCTCTATTCTATTCAAGGCATCGCTCCTGGCTTTCGCCTCTTCTTGTGTTGGTTCTAAGCAAGAACAGAAATTTTTTATTTCTTCATGAAGACGCAGTGTTGGAGATGTGATGTTCAAGCACTTCTTCCAGGGCACCTTATCATACAATTCTGGAGTGGAGGAAACAATCTTGTTAACTTTGTCCTTAACCACATACCCCTGTGAGTCATGATCATCAAGTAATCCTTGAACGATGCTAACGTCTTTTTCCCCGTCCATGAGGTCAGAAATTTCAATGACATCCTCTGGGACAGCACCAAGTTCTGTGCCATTTTCCTCAGGAACAGTTCCTTCCTTTTCGAAACTGGGATGATCTATCACGTCGATATCAAGAGGTAACACATCATATTGATAATCATCTTTAGGATAATCCTTGTGGGCAGCAACAAAGTTGCGCTTCTCCCTGCTGTCTCGTTTCATTCTCGTCAATGATGCATGTACCTCTCTAGACGAGGTCAAAAACCAAGTTGATATCCTCAGAGGTTCATGATTCTGTACTAATTATTCATTTTATAAAAGCAATATTAGAATGGTTGATTTCTAGAGTCTCGTGTACTCTAACACATGCATGTCATTCATATCCTGTGAAGAGTATACTCTCGAGATACGTATCTTTGCTCTACAGCAGTTAACTGCAACGGTGTTTTGGGGTTGGTTGTTGGATAATGCACACGCATATCTCATCGATGAACTACTTCCAATTGGAACTGTTTGCCAACTTGCAAGTTGATCATCCGTGATGGATCATGGCCAGGTAGTGACTCAGATCTAAGTCTAGACCATGGCCATATGGCCAGTGCACTGGTCACGTGTGAACTGTCAAATGCATGGCAATGAAGGTTAGATATGATGTTCTAATTTTATCATGTTAATGGTCATAGTATATTATTTGCTATTATTATAGCATTAAAATCATGCTTAGACGTGGAGAAAGTGCATACTCCGAAAGTTTGACTGCTCAGCTGAGAGTTGAACAAGATACAATTCAAATATACCAGACGTCTTTAGCTTCGAGCACGGAACATGATGAAGACTTGTTTGTATTACATCGAGAAAAACACTTGAAATATCTTATACAAGGGTTATCCAGGCCATTGCCGGAAGGCTTCATCTCCCTTGGGGCTAGCAAACCTTGGATTCTATACTGGATAGTTCATTCAATTGGCCTTCTGGGAGATCTGGATTCTCTCGCTATAGAGACAAGAGAATCAATTATTAGAATCCTTAATGCATGCCAGCATGAGGATGGAGGATTTGGGGGAGGCCCAGGACAGCTTCCTCATGTTGCAACAACATATGCAGCAGTCTCAGCATTAGTTACCCTTGGTGGTGAAGATGCTCTGTCGATAATTCATAGAGAGGGTATAATGGACTTTTTCCTGCGAATGAGTGTCCCAGCAGGAGATGGAGGTGGCATGACGATGCATGAAGGGGGTGAAATTGATGTGAGGGGCTGTTACTGTGCGCTCTCAGTATGCTATATGCTATGCATGGATGTCTCTCGTGTGGCAGAGGCGTGTCACCTCAATAAATTTGTACAACGATGCCAAAGCTATGAAGGAGGCTTTGGTGGGGAACCAGGAAATGAATCACATGGAGGATATGCCTTTTGTGCCTATGCAGCACTTCACATAGCAGGGATGCAGCACACAATTGATACAAGCTTGCTCGCCTCTTGGTTGTCGAGAATGCAAGGGACAATAGAAGGTGGTATGAAGGGAAGAACAAATAAGTTAGTAGATGGATGTTATTCTTTGTGGCAAGGCGGCCTGTGTAGAATTGTGGCTGATGAAGCCACACATGTAAACCACCAATATGGGAAAGAACCTCAAGTAGACCTTTTGGGCTGTGAGCATTTGGTGGATACTTCCATACGATCTTGGATAGAATCAGAACAATATTGTGATCGTGCAACGATGCGTGATGAGCAATTGCAGCAATTACAAGCAGACTTTGACAAGGTTGTCGACGATTGTTTGATTGCAGAGGAAGTATACAAGAATAAACCCAGCATCGATGCAAAAAGACAGGTTGATGAACTGGCACATAAAACGATACAGATGCAAGAAGATATACGAGAACTGGAACAAGACGTACTCGCACGTGACCTGATCGTACGGTTGATACCCATGCATGCTGGATGTGGAGACATCTGTGACATGGTGGCACTGCAACGTTGGATTCTCCTTGCATGTCAGGTTGAAGGTCGTGGAGGTCTTCGAGATAAACCTCCTATGCACACAGATTTTTATCATACATGCTACTGCCTAAGTGGTCTGTCTGCTGCACAATGGTCAACCGGCTATGTCCTTGGAGGAGAGAAAAACAGGCTGCTACAGGCACATTCTTTGTGCAATGTGCTTTCCAGTAAAGTAAAAGAATCGATCAAGTATTTCAAATAAATTAGTAACATTATCTTTATGCTGACACATTTCCCCTTGTGCTGGGTAGACCTACATGCCTCCTCCTACCTAATCCAGGGACAAGTTGTCCCATGTCAGGGTGGGCAAGTTGAACTTTTCGCATTTCCACTTCAACGCGAGCAAAGATCCACTGAAAGCGCCTAAAAGCCTCTAAAATGACGATGACAAACACAATGATATGATTTCTACGCAAATGAGGACTAAGCTTGTAAGCCCAGGATAAACGGAGGATCAAATTCGAAATCATCAAGTAGTGATATGCTCTAGCTGGAATTTGAGTAGGACTTGGCAGTTTGGGGGGATTTTTCTTCGCCGCATTCTTGAAAAATGATATTTCCCAATCTCTTTCAATGTCCCAGAAGTAACTAAAGCTTGAATTTATAAAGGCTGCAAAAAGCCACAAAGGTTTCCACAGAGATACCCACTCTTGGTGCCCCACATGATACTTTGCAAAGGAGAAGAAGACAACTGGGAATGCTGTAGTATACTTTAGGGCATTCCACAGTTGCTGTTTGTTTCCAGTATCTATATAAACTCGGATACATTGTAAAAGACGCCAAAGATATGGGAGTGCAAGGAAAATGGGAATGGTCCAGCTTGCATCCGTGCATTGCTCTTGAGCCCCCGACAGTATTGGTCCACTGACCATGGAACACACAGCCCGTTCCACATCTGAGAATCCCTTGGCAAGAGACGTCAAAATATCAGCTAATAGAAAATCACCCCATGTAACTTTACGCACAGGAGTAATAACCCTCCAAAAGGTACTGGCAAAGTACTTTCTTGTATCCCTGAACAAAATGGGAAACGGCATCACCAGCACTAAGAGAGCAGAAACGTACAAAATAATTGGCTGCATTGCAGCAGCAGACAAATTGCTGCCCATTGAGAAGGCCAGGAAAGAAAAGGCAGAAAAGAGAAAACCAAATGTGAGCATGTTAGAGAGCCTAAGGATGTCATTACCACTAAGAAGACTGTGTCTGTCACTCTCTTCAAAGCAGAGATCATATCTCAGTCCTGTCCTTTCAAAATACAACACGTTCAGACCCCATCCCCACAACATCGTCAGGAAAGGAGCCCATGGCTGATAGTAGAGAACGAACAAGTCAGTGTTAAGATCATCGGCAAGAGCAAGCATGCGATAGACAAGGGCAATCAAACCCACATTGAACGTGCCAATGAGTGCATCACGTCTTCTCCCAACAACTCCCCTGAGAAATGAGGCCACTGGGACCCTTCTACTTAGCAGTTTCATGATCACAGCGGGATTCTTTTTATCACTCTTACGTTTTCCTTGATCAGAAGACAAATCGCCGTCGGCAGAGGAGAGAATGAGGGGCCTGTTTGCTCTCGCCTGGCAACACGAATTGTCACGACCAGCTACACCGACAGCGTGACTGCACCTTACACCGCCTAATAGGATATGTAAGTATTTTACGGAGTATTGAATCAACGATCCTCCTCTCCCCTGCCTTAAACTCGACAATTTCACGGAGTTAGTTATGTTGCCAACGTTGCCAACGTTGGTTAACCACCTGGAATAGGAAATTACGACGATCTGGTCGATTACGAGTCCGTCGTCAAGAATATTTGGCAGACGGCAGAGAAAGACTTTTTTATGAAAGTTTAATAAGATACCATGCAGCACAGCTGTGCCTCTAACTATCAGGAATGCATCCCATCATGCATGAAACATCATACAGATTTGCAAATGAACTGCATCTAGAGAATGGATAAAATTTGGTTAATCTTCAAAAGATCATGAGTAGTAGATCAAATCATTTACGAATACACCCCTGGATGAACACTTTCAGGGATGATCAAGAGACTTCCCTCGGTTAGAATCGTCTCTAGAGAGATTGAAACAGAACTCTATTTCAATCTTGGAACTTCCAATCATCCAGACACTGGGAATATGGGCCAAATTCTAGTAGAAGTCTACGAGCCGTGAGAACCAATGGTATAGTTTTTAGGATTATATCTAGAGATATGGTTGATACATCAGTTCAATCGGAGTCTTCTTTATCCAACGCGACAAAGTCGTTGGCCCGAACGCTTCAAGATCAACTGGGTAATCTCAAAACGCAGGTGGGAACGAAAAACCAGGTCAGCGTACCAGAGGATATCCTTCGAGATCAAGATGTATTCTTAAAATTAAGAAACCACATTGGATTCCCTTCGTATACGGACAGCCTCGCATATGACGCTGGTAAAAAGCTGTTGGCAGTTGGCACGAAATGTGGTAGAGTTAAACTCATTGGAAGTGACGGAGTGGAATGCCTTGTTGGCGAAGAGGATTCATCTAATCCATATGGACCCAAAGAAGATTCTGGGACAGTATTTCTAGGGTTTCTGAAGAATAGAAATGATATATTGCGTGTTTCTAGACATGGACAAGTTCAGCTCTTTGGGCTGGAGGAACATGGTCACGTTCTGGATTCGACGAATGTTTTCGGGGGGCTTCAAGATGATGAATTACATATAATTGATGCTGCAGTTGTACCTGGCGGACCTTACATGGTCCTGGGATGCTCTGATGGTAACTCTATTGTGATCCAGGTGGGCAAAGAAATCTCCATCAAACCCTATAGAATATTTGCTGATGATCTTGAAGTTTCTGGTGAGCTAATATGCATTGACAGCACCTTGGCTGCAGATAGACCCTTCATTCTTTATGTATATAGTGCATCAGAGGCTTCCATATATGACGTGAGGGCGGAAAGGATCATATGTACAACACCCATGGGAGACAAATCTGGACATGGTCGTATCCCAACATGTGCATGCTGGATAGGGGAGAAAGGTAACTGTTTCGCAGTCGGATATAGTGATGGTTCCATATATGTATGGGGAATTTCTGCTTCTGCGATAAAGATGAAGGCTTCTGGGATTGAAGAAGCTGTGCTTGTGTTGACTTTGAAGCCTTCACAGTCTATATCATGTTCTGCAATAAAATCTGTTGAATTTCTCCGAGGTGGCACTGGAACCCCACAGGGTAAAGATTCTCTTCTAGTATGGGGTGGTCAAAGCAAAGGAGATCCTGATATGCTAACTGTGGTATCTTTGGAGCCTGAAGGGCAGCACGGAGATGATGTTGTCATGGTACCATGGTTTGGTGAGATCATTTCACACAGTATCATGCATCATATGGACGAATCTACACCTCAATCCAGTATAATGATTTTGACAGAAGGAGGACAACTCGTAGTTCATGATTTGACAACTTGGGAACCACATCCTGTCTCCTTGAAATTTCAAGAATTGCCTCCATTTTCTTGCAGTGCCTTCATGGCCAGTGTATCTGAAGGCGGATTACATTCCCCTTGCCTTAAAAACCTCAGGTATTTGTCATGGAAGCATGTACAGGATACCAAATGGCCATTTAATGGAGGTATACCGCCGTCAAACTATTTCATTTCTGAATCCGAATACCTATCTGAAGATAATCAGGATCGGAGCACACATCCAAGTGGGATTTTGCTGTTTGGTCATCGAGATGGTAGGATCCGGGTATGGGATGCAACCTCAGCAGTTCCAAAACATATGACTACTGTACCTCAAACCCTAGATATTGTTTCTGGTGAGGGAAGGCTAATGCCTGTTACGTGTTTCAATGCTTGTCCCATTTCTGGCTTGTTAGCAGTTGGACATGCTGGTGGACAAGTCAGAGTATATCAATTTTCAAAGACGGCTCAATCAGTCCGCAGGGTTTCTTTGGACGGATCAAAAATACCATATGACATTCAGATTGATCAGAATCCAGGGTGGCAGTACATTTTAAAATACTCCTGCCATGCAGGCTGTGATATCTCTGCCATTTGTGTAGCATCTAGACTGGGTTTGTTGGCAATTGGCGATGAAGGTGGATCTGTCTCGCTTGTTGCTCTTGAATCTCCAAGAAAAACGATAGAACACACCATTTCATCGGCTGTAGCTAGAATAGAAATAGCGATGATTGAGGACGAGGCCTCCTCCAATGTCAAACACTGTATACTTTGCCTTGGAAGGGATGGGTCATTGGATATAATTGACTCTGAAAATGGCCAGCAACTCCTGTCAAAGCCCTTAAAACCTAAAAATGACTCCTCTCCGCTTGATATTGTGCTTTTAGATGCTGAAGGGCGTGTTCTACCTCCGCTTGCTGATGAGATTGAGCTCACGTGGGCCGACAACAACTCAATCACTAGGCCAAGAACAGTTGGGATGACAAAGCTTTCAAACTTTTCCACGGGGAGAAAACTGGGTGATTCACTGAGCGAAATGACTGCAAATGAAATAATGGATGAAAGCTTATATGGAAAAGAATGCAGTTCAGGCTCTGAGTTTGACGACATCAACACTGCTGCAGACCTTTGGAATGCAGTGCCTCCTGCAGAATCTCAGAGGAAGGAGAAATACCCCAATGATTCGTTCTACTCTAGATACCTGAGGAGAAATGCAAAATGCTCATGCATGATGATATTTATTGCCAGTGCTGATAGTTTGAGACTTTACATGGTGGAAAACATTATCAGAGGAGAACGAAGCCCAGCCCGAAAAGTTAGATTGCAATCTAATGTGAATTTTTGTGGATCGTTTCACTCAGTTTCTGGGTCAGGCATTCTCACTGCGTCCCAATCAATCTCATGCTTTAGTCTCCCAGGTCTTCAGCTAATAGGAGAGCCTGTAGACAATTATTTAATCTCATCAGAAGAACGAGGATGCCCATGGGCTGTCTCACTGGATGGCCAGCTTCTTGTTTCTAGCCCCACGAACGAGCTCTTGCGCTACTCATCTATTGTCAGATCGCCACTGCCATCGGTACCTGAAAGACTTGTTAGTTCGATAGTCTCAAAAGATTTATCCATTGATAGTGTTATAAGCCAAGGAAATGACGTGAAGGGTAGTAATAATGCCACATTGCAAGGTATAAGCAACATTTTGGGAACTGTTAAAGGTGCTGCTACCACAGCATCAGGCATGATGATGCAAGAGTTCGAGAAAGCTTCGGGTCAACGCAATCTTCCAACTGTGAAAGAGATTTTCCAAAAAGAAGTTAGACCGCTAGATGAGGAAATAGAATCTTTACCATCGGACGAAATAGAAGCCACACCCACTAGACAGAATCCTGTGAACATGCGGAGGGAGCTCTTGGAATCAAGAAAAACTGGCACTCCGAAATCTTCTGATTCCAAGATCGCCAAGAGGACAATCTCCTCGGTTAAGAGACATTATGCAGCTCAAAACAAGACGAAGGATACTCGATCAATTCTAGAAAATACCAGGAATTTACTTGCGGAAAGAGGTAAAAAGCTTGAGAATTTGCAAGAGAAATCTGACGCCATGCAAAATGAGGCAGAAGACTTTGCCAGCATGGCTGAGGAATTAGAGAAAGCTTTTGCCAACAAGAAATGGTATCAAATATAAAGTTTAACACTCTTTGAGTTAAATCCGTGATTCGATTGCATATATTCGTGGCAAGTTCCTCGACAGGGCATGTCGACACTTGTGAAAAGCAGGAGTACTCATCCTGCTTTGGGAACACGACCCTGCCCCTATAGTCGTCTTAATTTTACCAGTTCTTTCGTTAGAATTGCACATTCGGGTACGAGTGTTCAGAGATCAGACAGTTTTTACCTGTTAGGTTGACTCTATAAACATTGCCACTTATACAGAAGACTGCGTCAATTACTGATCACTATGCATGCATTTTGAACTTTATATTGCCTTTTTCACGTAGATAGAAGAGTTGAAGCGACCGGAAATCAGGATGTGGTGTGGGACCCTGAGGGACTCTTCAAGGGGACCAAAAAGATGGGCTCTTTCTTTAAAGAAACCAATACTGATGATACCAATGCAGTAGCAGCATTGGATCCTGACTTTTTGTCTAGATATCCCATACGACCTTTCAAGGGAAAACTGGCTGACCGCAAAAAGTTCAGCAAGATTCTTGCCAAACAATACATGCCGGTCAATGTGGATTTGCCAAATCTTCGCATTCTTCATTTTGATCCACCAATCTTTTTGATAGATAATGTTTTCACAAAAGAAGAATCCTTGGAGATCATTGAAACATTGAAAAATACAGGTAAAATGACTCAGAGTACCGTGGGTGCTGGAAATCTTTACTCAGCAACTGTCAAAGGTTCCTCAAGGAGAACATCATCATCGGTTCTCATCGATCAAGAAATGCAAGCTGAGTTTCCTGGTGTCAAGAAATTTGCTTTGAGATTTCAAGAAAAGGCGTTTGAAATCGTTCAGGGAGACAGGCTGGGAATCTGGGGAGAACCTGGGAAGCAACCACGTTTCCAACAATACTGCTTCGAAGCTCTTCAGGCAGCTGAGTATCAGCAGGGCCAGCATTTTTTGGAGCATGAGGACGCGTTTCCGATTGAAATTGCGGATACAAATAGATTCCAGAGGCATGCAACAGTGCTCCTTTACTTGAATGATGTTGAATCTGGAGGAGAGACAAAATTCAACCACTTGGGATTATCAGTCAAACCAAAAGCGGGTAGTGTACTCCTCTTCTTCCCCGCCTTCGCTGATGGAACACCAGATCAGAGGACACTCCATACCGCTACTGATGCGGATGATGTCAAATGGGTATCACAGCAGTGGATAGCAAGAGGATTCAATACGGCCATGAAATCTCATCGAGAAATTCAAGAGGATGAGAAGATTCAGAAAGTGCGCAAAAGCCGCAAAGAAAGAAAATCCAAATTAGGTTTCTCTAAAGGTTTTTCAAATTAATGTAATTTATTCTGACATGCATGCACATGCGCACGTGGATTGTCATTTTGGATGAGTTCAGATGCCATCTCCGAGAGGGCAAGGCCTCTTCGAAAGGGTCCGTTGTCTTATATTGATGTCTTTATAAGCGCGCTGCCCGACCTTTGGTCTCCAGAGAATACACGTGGATGGATTGCTGCTGTTGTTGCTGAAAATAAGTTATCTGGCAATGAGCTTTTCTTGGAAAGAATGCTGCAGGCACCAAGGCCAGATTTGTCCGTCATGAATTATGGTAATATGAAGGGAATTCCTCAATGTCAGAAGGCAATATGCGATTTAATGAATCGCACATTCATCCCCGATGTGCACCTTAAACCGGATAATTTGTGCATTATGTCAGGATGCACGTCAGTAATTGACAGCCTGGTCTTTTGTCTCTGCAATCCGGGGGAGGGGGTATTAATACCTCAGCCTAGTTACGCTGCATTTGATAATGATCTCAAAGCTCGAGCTCATGTTAATCCGGTTGAGTTTCCTTTCGATGAATCTCAGGGGAATATAGAAGAGCAATTGTTGTCTGTGGTGTCTCAATCGCAAGTAAATGGCACTAAAATCAGGGGTATGATAGTTACAAATCCCAACAATCCTCTTGGGACAATTTACGAGGAATCAACAATTAGGTCGATGATGATATGGTGCATTCAGAATAAGATCCACTACATTTCAGACGAAATCTATGCGTTATCAATACATGAGCCTTCCACAACCTTCACATCATCCCTTTGCCTACTGAGGGGAATCATATCTGATGCAATTGTGACGGAAACTGACGCTCTCACTTACGTACACCATCTCTATGGATTGAGTAAGGACTGGTGCGCTTCTGGCTTGCGGGTCGGATGCCTGTATTCAGAGAATCATTATCTACAGGAGGCGCTAAATAGTCTTGCGCCAATGGGAGGAGTCAGCAATTATCAGCAATATATACTGGCAGATGTACTCTCTGATGTGCAATGGACAAGAGATTTCATTGCTCGTAATTCCAAGGAACTTCATCTCTCATATGAGACTTTGACAAAAGGACTGGATGGGCTTGGGATAGAGTATGTACCTGCTAAAGCTGGTATTTTTGTTTGGGTAGATATGAGAAAATTCCTTCCAGAAAACTCGTGGGAAGGTGAGAAACAACTATGGGATAAGATTTGTACCTCTTGCAAGGTAATTTTCACGCCTGGGGAGAGTTGCCATGCCACCAAACCAGGATATTTCAGAATTTGTTTTGCATGGATATCTCGTGATGCCCTGCAGATGATGCTTGAACGGCTACAAAACGTTTTCTAACCTTATATGCTAGTCTTCCTTCCTCACATTGATATCCGATTATAAAACAAATAAATAAATGCTATGATTCGTACATAAATATTCTCATACCATTCAACAGCCTGATTCTTCCGATCGTTCGGTTTGTCATGTCAGAACATTCCAATATGACGGGTAGATCTCAACGATATAAACGTTGGAAACCCACTCTATTTGATTATTTATGTAGATTTATTCTGTCAGATTCTTTTGCGGTGCGTGTTTGCATCAGATAGTCTATGCCTTTGCAAGGAAAAGTGCGCCTTACCTTTTCCTAGGAATACTTCTAAACGGGTTTCGGTTTGCAAAACTTGTAGTGGGCTTGTCAAAATGCCTTGGGAGCTCTTTTTACAGGTTCGTAAGCATGTGATGGTCTCTATGCTACACATGGCTGTGTATAACACAACTTTCCAATCTTTGCAGTGCTTTTTTCAGTTGTTTGGAGGATGTCTTTCACCTTGTCCTGTGTATCGACAGCTTTGTATGCTGCCGGTTCTCAAGTACTGTCTCTCGACCGCACAGTAGGTGGGAGACTTTTTGCAGCCTCTATATTTGTCGGTTGTATGTTATCAGGTGGTGTGGTTGGTGGTGCCATTTCTTCTCTAGCATGGACAGCACATGGCAGTAGTGACGGATTATATCATTATTTCCAAGAGGGCCTAGAAAACCCGTTGTTGCAAAATCTGACAATTGTAAATGATATTGAAGAAGAGCAAATAAAGCAACTAGCTGGTCAGATGATCAAATTCGTTGACGATAATGTTTTGGAACGAGTAGCTCAAAATGAGCCACCATACTTGATTGAGGGCGAGGATGATTTGTACAACCTTATAGGATCTTTTTTCCCCGCTATAGATACAGCATATTGGGTTTTGTTGATTGTACTTTTTACCATTGTCTGCGTTCCTTTCGCGATTGCAAGGGCTCACGAGAACTTCAAAATTGGATTGCTCATGGGGATAGCAACATTATTCATGGGTAGCCAGGTCGTTTTCGCTACATTGACACCTATTCTTGGAATTCGGCAGTATTGGACTCAGATAGTTTCAGGATATATCAAAGTAGCTTTAGTGAGTGGTGGCGCCATGTGTTGTACTGCATTGTTGATATTTGTGAAGAGCTCACATGATAAGGCACGGGAGCAGATGGGACAAATCCTGGAAGATTGTGGTGTGCTGTTATCGAAAATTTCTTCCAATATGAATCAGGTAAGCATTTCAAGGGATAATAAAGACTTTTTGACTCAAAAATCAGGAGAGCAATATTTAAATTCATTGAGGAATGAAGTCCGAGCAATGGCAGATGATACTGTCAAGAAATTTGGGTTAGGAAAGTACTCACAGTGGGCAAGAGGAGATGAGGAGGATCTATCTGATTATATATCACTTCCTGAGTCTCCAAATGGATTCAAACTGAGAGGAGATTGCCAGGATGTGGAGGATTCCTTAGCTTTGGTACGTACCCCAATGCTGCACCATTCATACTTCCCAATACTGTCTTATGATTCTTTTATATGCAGTGCCTGTTTGAATTACCCTTGCCTGAGGTATCTTCGCATGTGGGCGCTAGACGACAAGACTTCGTCGCAACTTTGGAAAGCCTTCGTACTCTTCTGAGTACCCTATGCTGCATCGAAACAATACATGTGGAAGCTGCAGCAGAGATTGCTAGGGAACTCAATATATCTGATATTACATGCATATTAGCCTCTCTCTGTTCATGTCTCGCCCACCTGAGCTACGCTATGAACCTTGTGAAGTCATCCAAATTCTGCAAAGGTCTACAAATACCTTGGAAGCCAAGAGCACCTGAATTCTGGGAAGATATTAAAGCCTCAGTGGATTCTTTTGCATCTTCAGCATCAGTTGCTGCAATGGAACAACCAGCATCCTTATCTTCTAGAGGCAGAGATTCGATGCTTTTGATAATGAACCTGTACTCTCTGATCCAAGATATACAACAATGTGAGGATTCAATATCCAAGGCTCTTGATGTCCCAATTACTCCAAAAGGTAAAGTTGAGGATAAGGTAAAGCTAGGCCTTAAAGAAAAAATTTTAGGCAATGCGTACCTACCAAGCATTTTAGTGCATTGTGTTCTTCTAAGTGGGTTAGCAGTGTATGCCTTGGTCATTGCCTCTATTGTGAAGCTTTTCAAAGGAACAAAAGCATTTTTTAAATCGAAAGAAGATAGGACTAGGAGTACGTATTTTGGTTTGTTTATATTGGAAAACATGCACGTGATTGATTATTGTTCTCAAATTTCTTTGCAGTATTGAAAGATCGCCATGTTCAGTACGCTTTCAAATACTGGATGGGTTTGTCTGTCACTATTATGTCTATAGTTTTGATTCTGTGGAAAGCAAAGTTTTCCTCAGAAAATCAACTTGAAAATGCATACAATCTTGCTTATTTTTTCTTCGTCTGGCAGCCAATCTACTTTTGGCTAACAGCTGCAATTTGCATACAATTTCAAGTAGAAGCTGCAGCATTTAGAGGCGTCCTTCGAACAACAATGACAGCTATTGGAGGCACACTTGGTTGGTTCACCATGATGAATGGCTCGCTCGCGCAAAATCCATACTTCATTTCAGGAATGGTAACCTTGTTCAACGGAGTGTGTGGACTTATATCTCCTATAAAAGAATTCAGGTATAGTCTGTTCTTGACAGCATTCACGTTCAATGCTGTTGTTGTATGCCAATATTATGGGTGTTGTGATTTGGCGGGGGAGACTAACATATATGGAGGAAAGGTACTTTCAACTCTTTTGGGCTCCGTTTATTCTATCTTACTGAGTTGGTGTATCCTTCCTTTCTACACCTCCACCAAAATGCTCAACCTAGAGAATCAGGTTTTGGAGGATGGGCTCTCCATGGTTGAGGGTCTTGATTCTATGGATGGAAAGTATGATGGAAAAGATTCAAGTGAGAATGAAACAGATCACCAGGAATCTAGAGCCACCATGAAAGATTTATCGGAAAAAATTGATGAACCACTTGTCATGGTACATAAAGAATTGGAAGCTAATGTGATTGATAAAAGGCAGTTGTTGCTCGTCACTTGGACGATTTTGCCAACTCCAAAAATTGTTCTCCTTCTCAAAGCAAGACTTGAAGCCATGGGAGTATTCCTGAGAGAATTTATTAAGCTGAATTCAACGCATCTGTGGCAGTCAGGGGAACTCGGACAATTTAACCAACTATTGGTAGACACTCGTGCCCAGTCAGACAATGTGATTGAAAAGGCTAAAGAAGTTGTGAAGGGTTGTAATATGACATTTGAAGCAGCTTCAAGAAGAAATTTGGATGAGACACGGAGGATACTTGCCCTACATGTAGCAGATCTGGAGAGAGCAAGAGAGAAATTGAGGTCTAGATATGTTGAATGGGACAAGCAGCATGATGATATCCGTTGGTCCGAAATGGAGCTGAAAGCCCTTGCTAGAAGACGTCTCCTTCTTTTGACGATAAAGGAAATACATGTCATTGGCATCCTATTGTCTGAAATAGAAGCAACACTAGACAGAGACCATTGGCTAAGTTGGGCATCCTCGTGGTTTGGAAGAAGGCCATTGTAATTTACATCATATCTTGAAGACAAAGAAGCAGAACATACATGTCAATGTGAATCGTTGTCTCGTTTTGTTTTTCCTTTCTGAGATTTCCGTCTAGATTCTGTCTTTGACCTCCATAATTTGACAGCATCCAAAACCTGTTGAGCAAGTTCTTCTGCATCAGGGTGATAGGCCCTCAAGTCCAGCCAATCAATAACACTGTAACCAAGAAGCGATTTCAGCCTGTGAACCAAATCATTATTGACTTTGGCAGGTGACAGTAACTCTGCTTTTTCCGAATCTGAGAGCTTTCCCCACTGTGGAATCTGAGTCCAAGCTGTTGAATGAGGTTCAGTTTTGCTGGAGCAGTCTACTGACAATATTGTGACATTATATGGCGAGCTTGGTAGGGACTCTACAATTCCATGATCATGCTGAAACTTTTTATCTAAAGCGTGAACATCAAGAATGATGGCATCTAGTGGCAGGAAAGCGAAGTTGGCAGTTGCAGCACCATGAGGAATTACAAGAATGGAAGCCTGAGCAAAAGTAGACGCTTGGTCGTGCAGTCCACTGCCTCCTCTAGGAAAATGAAGATGCAAATGGACATCCTCGGGAAGTTCTCGCTTTAATCTGTCGTAAACATCATCTAATCCAATGATTGATCTACCGTCTGCAAATGGCCTGTTGATTAAAACCACAGTGGGATTCTCTTGGATTGGTGGTACTGGAGGAAGTGAGGCGCATTGCCTCAAAAATTCTATTCTTTTCCTGCTGGTTTCTACTTTGCTAGGTTCAAATGCAAATTCTCCATCGATTTCAAGTGCAACGTTTGGTTGTATAACACTCTTACCAACCCCAAAGTAAACATTATCCATAATAACCATCTCATCACCTATCCAATTCTTTGCATCATGCAGCCTTGGGTGATCAACCCTGCAACATATATAAATATATATAAGAGTAAAACAGTAGCAATATTTAAAAGTTTTGTAGCACAGGAGCGTACCAAAACATCGTTCCTAAGCATGCTTTGAGCTCATCTGAAGCAGAACTATGTTGCCCTGTCCTTATTGCCAGATGTCCATTTTGCCTGTTTTTCGGTGTTTCTGTAAATGTCACTGGTTGTAATAGTGCAACTTTATGAACCTCTTCCTGAGTACAAGCCCCTAACTGGTCACACAATCGATGAAATGTATTGCTGATACTATTAATTGCCCAGTACCAGTTGGTGAGACTCCTCACTCTCTGAAACATTGCTTTCTTGTAGTATGCGACACTGATACTCTTTTTTGAATTGGTCGATTGGATTCTCAGACGGAGAGACTCGAGTGTTATTGGATGCACAATGTTCGGAACGGCGTAGTCAATGATTGAGAGTGTCTCTGCCTCCAAATCAAAGACTGTTGGATTTGGCATTTCAATGGAGCCTGCCTCGTCTGGATACTCTACAACATAGAGCAGCTCACCTTGGAATAATACCAGATTCTTAAAAGTACATACTTGATTGACTTCCTTCTCTTCTGTGCACTGCATGAGAATTGACCTCGTGGTTTGTTTTTGCAATGGTAGTTGATAGAGTGAGTTGCACCTCCTGGTCACACACGGGTTCTAAGAAGCATACCTGGAAAGATGACATCTTTATATTCAAATCTTCTAAAGATTTTTTCACATATGTAGCTTCTGGTGGCTTATTGTTCGAAGTAGATAGAACTTGAGACGTCGTGGTTTCTTCCACAGAACTGACAGTACCCAACTCCAGCGAGCCAGCATACTTTAGCGCAAAGATGAGACCAGAGAAGACAGAAATATATATTATCATATTAAAGCATATCCCAGACCTTTTCGAATATCCTGGGCCCACCAAAGGCCCTTTGCCTTCTACCATGGCGTTGGACAATGTTAGAGATCCACCTTGCTCACGAGCGACTTTCTCGTCTTAAAACATATGAATGATTATTATCACAATTGATGTTATATTTATTCAATGACTTTAATGCAGAGATTGTATTGTTGGAGTGTATCAATGGATAAGTTGATGCAGCAGTTGCAACTGATCAGTTGTTTCATGAAACTGCGCAGTTTCAGATGGCATCATGGCATGAACTAAACCACACGTAGGACAAGCAGATATGATTACGTTTTTAATTTAATTTCATAAAAAAGAGACATTCTTGAGATTCACTGATTAGACAAGTGTCGAAAGAGTAGTGGGCGAACTTGTCCAACTGCTTGCTCACGCGAAGTGCATTCGCAGGGGCGAGACATTAGACTTTTGTTGCGTTGGAATAGAAACGTGATATGATTTGTAGATTATTATCATACTTGCTCTTTGATTTAGTGTCTGCTTGCAAGTATTCATGGAGCTGCAAACGGTTGTAGTTTGTATCCTATCTCTTGGGATTCTATCTATGCTTTTCTCCAGTCTCCAAGGCTCTGATGTCAGCTCTATGGATGGAATTATTCGTAGAAGACTTCCAAATGGCGTTCTAGAGGGATTTGGATCCAAGGAGCAAGCATTTGTGAATTTCAAAGTTTCCAAAACTTGGCTAGCAGAACAGTCACAAGCAGGCTCCAGTGAAGCGACGGCTCAGACAGGAAAACGACGAAAGAATGACAAAAAGAAAGATAAATATAACGAAGAGCTCTGCAATGTCAACCCTGCTCCGAAGGGAGTCTACGTGAAGGGGCATGGCCCATGTATTACCCAATTTCCTCACCAGCCTGCTTCTTTTGGTGGTATGGATGATTGTTGGAGAATGGTTTTCGCTGTCGCTCAATGGAAACAGCCACATAATCCACGTAAAGCTGAATATGGAGATGATTGGAGAGCAACTGCCAAGGCATATCCACATACGGCTGCTCAAGCGCAACAGGTAGTAGATGACTTGAATACCAAAACAGACCTCCCAGTGTCTACAGAATGGAGTGCAGAGCACCCATACGTCCGGCTTTGTATCCCGACAAAATGTGGTTTATCAAAGAGGAGTGGATGTGATTTAAAGAAAACTGACTTTCTGATGCATATTAATCCAAATCACCAGGATACTGACAACACTACACATCTCTTCTACAAGGGTTTCATTAGAAATGGGCATATTATGCTTCCCAATGTTGGATTGACGGGGCATTAATTAGACTATTGCGTCATGTTTAATATACTAGTATAATAATATATGAGTGGCAAAAACAGTGCTATATTTGATCTGTGGCAGGACTAATCTCAGTAGTTGGCCTCAAGTTTACACATGTGTAAGCTGTACAGCTTCACAGACAAAGTTTCAATTTGTGATACAATCTTCACAATTCTTTCTCTTTTTAGATGATACATTTACTGCAGATACAGACCTAGTATGATGTACGGTATGACACAGTGTGTACCCACTGTGGATTCCCAACAGGTTGGTTGGGAAATCAATGCTGCCCTCTACCAGCGTAACCATTCCAGATCCTCCCATATCGTATGAATCCTTTATAAAATAAATCAGACGTTACGTCTGTCTGTGGTCCAGTGGGGTTGATTCGAATAACAAAGTCATCCTTCAGAAGGCCTGCTTCGTTCAAACCCTTTTCTGACGGTATACAGATGGAAGTGAAGGGTTGATCTCTCGTCCACCGACCTTTCTCTACTTTATATTTCTGCTTTGCAAATGATCTCTTGATTCTAAGAGCTCGCTTCGCTAGCAGAGGGAAATCTCGTTTGACCGCATACCAGTCGCTTCCATACAAAGCAAGTTCTGGGTTATCATAGTATTTACCTTTCTGCCTATTTGCATATAAAAATATCCAATTGGCTTCATCCCAATCTCCTGGACCTGCATTATCACCAAGGGGTTTGAAACTACGAGTCCAGCATAAACTCTACCACAGTATCAAGATAGCACTTTGACATGCCGCACCTCCCAATCCAGTAAAACATTTCTTTCTTTCTGCATGTACAGTCTGTAGCAAGCAGAGAAGAGCAAGGAACGAGACCCAGACATGAGGATACAGCCTGTGTCTTTCAACGTCTGGCATGGTGGGTCTCTATTTCAAATGAATATTTCAGCGCTGATGGTTTTTATATCAAATATAATGTATTAAAGGTAATAAATTTGTGATTCTATCCATATACAGTGTAGAGAAAATGATACAATCACACTGTCCCCTGGTAACCTGTCTAACGCGTCCAGACGTGCATTCATGAATGTACCATTGAGAAAGATGATCATGTCCCATCCACTGACTAGCCTCATGGGACCATATGGTCGATGCATCGATGCGACTACATCTGACTATGTAGCTACCCAACGTAGGTCAGACGGTCCTTGTTAGTTAGATATTATTCATGAGTGTAGATAGTAGAGAAATTCTGGAGATATTGTCCAGAAGTGACTCTGAGTCGCATCCTAGACTTCTTCAATTTTTAGCTTGTCGTCTTGGTTTTACAGACAATTGTTCAAACAGTCATCCCTGCCAGGATGATTCGATACCTGAATCGTATGTCAAATCTGTAAAATCTCTGGAAAAGTTTCTGTCGAATAACTTTGACAATAGAGAGGACTGGCTTCACGGTTGGTGGAGCCTCTATGTTCTCCCAGAGTTTGTTACAGTCCTTTTTGAATGTACGTTGACAGCAGACGTTGGTGCTTTTGTGATACATATGACTTTCAAAATTTGCTACAGGTATCACTCCATTTTGGGCTGGTGAAAATGAGAATTTGACGCGAGGTGACTGTTGGGAAGTGGAGTGTTGGTTTACAGAGGTTCCAGAAGTGGAATTGATCAGGTCGATCGGTACGTATTTGTCGTATTCAAAGCATGACAGACACTCTTATTCTCATAGAGAACGAAGGAGAGAGATATCGCGTTTGGTGGTCGTCAGCGCTGGATATGAAACAGCTGCAAATATTTTGGACAGAAGACTTTCTCATGAAGGAGCATGGGGGAGGATATTTGCTCGACTCGAGGAGTCGTGGAAATCTGACTCCCATCGGATTAAAAACGAAGGAATCAATGATATAGTAAGTTTGTTGGAATCGTGTTCTGCTTTGAAAGAAGAGCATTCCCTGCATTATGGAAATTTGGTAGCGACCATCACAGAGCATGTTGTGGCAAGAATTGAGAGCACGATCGGAGAATGCAATACTCATTCCTGTTGTGGGTATATTTTAGATAGAATATGCTCTCGAGGCTTTTCTGAACTAGTAGTGCGAGCGCTTCTTCGACTGTATCAAGATCTGACCTATGAACACATGACATTTCAAAATATTCTGAAGAATTTCCCTGAAGATGGGCATGGAGCAAAGTCTTTCGCAACTGAATTGCTAGGCCAAATATCCTTGCTAAAAGCCGACCAAGATAAGGCTGCCATTTTAATCGATTTCATTCCACCTTGTATATGGGAAAAGAAAATAATAGTGCAACTGCAGCTTGGGGACGTTCTGATTACAAAGGGGAGACTCCAAGAAGACTCCTTGAATTTGCTTGTTGAATATCTATATATGCTTCGTTTGCATCCAAATATAGATGAAGACCCAATAATGTCATCTTTAGAACGGGCTGTGGTGACTTGGAGCAGGCGTGAATCCATCAGCAAGCTGAGCTTGTATCAGGAGAAAGTTCTTGCAAATTTCATCATCAAGTCCCTATCTATGATATCTAAAGATGATCTAGAGACGAGAGATAACCTCATCCCAAGATTTTTGAAAGGAATTAGTGAACATCTAGGCAGTCCCCAAAGGATTCTGCAACAGATTGGTATGTGTGTTGGTAATGCTCTATCAAGCACGTTGAGTTCAGACAAACCGCCAATATTTGATGAAAAAGGAATAAAAAATATCATCAGCCTGGACGGAAGGGACCCAGATAAGGCTAAAGAGATGTTGGTCCTACAACAGAGAGTGGTTGTTGAAGATAGAAATACTGACAACTTTGAACCTGACTCTGATGATGAAACAGACAGTGAGTTTGGTTTTCAGGAGAATCTGGAAGATTTGGATGAGCAAGAACCTGAGAGAGTAATACAGCTACAGGAGTTGGTGAAAATGTTGAGTAGCGGCGAAGATAAATGGAAAGATCAGCTAGATGCAGTATCTTTATCTGCAGATCTAATCCAGGCCTCGCCCTGTGAGCTTACTTTATATGCAGAGTCCCTAGCAAGAGGACTTATGTATTGTCGTGTTCCGGAATGGGCAAATGAAGAGATAGATAACCCAAAAATGAAAGGTTTTGAAGAGCAGAGAATGGATGCATTGCTTGATTTGCTTGTTGTATCTCCAGACAGGGCTGGGGTGTGTCTCATTGACATTTTCTACTCTGCGTCGTCAAATCTGGAACATAGAGCAAAATCATTACAGCTTTTATCAACCGGTGCAAAAGCTATTTCTGTGCGATCCTTGCCTTCTGGAGGTAAATATAATGAGCACAAGCATGAGATAAGCAACAATCTTGAGCTTCCCAGGATACTTCTTGAGTGGTCTTCAAAACTTCTCCTACAGTGTGATAAGCAACAGCATGGTATTGATTTATTTGGAAAAGACACATATTTACTCGGGTGCCTCCTCTGTACATTGGGGAATTTCATGGAAATCTTATCTGGTACCCAAGAAGCCCTTTATTTGGGCACAGCAGTGCTGAAACTGGCACTGAGTGATTCGGTGAGAAATAATGCAGAAGTATTTGTGAGGAGAAGTGCCCTTGCTGCTACAGCCCAGAGTATATCATCAGTACCCACATCCTCAATTTGTGTGGGAGTTGCAGGCACCTTTGTTGGCCTTACCGATGGCTATCTGGCGGAGACAGGTGTCTCAGCGACTGCCAAGGAATTTATTTGCTTAATGAATAAACTGCATACTTGGTTCAAGAGTGTAGAAGAGAATGAAATTGACACAACATGTCAAAAGCTGGGGCAAGGGGGGGTAAGATTGGTCGAACTGTTGAGGATGGATGCCCTGGATGAATATAGCAAGCAATCCAGGCAATCAGGATCGCCAACTGGTACAATACAGATAAGCTCGTTGAAACAATTAAAATCTCATAAAGATTCTATTTCTATACATATACCTAGCAAAGAAATACATGCAGGAAAAAACTTTCCTTAGTAGACAGTCTTGCAAGAAAGCAAGGGATTGCATGAGCACAACTGCATGGAGATGTTACTCCCTTCTGATTGGGGATGGCCGTGCTCACTCGAGCTTTATTTAAAATATTAAGTCTATTATATTCTTATTATTATTTTAAATAATATATATAATATAATAAATATATACACTGTATTTTGATAAGCTCAAGGTCTCCCGTAGTGTAGGCACTGGTGGTTTAAGATGGATTTTAGCGCTGGGGGATCGAGGCTAGCAAAGAGGCTCAAACAATTAGGGTTTGATGAAACTCTATTTAATTACGGAATCAACGGGATTTGGCCAAAACAAAATCCATCCCCAGATCTATCACAAGCAATGCAGACTGCAGGAACTCTTTGGTCTATTTGCTTGGAGCATGAAAATCAGGATTCTGACAAGATGGTAGATGGGGAGGATTCACGAGTTGATTACATCCATGACAAAACTCTAATTGCTATGATAAAGAGCAAATCATGTTACGTGTGGCTGGACGCCTTCATGCAAAATAGAGAACTCTGGCCAAGCTCACTTGTTTTGGAGTTGGCATCTTGGATCTGTAACGCTTGTGAAAGCCTTGCGACGGTACATCAGTATTCTACAATATATTCTCTTATAGAAAGGGCACAAATGGATCTCTATTCCCGCCTGGATGGAATGAGCAATCAAGATGCCCAGACTGTTGTTCATCAAGAGACAAGTCAGTGTGGAGAATCATGTGATAGCGTCGACACCAGCGTTAAACCAGCACTTTTCAAGATAAGAATCTTAATTTGGCAGTCAATATCGTCTATTGAAATTGGTATCAATACTTGCAAGAGTGCCTTTCTTGAAGTGGATAAGAATATCGATACATGCCTCAGGAAAATGAAAGATTGGAATCATGGGATACGATTAGAAATCCAGTGCTACCATCTGAAGCTCGAGGCTGGCATGCGATTCCTCAGGGCAGAAGAATATGATCACGCCTCAGATATTTTCCACGCTTTGGCTCTGAATTTAGGTCAACTTAAGGAAAAGATTAAGTCAGCAAAGGGGGAAGAAACTCTGTTGAAAGAATTCCATGAAATGAATAACAGGCTGATGACTTGCCTTTCATGGAGCCATGTCTGCCAGGGGGGGAATCATGTCTTTCAAAATGGCTATCATGACAGTCTCACGATGGTTATGAATGTACTGGATGCTTTGAATCGACTTGAAGACAATAAAAGCTCCGAGGAATACGCCCTATCCATACAGATTGAGTTCTGTAAAAAACTGGACGAGTTTATGGAAGGAAACCCAATATTGGTGAAGGGTCTGGTGTTTGCTTGTTCTAAGCTTATGGTTGAAATGCACCATTTGATTCCAGTATTGACTGTGTATGCGTCTCGATTTTATGATAGCAAAGGTAAGGTGCGATAACTTCAAACTTTCATGGAAAATATTATCATCATTGGACGTTGCATGTAGGGCACAGGAAGGCATTTCTTTTGGGAATGTTGGCAAACATCTGTGAGTTTCTTGGCAACCCTAGATTTGATGGAATCCCAGGATCAACTATTTTGGTTTATAATATTGTTTCAAACGCCATTGTATTAGAGCATCTCCAGGGTAATTTGAAAATGGCCTTGAATGTTTTCAGCTTGATTTGGAATGCTGCGGTGGATGCTACAAACTACTCTAGCAAGCAGGGATTTTTAAAGGTGGGCCTTATCTTGGCTGAAATACTTCAGGATCCTGATTTGAATCGTCAAATCCTTATCCACTTATCTTATACAAATCTGAGATATGACAAAGTGGATTTGGCCTTGAAATATGCAAAGGAAGCAGGGCCTCTTGATCGTTCTCAAACTTTCAAGTTGGTCATGATAGAAATCATGCTGGAGAATGCGGAGATTGAAATCGAAACAACAGAAACGTTCGTTAAATCAGTTTTTGATCTCAAGATTATGTCACTGGAAAGGAGCATATATTTGGTTTGTATGTCCTTGGAGAAGCAAAACTATTTAATGGCGGGCATTCTCTTGGATTCTACACTTTCAGTATGCGTGGACAAGGATGTGGCTTCTGGTGATCCTAGTCTGGTTCCAATAATGCTCCAAAATTTTTTTGCAGTAGCTTTAGACACTAGACATCCATATTTGATGAGCAAGATGTTTCATTGGATGGACAAATGCAATGCTGGGATTCTTGATACTTTAGGAGGACTTTTACAAAATGTATGTTATTTTCTTTTCAACAAAATGCTTCATTAACACTAGCTTATCAGTCCATAATGTCTGCAGGAGGATCAAAACATATGCATAAGAAGATATCTGGCTTATCAGGCTTTCACTGTATCTTGCGCCGAGTTCAGAAATGGTATTTATTCAAATACTATGACTGCTGCTCTTTTCGCATCTACTTTATTGGATCCCTCCCCAATGCATGAAATCCCCTTTGAATTCTTATTGGCATCACAATTATGCTTATTGATAGCCATATATGCACTCTTCCGTTTAGAGGATGGTTTTAATGCAGCAGATCCCCTGATTGCATTACTAAAGGAGAGGTCTTGCAAGATTCTAAAATCTTGTCCTGATGAGTCAAAAGACAAACTCCAAAGGTTCTTATACTATGAGAAATACATGGTACGTTGATTTACCTATCGATCTAGAAATATTCAAGTGCTCTTATCACTTTCTATCGTATTACAGATTCTGCTGCATCATTTGCATGGTGGGGACGATGCCTTGGCTGAAGATGTCCTGATGAGCATTGAATCTCAGATGGGTGAAAAAGGTGCCATGGATATTCTTTACGAGCTGGTACAAAGCCACCGTAAGCATGATAAAATAATGCTATTACACCTGCATACTTCTCTGAAAAGAATCCGGAAAGATGCTTCTGAGAACTCTCAGGTATATTCGGATGTAAGTTTTATCTTTGTCAACCTACAGATTTGTTGCGAATTGCTTACTTCTCTATGACTTCAACTGCAGATTTTACGTATAATTTTGCACCAAGTAGACCAAGAGGCATATATAAAAGCTATAGAGGAGTTCCACCGAATGTACAAAAGCATGCCAAAGGATACGTTCCCTGATCAATTCATTGAATGGCTGTACATATCTTGCTGGAATTATGCTATTCGTCGGCTGAAAGAAAACATAGTGGACGAGAGCGGGAAAAGGGCAGTTATAATATCTCTGGAGGGATTCCATAGAGCGCAAATATTCTGTCAAGCAGACATGGCAGTCTTAACGGAGAGAGCTCAAAGACTTTCAAAACCCCATGTCAGAGATTAGGTGGCTGAATAAACCAAGTACATGTGGTTGCAAGTAGACGGACAATCCCCTTTCTTTCTTAGATTTTTAACACTCTTGTAATAGAGTCATTCATTCTCAAAGATCATTAATCAGCCTTTCTGGTTTGTAAAACTTGTCCATTAATGATTCCACCATTACTTGGACAAATGAATTCTTGCATCTGAAGTACCCAGCACATGGGTGCGGAGTAAAACCTATGGCCGTCTTGGCTTTTCGATGAGACGCTCCAAGATCAACCCAATTGATTTTTGGATCTAATATAGCATATTCCACATAGTTGTACAGGACATTGAAATATGTCGCGCAGGTTCTGTTCAAGTCATTTGAGTAATCAGTTCCACACCACATTGGCATGATGACATCTTTCCATGTAACACCTGTGCAAAATGATACTATTGTTCTATTTTCTGGATCCGAGATATCCCACACAATAGAAATAATTAAATCTGGAACTTTCCGGTGAAATTCAAAGAATTCTTCCTTTGTCAAGACACAAAATCCATTTTTCTCCCCAGTCTGAGCATACAATGGCCAAAGAGACTCTATGAACTCATCAGAGTTCTCCAAAGGTATGAGTTCATGCATCAGAGGACCTTTATCAAACTTCTTCCTTCTATCCTTATAATTCCATCTCCCTTTTCTTGTCAAGCTCTGGCAGTAGTCATCCATTGTTTCCATCTTTGATACATCTAGCATGAAGGTTTCTCCAAGTGCAAACTCAACCCAGATGTATTTCTTGTCGATGAAGGTCTCCAGCTGTCCAGGTTTGTCAATTACCACAATGAAAGGGGCATTCGATCGCTCTTTTTTAGTCGTTATTTGCTTATACCCCCGAAGCCCAGCGCTTGGTGCCATGGTAGGCCTTCCAACTATCAAATAATAGTCCATGGATGTCATTTCCAAAATTGACACCAATCCAGCCGGAATATCAACATACCCTTTCAATGGATAGTTCCTATAGTCGACCATTGGAATCCCGAGCCTCGTGTCATTTGTGGATGATTTCTCTGAATCAGAAACAGTTGAGAAAGAGTCTTCAGCAGGCAGCTTAATGCTTGCGACTTTTCCTGGTTGAACTCTGAGAGATGACATCGTCGTCTTTTCTGTAAATTTTAGATCAGAAAAGAATGACGTGGTGTCATCACTGCTAACGTTTGAGCCACCACCAGCAATCTTGTTGCATAGTGCTTTCATCTTCGTTGTTGCACTGACAGAGCCTTTCTCGATAGACTCGGCCATTGTAGAGATAAGCAAACCCCACTGTGTCGTCTTTGTATCAATTTTCGTATCATCATCTTGATATCCATCATGTCCGGAGAGAGCTGTCGTGAGAGGAGCAATTCCGAGGGAAGTCATAAACTCGACTTCTTCCTCCGGATCTCTTGAAATAAAACAGCAAGCCATTCTGATACTATAATATATTATAACATATGATATTAAATAATTATTGTAGGACAAACTACTGTGAGCAAGTCATTTCAAAATCTAGATGTTCTTCAGTTTCAAACTTCCGGACTCCGGAGGATCGATCGATATATCGAGGATATCCTCCAGCGCTGGAAACTTTCCTGATCCATGATCATATTTCTTTAGTAACAGAATCCAAGGCCTTGAATACATAAACTTAAATATGTTATTGTATGTAATGTTCATGGAGTATTCCAAAATGGGCTCGGTTGGGTGATCTGCCCGTGATTCTATCAAAATGCCTGCGCTCCGGGTATTTGGTTATCGATGGCTTATTGCTGATGACGATATGGCCATCATTCCGATCGTGCCTTTGATAGTTCATTTCGTACGTTATTCACAATTTCCTTTTGAATGAAGCCAATGGAATCAAGAACCTTTCTATTCACGTGTGAAGGCTTTTATACCTCCGCTTATTGTGTGGTTTTCGCTCATCCATAGCCCTGATACGGTGTGTTATCAAACAAAAGAGTTTACCATAAGCTTCTCTGGTATCTTAGCCACGTTTGCAATCTCCTTTGTACTCGAGTTGTGGACAATTGTGTGTGGATTTCGTGGCACCCCTTTAGATGGGAAGGGGAGGAGGGCAATTCCCTGGCTGATATGGGGCGATGCCGTGTGTCATCTCGTTCAAATCGCATTTGTAGGATATCTTTCATATCTTGGATCGGTATCGTTTAAAAAGGTATGCGATGTGGCTGGGCCTGCATGGAATGATGATGCATTTATCTGGGCAACTGCTGGGGTATTTTGGACATATTGTCTCTTCTTCCTTGTGCTTGTTTTGATGTCCTGGGGACAGTCTTCCAAGCTGGAAAACTCTAATGAAGGTTGGGATAAGACATACATGAATAGCCTTTGGATGAGCTTGATGTGGTTTGGGTGGAATCCATTTAATAAGAGCAACAGGTCTCATCACAGGTCTAGGGCCAAAAGAGTGGGGGCAAATTTAAAAAGTCTGTTTGGGCATTCGGACATCAGCCTGACGGATTTCATAATATCTTGGATGTATGCAAGGCATCGGGCTCGTCACGGGAAAATGGGGGAAATTTGCAAAAGAGATGATACAGTTCCGTGTGTAGAGAGAGGCCTTGTGCATTCACCCGATGAAATATCGGTGGATTGGTTGCTTCAAAATGGCTTGTACAGAGAAACATGCATAGCGGGAACTCGCGTCGATTTTGAGGTATTAAAGGAAGCCAAAGATGCCTTTAAATATGCAATGGCTGCATATGGCTGGATGATGTACATGCTTGGCCACGGCATCTTTCCAGGTATATGGGCATTTTTATGCGGTGGCAAATCTTATTATTTTCCGATGATTACAGGTAAAATAAATAGGGAGGTTGCGTCTAGGGTTATTGATTTAACAAAGGATCAAATACTATTTTTGAGAGAGCAAGGTGACAAGGACAATGTGCTGTCATACATTATTTGTCTGGATAAAGAGCAAAAACGAGTCGTTATTTCCATTAGGGGTGCTGTCACGATGAATGATAATGTGAGAGATATATTGTTTGAGCCGGCAGAACTGGATGACTGGATACTCTCTCCACCATCAAGCTGGCAAGACCGGCCTGCAGAAGTAAAGGAAGGCAGTGAGACATCCAAGTACCTTGCTCAGGGTGATTATCTTAGTGTCTCGAGAGCCACCCTATGCGATATACTTGATACTGGAATCCTTGAGGAAACCCTCAAATTGCCCCAACATGCAGGGTATAGTCTCATATTTAGTGGCCACTCTTTGGGGGCAGTTGCATGCTTTTTCCTTGCTCTTTACTTTAGAAACTTTGTGCCAAATATTAGGTGCTGGTGCTTCTCGCCTCCTCTAGGTCTGGTTGATAAATCTATTGCTGAATTAAGCAGCCCATGGTGTACTACAATAGCATGTGGAAAGGAAATTGTGCCTAGATTTTCCGCTGCTTCTCTTGACCGTGCTAGAGATCAGATTGTTTTCTCTCTAGCTGCAATAAAACAGTCGAAATGGAAACTATTTTATGAGCTAGTGTGGAAATATAAGACTGTGTGCCACGAAGATGGCTTGCTCAATCCAATAAATCCGGATAGTATTTCAGATGAAGTGAGAAAGTACCTTGTGAATTATATTCAAAGTAGGAATAGTGATAGACATAGGAGGTATCTAGTTGATTCTGCAAACCGGATGACAGTGCCTGGGACGGTCATATATTTCCAACCCAGGATTGTCCCAGAAATGGAGAATCGCAGTTCTTCAAAATTCTCTTTTATGAATGTGTCAACCCCTCAAAGAGAATATGATCCTATCATGATTGATAATGAGAGTATGAATGATCAAGGACTTATATTTTCTGGTAGGTTAATGGCGGATCACATGCCAGATTATGCGGAGGAAGTGATTCAGAGGATGGAGAAAGATCTGTAGTATACTTTACAAATTCCAGTATCATTTTAAGAACCTGACATTATTTCATCGAAGCCAAATTTAATATGAAAAGATAATCGAATAACAAAAAGTGTAAAAGCATAGAGAACCGCCAGGATGATCAACCCAGCATTTACCTGAATTGAAATTGAGGGCCACTCATGCAATATATGGCGCCTGAGGGTCCTATTTATTTGTATAAGCAGCATGATTGCTATCAATCCATAGGAAAATGAGTGAATATAGTTTGCAAGTGATGAAATTTTGATAAAGCATGTAGCTTGCTCCAGAGATCGTTGTTTCCAAGGTGGCAGTACCTTTGCCAATACGAGTATGCCTACAGGGCATACCCATCCAATTGACGTCACACAGAACCATTTCACAAACCACGCAGACGAGAAAAACACTACTAAAGAACCTAGTATTGAAAATAAGTGTCGACATACGAGTGTAGAGAAAGGCTCTTTGCGAGGATCTAGCAAACATTGTAATCTATATCTGCCACAAATTGTCACACATGCGTGATCAAAACTAGATGGCAAATATTTGAATGCTATATCCAGGCAAGCACTTACCCATGTGAATCCCAATGCATCTATACGTGCTTCGCTATCTTTACCAGATAATTCTTTATTCAAAGAGATAGTGGCTTTATTGAGGAATGACTGTAAGCTTTCCCAGCGGGAGGTATACAAAACTGCATGCTGATCCCTTTGAAAATCCAGCACACCCCTCCTCACGACTTTATCCCGGCAAAGTGGACATTTCCATTCATCTACAGACTGCTTTCTATATGATAAAAGGAGACATCCTGCATGATATTCGTGTCCACATGCCAGAAGCAGACTGTTTGTGCCGTTCTTTCCTGGATACATATGCAGGTATGGGTCCAAACATATAGCACAGACATCTTGCTGCTCTTCATCCATGATACCCTATACTAGAATGTATTTATCTCCTATGTAACAAGTAATGCTACAGAAAAAAGCTCTCGTTCTACCCGGAACGGACTTGTTTTCCCTTTCGACCCTCCTCTCCTGGCTCAAACTTCAAACCTGCGAAAGTTGGTATCCTTCAAACCCGTTCATCATCGGTGTAAATCTAACATGTGCTAAATAAATTTATTGAAAATAAATCATGTTATATGGCATATCCGGGTAAAATATTTCGTGGGTTCCAGCTTCGACGCACCAAAGCAAGCCTGGGACAATGCATTGTAGTCATAGAACCCTGTAACATGTACATGTTATAGCCCCGTAAACATGGACACTCATGCATTTTCATGCAGGTCACATGGGTGTCATAGCCAGAGTATACATATTGTAATGCCTCAGTTTCTCATTAGAAAGCAGGTACATGGACTACATGAGTGATTCGAATGCGACTTGATGCAGGCCAGGAGCCACTGCACAGGAGCCATGGGCTATTTTCTACTTTTCATGATGTGAGTCAAATATTGATAATATTATCCATTTCTAATAATCAATATCTTCTTAATCAAATCAGGTTTAATATGAAGGCAGGATCGGTGCAGGGGAAAGTTCGCGACAATCACATTGTCAAAGACGATGTCACTTCCAGGGATCTTCTCGGTTTCGTTCGTGGGCGGTGTTCTGGATGCGCATCATGTGGAAAATATATTATTTACACAAAGGAAAAATACTACAAGAAGGGGGTACGTTCGTGATGTGATAAACATGAGTCAATGCGTTTTGACTGCTTGACTTACAAGTCGCTTACGCGAGTCAATATTTGACAAATGAATTTCATTGATGTGTTTGTTCAAATACAGGGCGATACGCACCCAGATTGTGATACGACAATGATGAACTGCTCACGATGTGATTGCCCTGCTGATTTGCATGAAGTTGATGAGGTGGAAAATGAAAGAGAGCGTGGAAATGATGCATTCTCGCTGAAAGATTATGATAAAGCAATTTGCCATTACACTAGAGCTATTGAGCTCAATAATGTAGATTGGAGATTATGGAGTAATAGGAGTAGATGTTACAGTGCAAAGAAATGGTATTCTCAAGCTTTATCTGATGCTGAACGAGCTTGCTTGTTAGATGACAGCAATTTCAAGGTATGTCTACTAGTATATATCTACCACATATCGTAGTCAGGGAGAGTCGTCATATTCGGTCAAAGATCGACTGAAACATTTTGTGGGTCCACGCAGGTATGGTATCGGAAATCGATTGCATTAAAAGGGCTCTCAAAGTGTACAGAGGCTTTGACCTCAATTGAAATATCTCTTAATTGTCTTAAAATGGAAGAAAGCCCCAAACCAGAAGATATAAAAGCGATAGAAAGTTTAAAAAGGGATCTCATTCAATTTTTGAGAAGAAGTCAAGGACAAGGCCACTTGCAGCCCAAAAGCGGCCGTCAAAAATCACGTACAGAGCCTCATTCAAGGGAAGAATCCATCAAATCAGATGTTTATCGTGATGATACCTTGAACCAATTAGTACTACAATTGCAGTCTTCAATTTTTGCATTATCAGAGAGTCAGAAGCAGCAGTTCCAAGACATCTCTTTAAGGCTTGATAGAATAGAATCTTTGCTCGAGCAATGTCGTAATTACGATGGTCATTATAATGGTGCCACCAATCCTAGACAAAAAAAAAATTCCAAAGAAGATGACTGTGCTGATGATGCAAGCCCTCCCACGGGATCAGACTATTCTGACTGCGCAGAATCCTTGCATGATCCTTGCTCTGATGGGGACTCTTCACTTGAGATGGATGCTTGCTTACATGCCCCTTGTCATGACTCGTCTATCTCTAGAACTTCATCGTCGGAATCTAGCTTTTTGGAAGAAATCGAAAGCATTCAAAATGCATGGAAGGCTAAAGTTGGGTCATCATATAAAGGTTTAGAAGATGATGTCAAACTTCTGGATGTCGATCTCCATCAGCAGAAAGCTTCTCACGATGAACAGAATAGATGCTGTAAACAAAAGGAGAACTTTGATGCAAAAGTAACAAGAAATTTAAGCAGCGATTACAAGGAAAGGATGGCAAGAATAAAGAAAGCAGAAGAAAGAATATCTGGGGCTGATAATTCTGTGGAACCATTATCTAGCACTGATATTGATAGCTTAACCCAACAAAAGCGAGGAAGCTGTGCAAATTGTGGAATCAATTGCCCAGGGTTCAAAATATTCTTCACCCAAATTGACGTTAATGACCCAGAGGTAATGTTCTACTGTTCCTTATGTGGTTGCAGAAGTGAAGATCACATTGTTGACCCCCTATGGCAGAGCCAGGAATATCTTAGAAGACAAAAAGAGGATCAGGATGCAAAGATACGAGCAGAGAGATTGAAATCTCGCCGTTCTAGGTTTCCTGATTCGTCTGCCAAGAGAGAAGAAGCATTTGCAGTCTTGAATCTCCAACCTGGTACAGGTAAAAGTGAAATCAAGGCAGCATATAAATTGCTGGCAAAAAAGTTCCATCCGGACAAGCAGAAAGATAAATCTAATAAAGACGATATTTCCTACAGGCAGCAACTATTCACAAAAGCCACGGATGCTTACAAGTTCCTAATGGAGAACCACTAAAAACTGGTGAGTTCTACTACGAGTTGCCCGAATCGCGTGTAATTGTACTAAACCCTGTCACAAGTTGATTGAAATGATAACCACTTGGATATCTGTGCATCATTTGATATAGAACAACGGGTTTATCGACAAAGAGCCAGACTCGAAATTGAACCCACGAAACAAAATGAGTTCCAGGAGTCCTGATTTATCCCCTAGGACACGATTGAATAGCAATATAGATGATATAGAGTTCATTTCGAGCGGAAATGACTCATCTGACGTTCAAAATATTGAAAATGGTGAGCGCGCTGGTACCCAAGGTCTGAGTAGGCAGTCTCCACCAACGTTAAAAGGAGCAAGCCCATCTGCGACAGAACTGTTAGCATGCAGGTCAACTGGAATGATCTATAGTCCTTCAACCGTTTGTCGAAAGATAGGTTCGTCTTTCATACCGAATGCAGCCTCAAGGACAGTAGACCAAATGGAGTCAAGAGGTTACATTGGGCAGTATACTCCCAATGGTGACCTCTTCATCGGCGCATTCCAGAACGAGAAGGTCATTAAGATATATGATCCTCAAAGAGAATTCTCTGTTGTCAAGGTTATTCACGCTCGGACTTTGAGATGGACGATTACGGACTGTGCAGCCAGTCCTGACTGTAGGTTTGTCATTTATTCCTCGATTACACCTTTTGTTCACCTTGCCAATATGCAGAATGAGGACAACAATGTAGAGTCTATTGCAAATGTCACTGATATCCATGAGACTTTGCACTTTTTAGATAGTTCTCATTCTAGTGGTATCTGGTCAGTAAAGTGGTCAGGAGACTCGAGAGAAATAATTGCTGGGTCTTCTGAATGCTCTGTTTGTCTTTATGACATTCCTACACAAAGAGTCATTTCTGTCCTGAAGGGTCATCAAAATGACGTGAATTCGGTTGAATATGCAGACGAAACAAATACAATATTTTTTTCAGCGTCTGATGACTCTTATGTATATGTCTGGGACAGAAGATTGGTTGGCAAAAAGAGCAAGCCTGTGGGCGCGTTGGTAGGTCATACAGAGGGGATAGCACACTTAAATTCCAAAGGAGATTCTAGGTATTTGATTTCAAATGCAAAAGATCAAACAGTGAAATGCTGGGACCTACGAAGCAGCCTGGTGAACTGGAATGAAGCTAAAAAAGAAAGGACAAAACTTGATGTTCCAACATTTGATTGGGATTATAGATGGATGGAGTTTCCTGGAGATGGCATGGATATCAAACATCCGAGAGATAGGTCAGTGTTAACACTTCGTGGTCACAAAGTTCTTGGAACCTTGTGTAGAGCATATTGGTCACCTTTGCATACAACTGGCCAAAAATACATATACTCTGGATCTGCGGATGGTAATATTTACATATATGATACAGTTGATGGAAAGGAAGTTGAGAGGCTTGAACACCATGGCGATGTTGTACGTGATTGCAGTTGGCATCCATATTTGCCAATAATTACATCGGTTTCTTTTGATGGGAGTATTGTGCAATGGGAGCATTCATATGATCATCAAACAGAGTTCTGAAGTTGCTACTTTTTACCTGTAACTACCTTAGATAGTATATATATTACACTATGCGAAAAGCAACAACTCAATCTTCATAAACCCTGCATTCATCAGCTGATGGATCGCTGGCACAAAATTCCTCCAAGGGATCGACTTTTGCCGCTGGGACTCCTCTTACTATCATATCGGCTGCTTTTTCTGCAATCATCACTGTTGCAGCTCCTGTCTGACCTCCAGGGATCCTAGGAATAATTGATGCATCCACGATTCTAATTCCCGAAAGACCAAAGATCTTCAACTCACTGTTCACAACATCCCCTTGCTCAACAGATGTTCCCATCCGGCAAGTCCCCACCAGAGCATTGCTTGAATGTATTGTTTTTCTGATGTATTCTTCTTTCGCGGCAGGAGATGAGATATTTTCTCCTGGGAACATCTCGCCATCCAATACAGATGACATGGACTCTGAGCAGGCCAATTGACGAGCAATATCAATCCCGTTCATCAATGTGGCCAAATCCCGACCTTCATCGTCACTTAAATACCCGCTGTTGATTGAAGGGCTATCGAAGGGATCGCCACTTTTAAGGGATACGCTTCCTCTTCCTGCCGCTCGTGCTGCGACAAGTTGGAATGTAACCCCACTGGGCCACTTCCTGCCTTCTTGTTGAAACTTTCCAAACCTAGTATAAGTAGAGACACCATCTGGATCAAGTGCCATTCCTGGAACAAAACGGATCTGTAGATCAGGAGCACTATCCTTCGCTGCATCAGTCCTCATCATAGCACCCCTGTCGCATCCAGTGGACGTCAAACTACCCCGCCCAAATAACAACCATTGAAGGATAGCTCTTTTTCTAATTCTACCACGAGGGTTATAAATATGATCTGACATGGATTTTCCATCCAACTCTTTTTTCAGAGGGCTAGCGACCAAAACAGCAGGTTGGTCTTGAAGGTTTTGCCCAACTCCTGGGATGTTGGCGACAGTTTCAATCCCGAATTCTGCCAAGGTATTTTTATCCCCAACTCCACTCATCTGAAGAATATGAGGAGTATGAATGGATCCACTTGCCATGATTACTTCACCACCCACATTTAATTCGGCTGTAGCAATCTCCCTCATTGGGGAAATATCTTCTGCAATATATTCAACACCAACAGCTTTGCTCCCATCAAATACCACTTTAGTGACATTTGAGCCGGTCAACACCTGCAAGTTTGATCGTTTCAGGACAGGCTTCAAATATTGGCGGTATCCATCAGCCCTCACACCTTTCTCTTGTGTCACCTGAAAAGTCCCATATCCTTCTTGTGGGCGCCTCCAATCATTAAAATCTGGATTCGACTGTACCCCTATCTGACTTGCAGCCTCGAAAAACTTTTCATGCAAAAAATTGTGATACCTTGGGTTTTCCACGTGGTAAGGACCTTTGCTACCATGAACAGCCGAGTCTTTGAGATCAGCATTTGTCTCTGCCATCTTGAACCATCTGAGAGCTTCCTCTGAAGTCCATCCTGGGATACCCCAAGAGTCATAATCTCCAGCTGATCCTCTCATATATAGAGTTGCATTTGTTGAAGATGACCCCCCGAGGACTTTTCCTCTCGGCAGATAAATCTGCCGATCGGAGACCTCTGCTTGTTTCTTGGAAAACAGATTCCAATCAAGATTTGACCTAAAAATCTTCGTAAATGCCACAGGAATCTTGATATTTCTGGAGGTATTGTTTACTCCTGCTTCTAATAATAGGACACTGACATCTGGGTTAGCCGAAAGTCTATTTGCCAAAACACATCCTGCAAGTCCACCACCTACTATGATGAAGTCAAACTTTTTGCCAGCAGTCGGGCTTGAGCTTGTTGTTGAAGCCGCTGCCAATATTGAGAGTCTTTTGTTCTTTAATCCTGCGTTGAAAATCATGAAAAATTGCGGGTCAAATCAACATCCAAACGATTCATATGAAATTCCAGGGGTGCTCAAGTATTTGGACACTACTCTGATGGTCTCCCATCGAGTTTCCATACGTACCAGGACTATGAAAATTCTTTGATTTCATATGTTTAGACTTAGAAGATCGACTAGAACCGAGCAGCTTCGATTGAAAAGCCTTTGCATTCTTGAACGATAAACTTGTACATTGGTCCCGCCCCTGAATATGTCGGGCATTGCAAGATATACGGATTGATGAGTTCATTTCCACAATATTTATATTTATCTAATGGTCAAATTGAAACTACAGGGGTATCTGGATCCTCCTGAGGACACACGACCACTCTCGGAGTAAGATGCAGCTGCGTGAGGACTGCGTGTACCAAAACAGTCAAGTTGGTCAATTGATACGCGTAACATTCATGTAGCAAGAAAATATTTTATTTCAGACAATCCGAGCAATGCAATTATTCGCATGTTAGGGCAGACACTCATGGTCCAGTCGCAGTGATCTTGAACAGTTTTGGATAGAATGTGATCCAGATCATGATCATGATCATGATCTTCAAAGATCTGAATTCAGACTACCGTCATGATTAATCAACAATGTAGTTGGTGAAATGCAAGAATTACAATTATAATTCATTCATGGAGTTATATGACCTTAAGATTTTTTCTACTTCATCCTGTGCTTCAACTTTTGCTTTCCATTCAGCTTGAAGCTCTTCAATGTCAGAGAGCCTGGATAATTCTCTCTGGATATCTACAAATAGAGGCAGATGAATCAGTTTCAATCCCTTTGGAATGAGACAACTGAGTCAAAAACAACATACCTTGATATTCTGCGACAGGAATCTCTGTCTCCATCTCAACTTCAATCTCAATCATGCTAAGCACCTTTGTGTATTCATTCATCATAGATATACGAGCACCAAGTCTCTCCTCTGTTGCATCTTTGGCATTAACCACTCTCTCCATTCGAGACACGTATGCATTTGTGTTATCAATCGATCCCATTTTGTTCAGTAGTTGCCATAGCCTTGCTAATGTTCTAATGTCAGAGGATGTCTCCTGAAGTAGCTGCTTCACATTTGCTGTCAAACGAACATGCTCTTGAAGTAGCCTCTGCCGAGTTTCTTGAATTCCCAGTGATGCTTCTGGGAGCTTTTTCAAATTTGGAAGGACGACTTTTGCTCCAATTGAGCCTATAAGGGTGGAGGAACCCACTGCACCTGCAATTAAAAAGGGGAATGATGGGTCCAAGAGGCTGGATGCTGCATCAGCACTTGCAAGAACTACGAAAGCAGTAAACAGCGAGCCATTAATGAACCCGTTATCTAGTTCTGGAGGTCTATTTAAGAGTACGCTTTCACCAATCGTGTGATTGGTTATTGACAATGCTTCCCCTGGCCTTTTTCCTGGAGGAGAAGGAGAGAGGATGCCCTTATATCGGATATCTCGCCTTAATGACTTCCCTTGTTCTGGTGCACAAACAACAGAAACTCTATCTCCAACTTTAGCCGGTGCACTGGCTAGGTAAGTCCCAAATTTAAAGGCTCTCTGTTGTCCTGTGGGAGACTCGACTGTCAATGTATGCAAAGCTGCCGTGGATATTTTCCCAAGTTTTGACCCAACCTGTTTCAACCAAGAAAGAGAGGCGACTAAGGATTCTGAGTCTGATTTCACCACTCTTCCAAAAAATATCTCGTATTCATACTTCGAGAATGAGTCGGAAACAACTTTGGATCCCTCATGAGGCTGCATTAAAGCAAGAGGTCTCCCACTTCCATCTGCACAATCAACAACATAACCGAAATGGATTTCCTCCGTAGATTGGACGCCTCTGAATCTAAGAATATTCAATATCTCTAGAGCAGATTTTGTATCTAAATTGCGACATAATGCCTTGACAATCTCTGTTGACATTCTAACAGTTGCCCTGGGCCATTCAAACTGAGAGGATCCTGCAGAGTCGGTGTCGCATGATCCCCAGGCACTTGAATCATTTCTAGCCATCATTGAAGATAATATCGATGATAGAAGTTCATGGTTACCAGATGAGACGCAGGATGTCAAAATATCAAGACACTGTTCTTCTTCCAGGGTCCTTATGGTTGGGATATTATCCAAGAGCACATTCTTGGCATCCAATGACCTCTTCTCTGAAATAACTTGTCTTATAATATCTTTTGTGAGAGTTTCACTGTCACGTTTTGCCAAGTCTGCCTCCGTGTTGATGTCATCCTTCGAACTTTGAACCCATACTGGACGAAAGAACTCCTTGCGATACTTTTGAGAAGATTTGATGGCCGAATTGACTCTTTCATACGTAAACATTTTCGTTGTCCATGATATTTCATGATTACGCATTCTCTGACTCAAATGAGACGACAACTGTGTAGGGAAATGGGTGCGTTGGTGAAACTCATCCAAACAAGCACAACCGTGTATCTGAGAGGTATACGACATCTTCATTCCATGTTTCCTAAAGGTATTCGTAGTGACCTGAGTATATATACGGATGATATCATGACAAGTGTAGTTTTAAAAGTTTAAAATGCTGGTTTACAGTCGATTGTTATCGACTCGAGTCGATCGACGTCGATGGTGCACTCGATCGAGTTCGTGGGTATCGGTGGTTCGATATCAACGATTGAACTGTGAGAATAGAAATATTGAAAATAAAATATTTGAAATGGTGTTTTAATACGTAGTATATAATATATATACCACAAATGGAGTATTTCATCTATTCGATGGAAACCGTCTTGGACCGGTACCAAAGGGTTTAGGTAGCTCTCAGACGTTCGTGTTGCAGCAATTTTCTATCAGGAACCATGACCAGCCTTGATACTGTCAGAAATGAAAAAGATGCATTAGATGAATTCCTTCAGAACTCTCCAGAGGACATCGAGGAGCTAGATCAGATTGATCAAAGGGTATATAACTTTGTACGTAAGCTGTCCCAGTCTGCAGAGAATCGGGTTGTCTGCATTACATCTGGTGGTACTACCGTGCCATTAGAGAGACAGTGTGTTCGGTTCATTGACAATTTTAGCAGAGGAACCAGAGGGGCATTGTCTTGCCAAGAATTTCTAAAGCATGGATACCATGTTATTTTTCTATCTAGACATGGATCAGCACAACCATTCATATCAGAATTTCAGGAACAATTGTCGGGCGATAGTTTACCAGGCATTTTCAAGACTGTGAAAAATGAAAATACTGGTGAGACTGCTCTAAACGTTGACGATGGACTGTCCAGAGGCCTTTTGACATCGTATAAATATATGGAGAAAGGGCAGCTATTATGCCTCACATTTGTGACAATTTTTGAATACCTAAAGGTATGTGTGCCATGGGATTTTAAAGTCGTATATATGATAGCCTTTCACACATTAATTCCATCTCCAGGCATTGAAGATTGTCTGCAAGCATTTTGCCCCACTAGAACGCAGTGCTGTTTTATATTTGGCTGCAGCAGTATCTGATTTTTACATTCCATGGGATGACTTGGTACGAAGTGACTTTTTCATGTAGTGCAGATTTTTATTTGATTTGATATTTCTTTTTCACGAAACGTGGGAATCAAATCTGCAGAATGAGCATAAAATCCAATCTAGGGGTTCATCAGATGTCTCAATCACACTATCGAGGGTTCCCAAAGCACTTGGTGTGATTCGGCATTTCTGGTTGCCGAATGCAATGATCGTGAGCTTTAAGCTGGAGACAGATGGATCAATTCTGATAGAAAAGGCAATGAAATCAATCGAAATGTATCACGTGGACTGTGTCATTGCAAACATGCTGCATACTAGGCAGCATGTTGTCCAGATATGCTCAGAGAAAGCAGATCCTCTTGAAGTAAGGAAACCAGATAATGATACACATATAGAAGAGCCACTGGTAAGTGAGTTGATCAACATGCACTCTGTCAAAATGACAAAATCCGTATAGAATGAGTGCCTGTGTGTTTCACATCAAGAATACCGAGTTTACACCATCAACTTCATTTCCCTCTGTCCTTGTTGGGAGCATGCATATCAACAAGACGTTGTAGGCGCTCCTTGCTCTCCTTTTCTTTGGCACTCATCCTTCTGGAAGAACCGGAAGTGTGTTCATCATTAGGTTGGGATCCAGACTTGATGTTTCTGACCTTCAAAGAATGTTTTAATTCTGTTTTCCAGTAACTCTCAACCTCGACATCTTGTGTTGAGCCCAAACTCTTATCCAAAGCCTTATTCGTTTTGTACCCCAAGAACGCGCAACTACCACAACACAGCAAACACATTGATGCGGTTTAATAATTTTAAATTTATTTTTGGCAGACTTGGAGCGTTTGATGTATACTATCTATCATTCTCTGAAATAGATCTTCGAACATAAGCCTGTTTTCAGGCTTGAGATACTCTTCTGTCGACTTCGGGACGTATTGTCCAATATTGTGACCATGAATGATAGTCGTTACAGCATAAATGGCAACATAAACTAATATATTTTTCGTTTGATTCTTCCTCGAGTGGAGAAGGTCAAAAATCGCCAGACTCTTGAGGCCTGTAAGTTGTTGTTGATTGGTAATGTTCACCTAACCCATACGCATGCCTCAGATAGCATATGTCTATAGTTGACAAGTCGCTGGAATATTCTGAGCCAGTTTCAATCGTGTCCATATGTGCTGTATGAATCCTAATATGGAGCTCAAGGGCCAAGGATAAGGCTTGGATTTCCAGTTGTCCGCCCCAAGCAGCAGTGTCCTCAACTTCACAGCAATAAGCTTCATACACTGCATCTGGAGAGCAGTCTTTTTGCTCGGTCAAATCATTTCCGGTGATAAAGTCTATAAATTGATCTCTGCGAGATCGAAGAGAATTGGCACATATTTTTCGAAGCTCGAGAAAATCCAAGCCATTCGATTCAGTGCCGAGCACTTTGTTGATCTTGGAGCCTTGGTCTGGAAGTGCTTGTATCTGGTCAGCTGCGTGAACAAATTAGGTCGAATATCAAATAAAAGATTGTGAAAGAAGATACTTTGTTGTTTGGACATACCTATTGATCTATAAAGGCAGTGTCCATCCGATGGGATGTCCTTAATTGCTAGACTGGAAAGCACCAGTTTTGCCAGCAATGCCTTCTCCTCTGCCTCTCTATCAGATTCCCCCATGGCCTCATTCTCTTCAGCAATACGTTGTTCACGCTCTATCTCTTCCTTGATCATTTTTTCTCGGCGCTTTTGTGCCTTAGTTTTGCGTTGCTCGCCTATGTCAGCGGAATAGAGTGATAAAGTAATCTCTTCAACGGCTTTACACCCAACTTCCTCAAGAGCCTTCATCTCCTCTCCGTGACGCTCCTCCATTTCTTTCAGCAATAGAGCTCCTTCTTCCTTTCCTTTTTTCCCCATTCTCTTCACTCTATCCTTCAAAGCTTTCATCTCACGCTTGTGCCTCTGCGTCATCTGCCCTTTGGTCTCATCCTCACCATGAGAAAATTCAGGTACTTCCTCTGACTTCACATCAATTTTGGACTCTGTGGGAATCGTTTCTGCTCCTGTGGCTTTCTTCGCTTCTATATCTTCATCACAAGATGAATCAACAAGATTTCTAGCCTGTGCTGCCTTCATGAAAGCAGCTCGACCTCCGCCCTTTCGGCCCATTTCAACCTACCAAGTCTCAGTGAAGTACCCAGAAGGAATGGTTGTAGAATGAGTATTGTATTATTATTTTGCCAACCTCTACGCTATCAAATCCCCAAATGTAAGATTTCCGGCACTATCTCCCTGGACTAGCGATGGCTAGATCATGCATGGCCATCGGCGCCCCGAGCCGGCCGGCCCGGTTTCCATTGCCCATTATTGATCTGGAAGAACTGGATGGTGATACTTCAGTGAGCTGGTACCTCTGGAGCACGGTTTGATTAGACAGGTTCCATCGATTCTTCCCTTGTGGCCCTTGTTGGAGGCTTGGAGTCTCTTCTATACAACCTTAAAGATAGACACTCTCGGAGTGCCTTCACTTGTGAGGACAACATTGTAGCTTGCATGCGAGCGCATGCTCAGTAAAGATTCCTTTACCTGTTATGGTCTCGCTATCTCAGACTTTTTATAACGTGTTATATTTATATATATATTGTATTGAGCATGGCACATGAGGATGAATTGGCGGACTTTTACGCTGAAATTGCTTCTGTTGAGAGAGCAGTTCAGGCTAAGGTTCGTGCTCATTATTTAACCATTTTGACGACCAGAAAGAATAAGAGAAATTATTTTGAAATTCTGTGCAGGTCACCCAAGATAATCCAGTCTCTGGAACGAGGATAGAATCCCCTGGAAAGCCTCAAAGCACTTTGGGAAAGACGCTACCAGACTCGAAGGCCTCTGTCGTCCGCAAAGGAGCTGTAATCTCCAATGCTCCAATCCCGTCAGTATCTCTGACACAAAATGAATATCTCGTAGAAAACGAAGCAGAGAACTCGAATCAAGAAATGCGCAGGTCAGTCTCAGGCCATGTTGGTTCGTCTTCATCCAGTCAACAAAAAATGGGTGTGGTAAGGAAAGCTGCAGGCAAAGTTTGGGTTGATACGCAGTTATCAGAGTGGCCAGACAATGACTTTCGGATATTTGTAGGGAATTTAGGGAAAGAAGTCACCGACGCTGTATTATCTCATGCATTTTCTAAATACCCTTCCTTCACAAAAGCAAAGGTCATGAGGTCAAAGGATGGCCAGGGGAAAGGGTTCGGTTTTGTTTCTCTGGGTAGTATCCAAGAAGGAGCCCAAGCTCTTCGAGAAATGAATGGCCACTACATTGGTAGTCGACCATGTAAAGTGAAAAAGGCTGCCACGGAGGAGAGGACTTTGAAGGATAAAAGAGGCAAGGTTGTGAAAAGAAAGCTTGCCTCAGCAAAGCATCATCCTTACCACAGTTGGACATGATCTACGTAATATATACTTTAGTGTTGAGTAGATGATGTGTACATTTCATTAGACCACATAATGAAGCCCTGGAGAATGTATATTCCAAATGTTAACATTAACAAACGTTTGTTCACTAGCCAATATTCCAATGCATTGCAACCATATGGTCTGGATTTCCCCTCTGGACCTTGCATGGACTGTCAAGATATCTCTGATGGATGACATGTCATGGAAAAATAGTAAAATTAAATATATTTAGTATAGAACATTGTGACGTTCGTTTAAACTTGCGAGGATAGCAAGCATGTTGCGATATCAGGGTAACTCATCTCGTCAGGGTTTGTCAGGGCATTTGCTCCCAGGGTTGGGATACGTTAAAGTATGTTCGATTGATGATTATATATATGATACAAGATGGATCGAATCCATTCTCACCCTGATTCTGCTCGTTCATATCACTTTCTCGGACTACACCCATGCAGAAAACACGAAATACATCACCCCGGTGTTCTCTAAAAACAAAATGCAGCTCTGAGAAGAAAATTGCTGTTTTAGGAGCATCTGGGTACACAGGAGCTGAGGTTGTCAGATTGCTTGCACTGCATCCGTTTTTCAAAGTCAAAACCCTGACTGGAGACAGTAAAGCTGGCATGAAATTCTCTGATGTCTTTCCTCATCTTCTGACCGCCACAGATGCCCCAGCTCTCGTTAAAATTTCAGAAGTTGATTGGGAAGGGATAGATGGTGCCTTTTGTTGCTTGCCACATGCTACAACTCAAGAAGTATTGGCTGCTCTTCCGGAGAATGTTAAGGTGGTTGACCTGTCTGCTGATTTCAGATTAAAAGATGTTCAAACATATGCTGAATGGTATGGAGGTGAACATAAGGCCCCAGAACTACAAAAAGAGGTAGTATACGGCCTCACAGAACTTGCTCGTGATGCAGTAAGCAAGGCAAGGGTCGTTGCCAACCCAGGGTGCTATCCCACTTGTGTGCAACTTGCCCTGGTGCCACTTCTAGAACGTGGCCTGATTTCAACAGAGGATATCATAATTGATGCTAAATCGGGGATTAGTGGAGCTGGGAGAAGTGCAAAACAAAATTTGCTATATTGTGAGGCTGCAGAAGGAGTGAATGCATATGGTGTCGGAAAACATCGACATATGCCAGAAATCGAACAAGGCCTTGCCGAAGCATCTGGAACGGACGTCAAAGTTAGTTTTACACCACATTTAATGCCAATGAGTAGAGGTATGGAGACTGCTTCTTATGTTAAGCTAAAGAACGGAGCAAGTGTTGATGGGTTGAGAGCTGCCCTTGTTGAGCAATATGCAAATGAACCATTTGTGCATGTCCTTGAGCCAGGTTCCGCCCCACATACACATCATGTTCGTGGTACAAACTTCTGTCATATCAATGTCTTCGAGGACAGAATTAAGGGACGAGCTATTGTGTTATCGGTGATCGATAATTTGGTGAAGGGCGCATCTGGTCAAGCAATACAGAACATGAATTTGCTTTTTGATTTGCCTGAGACTACAGGCATATTACAGCAGGCTTTGTATCCTTAAATTCTTCAATATCAAAATTAAATTGTAAATTTTCAAGTTTGTCGGTTCAAAATGCCTAACAGTCGAGTTTTTAATGACTTCAGGCCTTCCAAATAGTTTTCATCCTTCTGCAGCCCACCTGGGACATGAAAAGTATGGGCAAAATCTATCATCCGTAAAGAAACATTTGCATCCGATGATGATGATGCTTTCCCTTCGTACAAAATGAGTATTGATGAGGAAAAGAAACGAAATTCAGTTTGAAAAGAAAACCAATCCTCTAGAAGAGACAGCTGGTGTATCACACCCTCTGGCCCCCCAAAGATATCAATTGGAGTTAGCCCATTCTGATTGTGCACGAATGATTCTAATGCGCGATCTATTGTATCTTCAGTAATTGTCTTGCACCACTTTTTACTTGCTCGCCAATATCCGCCTATTTTATGCCTAAATACTTGCATACCACAGATTTTAAAACCAAGTCTTCCTTGTGTGGTTGCTGAATCTTTCACCTTGCACCGCTGTATATATGCTTCTTCGGCTTCGTCGTACCATGTTTTCCTTCCAATTTTGATGTCGATAATCGCGGGGTGGTCATAGTTCCGCGCGACGTCTTCTAATTCAAGCAAAGTCTGCCCCTCACAGGAATGTACCCTGAAAAACTTTGGAACAGTCCGCAGTAGTGGCGCATTTCTCAAAATGAAGGGTAGCTCCATTACAAGTTGCAACAGCCTTTCGTTACGTTCTTGGTCTTTTACGATGGGCACATTCAATGCATCGATAATCGAATGGGCTTGCCTCTCACCCCGGTCACCTGAAAAATGCTCGTCCTCCTCATCACTCCAAATAATATCGTGGGGCTCCAGCTTTACCCCATCTACCAAGCCAAATTCATCTTGTTCTAAAATTTCAATCGATCTATGCACTTCATTAGAAAAAATAGACTTTGTGCGTGAAAAAGTGGGGACTCTCTCGACCAAAAACCTTTTCGATGCCTCTGATGTACTCCTGCCAAAGCATAAGGATTCTGAATCTGAAAGTGTGGATCTCTGATTGGCCCCTAAGTCCTCCACTACTTTTCTAAAAGACCCACCTTCGATGATATATGACAGAGACTCGATGATCTGTGGATCCTTTCCTTTTCTGATATAGTCATTGTTGTCTTTCTCTCGCCTCTCCTTCATAAGTGTATAAAAACTCTTCTCCCGGTCTCCCCGTGGACCTGGTTGGATAGGTTTGTAGAAATGACCATGTCCATCCACTAATGAACCAGCTTTTCCTTGCTCAAACAAGTGTCCAGCTACTTGGTGCTGACAGGGTTTTAAGTCCAGCATGGTTCGATTGCGAGTAGAAAAGATGCTCCTTGTTCCTCGACCCTAACCCTGTTTCCAACACTATCATAGATAAATAATACAATCTCAGTCATTATTATTTTACAAAACTATAAAAGAAAAGATACTCTGACGATTGCTTACGTTGGATTCTGCACGAGGAACGGAATGCTTTTGGTACACCTTCAAAGTTGACCACCCATATGGGTGCATGGGTCTATATCATACGATCATATCATGATATGGAATCAAACGCTTGTATTGTTCCTTCAGATATCTGATGAACTCACAATAAGCCTAAATATCTTGTATGAATCATTCACATGAATATATCACTGGTGAGGGCTGTGTCAGTAGTGAACATCTCAGAGACCTCCAGAGGTGGCCTTTTTCAAATTCGAAGCAGATCAATCTCAATATAGAGGGACAGGGACGTGTGCTGTATTTTAAAAAAGTCTAATATTTATATGGCATACTAGTCATACAAATATATCACAGCTGTGTCTGCAGACATGTATGCGAGATAAGAAATTTCCCCAGAGAATCTGTTGAACAGTTTTGGCTACCTACTCGTATACCTGTACCAAGTTATTGCATAAGAGAAAACTTTGGTCTCCTGTAGTCTACAAATCTTCCTCGTTGAAATATAGATGAAACAGGGAAATGAGGAAGTGCAGGCTCAATTGCCTCAGGTCGAGAAGACTGGCGAGAGAAGCTTGCTTAGAACCCCTTCTGTTGGTGACGGGTTGGTGACAACCTATTGCAGTAGGGAAAAAATGCATCTAGAGAGGGAAAGAAGCGGTGAAGTTGATGCGTATTATGTCACAAATGATGGGAGACCAGAGAGTGGTAAAACACTGATAGGGCTGAAAAATATTTTTTCAAAATGCCTGCCGAATATGCCAAAAACATACATTTCTCGATTGGTATTCGATAGAAGGCATAGATCTGTTGTTATCAAACGGAAAAATGGCAAAGTACTTGCAGGAATAACATATAGACCATTTCATGAGAAGAACTTTGCAGAGATTGCCTTTTGTGCTGTAGCACAAACTCTCCAGGTATCAGGTTTTGGTACAAGGCTTATGAACTGGACAAAGCATTTTGCAAGAGAGAAGGATGGTATAGAATATTTCTTAACTTATGCTGATAATGCTGCTGTTGGCTATTTCGCGAAGCAAGGCTTTACGAAGTTTCAGACCATGCCAAAGGAGAGATGGTTTGGACATATCAAGGATTATGATGGAGGAACTCTGATGGAATGTTATATTCACCCAACGCTTCCTTACTGCAATATACCAGAAATGATTGAAACTCAAAGGAAACATCTAGAAAATAATGTTCAGGAAATGAGTAAAGCGAACATAGTGTACCCGGGACTGGAATTATTTCAGGATGATGGGAAGGGTTGTATTGAGCTCCAGGATATTCCAGGAGTGATTGAATCTGGGTGGACGGCGGCTTCGCATTCAATTTCACACCCAAAATTTAAGATCAAGGTAGACGGCAAGTTTTTGGAGACAACTGAAGAAAATATGAAATCTTTTCAAATATATCTTCTGGATGCATTGTCAAGGGAAGAAACTGCATGGCCATTCCTCGTACCAGTGAAAATAGAAGATGTCCCAGATTATCTAGACCTTGTCAAGGATCCAATTGATATAAGTACGATTCGTAAATCTGTGGAGTCTGGGAATAAATACATCTCCATGGACATTTTCATAGCTGATGTGATGAGAATATTCAAGAATGCAAGGATCTACAATGGTCAGGAATCAGTCTATTATAAAAATGCTCAGAAGCTTTTGACGTTATTCAATCAGCTTTTGAATGATAATATTTTGTATGATCTACAAAATGTCACTCAAAAGCAATCCTAAAATGCCATTGGCATATGCCCAATTGGGCATTGATCAGATCTGGTCTTAAGACCTTGATCAAGAATTGCCCATGAGCAATTGCCATATTGTGCATTTAGCATGCGTCCATTCGAATGATTTAAGAAATAGAGTATTTTTCAAATATTTGGTATAGAAGAACTTTGAAACAATATATGATCTTAATGCCTCTTTGAGTTCCGTCCGCGTGCATGGCTCCCAAACCCGTGCAAAAATAAAACTCTCGTTGCGTTTGTAATTACGATCTCGTAGTAAGCATTTAATATAAAGTTGATAGTTTTACATGTTTAAGAGGAAAGATTGGGTATTTTTACGAAAGGGACAGGGTGTTGGGGGGGAAGCCAGTTCAAGCAGCAGCAGCGAGGAGGCAGATAGTGGCTTGACTTCAGAGAGCACGGGAGACTCCTCGCAGGAAGAAGTGGAACCAGAACAATGTGAAGCAGAAACCCCTTCTACAGATTCGATCGCAGACGAGGAGAATGCCCTTGCTAATCAGATAGACGAATGGTGCAGAGCTGCTAGGAGTGGTGAGACTGTCAAAGGCAAGGCTCTGACATGTACGATTTGTGCAGGAAAGAAGCTGTTGCTGAATAGTTCCATGTTCACTCAACACACCACCTCAGGCAAGCACAAATCAAATGTCTCTTTGACACAGAATTTAGACAATGGTGATTTGACAGAAATGTTCTGCTTTGCTGACGATTGCACACTGGATGCACATGAAGATGTTGAAACTCACGCGGAAAGATTGCAGAGAGTCAAAAGCTTGTCCTTCAAAGATGCTGATCAACTGACCACAGGGGGTCAAAATAAAAGGAAGCGGAAGACCAGACCTGGAAAGCGGCAACGGCAAGAGATGAAGGTTCGACAGAGTTCCTAATGCTGCTTTTCATGTATGAGGGGCAAAAAGCAGTTCAGCACCAGTGTGGGGAAGAGCCTCTGACCAGCATAGGAATGCTTTTACAAAGCGGGATTGCGTATGTCCAATAAAAATATAATACCAATATTACCTGATGATATAAATACTATGGTTTGTGCATTAATTAGCTTCCTTGGAGTGGTAAGTTTGCAATTCGTAATATCCGTCGATTGGCAGCAAGGAGATGTAATCAGATATGGGATTCTCTTCCTTTTGAATTTCCTTCCTTCCCTCTAATTCCTTAACTGCTACCCTTGCGTACTCGCTCCACTGTTTAGCTGCGCTAAAGTCTTGTATCTTCATTCCGTTCGCTAACCCGCGAAGTAACTGTGAGACTCTGAGCACAAAGAACAAATCAGGAGGAAAGTTCTCAACAGACACCTGTTTGATTGGAGAATCTGGATCAAAAGGATTGACAATTCCCTCAGTGTCAAACATTCCCCATGCAATCTTAGCTTTAAGCTTTTTGTCGCCTTTAGATGTTTCAATCTTCAGCAGATCCAATGCTTTGCAAATTTCCTCATCGTCCTTTTTCTCCAGAGCCAGGATCATTTTAGCAAATGGCAGTCTGTATCTATCTGGAAGCTTTTTGGACTGCCCATAATCAATCAACCCTACTCTCCCACCCTTCATTACTAAAATATTACCAGGATGTCCATCAGCTTGGAATAAACCGTCCAGAAGGATCATACGCCCATATGCCTCGGATACTTTGGACAGTATCTGGCGTGCTGCAAGTCGCTTTGTTGCCTCAGACAAGTTTTGGAACTTCACCTGATCTTTCATCTGTGTAATAGGTATTCCATCAATATAGTCCATGACCAGTAACTTTTGTGTCACCAAATTTGGAATACTTCGAGGAACCACAATTTTGTGATTGAGACCGTCAAATTGTCTTGCAACTGCATTCATGATTCTTGCTTCCCTACTGAAATCAAATTCCAACTTTATTTGCTTCGCTAATTCATCAACTGCACTCAGCATATCAAATTTTATTTCAGTTTTTGATAAGAAGGCTGCCCAAAGACGAATGCTTTGTAGGTCCATTGACATCGTTGGCAATGAGTTAGGATACTGGATTTTTACTGCAACGATACCATCAGGTGGGGCGTGTCGCGCAGCCTCAAACGGATCGTACGCTTCTCCTTGCCCCAGAACAACATCATTTCGGGTAGATCGATACTGTAAAGTATCGGATATACCACCAGAAGGATCCCTGCGGTATTCTTCTGTCCTTCTTGCCTGTTCCAAATCCCGCCCTCTGAGCCAGAACCAGGCACTTCTCAAAATATTCTTTCGAGGCTTGTCATAAAATGTTTGTGGGAGCCTTAATTTCGCTTTATGTACCTGCGAAATTGAAGCTGATCCTAGAGGTCGATCGAGGTCGATCCACTCAAAAACAGTGTCCAGAGAAGTTCCCAACTCAGCTTCTATAGCTGCCCTTGCCTGCTCCTTCGACATTGGTGGTACCCTGTCTTGAAGAAGGGATAGCTTCTTACAAATCTGAACAGGGATAAAGTCACTTCGTGCTCCTAGAAACTGACCTCCTTTCAAATAAAAACCTCTCATATCCACACAAATTGAGTACATTTGATCTGCAGCCCTTTCGTGCTGCCTATCCCAGACTTCTTTCTCGATGCGATCATTTGACCAGCCCATAACCCTTCTCAGTAGCATACTTTTAATTTGAGCTGCCTTATATCCAGCATATACAGATGTTGCCCTGAGCCAGAACTCAGAAGTTCTATTTATCTTCTTGACTGGTGATAGTTCTCCCCCTGTCACCAATCCTTTGGCATGACTGGTGGAAGATTTGCCCTGCATCTCGTCCAGCTCCATCAATGCACCCACATTTGATTAACACCTATTCTCCATCTTCAATGCTTATCATTATGAGAGTGGACCAAAAAGAAATATCCGGATCCGGATAACAGTGAATTTTTTTGTCTGTTAGATGAAACCAATCATGCCGCCCGATTAGTCCGGACTGGTGGATTTTACTGTAAGAAGGCTGCCGTCACTGCGGTTACGGGCTATATTTATATCTAGAGACAAATAGAAAGATGAAATTCAGCTCTACTGTCACATCCAGCAGGCGTAAATGCCGCAAGGTACGTACAGACTGGGAAAAGGGATTCTGGGACGGCTGACGTCGCTGGTCTTCCTAGCGAAGGGCAAAGACATGCTAAATCTTGTCTGGTGACCTCATTATATTCATTATGTCTTTCTTGGTCTATATTTTGATCACCTGGAAGGACCCTCCGTGGCGTTTGCATCTGAATGCCGCCGTCAGCGGGCCTTCTGAAGTGTGACGAGGGGATGTCACTATGATGAACTGGTCATGGTTTTTTTATTACGCTTTCCACTTCCGAAAGCATAGAGTGTTGGGAATGCGAAATCTGATGGGGAGACTTGAACCTCCCATCTCTATAGTTAAACGTCTGGTGATGTTTTATTGTTCGAGTTGTCCAATTGCTGAACGTTCTGAATATCTGTTTTGTGTAGGCACATTTTTCTGCACCGTCTAATGTTCGCAGAAAGCTTATGAGCGCCTCTCTCAGTGGAGACTTGAGAAAGAAACTCGGAGTTCGCTCCATGCCAATTAGAAGGGACGACGAAGTCACTGTCGTCCGCGGAACTTTCAAAGGACGCGAAGGAAAGGTTGTTGAGGTATACAGAAAGAAATGGGTGATCCACATTGAGCGCTTGATCAGAGAGAAGGCAAATGGAGCTAGTGTACCAGTTGGTATTGACCCATCAAAGGTTGTGATCAACAAACTCAAGATGGATAAGGACCGCAAGTCTTTGATTGAGCGTAAGCGTGCAGGAAAGGGCGAAAAGGGAAAATTCACCGAGGAAGAAGTGGCTGCTATGGACAATGTCGAATAATGCCCATTAACTTGTAATAATTTTTAGCAACTGGCGCCTTGCTTAACCAAGGTATACTTATTAAGATCCTACTTTCTTGCGAAGTACATAGGAAACAAAGAAATTTCGTTCAATACATAACGAATGACATCTTCTGAAGTCTCAGACCTGAGTATGTGCCATATGCATACACATGCCCTCATGCCCATGCATGCACAACCGAACCCCCAACATATACCTCACCTCATCGTAAGGTCGAACCTTCACAGTAGAAAGTTCCGAAGATGAAAACCAACGAATCCACATACTAATTTAACTGTCATGTGTATATATCTATCTGAATACTAAAGTATATAATTAACACTTGTATACATTCAACGGTGGATGTCTCACGAATGCTATCCTCCCCACACCTGAATAAAGTACCCACCTGTCACTTGGTCAAAAGTGATTTACGGAGTTATCCTGCAGCAGCAACATTGTGATCGCAATATGATTGTATATAACCGGTACGACATTTCAGAAGAAATTTTTGAGTGCCTTGAGAGGTACAGCCTTCAAAAGATGATAGGAAAGGGTGCCTATGGCAAGGTTTGCAGTGGAATTGACAAGAATGATAATGGGCAGGTTGCTATCAAGAAGATTGCATCAGCGTTCAGAAATACGCAGGATGCAAGAAGAACTTTCATTGAAATCAAAATTTTGAGCAGATTGAGTGATCATGAGAACATTGTTTCCTTAAGGGACATTTTCCCACCTCCATCACTCCCATCATTTGAAGACGTGTACCTTGTTTATGACCTGATGGAAACTGACTTGCATCAGATTCTTAAGTCGCCTCAGCATATCAGCAACGATCACACGAGATATATAATGTATCAGTTGCTCCGAGGTTTAAAATATATTCACTCTGCTGGCATAATACACCGAGATCTAAAACCATCAAATATTCTTCTAAGTTCTGACTGTGATGTGCAAATTTGTGACTTCGGTCTCTCGTCTTGGAATGGCTTGCACGAAACTATCCCAGAATATGTGGTAACAAGGTGGTATAGAGCTCCTGAAGTGCTCCTATCTTGTAGAGAGTATGACAATTCCATTGATATCTGGTCTGCAGGATGCATATTTGCAGAAATATTGGGAAGAAGACCAATGTTTCCAGGAACTGACTGGCTTCATACGCTGACCCTGATATTTAAAATCCTTGGAAATCCTCCTTGCTCGCATGTCCAATCTATGGACACGAGCGATGCATCACACAGATATCTTGCCTCTGTTCCACAGCAGCCAAAGATTACTTTTGCAGAACTATTCCCAGCAAGTGAGCCAGTAGCGTTAGATTTGCTGGACAAAATGCTAACATTCAATCCAAAACATAGAATTAGTGCTACTGAGGCTCTTGAACATCCATATTTTGAGAGTCTTCATGAACCATGTGATGAGCCTGTGTACAACTGCCTCCCAATTGAGATTGAGAACAGCCTTGAAAACATGGAAACTGGGGATTTACGCCGAGAGATATTCCAGGAAATTTTAAATTATAACCCACAATTAGCATGTTAAGTTGTAATATGTAATACCCAAAAATATGCCGAGGAAAAAATCTTTTTTGTAGGAAGTGCTCCCCTCAATCACACATTTTCTTTCCTGAGATCTATTCCAGCAAAACTCCGGGGAGCAATGATATGAGATTATTTGTCATTTTTCCCAAAAAAGAGAAGAAAAGTCCATACCATAGTATTGTAGGTAACGTCAATACTGTAGGCATAAAGAGAAGTGTAGCCATGTGATATTGTGTTACAGCCAGCTGTCTTCTACCCCAAGAGTAAGTTACTTCTGACTGCATATTCCCTCTCATTGCGTTCCATAGAAATGCAACTAGTTTCAAATGTGAAGTTATTAATACATCAGCAAATGCGGCTGGTGCAGTTATGGGCAAGACAAAAGCCTTGGCAGAGCAGAAAAATGCTCTCAACCCTTGCTTTAGTCCAAAGACAATGAAAATTGCTCCAAGTAGCAGCAGACAACCATCCAGAGCGCTCATTGATTCTAAAATTTCGTACACTTTGCTGAATCCCAAGGTATACATAGTCCCTGCTGTACTCAGGAAGCTACACAAAATTTCGTGGAGTTTGACCCCACCTGGTCTGGCAGTCTGGAACCAACCAAGTTCATGCAATAGAAGATCACGGGTGGCTTTCTGACATGACCCAATATACTTTCTAATCTCGGTTCTTTCCGAAACCACTAATAATCCTACAACGCAGCCAAGAATCCTGTCCCACCATTCCTTTGCGGTTTTCATTTTTTGGCGAGGGAACCCATTCGCGAATGAACTGTATTCGATCGAATACAGTGGTTTTGGCTATGTCATACACATAGATGTCAGAGAAAATCTTTCGATTATATATGTAATACTTGAGTAGTACAGGTATAAGAATAATACAAAAGAAATGTATAAATATCGCACTACCACTCAGTGACTGTAGTCTATGCAAGGTTCAAAATTTAGGTATGGGAAGTTATCCAAGCTTGGATCTTAAGATCTAGATGACCGTCACACGTGACATGCGAATTCGCAAACGGCAGTCAGGATAAATCCTGATCTTTGGAATTCCAGGATTACCAACGGGTGTGCTGGTGACCACCATATATATGGTGTGATGACCGTAGTATGGCTTGCAAGCCTTCAAGGCTTGATTGGCCTGTTACACTGATACTGAGCTGTATGAAACTCAGAAGCTGTAGAGAATGTAGTTGGTTCTTGTGTAGTTCCAGTTAGGTACCCACAAGGTAGAGAGCTTGATGTTACTTCGTAGAGTAAGTATGCAATGATACATGATATATAAATCTATCTGTCTTCATCCAGGTAGGCTGGATTCCTATATACAGTCTGATGCATCTTGGTTTCAACTTGTGCATCTACTGATGCATTTCTAATGTAACATGGCCTTTCAAGCTTGAGCCTTAAAGTTAGCCTTAATTAAAGGTACCACCATGGCTGGCCAGCGCTGGTGGTATTCAATTGGGTCGATTGGACGGGAGAGGTAACTGTGATATTACACCATTAGTTGTTGTATTTAGAAAAAGTACAACAAATTACAATTCAATGATTAAGAAAGATGGAGATAGTCGTTAAGCAAATTAATTCCAAAAGCTCAGAGAAACTCAAATATGGGTTGGATCCTAAGGACAAGGTGTCCAAACTGCGGAGGCTTGTCGCTAGTGATCTCGGAACAGAAGAAAGTAGCATCAAACTTATATTCAAAGGAAGGTTTCTGAAGGACGAAACTGAATTAGAAATTCACGGTGCGTGAAGACACGATCAAGACCGTGCTGTGGCCTGATTAGGCTCTGGTGCGAACACAACGCTCTGTTTCTGCGTTGGAAAGGCTGGTCTTAGATTCCACAGACGTAAACTAATTTCTTTTGTTTCTCATTTAACAGGGTTGCAGGACGGTTCTGTGGTTCATGCAATGAATTCATCATCGAGAAAGCCCCTGAGTCTGGAACAAACTGGTGGCACAGTTACTTCTGGTGAGTACAGTGAAACAGGAAATGGGGTCACAAATCAAACTAGTTCTGTCCAAAATTCAAACCTGGGGGATGTACTCCGAAATTTTGGGTCTGGAGATGATCGGATTCAAAACGTGGTAGAATCAAACCCAGAGTTGAGGGCTATGATAGAAGACCCAGAACAGATGAGATCAATGATGGAGATTGCCTCCAATCCACAGCTAAGATTGGAATATATGAGGAATATGGATAGAGCTTTGAGCAATATCGAGTCTCTCCCTGGGGGATTCAATGCTCTTGCCAGCATGATGAATGATGCCACCGATTCGCAGTCCCGCACAGGAACAACAACTATACCGACTCCAGACAATGTCAACCCTTTTGTTCGATTATTTCCTACATCGGAAACAGCTGGAATAAATGAAAATCCGTTACCAAATCCCTGGCAGAGAAATAGAGATAGCAGGCCCCCTTCCCATAATGTGGGTCCAATGTCAATACCTGGAAACCACGACACTTCTGGTTTACTCCAATCCCAGGAGGAAATGGCAGCAATGATGAACTCCATGCTGAGCGAGGAAAACATGAGAGAGTTTAATAGAATCATGAGAGATCCCGATATGAGGTCAAGAATGCTTCGGGACGTTCTTGGAGAGGAGGGGTCACAGCAAATCCCTGGACAGATGCTTGAGAGTCTGATATCTGATTTTGATTCGATCGGTGGCAATCTCAGGGATGGGTTGGGGCTTCTGGGTCCAATTGGGTCCATGTCAGCTAGTAGAGAAATAGACGAGTCGGAGATGAACACAAAAATACAGATCCTGAAAGACATGGGCTTTCCAAATGAAGACGCAAATCGTCGGGCATTACAAACCAGCGGTGGAGATGTCAATGGAGCGGTTGAGATATTGCTAAATGCACCAAGTGCGTTCTGAAATTTATTATCAGCATATTTTACATGTTATACTGGCAGATGCCACGAATGGACATTAATATTCTATTTAATTTATCGCTTTCCACCCTTTGGGACCCGAGCGGCTTGACCTTGAGCCCTTGCTGCTGCCTTCTGGGCAGTTTTCTCGGACTTAGCTTTCTTTGTGCGCTCTTTGATCTCGCGGAGTGCAGCCTCACGGGAAGCCTTGCGCTGCTCTGGTTTCTCAGCCCTTTTTTTGGCAATTACCTCCAAGGAGGCACCAGCTACAGAACGATTGACGACACGGGCAGCAGATCTTCTCTTCTTTCTGGCTACCATCTGTTCTTGATCTTTGCGATGCTGCTTACGGTATGTTGCCGTCCATGCAAGCTTGGCAGGTCTCTTTCTCTGGTTGAAGAGTGACCTACACTTCTGCTTCAGGAACAAGAACTGTTGACCATCGACTCTGATATACAACATCCCCCTTCCAGGATAAATTTTTAAGCCACTAAAGCGGCAGTTTTGCGTCCTGCAGACAAAAGAACAACGTGGTGAGCAAATACTGGATGGCTGCTAAGACGCGCAGCGAGAGCAAAACGACCTCTATCCTGAATAGTGGCTGCTATCTTCGCACTCAAAAAGCGTCACAAATTTCACAAAGTATTATCCATAAGCGTACTTCAAAACCATCTGCAAATTGAACGTAAATACGGAGAGGTAAAAAATGGAGCTAAACATACAGGGGTCTCGCTGATTCAGCGAAGGCAGCAGAAGTGAAAACAATATGTGTAACATACCTTTCCTAACTTTTTGTCTAAATTAAAAGTAGCAGCTTGTACAGAGAGGAGAATGGAGAATATTGAGAGGAGTCTGCTTTTGCGGCGGCAAATTACGGGAAAAATGTTACTTAATCAAAATAAAATTCCATCGTATGGATGCTGAAACCATTAACCCATGTGAACATTGTTCAAATTCTCCGTCGCCTTGAAGATGATAATTATCATATTATAATATTTTTCGACTAGATTCGTTTGGTTTCGTGATGACTTGCTGTTAGGAAATCGTAAAATTCCTAGTCGTATGAATAATGGGGTGGAAATCTAGCATTATGTCGTTGGAGTTTGAGGACTGGCTTTCTAAAAACAAAGCAAAACGATCCACGGAACTTTTCTTTTTCTTTTACAGTTTTACCTGGATATTTTGGTGTCTGTGCATACTCGTGCCATTCAAGCTCTATGATCGGTTAGATGAATGGGGATACCTGGCCATTGGATTAGTTGCATCACTTCCATGTGCAATCCTTCCTTTTTGGTTTGAAAGCAAAACTGATTCAAAGAGGCCACTGCACAAAAAATACTGGTTCAAAGCCAATATATGGATAGCCATTTTCAGCTTTGTCGGAAATTACTTTTGGACACATTATTTCTATGATCTCCTCGGTGCATCATACACTTTTCCTGCACACAGACTGAATGATGTTCCTATCACCCTGTACTTCATGACACATGCGTATTTCTGCTTCTACCATTCCATGTCCAATATGGTGATACGAAAAGTTAGAAGCTCTACTAGGAAATATGGAAAGTCGGCGCAGATTATTTCAGAAAGTCTGGTGGTGTTCACATTAGCTTATCTGACTGCTTTTGGAGAAACAATCACAATTGCCCACTTTCCTTATTATGAATTCGTTGATCGGTCTAGAATGTACAGCATTGGATCATTGTTTTATGCTATTTATTTTTTTGTCTCTTTCCCGATGTTCTACAGGATGGATGAGAGCTCCCAGGCCACGTCACACTATTCTTTGTGGAGGTCAATTGTGGATTCGCTTGGAGCATCCATGCTGGTGACACTGCTCTTGGACTTCTGGAGAATTTCTTTTGGGAGTATTGTGGCTAACAACAAAGAATCTGTCTTACCCTGGAGTCGCTAAAGAATACTGAATTTCAGTTCTCACGGTACATCCTGACACCTCTGTGTCTTTCATGGGCAGATTTTGTTTTGTAGATGTAATTCTACACGATTGAATAGTACCAAATTGATTTTATTGGATAGCTTATCTAGACTAAAACGGTTCCACTCACTTTTATCCTGGACAAGTCAATATTTGGATGGTCATGCTCATCTAGCATCTGGTCCATGAGATTCTCCTGGTTGATTAATTTTACTCCTAGAAAATTAATCGATATTTTCCGGATTAATTTGACGACAATCATACTACTTATAGATTTGTCATCTTGACTACCACTCCGAGGGGTGACGTAATCAATTCGTCCAACTCCTTTAGAATAGCAATATTCCATTGCTCTCAATTTTCGAGACTCTTCCGAGTCAAATGAGAACCATCCTATAGGATGCCAAACAAATATTAAATCTTTCTGATTTCTTTTCTCTCTTTTGAATTCCAGGAAGCATCCTCCAACGGTTGAATCATTTTGCATGATTGTCATATGCTCTATTGCCGGAATAGCACCTCTCTTTGACTTCTCCAGCACAAGATCTACGGAGTCAAGATGGTCAAACTCGCTCAGGCATTCTATACTATCAGAAAGTTTTCCATGAAAACTAATATCTAGTCCATGAGCTTTTACTTTCGCCACATCGCAACCAAAGACCATACCATTCAAAACTGGGCAAGTCAGCTGTCCCATCCTTCCAATCTCAATGGTCTTCACTGCACAAGACGCCAGACAACCCTTCTGTGTACAGTTCAGAATGTTTCGATCGAACTTGATGTCAGAATTTATTCCAGTTATGGAATTTCTTATGTCATTACGCTGCTGCTGCAAAATTGAAACAGTGTCCCGAACCCGTCTAACCTCTTCTTCAAAATTATCCCCAGCATCTATAAAGAGGAAATGGCCGAGAGGAGAGCCTTGATTATAAGATTCAAATAGCGAGCAAAAAAAATTCTTTAGCTGCAAATCGCTCAGTTGGTCTACAGAGAGTATTTCATCCCCCAGGTGTGCCCTACGCATTTGGGTCTGGTTAAGATGAATAAGCCATTCTGCAGCTAAATAACACCTATCTCTCATAAAATTTCGAATATTCTGCTCTAACCGTATTTGATCTTCATAGTTGTCTAGTAAAACTCCAACAATGTCCACGTTTGAAGTAGCATTTGAACAGTATGGACTGTGATCATTCCTAAATGCATTGTCCAACCAGTATTCCTCATTATCTCCATCTACCCCTCCGTTTGTATAAAAGCCCCTAAATCGGACGCATTCGGTGATTTTCTTTGATCTGAAGGAGCAATATATGTCTCTGTATTCACACCTGTCAAACAGGGACTCCCTAGTTTGCTGAGAAAGGCCACGTCCAGGTTCCCAACCAAAGTCGTCCCAGAGTTTCTGCTCCCATATCGGAGAATTACAGATAATCAAACCCCGCATGTATTTGCACGTCTGCATCAATGCTACCAGGCTGGCAGCTTCGCATCGTTGAAGCACCTCCTGAAGCGAGTCCTTGTCCAAAGCACGTGCTAGTTCACCCATGAAACTCTTCCAGGCTATGAAGGGTGCTCTGACACAATTCTAACAAACTGTGGGACTTAATTTTTGCGAAAATCGTACTAAATACCCTCGCATACAAGTTACGCGGATGAACTTGGCATGAACCCAATATTTTCCCATATGGGGCACGCATGCGCACCGTGCGCGTGGCACCATGCTTCTTCTTCGAGAGGAATTATGTAATGTTCCCACATCATGTGGGTATAGGGTAAAACGTCCATCAGTCACGATCCAGCACCAATGCCAATACAATTCTATGTCTCCAGAGGTCAAGCTGCGCTGCAACGCTGGCTATTGACCAAGGTGTAAGAGTTGTGAGCGACCAGTCCCTCCACTGGAGGTCCTTCAGGAATCCCAGAAACACACTCTCGTGACCTTTTCAGAGTCGTGGGATTTTCAACACACACGATAGAAGGATGTCAAAACAATGAAACAGACCCATTTATGTAAATATTTAAAAAACATCTGCAGAGACAGGTCTCGTTATACTATCTTACCTTTTCTTGAAACATGGTCGCTGCAGAAGAACCACCGGAAGAAGAACTTCGGGCTTCGCAGACCACCCCACTTGAAAGTCTATCAGAAAGGCTGACATTTCCAGAAGTGGTATGTTGATATTTCTACATGTGGTATTCTTCAATCGTCTGTCCTCCCGACTTCAAAACTGACATGTGAATTTGCTCACGTAGGAAGCACAAGTGACGGGACTTAGTGAATTATACAATACGGTGGCAGATTCAAAGCTTTTGTTCTCAGATATTCGACATGGATTGAAGCTTCTCGTTGAGGAGAATGACCCATCGGAGTCAGGACTGGTTTCCAAATGGCGCCAGAAAGACAGGTTAAAAACAACTGCTGTAGCACTAGTAGTCTGTTTGAATATTGGCGTAGATCCACCTGATGTGATAAAAATCTCGCCTTGTGCCAGAATGGAATGCTGGATGGATCCACTATCCGTACAAGCACCAAAGGCACTTGAAACGATAGGTAAGAACTTGCAGGCACAGTATGAAAGATGGCAGCCAAGGGCAAAGTACAAAATGGAACTTGACCCAACATCAGATGATGTCAAGAAAGTGGTCAGCAGTTGCCGTCGATCTGCTAAGAATGAAAGAGTTTTATTCCACTATAATGGCCATGGAGTCCCTCGGCCGACAGTGAACGGAGAAATATGGGTATTTAACAAGAGTTATACTCAGTATATTCCATTGTCAATATATGACCTCCATGGGTGGATTGGCAATCCAGCTATATATATATTTGATTGCTCTATAGCTGGACAAATCTTAACGAGCTTCAAACAATTTTTCTCACATTCAAAAGAGAAATGGGAGAATGCACCTGATAAACCGGGGAGAAATTTCCAGGATCCCATGCAGGATATCATCTTAATGTGTGCTTGCTCGGAAAATGAGCTCTTGCCTCAGGATCCAGGATTTCCAGCGGACATTTTCACCAGCTGCTTGACAACACCAATTAAAATTGCATTGCATTGGTTTTGCTCTAGAAGTCTATTGGGCAATGAGGGAATTACGAAAGACATCATTGATCGTATCCCAGGCAAGCAGACAGATAGGAAAACTCCTCTTGGGGAGTTGAACTGGATATTCACTGCAATTACGGACACGATTGCATGGAACGCTCTTCCTAGGTCTCTCTTTCAGAAACTTTTCCGACAAGACTTGCTTGTGGCATCACTCTTCCGGAACTTTCTTCTTGCTCAGAGAATAATGAGAGGTGTGGGTTGTACGCCTGTGAGTCATCCACGCCTTCCAAAAATGGATCAGCATCCAATGTGGCTTGCGTGGGATATGGCAGCAGAAACGTGTTTACTACAGCTTCCTGATATTTTAGACGATCCTGCAAAAGAATATGTACCTTCTCCATTTTTTAGTGAGCAGCTGACAGCTTTTGAATTGTGGCTAGATCACGGAAGTGAGGAAAAAGCACCTCCAGAACAACTGCCAATAGTTCTTCAGGTACTTCTCAGTCAGGTTCATAGATTGCGTGCACTGGTACTCCTGGGACGATTTATAGACATGGGGTCATGGGCAGTAGATTTGGCACTCTCTGTGGGCATATTCCCATACATTCTGAAATTGCTACAAACCTCTGCTGCTGATCTGCGACAAACACTTGTCTTTATATGGGCCAAAATTGTTTCCTGGGACATGAATGCCCAAGTCCAGAATGATTTGACAAAGGATGGAGGGTATATGTATTTTATTAAGCATCTGGAGTCAGATGATCCTGAGATCGTACCCGAATCGAGAGCTCAGGCTGCATTTGTTCTCTCTGCCATTTGCAAACAAAATAGAAAGGGGCAACTTCTGTGTGCTCAAGCGGGTCTTCTACAAATCTGCCGTGCCCAAATTCCAGAAACAGCTACAGAAATGGCCAATCCCAGTCAGATAGGATCTGATCGTACGCAACAGCTTGAGATTCTGTTAAAATGGCTCGTGATATGTGCTGGTCAGGTCTGTGAGGATGTTGTAGAGACAGTAGGGGTGGCAATGGATTGTCAATTGCAGGAGACTCTTGTGGATCTTCTGCGTTCGGACTACCCGAACATTAGAGCTGCATCGGTATATGCCATTGGAAGTCTATTCGTTGCCGAGAGTGACTCTGGTGGCGAAAAAGAATCAGCATTTGATGGGACAATCATTTGCAAACTTCTAGATGGTGTCTATGATGCCAGTCCTTTGGTGCGAAGTGAGACCATCAGAGCATTACACAGAGTTTCATTCAGTAGATTCTCGTCAATAAGCAAGCATATATCTGCCGTCACAAGCCACCAGAGAGAACAGGGGTTCTCAAGATCCGCACCGACGCATGGACAAAGTGATGTAGCTGAGATGAATTATTTAAAGATCTCCTCTTCTCAGGATTTTCAGGGTCGAAGTGAGGCAGCCGAACTGAGTAGTAACTTAACAGGTAGGTAAATGTCATCATTGATTATTGTACCAGCAGTGTTTCTATTGCTTGAAAGAACAAAAGAAGCAAGCAAAAGAAATTTGTTCCACTCAAATCTTGTCCGTGATGTGCAGAGGAACATGATGAAGAGGCACTGGTCCGGCTATTGATTGATGGACTCACAACCCTTTCCAGAGATCCCGCATGGGATATCAGAGTTCAATCATTCAGAGCATTAGTAAGCCTCGGGTTTGAGGTCTCAGGTAGCAATGCACTTGCCTCAAAAGGCAACTCGTCTGAGGCATCCACTCCAACTTTGATAAAACCAAATGTCTCTGCTGGCATGTCATCCTTCCTGCCAAAATCCTGGCAAGCAAAGTCTTGGCGTTCATTTTCCAGTCCAGCAATAAAGCAACTTCCAAGTGACCAAATTTCAAGGCTGTCGATAGAACAGGATCAATCTCCAATGGTACGTTTTTGTCTTGGTGCTGCTTAAAAGTGGCACGCTTTAGTATATACATACCTCACTAAACTCTGTATTTCTGGTTTTGCAAACAATAGAATCGCTCCCAGCAGACTTCAGAGAGCAACAATACACAAAGTGATAACTTGATTTCTGCGGTTAATTATGTTGGGCTCCAACACATCAAGTGGCCTCTGCTATCCCCTCTTGCCGAAGAGGAACCAGGCTTATCATGGTTGAAGTCTTGTCCATCGACCAAGTTGAAACTACGAGAACAAATGGTGCGAATTTTACTAATGTATCCGATTTATGTTTCCGACACAATCACAACCTAAGTTGTTGATATTATTTATCCCGCAGAAGGCATCTGGAATTTCTAAGTGTCGAAGATCGACAAAAGTCCGACTTAAAGAACAAGTCCATGCAGTAAACACAAATGGGGCGGCAGTCGAGGCGATCTTCATCGAGCCGTTCAAAACTCAGTTAGTTGCTGCAGACGCTCGAGGTAAAATTAGAGTGTTCGATTATTTGCAATCGAAGTTAGTAAACGAATTCGATTCAAACAGGGAATTGTCCAGTCCTTCCTCGATTGCGAATATGTATCGACTCAATGACTTATACAACGAGATACTTCTGTCTTGCTCACGCAGTGGGTCAGTGGTGGCATGGCGATATTATAACAAACCAGGATGTGAAATTCCGGCTACATCTTGGCAGGCAGTCGACCCTGAGGTAAGATATCGTTATTGATATTTGGATGATGTTTCTGACAACTTTGGAATAGGACTAATCACTTGTTTGTTCTCCAGGGTACAAAGCAACACCCCGCAGTTTACTCCTTTTCTGAACAGTATCTCGGAGGTTCTCTGTTCGCCGGCGCGTACAAATCAAATTCTCGCCAGAGCGCTATCAATATTTGGGATCTTAATCGCGAATATCGTGTGGACGAAATCGCGAGCAGCTCAAAATCGATGAAAAACTATCGACAGATCGAAGCATCGAGATTCGGGTCTCTGCTGTACACGCTGAATGACGAAGGAGTGGTCGAACTTTTTGATCTAAGATCGCGATCATTGGTGTCGAAGCACAGTATTGGTAAGGATGCCGTAGGAATGATTACTGAACTGACTGGAAATGAGGGCTACCTAATATCTGGCCACTTCAGTGGAAGGATTAATTTCTTTGATAATCGCATGAACACGTCTAGCTCATGTCTAACCCTGGACCAGAACATTGATGGACATTCAAAGGGAACTATGACAGTGATTCATCCTCATCGCAATGCTCCAATCTTCGCTACTGCCACCTGCTCGCAGGTTGTGAAGGTATGGTCTGCCAGAGGAGACCAACTTGGTGTCGTACGTGCTCATGCTTCGATCTTAGGTCAACCCATCGGTCCAACGAAATGTTTGGCTTTTTCCCCCATATCTCTTAAGTTAGCTTCTGGGGCCGAAGATAACGTATGTGCATTATATACACTTGAACAGGTAACAGTTTAAATGTCAATTTAGTGGCACACTTGTAAAATATGCAAGAATTTGTTCTTGAAATCTCATGGCATATTGCTGTGGTGAGATAATTGTAGGGTCTTCTCCTGGTCTTCTCAGCAATTTCACCCAACTTTCGATATGCTTATCAAGAGTATACCCTCGTAGATAGTCAATGATGCCGACTCTGATCTCTCTATCTTTGCGATTAATTCCAATCAACAAGCTATAATCCATTACATTCATGTTGCTCAGGAAACCTGTATACAAGTGGAGAGTTAGCATTCGGATCGATGACAAGAAACAAGTCAATTTGTGCGTACCCGTGTCGATCTTCATCCGTGTAGAGAGACAGTCCAATGACTGCAGGTGTACAAATAACGGGTTCGCCCTTATCTTCGATCTAAGATTACCATCGACAAGAACTTTCTGCTGAATATCTACTAGATCTAAACGGTCCAGGATCCGCGGCAATCCTTTCAAATCGTACGCTTCTTCAGGTGCCACCCCATAGAAGACATTTTCTACGACTACGAGATCCAAAGTCTCTCGTTTATCTTTCGTAAATGGATGAGAAACCTGGAAAGTAATGAGAATTTTAAAATCACAGATCTTGGTTGTCGCCAAAATGAGAATGGCAAACCATGTCACGACGCACCTTAAACATGCCCAGGATTTTTGCAAGGCATGGGGTTTCTGTAGATACAGTGTGCTCAAAGTAGTCGCCAGCAAATTCAACGAAGGAAGCTTTTTCGGACGGTGTAATTTCTTTGATAATGTATCTATCATCCATTGACTTTGCGAAGTACACGTTAGATTTCCCCCCAGAAGAAGACCATTGTTTGCAATTGCGTAAAGAAGCCAGAAATGCATCATTCCCCCCTTCCACATTGTTTTCTCTCAGAGCATGAAATTGTACAGCACGAAATGACTCGAAGACTGTATTACCAACAGATATTTTACATGTTGCTGCAGATCCAATGGCGACAACCTTCTTCCAATCTGTGAATAGCCTTGGTGCTCCATGAGCCTCAACAGTTTGCTGAACAAAGTTGGCATATATTCTGCGATTCATAATTGCATGTCAGTCAAAGAATCTACCATGAGTATGGAGTACATATAACATCTTACCTGCTAGATAAAAAGCATGAGATGACCGAGCAATGAAAGTCACCACGAAGGAAACACCAATGCTCTCCATCCCAGAGAAAATTTTCAGGTACTGATAGCTCTACATTGTTTTCGAGCTTTGCGAAGCAAACATTTCGGCTTCGCAGAGAAATATTCTGCATTAATTCAACAATCTCTCGAAGTATTTTAGAGTCAAAAGCATTTACTTTCGCATCAGACCTGTCAATATCATATTCACCTGCATCCAAATGGGGACCAACACAAGGATTTCCTTCCTCCACAGGAGAGACTGACGAGCCGCTTTTACTGTCGTAGAGGCTTAAAAACCGTTTCGATCCCAGTTTGTCCATGACATGTTCTTCGTTTGTCAAGAGAGCGAACACTAGCCTATGCAGGTAATGAACAGAATCTAGTTCAAGGTACATCTGCGGAGACATGCTAGTCTGACAAATTCCAGAGACAAACCTTTCCCTCAAGTCCTCAATGCCTTTTCGCAAAAGTTCGATCAATCGATGCTCTGCCTCAGCGCTGGAGATGTCTTCTGAGTTCTTTGAGTGCTCCAGAAGAGCAAGCGAGTCCTGTAGATGCTCCAGCTCCCCGAGCATCCAAGTAGCTCCCAGCTCTTTTTCCTTCCTGTTGTTGCCTTTTGATGGGAAGGTAAATTTGAATGGTTCTACCAGCTTCAAGCTGAATGTCATCACTACGCCATTCTTCTTCATGCAAAATGACTTTGACTCAAATGAAGACTTCGGATGTGAAAATTTCGAACAAAGCATCAGCCTTAGGAGATGTGTAATGGATAACAAACGAGACGTGATTGACAACTTTCTTTTCAATGTTCCAATACTCCCCCCGTGCTCTATCCATATATATATATCATCGTCATCTTTGTTGTCAATTTGCATGTGCGTGCTCGAGACAGTGATGGCGGCGTTGTTTGCGACGAATGTTCGCTTGTGGATACAAGCATCATATCCACAGTCTGAGTGACTACATTTTATATCTCTTGGTGATGCCTCAATCATATACTCCAGGATAGACAGATCTTTCGAGCTATACATCTCAACACAGTGAGAATGAGGAGACTCACAATAAAACTGTTTATCAGGATTGAAGCAAAATGTTGTAGCTTGGAAAGCAAGATGACTCATCAGATCCTCTGAACAGTCTCTTTCTCCTAGGCTATATTTAGAGCTGCCGATGAGAGAATAGACGTTTATTGGCATGTTGAGGCTTATATGATTATCAACCTCAAAAATAAATTCTCGGAACAAGAACAAATCATCCTGACACCTGAAATAATCGGCCAGGAAAGATGTCTCGAGAAATTTCCAACATAAGCTCAGCATCAATGTGTGAGCAGTTTCTGATAAGGCTGTAATATCAGCAAATTCACGACAAGACAGTAACACGGTCTTCAGGACTGGTTTAGACATCTCAATAGCACAACAAGGCATTTCATATCCACTTGGCATGTCCTGGCTAAGCGTGGATTTTTCACATCCATTGTTCGCCTCTTTGACAAAAAACCTTCCACCAGATCCGATCAAGTATTCAGTCTCTTCCTCCAATCGAACATGCTCACTATCTACCATTATCTTTTTCAATCTTGAAATTGTATCCCCATCGACCTCAGATACAAGAGAAACACCAGCATCTCGAAGAAAATCCACAAACTGCCCACCAGTCTTTACAGGTGTTATGACGACGTCAGGAGATTCACCCCGAATTACCTCAAGTATATTGCTAGCAAGGTTATCAGAAACCAAGTCCTCTGGAGAGTTTAGCAAAACCAATATCACAGGATTATCTATTTCGCTTTGCATGTCCGGATGGGCAAGCCTTTGGCGTATTATTAATCCATTCACCAGACAAATACTTGGGAGCACCTGACTCGTGTCATTCAGACACTCAACTTGGATCAAATCCCTCATATCTCTATCATCATGCAACCCTTGATCCCATTCAAGCTCACCCCAGGCTGGCTCCATCTGTAGGAAGCACTCTTGCCATTTTCGAATGCCCTCTCTGCATAGGACAAGTTGGTTCACCGACTCTGTGTGATGGCGCCGTGCTAGCTTCCCAAGCTCCTCCTCTACATTTTCCTCTAAATCCTGCCTCGGCAGAGTAGGTTTACACAGTGCATTCCCCATAGCAAGAGGCAGTAATCACGACGCTCGTTGTACCGAGCAAGTGATACCTTTCGCTTAGAATCCTAAGTTGACATTGGAAGAGAACCCTGTGAGATGTCCATCGACATGTTTATACATTTAATGATTTTGAACACAAGTGAACAAAAGTAAAGGGTGCCAAAAGGTCCAGTGGGTGGTTGTAAGCATTACCAATGACCGTCCAGGTACCGGTACCCCTTTGAAAGGGGCAGGCATCAATGACCATATGGTCCATGCATGGGCAATGCACATCTGCATTGGGGCGTGAGGAAGAAATGTCACCCTTAGACAACACAATTAGTATCCGGTCTGATCATTGACAAATCTGAACATGAGAAGGCCAGGAACCCTCCGATGCCATCGATTGATATCAATCCATTAATGGAGTAGTCAATATTGACTCAAATCAGTGAGTTGGCCGTACAAGCACATGCGCACCTGGGCACTCACATGAGCAACACACACACCGATGGCTACCATATTTTTGGATTGAATTAACACCAGGATGAAAACTTTTCAGGGCACGTTCCAGATGAAGCATTTGTGCTCTTGTTGCTTGTTCGCTCCAAAGCAAATAGTGCAAGGACGCATGCCACTGAAGACCAGCCAAGCCAAACAATCTTCTCCACGGAATCGATCAAACGGATCAAAATTATATTCTCGATCTGATCAAAGAAGATCCATAAAGTGCATGGCAGCTGCAGGTAGTACGAAGAGGGCACTCATATCTGTGTCTGACAAGAGCAACTTGAAAGAGATTGCTCAGGGGCTGCATAATCTCGGATACGAATTGATATCGACGGGAGGAAGTGCAAAAGCTATTGAGAGCTTTGGTTTGCCTGTACGTGGTGTCGAAGATGTGACTGGATTCCCGGAAATGCTGGATGGAAGGGTGAAGACTCTTCATCCAGGAGTTCACGGAGGGCTGCTAGCCAAGCGTAATGATAGTGATCACATGGAGGCGATTAAATCTCACAACATCTCTCTCATTGATGTGCTGGTTGTCAATCTGTATCCTTTCAGGGAGACAGTAACAAGCGATAACGTTACTTTTGAATCAGGGGTTGAGAATATTGATATTGGTGGTCCAGCTATGATCAGAGCTGCAGCCAAGAACCACGCCGATGTGTCAGTCGTCGTGGATCCAGATGATTATGAAAAGTTCTTAAATACAATCTCCTCGAACGACGATGGTGAGATTGAGAAGCAAAGGAGATTCTTTGCTTGGAAAGCATTTCAGCACACGGCATCTTATGATTCTATTGTTGCTGAATGGCTCTGGAAGCAGTACGACGACAGTAAACCCTCTCCAGAAGTTTGTATCCCCATGAAACTTCAGGATTCGTTGAGATATGGTGAGAATCCTCACCAGACTGCTGCCTTCTACTCAGACGAGTCTTTGAGAGAGCACAATGCTGGAGGAGTTGCATCATCCATTCAACATCATGGCAAAGAAATGTCTTACAACAACTATTTGGATGCTGATGCTGCGTATAGCACTGCATGTGACTTCTCTGACTCGACTTGTGTGATTGTAAAGCACACAAACCCTTGTGGTATTGCCTCCAGGGGAGATCTGCTTGAAGCTTATAGACTTGCTGTTATTGCTGACCCAATAAGTGCATTCGGTGGCATTGTAGCTTTCAACCGAACGGTTGATGAAGATCTGGCTCGGGAAATAAGAGAGTTCAGGAGCCCCACTGACGGCGAAACACGCATGTTTTATGAAATCGTCATTGCACCAGGGTACACTGAGAAAGGCTTGGAAGTTCTCAAGGGCAAATCTAAAACTCTGAGGATTTTGGAGGCCAAAGCCCGCCCTCCAAGTGGGGATCAATTCAGACAGATTGCTGGTGGATGGCTTTCACAGGGTGCTGACAACCTTACGCCTGAGAAAATTGAATTCACTTGTGTTTCAGATGCAAAGCCCACCGAAAAGCAATTACAAGATCTAAAATTTGCCTGGTTAAGTGTCAAACATGTTAAAAGTAATGCCATCACAATTGCAAAGGAACAAAAGCTCCTGGGTATGGGAAGCGGGCAGCCAAACAGAGTGAAGTCTGTCCAGATTGCACTTGAGAAATCTGGAGATGAGGTATCGGGGTCGGTAATGGCCTCTGATGCCTTCTTCCCGTTCAGTTGGAATGACTCGGTGGAAATTGCATGTAAAGCCGGGGTAAAAGCCATTGTTCATCCCGGGGGGAGCATGCGAGATCAAGATGCTATCGACTGCTGCAACAAATATGACGTGGTGTTGATGACTACTGGAGTTAGACACTTCAAACACTAATTCCCAGACTATTGTTATGTAATAACAATCATTTCGATTTTTAAATGGTATCATACTTCGTTTCTAATTGACTAGAGTGTCTACTATCTCCTTATATGTGCCACAAGCCTGGCTTGCATATTCATCAGCTGCCAACTCTAAGTCATTCCATTTTTGAACATCGACACAATCAAGATCCATCTCACACCTCGGGTCTACAGGGTTAAGACGAAAATATTTCATTCCTGGGAGAAGATTACTTATCACTGTTAGCGCTCGGTGTGCCTCCTCGACATTTGTTGCACTCTCTAGAAGGGCAGAACCGGTTTCAAGATAGGATGACATTCCTTCCTGACGAGGGAGAACTGGAGATGAACCTGTTCCTACACTGACTAGCAACTCTATTCTATCATCGGGCCAAATTTGACCAGCCTCCTGTAAAGCAATCAAACTAGGGTTGTTTGCAACAAGCGCACCATCCTGGAACTTATTCCCCCTGCATTCAAAAGTGTCTAGGTAGTAGATGGCAGCAGAGGAAGCTCTTACGGCCTCCCATACAGCATTCGAAGATGATCCCATCCTGTTTATCACATCTTCACCTGAATATTCATAATTCCTAAATATAAATGGCTGTGCTGGAGAAACACTTGTTAATGTTGACACAAGGGCAATTTTTGGAACATCCAATGCACTGGTGTCGATCAAAGACTCAATTTTGTATGAACCTACTGGGGGTATATGACATTTCTCTCGGAGCATCTGTTCGTATATTACTGTGTCATGTTTACAGCCCACCACCACTGCTCTGACATGCTCTGTTTTCATATGCAAGGATCTGTAAAACACGCTCATCCAAGATTCATCATTCTCAGAGCTGTGAACCGGACGTTGGAATACTTTTCTTCCAAGTTCTTTATATACAGCCTCACATTCACTGAGACTCATTCCTTTCAGCATCAAAGCGACTGCTAGCAGAGCACCAGTCGATGTTCCGACTACCAGATCAAATAGATCTCGGAGGGGTCGTTTAGCTTCAAGTTCAATCAGGCGCAACAACCTGACAGTTGCTAAACCCTTCATCCCACCTCCATCGAGAGACAGAATTCTCTTCCCTTTCGAAACGATCTGCCTCTGAATCTTCTCTGAAGAGATATCATGTAGTCCCAAAGATGAAAGGAGCCTCCTAGATGCCAGGTACAAATCATCCTTAGTTGACTTATTTTGTCTGTCTGCTACAATGCCTCGAATTGCTTCAATGAATCGCCGATCTTCAAATATTCGGCTTTTGCCGTCTTTGTGTAAAGCAAGATTTCCTAAAACTTTTAATAGAGCAACCTTTGTCGAGACTAAATTTCCAGGGTAGTCAAGGGATGCCAGTGACCAATCTATCAACCTACTATCAAAAGAGTTTTTGAAGGAGCAGAATCGAGTAGCTATCTCTATTGTGTTCAAGCTTTCTATTTGCCTCTGGTCGCTCCACTTTAATAATGAAAAAAGCATCTCACCGTGATCTCTGAGAATGTTGTTGGCTGTCAACCTGTCGTTTTCACATAGGATACTGAGGATTTTACAAGCACTCGTTACCAGTGACGCATTCTCACTCAATGTCATCAAAGCAACTTTGCTCAAAGTTTGATCGCTGTTCAAAAAAGCGGCTCTGTAATCAGCCGATCCCAGCATAACTCGAATACCTTCAATAACAAGCGGATGATGATTCGAGCCTCTCAAAGCCAGGTTGTAAAATTCTTGAATTGGGTCTGACTCTTTGGCACCGAAGAAGTTTATTACTAGAGATTTAGATGATTGCTTAACGTCAAAAGAGCATAGAACCTTGATGCTGCTATCGTCATCTAATTCAATCTCAACTCTGCAAAATGATATTTTCTTTAGTTTCACACAAGAGGATATATCTGGGAAAGATTCAAGAGGATTGTCATCCAGCAATAGCAATGCGAGATTGATCAAATTTTTGAACGAGATTAAGATACTGGCCAATCTATTCGAGCTAAGATCTAGCACTTGTAGGGATTCACATTTGCTCATTTCTCCAGGCAAAATAGTCATCATATTTTCCTTTGCCAGTAAAGATTTAAGATTTCTTGCCAGGCCAATTTCTCTTGGGAGAATTGCCAGTTCATTTCTACTCACATCTAAATGTTCCAAATTCGTGAGAGAAGATAATACCTCTCCAGGCAGACTGGATATTCCTGATCCAGACAGATCTAGCTTTTTCAGACTGGAAAGTGCCATCAAGTTTTCGGCACAGAGTAAAGATTCCACATCCTCGTTGGAACGAAGAGTTTCAACTTGCATGAAATTAAGAGAAGTCCATAGAACATTGCGGAGAGCACCGGGGATAGATCCACAGGTCGGAGAAACCACTCGAACTCCCTCAAGAACCACAGTTGAACTGTTGCCCGAGTCTCCACTCCTCAGGACTGAAGCAAGAATGCTGGTTTTATGAGCATCAAGAATATCTAATTTTGAGACAGAATCTGTTATGGCAGTTACCAACTGTGACGAATCCGAGAGGGTTTCCAAAGAAACTTGGACGCTGTATTTCGTGACTTTTGTCGCCCTACACAGAAAGCCATCTCTATTATACGAATCCCGACACGCTTACATGAATATATGTAGATTAAATTACCTGTCTGGAGATACTGCAAGATCTAGACAGAGGCTACAAGTTGGTAGTTTTCTACTCGGCGACCAGAACATTCAAGCCTCGGTCACCCAAGTCCTACCTTGCAACAAATTTGCAGCACTTATTGAAATCAAATGCTAAATTACACATAATAATAACTATAGCTTTGCTGTAGAAGATCTGGTCAAACAATACCAGCAGGTAACTGAATTACTCCTGAACCTTGGGCAAATGATTTCACATAGATGTAACAGAAGTCAGCCAGGATAAATGTCTGAACAATTTCAGATACAAGTACCATTATTGGCCACATTCCACTTCCTAGAGCTTTGAAAATGAACTTATCACCCTCCAAAATTTGTAAAATCCAGTGCGAGCAGGCAATAAACCTTGACAGCCCTAGAGCAAACACATAATGCGCTGTGAACTTTTCAACCGCTCCAGATTTCTGCATCATTCTCAATTGAGGAAGCACTGATATAGCCTCTAAGTAGACGCAAAATGCCCAAAGAGTTCGAAGCAAAAAGTTGTGCCTCGTAGAAGGATGAATCAGTAATGCTATCAGAAAGCATGGAACAAGGACCATCATATGGTGCATAGTATCAAATTCTTTTTGGTACGTCGACTTAAGAGGTCCTCTTAAGCAATAAATCACTCCTCCTGTTGCTCCAAGAGATAATAGATCGAGAAAGGTGTGCACATCATATTCCATTACAAAACTACAGAACAGGCGACAACCCAAGAAAAGAGCTGTCAACTCCTGGCTGGCCAATGAGAGTCCTGCACGCATCCAAATAATTCACTATCAGTCATTATATCAATTATAATCTCGTATTGAAGATACATACCACCACTATTGCGTTGATTCAGTAATTTATATCCAAGAACTAAAATTCCACAAGCGTGAACCACCTCAGAGATAATAAAGAGTGTGTCATGGTCCTCTATTACAAAGTACATCAGTACGAGGGCCTACATGGAAAGAAACAAGGTCAGTTATATACTCACAGTGGCTTGCGATCAGCAAACGTAGCAACATGATCGTTTAGGATACAGTTGACGTACTAAGAGAGCAGCACTGATACCAGCAATCATACGCTCTGTGTGACTCCTAGCCTTGAACCATCTGCAAAAAAATAGATTTGCATCGGTGAAAAATACAATTCATGCTTTCAAACTTATATCAAGCCACCAAATAGGCAAAATACCACTCGTCAAACCTGCGCGTACTTGATCAACGTCAACAGTGGATCGATAGAGGCTTTCTTGGAAGGATCATCATCGTAGGAGTTGTTATATGCCTGATTACTATTCATTCCATGAAGATTACCCGAATATTGAGCTTGATGGTTGTAAGGCTGCCGATACATGGTTGTTAGTAGTCACACTGTCTGTTCCCTTTTCAGAAATTTCTTACATCAATTCACTCTAAATTGCCGTGCGGAATGAGAAAGCATCTATTTTATTGAGAATTTAAATCCATAAAAGCAGTCAGGACCAGTTGTTTTTAGGGCTGTCGTCAGCGACAACCATTTACACTGTTGACATTGATGTCAACATCAGTGATGATCAGTGTCATAGCATTCAGGATCTTCCCGAGATATCCAATTCAGGACCTTATTGATACTAGGTGGTTCAAGATAAGAAACAGAGAAACAAGACAATTTACCAGTGTCATCTTTGCTACAATTCTTGAGAAATGCCCCCAGACGCTGGTCAGCCTTTCCTCCATGGTCAGAACACCAAAGATCCATCTTATTGAGGACCAAAAGAGTAGGTAATTCGAGGGATCTCGTACTCTCTGCAAAATTTTGCACGATATCGTATGATAGAACATTGTTTCTGCCTGGCTGACTTTGTGTATTTCTTTTAGAAGAAAAGTCAACGTATCTAGAAACCGCGTACCTTTGAAATCAGAAAACTCCTGATAAGCTTCGTCATATCTATCAATATTGCTGCTGTCTAGAATAAATACAAATTTCGTAGCATCATCGTAGTAATGTCTCCACATTGGTCTGATTGAAGGGCTTCCTCCAACCTCTAATAGAGAAATATTATTGGGAGAGGCTAGCTGTGAGACGTTAAGCCCAAGCGTGGGGTGCGTCTTTCCAATTTCGACACAAATCTCTTGCTTTTGTGACAAAAGTATTAAATTTTGGATTAAGAAAGATTTTCCCGCACCATCTAGCCCGAGAAACACTATCCTTTCTCGTCTACCTACTGGCGTTAAAGACTCAACCGTCCCAGCAATCAACGAGAACATTAGGCTCGATCCTCACAGGTATTGCGGATTGCAGTATTACATCATATTGTAAGACTATCTGATTATTATGACAAAAGATATTGGAATACATCCGAGAGAGCAGTATTCATTTTTCAGTTTTGGCACACTTGGCCTCTTGCTGATCACCAGGTATCTCTACCTGCGCCAGCTGGCGCTTTCCTTGCCGTCCACGCAAGGCAGATCCATCTTGAGTTGGGTCCATTGAAGGATAAAGTTTAGAATCTTCACTGGGGAGTGAACCAGCCTGAGTAGCCTCATTTACTGATCCAGATTCTTTCTTCTTCCTAGGATTTCCCCACAAGATAGACATGCTTGCACCATGCAAAACCAACTTATTCCCTAGTTTGAGCATTGCTTCTTCTGCATCTTTCCTATTTCTAAAAGTAACGAAAGCACAATTCCTCGAGGGAATTTTCTTCACAGACTTCAACTCCCCGTAGACGTACATAGCACCTCTTATGTCACTTTCTGACACTTCATCACCAACTCCACCAACGAACAGGGTCGTGATACTCCTATCTTCCGGTGGTTTGACAACATCTTTCATCTTTGAAACCTTTTCAAGTATCTTCTTTGCCACAGGATCGTTCGTTCCATGATATCTATCCTGAATGTTTTGCTTTGAAAGGGCTTGGTTGCTTTCCTCTGGCATTTCATGCCTATAAGGACATTCATCACCCCTCTTACATTCACCTTTCACAAAGAATGAGCAAATTTTTGCCTGATTTCGCTTATAATATGGAGCTGTCCTATTAAGGCGACCAAGGATTTCATTGGCAGCAGCACCTCCAAACTTTGCCCTGTCAAAGTTTTGATTCTCTTGGATTTGATTGAGAGCAAATTCTCGACCAGCAACACTCTCCGGCAAATCTTCTTGTATTCCTAAGGCCTGATCTCGTACTTGTACTGGTAGGTTGTAATCTAGATCCAAAAGGCAAACCTGACAGACGTTTTTTGCCTTGGCTACTTCTTGACAAATAATGGTTTTTTTGTACCGAGCGTCGTTACCCGGTCTCCAGCGAAAAACTGTATAGGGTCGACCAGATATGTGGCATGTTCCCCCATATTCCATCTACATACATAGTAAGAATGATGATAAGGGTCCGCAGTAAATAAAGAAGAAAATTCGCAGCAGTGCATTCCCTAAACTTGGTCAGTTGCGATAAATAAGCAAGGACACTCACCCGTTGCATTCTAACGTATGGATTCGGGCCTAGACATGTTTCACAAACAATAGGAAAGTCACTTCGTTCCCAACCATCTGTTTCAGGGTCCTGAAGCAGACGGTGGGCCATTTTGTTTTCGCTATCTCGGAGCGAGTCGCGAGCCTTCACAAATTGTGAGCTACTTCAAAATAAGATTGAATTTATTTAAATTATATATACATTAATAACATTGATAATAAATATGCGGTAACTGAAATACAGCACCACATGCATGGAGAGACCTGGAAATATCGGTCACATGAGAATTCTCTCTTCTCTACTCAATAGCTTCCATCCTCCTCTCCTTCTTTTCCTTGTCCATTCAGCTCGAACATTAACTAACTTTGGAAGCGATGACGTTGTAAATTGGACAAGGATTGTCTCGCCCTTTGGACAGTAAAGACCATCTTGATCTTTGCTCAACACCCCAAACCATGCAGAATCTCGCCTCGAAGCTGGACGGTACAGACGGTGTACAAGAGTGAAAGTCCTCTCACCTCGGTCACCTTTCGTCACCAAAGCTATGGGTTTTTCGTCAAGTATAGAACCCCAAGTCACATGGCAGGCCTCTCTTGGCAACGACTTGGTAGCAGAGACCTCTTTTCCAGCACGGCCTTTCGCAGCTGTTCTTAAAATTGTGTTCAATCCACCTGCATTAAGTCGTTTTGATTTATTCTTTGATCCTGGTGGTCTACCGCGCCTTTTGATGCCCAAATTACTCGATGGTATGTCCTGATCTTGACTCTTGTTTCCACAGCCAGCACTCCCAGAATCTGATTGATCGTCAGCATCTGCAATCTCATTTTGATCAGACGAGGCATCAGTTGAATAGGATGATAACAATTTGCTCTCTGTCAGGCTATCTGAGCTCAATTCTTCCGATGATGTGTCATACAAGCCTGGAAAGAAAATTGACATATCAAGGCTGACACTGTCACACAGGGCACCGCACTCACAATATGAGCAGTTTTTTCCAATGTCTAACCAATCGGGCAGTGCAAAGTTGACAGCTTCTGCACAATTGAATCCCAAGTTGAAACCTGCATGGTATGCTGATGCATTCAGCACAATGAAATCTCCAGGTTCTTGTATGGCCTGGACATAATTTATATTGAAAGTCCGCAGAAGAGAAGGAGAGATCATGATGTTCTTATGTCGAAGGAAATCTGGACAATCAGATGCAAGTTCTGGAAACAATTGCTGTGCCATTGCGTCAAACTTATCCGATTCACTAGGAGGAACACAATACCAAATTTTTGGAGCGCCACTGTGCAGGAAATTTATAGAATAAAGATCAAGATCCTCCTTGTGCCAAGCAAAAAATGCCTTCCACATCCCAAAATACGTCATTGGTGTCGTGACGCCAGCAATATCTGGTACCTCGTATTCTTTGAACAAGCAACCAAGCTTCTTGAGGTTCCAGCCCCATGGCACTTCTTCATCAAACAAGCTAACTGGAGTATCCGCACCATAAATTGGAGGATTCATGGTAATACTGCTCCAGAATGATCTTTCCATCATTGTGTCTCCTGAGTTTTTCCTCGTAGGTGGCGATCTGTTAGGATGTGTTGCCATTGTAGCATAAGATGAACCCGATAAAGGCTTCTGCTCCTCAAGGATGCACATGTAGGCTCCACTTCTACCAAAGACATGCTGCTTGATCGGCGCCCCGATATTCACTTTTGAGAATTCATAATCTCCTTTCCTTGGTTTCCAACCTTGTGGTGGGACAACTCGAAAGCACGGACAGTCAGGATTCTGCTCGAAAATACCTTGGACATAGTCTTTGAATGGTTTCGAAAACTCTTCTCTTGAGGGGTTCACTGTCATACAGAGTCTTCCTTTTGAGCCTATTCTTTCAGCATCTCTCTCACTGCCACAGTGCTCAAGCGTACTCGTCGGACTCTCCGGAGCATTCTCTTTCTTGGACATTGTATCTTGCTTTTCTCCACCGACCCTTCCAGAGGTCCAAGCGACCATTTTTACCTTATCTAGCTATGTATATTTAATATAAATATCCAAATATTGTTTAACAAGTACGCTGCCTTGAAACTACACGCCCAGTCCGCTTTGCCCCTTGGATGTTTCGCGTTGGAATGAAGCACTTTTGAAGTGATTAAATGCGTGCGAAGAACTCCCTATGGTTGCCTATTAACTGAAAACAATACTTTATGAATAAACGTAGTCAAATATCGCGATACTATTAAGTACTAGTCCGTTGAAAACATCCGCCGAAAGGAGTGGTTACAACCAACTTTTTTGCCTTCAAGAACAGATTTACTCAATATATCTCTTGAATCGCAAAACTATCATGTGTTTTTTACAGATTGTTTTATGTTTATAACGCCGTGGATACGTAGGACCCGTAGTATACAGATGAAAGACATGTCACGTGGCCCGGGACTCCACGTCGAGGTTCTGCACCTTTACAATTTCAGATGTGAGGTACCTGAGATGTCAGGTCTAGACCGGTCGAGTGCCACTACACGGTGTAGTCTACCTGGAAAGTCACATATGGTCTGGGTACACTCACTCTGCATTAATTAACACATCTACGTCAGCGACTAGAAATATACCATCTGATTTTGATGAAGAATTCTGAAAACCTGGATACAACGATTTTGCATAAACTTTCCATGTATCGGATCAGAATTCTGTCCATGCAAGTTCATGTGGCCAGTACCATGGTATGACGTCAGCAGACCCACAAAGGATGTTTGATTTCTCGAGGAAAATCGTACGATACGCGTAGACCAGAAAACCTACTACTAGTAGTACTACGGGGAAATATCCTCTTCATATTTTTACAATAATAAATAGAGTACAAAAATACTGAAATAACAATTGCCATTCAAGACTGCCGACATGCAAAGATCATTCTCAGCAGCGATATTGCTGCTCGTTTTGGCTTGGAGCAGTAGTAGCGCGTTTGTGTCAGTTTGTGGACAAGAGGAAAACAACAGCGCCGATGTCATCATTATTGGAGCTGGGATGGCAGGAGTGACAGCTGCGAGAGAATTGAAGGAGAGAGGAATCTCTTCCATCATCTTGGAAGCGAGGGATAGAGTCGGAGGAAGGACCTACAGTGTGAACACTAGTTATGGACCTGTTGATACTGGGGCGATGTGGATTCATGATAGCAAAGAAGGAAATCCCTTGTATGACTTTACCATCGATAATGGTGAGGGAGTTTCAAGATTGCAAAACTACAATAGCGGCACCGTCTACACGGCTGATGGATCCAAAGTTCCAACAGAGGAGATAATTCGAGCATTTGCATCAATGGGTAATTTCCGGAGAGAAATAACCGCGATACAAGACGCACATAAAGAAGATTCATCTATACCCGATGTCTCCCTTTATGATGTTTACGAAAATTACCTGAAGACCTCAAAACCTGAAGAATCCTTGATTCCTGTGACAAATCAACAGGTCCATGCCAACTACCAAGTGCTGCTGAATGGTAATCTGACCGATTTGAGCACCCTGAGATATGGTGATGCGAAGACATTGCCCGCCCTAGATGTGTTCCTCTTCAACGGTTTCGATGTACTAGTGAAAATTCAAACCCCAGGTCTCGACATTCGACTGGAGAATCCTGTCAAATCTGTAGTGCAGACAGATTCAAGCGTCACAGTGACAAACACGGCCGGTCAGAACTTCACCGGAAAATACGTTTTAAGCACAGAAACTCTTGGGTGTTTGAAGGCAAAATCAATCGAATATAATCCTCCACTGCCTGTAGGAAAACAATTGGCTATTGGAAGGATGGGAATGGGCACATTTGATAAAGCCATTTTGGTCTTTGACCAACCATATTGGGACGACACTGACTTCATTCTGCAGACCATGAGTGATCTTGCAGGTGAGTGGAAAGTCTTTTTGAATTACGAGGCTGTGTTGCAGAAGCCTGTGTTGGTAGCTTTGAATGTTGCAAACACTGCTAGAAAGATTGAAAAGATGACAGATGAAGAGATCAAATCATCTGTCATGGATGCGCTCCGCGTGATCTATCCAGAGATTCCAGAACCTGACGAATTTTATGCTACAAGGTGGTATGAGGATCCTTGGTCTCGTGGAGCTTATAGCTACTATGCAGTGGGCAATAAGAAAGATATTACCGAAGAGATTGCAAAACCATTTGAAAGGGTTTATTTTGCTGGAGAGGCAGCTAGTACTAATCCAGGTACTGTTTTGGGAGCATACCTCAGCGGAAAAGATCGCGCAGAAGAAATATCCAAACTTTTCTGATGTGTCGACACACATGTGCGACGTCGCATGTATTGCTGAAAAATGTCTTGCATTAATAAATGATTCGTTGGCATGTATTGTTTGTAATTGTATATATTTTCATCAGTCAGAGTTTGAGATATCATTAAATCAATGTAATATCAAAGCTACCGAGTATTGTATTCAAGAAAGGTTCTGTGAGTACCAGTTCCATGGGTCCACTGGCAATACCCTTTCGACGTCTCTGCATTATTAATCCTTGTTCTAGAAGAACTCCAATGGCAAATCTCATCCTCTTACTCTGGAATTCTGGTCTGTTATCGTACAAATCAGATATTTCCATCCGAGTCATCGGAACCCCATGGTTTTCTCTAAGGGATCGGTAAATGAGCTCAGCAAGGTCTGAAACATTCCTAGATCCCCTAGTATCCCTTGGCGGTAGCAAGTTGGGGGCATAAAAGCTCGAGTCTCGAAGCAACCAGACTTTTGAAGGCACAGAATGATATTTCCAAGATGGCTCACTGCGAACAAATGCAGCTTTATTAGACGATATTAGCGCCTTGGCCGCGATTAATTCTGCAGACTCCACACCAGACCTCGCTGCCCAGGCATTGAACACAGATGGTTCCAGAGCTCCATAGTCTGAGGCCCTCAAGAGTAAAAGCAAACTTACAGCGCAGCTTTGGACTCTCTCCTTGGACAAGGACGTCAAATTATCCACATCAAAATCAATCTTCGGCTCAAGATGATCTTGGGAGTCTACAAGGGCCTGAGTGAGCGCCTCATCAATGGTGGAGTCGCAGGTCCATTTCCTTGACAGAAAGAAAACACTCCTGCAGTTACTCCTGATCGCCTTTTGCCTCCACAGATCGTGTACATTAGAAATTTTATTATCAGAAACTTTCTCAAGAGCCATTGCACTCATTGTAGTTTCGCCAGCCAAGCAATCAGAGTTACTTTTACATGCTTCATCTGCGTCAGTTTGGATGCTATTTGGCCCAAATACGTGATCATTTCTTCCTGTATCGATTCTCTTTTCATGGCGCCTCATTGTTCTTTCTGCAACAGCGAGGGACTGCTGCTCTCTTTTCCAAGCATGCCATGCCATGTGCCATTCTCTCTCCCTCTCCATTTGCTGCTCCCAGGCAAGCTCTTTGGTTGCAGCAAAATTTCCTAAAGCAACCTGCTCAGACCCATCGGAACACAGATCAGAAATTTCACTCTCATTCTGCAATAAAATCTCAGATGCTCGACTCTTTCTCTCTAACCACGGTATGAACTCCTGAGCATACCATGCATCAATGTATGCATCATACATTTCTTTTGTGGATCCTAAATAGTTCAGATAGTCCTCCAAGCTCGAATTTACCACCATATCAAATAAGTATCTGGTAATATATTCATTGGATTGCTCAGAAATACTCTTCGCTAGGTGTTCGGCGAATACTATCCTAGGTGCAATCAATGCGCCGAGATTTGAAGAAAAAATTCTTGGCTCAGAGGCAATTTCATTCATATTCAGTCCAGTATGCTCAGCAAGCCAATCCACTTTTATTTGCATCACCTGTTTGTTAGTTTCTAAAATCGACGGATCCACTTTTATTAAATTGACAACTGACTTACGAGATAAACCTTTCCCTGTCCAAAATGCTACACCTGATTGAAGTTTGGACGCATTCCCAGGTTTAAACACACTTGGATGACCTTTGACGATATCAGCCATTTCATGTTCATCCAAACCAAGATCTGATAGATATGCCAATGTAGGCAATATATCTTTGTCAACATCCAGGAAAAAAATCTCAGGGTATGCGCGAATGACGTCCGAAAGGGAAGAATCATCAAGTTCCAAAAGATGTAGGCAATCTACAATGGCCTGTATGGATATCTGATTAGATAGCAGTCCCGGATGTTTTGATATAATGTATGCCACATCATGTTTGCAAATATGGCAGCCGTATAAAAGTGCTTGTAAAGCTTTCCACGCGCTACTAGGGGTCAATGCTCTATCTGATGCTTGGGCTATTGCTTGACTAATTGACAGTTTTTGCTTATTTGTGAGGGGTACCAAACGCTCTACGACAGCAACAATTGAAATAATTCGATTTGCCTGATATATTAGTGAGGATTTAATGTTATTCCCATGAGAGAAAACATTCTTTGATTCGTCAAGAATACCTACGCTGTGACTCTTGAGTACCCGATCAGATGTTGAAAGGGCTTCCCTCATTGCTGCAGCACGAACTCGGCTCGGCGGGGTCCTCGATGTACTACTCAATAAAAAAATTCTTTCTCTACCGACCAAATGTGTAATAGTGTCCTCCAAAAACGGCAAAGCATCTCCATTTGGCTGAGACCCAGGAGGGCAGTTTTTACCATGCCACAAATCCACCTTGTAAGTTTCTAATGCCTTCGTCAGACGGCTTATGGACTCTGGCTCTTTCCATGGAGGATGAGTCAATATATTGAGCCCATTGTAAGCATTGTCCTGTTTTTCCCGCGTGGAATTTCGCAAGGACAACACCCCAACTTCTTGCACCAAAGCTCTTCTCAAAGGAGCACCTGGGGCCGGAAGCTGGCTATTTGATGTATCATTGCTATATGATCTCACTCCAATACAATTATGAATGTGGAAAGAAGAATGATAATCGTTTTCACGAATGCATTGTTCCTTAATTGTCAACCACGTCCTTGTAGCCAAAGAGAGCACACGGCTATCATTTTTTCTCATAATTCCATTTTATATTCACAAATGCATAATAATATCAAAGAAAAGTTTACTTTTTTCATGGAAGTCTGAGCAGATATGGCTTGGCTTTGGACCCTTTGAACATTGACAAACCTTGATGTCATTCACACGTTCAGAGATACTTCATGACAGGCGTCTGAACCTTTAAATTGGTATAAAAAGAAGATATTATTCATTTCTTTTCATCTGGTACTTGTATTTTCTGACAAATAGGTTTAACCTTGTAATACAAGATGCTTGTAAACTTTAAGACTGTGAAAGGAGAGAGCTTTCAACTGGAGCTTGCTCCAAGTGACACGGTATGTCTATTTTTCTTAATGACTGTCGTATCATAGTTTCTAGATGTTTGTTGTGGCCCATACGTGGGCTGATAGGGCAGGGGAACAATACTTGATCAAGTCGTGATTTTCTAAACTGGTATCGTCACTGTCCTCGTAAATCGTTTCGACGTCATTTCCAACATGGAAATATTTTTTTATAGATCCTAGCCGTGAAAAAGGGAATCGAATCTCAACGAGGACAAGACTTGTTCCCAACGGATTGCACCAATGTCATCTACCAGGGGAAAATTTTAAAAGATGAGGCCTCCCTGGAAGAAAGCGGGGTGACCGAGAAGGGTTTCTGCGTGGTGATGGCAATGAAAAAAAAACCAACACAAGGGGATGTGGCAGTAAAGGATCAAAAGAATGAAACTCCTGGAGGTAGTGCACTTGGAACTGCAATAACGCCGGCTGCCCCAGTGAAAGCTTCTGGTGGGGATACGACTGAAGCAGAGAAAGAGAAAGAAGAATCCTATAAAAATGCAGCGTCAGAGCTTGCCACTGGGGATTCCTTGAACTCAAAGATTGAGCAGATAATGGAGATGGGTTTTCCTAGAGATGACGTAGTGAAGGCTTTGAGGGCAGCATACAACAATCCAGATAGGGCAGTGGAATACCTGATGACTGGCATACCCGAGAGTATTGTTGCGGAGCAGAATGCTCCAGTGGCTACGGAAGAAGCCAGAGCGGAACAGCCTAGTGCTGCCGGAAGTGATGGACAACCTTTCAACATGTTTGCACCCCAGCAGGGTGGTAGTGCTGGGGGGAGTGACAGTTCTCTTGCTTCACTCAGGAACAATCCTCAATTCATGACATTACGTGCTCTTGTGAAGCAAAATCCACAACTTTTAAGTCCAATGCTACAAGAGCTGGGGAAAAACAACCCAGAGCTCCTTGCCAGAATCAATGAAAACCAGGAAGAGTTCTTGTCAATTATCAACGAGCCTCTAGGACCGGGTGAAGAGCAACTAGCCGAAGCAATGCAGCAATTGACTGGAGGCGATGAACAAACAGTAGAAATAGAGCTGACAGAAGAAGATTCGGCTGCAATCGATCGTTTAGTAGCAATGGGATTCGAAAAAGATGCATGCATAGAAGCATTTTTGATCTGTGACAAAAATGAAGAAGCTGCTGCAAACTTTTTACTAGAAAACTCATGATGTTCAGATCATTCATTGTGATTAATATTTTGATCATTGTTTTCCCGTTAAAATGATAAAACTTATGATAGAAACCATGCAAAATGCGCCCAGAATCCTGGCAGCTTTTTCACTCAGCGTATTTTCATAACGATAATCCAGGGACATCTCCCTCGGTTCAACTGAAGGCACCTTCAAAAGCCACTCTACATAGTCAGATCCCCCAAATTTATCGAATTGATTCTCAGCAGTCCCTGATACCAGTAAATGCTTGTATCTGTGTGTAGGCGGCATGGGTTGTGGGAGCAGCATCCACTCTGAGGAAACAAACGCCTCACAGTTTACCCTCTGCCCCGTTTCCAGGAGACAGACATCTTTAAGGAAACATATTTTGTATCCAATTTCTGTCTCCTGTACCTTTTGAAAATCTTCAAATGTCATTTGATGGACAACGCCAAATGGTTTGGATTTACAAAGTTCTGAGGATACAGAGCCCTGTGTCTTGACCAATGTGGCAAATGCAGACCTATGTTGAAATGAAATTGCAATCGTATCATCAACAATTCTTGCTGGGTATGAAATAATTGGACTTAAATCACGCCTCAAAAGCGTCTGCTTGGCCATATTTGCACCGTAGCTGAATAAGAAGACATTTTCTTTTCTTGAAGGAACCATGATACAGTCCTCGTTTGAGGACCTCAAAAGACTCGCCCACAGTCGTTAGTGTTTGTCTCCAGTTGTAATGGTCTGAAGTAAATTAATTCAAGGTATAAAAAAAAATGGTGTCTGTACCAATGGTACAGAATTCCATTCAATTCGACCTGAAATAGGTTTGTTTCAAAACAAATTTGCAAGTTTCTGTTTGAATTCAAAACACCGTCAAACGGTTTTGAAACAGTACGTCTATTTCCACTCAATGAAATCTAAATATTTATAATCCAGAAAAAGAATGTGAGACAGAGTTTAGGTACCAGCGCTACATACATGATATCATATTCATGGGTACTGCCGGCAGTGGCGTTGCAGACACTTGGATACACAAAGTTCGTTCAACATGTTCATTCAACTCCACAGCTAATCAGTATTGCTACCTGGCAGCTTCTCTCCAAAAAAAGCAATGCAACTCAGTAATGATCATTATCACAAGGAGATACGCGAATCACTGATGAGTCATCAATTTTGATGATTCCGAAATGGAAGAACTACATTCCAATGGTTGGGTTAACTCATCAAGGGTTTTCAAAATAAATCTTGAAAAATGCGAGCAAAGCTTGAATAATGCATGTTGAGAAGATAAGGTCGTTTAGAAGTATCCAATATTCGCAACAAGGGCAATTGGTTGAATTCACGGAACCGTCAACGACGTCGTTGAAGACATTGGACGAGTCCTTTTGAAATTTGAAATTTTAAAAGTGATTGATGGTCAATATTGACATTAATGGACCCATGTAGCTCCATCTGCAATCATGGCGATGTACTTATCACGATCAATTGATATCTTGAAATATAGTAAAATAATCACTCCGACTTCGTATCCAGGAATCGGGAATATTTTGAAGTCGTCTTTTTCATCGGCAAAACAGATCATGGCTGGGCTGGAAAAAGTTATCCTAGGAATGGGTATGTGTTCTTTTGTTTGGACATGAGTGCCGATCAATTTATGGTATAGATAACGGAAGTGTTATTCGCACGATAAATATAACTGCCTGCGATTTGATGATGCTCTCTGACATGCAGGGAATCCCCTCCTCGACATTTCTGCTGTCGTTGATCAGGCGTTGTTGGACAAATACAAGGTGCGATGATTGAGTATTCTATTCTATTATTTGCTTGACTATTAATCCATGGTATCATCTCTTATGGATTTTGCTTGCAGCTGAAGCTTGGAGACCAGATTCTTGCAGAAGAGGCTCACCAGCCACTGTACAAGGAACTTGAGGATAAGTATAAAGTGGAGTATATTGCCGGTGGAGCAACTCAGAACACGATTCGTGTCGCTCAGTGGATGCTCCAAGTTCCTGGGGCGACCACATACATGGGATGTGTTGGCAAGGACCACCATGCTGATCTTTTAAGTGAGGTGGCTGCCAAGGATGGGGTGGATGCAAGATATCACGTGGATGAAAGCACGCCCACCGGAACGTGTGCTGCGTGCATAATGGGAGGAGAGAGATCTCTGGTAGCTAATCTTGCAGCTGCAAACAATTACAAGATTGATCACCTCAAAAAGCCAGAGAATTGGTCTGTGGTAGAGGCGGCAAGAGTGATTTACTCTGCAGGATTCTTCATCACTGTTTCCCCCGACTCAATGCTGAGTGTTGCCAAGCACGCTGCTACCAATAATCAGTATTACTGTCTCAACATCTCGGCGCCATTCCTGTGCGAAGTTCCACCATTCAAGAAGACAATCATGGATCTGATGCCATATGTTGACTTTCTGTTTGGTAATGAAAATGAAGCAAGAGCTTTCGCCAAATCCGAAAACTGGGATACTGAAGATATATCCGAAATTGCTTCAAAGGTGAGTAAGTATCCTAAAGAAAATGGATCCCGGGCTCGTGTCGTTGTCTTCACACAAGGAAAGGATCCAACCATTGTCGCCACCAATGGAAAAGTATCCTCATTCCCAGTCACTCTTGTACCTTCTGAATTGTTGGTAGATACAAATGGGGCCGGAGACGCTTTTGTCGGAGGTTTTTTGTCTCAACTGGCAGCAGGAAAATCCATTGATGAATGTGTCAGAGCTGGTAACTTTGCTGGTGGTGCTATTGTGCAGCAGTCTGGAACCCAGCTCCCAGAAAAACCAGAAGGATGGAAATGGTGCTAAAAGTTTCATCTCATAAATATGATAACAATCGTTACTAAAACATGTAAGCTGAACGTTATTGTATCGATCAATCAATCAAACCATGACTTGCACCAATCCAGACACCTATGTAGTGCCAACCAGTCCCTTTGCCGCCACCATGCAGCACACTATGAAAGACCCTGCGAGATTTGTTATTTCGGACAGCTGAAGATTGCTTTTGAGAGCATGATACACACTGAGGAAAATAGCGCTGTCGCACGTCAGAAAGAGGCCTGATGCCAAGGGTCTGCATAGTCCTTCTGAATCCTGAATTTCTGTACATTCTATCAACTATTTGTGTGAGCATCGCTTCTGTTCTTTGTATAACGTGCTTATTTGGGGGCATATGATCACCAATTACCATCCCTTTTCGACTTCCACAATGATGGCACCCATCTCTCCTAAACATGCGGATCAGCTCCCTCCTTTTTTCGTCTGTGGCATATTGCATGCCAGCGGCAGGTATTGATTCCTTTGCAATGGCCCCAACTTTATTGAGATCACTCGGCATTATGGTTCTAAAGCTACCTCCTACTATTTTAAATGCCGTGACTCCAAGAATTACGTCCATGAGTGCCCGATTTTTGTCAAATGATGTGACGACTTGCTCAAATATCTTGAAATATCCATCCAGTTTCTTTGGTCGAGCAGCGTAAGCCTGAAAGCAGGCTTCGGATGCTTGACCAGCCGCAACAGAAGCAACCCCAACCCCAACCATTCCTCCTAGGCTTCCTATAGCAGGAGAAGCACAAGATATTCTCAGTGCAGCCCCTACGCCCTGTGACAGAGCCAAACCTGCAGTGTAAGAGCCCATACTCACTGCAGACTGCAGCAAGAAGGGCACTGCAGGCCTCATGAAATTTCGAATTTCATTAATAAATTCCCTGAAACAGTACGTTAGATTAGAATGACACATAATGGAACAGCACCAAACGGTTGCACAACCAACGACGTACTCAGTTCTCGAAGCCAGGATCTCATACGTATTCTTTTTCCTTCCCATTGATCATATATTGATGTAATATATAATAAAATGATAATAAATGCGATAGATTCACATTCCTGATGATTTGAAAACCAAATCTAAAGAATCGTCTCTGCGCAAATCTGCGAGAGGCCTCTAGAGGCACTGCCTTCGACCATCAACAATTTTTGATTGGGAGAAAACAGACAACAGCTCTCATACACATATACAATTATTACAACCAAAATTATTTAGGATACATTCAAGTAGGTTTACACGATGGATATGCTACCGGATAGGTTCGATTTGGTAAGTCTACAAGGATGGTAACTGCAAGTCTCCTTCTATGCTATCTGGTTTGTTTTGGTTTACACTATTTTATGATTCAAATGTAGATTAGAGATATCGGAAGTGGCAATTTTGGGGTTGCGAAGCTTATGAGGTGTAAACGGTCCGGTGAAGAAGTGGCCATTAAATTCATCGAACGAGGGGACAAGGTACGCAGTTGTTTATTTGATCATTGGAATTCGTCCAAGTCTATCAACTGAGAATAAAATTTAACCGTAGATTGATAAGAATGTGGAAAGAGAGATCATTAATCACAGGCAGCTATCTGGACACCCAAACATTGTGAGATTCAATGAAGTGTTCCTCACGTCCACGCACCTAGGGATTTCGATGGAATATGCATCCGGAGGAGAGCTTTTTGATCGCATTGTGAGGGCTGGAAGATTTTCCGAGGATGAAGCTCGATACTTCTTCCAACAGTTAATATCTGGTGTTGAATGGTGTCACAGGGAAGGTGTGTGTCACAGAGATTTAAAGTTAGAAAATACACTATTAGATGGTAGGCCTGCACCTCGTTTAAAGATCTGTGACTTTGGATATTCGAAATCTGCTATTTTTGATTCACAGCCGAAGTCTACTGTCGGAACGCCTGCATACATTGCCCCTGAGGTACTGTCTAGAAAGCAATATACTGGTGAAATTGCTGATGTGTGGTCATGTGGAGTGACGTTGTACGTGATGCTTGTTGGTGCATATCCTTTTGAAGATGCAAACGATCCCAGAAATTTCAGAAAAACAATACAAAGGATTATGGGGGTGCAGTATTCATTCCCAGCAAACCTCCCTCTCAGTAGGGAATGTCATGATCTCATGAGCAAGATATTCGTAGCTAATCCTTCTAAGAGAATTAGTTTAGCAATGATTAAAAAGCATCCCTGGTTCATGAAAAATCTACCTCCAGAACTAGGTGAGAAGGAGATGGCAGCTATCTTAGAATCACGCTCCTCAACCATGCAGCCCGTGGACGAAATCAAAAGGTTAATACACGAAGCTAGAACTAGACCAAATCAGATTAGTACTGGATCTTTCAACGAAGATGAATATATGGATGGGGAAATCGACATGGAAACCGAGCTGTTGGAATGATACAGGATCTCTTTTAACCATCAAGATAGTGAAGATCTAATAATTTTAAAGCATTTCCAACGTTGTAAATTTTCTCCCTGTAGCAGTTCTTCCCAAGAGTCACCACTTGCCTCAAACAAGGCAGCATCACCATTGCTCAAGTGAATCGAGTCCATGGCCAGCATGCTTGCTGCTTCCTCCCAGCCTTTGTTGTGCCCTAAACACAAGACACATTTATGATCCTCGTCGGATGCTTCTACACACAGTAATTGTATCAAATGCGGTAGCGTATGGCCATCTAATTGTGATTCAGTATACAAGGAACCAAGGAAGTGCAAGTCTGCAATGTTCATCTCCTCTATGACAGATTTCATCCCTTCAAAAGTTTGCTTTGATCTCAATGAGTTAGAGCTCATCACTATATCAGGAATCCATCCAAGTGCTCTAATCTTTTCTGCTACCCTTTTGGTCGAGGCCATGCCAACATCGGTTATTGGTTGTTCATGGTCCTTAACCCCATCCAATACAGCTCGCTCAGCGTGACGCATCAGAACAATCCTCCTGTATATTTAAGATGGATTATTAAAGGAACCAGGTCGCTCATTGTCCACAGATTTTTGGAGAGAATTAGTCCCTCTGCTGTAGAACAAACATACCTTGTTTTGCCATCCTTCGCACAGCATTTAACACAGAGAACACGTCTAAATGGGTTCAAATGACTCTGTATCCTTGATTTATGTATCATATTCCCTGAATTCACCGCTGAACGACTTTCGAAGGGTGAACGGAGCTGTCCAAAAGTCCATGAAGCCATTCTCTTCGCTTTCGAATTGAAATAGATTCTAAAATGTTCCACACCAAAAAATGTAAATTCAAATGTTCATAGGTGGGAAAGATGGATGTGTTCGACGAAATCTTGATTTTGCGGGGTTCGATTTCGAGATCACTCCCCAAGAGCTCGGCAAGGGCAAGGGCTTCCCTTTCAGACAGTTTCTGTCAAGGACTCCCTCCTCTGCAGAGGTTTTACAGTACGTTTACATGCGAAGATCTATACTCCCGTGTAAGAAAGATGCAGTATCAGAAGCAATCTCGATTCATGGTCGACTAATTAAGATAGTTGACTAATCATGGCAACTACCATGGTTAACAACCGGTTGACCAGGTGATGAAAGTATTGATATCTTATTTAGGGTTACCATTTGCATCAAGTGGCCAGGGGTTTCCATTAACATCAACTGGAGTATCCAGTTTCCTTAGCTGAGGAGTAGACCATGCATAATCCTTCACAAGTGCCCATTCCACTGGCTTTCCAAAGTTCTTTTTAAAAGCATCTGTAAACGTCCTCTGAGCTTCTTTGAATTCAGGAGTAGAGAATGATAATCTTGGATCTTCATTCTTCCTCATATCTTCCAACTGTAATACATTATCACCAATTTAGATCCCAGAAACACTTCTTGGAATCGGAACAACACAACAAAAACTATTTTGCATACCTTCTTAATGTGCTGCCTCATTTCTTCCAGGAGATTCTGCGCAGTCTTATCATTTGGATCCACTTTCTTTTCAAACTCTTTCTGCAGGACATACACGTGCATGAGCTCAGGGAAACTCGTCAAGGAAACAACAACAGTGCTCGTCAACGACGTTTCTCATTTATTATTCAGTTCCCCCAGTAGAGCACACTATATAAAAAACATGATTGTATATAACGAAAGTGAGATATAACGTACCAATTTCTCAACATCCTTATCCCCAAATGAATTACCGACGTAAGAAGCCATGTCGCCGTTGACCAAATCAGTGAGTCAGGTTGACACAAAATCTGAGGACTGTGTTATTCAAATATGTGTGTACCACCAATATATATTGGTTATATTTACATATGTAAAATGTTTTGTTGATCGCCGTGTCTATAGTATGAAAATATCCACCATGGATGGCCATCCATGGATGGTCAAGAAAAAACCTATTTACACCAGACCAGAATCGCGCGCTGATTGGAAGACAGTGACATCGATAACCATTGATTAATTATTTATGTAAATGATCATGCATATGAGTATTTTATTTCAATCTCCGGAATCATCACGATAGTAACCTTCTACCGATCAGACATGAACTTGCCGAGTGTCGTTCACAGCAGTCGTTACTGCTACACCTGCCCTTCGCATCACCATTTTCATCTATGCTAGCTTACAAAAAAATCTCAGAGAGGAATGCACTTGGAGTGCTTTCATGCTCGAGGTTTTTGTCCATCAGGTTCTTTCGACACGGAACGTGCTTGTCCAGCCCAGAGCACAACTTGAATAATGAAGGAAAGTCTTATCGGTTTTACGGAGTATTGGCTGGGATAGGTTTGTGGAGTGGTTTGCTGTGCGAAGCAAACAACGATGGGAATAATATGGAGGCCAAGGGCAAACCTGCTCCCATTGAATGGACGAAGCGTCAGTTTCTGAAGTATGAGAGGCGCCTCAGGGATAGAAGCCCCCCTCACAAGGTATTCAATTACTTTGCTAACCATTCAAATCAAGAAGAAGAAAGAGTCATGAACGAGTTAGATGTTATGCGGTCACTGTATGGAGTTCTTCCTCCTCCAGGATCTTCATCCATTCGCTCGGGAAGTTTTGAGGGTGAAGAAATCATAAGCAGTTCACACGATGAAAGTGCTGAGAATGCGTTGTTATCGAAGATATCTAGATCTAAGATACCCACACTGAGAAAAGTGAGCAATGCGGATGGAAGAAGTGGCGTGAGTCTCACAGAATGGCTCCTCATTGATGTCTTGATCTCTTACCCATCAAGACATTTGTGGATTTTGTTCAAGATGATCGATGCGGACTGCAGTGGTCTAATATCGAAAGATGAGCTTTCGATACTTTTGAAAACTTTGGTAAGCTCTTCTCTGAAAAGCGACCCTGCAGATTTCGAAGAGACTGTTTCAAATATGCAGCTAGTCATGTGTGAATCACATGGCATTGATCTGCAAGGCTTTACATCTTTCTGTAGGAATTTGGAGAGAGATATCATGTATATTCATTATTTGTATTATACAGATGAAAATATGAAAATCACAGGCTACAATTTGGCGCTGAGTATGGTTGCAGCCTTTGTGAGTATTGGCAGGATCGATGTCTGCCTGGATAAGATACAGAATATGCCCTCAAAGCTACGGGATATGTATGTACGCTTTGAAGATTTTGAAGCAATGCACGAACTAATACGGAACATTGATTCTGTCATCATTGCTTGCAACCTACACAACAAAATTACAAACACAAAATGGATTGATGAGAATGCATTCAAAAAGATCTTGATGCAAATTAAAGGGGAAGCTTGGTATAGGGCACACTCGCCCATAGTCGAAATTTTGTATTTTATTTGTAGTGAGAACAGAGTAGAAATTGATGTTGCAGACCTGACAGGCATCTTTTCAGACCATGCAAATGCATCGACTCAAGAGTTTACCATGTTGTCCAAACTTCGGTGTGCTTTACAATGCCTCAGGAGGATATAGTTACGATACATCGAATGAAAAAAAAAATAATGTCATGATTTTTCATAATAGATAGCTGGCATGCCATTTGCCACTGAGATCTGTGGACCATGTCCAGTTGTTTTCCTCTACTTTGATCAGTGGCCGGATGGACTGCAATTTGTTCTTGTTGATACTTGTTTCAAACCCAGCACTTAATCTTATATCCATAGTATCATGAAGTCTGAACATGGTATGAGAAATACCGCAGAAAACATCTCCTGTCCAGATGTCTCTCTTCAAATTGTATGAATAGGAAGCCTTGACTCTCATATCAGTGCTGTTGTCAAGGGTATCTTTCCCACGAATGAGCCTTACCTTCTCCGCCATTCTGAAATGCTTCTTAGCTTTCAGGACAAGGAATGTGTCAGTGTCCGACGAATTCCCTTTCAGTCCTGCCGAGATTCGAAGTCTTGAGTCGACACCAGGTTTTCCCCTGTCGCCTTCTCCGAAACTAAGGTGCTTCAGCAAAGATCCAGAGACGCGGACATCCGCCGATGACATGTCAATAATATGCTTCACTTTCAATTCAACATTGCTGGAATGCAAAAAACTAGCCTTTCCTGATAGGCAGAGCTTTCGATCGCGATTGTCTATGAAAAGCCGGGTCTCCATGATTATATCAACGAAACAGTGTTATAACAGAAAATTTAGATTCCAAATTACGACCGATATCAGACAAATGAAAATATAACAACATGATGAAGTCCATCATTCAAATCCGCTGTGTGATCATCAGGTGGCAATGCCACCTGGAGCCTTCCATTTGTGTTCCATGAAAACTGGCTTTCTACATTGTCAACAAGGCAACTTCGGGGGGACACATCGGAATATGATAGTAAGACTCCACATCCATAGACCTCAATGCAGACCATTTGTAAGTCAATGCTCAACAAGGATGAGTTTTGCTCAGACAGTGTGTCATTAACTTCAGTCCAGTTTTGATCATCCTTGACTTTTATTCCGAGTATTGCCCCACCACCATTAAGCATTCCTTGGAGCCCTATGGGGCAGAATTCTCTCTTCCAACGATAAATTGGAGAAATAGTAATTGCCACTGCATCCCCATGATCAAGTTTGACTTCTGTGACGTCACCCAGCTTCATCTTGTCCCAGAAAATGTCATCTTCAAGTTCAAACGTCACTAAATAATCGATATTAGCCTGTTTATGAAATTGAGGCACATCAAATGGACTAATGAATGCCGATATACGGCCTGGGGTGGACTTATGAACAAGGAAGCGCCTTTTATTCCTGCTCCAAGATGATCCTTGCAAATGAAATACCCCCAAAACTGCAGAAAATCTATTTAATGTCCAAAGCTTCAGCGAGGTAAGCTCGTCCGAAGTAACATCAGTGAAAAGACAATCTAATGTGGGTCTCGCTGGCTGCATAGCTCTCAGGATTCGTCCATTCGGAAGAACCAACTTCCTCAACACAGAAAAGTCATGCCTGCCTGGCTTATCTGAAACATATACAGGGCCACCACTGATGGCTCGAGCAACGGCATGTGCTCTACTTGCGATATGATCAGATTGAAACATATCATAATCTGGAATGACGAGCGGAGATAGAAACAAACCGTTGTATGCACATGCTACTATATGAGCATAATGAGAAGCCGTATCAGATGGGTAAAAGTCATCTGAAGCCCTGGCAACTGCTGTCGTTCTCCAATGGTATATGTTTTCAATCGTGTGACACATGCAATTTATCACTGTATTTGTCTCAAAATTTTTAGACGTACTGAGCTCCAGGGCATTATGATAGCGAGCAGCAATTGATGCCCCGCCACCCCCAACAGAACCAACCAAATTAATGCCAGCCTGGCAATCCACTTTCACCCCAGAAACTCCACATTGACTTAAATATTTATGCATATCTCTGTAGAGATGAAATGGATCGTAGATCGATCCCATGCCTGCCAAGACTGTAGGGTTCCATTTCATGCTAGGCTCAACATCCAGGAGAGCTTCTGTAGGCTCAGGATGAACATTATGGGGAGAATATTTCTTCATCTTGTCAGATTCTACAGAAATCCCACTCCAATAAGCCGATATTCCATGCCAACATATAACATAGCGAACATTTAAATTTGCTTTTAGATGTTCTACCACTCCTTTCAAATCCTCTGTCACATTTGGAGACCCAGGGCTTGGTTGCTCAAGTGAAAACTTTGCATTGGCAAAAATATCTGTCACTCTGCGACTAAAATTAGTTTGATCGGCTATGAAACTTAAAATTTGTCCCCTAAGAGGTCCGTGAGCAAGCTTAGAAAAGAACTCAAATGTCCTACATACAAAGATATTGGTGGTTTTTCAAACAGACATGTGATGACAGCGGTGTCACTGTACACAAAGAGAAGAAAATGGCACATACCAGCTACCATTTGAAGCAGGGTCTACAATTTTTTCGTAATAATACAAAAATATTGTCTGAAAAACGCCCATCAGATATCCTAGGACACGTTCGACGCAGCAGGCAAGTTTATGGATAAAGGAAGATACAACAGATTCAGCCTTCCTTGCTACCTGTGCTTGCTTCCTTTCATGCTCCAGTGCGAGGGCGTGTAGATTAATATTACTTCCAGTTTTACTTGCCTCGATAAGTTCTTGGAATGCCGCACCGGCTGAAGAGCCCTCATTCATATCATGCATAGCCCGTTTCAAAGCCCTACTCTCTGCTTCAAGGAAAGCTTCACCATGCATATTTGAGATGGACATGTTGCTAAATACTCTTTTCTCCCCTTCATTCACGGAGCAGGGCGGTGGAAAACTGTCAAGATTAGTTTGCTGCCATCCATCATCTATAATAATGAATTTTGGAGGAGTACAACCGCTCTGTAAGCTTTCTACACCGGAGAAAATTCCATGTGCAGACACTGAGGAATAGAATGCATCCCAGCTACACCAACCAAAGTAATCCAACGAATCGGGCACCTTCTTCTCCGTCAGCTTTTTCCCACCCCCACTATAAGAAGCTGCCAGGGGTACTGCTCTATCAACAAGGTTATAGGGATTTCTATCTACAGCCACAAGCACAAGAGACGACCAGTCATTATCAATGATAGCCTTGTCCCCGCTTTCTACTTTGACTGACAAATTATTCCTGCAAACATAGAAGATAAAATTTCGGGGAAGCGTTCAATCAAATTTCAAGGATACAAGAGGAAGGAAAGTCAACGAATATATTTTGGGTTTGGCCAATTTTAGGCAAGATTCTAATAAATAAGATTCTTGCCAAAACTGCTGTATGCTACTCGTGTGGACTGGATATCGTATCACTACTACTAGTATCCTGCGACGCCCCAATACACATATTATTTTCCTTCTAGAAATTTTATCAAGTAATATCACACGGAATTGCTGGAGATATTGGTCGTGAATGCATGTTCCCCGTATTTCCACTTTCCTCAGAACCAACGTTGTTCTCTAGCAAAGAAAATATTGGCCAGGTGTATCTCGCGATCTCCACATTCTTGATCCATTTTTAATCATAATATCGAGGTAATCTGTTATGGATCTTACTCGAAGAACCCTGGAGGGTGAGTTTGGCACTACCACGAAAGGAAGCACTCCACAAGCGGACTCCTCAATCATAATAGGAGAGGATAGCTCTAGAAAACGACGACTTAGTCACATTTCTGTCGATGGAAGCATTGCAAGCGTTTCGATAACTCGTAAGCTGTCTGCTTTCACTCCAGGCAGCTCTGGTAAGAGCTTCGGTGGAGTACCACCAAGTCCTGCACCAGTAGATGCTCTAGTAAGAGAGAACTCTAGATTGAAATTTGAGCTGGATACTGCTAAATCATTGCAAATCGTACTCGAAAAAAATATACGTACCTTGCGGGATCAGCTTATATCACAAAAATCAGTCTACCTAGTTCCTGATAAAGATACTGAAAAAAATCCTGTTAAGGATGTCTTTGAATTTGAACCACCTCCAAAAGAGCAGAACTCGGAGGATCTAGCCTCACTTAAAGCAATTATTGAGCAAAAGGAGTCAGAGATCACCTCTCTCAAGATTGATTTTGGAGATCAGATATCAAGTTTGAAAAGGTCCCTGTCTCAAGCCAAAGATCAAGAAACCATGATTTCCAGCGAAAATAATGCGCTAAGGACCAAAATTCAGGAGATCCAAGATGCTTGTACTGCATGTCAAGAGGAATGCCGCTCGTTGAAAGAAGCATTTGCGCAGCAAGAAAATGCAAATTTGCAACAGAATATGAAGCCCCTTGCAAGCGAGTTAGAATTGCATCAGAATGATCTCGAGATAAGACTTCTCCAGGAAAAGTTGCAAAGAGTAGAAGCAGAATCCGCTGCTGAATTACTTTCTATGACGCAGAAAGTAGAAGAAGCCCAATCGAAAATAAGATGCCTGGAGCAACTCACACAAGAGCAAGACAGAAATCACCTTGATCTTGTAACTGCACAAGATGAAATAGAAAGCTGGAGGAGTTTGTTCAGCTATATTGAAAAGGATATCACTCCAAAAGTTTTGCTGCGTTATCTGCGTGAAGTTGAAAACAAGTTATCTGAATTGGAAAAGTTGAAACCGACAAGCCAAGATGATCAGGAAATGTCAGCTGAAACAAAGATGAAAATTCTTGAGAACAATGTCAGCTCGCTGGAGGAGGAAAACTTGCTTTTGAGGAAAAAACTCAAAGAGGAAGCTCCTTCAAATTTGAATGCAGATCAAGAAAAGCGATACATTGAAAAGATAGATAATCTTACCGAAGAAGTCACTATGCTGAAAGAAAAGCTGGGCTCTGGCCACTTCAACAGTGAAACCACAAAGGTTCTGCACATGAGAAAAAACCCATTCCTTGACCAAAGAGTGGAATCGCTTCAGGCTCAAATCACATGTTTAGATGCGGAAAACAAAACGTTGCGATCAAGACTAGAATCTCTCGACGCTGGATCAGAGGCAGGAATCACTGCACAGACTGAATTGAGGATGGCCCAAATGCAAGGTGAAAACACACTCTTGCAGAAGAAACTAACAGAGGTTCAAAAAGGTTCCGAGCGACTAAAGCAAGTGTTTACTCGGCAAATCGCGATGCTCCGTGAATCAATACCAAAAATATTCGGGTACCAGCTAGAGATGGTATCTGATCCAAATAGCAAGGACACAAAGGCTATATTTACTTTGCATCCTCAGGGTTTCAACTCATGCTCAAATGTGGTCTTCAAGCTACTATATGATGGATCCATCAGTCTTGTAGAGAACGATTTCACGAAAAAATATGCAAAAGAGATTGAGACGTTTATCCACAAATTCAGCTCTATCCCAGGTTTCATTGCAAATATGACTTTGGAAAACTTTCAAAAGCAGGAAAACTAATTTTTCGCATGTAACGATTGTATCCTGATGCCCAATAATTTGTTATCTTCCTTCCTCTTGTATCGAAGATGTAAAAAGTACTTGGAACAAAGCACATACCTGTCTTTCTTGCCGCCACCTCGCAACATTGCTGTAAACGATTCATGGATCAGGGGAAGAATAATAGCATACCATCCTTTAGACTCCAGCTCGACAAGAAGAAACTGAGTCTCAATAGGTACATCGCACATGTCTTCCCCCCAGGAAGGGGTCATCCACCAAAGTTTGTTCTTTGCACTGGCCACCCAACGTCGGGAGGCCACCCTGCCAATGTCACACAGAGCACTCGCCACCCTGTTTTGAACATTGACCCCCAGTACTAAATGGTCATTAAAATTTCCTGAGATGTATACTTGCTCGATGTTAACATCAGAGAGCACAGGAACGTGAATATCCTGTTCACTTTCGCTTCTTTCCCGAAAGACGATCTCGCGCCTCTCATCTATCGAGTCAACTACCCTTGTCTCAAACATCATACATATTTACATGAGAGAAATTTACATAACGTCATGAAGAGGTCCGATAGATTTTAAGTATCGTGATGCAAGGCAAAGGCACCTCGTACGAATGTCGGTACGGATATCGCGTTCGAATTCAAAATGTTGTCATTTGCTTTGATTACAAGCACAGTACTTCTCTAGATGGAAATATAATTATTAGAATAATGGACATTAGAAATTTCTTTGGTGGTGGGACAAAACCTGGTTCCTCTGGGCCGGAACAACCTGAGGAAATTGATCTGACAGACGCTCCTGAGGAACCGGTCGAGCCCGCTGCTGTAACAGCATCAAAACCAATAGATATAACAATTGAAGAACCGCCTCCTCCGTCAACAGTGAATCCAACTTCTCCACCCTCTACCGGGAAAGGAACAAAGAAGAAGAAGACCCCACAAAAACCTGACTCGTATCTCAGTCCAGGGGCTACAGAGGCAATCGCTGCCGTGGATCAGGCGATTGAAAGCCTTCCTACGGAAGAGAGTGAATTGAATATCACGTTTATTGATCCCGATTTTCAAGGGAAGCCTCCAGATGAGCCAGACAACCGTGGTAAAAAGGATCCTCCTCCGGAAGGGCATCCTGATGCTCTGTCTGGGAAGACTTTTGTAGTTAGTGGAGTGCTTGATTCCATGTTGCGACCTGAAATGGAGGACTATATTCGAAGACATGGAGGGAAAGTTACCACTGCGGTCAGTGGAAAGACGACATTTTTGATTGTTGGGAAGCACACTGGGAGGTCGAAATACAATCAGGCCCAAAAAAAGAATACCAGGCTTATCAATGAGGATGGCGTGTGGTCTTTAGTGGCTGCCTCTGCTCCCTTCAAGGTAAGCAAAGGGGATTTAGAGGAAGAAAATCATAGAATATCGGAAACTCCTAAGCAGAATGTGGCCCCCGTGTCTCCAAAGAGCACGGATGTGCCCTTTTCAAGAGAGTCACAATTGTGGGTTGACAAGTGGAAGCCAACAAAGTCATCAGATCTGGTTGGAAATAATCAACTGATCAACGTACTAAAATCGTGGTTATCTCAATGGGATTCGGTGCACATACACGGTCAGCATGCAGCGAAACTGGTGCAGCGGGGAAAGTCTGTTGACCATAAGAAGGCTGTCTTGCTATCTGGTTCTCCAGGAATAGGAAAAACATCTGCCGCGTTAATCATTGCTAGAGAATGTGGTTACGATCCAATTGAAGTGAATGCAAGTGATACAAGATCAAAGTCAGACTCGAGCGTGTTGAAAGGCATTGGGGGTAAATTGTCAAATGTTATTCGAGAAATGTCAACAAATTCGTCACTGAATTTACAAGGGTCACATGACAAGAAAAAGCTATGCCTCATTATGGATGAAGTGGATGGAATGTCTGCAGGAGATCGTGGAGGTGTAGCTGACCTTATTCAAACGATTGGAAAATCGAAAGTACCAATAATTGCCATTTGCAATGACAAATACTCTACAAAGTTGCGATCACTTCGGAATCATTGTGTGGAGCTGGATTTCCATAAGCCTACCGCTTTGCAAATTAAAAAGCGACTGGATGTCATTTGTAGTAACGAAGGTCTTAAAATGAACGAATCTACAATGACAGCTGTGATTCAGAATGCTAATGGGGGTGATATTCGACTGCTGTTAGGACAATTGCAAATGATCAGAAGGAGGACTACGCATCTTTCGTATGATGAGGTGTCCAAGAACAACGCAAAAGACATTGAAATGAGTCCATTTACTGCTTCTCAGAGGCTTCTCAATCTGGATTCTTCAAATATTTTGTCTTTTGCAGATCAATTAGATCTTGTTTTCCAGGATCCAGACCTTGTTCCACTACTCGTACAGGAAAATTATCTCAATCACCATCCTCAAATGGCAACGGACTCCACAAACAGGCTGGCAGTGATTGCAAAAGCAGCAGAAGAATTCTCAGGTGGAGACTTGGTGAATCGATCTGTCCGGCAGTACCAGAATTGGTCATTGATGCCCTTTGCATGTGCATTGGGGACCGTGAGCCCTGCCACGTATATGAGGGGATCGAGGGAAACTTTTGGCCTGTATCCCCATGAGCAAAATTTTCCAAGATTTACAGCGTGGCTCGGCCAAAACTCTAGCTACGGTAAGCAGAAGAGAATTTTAGGGGAAATTCATACGAATATGATATCATCAGGGAATTTTCATGCTGACAGAACTGCTCTCAGACTTGATTACTGTTCCACACTAAAAACATCACTTGTGCAACCGTTGCTGAAGAGTGGTAAAGAGGGTATACCTCAAGTACTAGCGATGATGAACGATTACGCTTTGAAAAGAGAAGATTTTGATTCAATCTTTGAACTTACCAAGTTTAAGACGAAAAGTTCATGGGGAGAGGATGTTTATAAAAAGGTTGAAACTGCAGTTAAGACGGCCTTCACAAGGACATTTAACCAGCAGAAGTTGAAAGAAAAGAGTGGCACTGCTCTAAAGACGGTCAAATCGAAGAAACGTTCCAAGGAAGAAGCATTTGGGGATGAAGGAGTGAATGAAGTTGACGAGGAAGAGGAGGAAGAAGAGGCTTTGCAGCCTGCAGCGATCAAAGGAAAGCTGTCATCCAACGTTGAGTTGGAACTGAAGGAGCCTAAGAAGAAAGGGGCAAAGAAAACCTCAACGAAGAAGAAAGCAAAAAAATAGTATACTTCATTGTAATTTGTTTTATTCCAATCGGATCGGGATTGTCCCTGCACCCAAACAAGCGACCGAGGTTGCATGTATTGTTCAACAGTTGAGTGGCAAGTATGAGTGGCTCAGTGGCGCGTTTCTTGCATGGATATTACCTAGCAAATATTTGTATCATTGTCTCGTACTATGCGACTCGGAATTTCTTCATCTCCAAGGGTGACTTTTCTCACTCCAAATTTGCTGGAGTGAATGAGCTGGTTACAATGGAACGACAGTCTCTATCATTGCTAGGGATAGCATTATCTCTCAAATTTCTTCGGAGACAAAGCCTTGATGGTTATTTCACAGATGTATTCTTTTTCTGCAAAAGTGTGTTAGCCATGTTGACCTGGTACATTGACTACAGATGGTCTATCATGTACATATTTATCTACCTTTGCGCAGCCATAGCGTTTCCACAGCCATTCTATAGAGGTAAAATGAAAATTGAGGAGTTGACTCCCGAGACTTTTGTAGAGGTGGTAGAAGGAGAGAAGGATACATCAGTCACTTGGATAATAGAACTGTATGCACACTGGTCTCCACAGTGCCTGTATTTGGAACCTGTGATTGCAGATATTAGTAACAATTATGGATCCAATACTGTCAAATTTGGCAAAGTAGATGTATCAAGATGGCCCTCAATCGCGAAGAAGTATAGAGTCAATTTGAACGGTTTGCAGGACCAGCTGCCTACTATTTTACGCTTTCGTAAGGGCAAGGAAGATGGCAGAATTCCTCAAATATCGGAAGATGGGAAAAAGGTATATGGAGGAAAGTTTAGGAAGCAAGATATTATCGCAGCTTTCGAGCTTGATGCAAAATAATTTCTTGCTAGGGTGAAATATCCCACAAGTCGATATGGTCTACTTGTAAGCTGTTTGGCAAACCTGCAACTTTTCCCAAGTCTATCATTGAGACCTTCTTGAATTGCTTTCGAATCTCTCGCATGAATAAATCTCTCACTTCAGAGGATCTACGTTCTAATCCAATCAAAATCCTAGTGTTTCCCCCTGATAATGCTTTACAGAGCTTTACAAACTCCAGAGTATCAGGCTGAACATCTGTCTCATTGTCAATGTACGTGACGTCAGATGCAACCACCAAATCAGGACAACCATGAAAACATATGTCCGCAGCTTGCTTCATACATCTATCAGAACCCCATTCCAGCTCCATGCATTGGATGTCAACATCATTGGCTCGTGCATTCTCCTTTAACAAATCAACCACCTTTTCCAAATCAGTTGCATACACTCGGGAGCCCAACTTCGCCAATAATACTGATAAGAAACCCACACCTGCCCCTAGCTCAACAACCCTACATCCAATATATCTGTGCCGAGGTTGCAGAGCCAAGTATGCTCCCAGAACTAGTGCACCGTCCCATAAGCAAGCTGCCACACCGAGTTTGTCGAATCCTAGCAAGCGTGGCTTTTGTCTTACTAAAATTTGTAAATCTCCCAATGTAATTTCTAGATTATCTGCACAATGTACTTCCCATCTATCCAAATGGTCGAGAATCTTGGTCTCGAGACAACCACTGGTCCAAGAATCAAACTTGATTGAAAAAGCAAGTTGATCCCTCATCATACATATTATGTCATATCATGCATGTCACAGACTTATTAAATTTGAAGGATCACATTGACGATTCGCATTAACAAATCACATACCTTATACTAAGGTATGGATGCTGTTGAGGAAATTGGTCTCCTCTTTCATTTGGGAAGGAATGCATGCAATGTACAGCTAATCTATAGAAGATGTTATCGATATCAAGTAGGATATCAGATATCTGCACATCGATGTGCATGATCTTGGGATTGCTTGCATCGATGACAACCTGGTCAGGTCAACAAACTTTACTTGGACTTGCATATCCAAGTTCAAACTTGTATAAAACCTCCTTCATTCAATCGTTCATCCCTTTCTCAAGTAAAGTATCATTTAAAAATAAGATACATCAGTATCTTTATTCAGTGTACTACAAGATACGGAAATGCTTTAGGATCGAAAGAATTGGGTGTCTTCGCAACAGACATGTTCCTTCACGAGAACTCCGTATCTCGTGGCGAAGACTGTGTTTTCCATGATATTGATATGATATCACGTCATGTGGTATCTTTCATGGAACATGGAACTGTACAGTCGTGGGTTGACTGTTGTTGGGACCTCGTAGAGGCCAACAGCTCACGTTTCCGAGAGCAGGGTCTCCAAGATCTCGCAATGTCTGTAATTGCTGGAGAGTTATCACGTCAGAATAAATTTCCTGTGATGCTGGAGGAGTTGCATCAAGCATCCTTGGAGAATATGCGGGAGGGATCGAGCGAGTTGTTGCTTGTGCTGAAAGACGTTGTATATAAGCTGCGTGCTCTAGGGCTTGATACGGTGGTCAATACGACTTCTTATGAAGCTATTCGTAAGCACTTGAATATAATCTGCCAGGAAATAACCGAAGAGTCCAACGGGGGGACACTGCAAAGTGTTCTCCAGTACATGGACAATTTGAACGAGTATTTCTTATCAGTTGGCATGGATAAGAATGACTGGCTGCGACAGCTAGGCAATCCAGTCTTCGAAGTGGTACAACGACAAACTATAGGATGTCTTTTCGATCTGGTTATCGATTACCCCGACAGTTTACCAGCACTGGACGATTTGAAGGAATGTATCAAGCAGACCCGGGAATATGCTGTCTTGATTCAAGACTTTGGTGGTGCAATTCAATCACGGTTGTTACATCCTGGGGCTTCAACTTTAGACATTATACAGCACTATATATCTACAATCAAAGTTTTACAGTATATTGAGCCATCGGGATACATTCTTGACATCATCTGCAAGCCAATACAGAGGTACCTAAGATCACGGAAGGATGCAATTAAGAATATTGTGATTCTTCTCACAGATACTGGGGATGACTCCTTCTTACCTTCTGCTCAGGCCCCTTCCAGTAAGTTTTACGACACTGAGCAAGAGGCCTTTGATAGCATAGGGACCTGGCATCCAGCTCCTCTGGAGATTGCACCAAAGAATTCATCAGTCGAGCTAAGAAGGCGTCTTGATACCATGTCGCTTTTGACTGACATATACGGAACAAAGGAACTATTTTTATCAGCGTATCGATCTATGTTGGCCGAAAGATTGATTCATAAATTGGATTTCGAGTGCGACAAAGAGCTCAAGACACTAGAATTATTGAAAATTCGTTTTGGTGAAGGTGCCCTGCAGAATGCAGAAATAATGATGAGAGATGTGAACGAGTCAAAGAGACTGAATGCTGCTATTCAAAAGATTATGCTACCTGATAATAATACTGAACGGATTCGGGTTCTGGTGACCTCTGATCAATATTGGCCATCCAGTGGAGACTTTGACTTCAACCTCCCAGATTCGGTGAATTCAGCCTTTACTTCATTTGGTAAACAATATCATGATCAGAAGACTCCGAGAATACTAAGGTGGAAAAAAAGTCTCGGGGAAGTATCTTTAAAAGTGACAATAGGAGGGGAGCTGGTTGATTTCAAAGTTTCGCCTCTCCAAGCAAGTATCATCATGGCTTTTGGAGAAAAAAGTATCTTTGATGCTGGGGCATTGTGCGACAAGTTTGGGATCTCTGAAAGTCTCCTAATGCAGAATGCAATTTTATGGCTCAATGAAGGAATTATTTCATACGACAAGGAAAAGAACGAATTTAGTCGAAATGATGCAATTATTCGGCCATTAACTGCCATGGATGTTGAAGGAGACCAGCAAGACGAGCACGGATTAGACACAAGTATGGCATATCTAGAGCCTTTTATCACAGGAATGCTCACCAACTTTGATGCCTTACCCCTCGAAAGAATCCACAACATGCTCAAAATGTTTGTCACTGATCCTCCCTATGATAGGTCCATTGAGGATTTGAGCAAGTTTTTGAGCACCTTGACTGATGCAATCACTCTTGAAGGGAAGAACTACAAATTAGTAAAACATTAGGATGGTGCATTTAGCATGCAATCTTGGAATATTGCTAGAGGAAACATCGTGTGTTGAAACATCATGTAGCACTACTACACTACTATTGCCCTCTGACAGTTTTGAAGACTGGCTTCCAAGAAGAACTTTGGTTGTCCATCTGGGAGACTTGGCTGGGGCCACTTAACGTCTCCCAACACAGGGTGAAGAAGGCCTCTATGGATATATCTTTGTTTGATGATTGTTGGTGGCCAATTGACCACCAACGTGGACATACTATTAATTGTATATTCATATGTGATTTTGCAGATTGAGGTGATGCTGGGAAACGCAAAGGACAGCGGAGACTCGTATCGTATGATCCTGCAGAAGGTCAGTAGTGAGAAACCAAGCGAATTCGTCAAGATGGCGACACTAGAGCAGCATGGATTCAAAGTATAAAAATAGAAATGAATATTAGTATTTGTGTGCATCGTAAATGCTGCATATATTCCTGTAAATCAAAGAATGAGATGGGCGTCCAAATAGTATCCAAGTCCCATCACATGACGATACCATCCCAGGACGATGATCTGATGCCAGAATGATGGGAGCGTTCATCTGATATCAGCCTGACGGTGATATCAGTTGGACTACTACCTTGGTAACATCCATTCATCTGATGTCAGATGAACGCCCAGAAAAAACCGCAGATGCCATTGGGGAATGGTTTCTTCCTTCATCGCATTACTATTCGCGTGTAAGAATTGAAAATAAAAATACAATTCATCGTTGATACCCATCGACTAATTAGTTCCTTTATAAAGATTAATCTTTAAACCAACTTAACGTTGATTGGTACCACTAGTGGTACCACAGTACCGTTTAACCGTTGCAGTGAAAAATGAAACCAAAAGATGCAGCTCGTATCCTCGATAGAGTTCCCTCTCGAAGATCAATGGTGAAATATGCAATCACAGCACTTATTGTATATATTCAGCTGGTTTTAATTCACGTATATTGGGACCACATTGTTGCAACGTCTCATGGAGGAGTTAAAAGAGGGCTCAGTCTCAATGGCAGGTATTGCCGGGACAGGCAGCCTATAATGGAAATCGCGCCTGGTAGAAATAAAAACCAGTATACATCACAATTTGGTCAAGATAGATGGCTGGAGAGGAACGTGCTCGAGTTTATTCCAGATGATTCTAACCCAAGGACATTTGTGGAATTCGGGGCAAGAGATGGAAGAGATCAATCAAATACACACAAGTGGGATACAGTTGATGGATATTCTGGTATTTTAATCGAAGCCCAATCACGTGAGTATGAAATCCTCAGGAAAAACAGGGAGAGACATGGTGCTGTCTTTACATATCATAATATAGTGGTGTGCCACCCATGAGCAGGGTCACAAAAAGGACTTTTTAGGACTTGGGGAGGATCTTGGGGGACTCGGTCGTGTTGAAGATTCGAGGGAACATCAAAAGTATGTTGAGAGCCTTAAGTCTACACACGGACCTCGATTCACTCGAGAGGAGACTCAGATGGAGTGCGTTAGCCTGAATACACTACTTGAAAAGCACAGAGACACTCTGGGTGACACCATCACAGTTTTATCGATTGATTGTGAAGGATGTGAAGAGGAAGTACTGAAGGATTTCGCTTGGGATAAATTCACTGTCCTCACGATAATTGTAGAGAGATCAGAAGATTGTGATGCCACCAACAAGGTTATGCATCTGATCGAGGACAAGGGATTTATTGCTGTGAATTGGGAAACGAGCGATGTGATTTTTGTCCATCCATCTGTGATGGACCATCTATTAGGATATCACATGGCCTGATAAATCATCTAACTAGAGATAACATCTCTGTATCCATCTCTGATGGATGCCAATGGACTAACAAATTCTAACCCCGCATATACACCATATATATAACTCTCACGAACTGACGCAAGTCTTTGGTACACTTATTTTCCACTTCCCGCCATATATATGGCCATGAATGGGTCTATAGCTTGGCTATGCATGCATGCATGCATGGTAGCAGAATGGTCATTATAATGACCATATGATCAAAGCAC